>ENA-UOJO01000039-UOJO01000039.1-human-gut-metagenome-genome-assembly--contig:-P57-NODE-39-length-211062-cov-69.089021_pt1 | contig 211062 bp, 160 predicted proteins | sample MGYA00242351_ERZ723898 | MGnify/ENA metagenome assembly ERZ723898 | reverse complement strand
GCCTCACTGAAATCACTGCGGTTGACCTGCTCCTTCATGTAGGAGGCGCTGCAGATCGTTGTCATCAGGACAAGGCAGAGCGCCAGCAGTGCCAGCAGTAGACTGGACAGCCAGCTTAAAACCGTGGCCCACACAATGCTGCCCTTGCGGCGGGGGTGCGGAGCTTGTTTTTGTGCCATACATACACCCCCTTAGCTGTTGGCGTCCAGCACGGGGCCGGACACGTATTTGGCATAGACGAAGAAACGGTTCGGCGTGAAGCCGAGCGCATCGAAGGGATAGCAGGTGTACAGGATCAGATTCTCGTCGGTGCGGGTGAAGTCGTAGGCGGTCTCGTCCTGATAGTCGAGGATCTCGGTGCCGGTGACCTCATAGGTGTAGACGCCGTAGTGGGTCGTGATCGTGACCGTCGCGCCGGCCTCAGCGTGCTGCAGGTCATTGAAGAAGGTGTTGTTGTGCCCGGCCAGCAGGATGGTCTTGCCCTCGCCGGGAATGCCGACGCGGGCGTCGTCCTTGTAGGTGCCGACGCCGGCGTTCAAAATTTTGTTCGTGTCGCCGTAGTAGACCGGGGCATCGACGTTGGTGCCGGTGATCGTGATCGTCGCGTAGCGGTCCCCCTCGGACGGGTAGGTGACGGAGCTCAGCGGCAGCCTGTCCGGCTGGGCGTCCGGCTCATCCACCGTACCGCCGTTGATGACGGTGGCGGCATTGTCCAGCAGATCCCTGGGCTGCGCGACCTCCGATGTACTGAAAAACCAGCCCAGCAGGGCCTGGTACGGGGCCAGCACGGTGCGGCCCACGATAAAGACCAGCGCGGTGCTGACCAGAACAAAGGCCAGCGGGACCACTACATAAGCCAGTGGACTGCGGCGCAGAAAAGAGTGCTTCTTGCTTGCCTGCATGGTGATATGCTTTTCCTCCTGATATGGTTGATAATTACTGCATCCCATATTATAAACTATTTTCTATATAAAAGGAAGGTCTAAAACAAGAATAAATTGACCAATTCCGTATAAACAACGAAAAACGGGCAGAGCCAGAGGTTCTGCCCGCTGCCGGTCAAAAACCGGACTTATGCAGCTGGATTACAGTGCATGCTCCTTGCGGACGGCCATGCCGAGCACGCCGACAACAGCCAGAGCAGCAACAGCAAAGACAACGGCGGTGTTATCGCCGGTGGCCTTGATGACAGCGCTGGAAGAAGCGGTGATGGGGTTCGCAGCGGAAGAAACGGTCTTGACGCTGGAAGCGGCAGCACTGTTCTTGGCGGCATTGCTGACAGCAGCGCTGGTGTTGGTGTTGTTGTCGGTGGTGGTGGTAGGAACCTCAGCAACGACAGCAACGATATCCTTTGCGTTGTTAGCGGTGACATAGGCGGAGACAACGATCTTGGAAGAATCGCTGGTGTCAATGGTCGGTGCAGAGATGGAAACACCGGCGGGCAGCAGGCCGTTCATCGTAGCAACAGCATCATTGGCGGCCTTGGTGGCAACGGCAACATCCGTGGTGCCCTTGATGGTGGCATTGGCGGAAGCGGCGGTAGCCTTCAGAGCGTCCATGTTGTTGTAGATGACCTGCAGCTGGTCAGCAGTCAGGCTGTTGACAGTGTTGTCAATCGTGGTGATGCCGTAGCTGGCAGCGAAAGCCTTGATCTCGGCCTTAGCCTTTGCAGCGGTATCAGCTTTGCTGAAATCAGCAGCGAAAGCGGAGGTAGCGAAGACGCAAGCCATCACAACGCCCAGCAGAACGGCGACGAACTTCTTGAAGTTGTTCATTGGTAATATCCTCCTTTCTTCGAAAAATATACAGGCAAAGCCCATATACCATACAGGAAAAAGGATAGACTTCTTCCTTTTACTATGGTAAGGAAATTATAGCATACTGTAATCTGAAATTCCAGTGAATATCTGCGAGAAAGATATAAAATGACAAAAATTGTCATAACCGACAAATGAAAAAGACAGAGACGAATGAAATTTGACAAGACGGGAATCTGACGGGAAAATGTTATAATTAGGATGCACATAGAACAAGGAAAAACGGCAAAAAATGTGCGTTTCTCCCCGCCCGGTTGAAAGCCGCCCGGCAGTGTGATACAATAAAAGCCAAACAGGAAAGTGAGGAGAAGCGGCATGCAGACCTGCAATATTATGGGCGTGAACATCGCCGTCACTGACATGGAAAAAACGCTGCGCCTGGTGGAGGACAACTGCGAGGCATGGCGCGGGAAATATATCTGCGTGGCGAACGTCCACACCACCGTGACGGCCCACGACGACCCGACCTATCTGCGGGTGCAGAACGGCGCGGTCATGGCCCTGCCGGACGGCGGGCCGCTGTCCAGATACAGCCGCAAGAAGGGCTTTGCCGACGCCGCCCGCGTGACAGGCCCCGACCTGATGCGCGAGCTTTTGAAGGAGAGCGGGACAAAGCACTACCGGCACTATTTTTACGGTTCCACGCAGGAGACGCTGGACATCCTGCGCGAAAAAATCACGGAAAAGTACCCCGGCGCGGTCATCGCGGGGATGTACTCTCCGCCGTTCCGCTCACTGACGGCGGACGAGGATGCGGAGATCGTGGAGAAGATCAACGCGGCAAAGCCGGATTTTGTCTGGGTGGGCCTGGGCGCGCCGAAGCAGGAGCGTTGGATGGCCGCCCATGAAAACCGCGTGCAGGCGCTGATGCTGGGCGTGGGTGCGGCCTTTGACTATGAGGCCGGCAACATCCGCCGTGCCCCGGCCTGGATGCAGCGCTGCAATCTGGAATGGCTGTACCGCCTGATGCAGGACCCGAAGCGGCTTTTCAAACGCTATTTCGTGACGAACACCAAGTTTTTGTGGTGGAGCTGGAGACACTAAGGAAGGCTCCCCCCTCGGGGAAAGCCTTTTGCGAGCATCGCCCCTTTTTATGGGTGGCGGTGCTCTTTTTTGTTTGTTTATACGCTCTTTTCGGTTTTCCACGCTCTGCGGCAAAAAACAGCGTGCGGGGGTGGTATAGTGCAAAGCGTCCGAGACATATACTGTACATTTACGGAGGGCTTGCACGATGGCTGTACTGAACGGGGAACGTATGCACGACACAATGGAAAGGCTGCTGCCCGGGGCGCGCAGTGCGGCGCTGCTGTGGCAGGGCGCGGCAGTGCTGGGCGGCGCGGCGCTGGGGGCCGGGCAGGTCTACGGCGGGGCTGCGCCGTTTGGGCTGGCGCTGGTCATCGGCTGCCCGCCGTCCTACTGCCTGGCCGCGGCGCTGGGTACGCTGGCGGCGGGGCTGGCATTCCAGCCGATGCTGCTGGGCGTCAAGCTAGCCGTGGCTGCCGTGGCTGCCGCGGCGGTGCGGCGTCTCATCGATGGCCGCCCCGGGGCCGGGGCGCTGGCGGGCTGCCTGACGCTGACGGCGGCGCAGGTGCTGCAAATCGTACTGGCGGGGGGACTTTTCAACCCGGGGCAGACCGTCACGGTGGGGTGTACGGCGCTGCTGGCCGCGGTTTTTGGCTGGGCGTTCGCGCATTTTCCGGCGCGGGAGCCGCGCGGCGTCTGCCTGTGGCTGGCTGTGGCTACGGCATGCCTGCAGCGCTGTGCCGTCGGGCCCTTGGCTCCGGGCCTGGCGCTGGCCGCGGGGGCCGGGCTGTGCGCGGCCATCGGCGGCACGCTGGAGCAGACCGCCGTGCTGAGCATTGCGCTGGCGGCGGCCATCACGGCGTCGGGGCCGACACTGGCCTACGCCGCGCTGGCTGTGGCGCTGGGGAGTCTGGCGGCATCCTGCCTCTGCCCGGGGGAGCGGGGCCGCTGCGCCGGGGTGTTTGCGGCGGGCTGCACCGCGGGGGCACTGGCCGCGCCCGACGCTGTCAGTGTGCTGCCGCTGGCGGTCAGTGCCGGGGTGGGCGTTGTGGCTGCGCTGGCTGTGCCGGGGAGCGTGCTGCACAAAATTTTCCCGCCGCCCGCGCCGCCCGTGCAGACGCAGGGCCTGGGCGGGGCGGCGCGCAAGCTCTCCGCCGTGGCGGACACGCTGAGCGACATTGCCGACACGGTCAACGCGGTCTGCCAGCGGCAGCTGCCGCCCAAGGGCGAGACCTTTGACTTTGTGGTGGAGCAGGTCGCCCGCACGACCTGCCAGAGCTGCACCCGCCGCAGCCGGTGCTGGGTGCGCGGCTACGCCACGGCCATGGACGGGCTGTACCATTTGAAGCCGACGCTTGAGAGCAAGGGCCGCGTGGAGGTCGAGGACCTGCCGGGGCAGCTGGCGGGGTGCATCCACCCGGCAGACCTCTGTACAGCGGCCAACCACGGCTACCGGCTGTGGCGCAGCCGCCGCCAGACCCGTGCCCGGGCTGTGACGCTGCGCGCCGCCCTGACCGAGCAGTATAGCGCACTGGCCGGGGCGCTGGCCCAGCTGGCGGGCAAGCTGGGCCAGGCCGGTCTGCCCGACCCGCGGCGCGAGGCCCGCGTGGCGCAGCTGTTTGCCGAGCTGGGGCTGGACGCGCTGGAATGCAGTGTGACCGCTGATTTGGCCGGGCGGCTGACCGCGAATGTGACGATCTGCCGCACGCGGTTCACCCCCGACGAGGTCGCGGGCCTGACCGACGAGATGACCCGCATCTGCCGCCGCGACATGGATACGCCTGAAATCACCCACTGCCGCACGGTCACGATGCTGTGCTTTGGCGAAAAACCGCTGTTTACCGTTGAATTTGGCGCGGCGGCGCACGCAGCCGGCGGGCAGAGCGTCAGCGGCGACGCGCTGGACCAGTTCTGCGACACGAGCGGGCGGGCGCAGATGCTTTTGTGCGACGGCATGGGCACGGGCCGCGCCGCCGCCGTGGACGGTCAGATGGCGGCTAAGCTGACGGCACAGCTGCTGCGCGCCGGGTTTGCAGCGGAGAGCGCTGCCCGGCTGGTGAACGTGGCGCTCGGCCTGAAGGGAGCCGAGCAGGAGGCCGGGGCGACGCTGGACCTGCTGACGGTGGACCTGTACACCGGGCGGGCCGGGCTGTTCAAAGCGGGCGCCGCACCGAGCTTTCTGGTGCGTGGCGGCGTGCCGCGGATGCTGGACGGTGCAAGCCTGCCCATGGGTGTGCTGGACAGTCTGGTGGGACGGAGCACGACGTTTGCGCTGGACGCCGGGGACTGGGTCGTGCTGGTCAGCGACGGTGCGCTGGCCGACGGGAGCGACTGGCTGATGCAGCAATTGCAGCTCTGCGCCAAATTGGGCCATACGCCGAAGCAGGCCGCCGAGACCGTGGCTGACGCCGCCGCCCGCCGCGCCGGGGCCAAGCAGGATGACATAACGGTGGCGGTGCTGGCGATGGGGAGAGCGTAAAAAGCCTTCCCCCTCGGGGGAAGGTGGCCCGGAGGGCCGGATGAGGGCAGAGTTTGCGAGATTGGCAGTAAATGGGCAATGGCCGCGAGGTCTGCCCTCATCAGTCCGCTGCGCGGACAGCTTCCCCCTCGGGGGAAGCCTTTAGCAAAAACACGCCCCGCGGTTCAAAATGAACTGCGGAGCGTGTTTTGGGTTTAAAACAGCTTTTGCTTTTTGGTGGGCTGGGGGTCGAAGGGGGTGTCCTCGTGGTGGCGCTTGATAAAGACCTGGCGGGTCTTTTCGGTCACGCTGCGTCCGTTGTGCTTGGGGACAGAGTAGAATGTCCGGGTGATGTTGTAGTACCCCAGTAGGTGCTGCACCAGATATTGTGCTACGGCGGGCAGACAATCGGTGTCGTCGATGGTCTCGTAATTGTAGTCGCCGTAGAGGAACGGCACCTCGTCGCTGCCGGCAAACAGCGTGATGGCGGCCTCGTCCAGGACGATCTCCCGGATGACGCTCTGCTGCAATCCCGCGGTGCCGCACTCGGCGGCGCGCTTCGATGCAAGTGGGCGCTGGTCCAGCGGCACGCTCTGGGGGTCGAGCTTCTCGGTGCCGCGCTGGCCAATCTCCAGCAGGATGTCGCGCATCATGCGGCTCTCCAGCAGCGGGCGGATGCGTTCCTTTGCGCGGGCTTGTTCGGTTTTGTTCTGGATGGCGGTAATCAGGCCCATGGGGGCGCCTCCTTGCAAAGTATGACGATTTGATAACAGTATACCACATCCGAAAGCAGGATGACAACCGTTCCAGGTTGTAAAATTCCGCAAAATTACCCGACGACGAGCACCTGCAGACTGGCCGTGCCGTGCTGCACGGTGTAGCGGTCTGTGATGGTAAAGTGCTGCTCGATCCAGGCGTGGAATTCGGCCATGTCGCGGACCTCGGCATCATCGTAGAGGATGACGTCGGGCTGCTTCTCCGGCAAAAGCGCATAGTACTGTTCAAAACGCGGGTCACTGTCGGTGCCCGAGATGACGGACGCCTGCGCGACGGTCAGCGTGCCGTCTGCCATCAGAAAGCCGAGGCCGTGCTGCTCACCGATGGCCTGGAGCACGCTCTTGCCCGCATAGGGGGCGAGGGCTTCATACAGGCATTCCTGCATATCGGCGGCCTTGGTGTCGGCCCAGGTCCCGGCGGCGGGGCCGCGGGTGATCCTTTCGGGCTGGATGGCCGTGATCGGCTCACAGTGCCAGCCGGTCTCCAGCACAAGGCAGAGCTTCGGCACGGCACAGGCCAGCAGGAGCCCGGCTGCCAGCAATGCCGCCGCGGCGCGGTGCCGCCGGGTCGGGCGGGGCTTGAGCAGCAGCGCTGCCGTTCCGCAGACCGCGGGCCAGAACAGGTACATAAAGGTCGTTGGCAGCGCGATCAGCGTGGAGCGCAGGATAAACAGGTACGCCGCTATGCCGGGCAGCCAGCCTAGCCAGAACAGCAGGCGGCGCAGGGGGCGGTGGTCGGCCTCGCGCCGGTCACACCAGAACGTCCAGCCGCCGGCCAGCGCGAACGCCGGGCACATGTAGCGGAAATCCAGCTCCTGCGCGCGCAGGCAGTAGGCCGTGCACCAGAGAGAGAGGAAGAACGCTGTGTACCAAAGCGCCTTTTCAAGGCTGCGGGCAAAGCCGCGGCGCTCGCCAAAGAGCATCCCGGCGGCGGCCAGCGCCACACCGGCCAGGGCCGACAGCCAGCAGTTGCCGATGACGGCGGAAAGCTTAGAGCGGAGCATGGCAAGACGGTCCGCTGTGGTAAAATCATACTGTGGGTCGTGTAAAATCAGGCCGGCGCGTGCGAGCAGGGCGGCAAAATCAAAGCCCATGCCCTGCAAAACATACACGACAAACGCACCGCCGCAGACGGCACAGGTCAGCACAAATACCCAGAGACCGCGGCATTTGTCGGCACTGCCGCGGCCCAGCAGGAGCAGCGCCAGCATCAGCACCGGCGCGGCAGCGAGGGTCTGCGGGTAGGCGAGGAAGCTCAGACAGGCGCAGACGCCGCCCGCCGCGACCCGCCACAGACCGCGGTACTGCCGCGGGCCGGGCGCGTAGTAGCCGTACAAAAACAGGAACGCCGCCAGCGTAAAGTGGAACTGCTGGCTGACGTAGTCCGGCCCCAAAAACCACTTGGGCGTGAAGGCCAGCACGGCCAGCGCCAGCAGATAGGCGCAGCGCCCCCCGAGGGCCACGCGCAGGCTGCGGTAAAACCAGACGGCCAGCGCGAGCTTGACAGCCAGCACAGCGCCGCGCACAAACAGCAGCACGCCGGTGGTCGTGCCCGCGACGGCGGTAAACAGGCCGATAAGCAAAGCGGACGGCAGGGCGGCCAGTTGGTGCGGCTCCCACATCGAGTAAAAGAGCCGGTCACCGCGCACAAGGCGGAAGCCGAGGGACAGGGCGTACTCCTCGTCGATCTCCAGCCCCAGGAACATTGTGCGGACGAGCGCGGCCAGCGCCAGCAGGCCCAGCAGGGCAAGGATGATTTTTTCAATTGTCGGTTTTTTGGTATGGCTCATAGATCGTTTTTAAAATCAATGCGGCGGCGCAGCAGTGTGTCGCGCGCCAGCCAGAGATAGGGCAGCCAGTTCAGGCGGAACGCCTCCCACTTGCGCTGGAAAAAATTCTGCGGCTTGGCAGCGCCCTTGACGCTTTCCACGTTGATGCAGCGGCTTTTTTGCAGCACAAGAATGGCCTCATGCCCGGTGGGCGTTTCCTCCGGCGTGCAGTAGTCGGGCGGCAGGATGCGGAATTTTCCGGGCGTCTCGGCGACCAGGCGGTTGAGCTGGCTTTCATCGTGAAAGCGCGCAATGACGTTGTTTTGCAGATCCTCGTCCGTGCGTTTTTTCAGCTCCCGGCACAGGGCCAGATAGGCCGCCGCCGTGCCGCCGTTCAGCCCGCCCGCCACGTAATACTGCCCGCAGCTGTACGGGATGGACGCCCGGCTTTTGCCGCTGCGGTCATAGGGGTGGAAAATCGGATTTTTGCCATAGTAGGGCAGGTGGCAGACCGCGGTCAGGCTCTGCCCGGCGGCGGGGTCGGGCAGCAGCTCGTCGGCGCGGATGACGCGGGTGCAGTGCAGGTTGGCGTTGGCAAAGAACAGGTAGTCATAGCCTTGCAGCGCGTCGGCCTGGCCGAGGAAGGCGTCAAAGCGCAGCATCGTGCTCTGCGGCCAGGGCAGGGCCTTCTGATAAATGCGGCGCACGTCAGGGGCGTCCTCATAGTCAATATGCGCTGCATCGGTAAAAACGTAGAAGGTGCGGTCACAGTCAGGCAGAAAATTTGCCTTGAAGTTGGGGTAAAAATCATGCCAGAACACCGCGTAGGGGCCGGTGCAGATATACAGGATGGCGAGAGTTTTCATAAGATCACCACGTTATTTGCCTCCCTCGCGTGCGAGGGAGGTGGCCCGGAGGGCCGGAGGGAGGGCGGCAGGCGGAAGGCTCCCCCACCGCCTGCGGGCGGAGCCCCCTCCCAGAGGGGGCCAAGAAGGGGAGTCACTTTTTCAGCAGCTTCTTGGCCACCTTGCCCGCGTACTGGCGCAGGTAGGCGGCGTCTTTGCCCCAGCCGTAGACGGTGAGGTTCAGGGCGTTGGGCACGACGAGAACGACGAAAATCCGCGGCACAAGGCCGAGCCAGCCGCCGGGCATCCGGGCGCAGAGCGCATAGCTGCCGCCCATGCAGACGGCCAGCGTGACCAGATGCAGCGCCTGCACGCCGAGATAATGCCCGAGCCCGCCGCGCATGTACTGGCGGAACACGACCCGGATACGCCCGGCCCACATGATGCAGTGGGCGACGACGGTGGCGATCAGCGCGCCGGTGATGTCGAACAGCGGGAACAGGATAAAGCTGAGCGCCAGATTGACCGTGGCCGACGCGACCATGAACCACTGGTCGTCCTCAAAATGGCCGAGGACGGCGCGGTAACTGCCGAGCATCCGATGGTTCCAGCCGACGTACTCATTTAAGCAGAACACAAGCACGAAGCCCAGCGGCAGCAGCCATTTTTCGCCCATCCAGGACGCCATGAACGGCTGGAACAGGCAGAAATACGCCGTAGCTACGAAGCTGGCAAACAGGTAGCTGAACAGGTCCATGCCCCAGAACACCTGCTTGTCGTGGTCGTTGGCGGCGGCGGACTTGTCGTAGACGATGCTGCCGATGGCCGCGGCGAAGCTGTCCATGACCTTGTTGCCGAGGTCTGTGGCGGAGGTGGAAATCGTGTTGTAGTTGCCTAAAAACGTCGTCTGGGTCGAGCCGCCCAGGCGGGAGGTCACGATGGTGTCGGACGAGCCGTAGATGGTGTTGGACAGGCGGTGCACCAGAAAGTACCGCAGATCGTGGAAAATGCCGAGGTCTTTAAAGTCGTTGACCGTGACCTTAACGTCGTGTACGTAGGGAAAATCCTTCCTGAAGCGGCGGGCAATCAGCAGGTTGGCCGTGACGTTGAAGAAGATCGTCACGCTGAAATAGAGCACGTAGTTGGGGAACCAAAGCGACACGGCAATTTTGGCAAGGCTCGTCAGCACGTTGCAGCAGAAGTCGATCTGGGTGCAGCGGTAGCCCTGCTGGGTGCAGGTGTACATCAGGCGGCGGGTTATCAGAAAATAACTGCACAGCGTTGAAATGACGTTCAGGCCGTAGACCGTGTATGCCGTGGCGGCGGGCACGTCGGGCATGATCCACCGCAGGGCCGCCGCGCCGATGAGCGCCAGCCCCGCAATGACCAGGCCGACGACGCGGTAGGCCCACTTGTACATCGACATGTACTTGCTGATCTTTTCTTCGTTTTTGGCGGCGATTTGCTCGTAAAGACGATAACTTATGACGCTGCCAACGCCGAACTCGGCGATGGAGAAAAAGTTGAAAAGCTGGCTGACGACCTGCGATGCCGTGGTGATCTGCGGGCCGAAGTTATCGACGAGCAGCCGCCGCGTGACGAGGCCCAGCAGCAGAAGCAGCAGACTGGACCCAAGGGCGTAGGCCATATTCAGTAAGGTACGTTTGGTACGCAAGGCAGTTCCTTTCACAAAAGCCTTCCCCCGAGGGGGAAGGTGGCCCGGAGGGCCGGATGAGGGGAGAGTATGAGTTGTAAGCCGTTCATGGGCGGTGATGGCGAGATTAGCCCTCATCAGTCACCAACGGCGACAGCTTCAGTCTCCGCGTCAAGAGCCGCCTACGGCGGTTACGCTTCGACACGCGCCTGCGGGCGCAGCCCCTTGGGGGAAGCCTTTAGCGGCGGCTCGCCGCCCACAGGGTAAATTTCGGCCCGAAGGTCTGCATCATCCACCGGAACAGCCGCCAGTCACGGCGGGTGCGGACCTCGGTGCCGTGGGGGTAGAGCGGGCGCAGCTGCTCGATATAGAGCAGGCAGGCCTTGCGGATGGCGGCGTCCCTGACCGCTGCCGTGCGGGCCTGCGGCCAGAAAACGTCTGCAGCGGCATCCTGCATGGCGGCGTAGGCCGCGGCGTCCGCCGTGCCGTTGGCGGAGAGCCTGGCCAGGCGGCGCTGTGCGGCGGCAAGGCCCCGAAAACGTTTGGGCAGATTTTTGGCATCTGTCAAAAGACTGCCCTGCCGTCCGACGCGGTAATGGGTGAAAACCGTGTCCAGAAAGTAGAGCCTGTCGCAGTGCAGCAGCAGCTCAAGGTCAAAAGGCCAGTCCTCGGCCCAGACGCAGTCCGGCAGGAAGCGGACGCGGGCCTGCTCCAAAAAGGACCGCCGGATGCAGTATTTCCAGACCGACCAGTGCCCGGCGGTGTACAGGGCCTTCAGCCGTGCGGCGTAGTCGCTGCTGGCAAACGGGCCGGGCACCAGATGCAGACCGTCGTGCGGGGTCAGCGTGCCGTCGGGCTGCCATTCGAGATGCTTGCCGATGAACCAGTCGCAGTCCGGGTGGGCGGCCAGCGCACCGCGCAGCTGCTCCAGCAGGCCGGGGGCCATGGCGTCGTCACTGTCGAGAAACAGCAGCCAGTCGCCTGTGGCGGCCTTGAGGCCGGTGTTGCGCGCCGCGGCAAGGCCGCCGTTTTCCCGGTGAATGACCTTTAGGCCGGGCAGCTCGGCGGCGAGGGCGTCGCACATCGCGCCGCTTTGGTCGGTGGAGCCGTCGTCCACAAGGATGCACTCCCAGTCACGCGGGCCGGGCTGCTCGACCACGCTTTTGACGCAGGCGGACAGGTAGTTTTGCACGTTGTAGACGGGGATGATGATGGAAAAGAGAGGCATGGGGGACTCCAATTCTTTAAATAATAAAGAATAAATAATAAATAATAAATGTGGTGCGGCGCCGCGCGCCGCGATTTAAAATAGTGGACGGAAAGCAGGGAAATGGGCTGTGCAGGCAGGGCGCGGGGCGTCGGGGACGCCGCCCCCTACAGTTGGGGCAGACAAGCGGTTGAAAACACGCCGCCGCGGGCGGCGTACCTGATTTATTATTTATTATTTTTTATTTCTTATTTGGTGGAAACAAGCTGCCATCCGTCCTGATACAAGGCCGTTTTCTTTGTGTGCGCATACCACTTATCCGGCGCCCAGGTTTGTTTATCGGGGGCGGGGGCAAGGTACTGCGCCCACCAGCTGTAGGTGGAGTTGCTCAGGACAAAGCCGCGGCAGAGCTGCATGAAGGCCAGGTCGGCGACGGCCTCGCCGCGGGGCAGGAACACGGCGGGCAGACCCGCGGTGTCCAGATGCTCCCGCGCCCAGTCGATGTCGTCGGAAAAGACAAACAGCGCGGCGTCGGGGTGTTCGTCCCTGACCGCTGCGACAGCGCGGGCGTAGTAGTCCGGCGCGCAGACCTGTAAGATCGCGTTCTCGGGCTTCTGGTAGTCGCCGCGGCGCAGATGGACGCAGACGGGGTACGCGGCGGCGGTGATCTGCGCCGCATAGGGCCCGGCGGGGGCGGCTTTTGCACGCAGCTCTTCCTTTATAATAGGGGCAAAATCCGCAAAGTAGCGCTCACTCTGGAAGTACCCCCACGCGAGAAAATCACGGGCGTGGCCGCGGCGGGCGGGGGTGTAGCCGTCGGTGGCAAAGTGCAGGCCGACGGCGTTCAGCAGCGGGGCAGCGGCGGCCTCAAAGCTGTGCCAGTCGCGGGCCATCAGGCCGCGGCGCTGCTCGTACTTGATCATCAGCGCCTTGGCGGCGTTCCGGCGCGGCAAGTGTGCCTTGGCAAAGCCCGCGTCGGCAATGATTTTGACGTCCGGCGAGATGTTCAGTGCGTCCAGCGCGCAGACCGTGTGCGCCGGGGCACCGTCGCGCCAGTCCTGCCGGTCCAGCAGGGTGACGGGCTCACCGCAGCGCAGACCCAGCGCCCGCGCGAAGGCGTAGATGAACATCTGGTTGCCGAGGCCCCCGGCCAGTTCGGCGTAGATCATGCGTGTCCTCCCAGTTTGTCGTACAGCTGCTCCATGCGGCGGGCAGCGGTTTTCAGCTCGTACCCGGCGGCGGAGAGCGCGGCCCAGTGGTCGTCGTGGTCGCCGTGGGCGGCGATGGCCTCGGCCTTGGCGGCCCAGTCGGTCAGCGGCGCGGCCAGCGGCAGAAAATGCACAAGGTCGGTCACCGAGCCGTCGTCGGGCACGTTGGTGGACGCCAGGCACGGCACGCCGCAGCCCTGCGCCTCCACCAGGGTGACGGGGCTGCCCTCAAAGTTGCTGGGCAGCAGAAACAGGTCAAAGGCGTTCATGAAGGCGGGTACATCGCTCTGCACGCCCGCAAAGATGACGCGGTCTGTCAGGCCGCGTTGGGCCGCGGCGGCGCGCATTTCAGGCTCCATCTCGCCGGTACCAACGAGCAGCAGCTTCCAATGCGGGTCCTGCGCGGCCATCGCGGCAAAGACCTCCATCAGGAAAAGCGGATTTTTCTGGTGGTTCAGCCGCCCGACGAACCCGGCCAGCCGGTCCGTGTCGGTAATGCCCCAGGCGGCGCGGGTCGCGGCGCGGGCGGCGGCATCCGGGTGAAAGCGCCCGGCATCCACGGCGTTGCAGGCCACGGAAAAGTTCGGCTTAGCGTCGATATGGTCACCGAACACGAACCGCCCCGCCGCGACGCCGCAGCCGAGGAAGTAGTCCGCGAACAGCTGGTACACCAGATGGGCGGCGCGCCAGGTCAGCGTCATGGGCGGGTAGACGATGTGGCTGTGCACCACGATTTTGGCCCGGGGGCAGAGCACGCGCATCATGCCGCAGACCGGGGCACCGATCTTGCTGGCCGTATGGTAGTGGATGATGTCGTAGTCCTTATGGGTGCGCAGGTGGGCGGCCAGGGCGCGGATGCGGTCCTTTTTGTTGTCCGGCACGGCGAGGATCTCGACGCCGCGGGCCTCGAGCGCCGGGGCCGTGCTGGCCTGGTCCGGCGGGCACTGACCGACGAAAAGGGTGACGCGGTATTTAGCGGTATCGAGGTGCAGCAGCAGGTTCTGGACATACCGCTGTACGCCGCTCTGCACGCCGAGGTGGTTGCTGATCATTAAGATTTTCATGGTGGTCTCCGGAAAAAATAAAAGATAAGAGATAAAAGATAATAGAAGTGGAGCGGCGCCGCGCGCCGCAATTTTAACCACAGGGGAGTATAAGGATAAAGCGATATGCGGGGAAGGTTGAGGGCCGGACATGTCCGGCCCCTACGGGCAGGCTTTTTAAGACGCGCCGTCTAACGGCGCACATTTTTTATTATCTCTTATCTATTATCTGAAAAATTACCAGTAGCTCCCGCCCTCGACCTTTTCTTTATTGCTGATGCCCTCGGTCTCGTCGGGACGGACCCAGGCGGGGTTGTAGAGCTTGGAAATGACGGGGTGGTCGTCCCAGCGCTTGCCCTTGATGCCAAACAAAAGCTGCGTGGCACCGCTCATTTGTATGGCGGCGTGGCCGGTGTCGCGGGCGTGGGCGGCCAGCGGCAGGCTGTAGGCCCCTGCGCCGACGATGGCGACGTCGTAGTCGACGGCGTCCATCCGGCGCTCCATCTCGGTCAGGGCGTCAAACCAGTCGGCATAGCCGGTATCCTGCCCGCCCAGACCCTGCACGGCCTGAATGACCGTCAGGCAGGCAAGCTCCGGCAGCACGTCTTTGCCGGGAAACAGCTGGGTACGCTTTTCATACTGGGCTAAAATCGTGCGGCGGAACGGATGCACGACGAGCACCCGTTTGCCCGCGAGGGCGGCGCTCCACGGGCGGGCGTGGTAGTAGGGCTCCAAGGCGCGCAGCTCGGTAAAGCGGGTCGCGTCACAGCCGCGGATGACCTCCCGCTCGGCCCCGACGTTCCAGAGGGCGAGCAGCTCGGCGCTCTGCGCAGTCTTGACGTAGAGGCGGCAGAATTTGTCCAACGTGGCATCGTCGGTGGGAAAGACGCCCGACAGATTCCGAATGTCCGCCCGCGTGCGGTCCGTGAAATTGTGCCCGCCGTTTTGCAGCCAGTCGGCCACGGTGCGCATCTCGGTGGCACCGCAGCGGCCAAACAGGAACGGCTGACCACTCTCGAGCAGGTCGCGCGCCAGGTCGTTGCCGGCAGCGGCGGGCAGGATGTCCACGCCGCGGTATTTCATTGTAAAGCGCAGACCGCGGTAGAGGTCGGCGGCCTTCTGCAAAAGAGGATTGTCGTTATCCATTGGCTTTTCCCTTTTTGGGCAGCAGGGTCAGGGCCAGCTCGGCACTGTTCTGCCACAGAAAGTTTTCGTTCACGCGGCTCTGGGCGGCGTGGCCCATGGCGGCGGTGGTTTTGTCCAGCGCTGCGGCCAGCTCGGGCACGGTGCCGCACAGCAGGCCGCTGATGCCGTTCTCAATGATAAGGTCGGGGCCGGGGGCGTGGCGCGCCACCGGCGGGCAGCCCGCGTACATGGCCTCCAGCAGGCTCATGCCGAAAATCTCATTCGGGTTCAGGTTCACAAAAGCGTCGCAGGCATGATAATAAACGTGCACCTGCTCGTTGGGCAGCTGCGGGATCAGGCGGCAGCGGTCCAGTAAGCCCGCGTCGGTCAGGCGGCGGGTCAGCTCATCGCCCAGTGAACCCCGGCCAATGATGATGGCGTACCAGTCCGGCGCGGCCTGCAAAAGCGGCACAAGGTCGAGCGGCTGCTTGTAGGGGTCAAGGCGGCCCACAAAGATGAACACCCGCGCGTGCTCGTCGATTTTGAGCGCACGGCGGATCTCGGTGCGGTTGTTGGGGATGGACGGGATGATGGCGGTGTCCAGCCCGACGGGCATCAGCCCCGCGCAGGGCACGCCGAGGCTTTCCAGCTCGGCGGCGACGGCGGGGGTTTTGGCGTAGGTGGGCGTTTTGCGGTATACTGCCAGATTGCGGCGCAGCAGCAGGTCCATGACCCTGCGCACGGCGGCGTGGGTGGAGGTGCTTTTCAGCGCACCGAGCTGGCTGTAAAACAGGATGCCGTGCTTTTGGCAGAAGCGGTACAGCCCCGGCACGCCGAGGGAGTTGTCGCCCATGACGTGGACGGCGTCGGCATGCTCGTCGAGCAGAATCTGCCAGCTTTTATAGAATGCCTGCACGCCGAAGGCGACGGCGGGCATATAGCAGATTTTTACGTTTGGCTCCGGGGTCTCGATCCGGGGGGCTTTAGCGCCCGGCTCCGGGTAGAGCACGACGGCGCGGCAGCCCAGCGCGGCAAAGGCGCGGGCCAGGCCGACCTCCTGCCGGTTATACAGGCCCTTCTGGCCCGACGGCCCGCGGTAAAATTGCGGAATGACGATGGTTTTCATGTGCGTGGGAATACCTCATTGTGGGAGTGAAATTTCCTTGGCCCCCTCTGGGAGGGGGCTCCGCCCGCAGGCGGTGGGGGAGAGAGGTTGATGGTTGCCCGGAAGATTTCGGGTTATGGCGAGGTTCTCTCCCTCCGGCCCTGCGGGGCCACCGCTCCCCCTCTGGCGCGAGCGCCACCTCCCCCGTATCGGGGGAGTCTGTCTCGCAGAGGGAGGCAAGGGGGGCGGGGCGTCGAGGACGCCGCCCCCTACATTACTCGGCGGCGGGTGTGGAAACTTCCGGCTTTTCGATTTTTGGGATGCGGGTCAGATACCTTGCGTCGATGATCTCTAAAACGTCATCGCGGCAGTAGGTGTGGATGCCGATGATGTCCGCGGGGGCAAGGCCGGTGATCTCGACATTCTGCGGCGTGGCGGCGCACAGAGGCACCTCCGAGCTGCCGCGGCGGGCGAGAAACTGCAGATAGACCCCGTAGTCCACGGTGGTGCTGACCTGGGTGGGGTGGATGATCTGCTCACCCAGCAGGAAAAACGGCCCGGCGTTGCGGCTGACAAGGTCAAAGTCGCGGTGCTGCAGATTGTAGGCTTCATCGGGCAGCAGCTCAAACGGGCCGGGCGCGGCGGGCAGGGTGTCCTCGGCAGGCAGCGGGACGGCGGCGGTCTCCTGTACGGCGTGGCGCAGCGTGTAGCGGCGGTAGCGCACATAGAGCTGGTTGTCGGGGCGGGTCTCGCTGCAAAGCAGGGTCAGGGCCTCGGCGCGGCGGTCCAGCAAAATCGTGTCGCAGAGCTCCTCGTCCGTGGGAAAGCGCTGCACCAGCTCCCATTGGGTGGGGAAGGTCTTGCAGCGGTAGAGCCGCAGGCTGTGGTCGCTGCCGGTCTCGGGGATCATCCAGACCTCACCGTTCCAGTCAAAGACCATCGGGAACGACAGGTGGAAATCTTCTTCCAGCGCGACGCGCCAGTCGTCGGCGGTGCCGTCATCGTGCAGCTCGCAGACCTCGAGACGGCCCTTGCCGGTGGAGAGGTCCATCGCCTCGGCGAACAGCCAGCGCTTGCCGCGCCGGTGGTAGAGCAGCGGGTCGGCAAACCACCAGCCCTCCCGCCGGGGCAGCAGGGTGTAGGGGCCGCCTTCCAGAGCGGGCAGCGGCTCGGTGCCCTCGGCAGTGGGGCGGGGGCGCACGGCGATGGTGTAGATTTCTTTTTCGCCCATGACTTTGCGCAGCAGCCGCTTGGGCGGCATGTGCAGGGCGCGGTAAAACTGGTTCATGATACTTCCTCGGCGGCGCGGCGGCCGTATAGTTTTAGCAGGGTCTTGTAGTTTTCCTCGGCGCTGAAGCGGCGGCGGGTGGCGTTGGCGATGGCCGTGCAGTCAAACTGCATGGCGTTCATGGCGCGGACAGCCCCGGCCAGCGCGGCGGGGTCGCCGGGGGCAAAGCACAGCCCGTCAAACCCGGGCCGCACCGACGCCCCGACATTGCCGATGCCGCTGGCCAGCACCGGCGTGCCCAGCGCGTGGGCCTCCGCCGGGACAAGGGCAAAGCTCTCATAGCAGAGACTGGCGGCGACGACGGCGCGGCTCTCGGCCATCAGGCGGTGCAGCGCGTCCCGCGGAAGCTGGCCGACGAATTGCACCTTGGGCAGATCCTGCGCTTTGGCCCAGTCGGCCAGCGGACCGTCCCCGGCCACAAGCAGCAGCGGTGCGTCCTTGCCCAGAATGCGCCATGCCTCAATGACGGTGCGCAGACCCTTTAGCTCCTCCAAGCGGCCCGCAAAGACGAACTGACGCTTGCGCTCCTCCCAGAGGGTGACGGGGCCGGTGGGCACGGTCACGGGGTTCGGCTTGACGACAAGGCGATTTTCGTCGAAGGTGGGATGGATCTTATTGAATTCCAGCAGCTTTTCCCGGTCAAACTCGGTGGGGGTGGTGATGGCGATGCCGCGCCATGTGCCCAGCACCCGATGCAGCCAGTAGGCGGCCACGACGACGAGCGTCTGCGCCCGGCTGCCGCGGTAGCAGCGGTGCCGCAGTGCGCAGTGCAGGCCGTGGTGCGGGCAGTCCTCACAGACCCGGCCGTCCCGCAGTAAGATGCCGTTCGGGCAGAACAGGCGGAAGTTGTGGAGGGTCAGCACCACCGGCACGCCGCATTTTTTGGCGGCGCGCACGACGGCAGGGCTGAGGAGCAGCAGCGTGTTGTGGATGTGGACGGCGTCGATGTGCTGCTGTTCCATGATATTCCGCACGTCGCGGGCGGCCCGGCGGTTCCAGACGGCGCGAAAGGGCAGCAGCGCCTTAGCCGCGCCGTGGGCGGCCTCCTCATTGCTGCGCTCATAGACGACGACGGTGTGGCCGTGCTGCTCCAGCAGGGCGCGCTCTGCGGCAAAGACGGCGTCCTCGCCGCCGGGCAGCCGGTAATGACAGTGTATCAGCAGAATTTTCACGCAGCCGCCTCCTCTTGCAGACAATAAACCTATTATGACATTATACCCTTTTTGCGGCGCTTTCGCAACAAAAAAAGAGGAACGCAGTGCGTCCCTCGCGGTAAAATTACTGGTCGTCGTCACCGTGGAGCTGGGCCTCACGGATGGCCTTGATTTTTTTCTCGATGTCAAAGCTCTTTTCCAGTGCGGGGTAAATGGCCATCAGGCTCAGCAGGCAGGGCAGCCACAGGCTGGTTAAAATCAGTACAAAGCTGGAAATCGGCCAGAACAGCGCCACAGCGCCCCAGTACAGCAGCTGCCACAGCAGGCCCAGGCCGCTGCGGGGCAGGTAGCCCAGGAACAGCATGAGGGAGTTCTTCAACAGTCCGGCAAAGGACAGGTCAAGCAGCGCGACCTGCACGTAGAGGTACTGGGCAATGCCGGCCAGCAGGATGATGGCGACCAGCACGGCGATCACGGCCACCTGCCCGCTGGCAATGTTGATGTGGCAGAGTGAGAAAATCTCCATGGCCAGCAGCAGGCCGCAGACAGCGCCGGGCAGCAGGGATTCCTTCAGGTTGCGCTTCCAGGTGCGGCGGTAGGTCTCCCACCAGTAGCCGGGTTCGTCGCGCAGCGTGCGCAGGATCGTGTCGTTCAGGCCGACGATCTGCGGCGCGGCGATCATGCCGCCCAGCACGCCCGCGATGACGAGCGGGACCAAAGAGTGGGTCTCGACGGCGAACCAGACACCGGCGGCAAACGGCAGACCGCCGAGCATCGCCAGTATGCCGGCCAGCCAGATGGTGGAGAAGTCGCGGCCCAAAATCTCAAAAAAGCGGGCAGCGCCCTTTTTGCGGGGGGCGTCGGGCGATACGCCCGGGCCGGGTTTATCAAAATTGCGCATGAAAAGTCCCATGATACAATAGCTCCTTATTGAATGATGTCGGGGAAAAGGGGGGCGCGGCGGCCTTTCGGGTCGATGCAAGCATCGACCCCTGCGCCGTAGGGGCGGATTCCATATCCGCCCGGGGTGTTTGCCGCTGCCGCAAACGAGCACGGGCGAACATTGCCCGCCCCTACAAAGTAGTTGGCCCGTAGAGGGCGGTGCCGGATTGGATCAGAATGTCCGGCTCGACGCGCAGGCCGGTTTTGCGGCCCTTCTGGGCTTCGACGAGAAAAAGCCAGGGCGCGGCGTCGGGGCGGTTCTTGACAAAAGCCAGACGCTTCGGCTCAAGGCGCGCGGCGCGTAAGGCGGCCAGAATTTCCGCCAACTGCTCCGGGCGCTGGCAGAGCAGGAACCGCCCGCCGTCCCGCAGGGCGCGGCGCGCGCAGTCCACGGCGTCGGCGGTGGTGCAGCTGCCGGTGTGGCGGGCCTCAGCCCGGCGCGGATCCGGGCTGCGGGGACCGGCTGTGAAGTACGGCGGGTTGCAGGCGGCAAAATCGTACTGCCCCTGCTCCGGCCCGGCGGTGCAGAGCTGCCGCAGGTCGCCGCAGACCGGCGTGATGTGCGCGGCGTCGGCGTTTTCGGCCAGGGCCGCGGCGCAGAGGGCGGACGCGGCGGGGTCGATCTCCAGCGCGGTGCAGGGGCCGCGATGCCCGGCGTCGTGCCAAACGAGTGAGACGATGCCGCACCCGCTGCACAGGTCGAGCGCACGCTCGTTTCTGCGGGGCTGCGCGAAGCGGGCCAGCAGCAGCGCGTCGGTGCCGAACGTCGCGCCCGGCGCGGTCAGCACGCGGGTGCCGTTGTCCAGAATTTCAACGCCCATTCAGACTTTTGCGCGCAGCTGCGCGTATTTCAGCAGCGCGACCTGGGTCTTGCTGTCCTTGATCGTGCCGTCCATCACAAGGCCGAGGGCCTTGTCGAACGGCATTTTGACGACGTCAAGGAACTCGCCCGCGTCGAGGTGCTGCGCTGTGCTGTGCAGGCCGGTGGCGGCCCACAGATAGATTTTCTCGCTGTCGTAGCCGACGGTGGCATAGACGACGCCGAGGTCGATAAAATTGTCGGCGGTCAGGCCGCACTCCTCGCTCAGCTCGCGCTTGGCGGCCTCAAACGGATCCTCGTCCGCCTCGAGCTTGCCGGCGGGCAGCTCCCAGATCTCCTCGCCGAAGGCGTAGCGGAACTGACGTACCATCGTCACGCTGCCGTCGGTGTCCACAGGCAGGATGCAGGCGCCGCCGTGGTGGTGGACGATCTCCCGCGTCGAGGTCGTGCCGTCCTCAAGCTGTACTTTGTCCACGGTCACGCGGATGACGCGGCCATTGAAGATTTCCCTGCTTTCCAGCATGGTCTCGGTATGTGCCATTGTTTTTCTCCTTTGCAGAAAGGGCCCCGCCGTACAGGCAGGACCGATACTGCTTCTATTTTACAGCAGACGCAGACAATAATCAATAAAGTCGAGCGTATATTTTTGACTGCGCAGCCAATCAGAGGCGTGGCCGTCATCGAGGTAGGTCAGCAGGGCTTCGGTCAGGATGGGGTCCTGCATCAGATACTCGCGGCAGTACTGCCCGTCCGGCTCCTGGATAGCCTGGCAGAACACAACGCCGCGGCCCTGAAAAACATTGACGCACATCGACGGAGTCAGCGCCAGCTGGGCAGGGTCCACGATGCGCAGGGTGCGGCGGTCAGACTCCGCAGCGCGGCGCAGCCGCAGGAGCAGCTCCCGGCGGGTGGGAATGTCCGGCGCATCGCACAGATCCGGCGGAATGTCGAACATTTTCCCGGTGCGTACAAACTGCAAAAGACCTTCCTCACAGAAATAGAGGTCCGGGGCCTGGGCGCTCCACATCTGCAGGTGTTCGAGCAGGGCGGGCAGGGACTGCAGCGCGGCGCCGGGCCGGGCAAGCTGCAGGGCCATTTTCTCGTCGGCAAACAGGGTGAACGGCGGCTGGTAGCGGATCATGGAGCAGCGGCGCTTTTCCGAAAAGAGGTCGTTGTACAGCGCAATGGATTCCGAAAAGTCGTGGGCATCGGTGGCAAGCTTCAGCACCGATGCGGCGTTGAGATATTTGCGGCTGAACGCAAGGCGCAGATTATCGACGGCCTGGCGGTCCATGATGATGTAGGCCTTCTGGCCCTGGATGTCCATCATGACGGCGGCCTGGGGCAGCAGCAGATAGACAGGCATCAGCGTGCCGGGGCTGGGCTCGGTCATGACGTGGCGCACGACGCGGGCCTCGTAATTCAGCTTGGGCAGGAAAAGGAACGGCAGTGTGCGGGTCAGGATGGACACGCCGGACACCCATTCCCGGGGAATGTCGCGGTTCTCGGCATAAACCAGCAGCTGGGACAGTGCGACGGGTGCGCCGTCCGCTGCCGAAAAGCGTTCTATCAGCACATGGTCCAGCATGGGGTTTGTGAACGGCGAGAGGAGCAGCGGGCGGGTATCGCCGGACAGAATGTGGTTGGCCACCAGCGATGCCACGGCGGCGGCGACTGCGCGGCTGCCCTCTATGTACTGCTCGCTGCAGTGCAGCTGGCTGGCGGCTTCGTTGGAGACAAGGCCCTCGCGGTGGGTGAAATCCTCCACCCGGAAAGAGACCTCCAGCAGGTGGTGCAGCTCGGCGCGCAGCTTGGGATCGGGGCCGCGGCCACGCTGCTTGTATTGCAGCAGCAGGGCGGATTTCTGTTCCTCGCTCAATTCCAGCGCGTCGGCCAGGTGCTCCAGCTGGAACTCCCGCGGGGTGCGCTGGCCGTTTACAATTTTGTACAGCGTGGAGCGGTCGATCGACGCTTTGCGGGCCAGCTCGGCCATTGTGCCGGGGTAGCGGGTGACGAATATCTTCAGGGTCTGGGTCAGTTCGCTCATGGGGGCGGCCTCCATTTATGGAATGCTTTTACTATACCGCGAAAGTGCCGCGCTGGCAAGTGTAAACTTTTTTGGTACATCGTTGCGATATGCCGGGAAATTTGTTATAATCTGGGAAAGTGAAAACGAGGTGACCGTTATGAAAAAGCATCCTCTTTTGGCAGCAGGGGCCGCGGCGGGCACGGCGGTGCTGGGCGCGGCGTATGCCGTCTACCGCGTTGCCTTTTACCAGAAGCCGACGACGAAGGTGCCCTCCCCGGCGGATATGCCCACGCGGGAGTGCTACCGCAAGGCCATGGGCCCCGACGCCGACGCGCTGGCGCGGGATATGTTCAAGGCCGTGCACATCACGGCGCAGGACGGTACGCCGCTGGCCGCACGCTACTACCACCACGCCGACGGCGCGCCGCTGGCAATCATCTTCCACGGGTACCGCGGCTATGCGGAGCGGGACGGCCTGGGCGGCTATACGCTGTGTACGGCGCTGGGCTACAATGTGCTGCTGCCCGACCAGCGCGCCCACGGCTACAGCGGCGGCCATACGATCACGATGGGCGTGAAGGAGCGCTACGACGCCCGCGACTGGACGGTCTGGGCGCGGAGTCGCTTCGGCCCCGAGGTGCCGATCTTTTTGATGGGCGTCTCGATGGGTGCGGCCACCGTGCTGCTGGCCGCCGGGCTGAACCTGCCGGACAACGTCTGCGGCATTGTGGCGGACTGCGGCTACACCAGCCCGCGGGAGATCACCCGCAAGTGCCTGCCGGAGTATCTGCCCGGCATGCCGCTGGAGCTGACCTATGCGGTTGGACGGCTGGGCGCGATCCTGTTCGGCCACTTTGACCCCGAGGACGCCGACTGCGAGGCCGCCGCAGCGCAGAGCAAGGTGCCGATTTTGTTTGTCCACGGCGACGCGGACGGCTTTGTACCCTATGATATGGGGAAGCGCAACTATGAAGCCTGCCGCGCGAAGGGCAAGAAATTTTTGACGGTACACGGCGCAGAGCACGCCGTGAGCTACTACCACGACAACGACGCCTACACGAAGCAGGCAACGGAGTTTTTGCAGGATTGTCTGGCCCGGCGCGGCTTTGTATGGCCGCCCGAGACCGACGAGCCTGAAAAATAGTATAGAGGAGTGTATAGTATTATGAAGCGTATTGCTACCACGAACGCACCCGCCGCCCTGGGCCCCTATGCCCAGGCTGTTGACACCGGTGACACCGTCTATTGCAGCGGCCAGCTCGGCCTGGACCCCGCCACCGGTGCATTGGCCGAGGGCGTGCAGGCCCAGACGCACCAGGCGCTCAAGAATCTGCAGGCCGTGCTGCGGGAGGCCGGTCTGACGCTGGACAATGTCGTCAAGACGACAGTATTTGTGCAGGATCTGGGGGATTTCGGCACCGTGAATGAAATTTACGGCAGCTACTTCCACGGCGGCTTCCCCGCGCGCAGCTGCGTGCAGATCGCCGCGCTGCCGAAGGGAGCGCTCGTCGAGATCGAGTGCATTGCGGTGCGGTAATAGCGCATTGACGCGAAAAAATGCTTTGCAGGGGCGGATTTCCTGTCCGCCCGGGGATGCTTCCGCCGCCGCGGACGGCGCGGGCGCATATAGAATGCGCCCATACAGTCTCGGCAAGGCAAACACAGCGACAATAATACATAACCGGCAGGCCGCCTGAAAACGGTCTGCCGGTTTCGGTTATTTCCCGTAGCTTGCCAAAAACTGCCGGGTGCGTTCCTCTTTGGGGTGGTCGATGAGCTCCTTGGCGTCGCCCTGCTCGACGACGACGCCGCCGTCCATGAAGAGGATGCGGTCCGCAGCGTCGCGGGCAAACTTCATCTCGTGCGTGACGATGATCATCGTCGTCTTGTGCTCGGCCAGCTCGCGCAGGACGCGCAGCACCTCGCCGGTCAGCTCGGGGTCAAGGGCTGAGGTCGGCTCATCAAAGCAGAGGATGTCCGGGTGCAGCGCCAGTGCGCGGGCAATCGCCACGCGCTGCTGCTGCCCGCCGGAAAGCTGGTGCGGGTAGTGGTTCTCCCGGTCAGAAAGCCCCATCTGCGCCAGCAGGGCCTTTGCCTGCGTTTCAATGTCGGCCAGAATCTGCCGCCGGTTCTGCTTGTAGTCGGGGCGCTCCTTCGCCAGGAGCTGGCCCGCCAGCATGACGTTCTGCAGCGCCGTGTACTGGGGAAACAGGTTGAAGCTCTGGAACACAAGGCCGAAGTGCAGCCGCTTTTTGCGGATGGCTTCTTCGCTCTGCGTTTTGGTGTCGGCGGCGCTCCACAGCGTTTCACCCGCTACCGTAATGCTGCCGGTGTCGGCGGTCTCCAGAAAGTTCAGACAGCGCAGCAGCGTTGTTTTGCCGGAGCCGGACGAGCCGATGATGGCGAGAGCCTCGCCCTCGGCCAGATCAAACGAGATGTCGCGCAGCACCTTTGTGGCACCAAAGCTCTTGCCGATGCCGTTTACTTCCAACAATGCCATAGCCGCGCCCCCTTACTTGAAATAGTCCAGCCGCTTTTCCAGCCAGCCGAACAGCAGCGTCAGCGCACCGACGAACACAAGGAAGAACACCGCCGTGGAGAACAGCGGCCAGATCAGGCCCTTGGCGCTGTACTCTTTCGCCATCATGATGATGTCCTTGTTGGCAATGACGTTCGCCAGCGAGGTATCCTTGACCAGCGTGATGATCTCATTGCCCATGGGCGGCAGGATGCGCTTGATGACCTGCAGGAGCGTGACGCGGAAGAAAATCTGGGTCTTTGTCATGCCCAGCACCTGCCCGGCCTCGGTCTGGCCCCTGGGCACAGCCTCGATGCCGCCGCGGTAAATTTCCGAGAAATAGCAGGCGTAGTTGATGGCGAACGCCACGACGGCGGCGACCAGACGCCCGCTGCCGCCGGACGGCCACGGACTGGTGAAGCCCAGCAGGCCGGGCCCTAAGTAGATGACCAGGATCTGCAGCATCAGCGGCGTGCCGCGGATGACACAGACAAACGTTTTGACGACGCCGCGCAGCGGGGCAAGCCTGCTCATGGAGCCGAACGACACCACCAGCCCCAGCGGCAGTGCGAACAATAGAGTCAGACCGAACAGCTGGCAGTTGAGCCAGAACGCCTCGGTCAGGCGGCCCCAGATGACTGCTGCCTCGCCCATCAGTCGGCCAGCGTCAGGCTGTACTTGTCGGCCAGGGCCTGCATCGTGCCGTCGGCCTTCAGCTCGTCAAAGGCGGCGTTCACGGCGTCGGCGGCATCGCTGCCCTTGCGGAAGGCGGCGCCGTACTCCTCGGCGTTCAGCTCGTCCTTGATGGCGAGGTTTGCGTAGTCGGTGCCCTCGCCGATCATGGCGGTGGCCAGCGTCAGATCCAGCACGGCGGCGTCAGCCGTACCGGCGGCGACCTCCATCAGGCAGTCAGTCTGGACGGACTTGCTGACGTAGTCGGCCTGGGAGAGGCTCTCGTCCTCGCTGATGGCGCTCTCACCGGCGGAACCGGCCTCGGCCACGATGGTCTTGCCGACAAGGTCGGCGGTGGAGCTGTAATCGGCATCGGCCTTCATGACGACGACCTGCGCGTTCTTGGCATAGGCCTTCGTGCAGGCGGTGTTGGCCATGATGTCATCGGTCAGGGTCATGCCGTTCCAGATGCAGTCGATGCTCTTGGCGTCCAGCTCGACAATTTTGGTGTCCCAGTTGATCTCAACAAAGTCCGGCTCTACGCCCAGCTTTTCGCAGACGGCAGTGGCAAGCTCGGTGTCAAAGCCGGTGAAATTGCCGTCGGCGTCAGTGTAGTTCATCGGCTCATAGACGGTGTAGCCGATGGTCATTTTGCCCTTGTTTTTGATGTAGGCAAGGTCGCTGTCGGCAGTGGCTTCAGCGGCGGAAGCTGCGGTGCTTTCCGTAGAAGCTGCCGTGGATGCGCTGCCGCCGCAGGCGGCCAGGCTCGCGGCCATGCCGAGTGCCAGAACGGTGCTGATGAATTTTTTCATGATACTTCCTCCTATACTTTGCACAGATCCCTCACACTGCCGGTTTAAAGCGGCGGTATGCTTTAATAGTAATGCAAAACCGCGGGTTATGCAAGGGGTTTGGGGGATTTTTGCAGAAAAAAGAATATTTATGCAGGGGAGAGGCGGCAGGCTGCGGCTTGACAAAGGGACAGCACAGCGTTATAATAAGTATAGAAAAAGGCACTGCGACAAGCGGTTGGTCTCTTTCCAATGAAAGTTCTTATTTATCACCTAAGAACCGTCACTTGGCAGAGTGGCGGTTCTTGCTTTTTACAACGATGCTCAATGTAATAGTCTTGCGACCAACATAAAACGTGAATGTAAAACGCATGATCTCACCTCCTTTCGGAGGGTAGAGACCAACCGCCTGCCGTATGTGCAGTGCCCGCCGCATAAAGCGGCATAAAAAGAATACCATGTTTCGACGGCTTTTGCAACCGGGAAACATGGTATTTTTTATTGCGTTTTTTACTTGATGACCCGTACCATATCGCGGGTGATGGCGTCCAGCGTGGGCGCACCGCACAGGCGCATCGTGTCGGCCAGCTCATTGCCGAGCTGGGCTGTGTAGGCGGCGACGCCGTCGGCACCGGCACCGTAGACGGCGGTGACGAAGGGCCGCGCGATCAGCACGGCGTCTGCGCCGAGGGCCAGCGCCTTGAACACGTCGCTGCCGGTGCGGATGCCGCCGTCCACCAGAATTTTGGCGCGGCCATCCACGGCGGCGACGATGTCGGCCAGCACCTCCTGCGTGGCGGGGCAGTCGTCCAGCACGCGCCCGCCGTGGTTCGAGACAACAATGCCCGCGGCACCGGCCTCGATGGCCTTTTCCGCGCCTTTGACGGTCATGATGCCCTTTAAGATAAACGGCACGCCCGCGGCCAGGGCAATTTCTTTTAACTGCTCCACGGTCTTGCTGCCCGCGGGCGGGTCAAGGTGCTGTAAAAACGGCAGGCCCGCCGCGTCGATGTCCATGGCCATGGCAAAGCAGCCGGAGCTGCGCGCCAGCGCTATTTTCCGGGCCACCGTGGCGTTGTCCCACGGCTTGACGGTGGGGATGCCCGCGCCGCCGCAGGCCGTGATGGCAGCAGCCGCGCCCTCCATGACCTTGTGGTTCGTGCCGTCGCCGGTGAAGGCAGCAATGCCAGCCGCCGCGCAGGCGGGGACAAGGATATTGTTGTAGTCCAGATCGTTGTACTTGTCGCCGTAGTGCAGCGTCATGGCGCCGACAGGCCCGGCAAAGAACGGATATTTGAAGCTACGGCCAAACAGCGTCAGGGAGGTGTCCGGCTCAAAATTTTCATGGATGGTATCCATGTTCAGCCGTACATTGCGCCAGGCGTCAAAGTTGCGGACGGCCACCGTGCCGCTGCCCTTGGCACCGGGGCCGGGGATCGTGCCGCCGCAGGCGCGGCCGTTGCAGACCGGGCAGGCGCGGCAGGGGCCCATCTGACCCTGGGCGGCCTGTAAAACTTCTTTATATGTCATCTGGATTTTGCCTCCTGTGCTGCGAGCCGATGCGGGCATCGGCCCCTACAAAAATCGGGTAATTATGCTCCGCGCCCATTATAGCGCGTTTTGCCCGCTGCCGCAAGGCCGCTGACGACGACAAGTGCGCACAGTACACAGAGCCCTGCGCCCGCCTGGCCGGTCAGGTCGCCCACAAGGCCCACAAGCGGGCTGGCGGGGATCATCAGCAGACTGTAGGCCATACTGTCCACGCTGATGAGCGTTGCGCGGCGGTCACTGGGGATCGCGTCGTTGAGCCGCTGCATACTGTGCAGGAACCAGACGGAGAGTGCCCCCTGCACGAGTACCGGCCCGGCGGCGCAGAGCAGCGCCGGGGCCGCGCCCGCCAGAAGCGTGCCTGTGCCGACGAGCAGCGCACAGCCGAAATAGAGCGCGCGCAGCCGTTTGGGGTGCAGGCGGCGGCCCAGCGATGCGCCCGCCATGCCCGCGGCCCCAGCCAGCAGACCCGGCAGGAACAGCCATTCCATGGCCCAGCCCTGCTGGGTCAGACGCTGCTGGACGAACATCGAGGTCAGGTAGGACGGCAGCGAGATGACCGCGTCGGCCATGATAATGCGCCGCGCCGGTGTGCTGCTGCACAGGCAGTCGAGACTGTCCAAAATGTGCACACGCAGCCGGGCAGGCAATTCTTGTAAGATGTGCTTCTCGCGGGCGGCCTGTTCGTCGGTGACGACAGGTTCGGTCAGGTTGGCCGCGGCCAAGGCGGAGACGGCGCTGACCGCGGCGTCCGCAAGGTAGTAGCCCGCCGAGGTCAGCACCCCGGCCAGCAGGCTGGCCAGTGCGCCGAGGGCGGAGGCTAGCTTCATGAAGATTGACGCTTTGGCGTCAACTTTAATGTAGTCGTGCTCCCGCCCGGCGGTTTTCAGGCTGTCGTAGGTCAGGGCTTCCGTGGTGCCGGAGAGCAGGTTGTAGCCCAGCGCTTTCAGCCCCATGCCCGCGCAGATGAACGCGAGACTGGGCGCAAACGCCATGGTGGCGGCGGAGACAACGCCCAGCGCACCGCCGAAGATCAGCGTGCGCCGCCGCCCCAGCAAATCGGCGGCCATGCCGCTGGGGACCTCACACAGCAGGCTGACACCGTGGAAAACGCCCTCGGCCAGGCCGATCTGCGCCAGCGTAAAGCCGCGGGCCGCCAGCAGCGCGACCCAGACGGCGTCGGTGAAGCGCAGGGTAGAGGTAAATGCGTGCAGATACACGCAGCGAAGCTGTTTTTGTAAATTCATGGGGAACACCCTTTCATGATAGTATACGAAAACGTGCCCTTATATTTTGTAAAAAGGCAGCAAAAAGCGCCCCGCGGCAAAGCCACAGGGCGCAAAAACTGCACACTTACAGCGTTACCGAGGTAAAAAAGGGCACACTTACAGCGTCAGTAGGTCAGGGGTTTCCTTTTTTCTGGAACACAACACCAAACTGCCAACGCATAAAGGGGTGCTCTCCTTCCTCGGTGAATTTGGGATAAGTATAGCACAGCGTTTGCCAAATGGCAAGAAAAATTGTACAATAGGGGCATGATTTTTGAAAGCTAAGGGGAACGGGTATGAAACGTCTGGTCGTCGGGCTGCTGGCGCATGTGGACAGCGGCAAAACTACATTGGCCGAAGGGCTGCTTTACCGCGCGGGGGTGCTGCGCAAGCTGGGGCGCGTGGACCACAGGGACGCCTTTCTTGACACCGACAGCCAGGAGCGGGCGCGGGGCATCACGATCTTTGCCAAGCAGGCCGTGCTGACGCTGCCCGCCGCGGACGGCGCCGACGAGACCGAGCTGACGCTGCTGGATACGCCCGGCCACGTGGACTTTTCCGCCGAGGCCGAGCGCGCCTTGCAGGTGTTGGATTACGCGGTGCTGGTCGTCTCCGGCACTGACGGCGTGCAGGCCCACACCGAGACATTGTGGAAGCTGTTGACACGTTACCGCGTACCTACGTTTGTATTTGTCAACAAGATGGACCTGCCCGGCGCGGACGCCGCCGTGCGCCTGCGGGAGCTGCGCGGGCGGTTCGGGGACGGGTGCGTGGATTTTTCCGCCGCGCCCGACCCGGAGGCGCTGGCTCTGTGCAGCGAGCCGCTGATGAACGAGGTGCTTGAGACCGGCGCAGCAGCGGCGGAAACCGTGCAGACCGCTATTGCGCGGCGGCAGGTGTTCCCGGTGTTTTTCGGCGCGGCGCTGCGGCTGGACGGGCTGGACGGGCTGCTGCGCGGCCTGCAGACGCTGACCCGCACCCCGCCCCGGTGGCCGGAATTCGGTGCGCGTGTGTTCAAAATCAGTGAGGATGCGGGCACGCGGCTGACCTGGCTGAAGGTCACGGGCGGCGTGCTGCATGTAAAAGATGTGCTGCCCGGCGGCGAGAAGGCCGACGCGCTGCGGCTGTACAACGGCGGCAAATTCCGGCTGGTCAGCGAGGCACTGCCCGGCATGGTCGTGGCCGCAGCGGGGCCGGTCAGTACGCGGCCCGGGCAGGGGCTTGGCGCGGAATCCGACGCCGAGACGCCGCTTTTGGAGCCGGTGCTCAACTACCGCGTGGACTGTGACGCCGACCCCCATACCTTATTAAAGGCGCTGCAAACGCTGGAGGGCGAGGACCCGCAGCTGCACGTCAACTGGCGGGATGACCTGGGCGAGGTACACGTCCAGCTGATGGGCGAGGTGCAGCTGGAAATTTTGCAGGCGATCTTGCAGGAGCGGTTCGGGCTGACCGTGGCGTTCAGCGAGGGCGGCATTTTGTATAAAGAGACGCTGACAAGGGCGGTGGAGGGCATCGGCCACTATGAGCCGCTGCGCCACTATGCCGAGGTACATCTGCTGCTGGAGCCGGGGGTGCGGGGCAGCGGTGTGCAGCTGGCGGCGGACTGCCCGCCCGACACGCTGGCCGAAAACTGGCAGCGGCTGATCTTAACGCATCTGGCCGAGCGCACCCACCCGGGCGTGCTGATCGGTGCGCCGCTGACCGATGTGAAGATCACGCTGGCGGCGGGCCGTGCCCACCAGAAGCATACCGAAGGCGGGGACTTCCGCCAGGCGACCTACCGCGCCGTGCGGCAGGGCCTGCGGATGGCCGAGGCGAAGGACGGCGTGCAGCTGTTGGAGCCGTGGTATGATTTTACGTTGGAGCTGCCCGCCGACGCGCTGGGCCGCGCCATGGCCGATGTGCAGAGGATGTGCGGCAGCTTTGAGGCACCGGAGACGTCAGGCGGCACGGTGCGGCTGACGGGCCGTCTGCCTGTGGCGACGGCGCGGGGCTATGCGCGGGAGGTCGCGGCCTACACCCACGGGCTGGGCCGCTGGGCTGTGTTGCCTGCCGGGTACGACGCCTGCCATAACGCCGACGAGATCGTCTCCGCCGCGGGGTATGACCCCGACGCGGATGTGGAAAACCCGGCGGATTCGGTGTTCTGCGCCCACGGGGCCGGGTATCTGGTCAAATGGGACGAGGTGCCCGCTCGGGCACATCTGTCCACCGGGCTGGAACGGCGGCTGAACGGCGAGACGGCGACAGAAGAAGCCGACGCTGAGGGCGATGCCAACGCACGCCGCCGCCGTGCCGACGCCTACCGCGGCACGCTGGAGCAGGACAAAGAACTGTTGGCAATTTTTGAACGAACCTACGGAAAAATACGCCGCCGCGGCGAGACGGGCGACGCGAAAAAGGCGGCCCGCGCGGCCCTGCACACGGCCCCCGCGGCGGCGTCCGTGCCCGCAAAGCCCGTGCCCGCCGGGCCGGATTACCTGCTGGTGGATGGGTACAACGTGATTTTTGCGTGGGATGATTTAAGGAAACTGGCCGACGGCAATCTGGACGCCGCGCGGCGCAGGCTGATGGATATTCTGTGCAACTACGCGGGCTACCGCCGCTGTGTGCCGATCCTGGTTTTTGACGCCTACAAGGTGCGCGGCGGCGCGCGGGAGGTGGAGCAGTACCACAATTTGTATGTTGTCTACACCCGCGAGGCCGAGACGGCGGATATGTACATTGAGCGCGCGACCCACGAGCTGGCGAAGGAGCACCGCACCCGCGTTGTCAGCAGCGACGGCGCGGAGCAGATCATCGTCATGGGGCACGGCGCGCTGCGCGTGAGCGCCCGGGCGTTTGAGGAGGAAGTCAGGGCCGTGGAGAAGGAGATACGGGAGTTTTTGGGGGAATAAAACGAAGGGTAGGGGCGAGGCATGCCTCGCCCGCAGCTTACCCATGAGATGGAGCTGATGGGAAAGCTGCGGGCCGGGCATGCCCGGCCCCTACTTTTTGTGCAGCGGAAAACTTTCAGAAACCCTGCCGTGCTATACTGGCCTCAACGAAAGGGGGAAAACGCGATGCTTCCGATTTTGATCGTGGATGATGAGCCGCATATTGCCAGGCTCATTGAGATGACGCTGGAGCCGCTGGGGCAGCCGCTTGTGCTGGCCTGCGACGGCGAGCAGGCCGCCGACCTGCTGGAAAAGCAGCAGTTTGATCTGGTGCTGCTGGACGTCATGCTGCCGGGCGTGGACGGCTTTGCACTGATGGACTACATTGCGCCAACCGGCACGCCGGTCATCTTTCTGACGGCGAAAAACGCCGTGGCGGACCGGGTGCGCGGGTTAAAGCTGGGCGCGTATGACTACATCGTCAAGCCGTTTGCCCCGGCGGAGCTGCTGGCCCGGGTCGAGGGACTTCTGCGCCACACCGGGCGGCGGGCGGCGACGCTGCGGGTGTTCGATGCCGAGGTAGACCCGGACAACCGCACCGTGACCCAAAACGGGCGCGCGGTGGAGCTGACCCCGCGGGAGTTTACGCTGCTGTTGGTTCTGGTGCGGGCGCGGGGACAGGCGCTCTACCGTGATATTTTGTATGAGCGGGTCTGGGGCCCCGACGCGGAGCCGAACCCGCGGGCGTTGGATCTGCACATCCACCGGCTGCGCAAAAAGCTGGACTGGGCGGACAAGATCGTGACCGTGCCGAAGGTGGGGTATAAGCTGCTGGCAGAACGGTAGGGGCCGGGCATGCCCGGCCCCTACATGGCGGTAAATCAAAATGAATCATACAACCGGGAAACCGCAGGAGGTGACTTTATGAAGCGTACATCCATGTACACGGCTGTCCTTGCACTCTCGCTGGCAATGGCGCTGGCGGGCGGCGGGCTGGCGTGCAGGACGTTCCGGGAACGGCTGGACGCGCTGGAGGAACAGGCGGTTTTGCAGCACCAGCGCAATGTCTGTGGGCTGGAGGACGCCTTTGCCGCCGAGTACGATACCCGGAGCGACGCGGGCTATCTGAGCAGCGGGGCCGACTCGGTCTGCGCCCGGGTAGGGCAGGCGTACACCCGCGGCCAGTGGCTGATCCTGGGCAGCAGCACTGCCGCGTTTGCGCTGATGCGGGAGGGCGACGTCGCCTACAGCGCCCTGCCGGAGAGCGTGGCCGCCGCCGATGTGCAGCAGGCCGCCGCGGCCACGGACGGCATCCTGCTGCGCGGGGAGACGCTGCTGCTGGGCGGGGTGCTGAACACGCCCTACTCCTACCCCGTGGCCGTCGTCACGGCGGCGGATGCGTCCGAGGCGTTCGCCGCGCGGAACCGGCTTTTGTACAGCTGGCTGGCCGTGCAGGCGATCATCACGCTGGCGGCGCTGGTCGCGGCGTACCACTATGAGCGTCTACAGGAGCTGAACGCCCGCCAGAGCCGCTTTGTGGCCGACCTGACCCACGAGCTGAAAACGCCGTTGACCAGCCTGATCGGCTACGCCGACCTGCTGCGCGGCGGCACGTTGGATGCGGAACGACGGCGCACGGCGGCGGAGGCCCTCTACCATGAGTCCGCACGGCTGGAGAGTTTGAGCCAGCAGCTTTTGGCGCTGAACGGCTTGCAGGCGGACGGCGTGGTGCTGCGCCCCGTGCGGGTGGCCGCGGCCTTTGCCGATGCCGTGCGTAGTCTGCCGGATGTGGTGCTGGACTGCGACGCGCCCGCGGAGGCCGTTGTGCTGGCGGACCGGGTGCTGCTGGCGGACCTTGTGCGCAATCTGGCGCTGAATGCATGGCACGCCGGGCCGCAGGACGGCGCGGTCCACCTGCGCTGCACCGACGCGGGCGAATGCTGGCGGCTGACCGTGCAGGACACGGGCTGCGGTATCCCGGCGGAGGCGCTGCCCCACCTGACCGAGCCGTTCTACCGCGTGGACAAGGCCCGCGCCCGGGCCAACGGCGGCAGCGGCGTGGGGCTGGCGCTCTGCGCACAAATTGCAGAGGCATTCGGCACGCAGATGACCTTTGCAAGCCGTGTGGGCGAGGGCACGACAGTGACGATTTTATTGCAGAAGGAGGCAGAGCATGAAGAAGCAGCGCAGCAACAATAAATTTTTAAAAATTGCCGCGGTAAGCCTGGCTCTGCTGGCACTGCCGCCGCTGGCCGTGTACGGGCAGACGGTGCGCTGCCGTGCGGCCCAGCCGCGGCCTGCCCTGCCCGGCGTGATGAGCGACGAGATACGCCTGGACCCCGTGGCCGGGGCGCTCTACCGTTACGGCGTGCAGGGCGGCATCAATCGGGCGGACAGCTATTGGTCCGACAATGTCTTTACCGTACTGCGCGGCAAGCTGAAGCAGGCCGCCACGCGGGGCCTTCTCAGTCGGGAGCAGCTTGACTACCTGCTGGACCGCGTGGCCGAGGGCGAGGCCCACGCCGGGCCGGTGCAGCCGGAAAACGGCAGCGTGCAGGTCCAGTGCTACGGGTGCAGCTACACGGGCAATATCCAGACTGTGAGATTCCTGATGTACACGGTGAACGCCTACAAGGTGACGGAAAGCGGCGAGATGTACAGTATCGACGATGAGACGAGCATCGAGCTGATGTATCTGCCCGGCAACGGCGCGTTTTTGCAGGTCAGCGTCCTTGACAACCGACTGCCCGCGGCAGAGAGTACACCGGAGGAGCAGGTGCAGGCGTTTTTGACCCAGCTGGACACAACGCTGGACGGCAGCTGGGAGCAGACCACCACGGAGGACGGGCTGGAATATAAGCATTCCTCCGGTGTGCTGCGGGTCGTGCGCTATGCCCCGGACGAGGTCGATTTCGCTCTGTGTGTCACGCTGGACCCGGACGTCTACGGCGGCCTGGACACGCTGAGCAATGTGGTCATCGGCCCCGATGGGACGATCTACACGCCGGGCGGGGAATATGGAACTTTTTGAAAAGGAAGAAAAGCGCCCTGCACGGTAAAAAAGTGCAGGGCGCTTTGCGGTTTCAGTTGGCGCTGTTCAGGCGGTAGCCGACCTTGTAGACGGTCTGGATGTCGTTTTGCAGGCCGAGCTTGCGGCGCAGGCGGTTGATATGTACGTCCACGGTGCGGCTCTCGCCGATAAAGGCGTAGCCCCAGGCAGCCTCGAGCAGCTGGCTGCGGCTTAAAGCTGTGTCGCAGTGGGTCACGAGCACGGCCAGCAGGGCGAACTCCCGCGGGGTCAGCAGCAGCTCATGCCCGGCGCGGGATACGCGGTGGGCGGTAAGGTCAACGGCAAGGTCTTTATACAGAATATCCTGTTTGCGGTTTATGATGGGATTCATAGCGGGGCCTCCTTCCGGCAGGATGGGTTTTTGAAAGGGCGTATTGTCTATTATAACGACAAATGTTTCCGAGTTGTTACAAAATGCGGGAAAATTTGGACGGAATTTTGACATTTGTTTAAAAATAGACGAAAAAGTTGGTGGCTGGGGCGAACGGGCTGGACCCTTCCGGCCATCGCTGCGCTCGGCCACCTCCCCTAAAAGGGAAGGCTTAGCCGCCGGTTTTCCACATTTCAACAAACCCTGTCTATCGTGCTATTTTGTGGGTTTGCACGGGGTTTTCCACAGTTTCAACATGGTTTTCCACATTTCCACAGTGGAAAGATGTCGAAAACCTGTGCAAAATGTGGAGAAAGCCCGCAGAAGCCCGCCGCGGCGGGATTTTTTGCGGTTCGTTCAAAGTTGTTTCACACGTTGTTCATTTTTTGGGAGCATGCTATAATAGTTACAAAAGATAAGGAGGAGGCATTCCCTATGAAAGAGACGACACAGCCGCCGAAGGACCCCAAAAAGAAGCTTTGGATCGGCTATGCGATCATTCTGGCCATCGTTATTTTAAGCAATGTTTTCCTGTTCCCGGCTTTGATGCAGGCGAGCGTGAAAAGCGTGAACTACAGCACCTTCCTGCAAATGCTGGAGAGCAAGGAGCTGGCCACCGTCCAGATCGAAGATCAGCAGATCTACTTTGTGGACAAGAACGACAATTCCTACAAAACCAACGCCATTGCGCAGGACAACAACCTCGTCACCCGCCTGGAGGATGCGGGGGTGGAGTTCGGCACGGTTTATCAGTCGCCCACGATCTGGGATTCGCTGCTGAACCTGCTGATCTCGTTCCTGCCGATGATCATCCTGTTCTGGTTTGTCAACCGCTGGGCGTCCAAAAAGATGCAGGAGATGGGCGGTGCCGGCGGCAACGCCATGCTGTTCGGCGGCAAATCCGGCGCGAAGCAGTACGTAGTGGACGATGAGACCGGCATCAAATTCAACGATGTAGCGGGCGAGGACGAGGCCAAGGAGAGCCTGCAGGAAATTGTAGACTTCCTGAACAACCCCAAAAAGTATGAGGAGATCGGCGCGAAGATGCCCAAGGGCGTGCTGCTCGTCGGCCCTCCGGGCACCGGCAAAACGCTGCTGGCTCGCGCCGTGGCTGGTGAGGCCGGTGTGCCGTTCTTCTCCATCGCCGGCAGTGAGTTTGTGGAGATGTTCGTCGGCATGGGCGCGTCCAAGGTGCGCGACCTGTTCAAGCAGGCGGGTGAAAAAGCGCCCTGCATCGTCTTTATTGATGAGATCGATACGATCGGCAAGAAGCGTGACGGCGGCGCCAACCTTGGCGGCAACGACGAGCGCGAGCAGACGCTGAACCAGCTGCTGACCGAGATGGACGGCTTTGACGCCACGAAGGGCGTCGTCATCCTGGCGGCGACGAACCGCCCGGAATCCCTGGACCCTGCGCTGACCCGCCCGGGCCGTTTTGACCGCCGCGTGCCCGTCGAGCTGCCCGATCTGAAGGGCCGCGAGAGCATCCTGCGCCTGCACGCTAAGAAAGTCAAGCTCGGCCCCGACTGTGACTTTGGTGTTGTGGCCCGCATGACGCCCGGTGCGTCCGGCGCCGAGCTGGCTAACATCGTGAACGAGGCCGCGCTCTGCGCTGTGCGCCATCACCGCAAGGCCGTGACCCAGTTCGACCTGCAGGAGGCCGTGGACACGATCCTGGCCGGTGCGCAGAAGAAGAACAAGATCCTCAACAATAAGGAAAAGTGCATCGTCTCCTACCATGAGGTCGGCCACGCGCTGGTGGCGGCCTTGCAGACGAACAGCGCCCCCGTGCAGAAAATTACCATTGTGCCGCGCACGTCCGGTGCGCTGGGCTTCACCATGCAGGTGGAGGACGGCGACCACACGCTGATGACGAAAGAGGAAATCCTGAACAAGATCGCGACGCTGACCGGCGGACGTGCGGCGGAGGAGCTGATCTTCCACTCCATCACGACGGGCGCGTCGAACGATATTGAGCAGGCCACCAAGCTGGCCCGCGCACTGGTCACCCGCTACGGCATGACCGAGGATTTCGATATGGTCGCGCTGGAGACTGTGAACAACGCCTACCTGGGCGGCGACGCGAGCCTGGCCTGCAGCGAGCAGACGGCGGCTCAGGTCGATGCCAAGGTCGTGGAGATCGTACAGGCCGAGCACAAGAAGGCCTACCAGATGTTGGCCGACAACAAGCGCAAGCTGGACGAAATTGCCCAGTATCTGTACGAAAAAGAGACGATCTCCGGCGAGGAGTTTATGCGCATTTTGAACGCACAGCCGCAGTTACCGGCGGGGCCTTCGGCAGATTCCACAAATCAGGCGCAATAAATTTGTGCGGTTGTTGCTGGTTTGCCCCTTGACGGAACCGCTGTGGGCTTGTATGATAAGAACACAAAACTTCCCAGTGAGAGGGGGAAAACGGAATGACCTTTGAAGAATTGCAGGATCTGCTGGCAGAGCAGTTCAGCTGCGACACGGGCGATTTGAGCCGCGGCACAGCGCTGGCTGACCTGGGCGCCGACCATGAGGATATGATCGAGCTGGCGTGGGCACTGGGCGAGGCAATCGGCGAGGAGATCGACGAGAGTGAGCTGAGCGAGGATTTCACCATCGGTGAGCTGTGGCGTTTTGTGCGTGACAAGGAAGAAAACGCACAGGAGTAAAACAAACGAAGGGCCTGCCTTTTGGGGCAGGCCTTTTTGGTATGCAGGTGTGTAAACGAACGGGCGCGCATTCCCGTAGGGGCGGATTCCATATCCGCCCGGGAGGTTTGCGGCGGCGCGAGGTGCGCGGGCGCATATAGAATGCGCCCCTACGGTCAGGCAGATACGGAAAGCGGGAATCATGAAAAACACAAAAACCAAGCGCATGCTGGCGGTGGCGGCGCTGCTGGCCGTGGGGCTGGCGCTGATGCTCTACTACGCGGCGCACAAGCAGGGCTACCATGTGGACGAGCTGTACACCTATGAGCTGGCAAACTATCCCGGCGGGTTCTACGCGCTGGAGGACGGCTATATGGACAACTGGCACGACGGCAGCTTTTACAGCGCGGTCCTGACGCCGGGCCGCCTGTTTGACTATACCATCCCGTGGAACAACCAGAAGATCGATGTCCACCCGCCGCTCTACTATTGCCTGATCTATACGGCGGAATCGCTGTTCCCGCAGCTGGGTCTGCCGTGGGTGGGGCTGTTGCCGAACTTTGTCTGCATCCTGGCGGGCGCGGCGGTGCTGTACTGCACGGCGAAGCGGCTGATCGGGCGGTTCTGGCCCGCGTGGACGGCGGCGGCCTGCTGGCTGCTCTGCGTCGGCGTGCAGGGCATGGCGGTGTTCACCCGGATGTATAGCCTGATGATGCTGGAGGGCATCGTGCTTTTGTACTGCCATGTGGTTTTGTGGCAGGCGCTGCAGGCGGGGCAAAAGCCGCCGCGGGCGGTCTGGCCGGGTCTGTTTGCGGTCACAATGGCCGGGGTGCTGACGCAGTATTTCTTTTTGGTGTTCTGCTTTTTCGTCTGCGGGCTGTTCGGCATCTGGCTGCTGGCTGCGCGGCGGTTCAAGACGGCGGGCGGCTATGTGATCGCCGAGTTTGCCGCGCTGGCTGCGGCGTATGCGGCCTTCCCCACGATGAAGGCCCATATCTTCTCCGGCTCCCGCGGAAAAGAGGCGTTTGCGAGCGTCTTTGACCTGTCCGCGCTGGCAGAGTGGGGCAGGAGCATCGGCACGGTGGTGCAGCTGCTGGCGGCCCAGTTCGGCGGGCTCTGGCTGTGGGCCGTGGTTGTGGCTGCCGCGGCGGTGGTGCTGTGGCGGCGCGGCTGCCGTCTGCGCGGCAAGGGCCTGTTTGCCGCCGGGCTGCTGCTGGCGTCGGCGGGGTACGTGGCGCTGATCGATAAGGCCGCGCCGTTTGAGGCGGACCGCTACTATGTGGTGATCTACGCCGCTGTGGTGCTGGCTGTGGCTGTGGTGCTGGCCAGGCTGGCCCCGCAGCACGAGGCCCTGCTGCTGCTGGCACTGGTGCCGATCCTTGCGGCGCACCGGACCGACCCCAACGCCTACCTGTATGAGGACGCCGCCCCGCGCAAGGCTGCGCTGGCCGGCACCGAGAGGCTGCCCGCCGTTGTGCTGAACAAGGCGGGGTATGAGGTCGCGCCCGACCTGTTCTTGGAGGAGTTCGCCAAGCGCGAGGCCGTTGACCAGGCAAGCGGCGAGGACGATGCCGCCAGCCTGCGCGCAGCGGTGGAAAGCCGGGACCTGCACGACGGATTCTTGCTGTACGGCTACATTTACGACGCCGACGAGCTGCGTGCCCTGGCTGAGGACACGCTGGACGTGGAAAAAATCGTGTTTGTGACCGACGGGGAACGGTGCCCGGTGTATTATATTGAGCTGAAGTGAGGAAAAAGGCTTCCCCCCGAGGGGAAAGCTCAGACTGTCGAAAAACTCTTGTAGGGGCGAGCATTGCTCGCCCGTGCCCGTTTGCCTTGCAAGAAACTGTCCCGGAAAATGCGTTGCTGCGGTAAGTTGGCGGGCGACCAATGGTCGCCCCTACATACGCAATAAGGCAGGAATGCAATTTTTTGACGGTCTGGGCTTCCCCCGCGGGGGAAGGCTTTTTAGAGAAAAGGGGGCGTGTATGCTTTCTAAAAAAAGAAACGGCTGGCTGTGGGTCGTGATGCTGTTTGCGGTGTGCGCCGTTGTGTACGGGATGCTGAGCAGCTACCCGCGGGAGCTGGCCGTCTACAGCGACGAGCTGCGGTATCTGGATGTGGCGCGCAGCCTTTTGCAGGGGCGCGGGCTGCGGGTGCGCAATATGCCCAGCGACTACCAGAAGATTCTATACCCGCTCTGCATCCTGCCGGCGCTGCTGCTGAAAACCACCGCCGCGCAGATCACGGCCATCGGCTGGCTGAACGCCGTATATATGGCAAGCGCGGTGTTCCCGGCCTATGCGCTGGCACGGGCCATGGGCATGAACCGCCGTCGCACGGCGTTTCTCGTCGGCGTTACGGCGGTGCTGCCCACGATGTCCGCTGCGAGTACGTTTATGAGCGAGACGGTGTTTCTGCCGCTGTCGCTGTGGCAGGTGTATTTTTTCCTGCGGGCGATGCTGGCAGAGCCAAAGGTCCGCGTGGGCTGGTGCGCGGCGGCGGGGGCGTTCTGCTACCTGCTGTATCTGAACAAGGAGGTCGCGCTCTATTATCTGATCGCCTGGGTGCTTGTGCGCGCGTGGGTCTGGTGGCATGACAAGGCGTCGTGGCGGGCGGAGCTGGCCTGCAATGCCGCGCTGCTGGGCAGCTTTCTGGTCTGCTTTCTGCTGGCCAAGGCGACGCTGTTCCGCGGGCTGGGCAACTCCTACAACCAGACCGGCTGGCTGACGGCGGAGCAGTGGCGCTTTCTGCCGTTTGCGCTGGTGTGCGACGCGCTGTTTGCCGTGCTGGCGTTCTGGGTGTTCCCGGTGCTGCTGCCGCTCTGCGGACTGCACCGCCCGCGCAGGGGCAGCGATGCCCGCCGCACCCAGCTGCCGCTCTTTTTGCTGCTGTCCCTTGGCATCGGCGTGGCGGTCATTGCGTGGTCCATCACGGTGCGCGAGGATTTAGGCTCGCCGTCGCCGCGGCAGCATACGCGGTATCTGGAGCCGCTGCTGATCCCGCTGCTGGCGGTGACGCTGGACACGCTGGATGAAAAGCTGACCAAAACGCGCCGCCGGATCTTGGCGGTTTTGACGATAGCCTGGGGCGTGCTGTTCGTGGCCGTCTGCCGGGCCATCGGCGCGGGCGCGGGCGACAACACCCTTTTGCAGTGGTTTGACTTCGTGGCGGACCGCACGGACCGCCTGCCCGTGCTGGGGCAGGGGGCGTGGCTGGCGGTGTGGCGTGCAGTGATTGCGGTTGGCGTGGCCGTGCTGGGCGTGCTGCTGGTGCGCCGCAGGGGCCGCCGCGTGCTGGCTGGTGCGGCGCTGGTGCTCTGCGTGCTGTGCTACGCGGGCGAGTGGCGCATCAACCGCTGGACGTATGAGGTCCCCGCCGGGACTGCACAGCAGGCGTCGGCGCTGAACGACGCGCTGGCGGAGCTGGACGGCAGAGTTTTGTTTATCCCCTACGGCGTGCGCCAGCGGGACAGCCAGCTCATAGAAACGTATGTCGCGCGGGATGTCTATATCGTCGAGTATGAGACGCTTTTGCAGAGCGGTGCGCTGGCAGACGGCGTGCTGGACCTGACCGCCGAGGCCGTCGGGCCGGAGTACCCGGGCAGGGCATATACCGATTTGGACGCGGCAGACTGGGTGCTGGCAGCGGACGGCGTGCCGGTGGATACGACCACGCTGGAAAAGGCGGACACGGCGTGCCCGGCGGGGTATGTGCTGTATCGGAATTTGGATGCACAGAGGGTCAGGTTTGCGGTATCGTGAGCGGGCACGGGCGGATATGGAATCCGCCCCTACGAAAAGGTGTATGTCGATACAGGCCCACGTGCTTTTCCGCGCCGCAGACGGGTAGGGGTCGTCGGGGACGCCGACCCCTACAGACGTAGGGGCGGATCCTGTATCCGCCCGCGGAGGTCTGCGCTGTCCTGACCCGCAAAAATTGCCTCCTCTTTTCCCAAGAGGGGGCTTTTTTTCTTGCGATTGGCGGCGCGGTGTTGTATAATCTTTATTATGTAGAACTGTGTGCAGAAAAGGAGCTTTCCATGGAAAAACTGCTGGTTTTTATCCCTGCTTATAACTGCGAAAAGCAGGTCACGCGGGTGCTTTCGCAGCTGTTGGATCAGCGCATTGCCCCGTGGGTGGGGGAGTGCATCGTCGTAAACAACCGCTCTGCCGACGGCACCGAGGCCGCCGTGCAGGACTGGATGGCCCGCCACCCCGACGCGCCGGTCCGCCTGCTGCGCAATGACCAGAACTACGGTCTGGGCGGCAGCCACAAGGTCGCGTTCGGCTACGCGGCGGCCCACGGGTACGAGCATCTGGTCGTGCTGCACGGCGACGACCAGGGCGCTATTGCGGACCTGCTGCCGATTCTGAACGACGGCACCTACAAAAAATACGACTGCTGCCTTGGCTCCCGCTTTATGAAGGGCAGCAAGACCGGCGGCTACAGCGCGCTGCGCACCTGGGGCAACTACGGCTTCAACTGGCTCTTTAGCTTAGTGGCCCGCAAAAAAATCACCGATCTGGGCAGCGGGCTGAACCTGTATGCCGTGGAACCGCTGAAAAACGAGTACTACAAAAAGTTCCCGGATACGCTGTATTTTAACGACTGCATGATCCTGGCGCTCTGCCAGATGAAGCAGCGGGTGCTGTTCTTCCCCATCAGCTGGCGGGAGGAGGATCAGGTCAGCAACAACAAGCTGACGAGCTTCGGCATCAGCCTGCTCAAGCTCTGCGGCAAGTATCTGGCCGGGCCGCGGGCCTTTGTGGAGCGCGAATGGCGCGAGAAAATCATTGAGGATTACAGCTACGAGGTCGTAGCTTCCAACCTGTAAGGAGGGCTTTGGTATGAAGATTCTGGTGACGGGCGCTGCCGGGTTTATCGGCGGCCAGCTGTGGCATACGCTGTGGAAGCGCGGGGACGAGGTCGTCGGCATTGACAACTTCTCCTACGGCAACCTGGACAACCTGAAGTTTGACGACCATGATTTTGGCGCAGAGGTGCGCAGAATGGACATCCGCGACAAGGCCGGGATGCTGGCTCTGTTCGAGGCGGAAAAGTTCGATGTTGTGTATAACATTGCGGGCATTGCGCCGCTGCCGGACTGCCAGAGCGACCCCGTGCAGGCCATTGAGGTCAACACCCTGGGCCTGGTCAACCTGCTGGAGGCGGGCCGCCGCACCGGCATCAAACAGCTCGTGCAGGCATCCACCAACGCCATGTACGAGAACGAGACCGAGTTCCCGACGGTGGAGGGTAAGTTCAACCCGCCGACGCTCATTTACCCGAACACGAAATACTGCGGTGAGCGCTTTGCCCAGAGCTTTGCCGACACCTACGGCATGACTGTGACCTGCCTGCGCTTTGCCAACGTCTACGGCCCGCACATCGACTGCCTGCGCAAGCAGCCGCCGTTCGTCGGCTACATGATCCGCGAGCTGTACTATGACCGCACGCCGGAGTTCCACTCCGACGGAAACCAGCGCCGCGATTACATCTACGTGGATGATTTGATCGCGCTGGCGCTGCGCGTCGTCGAACACCCGCAGAAGGGCTTTGACGCGGTGAACGTGTCCAGCAACCAGAGCTATTCCGTGCGCGAGCTGTACGCCATTGCCAACCGCCTGATGGGCAAAAATATTGAGGCCAAATACTGCCCGAGCAGCCATTACTGGGCCAAGTACCCCGAACTGTACGGCGGGGCCTACGGCATCAAACCGGAGATCCTGGACCACGAGGTCAACAAGTTCAGCCAGTGCGACAACACCCACGCCCGCGAGGTCTACGGCTGGCAGCCGCAGGTCGATATTGAGACGGGGCTGGGCAGAGTCATTGAGGCCGAGACGCGGATGCTGGCGGGACTGGAAAAGTAAAAAGGCTTCCCCATCGGGGGGAAGCTGTCGCCGCAGGCGACTGATGAGGGCAGCGTGAATGGAGCAACTCTTCTGCGGAAAATTGCACAGGCAATGGCGGCAGGTCACCCCTCATCCGGCGCTGCGCGCCACCTTCCCCCGCAGGGGAAGGCTTTTTGAAAAGAGGTACATCATGTCTAAACTTCACCTGATTCTCCCCATGGCCGGCAGGGGCAGCCGGTTTTTTAAAAACGGCTTCGTCTGCCCGAAACCGCTGATCGAAATTAACGGAAAGCCGTTCTTTTACTGGGCGGCGCGCAGCGTGGAAAAGTTCGTGGACTGCGCGGACCTCACGTTTGTGGTGCTCGAGGAGCATATCCGCGACTTTGCCATCGACGAAAAAATCAAGGTGTACTGGCCTGCGGCCCGCATTGTGGCGCTGCCCGAGGTGACCGAGGGCGCGGCTATCACGGCGCTGAAGGGCTGCGAGGGCCTGCCCGACGGTGAGCCGATTTTGTTCAACGACTGCGACCATCTGTTTGTTTGCAGGGCGTTCAACGAGTTCTGCGCTAAGGGCGGCTTTGCAAACGGCCCGGAGGGCGCACTGCTGACGTTTGAGAGCGATTCCCCCGCGTACAGCTATCTGCAGTACGGCGCGGACGGCAATGTCTGCCATACGGTGGAAAAGCAGGTCGTCAGCCATGATGCCATCTGCGGCGCGTACTATTTCAAGGATAAGAAAACCTACGCCGACGCCTGCGCCGAATACCTGAAAAACTGCGAGTACAAGGAATTTTTTGTCTCCGGCATTTACAATGTGCTGGCCGCGCAGGGCGCAAGAATTGCGGGCTTTGCGTGTGATTTACATCTGCCGTTCGGCACGCCGGACGAGTACCGCGCGGCGGAGGCACCCGCCAATAAGGCCGGTTTTGACGCGCTGACCTGAAGGAGTAAGAATGAAAACACCTGCAAAAAAGCGAACGGCGGCGGAGCTGGCGGCTGCGGTGCTGTGGTGCGCCCTGACGCTGGGAACGGACAGGCTGTTCTTCCGCTATGACTGGCGCACACCGGCGTTTTTTGTCTATAAGGCGCTGTTTCTGGTGCTGGCGTTCGGGCTGGTGCACGGCGCGGTGACGCTGGTGCAGAAGCTGCGCGCCGGGGACAAATTTGCCCGGCGGTGGGTGGCTTGGACGCTGCCGTATCTGGCGGTGAATCTGGTCATCCTGCTCATCGTCTGGCCCGGCATCTGGGGCAATGATGACCTGGCCGTGCTGTATCTGGCGCGGACGCTGCAGCCCAACTCATGGCAGCACTTTCTGACCAGCGGCGCGTTCATTCTGTCACTGATGTTTGTGCCGATGCCCGGCGGCGTCGTGCTGGTGCAGAACCTGCTCATCAGCGGCATTGTGGGCTGCTTTGCGGCCACGGCGCAGGACCTGGCCGAAAAGCGGCTGACCCGCCCGGTGCGCCCGGCGTGGTTTGCGCTGGTCTACTTGCCGTTTTTGCTGCCGCCCGTGCTGATGCACACCCAGCAGCCCTTCCGCACGACCTGGTCAACGTGGACCGAGCTGTTTTTGGTGTTCATGCTGGTGGCCATGTACCTGCGCGGCACGAAGCTGAACAAAAAGGAGCTGGCCGCTATCGTGATGCTGGGCACGCTGGCTGCGTCGTGGCGCAGCGAGTGCGTCTACTATCTGGCCGCCATCCCGGTGCTGCTGGCGCTGCTCTGCGCCCGCAGACTGCTGCGCCCGCTGGCGGTGGGCGCGGTGACGGCGCTGGTGCTGGCGGGGTATTTCGCCTGCTCCCGCTACAGCAGCGCGCTGATGGGCGAGGCGTGGCAGTACAAGATGATCGCACTGTGCTATCAGACGGCGGCGCTGGTACAGGACGCCGACCCCGTGGAGGACGCCGAGGCGCTGGCCGACATTGACCGCGTGTTTGATGTGGAATTCTGCCGCGCCAACCCCGAGACCCACGGCAATGAACTGCGCGGGGGGATGCTCGCCGGGCGCGGCGGCTCGGCGGAGGACTGGTCGGCCTGCCAGAAGGCCATTATAAAGCTGGCCCTCAAGTATCCCAAGAGCATGCTGCGGGAGCGTGCGGGTGTGTTCTACAACACGCTGCGCCAGCGCCAGAACGGCCAGTCCAACCAGAAGATCGCGTTTGCATCGGCATTTTTGCTGTATGAGGGCGAGCCGACGCAGGACGACCAAAAGAGCTTTTTGCAGGACAGCGCCGCCGTGCAGCCGTTGAACAAGGAGCTGCGCCGGGCGTTTATTGTGGATATGGCGTCCAGCACCGACTTTGCGGGCGGGCTGATCGACCTGACGTGGTGGATGCTGCCGCCGTTCGTGCTGCTGGGCCTGGCACTGGCGGTGCTGCTGGTGCAGCGGCGCTGGATGCTGTTTTTTGCCGCAGGCACGTTTTTTGCGCGCATCCCGCTTGTGTTTTTGACCGCGCCGGACACCTACTTTATGTACTATTTGACGCCGTTTATCGCCGGGTATGCGGTGGCGGCGGCTGCGGTGCTGTACGCAGTGCTGAAACGGAAATTGAAATCGGAAAGGATCATGGGCTGATGCTTGCACTTTTTTTGCTGCTGGCCCTGCTGCTGGTGCTGGTGGGCCATGCGTTCCGCCTGTTGCGGTGGGAGCAGTTCATCCGCATTTATGAGCGCCCGCCCCGCGGGCAGATGCTGCGCGGCATGGCCGGCGGCTATGCGCTGAACTTTGTGCTGCCGTTCCATCTGGGCGATGCCTTCCGCGCGGTCTACACAGGCCGCAGGATGAAGAGCGGCATCGGCTTTGCGCTGGCAACGGTCATCATGGATCGGTTCCTCGACGTCTGGTTTGTGGCGTTCGGGTTTATTGCGTTCCGGCTGCTGGGGCTGGGCGGTGCGCCGGTGGACGGCGCGGCGCGGTATTACCTTGTGTTCTCGCTGCTGCTGGTGCTGGGATTGGTGCTGGTCGTGGCGCTGCGGGATTTTTTGAAGAAGATCTGCCTTGCGTTCTGCGGGCTGTTCAATGACACGCTGAAGCTGGACGGCATGATGTTCTTCTGGAGCCTCATCAATACCTTCAAGGATCTGGGCCGCGTGAAAATCGGGCGGCTGGTCGTCAATACACTGCTGATGTGGGCGGCGTATCTGGGCTCCTACACTGCGCTGGCGGCGGCGCTGACCGTGGCCGGGGAGCCGATGCAGCTGGTGGATGTGTTCGGGCTGCTGTTCGGGCGCAACGCCGCGGACTTTGCCGCGCTGCTGCCCGGCGGTGCGCTGGGCACGGCGGCCCCCGCGGCCCGCTGGCTGCTGCTGGCATGGTTTGTGCTGCCGCTGCTGGCCATGTGGGCGGCCACGCTGCTGCCCGAGGGCGTGCGCGGCGCGATGAACCAGGCCACACAGGCCGCCCCCGCCGGGGAAAGCTACCTGAACCTGCTGCCGCAGGCCGACGAGCATGACCGCGCGGTGTTCTTGAGCCGGTATTTCGGTCTGGAAAACAAGGACTACGTCAAGCGGTTTTTGCAGATGAACCGCGGCATTACGATTTTGGAGGACTACTCCGCCGGGTCAAACGCCACGACGATGCTCTGCATGGACACGCAATCGACGTTCTACCGCAAATATGCCTTTGGCAAGGACGGCGCAAAGCTGGCCGAGCAGCTCGACTGGCTGCGTGCCCAGCAAGACCGCCTGCCGCTGTGCGATATTCTGCGCAGCGAGGAGGCCGACGGCTGCTGCTGGTACGACATGGTCTACAACCCGCAGGCCGTGGGGATGTTCCGCTACCTGCACTCGAACCCCGTGGAAAAGAGCCGCGCCATCCTGCGTGCGGTGCTGGCGACGCTGGAGGATAAGCTCTACAAGCCGACGGCGGTCCCGGCGGACGCGGAGAAAATCGAAAAGTACATCGCGACGAAGGTTGACGGCAACCTGAAAAAGCTGCATGAGGACCGGATGCTGCGCGAGCTGATGAGCTATGACACGCTGCGCATCAACGGCGTGGAGTACAAGAACCTGCCCGCGCTGGACTGGATGTTTGACCATGACCGGCTGCGCAACCTGTTTGCGAAGGACCCTGTGGGCACGATCCACGGCGACCTGACGATTGAGAACATCATCTGCCGCACCGACAACGACAGCTGGTATCTGATCGACCCGAATACCGGCAATCTGCACGAAAGTCCGTTCCTGGATTACGGCAAGCTGCTGCAAAGCCTGCACGGCAGCTACGAATTTATGATGAAAACGCCGCGCGTGGCCGTGCAGGACAACCGTATTGACTTCCAGCTGACGCGCAGTGCGGCCTATGACGCGCTGTTGGCCGCCGTGATGGAGGATCTGAGCGCCCGCTACCCGCGGGAGCAGGTCGAGAGCATTCTGATGCACGAGGTCATCCACTGGCTGCGGCTGATGCCCTACAAGCTGAACAAGGACCGCAAGCGCGCGGCGATGTTCTACGCCGGGCTGGTCATGGTCGCCAACGATGTGGCGGATTTTTCGGAGCATAAAAAGGAGACACTATGCTGATTTGCGTGGATCTGGACGGGACCCTGCTGGACACAGTGCCGGCCAACGCGGCATCCTACCGCGCGGCGCTGGAGGAGCTGGGCTTTACCGTGACTGATGAATATTACGCCGAGCGCTGCAACGGCGGGCATTACACACGGTTCCTGCCGCCGCTGATGGGCGGCGCGCCGAGCGCCGCCGATGTGGAGCGCGTGCATGACCGGAAAAAGGCGCTGTACAGTGATTTTCTCGATGCGGTGCGCCCGAACACGGCACTGATGGAAATTTTGAAAACGATGCGCGCCGCCGGGCATGACCTGGCCTGCGTGACCACCGGCAGCAAACAGAACGCCACCGAGGTGCTGGAGCATTTCGGGGTGCGGGAATGGTTCGGCTTGATCGTGACCGGAGAGGACGTGGAAAAGCAGAAGCCCGACCCGGAGGGGTATTGCCGGGCGATGGAGCATTTCGGCGTTACGCCCGCCGATACAATGATCTTTGAGGACTCGGGCATCGGTCTGACCGCGGCCAAGGCCAGCGGGGCAAGGGTATTCAGGGTGGAGCAGTTTTAAGGCAATACCGCATAATTCTAAGTGCCGATACGGCGAGCGAGGTGCGGCAGCTGCTAAGCCAAAAGCGCAGATAATACTGGATGTCTTATCGAGCATTTTGGCAACGCAGATGCCGTGCCGCAGCCGCCGGAGCGGTGCTTGAGCCGTTAGGCGGGAATTGTGCGGTATTGCCTTAAGAGCTGTGATGCAGGGAAAACCTTGTTCGCACGCAGAATATGCAGCCGGCCGCAAGGCTCCCGGGCGGATATGGAATCCGCCCCTACGGTGTAGGGGTCGATGCTCGCATCGACCCGGAAAGTGCACGGCGCGGCAAGGTTGACGGGCGAACAATGTTCGCCCCTACAAAAACAGCCCCGAAAGGCAGTTGCCTTTCGGGGCTGTTGTACTTGTGATGGAAAATCAGGCCTTCGCGTCCGGGCGGACGATGTCACGGATGACGTTGACGATGTTGTCAGCGGTCAGGCCGTAGTCACGCAGGACCTCATTAGCGGGGCCGGAGTGACCGAACTGATCCATGACGCCGATGCGGCGCACGGGGACGGGCAGCTTCTCGCTGACGACGGAGCAGACGGCCTCGCCCAGGCCGCCGATGATGCTGTGCTCCTCGACGGTGATGATGCGGCCGCACTCGCGGGCGGCGGTCAGGATGATCTCCTCGTCGATGGGCTTGATGGTCGGCATGTTGATGACGCGGACGTTCATGCCCTGGCGCTTGGCCAGCACGGCGGCGCGCAGAGCCTCGTTGGTCATCAGGCCGGTAGAGATGACGGCAATGTCATAGCCATCGGTCAGCTTCTCGCCCTTGCCGATCTGGAACTCGTAGGTCTCGGGATCGTGGAAAACGGGCGTGGCCAGACGGGAGAAGCGCAGGTAGACGGGACCCTGATAGTTGTAGGCGGCGATGACGGCGGCGCGGGCCTCCACATCGTCAGCCGGGCTCAAGACTACCATGCCGGGGATCGAGCGCATGAGGGCGATGTCCTCGCAGCACTGGTGGGACGCGCCGTCCTCACCGACGGAGAGCCCCGCGTGGGTGGCAGCGATCTTGACGTTCAGGTGCGGGTAGCCGATGGAGTTGCGGATCTGCTCAAAGCCGCGGCCCGCAACGAACATGGCAAAGCTGGACACGAAGGGGACATAGCCCATCGTGGCCATACCGGCGGCGACACCGACCATGTTCTGCTCGGCAATGCCGCAGTCAAAGTGACGATCCGGGTACTCCTTGCGGAAGATCTCGGTTTTGGTGGCAGCGGCCAGGTCGGCGTCAAAAACCACCAGATTGTCAGCGCCCTGCTGGGCCAGCTCTACCAGCGTGTTGCCGTAGCTGACACGGGTAGCAATTTTCTTAATATCAGCCATTGTTGAACTCGATCTCCTTTTCCAGCGTGGCGTGGGCGGCGCGCAGCTCGGTCATAGCCTGGGCGTATTCTTCGTCGTTGGGGGCCTTGCCGTGCCAATCGACGGCGTTTTCCATGTAGCTGACGCCCAGACCCTTGGTCGTGCGCAGCAGGAAGCAGGTGGGCTTGCCGCTGCCGTGGGACAGGTCGAACATCTTGAACGCCTGCTCCAGGTCGGCAAAGGAGTTGCCGTTGCAGACGATGGTGTTGAAGCCGAAGGCATCCATCTTGTGGTCCAGCGGCTCGGAGTTCATGACGTCGCGGGTCGCGCCGTCGATCTGCAGGCCGTTGACATCGATCATGATGCACAGGTTATCGAGCTTGTAGTGGTTGGCGAACATGAACGCCTCCCAGCATTCGCCCTCTTCGATCTCACCGTCGCCCAGCAGGGTGTAGACGTTGATGTCGCTGCCCAGCTTTTTGGCACCCAGCGCCATGCCGCAGGCGGCGGAAACACCCTGGCCCAGGGAACCGGTGCTCATGTCAACACCGGGGACGGTGTTCATGTTGGGGTGGCCCTGCAGGTAGCTGTTGGAGTGGCGCAGCGTGGGCAGGTCGGCCACCGGGAAGAAGCCGCGCTCCGCCAGCGTGGCATACAGGCCGGGGGCGCAGTGGCCCTTGCTAAGTACAAAACGGTCGCGGTTGGGATCCTGCGGCTGTTCGGGGTCAATGCGCATTTCGCGGAAATACAGATAGGTCAGAACGTCCGCCGCGGACAGGCTGCCGCCCGGATGACCGCACCCGGCACCGTGGGTGGCTTCGATCACACCCATGCGCACGCGGGTCGCAGTCAGTTTTAACTGCAGCGTTTCCAGTTTTGTCATAGCTAAGCTCCTCCGGTCACTTATGGTAAAATCGGGCAGTATATATGGATACTGCTACACAATATACTATCTTATATTATACACGTTTCGCGGAATCCCGCAACATTTTTTTACAAATTTCGTGAAAAAAGGCTGTTTTGGTGCATTCGCGGTAAAATTGACACGTCAAAAAGCCCGCTGTTACGCACCCTTTGTGCGTAATGCCAAAAAATGGGGCGATTCGTACATAAACTACAGCAAAAAGCACCTTGCACAAAGCGTACATTTGTGGCATAATTTAAGTACAGCCGCGGTGCGGAAAGCCCATGATATGAGGCAGCCGCCCGGCCCACACTACAAGATATGGGAGGGAAAGAGAGTGCCCAACGGGATCTACATCCAGACTGAGTACCACGGCAAGCTTATCCGCAAAATCGTCTGCAATGGGGATGAACGGTGGTTTATCGGCTCCAACTGCGCCGTGACCTTCCTGTCCATGGACGACTGCATGGCCGCCATTGACCGCCTGTAATTGTAAAAAGGAAGTCTGCCGCACGCCGTCCTTTGGGGGATGACGTGCGGCTTTTTGCATTTGTATACGAGGTTTGTATGAAAAAACGGAACTGGCGTCTGATGCTGCGCCGGGTGCTGAACCTGGTGTTCAGCCGCATTGTTGTGACCGGCGTGCTTCTGCTGCTGCAGGCGTTCTGGCTGTTTGCGCTGTTCTACTGGCTGGCGGACTACGCCAAATGGTTCGGCGGTGTGGGCGTTGCCATGAGCATTATCATGTGCCTGGCGCTGATCCGGCAGGATTCCACGGTGCCGGAGTTTAAGATCAGCTGGATGATCCTGTTTGCCGTTATGCCGGTGCAGGGCGGTATTTTGTACCTGTTGTGGGGCAACAAGCGCCCGGCGCTGGGCTTGCGCCACCGGCTGGAGCGCGCCGAGGACGCAATGGCCCCGGCGCGGAAGGACGACCCCGACGCCGCGGCGGCCTTGCAGCGGCAGGACCCCCGCGCCGCGCTGACGGCCCGCTACCTGCACGACTACGGCCCGATGCCGGTCTGCGGCGGCACAGCGGCGAAATATTACCCGGACGGGCAGAGCATGTTTGCCGATATGCTGCCCGCATTGCAGGGGGCACAACACAGCATTTATGTGGAGAGCTTTATCATCGGCATGGGCGAGATGTGGGGGCAGATCCACGAGATTTTGCGCCGGAAGGCCGCGGCAGGGCTGGACGTGCGGGTCATCTACGACGACGCGGGCTGCCTGAGCCTGCTGCCCCACAACTACGCCGAGATGATGCGGGCCGACGGCATCCGGGCGTTCAGCTTCAACCGCTGCGTGCCGGTGCTGAACCTGGTCATGAACAACCGCGACCACCGCAAGATCATGGTCATCGATGGGCAGATCGCCTTTACGGGCGGTGTAAATCTGGCGGACGAGTATATCAATAAAATCGTGCGGTTCGGCTACTGGAAGGACAGCGGCGTCCGGCTGGATGGCCCCGGCGCAGCGAGCCTGGCAAACATCTTTTTGACGTTCTGGAAGGCAAAATACCCCGACGAGGACCTGGACGCGGGCTGCGACCTGCCCGCCGCCGTGCCGGTGGAAACGGACTGTCTGGTGCAGCCCTTTGCCGACACCCCGGTGGACCGCGAAGCCGTAGCGAAGAACGTGTATCTGGAGCTTATCAACCAGGCGCAGAAGCGGCTGTACATCTGCACGCCGTACCTGATTCTGGACAACGACCTGCTGTCCTGTCTGCGGCTGGCGGCCAAGCGCGGCGTCGATGTGCGTATCTACACGCCCGGCGTGCCGGACAAGCCGACGATCTACCAGCTGACGCGGAGCTATTTCCCGCATTTGCTGCGGGCAGGCGTTAAAATTTACAGCTACACACCGGGCTTTCTGCACGCCAAGACCTGGCTGGTGGATGACCGCATTGCCGCGGTGGGCACGGTGAATCTGGATTACCGCAGCCTGTACCTGCATTTTGAGAACAGCGTGCTGCTCTACGGCGGCGCGGTGCTGGACGATGTGCTGCACGATCTGGCGGAGATCGAAAAGGAAAGTGCCGCGGTGACGCTGGCGGACTGCCGGACCGGATTTTTTGGCACGCTGTACAGCGCGGTGCTGCGGCTGGTGGCACCGTTGTGCTGAAGGCAGGGGGAGTCCCCGACGACACGGGGGGCTTCCGCTGACGCAAACGGGCACGGAGCGGCCAAGACCGCTCCCTACAAGGCACCCGTGTATGGCAGACCGTAGGGAGGGGTCTTGACCCCTCCGGGAAAGTGGACCGCTGACGCAAACGCCCCGGAAACAGGCGGCGGTGTAAGCTGGCGGGCGAGCAATGCTCGCCCCTACAAGAGTTTTTCGACAGTTTGAGCAATACGAAAAGCCCGTCCCGGGTCAGACCGGGGCGGGCTTTGTGGTTTCAGGAGGCGTATTCGCGCTCCAGCGTTTCTATAAAATGTACCGGGTCGATGATGCGGACGCCGTCGGCGTTGGGGGCGGCGGTATCCAGCAGGGTTTGCAGCATTTCCTCGTTTGTCAGGGCGGGCGCGACCTGCCAGCCCAGCGCCATGACGCCGACGCAGTAGGGAATGCCCCAGCTCAAACCGCCCACCGCATCATAGCGGTAGCCGCATTGGCCGGGGACGTATTCCTCGGCTACGGTGCGGTAGGCGCAGGGCAGGCCCAGGCAGAAGGGACTTTTCCGGGCGGCCAGCATACCGGAGTCATTGGGCAGGCCGGTTTTGCAGGCGGCAGGGCTGTCCCGCCGGGTGAGGTCAAAGGTGGAGGTGCTCAAGGTGAGACGCGCGGAACCCGCAGCGGCACCCTGCGCGGTCAGCACCAGAAGGCCCGCCGCCTCGGCCTCAGCGAGCGCGTCGCGCCAGAGGTCGGCGTTCTCAAACAGATCCCTGTCCCCGGGGGCGGCGGAGACTGACACGGCGCGGATCTTTTCTCCCTCCGGCAGGGTCTCGTTCATCTCGAGGATGCGCCGCAGGGCGTCGGCGAGGGGGCGGCTGTCGGCTGCACCGGGCGTGGCCATATAATAGACCTGCACGCCCGGCGCGACGCCGACGGTCTGCCCCGCCAGAATGCTTGCCACGGCGGGGCCGTGCAGTGTGCCCTCGTTGAGGCCGCTGTCGATGCCCGTCTCACAGTAAGCGGCGATAGCGCCGGAGATTTCGGGGTGGTCGGTCAGCAGGGACTGGTCAATGATGGCGATCTTTACGCCCTGCCCCGTGATGCCGCGCGCCTGCAGGGAACGCACGCCGAGGCTGGGGTCCCTGCCCGCTTCCAGCAGGGCGGCGGTTTCGTCCTCGGCCCCCACAAGGACGGTGCGGTCATTGAAGGAGTAGGTGTCGAGATAGAGGCGGTTGTATTCGTCCGGCTGGTAGGTCTGCTTTTGCTGAAAGCCAAACTCCGGCACGTAGGACAGGTCGTCGTAGGGGAGCGGGGTGGCCTGCGGCGCTGCCGTGGGGGCCGCGGTGGGCGCGGGTGCCGTAGTCGGTGGGGCTGTGGCCGCCGGAACGGCAGTTTCGGCGGCGGTGCAGGCGGTCAGGGTCAGCGCCAGCAGGCAGGCGGCAAGGCGGGAAAGACGTTTCATGAAGGGACCCCTCCTTATAAAAGGGTCAGGAGCCGCTGGGACCGCGGGAGCTGACGCTTGGGGGCGGGGTGGTGGTGTAAAAGGCAGTGCCGTTTACGGTGCTCTGGGTCATGCCGACCAGGTCGAGGAGCTGGGACTCCGAATAGCGGGCGGCGTCGAGCTTCTCGCAGGTGCAGCGGTAGACGCTGTCGGAGACCGAGACGATGCCAAGCCGCGTCAGGCGGGCCAGTGATTTTTCGAGCGTCTGCGGGTCGGTGCGATAGCCTTTTTCGGTGAGCGCCGCCGCAAGCTGCGCGGCAGTGCTGGGCTTGTCTCTGAGCAGGAGAGCCAGCGCAAGCCGATGACCCGTGAGGTAATAGGGGAGCAGACCCCTGCGGAGCCAGATGCCCTTTGGATGCTTCATGACGGAACACTCCTTTTCTTTATAGGCAATACCGCATAATTCTAAGTGCCGATACGGCGAGCGAGGTGCGGCAGCTGCTAAGCCAAAAGCGCAGATAATACTTTGTGTATTATCGAGCATTTTGGCAACGCAGATGCCGTGCCGCAGCCGCCGGAGCGGTGCTTAAGCCGTAAGGCGGGAATTATGCGGTATTGCCTTTAGTATCGTCATCGTAGCATGGAGGGGCGGCGGGTGTCAAGCGGGAAAGCGGAAAAAGAAGCGGAAGTCCGGTTTTTGGGATTACCAGGCGGGAATTTGCAAAAAAATATTGACAACTATATGTTGTTGCATTAAGATGAGAGTAACCAACAATACCTGACAGGAGCGGCAACATATAAGGAGGACAGCGATGGACTATAAGGAAAAAGTGGAGTGGCTGGGTCGCTATCAGGCGTCTGTCAGCTGCCAGCACATGCTGGAAGAAGAAATCGAGGTGCTGCGCAGCGACGCCGAGCGGGTGACGGCCTGCATGAGCGGCATGCCCGGGCGCAGCGGCCCTAACGCGGACAGGCTGCCGCGGGCCGTAGAACGTATCGAAGAAGCGCAGAAAAGGCTGGAGCAGCAACTGGAAAGCTGCATGGAAACGCGCGCGGAGATTATGTGCGGCATCATGACGGTGCGGGATAGGCCGGGGCAGGAGGTGCTGCGCCGCCGCTATGTGATGGGGCAGAATTTTTCGGAAATCGCGGAGGCGATGGGGGTAGTTCAGCGCCGGGCGTACCAGCTGCACCGGACGGCTGTGGAGGGGATGGCCGTGCCGAAGCGGGCGTGAAAAAGATTTCAGTAAATTTCCCGAAGATTTCGCAGAATTTCATTGTATTTCACAACCAACAGTGGTAATATGATACCATCGAAACTCGTGAGAGGAAGTGATTCCTCCCACGGGTTTTTTTATACCCATTCGGGAAAAAGGAGGGATGCCGTTGTGTGAGATCGACGCGGACCATGTGCTGGACGAGCTGGCCGAGATCGCCTTTGCCGTCCCCGGCGAGGAGGGCGGTCTACCGGTCAAGGTGGCCGACAAACTGCGCGCGCTGGAAATGCTGTACAAGCATCTGGGTCTGGGCGACGGGGCGAAAACAGAGGGGGTGGTCATTGTGGACAGTGAAAGTTAGGAGAGAGAAGAGAGGAGAGAGGCGCCAAGGTGGAAGTGCGGCTGAAGGAGAAGATACCCGGCGTGTTCTGGCCCGTGCATCAGGCGATACGGCGCGGCGAGGTGACAGAGGTCGTGGCCAAGGGCGGGCGCGGGTCCGGTAAGTCGAGCTATCTTTCGATGGAGCTGGTCTGGCAGCTGCTGCGCCACCCGGACTGCCACGCCGTGGTGCTGCGCAAGGTCGGCGGCACGCTGCGCAACAGCGTGTACAACCAGATCGTATGGGCCATCGGGGAGCTGGGGTGCGCGGGGTATTTCCGCTGCACGGTCAGCCCGATGGAGTGCACCTATCTGCCCACCGGGCAGAAGATCTTATTCTTCGGGACGGACGACCCGGGCAAGCTCAAGAGCTTAAAGCTGCCGTTCGGCGCTGTGGGCATTTGTTGGTTTGAGGAGCTTGACCAGTTCGACGGCCCCGAGGAGGTGCGCAACGTCGAGCAGACCGTGCTGCGCGGCGGCAGCTGGACGCTGACGTTAAAGAGCTTCAACCCGCCGGCCATGGCCCGCAGCTGGGCCAACCGCTACGCGCTGGAGACCCGCCCCGGCAAGCTGGTGCACCATTCGACCTACCGTGATCTGCCGCGGGCCATGCTGGGCGAGCGGTTCTGGGCCGACGCCGAGCACCTGCAGCGGACGAACCCGGCGGCGTTCCGCCATGAGTACGGCGGCGAGGTCGTGGGCAGCGGCGCGGCGGTGTTTGCCAATTTGCAGCTGCGGGCCGTGCCGGACGACGAGCTGGAACGGTATGACCGCGTCTACTACGGCGTGGACTGGGGCTGGTACCCAGACCCCTGGGCCTACAACGCTGCGGCCTACGATGCGGCGCGGCGGGTGCTGGTGATTTTTGACGAACTGACGCGCAGCCGCACGCCGAACCGCGAGACGGCAGAGCTTTTGCTGGCGCGCGGCGCAGGCACGGACGGCCCGCTGACGGCGGACGCCGCCGAGCCGAAATCCTGCGCCGACTACCGCGCCGCCGGGCTGCCCTGCCGCGCGGCCCAGAAGGGCCCCGGCAGCGTGCGCGAGAGCATGAAGTGGCTGCAGGGGCTGGCGGCAATCATTATTGACCCGGTGCGCTGCCCGGCCACGGCGGCGGAGTTCAGTGAGTACGAGTACGAGCGCGACCCGCGGACGGGCGAGGTGCTGCCGGGCTACCCCGACGTGAACAACCACCACATTGACGCGGTGCGGTACGCGGTGGAGGGGGTGTGGAGAAGGAGAGGAAGCTAAAATGTGTTGCGCATGTAGGGGCCGCACATGTGCGGCCCGCAGCCTGACGAAAACGGAAGTCTGCGGGAAGGCCGCGGGCCGGGCATGCCCGGCCCCTACCGCATGGCAATGAAGAAAGGAGGAAACGACCATACAATCCTATTTGGAACAGGCATTTGGAAAAAGTGACGTTACATCCGTTAAAATGCGGGCGGCGGTGCGGGAATGGTTTGATCTGTACTACGGCGTGCCGCGCGCGGGCGAGGATACCGCGCCCCGTGTGGCGGCGCTGATCGTCGGCAAGCTCTGCCGCACGGTCTTTGCCGAGTACGAGACCCGCCTGCCGCCCGAGGCACCGGACCCGCTGCGCCGCAGCCTGTCGGCGTTGAACGCGGCGGCCAAGACCGCGATGCAGTACGCGCTGGTGGGCGGAGAGTGTCTGCTGAAACCGGTGCCGCGGGACGGGGCGTTCGACTTTGCGGCCATCCGGCGCGACTGCTACGTGCCGCTGGCCCGCGACGCCCACGGCAGTCTTCTGGCCGTCGGTACGATGGAGCGGCACAGCGTCGATGGGCGGCAGTACGCCCTTTTGGAGCGCCGCACCGCGGGCGCGGACGGCCTGACCATCGAAACGCGGCTGTTTGAGCTGAACGGCCAGACATTGGGCCGCTGTGTGCCGCTGGCCACGCTGCCCGCCTGTGCGGAGCTGGTCCCGCAGCTTGTGCTGCCGGGGGTGCAGGGCGTCGGGCTGGCCGTGCTGAAAACGCCGCTGATGAACTGTGTGGACGGCAGCACCGACGCGGTCAGCATCTACGCCCCGGCGGCGGGGCTGCTGCACGCACTGGCCCGCTGCGAGGAGCAGCTGAACGCCGAATTTGCGAACGGTGCGTCCCGCGTTTTTGCGTCGGAGGATCTGCTGCGCCCCGACGCCCAGGGCCGCCGTGCGCTGCAGGACGATCTGTTTGTCGGCCTGCCGGACGACCCGGCCAATGTCGGCGTGACGGTCTACAGCCCGACATTGCGGGAGGGCAGCTATCTGGCCCGCAAGCAGGATCTTCTGCGCGGGTGTGAGAGCCTGCTGGGCCTGCGCCGCGGCATTCTGAGCGAGGTCGAGACCCCCGCCGAGCCGCGCACGGCGACGGAGATCGCCGCAACGTCGGTGGACTACGACCTGACGATCCGCGACCTGCAGAGTGCGTGGACGGATACGGTGCAGCAGGCCATGGCGCTGTGCAGTGCGCTGGGCGCGGTGTACGGGCTGGACGGTCTGCAGCAGACCGCAGTCCCGGCTATCGACTGGGGCGACGGTGTTTTGTATGACCGTGCGCGTATCTGGGCCGAGCAGCGTGAGCTGGTGGACGCGGGGCTTCTGCGCCCCGAGCTGGCGCTGGCGTGGTATTTTGATTTGCCGCATGAGACCGAGGCGGAGCTGGCAGAGATTCGCCGCCGGTTTATGGGTGATGCAGGGCGGGCGCAATGAGCCTGCCGTGCGATAACACAGGAAAGTGAGGTGAAATACAATGGAAAACGAGCAGAACAAGCCGATGCAGACCCCCGCGCCCTATGCCGCGGGGACCGGCAGCGTGCCGGTAGCGCTGGACCGCGACGCCTTTGCGCGGATGGGGTACCGGGAGAGACTGGCGCTGAAGAAGGAGAACCCGGAGGTTTATAAAGAGTTGAGGAAGTGAGGGGCGGCGGGAGGAATCCCTCCGCCTCGCTTACGCTCGGCACCTCCCTTTGACAAGGGAGGCTTGTAGGGGGCGGCGTTCTCGACGCCCCGCGGGAGGGGGAAAGCCCTCCCCTGCAAATTACGTACACGGGAGTTTGTAGGGCGGCCAGCCCTCTGGCCGCCGCGGCGGGGTCAAGACCCCTCCCCTCAAAGCAAACTGATAAAGGGGCAACCAAAGGAAACCGGCGGGCCGGGCATGCCCGGCCCCTACCGTACAAAGTAAAAACAAAAAAAGGAGAAACTATATGTCTGATTTCATCACGAAGCTGTCCGAACTGATCGACCCTGAGGTTATGGGGGATATGGTGTCCGCGCGCATCCCGAAGAAGCTGCGTGTGGCACCGTTTGCCAAAATTGACGATACGCTGCAGGGCGTGCCCGGCGATACCATCACCGTGCCTGCCTACACCTACATCGGCGACGCCTCCGACGTGGCCGAGGGCGGCGAGGTCGCCATTGAGAAGATGACGACCTCCACCCGCAAGGCCACCATCAAAAAGGCCATGAAGGGCATCGGCCTGACCGACGAGGCCGTGCTGTCCGGCTACGGCAACCCGGTGGGCGAGGCCAATACCCAGCTGGCGCAGGCCATTGCCGCCAAGGTCGACAATGACTGCATGGACGCATTGCAGACCGCAAGCCTGATCTACGACGGCAGCCAGGCCCAGATCAGCTACAACGCCATCGTCGATGCGGTTGACCTGTTTGAGGAGGAGATGGGCTGCTCCGACAAGGTGCTGTTCATCCACCCGAAGCAGGTCACCCAGCTGCGCAAGAACCCCGACTTCCTGAGCGCCGACAAGTACACGCCCGGCGTCAGCCTGACCGGCGAGATCGGCATGATCGCGGGCTGCCGCCTTGTGCCCAGCAAGAAGGTCCCGCTGGCCGAAGGCGTCTACGCCTGCCCCATCGTCAAGCTGGAGGCCGACCCCGAGGTCGACGACGAGATCCCGGCGCTGACCATCTACCGCAAGCGCGAGGTCAACATTGAGACCGAGCGCAAGCCCAAGACCCGCACCACCGAAATCACGGCGGACGAATTTTACGTCGCTGTGCTGTCCAATGAGGCCAAGGTCGTGCTGGCAAAGTTCAAGGCGTAAGGGGGCGTGCGCGTGCCGGATTATACCTTTTACGTAGAGGATTACCTGGGCGAGGACATCCCGGAGAAGGAGTTCCCCCGCTTCATCAGACGCGCCGGGGACGAGCTGCGCCGTATGCGGGAGATGTACGCCGTAGCCCCGCGCCAGGGGCTGGACCCGGAGCTGGCCGAGAGCATGGCGCTCTGCGCTGTGGCCGACGCAATGTACGAGTTCGCGCAGGAGGACGAAGCCCGGGGCATTGCGAAGGTGAGCGTCGGCAGCGTGAGCGAGACCTACACTGCGCCGCCCGAGCTGTGCTCCCGCACGCTGGCAGACCGGGCGGCGCATTTCCGCCACGAGGCGGGCTACTATCTGCGGATCGGGCGGTGGCTGCCCCATGAATAAGCTGTACCGCGATACCGTGACGCTCTACCACGCCGACGAGGCTGCGCAGACCGTGGTGCGCACCGTACTGCGGGGCGTCTGCTGGCAGCAGTGCCGCCGGGAGCTGCCCGACGCAGGCGGCACACGCCGGGGCGCGGCGCTGCTGGTGGTCATCCCGGAGACGACGGCCCGGTACGGCGCGGACTATACGCTGGCACCGGGGGACAGGCTGTTCCCTGGCGAGGGCCCGGCGCTGACCTGGGCCGACTGGCCGGGCTTTGTGCCCGCGGCGGTGGAGGGTGCGGCGCTGGTGCAGTACGTGCTGCCGATGCGGCTGCGCGGTAAACCGCACCATGTCGAGGCCGGTGCCTGGTGGAACGGAAGCGGAACGGGCGTGAGGAGCCTGACGAGGTGAGAATTTTTTTGGCTTCTCCCCCGGGGGAGAAGCTGCCGCCCGCAGGCGGCTGATGGGGGGCGAGCTTGCGTGGCCGAACGATGAAAGGGAGGGCCGCGCGAAGTCTGCCCTCATCCGGCGCTGCGGCGCCACCTTCAGTCTACGCGCTAAAAGCCGCCTTCGGCGGTTGCGCTCCGACACGCGCTTGCGAGCGCAGCCCCTCGGGGAAGGCTTTAGAGAAGGAGGCAAACCATGCTTACAAAAATGACGGCCTTTCTGGCCCGGGCCCCTGCCCTGCAGGGGCTTTCTTTGACGGTGGGGGACGTTGGCCCCGCGCCGTACACGGCGGGGCTGTGGTGCCGGGGCATCACGGTGCTGGACCGGCGGGAAAACCTGCTGGGCCGCGTGACACAGCGCTGCCGGGCGGAGTTCACGCTGCGGCTCTGCCTGCCGCGCACCGATGCCGACAACGCCGCGCGGCTGCTGGATCTGCAGACCTGGGCGGCAGCGGAGAGCGCCGCAGGCCGCGGGCCGGTGCTGGGCAACGCGGGGCGCGAGGTCCTGCGCGCCGAGCAGGGCCGTATGGAGCGCGCCGACGCGGGCGGCACGGCGGTCTACACCGTGCGTTTACAAGCGGAATACACACAAGTTTATACGGAGGAAACCACATGAAAATTGAACGCAAGTACATGGCCCACTACCTGAACGCCGCCTTTGGCAGCGGCGACGCCAGCTACACCCGCCTGGGCAGCAATCTGGAGGAATACTCCCCCGAGCTGACCGCGAACGTGGAGAAAAAGTTGAATATCGTCGGTGAGACGACGGTTACGATCAACGGCTACCAGAAACAGGGCGAGGTAAGCCCCTACTATGCCGAGCCGGGCGACCCGCTGTTTGAGCGTCTGCAGGCCATCATCGACGGCGATCTGGTGCTGGATGACCTGAAAACCGACATCGTCGAAGTCAAGCTCTGGGACAAGGATACGGCGGGGGCGTACCCCGCAGTGCGCGAGGAATGCTACATCGAGGTCGTCAGCTACGGCGGCGATACCACCGGCTACCAGATCCCGTTCAACGTGCATTACACCGGCGTCAAGACGAAGGGCACGTTTGACCCGGCAACCAAGAAGTTTACGCAGGCGTGACAGGCAAAAGAGCGGCTGCCGGAAGGCTGCCCCTCATCCGGCGCTGCGGCGCCACCTTCCCCGAGGGGGAAGGCTTTGAAGAAAGGAGAGTACGATGGAGCTGAACATTGACACCGGCGTGGAGGAATTCCGCGTCAACGGGCGCGGGGTGCTGCGCTTTAACCCGGCAGACCCGAACCTCTACCACCGCTTTTTTGCGGCGGGGGCAGAGCTTGACGGCTACGACGCCGCGCTGACAAAGGCGCTGGCGGCGCTGGACGGCGACGAGCAGCAGCGCGCCGCGGCGGGACTGGCCCTGCTGAACGAGTACGACGGCAAGATCAAGAAGCTGCTGACCGGCATCTTTGGCGCGGAGAACGACTTTGATGCGATCCTGGGCGGGGTGAACCTGGCGGGCGTCGGGGCCAACGGCAAGCGTGTGGTGCAAAACCTTTTGGAGGCGCTGACGCCGATCCTGCGCGAGGGCGCCGAGCGCCGCCTGACCGCTGCCGCCGCTGCCGCCGCAGCCCGGGCCGATGCCGCCCGCGCCGAGCGGGGCGCAGTATGACCGGGGCGTGGGGACTGCCGATGCAGGCGGAGCTGGGCGGCGTGCGGTATGCCATCCGCAGCGATTACCGCGACGTGCTGGAGCTGCTGCGCTGGCTGAACGGCCAGGCAGACCCGGCGCTGGACCAGAGCGAGCGCTGGTACGTGGCCATGCGGCTGTTCTACCCGGAGTTTGCCGCGCTGCCGCAGCCGCTTTGGCCCGATGCCACGCAGTTTTTGACCGAGTTTTTGGCGGCGGGCCGCCGCGAGCAGCCCCGCCCCGGCCCCGCGCTGATGGACTGGCAGCAGGACGCACCGCTGATCGCCGCGGGCATCAGCAAGGCCGCGGGGCAGGATGTGCGCACGCTGCCCTACCTGCACTGGTGGAGCTTTCTGGCGTGGTTCGATGCCATCGGCGAGGGGAGCTTTGCGACGGTGGTGGCCATCCGTGATAAGCTGCGCCGCGGCAAGCGGCTGGAAAACTGGGAGCTGGACTATTACCGCACCCACCGCGCCGTGGTGGAGCTGCGGGGCGTGGAGAGCGCAGAGGAACAGGCGGAGAAAAGGCGGCTGCTGGAATTGCTGGGGGGATGAGAAATGCAGGAGATAACCTTTGACGAGCTGTCAACGCTGAAGCAGCCCTCGGCGTCCCTGCGCACGGCGCTGGATAGAATTTCTGCGGCGCTGGGGAGCGTGGGCGACGCCGGGCAGCAGGCGCGCAGCGTTGTGGACGAGCTGCGCGTGTCGCTGCGGGCTGCGGCGGCACAGAGTATGAAATCGGCCCGCAGCCTGGCAAAATTTGACGAGATCAACCGTCTATCCGCCCCGGCGGAGGAAAAAACGGCGGCGCTGGAAAAGCAGCAAAAGGCCGCCGAGGCCGCGGCGAAGGCCGAGAAGGCCGCAAGATCCACCACCGGCACCGCGGCACGCCGCAGCGGTACAGCGGGCAGCGACCTGAGCGGCCTGACGGCAGTCTGGCAGAGCGTGCTGGAGAGCCTGCGCAGCGCGTGGGCGGATTTCTGGGCGTACCTGCAGGAATTTTTTGCGCCGTTCGCCGCGGCGTGGCAGACGGTTTGGCAGGGGCTTTCCGCGGCGGCAGCCGGCGTATGGGAGCAGCTCTGCGCGGCGCTCTCTACGGTGGTCCAACCCGCGCTGGCGCTGCTGGACACGGTCTGGCAGGGGCTTTGGGCGGGCATGGAGCAGGCGTGGGCCGCCTACGGCCAGCCGATTCTGGACGGCCTTGCGCAGGGGTGGCAGAACGTCGTCGGCATCGTTTCGGCGCTGTGGAGCGAGGTGCTGCAGCCTGTGCTGGTGCAGCTGTTTGACCTGCTGGGTGCGCTCTGGACCGCGCACCTGCAGCCGCTCTGGAACGAGCTGACGGCGTGCCTCGGCGCGGTGACAACGCTGCTGCTGACGCTGTGGAACACCGTGCTGGCACCGTTTGTGCAGTGGCTCATCACGGCGCTGGCCCCCGTGGCCGTGCAGGTGTTTGCGGCGCTGGGTATGGCGGTGACCGGTGCGGCGGGCATCATTGCGGACGGCATCACGATTGCGCTGGCGGTGCTGCGCGGTATGGCCGACTTTTTGACCGCCGTGCTGCGGGGCGAGTGGGACGCTGCCTGGGCTGCGATGGCCGCGACGGTCTCTACCGTGTGGGGGCGCATCGTCTCCATTGTGCAGACGGCGGTCTCCACGGTGCTGGGCGTTGTGCGCAGCATGGTCGCGGCCATTGCGGCGGCCATCAACGGACTGCTGTCGGCCATCGGACATGCCAAAAGCATGACGGGCAGTGTGCTGGGCGGCGCGGGCAAGCTGGTCAGCAGCCAAAGTGCGCTGCCCGGGCTGGGCTACGCGGCGTCGGTGCCGGTCCCGGCGCTGGCGCAGGGGGCGGTCATCCCGCCGAACCGGCAGTTTTTGGCGATGCTCGGTGACCAGACAACCGGCACGAACGTGGAAGCGCCGCTGGCGACCATCAAGCAGGCCATGGCGGAGACGCTGGCCGGCTGGCAGGGCAGCGCGGACGGCCAGCCCATCAACATTTACATCGGCGAGGAGCTGCTGGACAGCGTCATCGCCAACAGCCAGAATCGCCGCGCCCTGCGCAGCGGCGGGAGGTGAAGCGTGGAAATTCTGAACATTGACGGCACGGCGCTGCCCGCGCCGAGTGCGTACAAGGTGCAGCTCTCCGATCTGGACAGCAGCGGCACGGGCCGCACCGAGGACGGCGTTCTTGTGCGGGAGCGGGTGCGCGGCGGCGTGGCAAAGATCAGTGCCGGCTGGGCGGCGCTCTCGACGGCGGACTGCGCCAAGGTGCTGAACGCCACAGCCCCGGACAGCATGACCGTGCAGTATTTTTTTGGCGGCGTGCGCACGGCGAAGATGTACGCCGGGGACCGCACCGCCGACCTGAAGGCCGCCCGCGACGGGCAGGCCGTGTGGGAGGTGGCGGTGAATCTGATCGAGTTTTAATGCAGAATTTTGCAGGTGGTAGGGGCCGGACATGTCCGGCCCGCGGCCTTACCGCAACAGGCCGTCTATGGGATGGCTGCGGGCGGGGCATGCCCCGCCCCTACTTGGATGTGGAAACGAGGTGAGTGACAATTTATTCCGTATCGGATGCCTACAAAACCGCGATCCGCGCGCGGACGCGGACCGACCGGGTGACGGGCACGCTGACGCTGACAAACGGCACGGTGCTGAATCTGGACGCGGCAGACCTCATGAGCGGGTCGCTGACGCTGGACAACCAGTGCGTCACGGGGGAGGAGCTGGCCTTTGGCTGCGCCTACCTCGGCCAGGCGGCGCTCAACCTGCGCACCGACCTGAGCCGCCATGCGTTTTACGGCGCAAAGCTAGTGCTGCACTACGGCCTGCAGCTGCCCGGCGGGCGGTGGGAGGCCGTGCCGCTTGGCGTTTACACGGTGGCCGAGGCCGAGCGGCGCGCGCTGTATGTGAGCATCAAGGCCTATGACAACATTCTGGCCTTGCAGCAAAAATACGATGGTACGACGATGCAGGGCACGGCCTATGCGTTGCTGGGGCAGATCGCGGCGGCCTGTGGGCTGACGCTGGGCCAGACCGAGGCTGAGATCGGTGCGCTGAACCCGAACGCTGCCCTCGTCTGCCAGCTGAGCGGCGCGGACGGTCTGTCTACCTGGCGGGAGTGCGCCGCCGCTGTGGCACAGATGGTGGGCGGCTTTGCGGCGGCGGACCGCGCGGGGCGGCTGGTGCTGCGCACCTTTGCCGAAAAGCCCTGTGCCGCGCTGACCGCGGCGGCGCGCAGCGAGGCGGCGGTCTCGGACTTTGCCTGCCACTACGCGGCGCTGAGCATCGAGACCGACGACGGCAGCTTTGCCGCGGGCCGCAGCCAGGATACCGGCCTGACGATGCGCATTTCCAACATGATGCTGGCCGAAAAGGGTCTGCCCGCCACACGGCAGCAGATCACCGACAACCTGTTTGCGGCGCTGCAAAGGCTGGACTACGTCCCGGCCACCGTGACGATGCCCGGCGACCCGGCGTTTGAGCCGGGGGACCGCGTGGCGCTGCCGATGGAGGACGGCACTGCGCCCGAGATGCTCGTGACGCATTTCGTCTGGCGCTACCGCGGGCGGCAGACCTTAAAGGGCGTGGGCCGCAACCCCTACTTAGGCGGCACAATAGACGGCGCGACGGAAAAAGCGCTGCGCCGCTTACAGAACAGCGCCGAGAGCAAGCGGATCGTGTATTACAGCTTCACGAACCCGGCGGAGCTGGCGGTGCAGACCGTCGAGACGCCCGCCGTGGCAATTGCCTTCACGGCAGTGGAGGAGACGAGCGCCATGTTCCTGGCGCAGCTGCTGCTGGACGCAGCGCCCGACACCGGCAAGGTACTGACGCTGACCGTGCGGTACTATATAAATGACGTGCCTGTGGAAAATTTTGCACCGCAGCAGCGGCTGGAGACGGGCGCACACACGCTGGCGCTGTTCTACCCGTTTGCGTCGGTGGAGGCCGGGACGGTCACGCGGCTGTCGGTGCGGCTGGTCTGCGCGGGCGGCACGGTGAAGATCGCGCCCTACGGCATCAAGGCCACCGTGACCGGGCAGGGCATGGCAAGCGAGACGCCGTGGGACGGCACGCTGGAATGTGAGGAGACACTGCTGCCGATTACAATAAAAGCACGCAGCATCGATGTATAAAACGAAGGGAGCGGATGCAATGACCCTGCACGGTCATACGCGCATTGAACTGACCGATGTGCACACCGGCGCGGTGGAGGTGGTGGAGAGCGATAATCTTATCACCAACGCAGTGTCGGACATTTTTAACGGCTACGGCGGCAGCCTGAACAAGGCCATGCTGCTGTGGCGCGGCGACCAGGGGTACACGAATGCCCCGAAGGATCTGGTGACGATGTTTTACGGCGGCCTGCTGCTGTACGACACGCCGCTGGGCAGCGACCCGGCCACAGTGTTTGCCCCGGCGGGCGCGGGCGTTGTGGGCACGGCGATGGCCGGGCAGGTCAACGCGACCAAAAACACGGTGCGCGGCAGCGCCAACCTGACCGAGACGAAGATCGACCCGTGGAGCGGCGTCGTGACCTACGTCTATGAGTTCGCGACGAGCCAGGCCAACGGCGTCATCGGCTCGGTCTGCCTGACCCACCCGATGGGTGCGTACTACTCCGAGATGATCGACGCGCCGGACACGGCTGCCTGCAACGCGGACCGGCTCGGCTTTGGCGGGGCGCTGGGCGGTGACCAGCTGCTGACGGGCCTTTTGGCCAAAACGACCTACCCCACCGACGAGAAGGGCGTGCTGCTCTACGCCGACCCCGAGGCGGACGAGGCCGTGGCCGGGTATCTGAACGCCGACGAGGGCGTGCTGGAGCTGCGGCATCACGCGCTGGGGCTGAAAACGCTGGACCTGTTCCGCCGCGACCCCACCGGCCTGTGGGACAGCCTGCGGAGCACCGACACGCTGAATGTGGCGGACTTTTTGCAGGTGGATTCCTCCGCCGGGGAGGACTACTGCCGCATCTGCTTTGACGCGGAGGCGGATAAAATCTATCTGGTGTCTGCGCCGGAGGTTGACTACGTTGACGCAAGGGGCGTTGTAAAAATACGTGAGTACGACAGAAAAACGCTGGCGGCAAAGGACTACACCGTGCCGAACAACACCGGCGTTGATCTGCAGTCCTTCATCAGTGAGAACCGCGGCACGCCGCTGAACGGCACGGTCTACGGCGGCAGCCTTTACATGGTCCAGGACCAGGCTGAGCAGATCTATCGCTTTCCGCTGGCTGACCCCACCGATGTGCAGGCCGTGACGATGCACGGCGACGACATGGCCTACCTGTCCGACGCCCACGACGGGCGGCTGTACTGCTACTACCGCACCCGCGCCGTGGTGCTGAACACCGGGAAGAACGAGCTGTTCTCCTGCGAGGCGGCGGGCTACGACAACACGACGTCGGGCTTTTCCACAACAGTGCCGGTGCTGGGCGAGCCGCTGACGCCGCTGCGCCGCTACTACGGCGACAGCCGCATCCGTACCGAGCGTGTGCTGCGGGCAAACTATCTGGCGACGATCAACGACCTGCCGAAGTCGGTGGAAAAGACCGCCGACAAGACGATGAAGGTCATCTATACCCTGCGCAGAGGAGGCTGAAGATGCAGCAGACAGGAATTTTTGCGGGCCGCACCGAGGTGCGCTGCCCCTACGCACGCTGGGGCTGGACCCGCGGCGGGGGCAAGGTCTGGCACGGCGGGCTTGACCTGGCCGGGCTGGACGACGCGACGATCCGAATGCCCTACTATAAAGGCAAGCGCATCACGGGCCGCGTGACCCGGGCGCGTATCGTCACGGACAGGCGCGACAAGACCTGGGAATGGGGCTATTATGTCTGTGTTCAGCTGGACCGCGGGCAGACGCCCGACGCCGTGAACTTTTTGTATTTTGCCCACTGTGCGTCACTTCTGGTCAAGGCCGGGCAGCGCGTGGCGAGCGGGGACGCGCTGGCTGTCATGGGCAATACCGGCAATGCGGCGCTGGCCGACCCGCCGTACAGGCACTGCCACCTGGAGGTGCGCGCCGCAGCGGGCGGCGTCGGGCTGGACCCGACGGTGTATGCGGGGTGCGAGAATGCTGTCGGCGTGTACGGCGCGGCGGGACGGATGCAGGTCATCACGGTGGGGCCGGTCACCCAGGGCGATGCGGACGCGGTTTTGGAAGTCTGCCGGGCCCGCGGGCTGGTGGATGCCGGACTGTACACAAGCGAATGGAGGGATGCTTAATGGAGAAACGAAATCTGTTTGTCAGCGGCAAGGCCGTTGTGGCGGCGGTGTGCGGGGCGTTCACGGCAGCGTTCGGCTGGCTAGGCTGGCTTGTTGTGGCGTGGGCCGCCTGCATGGCGCTGGACTGGGTCAGCGGCAGCGCCGCCGCGGCCAGCAGGGGCGCGTGGTCGAGCGCCGCCGCCCGGGCCGGCATCTGGCACAAGGCCGGGATGGTGGTCGTTGTGCTGGTGTGCGCCCTGACCGACGCCGTGCTGGCGGTGGCCGTTGCCAACCTGCCCGGGCTGGGCCTTGAGGTGAACGGCGTGGTGCTGCCGGTGGTGCTGGTGTGGTACATTTTTACCGAGCTCGGTTCCATTGCCGAGAACGCCGCCGCCATGGGCGCACCCGTGCCCGGGTGGCTGGTAAGGATTTTGGCGCAGGGGAAGGAAGGGGCGAAAAAGTGAGGTGCGCGGCAGCGATGGCCGGAGGGGCTTTGCCCGTGAATGGGCGGCAGCTTTGCCTTCCCCCAAGTGGGGGAAGGTGGCCCCGCAGGGCCGGATGAGGGATGAGCTTGCGAAAAGCAGAGCGCGAACGGGGAATCACCGCAGGGCTGCCCCTCATCCGCCCTCGGGCGGGGCCTCGGGCACCTTCCCCCAAGGGGGGAAGGCTGACAACGTGAACCTGCGAGTTGGTAAAAAAGAAGGGTATCTGCCGCATGAACGGCAGATACCCCTTTTTTATTTTGCTTACAGGTAATTTTTCAGGTCGCTCTTGTTCGTGGCGCAGCGCTCGGCGGCCTCGCGGGTGATGCGGCCTGTGCTGACAAGGCGGGCCAGGTCGGCGTTCAGGCTGTGCATACCAAGGGCCGCGCCGGATTGCAGGATGCTCGGGATCTGGTAGCACTTGCCCTCGCGAATCAGGTTTGCGACGGCGTCGGTGCCCACCAGAATCTCCGTGGCGGCGCAGCGGCCCTTGCCGACGGCCAGCGGCAGCAGCTGCTGGGTGATGACGCCGCGCAGCACGGCGGCCAGCTGGCCGCGGATCTGGTTCTGCGCACCGGCAGGGCAGACGTCGATGATGCGGTCGATCGTCTGCGCCGCGCCGATGGTGTGCAGCGTGCTCATGACAAGGTGTCCGGTCTCGGCAGCCGTGACGGCAGCGGAAATCGTCTCATAGTCGCGCATCTCGCCGACGAGGATGACGTCGGGGTCCTCACGCAGGGCGCTGCGCAGCGCCGAAGCAAAGCTGCGCACATCGGCGCCGACCTCGCGCTGGTGGATCAGCGAGCAGCGGCCCTGATAGACGTACTCGATGGGGTCCTCAATCGTGATGATGTGGTCGCTGCGCGTCTTATTGATGTGGTCGATCATGGCGGCCAGCGTGGTGGATTTGCCGCTGCCCGTGGGGCCGGTGACCAGGATCAGGCCGCGCGGCTCGTCGGCCAGCTTTGTCAGAACGGGCGGCATGGCCAGCTCCTCCAAGGTCGGGATGGAGTCGTTCAGCAGGCGCAGTGTGGCCGCGGCCCTGCCCTGCTGGTAAAAGACGTTCACACGGCTGCGGGTACCGTCGGGCGCGACAAGCGCAAAGTCTGCGTCGATGCGCTCCGATGTGATGGCCTCGCGGTGGGCCTCGTCCATCAGGCTCAAAATCAGCGAGCGCGTCTCTGCCGCCGAAAGCTGGACCGGTGCCTCCGCCAGATGCCCGTCGATGCGGAACATCAGCGGCAGCCCCTCGGAGATATGAATATCGCTGGCCTTGCTGTTCCGCGCCAGCGCGGTGAGCTCATGGATCTGCATGGCAGTTACTCCTCCCGTCACTCCTCATAGAACGTGATCTTCAGCAGCTCCTCGGGGGTGGTTTCGCCCTCGCGGACGAGCTGCAGGGCGGCCTCGCGCAGGCTCGTCATGCCCTGGCTGCGGCGGGCGGCCTCGGTCAGCTGCGCCTGCGTTGCCCCGGCAGAAATCAGTTCGCGCAGCTCACGGTTGATGATGACCAGCTCGTGGATGGCGATACGCCCGCGGTAGCCCGTGCCGTTGCACTGGGTACAGCCCGTGCCGCGGCGCACAAACGGGATGTCAGGCCCTAAATAGGTGCGCTCCTCCGCCGTGACCGGCATCTGCTTGGCGCAGTGCGGGCAGACGCGGCGCATCAGACGCTGAGCCACGAGGCCCGCGACGGAGTTTGCGATCATGTACCGCTCGACACCCATATCCTCCAAACGGACAATGGACGACAGTGCGTCGTTTGTGTGCAGCGTTGAGAAAACCATGTGGCCCGTGATGGCCGCACGCACCGAGATGGACGCTGTCTCGGCGTCGCGCGTCTCGCCGACCATGATGACGTCGGGGTCCTGGCGCAGCAGGGCGCGCAGACCGCTCTCAAACGTCAGGCCGGCAATGTTGTTGACCTGCGTCTGGTTGATGCGGGCCAGGTTGCGCTCCACGGGGTCCTCGATCGTCGAGACGTTGACCTGCCGCTCGGCAATCGTCTGCAGGACCATGTACAGCGTCGTCGTTTTGCCGGAGCCTGTCGGTCCGGTCAGGTAGACGATGCCGTTCGGGCGGTTCAGCAGCGGCAGAAAGCGCTTGTAGGTCTCGTCGTTCATGCCGAAATGGCTGGCATTTTTGATGTAGGTGTTGCTGGACAGAATACGCAGAACGGCCTTCTCGCCAAAGACCGTCGGCAGGATCGAAACACGGACGTTGACGTCGGGGCCGGTCTCGAGGCGCGCGCGGAAGTGGCCGTCCTGCGGGATGCGGTGTTCGGCAATGTCAAGGTTCGACATGATTTTGATACGCGCGATCAGCGGCTGGTGCAAAGCACGCTGCAGCGTCACGTAGTCAATAATGACGCCGTCGATGCGCATACGGACCTTCGTCTCGCCCTCGAACGGCTCGATGTGAATATCCGACGCCGTCGTCGTGACGGCACGCTGCACGAGGCTGTTCAGCAGACGGATGATGGGCGCGTCGAGGTCGCCGCCCTCGGCAGTCATGTCGATGGCCAGATCCTCGGTCTGGGCGGCGGCCATGTCGCTGTCGTTGGCGGTGCGGGCCGCCTTGCGGGCGCTGACCTCGGCGTAATAGTAGCGGATGGCGCGGCGCAGCGGCTCCAGCTCGGCCAGCACGATCTCCGGTTCGAGGCCGGTCAGCTGGCGGATGTCCTCAAGGGCGTAGTAGTTCAGCGGGTCGTTGGCGGCAATCGTCAGCGCGCGCGGACTCTGCGCAATCGGCAGCATATCGTACTTCTGCGCAAGCTCCTGCGGGACCTTCTCAACGGCGGTCACATCGACGTTGGTGTGCTCGATGTCAATCATTTTGAGCTGGAGGCGCTGGGCCAGTGCCTCCAGGACCTGACGCTCATTGACGTAGCCAAGCTCCTGCAAAGCCTGGCCGACGCGCAGGTCGCGGTGCTCTTTCTGGTAGGCAAGGGCGGTGTTCAGCTGGTCGGGCGTGATATAGCCGAACTCGATCAGAACGTCGCCGAGGCGGATGTTTTTCACGGCTGTACGCCTCCTTTGTCACAGAGGATCACGTTCAGGGATACATTGAACGCCGTGGCCGTCACGGCGCTGCCGTCGGTGTCGGCGAAGCTGCGGGTATCGATGGAGAAGGATACAAGCTGTACGGACGGGTAGTTCGCGGCCATGTCGTCCAGCATCGAAAGAAAATCACTGTCCTCGCCCGTGCAGCGGAAGCTGATCGCCACGCTGCGGTAATAGCCCGGCTGGTCATAGTCCAAGATGAGGTCGGAGGCTAAGATCTGCTGCAAAATGGCGTTGCCCTGGGCCGTCGTGCCGATGGTGTCAGCGGTGATGCTGTCGTCGTCACTGTCGTCGTCACCGGCAAAGACGGACGCGGCTGCGCTGGGGGCAGCGCTCTGTCCGGCGTTCTCACTGGCGGTATAATAGGTAAGGCTCTGGGTCACGGGCTCGCCGATGGTCAGCGAGTCGGGCTGTAAATTATGGTTCAGCTCCAGGCTTGTCACCAGCGTGTCCAGCTCGTCACTGCTCAGCAGGCTGTAGTAGCTGGCGTTGGCGGTCTGCAGTTCGCCCCAGTTGTTGTTTTTCTCGGCGGCGTAGGTGCCGGCCAGCATGATCGCATCCTGCATGGAGGTCTGGGCGTCCTGCGCCTCGCGCAGATCGGCGTCGGCCTGCTGGTGGTTCTCAATGCCCGGAATCAGCAGGAACCGGACAAAAAGCACAACGAACGCCAGCATCAGAACGACGTACAGCAGAATTTTATCGCGCTTTGTCATTGGTGCAATTTCCATAGCGCCCTCCTTTACTGCTGCGGCGCTGCCAGCACACAGCGCAGATCGATGGAATAGCCGTCGTCATCGGCCTTGTAGCCGGTGTAGCTGACGGTGGAAAACACCCCGCAGTTCTGCAGGGAACGGATGTAGGCCGGAATGTCGATGACCTGGGAGGAGTTTGCGTTAAAGAGCAGCTCGCCCGTCGATGCGTTGTAGTCGGTGAACTGGATCGTGATGCCGGACCCGCCGGCAGCCTCGACCCGGTGCAGCAGACTGCTGGTCACGTCGGGATAGCTGTTCAGCAGCGCGGTCATCCCGTCGGAATAGTCGGTCAGCGAGCGGAACTGCGCCGCAGACTCGGAATCCTGCGTTGCGGCGCGGTATGGCTCGGTATTGTCGCTGCACCAGTTCAGGATGTCCTCCCGCTGGCTTTTCAGCATTGAGGTGTGCAATGTCAGCACACCCCAGCCCAGCATGGAGACAGCCACGACAGCAAGGCCGGGCACCAGTGCTCGCAGGCCCTGGCTGCGGGACTCCGACTTGGCCGCACCGGCGGCCTTCTGCCAGCGCAGATAAAAGTTGTTCTGTTTCATAGCCATAATGATAAGCCCCCGGGGCAAGTATTTGCAGGTAAAAATCAGCGTGCGATCAGGTTGCCCGCCGCGTAAAGCACATCGGCCAGCGCGGTGCCGGACGGCAGCCTGACGGTGGGTGAATCCGGGAAGCGGGCCACCTGCAGGCCCAGCGCCTCACAGCCCGGGCGGCAGACCGCAAGGTCGTCCGCTGTGGAGCCGGCAAAGCAGACCGTCTCAATGCGGTGCTCGCTCTTGCTGGTCGTGTGGAACTGGATCAGGCCCGAGAGCTTCTGCGCGATCTCGGTGCCGGACTCCGCCGAGCCGCGCGGGTTGAACAGGCGGCTGCGGGTCGAGTAGGTGTACTGCCCCTGCACAAACAGGCAGGCAGAGATCGTGTCATCGTCAAATTGCAGCAGCACGAAGGTTTTCTGCTGCAAATCGGGGATCGTGCGCACGGCCTTGATCGGCGCGGCCAGCCCTAAGTCGATGCTGTACAGCTTGAAGCCGACGGCCTTGGCCAGCGCGTCGTACCCGGCAATGACGCTCTGCTCCACGCGGGTGGCCAGCACGGTATCCACGCGGGTCTTGGCATCGCGGGAGAGCAGCATGTAGTCGTCCAGCGGAGCCTTGACCTCGGCGCCGCCGCTGGCAAGCTCATGGGAGAGCACGGCCATCCGCTTTTTCTCGCTCATGGCGGGCAGCGTCAGGATGCGGTGCATGAACTGGCTGCCGCCTGCAATCAGCGCCACGTGGTTCATCGGCAGCTTGTTGGCGGTGAAAAACTCTTTGAGCGCGGCGGTCAGGTCCGCCTCGTTTGTGATGACGCCGTTGATCAGGCAGCCCTCGGGCAGCTCGGTCTGGGCGGCGGCGACAACGCGCGCCCCGCTGCCCGTGGGCGTGCCGACGGCGGCATACACCGTGCGGCTGCACAGATATAAAGAGGTAAGAAGTGCCATGGTGGGCCTCCCGGAATAGAATTTAAATCGCGCCGCTCGACGCGCCGATGGTGCCGTAGGACTGGTAGATGGGCACGATGACCGCGGCCACGACGCCGCCGACCACGAGACCCATAACAACGATCATAACGGGCTCCAGCAGGGTGACAAGGCGCTTGGTCGCCATCTCGGCCTCATAGTCGAGTGTCTCGCTGATGGTCGCCAGCAGGCTGTCCAGCTTGCCGGTCTCCTCGCCGACAGCGACGGAGGAGGAGAGCTTCACTTCAAAACCGTCGATGCCCGCAATCGCCTCCGACAGGCTGTGGCCTGCGCGGATGCTGTCCAGCGCGTCACCAAACTGGCTCTCGATCCAGCGGTTGCCGATGGCGTCGCGTGCCGCGGCCAAGGTCGTGATGATGGGCACACCGCTGCCGTACAGGTTGGACAGCGTGCTGGCAAAGCGCGCCGTGCAGATCTTGCGGTTCAGCACGCCGACCACCGGCGCGTGCAGGATGAAGCGGTCCCACTGGCGGCGGACCTTCGGCTGCGCCAGCAGGAGCTTGCCGCCAAAGACGATGAGCGCCGCCACGACGAGCAGCACCGGCCAGTTGGCACCGACAAAGTCGCTGACGTCAAACAGCAGCTGGGTCAGGAACGGCAGGGTCTCCATCTGGTCAAACATCGGTTTGAACTGCGGCAGAACAAAGGTCATCAAAATCGCAATAACGCCGACGATCAGCACGGACAGGATAATGGGGTACATCATGCTGTTGCCGACCTGCTGGTTCATCTTGTGCTCGCGCTCATAGTAGGTCGCCATGCGGGCGCAGGCGTGGTCGATGCTGCCGGTGCCCTCGGCGCTGCGGATCATGGCCAGCAGCAGGGTGGGGAACGCGGGTGCGCAGGACTCCATCGCATCGGACAGCGGCACGCCCTTGCGCAGCTCGCTCAGGATGGCCTCGTACAGGGCCTTCTGGCGGGCGTCGATGGTGCGCTCGTCCGCCATGATGCGGAACGCACGCACCAGCGGCACACCGGCCGTCAGCAGGGTGCCCAGGTTGCGGCAGAAATCCGCCAGCACGGCGGTTTTCAGCGGGCGGAACGTCGCGTGGGCCTTCTGGGCCTCCTGCGCGTCGGTCATGTACAGGCCGTCATTGCGCAGCTTGGCGTAGAGCGCCTCCTCGCTGGGGGCCTCAAGCAGTCCGCGGACGGTCTTGCCCTTCTCATTGGTGGCAGTATAACGAAAACGTGGCATGAGGGAGATTCCTCCGAAAGAAATAGATGAAAGGCTGATTCCCTTGGCCCCCTCTGCGAGGGGGCTCCGCCCGCAGGCGGTGGGGGAGAGAACCTTGCGGCAAACCGAAATATTTCGGTTTGTGGCAAGGTTCTCTCCCTCCGGCCCTGCGGGGCCACCTCCCTCGCAGAGGGAGGCAAGAAGTATCACAAAAACGCGCAGTACCATTCCAAAACGGGCCCGCCAAACAGCATCGCGATCACGATGCCCGCACACAGAAACGGGCCGAAGGCGAAGTGGTCCTTCTTCCCTGCCTTTTTGGCGGCCAGCAGGTATATGCCGTACATACCGCCAAAAACAATGCCGAAAAACATCGCCAGCAGCGTATGCTGCCAGCCCAGGAACAGCCCGGCGGCTGCCATCAGCTTGATGTCGCCGCCGCCGAACGCACCGTCGATGACAAGGCAGAGCAGAAACATCGGCACACTGACGCAGAGCGCACCGATGATGTGCGGCAGCCAGTCGGCAGGGGAGAGCAGCACGCTCACCGCGCCGCAGACCGCCAGCGCCAGATTCAGCCGGTCCGGGATGGTCTGCGTCTCGGCATCAATGAGTGAAACGCTCAGCAAGATCCCGCAGACCGCCATCGCCAGCAGCGCGGCCCAGCTCATGCCGAACAGCCCGCCCGGCAGGGCGTAGGCAGCGCCGTACCGCCAAGTGCAGCCCAGCGCCAGCACGCCGCCCAGAAGCTCCACCAGCAGGTACCGCGCCGGAATGTGCGCACCGCAGTGGCGGCACCGTCCGCGCAAGAATAACCAGCTGAACACAGGCACTAAGTCCGGCGCACCCAGCGTGTGGCCGCACTGCGGGCATACGCTGCGGCCCTTCAGCGGGTCCATGCCCCGCGGCAGCCGCCACGCGACGACGTTCATAAAGCTGAACAGCGCCGCGCCCAGCAGAAAACGAATGAGTCCCAGCAGAAGCTCAAGCAGCAGCATGGCCCACCCCCGCGCCGTATTGCAGCCGGTCCTCCGCGCGGAAAACGCGGTAACCGCCGTCGGCATCATAGATGGCGTACATGCCGTTCTCCTGATACAGGAGCCGCTGCACGGTGTAGCCGTTCGGGTCGATCTGCAAAAGCGTCACCGTGCCGGGCAGTGAGCCCAGCGTGCGGATTTCCTCGGCGATGCCGTCCGCAAAGCCGTCCGCGCTTGTCTGGTCGGCGAACGTCTGCCCGGCGGAGTAGCACTGGGCAGACACGGCACTGGCCGCCAGCCGCGCAGCCTTGACCTGAGCCAGGGCCTCCCGCGCACGGGCCTGATAGCGCAGCTCCGCCGCGCCGGTCACAATAGTATACAGGACAGCGCCCAGCGCCAGCAGTACGGCGAGCTTTTCCGCAAACGCAGCTTTGGCCCAGCGTTCCCCGGTATGGCGCAGCCATGCGCCCAGTCGTGCTGCCAGCATTGTTACACATCCTCTACCATATAATAACACGCTATTCAGTATACCGTGCCGGGCCTGTATTTGCAAGGAATTTCGCGAAAAAAACGCTGCTTTTTGTTCAAAGCTAACGGAAATTATGGCAAAATCGTGCACAACCTGCCGCTGACCCACTATATTTGGTGTAAATTTGCTGAAATCTCGCGGACTTTGTTGCGAAAACGTCACATTCCGAGTATAATGACAATATATATAATGTGATATTGTGTCTAATTGTAACCTTTCACCGGAGAAACGACGGGAGCATCTATGGTGCAGTACAATAAAAATATAAAAAACAATAAGAAAGGCTTTACGCTGGTGGAGCTGATGGTCGTTCTGGCTATCACGGCCATTCTGGCGGCGCTGGTCGGCGGCGGGCTGATCGCCTACACGCGGTTGGCCCGGTTTGAAAAGAACGAGGCCAACGCCCGCACGCTGTTTCAGACGGCGCAGATCTCCCTGACCCGGATGGAGACGGCGGGTGAGCTGGATGCGTTCCGCCGGCAGGTCATGGAGGAGGGCGACACGGGCGACCACTTCCAGAACGACGTCACCGTGACCGACGCGGACGGCAAACCCCTTGTGAGCCGCACCAAGACCGAACTGAACCAGAACGTGGCCGCGCTCTACTATGACCGCACGGGCGCTGCCGCGGGCAACCATAACGCGCTGGTCAAGGAGCTGCTGGGCGATTACATCTACGACGCCTCGCTGCTGAATGCCTCGATCTGTGTCGAGATCGACGTGCAGAGCGGGCAGGTCTACTCGGTCTTTTACGATACCAAATCCGATAAGCTCCGCTTCAATCAGGACGGTGCTACGAATATTTATGACCGCAGCTATGACCACCGCCGCAATGACAGCCTTGTCGGCTACTACTCTGCCGAGGACCGCGTCAACGTTGTGCAGCTGGTGCAGACGAAGCTGAAGGTCAAGAATCCCCGCCTGACGAACGGCGAGACGCTGACCCTGAGCTGGAGCGGCAACTCCAGCCTCGGCGATCTGGACACCTCCTACACGGCTACGGCCTACGATGCTGCAAAGGAAAAGCAGCTGTTTACTATTACCATTCAACGAGATGTCAACGGTACGGCGGGCGATGACAAACAGGTCATCACCAAGATGCCTGTTACCATTTACCACTACAGCAACACGGGCGAAAAGACGAGCGAGACGAAAGAACTCTATTTCCCGTTAAGCTACAACAAGGGCAGCTTTGTGCTGACGCTGGACGCTATGGCGGACGCCGCGCTGCTGCGCGCGTGTGAGAACAGCGCTGACGTTGCCGCCACGAGCCTGTACAGCATCACCCGCCTGCTGAACGACCCGCAGGACATCTACATTGCCATGCGCGCCGAGCCGCGGGAGAACTACAGCGACGCCTACACAGCCAGCAGCGAGGTGTGGACTCCTACCGATGAAAACACCCTGCTGGCCAAGGGCGGCACGGCGGTCACGGCAGACCTGAAATATTTCCGCCATCTGTACAACCTGCGCTGGTCTGCCGACTGGGACATCACCGACAAGGGCACCTACACACTGACCCCCCAGGCCAGCAACAGCACCGGCCTGAACTGGACGGGCGGCGGCGTTACGGTCTACTGCGCCGCGGGCGCATGGCCTGCGGCCAAGGTGCCGTCCCTCAATGACCCTGTCGCCTGGCCGACGATCCCGGAGCTGGGAGAAAATATCGTACTTACGAGCAAAAAAACGGGTCTTACAACCCAAACGACCCGTGTGCCCATCCTCAATCTGCAATTGAGCAGCAAGTCCGTTGCAAAAACCGGCAAGGCAGAGAAGGACGTGCTGGCCGACCACTATGTCGGCCTGATTGGTGAGAACAAGGGCAAAATTTCTTACATCACACTGCGCGACCCGGACATTCAGGTCAACGTCAAGACCGAGACCGTCGCCGCCGATACGCTGCCGAACGAAAACCAGCTCAAGCTGACCGCAACCAAATTCGTCACGGCGCTGGAGGAGGACGACGAGAACTGGCGCGATGTGCGTGCCGTCGGCGCACTCTGCGGCGTCAACACCGGCACGCTGGAAAACTGCGCCCTGACCCGCGGCACGAACTCCTCGACCAGTGCGCTGGTGGCCGCGGCGCTGACGTTTGACAACAAAACCACCGCAACGCAGCGCATAGAGCAGACGCTGTACGCTGACAGCAAAAACCATACCTATTATAAAGACGAGCCGCGCGGCATTGGCGGTCTCGTCGGCGTTGCCATACCCAAAGCCGATTCCGTCATGCAGGACCTGACCGTTGCGTCGGACGTGACGGTAGCGGGTCTGCTTGTGGACAAGGACACGAAAAACGTGGAAACGACCACAGCGGCAGACCAGCAGGCCGAGAAGGCCCGCTACGCTGCCGCGGCAGCCGAGCCGAGTGACGCGAACTCCCTCTGGCGCAGCGTCGGCGTGGGCGGCGTGTTCGGCACGGTGGACGCGGCCCAGATGCAGACGACGGACAAGACGAACATCGTCAACAACGGCTTTGTGACCGGCAACGGCTTTACGGGCGGCATCGTCGGCAACCTGTTTACGACGGACACCAGCGTGTCCCAGAGCCTGACGGGCCTGAGGAACAACGGCACGGTCAGCGCGGGCGCCAACTATAAGGGCGATACCGCGGGCGATGCGCGCAGCCTGGTGCTGGGGCAGTTCTTCGGCGGCATTGCGGGCTACGGCAGGGGCGTGACCCTGCAAGGGTGCGAAAGTGTGACCCGCAGCGACCTGACCGAGACCCAGCTCAAGGAGCAGGTCAAGGCGGGCTTCGACAAAAAAATCGGCACATTGACCGACGCCAGCCCCCTCAAGGGTGATTTCGTCGGCGGCCTTGTCGGCTACGGCAAGGAAATTGTGCTGAACGGCTGCAAGACCGGCAAGGGCTACGTGCTCGGCAGCCGGTTTGTGGGCGGTTTGGCCGGTGGCTTTACCGGCAGCGGCGTACAACAGAACGATACGAACAGCAGTGACGTCTTTGGCAACCGCTACGTCGGCGGCATCGTGTCGGTCAACGGCAGCAACAGCCAAATCAACGGCATGACCAATACGGGTCTGGTCGCGGCCTTTGGAAAGAACGCGGCCTACGTCGGCGGCATCGTCGGCGTCAATGATGCCGACTGGGGCGGCAGTCAAGACCCGAAAGCCACAGCCACCGTGCAGAACTGCGCCAACCGTATGTCCGGCGACAACGCCACCGACACCCGCCGCATCAACCTGTTAAAGAAGCTGAGCATCTCCGCGGGCGGCTACGCCGACTACGTCGGCGGCATCGCGGGCTGCAACGGAAAAAACGGCGTTGTGACGTGGGATACAAGCACCCCGACGCTGGGTGCCATCCTGTACGGCAACAACTACGTGGGCGGCGTGGTCGGTTATAACGATGAAAATGCGAAAATCTCCAATACCTCCACCCAGGACCTGACCATCAGCGGCCAGATCGTGGCGGCGGGCAAGGCTGTCGGCGGTATGATCGGCTTGAACTGCGCCTCCACGCTGCCCTCCGCCACTGTGAAGGTCAGCCGCGTGGCGGGTCAGCAGCTTGTCGGCGGCGTCATCGGCGCCAACCTGCCGGTGGGCCGCTTCACCGTGGCGGACGACGGCGCGTTTATAACCAATGTGGCCTCGGGCCGCGTCGAGGCCGACGCCGTCGCGGGCGGCATCATCGGCTACAACCGTCTGCTGGCGGCCAAGCGCGAGGGCGTCACGCTGGCGGACCTGCTGCCGACGATTGACGCGGGCACCGGCGTGCTGACCGGCAGCACCGACGCGGCAACGGCAACGGATACCGAAATCACCCTGACCAGCTTCTGGAACAAGCTCAACCTGCAGGCCGACATCTACGTCGGCGGCATCGTCGGCGCGAACGACGCCGACACGAAGCTGACCATCGTCAGCGCAACCAACGGCGCAAAAACGAACGCTCTGTCCGTCGGCGGCCTGAACCCGTCCAACGGCGCGTTTAAAAACGGCGTTTTGTTGAGCAAACTGGCCGGTGACCGCTATGACTTTGGCACCGTGCGCGGCGCGCTGGCAGGCGGCATCATCGGCTATGCCACACCCAACACGAAGCTGGAAAGCTGCACCAACTACGGCACAGTGGCTCACAAGTGCGCCGCGGGCGGCTTTGCGGGCTGGAACGAGGGCACGATCACCGGCGGCAACATGAAGGCGTCCCTCGGCAACCGTGAAACCGGGTATACCTATCTGGGCGGCGTTGCGGGCGTCAACGGCGGTCGTATTCAGTCTGCCTACCCGGCGCAGGGCTGCGCCGTGCGCGGCGACAGCTATGTCGGCGGCATTGCGGGCGTCAACCTGAGCGGTGACGCTGCGGCAAGCAAGGGCCTCATCATCTGCACAGAGAACAACAGCACTGGCACGGTGGAGGCCAACCAATATGCGGGCGGCGTGGCCGGTGCCAACGTCGGCAATATCTCGCTGTCCGGCAAGCTGCAAAGCAGTGTCACCGCCAACAAGTATGCGGGCGGCGTGACCGGTATCAATACGACGTATAACGCCTATAAGGGCAGCATTTGCGGCGCTGAAAACACCACCGGCGCGGTCAGCGGCAGCGTTACTGCCGCCAACTACGCGGGCGGCGTGACCGGTACGAACAGCGCCGAAATCACCCGTGTGAATAACTACGCCTCGGTGCGCGCCAGCACAAAATATGCGGGCGGTATTGCGGGCGAGAACAACGCGGGCGGCACGATCAGCTATTGCAGCCATGCGTCCGGCAATGCCGACGCGGTCTACGCCACCAACGGCGAGGCAGGCGGCATCGCGGGCAATAATAATAAAAACGCGCTGATTGAGAATGTGCAGGTCAGCGCCGACGTCACCGCGGCCAACGGCACGGCGGGCGGCGTCACGGCCACGAACTTCGGCACCATCGGCCAGGACGGCAGGCTGGAAGACAACAGCAGCGTGAGCGACTGCACGATCACCGGCACGTCGGAGAGCATCGGCGCCATTGCGGCGTACAACAGCGCGGGCGCGACCATCCGCAACGTCAAGCTGGCAGATGGCGCCAGTGTGAAGTTCAGCACCCCGGCGGTCACGATTGGCGGCCTTGCGGGCATAAACGAGGGCACCGTCACCGGCTGCCGTGTGGAGAACGGCGCGCTGGTGCTGGACGCCGGTCTGCGCGCGGGCACCAACACCGTCACGCTGGGCGGCGCGGTGGGCCGCACCACGAAGGACAGTACGGTCAGCAGCACCGATGTTCTGCTGAACCTTACACAAAATCTTGATAAATATACAAATTTGGGCGGCGTCGCAGGCCGGAACGACGGTACCCTGGATCAGTGTACCTATTCCGGCACGATGGGCGGCGAGGCTGGCACGGACGGCCTTGTCTCCGACGGCGCGCGCAGCACCGGCAGCACGGTGGGCGGCATTGCCGGTCTGAACAACAACACAATCACCGGCTGTGAGGTCAAATACATCAAACTGCAGGTCAGCGGTATCAGCAACATCACCACGACCCAGACCGCAGACGAAAAGCTCGCCAGTGCCAGCCATGTGGGCGGCATTGCGGGCCGCAACAATGACAAAATCGCCGACAGCTATGTTGCCACCGAGCGCAGCAGCGACGCGGGCAGCATCATCACGGCGCGTTACGGCTTTGTGGGCGGCGTTGCTGGCTCCAACAACGGCACTATCACGGGCAGCGGCAGCAAAAAAGCGCTGGTCAGCGACGAAGAAGCAACACCCGCCCTTGTTGCACAGGTTGATAATTGGCTGGGCGCGGCAGATGCCAATGCCGGCATCAACAGCATGGCGGCAGAGCTGACCACAGGCAAGACCTACGCGGGCCTCAAGGGCGTTGACACTGTGTCGGACAATGGCTACACGAACGTTTACAACAACACAGGCCTTGCCGCCAATGATCTGCTTGTCGCCCTGCGCGGTAGCAACAACAGCGAGACCGTCCGTGCCGAAGGTTATCTGGGCGGCCTGGCAGGCTTTAACTCTCTCCGCGGTACAATCGACACTTCCGCCACCGGCCAGTGGTTTGTCTATTCTGACAATGCGACAACGGCATCCACCGTCGGCGGTATTGTCGGCCAGAACGAATCCAACGTCACAGACAAAAGCGTGCTGGACACTGTGGTAAACTGTGCCGCCGTGCGCCGGTTTACGCGCGTGTTTGATGGGGCTAAGAACAAGGATGATACAGACGATGACAACATTTACAAGAGGGAAAATCGTGTTGTTGTCCATGTGGGCGGTGTCATTGGCCAGCAGCAGAACCGCAGCGATGACCGGTGGTCTGTCAGCAAGGTAGTCAACTGCGGCAGTGTGTTCAACAGCCGCTCGGCCAATGTGGGCGGCGTGATCGCCTATTGGCTGGACTACGGCGGAACCGTACAGAAATGCTTCAATTTTGGCAAAATGACAACAAACACGAACGACCATCACCCGACTTTAGGCGGTTACGGTGCAGTCGGTGGGATTGTCGGCTTTATTGACCAGCCTATTTCCGGCGGCACCACAAATGTGCTTTCCTGCCGTAACTACGGTCAGATCTGGTATGAATCAAACGGCGCGAATGACTGTGCGGGCATTATCGGTAAAATCGAGATGAAGCAGGTCACCGATATTATGACGCTGAACATCATCGACTGCGTCAATAGCGGCGCAATCAAGGCAGAATCGCAGGCAGTCGGCATTCTGGCATGGATCGGCCCGTGGGATAAGGGAAATATTGATAATGTTACGGTAAATATTGACCGCTGCCGAAACCTTAATACAGACTTTAGGTGTGACGGAAAGGATGACAGAAGAGTCGGCATTGTCGGCAGCCGCGGCGACGGTAAAGGGTCGAATAAAGCAACCAATGTCACGAACTGCTTTGCGACGGTTGACACGGGTTGGTACCCGATTGCCTATGTGCTGGAAGAAAGCGAGAATGTCACCGGCCACGGCAACTATTATATTGAAGATTCCGGCGATGCAGGCAAGAGCTTCTTTAAGAAAGACTCCCGTAAACTGACCACGACAAAACCAGACAAAAAAACACGTAACTGGAATAATCCTAACTATGAACCGGCCTACAAGGAAACAGCGTGGAACTCGTCCTCGGGAAAAGTAAAAGCACACCGTCTGTACATAGGCTATAACGTTGATGGCAAAACCTATCCTTATATTGCGTTCCTGCCCACTTTGGCAGACGATTGGAACGGCGCAGCGTACAGTCTGTGGTGGATTAGCGGTAGTACACCTGCGGGCCCGCCTGCCGAACCAAACTCTGCCTATATCAAGACCGACGGTAACAAAGCCTACATTTTCGATGATACCGGCGCGGGCGATGATACCAATCCCGGCCAAAAGAGAGCGGACGTGATGCTGCAATTCGGCGAAGCCGCGAACAGCGATGTCACAAACGACGTTGATATTACCGACATCACCGACGAGGTCATCCAGAACTACTATAAGTACGTGCTGGACAGCACCAAGCCCGCCAAGCCGGAAAAAATCGACGTCAAGGCCAGCCAGGTGCAGGACGCGGACAACAACGTCTATGGCCGCTACGAGGTTACGTGGGAAGCGCCTACCGATACGGACGCCAGCCCCGCCTCCTATTACCGTGTGGAGATTCTGCCCTGCGATGCCGTAGGCAACATCACCGGGGTCGCCTACCTGACCGCGGACGTCTACCAGCGCAGCTATACCTTTGTGGCTGATAAAGAGTGGACGGGTAACTTCATCGTGCGTGTAACGCCCTACAATACCAACGACGACCCGAATCAGCCTGATAACCCCAACACCAGCGGCGTGCAGACCTTTATGCACGCCCTGCCGACACCGGAGATTGAGTTCCGGCTGGTCAAACGCAAGAACGGCGGCTTTGACTGGGATCAATGCCAGACGCCAGATTACCCGGGGATGCAATTCAATTATGAAGTTGTCGCTGTGCTGAAAAACTACACCGAATACCCGACAGACGAGGCTTGGACCGTCAAGCTGACCGATGGAAGGAATACTTATTATTTCAGCAGACAGAATGGCAAGCAGTACATCCGCCTGACCAAAAATTTGGAACGCACTTTGACGCTTACGGCGCTGGCAACCCCGGACAACAGCAGCAGTACAAAGTATCTGCGCTCGGCCCAGTACAAGTCAGAGACCTATCTCCCGTCCCAGTGGCGAGACAATCCGGGCTCCGCCAAGGACGAGGACGGTCTGCCGCTGGGCACGCTGAAACAGGACGGCGACACGGAGTTTGTGACCTACACCGGCCAGACAGCGGAGAGCTTTGAAGCAACCGTGAAGTTCAGCTTTACCCCGGGGGTCAAGAGCGACAGCAGCGAGCACGGCAGCCCGACCTACCGCGTCATGCTGCTGGCAAAATATCTGGGCAATGACGAAGTCAACGGCGTATCTTTGAACGGCCAGTACATCACGCTGGCCGCGCGGGAAAGCATTGTGACAGAGTCTCCCGTCACCTTCAACCTGAACAGCCTGCCGTCGGATGCCATGACGAACTACACCGACTTCCTCGTTATCGCGGTGCCCGTCACCAGCGGCAAGGGCGACATGAAGTATCGCTGGGATGCCACGCCAGACGAAGTGTCCGCAGCTATTGACAGCCATGCGAGCGACACCGACAAAGAAATCTGGTGGCAGAACGGCTATGAGATCGTCCGCACGGGCGAGCACAGCTATACCTATGCCCATCTGACGCCACTCTGCTTCTCCGACGTGAGCCGCACCGATGACCCGAAATGGGCAGAACAGGCCACGGTGACGACCCCGCAGATCATCTTCAAGCAGCTGAACCTGAATGTCCTGAAAGCCCCGACACTGGACAAAAACACCGAAGGAAAAGTTGACGAGAAAACCAACGAGTTGACCTATACGTTCAACTGGACGCAAGAGGACATGGACGCGAAAACGCCGACCTACAGCATCAAGCTCTACGGCCTGTTGACGGACGAGAACGGCAATGTGACCGGTCAGGAGCAAATTGCGCTGAAGGATGGCGTAAATCTGGCCGATAAGGTTCAGCGCAGCGGCAGCAACAGCTTTACCCTGCCTGTCAACGTGGATACCATGCTGGCCAACGGCAGCGACAGCTGGCGCTATGACAAGGTCCGGCTCGAGGTCACCCGCGTGGCGGCAGCCGACACCGATGAAATCGGCGCGTCCGCTGTGGCGGATTACAGCGTTAAGCAGCGCCTGCCCGGCATCAGCGCGCCGAGCTCCATCACCCGCGTCAACGGCGAGACCGACAACGCGGATGCCCTGCTCTACACGGTCAGCTGGTCGCCGTCCGACGACGAGCGCATTGACCACTATGACCTGTGCGTCGTCGATGCCGATGACAAAACTGTGCTGACGCTGCCCACCACGGGCAACGTTGGCAGCCTGACGCTGGATCTGGAGCAGTATCAGGGCAAGACATTGCGCTTCCGCGTCATTGCCCACTGCAAGGACGACAGCTGCTTTGACGGCCCGGACGGCGCGTTGAGCCAGTCCGAGACCATCGTCAGCCGCGCCGATGCGCCCACGGTTACGGCCAGCAGCTTTGCGCCCGCCAGCCCGAATCAGGAGACGTTCCTGAACGACCTCAAGCTCAACATGACGCTGAACGCACCCGCACAGGGCAATGTCTACTTTACCGGTTATATCTTCAGCGACGAGGACAATTACAATACAATTGCTAATCTGGCCAAGGCTTGGCAGGGCGAAGGCACCGGACAGGCCAAGTATGAGGCCCAGCAGGAATTGACCAAAGCACTGGACGAGATGCTGAACAATGGCAACGCCGAGTTGGTCATCCCGAAGGACAGCCGCACGGTGGGCGGGAGCGCCAGCGTCAACGACAACACCGCCAGCTATACCTTTGTGCCCGACGGCAACGGCTTTACGCTGACGCCCGACCATGCAAAACAATACCTGCTGCCCGCGGTGCGCGTTATGCCCACCGACGGCAGGACAGCGTCGAACTGGTTCTACATCCTGCAGCAGGATACCAAAGCGGCACAGTTGCCGGCCATCACGCTGGACGCCCCCGTGGACGAACCGGAACGCGCACTTGGCAATGCCGTTTACAAGCAGGAAGTCAACCTGTACAACGACCCCGAGTTTACCGTCGAGCGCGATAAGACCCCGCTGGAGCTGCGCCGCTTTACGGTGGAGTGGACCGCGGTGAACAAGTACACCCAGGCAGACGGCACGGTGCGCAACCTGACCGACAGCTATACCTTTACCGTCACGCCGCTGGACAAGGACAAAAAGCCCTACAGCATTACGGTGACGACCTACGACAGGGACGTGACGGACGAAGACGGCAATGTCACGCATAAGCGCGGGGAAATCAAAACCGTTACCAAGACGACCTATAACGGCGAAACGACGGAGCTTAAAGAGCAGACCGACGATGTGGACGCGGAGACCAACGAGACCCGCATCTGGTACGACCTGAGCGTTGAGCCTGTGACCGACGAGAACGGCAACGTGACATGGGAACAGAAACCCTATGACGTCACCGGCACGGTGGAAAAGGACGGCGGTACGCTGTACTACAAGGCAAAGACGGTTCCCATGCTGGAGCTGGTGCAGGAGGACGGTGCCGAGCCTGTTTACCGCATCACCCTGCCCGAGCTGCAGGAAAAGGTGCAGGACGACTCGCTCGAGCTGCAAAAGTTCACCGCAAGTGTGACGCTGAAGACGCTGGCGCACTCGGATAACAAGGGTAAGACCGTCGAATCCGGCACGGTCAAAGTCCCCGTCAACGAGACGAACACCGCCGATGCGGCGGAGGATGCCCAGAGTATGGATTCCGCGGAGAGCGTCGCGCCCGCCGAGACTGCAGAAAGCACGGCGGCGGAAAGCGCCCCCGCAAGCGTGCCCCGGTCCTGATGCGGGCCCGTGCGGCACTGCCCATGGCGACCCCGGAGACCGCCGCTGCCCCGGATGAGACGGACGCGGCGGAAACCGCGCCCCCGAAACAGATGGAAACAAGCGACGCATCGTAATTTTATTTCAGGAAAGAAGGTGGCATTATGCACCGCAGGGCACGCAGCATTCTGCGCGGGGAGCAGGGACTTTCGATGATACTGGTCCTCTGCATCGGCGCGCTGTTTGTGGCGCTGTCGGCAGCGCTGGTCTATGCGGCCTCCGTGCTGACGGCCAATGCCAACCGCCAGCTGCTGGAACAGGAAGCCTACCAGCTGGCAACCAGCTTTTCCGACGTGCTGGAAGGGGAGCTGAACAATAAGGACAGCAGCTTTGCCAAGTTCGTCAATGAGCAGTTCATGTTCTCCCAAAGCTACGGCAAGGACATCTATGATTTGGAATCCCAGCCCAAGGAGTTCGCCTGGAAACCGAAAGGCAGCCAGCCTGATGGCGGGGCCGAGGCCATCACGGTAACACTGCGCCGCCGCCCGGGCGACGGTGCCGACAAGCTGAACCAGACGGCGAACAGTACCAGTGTCACAGACCTGCTCAATCTGCTCAACACACTGGAGGGCGAAGACCGCAAGGGCATGGAGATCGTCGATTTACAGCTGGACATTACGGTGACAGTCACGAAAAACGGCGAGAGCTTTGCCTTTACGCGGACCTATGACCGCACGGTAAAGTACGACAGCGACGGCAGCCAGGCAAAAAGCAATAAAAAATTCCCAAAGGTATACTACACAATAAACGACGGTCCAACAAAGTATTACCGCATTGACGCACTGACGTTCTACGCCCCCGGCGTCGATGACAAGGCTATTGACGATAGCAACATCAGCAGCAACCGCCTGACGTTCCACTGCGACACCAGCCAGCAGCCCGATTCCATCACCTACACCCGCGGTGCCAAACAGAGCACCGGCACAACACAGGAGTGACCCGCTATGAAACATACTTTACAAAGTCAGCGCGGCGAGACCATTGTGGAGGTGCTGGTGTCGTTCCTGCTGCTGATGATTTTTACGTCGATGTTCGTCGTTTCGCTGCGGTACGCCCGCGCCATGTCCCAAAAGGCCGAAACGCTGCGGGAGACAGCCTATGCCTTCTGCGCTGGGCTGTACCCGGCCAATAACGCGGCCCCCAAATGGGAGAAGGAACAGGATGGGCTGGAGTTCTCCTTTGGCGATTACGGTGAATTTACGGTGAAAGGCGTCGAGCTGGACAGCGTGGAGACCAGAGCAGAAGTTACGGAAAACGGCCAAAAAACGACGGAACAGCACAAGTTTTACCGCTACAGCAGGAAGTCTAAGGCAGAAGGGACGACCAACCCATGAAGCAGCGTTTGAAAAACCAGAACGGCACAACGCTGGTGGAGCTGATCGTCTGCATGGTGCTGCTGGCGATCTTTACGCTGGCGGCGGTCACGCTGATACAGCCCAGTGCGCAGGCGTACATGGACATCCAGCAGCAGACGCGCGCGCAAAATCTGGCCGACGCGCTCATTGAGACGATCCGCGGCGAGGTGCTCGAGGCGAACGGCTATATCCGCTTCACCGACGGCGCGACGGACCTTAATAATTTGGACAGCGTTTTTGCGCCCAAGGGTGACGACTACAGCAAAGGCACGGCACTGGAATTCAGCGTCTACCCCAACCACATTGAACTGATCGACAAGGACTGTGTGCCGATGCTGACAAAGACAGACGGCACAGCACTGCTGACAGCGGAACAGGCCAATGCGCTGAACGGCTACCTGCACATGCGCTTTTACCGCGATGAACTGAATGGCGCCGGGCACTACGGCAACCCGCAGCACACAAAAGAGAACAAGGACGCGGATGGCAACGTGACGGGCACGCTGCCCTACGTTGCCTACGGCTACACAACAGCCTATCCCCGGGATGCCTATATGGGGCTGTTCATCAGCGAACTGCATTTCTATGCCCGCAGCTGGACGCAGGACGGCGACGAAACCAAGACCCCGCGTATTACGGCTATGACGGTGGTGCTGACTGTGGCCAAGCGGGACGCCGACAACCGGATCGTGCCGCTGTGCACCCAAAAAGCCATTGTGCAGCTGCCCGGTGAGCCGGTCATCCTGTATGAACCCGGCACCTGGGACGGCAAGGCATCGTCGGAGTCGTGAGCGGTGCCCTCCGGGGTGATTTTTGAAAAGTATATTACAATCCCGGCGGATGTACTGGACAAATTCAAATGGACTTGTTATACTTTAAAACATGAATACCTGTGTGCCGGACAAAAATATAGGAACGTCATGGGCATCAGAGCAGAGAGGATGACTAGGATGGCAACAATTGAAATCAAAATGCTGGGCGGCTTTGAGATCCGTGTGAACGGCAAGCCCGTGCTGGCACAGCTGGCGCAGTCCCGCAAGGCAACGGCGCTGGTGCAGTATCTCGTTTTGCGGCGCGGGGAGCGCGTCTCCCACAAGGTACTGACCGATACCCTGTGGGCAGGGGAGCGGTCCACCAACCCGGACATGGCCCTGCGCGCCATCTTGCATCGCTTCCGCCTTATGATCGACGCGGAGGGTCTGGATGAGATGAAGGACTGCATCGTGACCAGCCGCGGCTACTACCAGTGGAACCCCCATCTGGACTGCAGCGTGGATGTGTTTGAGGTCAACGACCTGTCGGAGCTGGCCCGCAAGGAGAGCGACGCCGAGAAGCGCAGCCGCATTTATGAACAGATCGTCAACCTGTATGACGGACGCCTGCTGCCGCAGTCTGCGTCCGAGCCGTGGGTCGAAAGCGTCAGCGTGCGTCTGCACGGGCAGTACCGCACAGCCATTTTAAACCTGCTGGAGCTCTGCAAAAAATGGGGCGAGAGCACCCGCATCGTTACGCTGTGTACCCGTGCGCTGGAGCTGGACCCCTACGAGGAGCGCCTTTATCTGGAAAAGATCGTCGCGCTGGAGACGCTGGGCCGCCACGAGGAGGCGGAGGATCTGGCACGCCGCGGCAGCGCCATGGGCTGCCTGCATCATGCCATTGAGCCGGGCCGCGCAGGCTCTGCCTACCGCCAGATGCGCCAGGCAGACCGCAATATGGAGAGCGAGGTCTCCAAGCTGATCTCTGCTCTGCCGGATACCGAGGACACGGGGGCCTGTATCTGCGATTTTGAGACGTTCAAGGAAATTTACCGCGTACAGCGCGGCGTGCAGGTCCGCTACGGTCTGCAGGTATTCCTGGCGATCCTGACCGTGGCTCCCAGCCAGAACACCGATGCTGCCGAGACCGCTCTGATGGTGGAGCAGCTGGGCGATCTGATCCACACGAATCTGCGCCAGTGCGATGTGGCCGCCCGCTACACCGATATGCAGTATGTTGTTATGCTGAGCGGCAGCACCGCCGAGAGCGGCACCGGCCCGCTGGAGCGCATCAATGCCGCGTTCTACCGCATCCCTGCCCATGGCCGCTACCTGTTGAGCTATAGCCTCTATGTTCCCGAGGCCAAGGCCGACAGCGGGCGCGTCCGCCGCCGCAAAAAGACGGCGAAGAAGGAAAAATAAGTGAGCCGTTAAGCCGTACAGTGAAAGCTGTGCGGCTTTTTCATTACCCTGGCCCCCTCTGCGAGGGGGCTCCGCCCGCAGGCGGTGGGGGAGAGAACCTTGCGATAATCCGACATATTTTGGGCTATGGGAAGGTTCTCTCCCTCCGGCCCTGCGGGGCCACCTCCCTCGCAGAGGGAGGCAAAGGTCTGTTTTTTACACTTTCCACAATCTTTTGCCTAAAAATTTTTACAAAAAATCCGAAAAAACTGTTTAAATTTCCACAACAATGTGGTAAAGTAGTATCAAACAAGCGGGAGTGTTCAAAAATCACTGCGCCGCAATGAAATTCTACGCCGCAGGGCTGCCGGAAGCAGCCCCGGCGCGAAAAGAGGTTTGACGATCCATGGGCTACGCAAGCAAAGACATCCGCAACATTCTGGTGGCCGGCCACGCCGGCTGCGGCAAAACGACGCTGACCGAGGCACTGCTGTACATGAGCGGCGCTTCCGAGCGTATGGGCCGTGTCGAGGACGGCACCACCGCCAGCGACTTTGACCCCGAGGAGATCCGCCGCAAGGCATCGCTCAACTCGAGCGTTGTCCCCGTCGAGTACGAGGGCATCAAGTACAACCTGATCGACGCACCGGGTCTGTTTGATTTTGAGACCGGCGCTGCCGAGGGCATCATGGCCGCCGAGAGCGTGCTGATCTGTGTGTCCGGGCGTTCCGGCGTGACCGTCGGTGCCGAGAAGGCGTACCAGCTGGCGCTGAAAAACAACAAGGCGCGGATGATCTTTGTCACCAAGGCTGATTTGGAAAACGCCGACTACTTTAAGATCCTGGAGCAGATGAAGATCAAGTTCGGCCCCAGTGTCTGCCCCTGCGTCGTGCCCGTCCGTCTGGACGACGGCACCGTCGCCTACATCAACCTGTTCAGCCAGAAGGCCTTCAAATACGAAGGCGGCAAGCAGGTCCAGATCGACCTGCCCGACATCGGCCACCGCTTTGAGGGCCTGATCCAGGCCATGAGCGAGGCCATCGCCGAGACCGACGAGGCTTTGATGGAGAAGTTCTTCGAGGGTGAGGCTTTCACCACAGAGGAGATCGTCCAGGGCATGGCCTCCGGCGTGCGCAGCGGCCAGATCACGCCCGTGTTCTGCGGCTCTGCCGTCAACGCGCAGGCGCTGGATATGCTGCTCTACAACATGAACGTGCTGCTGCCCGGCGCGGACACCGCGTCCGCCGTGGGCGAGTCTGGCGGCGAGCCGGTGGAGATCACCGCCGACCCCGCCGCCCCGCTGTGCGCCTACGTCTTTAAGACTGTGGCCGACCCGTTTGTCGGCAAGCTGAGCTTTATTAAGGTGCTGTCCGGCAGGCTGACCGCGACGAGCAACGCCGTCAACGCCCGCACCGGCCAGCCGGAGCGCCTGGGCAAGACGCTGACCGTCTGCGGCAAAAAGCAGACCGACACGCCCGAAATCGCCGCCGGTGACATCGGCGCAGTTGCCAAGCTGGCCACCGCCAAGACAGGCGATACCCTGTGTGACCCCGCCCGCGTCGTGGCGCTGCCCGCACCTGTGTACCCCATCAGCAGCTACCGCATGGCCGTCAAGGTCGCCAAGAAGGGCGACGAGGGTAAGGTCGGCAGCGCGCTGGCCCGCCTGATCGAGGAGGACCCCGCCATCCGGTTCGTGGTCGACCCCGAGACGAAACAGCAGATCATCAGCGGTCTGGGCACCCAGCATCTGGAGGTTGCGCTGGCCAAGCTGAAGAATAAGTTCGGCGTCGAGATCACGCTCGAGAATCCGCGCGTGCCGTACCGTGAGTCCATCCGCAAGAGCTGCAAGGCGCAGGGCCGCCACAAGAAGCAGACCGGCGGCCACGGCCAGTTCGGCGACGTCTGGATCCAGTTCGAGCCCGTCGAGGGCGAGGGCATCGAGTTTGCCGAGAACGTGTTCGGCGGCAGCGTGCCGAAGAACTTCTTCCCGGCAGTCGAGAAGGGCGTCCGTCAGGCCGCCGAGCACGGCGTGCTGGCCGGTTACCCGATGGTCGGCATGAAGGCCACGCTGCTGGACGGCAGCTACCACCCTGTTGATTCCAGCGAAATGGCGTTCATTATGGCCGCCAAACTCGCGTATAAGGCCGCCATCCCCGAGGCCGGCCCCGTCCTGCTTGAGCCCATCGGCGCATTGAAAGCCCACGTCCCCGCTGACAACACCGGCGATATTATGGGCGAAGTCACGAAGCGCCGCGGCCGCGTGCTGGGCATGAACCCCGATGACGACGGCCTGCAGGTCGTCGAGGCCGAGGTCCCCGTGGCCGAGATGCAGGACTTCACCACCTTCCTGCGTCAGCTGACCCAGGGCCGCGGCTACTTCACGTTCGAGTTCGTCCGGTATGAGACCCTGCCGCAGATGCTCGAGAACAAGGTCATCGAGCAGGCAAAGGCATTGGGCAACTTTGCGGATGAGGATTAAACGAGAGATGTTCTTTCTTTGCAAAGAAAGAACCAAAGAAATTCTAAACAAGTAAAATAAAAGCACCTGCTGACCGGTATGCGTGTGACCGGCCAGCAGGTGCTTTTTGGTTGAGATATTGAAAGCTTCTTTGCTTACTTTCTTCTCGAAGAAAGTAAGAGATAAGGGAGTCTGCGGGAAACTGCCCGGCCCCTACAGCGCAGCAAAATGAAAGCCCGCAGTCACCACCGTAGGGGGCGGCGTCCTCGACGCCCCGCACAGCAGCACGCCCCCCATCACGTGATCTTCAACGCCCGCTGCACGCGGTACACAATGTACTTGAACAGCCCGGCAATCAGGCTGAACTCCACCCAGGCATAATTGGGCAGGTTCCGCCACTTGAATTTCGGTTTGTTTATCTTCGGCAGCGCCGTCCACGCCTCGCGGAAGCCCTTCGCGTAATCCCCGCCGAAGCCGCGCAGCCGGAACATAAGCACTTTGAGCAGATACCCCAGCAGCATCGGGATAAAATTCAAAACCAACATCAAAATCGGCTGGTTCTTGTAGGGCAGCAGAATGCTGTTGCGCCCGCTCTGGATGCTCTTAAACGGGTTGTAGCGCACCGCGCCGGTGGTCGCGCCGCAGATGTGGCGGCAGCGGGCCGTGGGGCAATAGACGTTCCTGTAGCCGAAATTGTTCGCACGCCAGCTCAAATCGACGTCCTCGTAATACGCGAAGAACAGCTCGTCAAACACGCCGATCTCGTCCAGAATCGACTTGCGGTAGAGCGCCGCGCCGCCGCACGCGCTGAACACACGGCAGGGCTTTGTATAACGGCTGGCCTTTAAGCCGTCGCCGCGCTTGCAGGCAAAGCCCAGGATCGTCACGTAGTCGCCCGCGTCGTCGGCCAGCTCCGGCTCATAGTAGCGCAGCATCAGGCTGCTGACCGCAAAAATTTTCGGGTCGGCGTCGGCGGTTTTGATCAGCTCCGCCAGCCAATCCGGCTCCGCAAAGGCGTCGTTGTTGAACAGCGCCATGTATTCGCCTTTGGCAATCGCAATGCCCTGGTTCACCGCATGGGAAAAGCCGGTGTTCCCGGCGTTCTCAATTAAAGTGTAGCGGTCCCGCCCGCAGTAGCTGCGGGCGATGTCCAGGCTCTCGTCGGTGGAGCCGTTGTCAATGACGATCAGCTCAAAATCCTGCTCGGTCTGCGCCCAGACGGACTCGATGGAATCCCGCAGCCAGCCCGCACCGTTCAGGTTGGGGATGATGACAGATGCTTTCATGGCGCCTCCTCAACGGTAATAGTAGTAGGCCAGCTGGCTGTGCAGCGCGGCGGTAAACACCATCGCGGCCACAGCCACAAACAGGATGACCAGCCCCGCCACGACCAGCGCACGGACCAGGTACGCCCGGGCCAGCCGTCTGCGGGCCGGGTCCTGCGTGCCGCCAAAGCTCCACACCACCGCCAGCACAAACCCGGCGATGGGGATGGCGAACAGCAGCATGGCCGCCGTCGTCGCGCCCTGGCTCATGGCGTCGATGCGGTCCTCCTCCAGGTCCTGCTCGTACAGCGGCTCGCCGGTCTCAACGGTACCCTCCGGGGACTGACGCATGGACTCCAACAGAGCCTCGCCCATCGGGATATGCGGCAGCGGTGCGCCGCACTTGGGGCACCGCTCGTCGTACGGGGCAGTCAGCAGACCGCAGTTTTTGCAAAAATGTGCCATAAAAACCTCGCTTATTCGTCGAATGCCAGACCGCGGTCCAGCTGGGTGTTCAGGATGATCTGGGTGTTGGTGGAGCCCATCTTCTGCATCTTGGTCAGCAGGTGCTCCAGCGCGTCAATGTCGGTGCAGCTTACCTTAATTATAAAGTTGTAGCTGCCTGTCACGCGGAAGCACTGCAAGACCTGCGGCTCCTGCTCGATCATGGTCAGAAAGCTCGCGCGGGTCGCTGCGTCCACCAGTACCGAGATCAGCGCCTCGACCCGGGCGGGCGCGTCGGGGTGGCGCAGCACGACAGTGTACCCGCCGATGACGCCCTCCTGCTCCAGGCGGTGGATGCGGCTGGATACGGCGGGACTGGTCAGGCTGACCCGCTGGGCGATGTCCTTAACGGGCATACGCGCATTTTCCGCCAGCAGTTGTAGGATTTTGTGGTCCAAATCGTCCATGGATTGACTCCTTGTCGTTGTTTTGTATAATGCGCACAAAAAAATAAAGTGAAGTATACAATCACTGTTATCTTTAACAAAATTGGAAAAGTATGCTTTTTTGTGCGCTTGCTAAATAAAATTAAGTGGGAATGACTTTATTATAATCTTTTGAAAACCAAAATGCAAGTCTGGCATTTGACATTTTAAGAAAACTTGCTATAATAATATTTGTAATCAATCAAGACATTCACTGACCTTTATATACTTTCCCACCCCTCTATGCACAAAGCCCCGCAGGTATCCCCTGCGGGGTTTTGTGTTTGTGTTGGCAGGACACAATGCGGGAAAGTGTGCAAGAATTGGGGGCTTTTTGCCTTCCCCCGCGGGGGAAGGTGGCCCGCAGGGCCGGATGAGGGGCGTGTGCACGGCAGCAGCCTGTAAACGGGCAGCATCTGCAAGGTCGACCCTCATCAGCCAGTGGTCGGGGCCACTGACAGCTTCCCCCTCCGGGGGGAAAAGCCATGCACGCGAAAGGCTGCATTTTTACATTTTAAACCCCGCCCCGTTTGACGGCGCCCGGACTGCCGTGGTATAATATAATTTCCGACACATAACGTGCATTTTTAACGGAGGAATCAATATGCTCATCCCTGTGCTGCTTTTTATTGTCGGTCTGTTGTTCCTGATCAAGGGCGGCGACTGGTTTGTTGACGGCGCGTCCTCACTGGCCCGCCGCTTCCACCTGCCGGAGCTGCTCATCGGCGCGACGGTGGTCTCCATCGGCACGACGCTGCCGGAGGTCATGGTTTCCACGATGTCCGCGCTGTCCGGCCATGGCGAGATCGCCTACGGCAACGCCATCGGCTCGGTCATCTGCAACGCGGCACTGATCGCGGCCATCACGATTGCGGTGCGCCCCGGCAGGGTAGACCCTAAAACGCTGAAAACCCCCGTCGCCTTCTTCTTCGCGGCGGCGGCCATCTATTGCATTGCGGCCTATGTTTTCGGCAGATTCACCCGCGTCATGGGTATCATCATGCTGGCAACGTTTGTGGCGTACATGGCCGTCAACGTGCTGCAGATGAAAAACACCCCCGCCGGTGAGCAAGAGGCGTCCGAGGAGGAGGAAATGCCCCTCGCCAAGACGCTGATCCTGCTTGTGCTGGGCGCGGTGCTGATCGCCGTCGGCGCAAACCTGCTCGTGGACAACGGCACCCTGATCGCGCAGGCCCTCGGCGTGCCCGAGAGCGTCATCGCTCTGACGTTTGTCGCGCTCGGCACCTCGCTGCCCGAGCTGGTCACGGCCATCACCTCGCTGGTCAAGGGCCACAGCGACCTGTCGCTGGGCAACATCGTCGGTGCGAATGTCTTTAACCTTGTGCTGGTCAGCGGCATGTCGATCACGCTGGCACCCTTCACCATCCCGCAGAGCGCCACGCTGTTCGGCATCAATTCCAGCCTTGTGCTGGACCTGCCGGTCATGCTGGCCGTCATGCTGATCCTGACGGTCCCCGCCCTCGTCAAGGGCAAGCTGAACCGCGCCCAGGGTATCCTGCTCCTGGCGATCTACGCCGCCTTCTGCGCGGTGCAGTTTGCGCTGTAAAGAAAAAGGCTTCATCGCCCATGTGGACGTCCCCGCCGATGTGCGCCGCGCCTTTGCACAGCTCCAAACCGTCTACGGCAAGGAGACCCGCGCCGCCAACCCGGCGTTCGCCACCCAAAAGACAGAATAGAATTTCCATGCCCGGCATACACTTCCGCGAGGTGGTGTGTATGCTGGGCATTTTTGGTTTGTTTTTGCAGGCGGCGGCAGGGCATATTCTGTATCTGGCGCTGCATCTCGAAAGCGGGTCCTTCCCGCGTCCGCTCCCGCCGGACAGGGAGCGCGCGGCCTTTGCCGATCTGCAAAAGGGCGGGGCAGCCGCCGCACAGGCGCGGGATACGCTGATCCGCCACAATCTGCGGCTCGTCGCGCATATCTGCAAAAAATACTATGCCGGGAACAGCGCACAGGACGACATGATCTCCATCGGCACGATTGGGCTTATCAAGGCAGTGGATACCTTCGACCCCGCCAAGGGCAAGCGCTTTGCCAGCTATGCGAGTAGATGTATTGAGAATGAGCTCCGCATGGATCTGCGGCGGGGGCGGCGGACGGGAGTGACGCTGTCGCTGCAGGAGCCGCTCGAGGCGGACGGGCAGCTGACGCTGGCGGACACCCTGCCCGATGAAGCCGACATGGAGGCCGTCTGCGAGAGCCGCGCCGACGCTGCCCGGCTGCGTGCGCTGGTGGACGCTCTGCCCGCCCGGGAACGCGCTATTATGCGGCAGCGGTATGGATTTGACGGTGCGCCCAAGACCCAGCAGCAGACGGCGCAGGCGCTGCACATCAGCCGCAGTTATGTTTCGCGGCTGGAAAAGCGCGCGCTCGAGTACCTGCGCGGCCGGTGGCCGGCGGAATGACAGGAACGGCGCAAAGAGGATATAATCAACTAAAAAATGACGGCGGGGGGTACACGAAATACCATTTGCGGCAAAAGTGTGGCGCGATGCGGCAGAACGCGCCACATATATGCCACACATTTGTAAACTGTCGAATCTATGACATAAATCGGGAAATGCACGAAGCTGCCCGCTAAATGTGTCGGATTTGTAAACTGTTATGAAATAACCAGAAAAACTTGAAAAATTTTCAGAAACTCATTGACATTTTGCTGACAAGCGGATACTATAGGAGTGTAGACATTTTTTAAAGCGAGGTATACCAACGTGCATCTGACAAAAAGCGAACAACAGATCATGGAAATTTTTTGGCAGGCGGATCACGCGATGGCACAGACGGAAGTCGTGAAAACCTGTGTTGACCGTAAATGGAAGGAACGCTCGATTTTTTCGATGCTGAACAGCCTGATGGAGAAGGGTGTTCTGCGGGAGGTTGGCTTCGTGCGCAGCGGTAAGACCTATGCCCGCACGTTTGAGCCTGCCATGTCCCACGCTGAGTACCTGGCCTCGGTCATTGCAGAGCAGCTGCCCGCGAAGCAGCTGCCCGAGTTGATCGCGGCCCTGATGCAGAAGGTGGAAACGACCCCTGCCATCCAGAAGGAAATGCGTGCCGCTCTGCGTGAAAACGCACAGTAATCAATGATTTGTTCAAAAAAGCACCGCCGACCCGTGACCCGGATCGGCGGTGTTCTTTATTAGGAAGAATGGCTCTGCCGGGCGAACGCAGTTTGCCCGCTGGCCGTATGCGGCAGGGGCAAGGTGCCCGGGCGGATATGGAATCCGCCCCTACGCTGTAGGGGACGATGCTTGCATCGGTTCGGAGGGTCTGCGGCTGCCGCGTGTGCCCGGCGGGCAAACACAGCGCATCCCCCAGCCGCCTTAAAAAGCGGGCAAATTACCCCAGGATCCCGCTGTTTTTGATCGCCTGTACGGCCTCGCCAATCTTCTCAACGGGCATCGTCAGGGCAAAACGGACGTAGCCCTCGCCGCTCGGGCCAAAGCTCGAGCCGGGGGTGCAGATGACACCGGCCTTGTCGATCAGGGCCAGGCAGAATTCCATGCTCGTCTTGTACCCGGCGGGCACCGGGGCCCAGACAAACATGCTGCCGTGGCTGTCGGGCACATTCCAGCCGATGCTGCGCAGACCGCCGCACAGGGCGTCGCGGCGGCGCTGGTACTTGCCGCACTGGCGCTGCACGCCGTCCAGCGGGCCGGTCAGGGCAGCAATGGCGACCTTCTGAATGGGCAGGAACATACCGAAATCGATCTGGGTGCGCAGCTTTTTGCAGGCGGCGATGACATCGCGCCGCCCCACCAAAAAGCTGATGCGTGCGCCCGTGACGTTGAAGCTCTTGCTCAAAGAGAAGAACTCCACCGCGCATTCCTCGGCACCCGGCGTGTTGAAGATGCTGCCGCCGTGGGCACCGTCAAAGATAATATCGCTGTAGGCGTTGTCATGTACCAGCAGAATGTCGTACTTACGGCAGAAATCGACGATCTCGGCGTAGAGCTCCGGCGTGCCGATGCTGCCCACGGGGTTGGCGGGCAGGCTGACCAGCATGAGCTTGGCCCTGCGGGCCACGTCCTCCGGGATGGAGGTGACGTCGGGCAGGAAGTGGTTCTCCTTCGTCAGCTTGTAGTACCACGGCTCGGCACCGCCCAGCTTGGAGCCGGTCATAAAGACGGGGTAGCAGGGGTCGGGCAGCAGCACCAAATCGCCGTCGTTGCAGAGCGCCAGGCCCAGATGGCCGATACCGTCCTGGCTGCCGGAGAAGCTCATGACCTCGTTGGGGGTGATGGTGTCCACGTTAAAGCGGCGCTTGTAGTAGCCGCAGACAGCCTCCAGCATCTCGGGTAGGTCGCGCAGGCTGTACTTCCAGTTTTCGTTGTCCTGCGCGGCGTCGATGAGCGCCTGCTTCAGGTAGTCTGCCGGTGCAAAATCCGGCGTGCCGACGCTTAAATTGTAAAGATGACGGCCCTCGGCCTCCAACGCGACCTTTTTGTCGTTGAGCGCCGCGAAAATCTCCGGCCCGAACAGGTCCAGACGACGAGAAAACTCCATATCCCAAAACCTCGCTTATTGATGTAGCTTTATACAAAAAACGCACATTTTCTTGTATAAACATCCCCATTATACGCCGCCGCGCCAGCGCTTGCAAGGGGGTTATAAAAGAGGTATAATAAAAATTAAATTGAAATACGGTAGGGGCCGCATATATGCGGCCCGCAGCTGTATGGCGGGCGGACGCCTGCGGGAAGGCCGCGGGCCGGGCATGCCCGGCCCCTACCGGTGCATTACGATCAGGAGTATTATCACTATGGACAAACGCAATAAAACCGCTCTGGCTTATCTGCTTGTCGGTGTGGCGGCGGCGGGGCGCGCCCTGCTGGCCGTGCCGGAAAATGCCGCCATACAGGAGGTCTCGCTCACCGTGCTGGCCCTTGTGGGCTATCTGCTGCTGGCCTCCAAAACCAGGCTGCCTACCGTGTTCGGCGCGGCGGGGCTTGTGCTGGAGCTGATCCTCTGCGGCAGCCAGACCGGCGGGGTGTGGGCACGGCTGGCCCCGGCGCTGCGCGCGGCAGACCTGTGGCTGTTCTGGGGCGCGGCGCTCGTGCTGGTGCGGCTGGCAGGGCGGCAGCAAAGCAAAATGCCGTACATTGCCGCCGTGCCGCTGGCCGTCTACACCGTCACGCACTTTATCCCGTCGCTGACCTCCGTCGCCGCCGTCAGCTTTGTGGTGTTCAGCGTCGTCATGCTCTGGTTTGCGGCCATTATGATCCGCGCCTACAACGACGCGCGCATAAAAAAATAAGGCGATTTTGCGCAAATCCGTTCCGCGATAAAGTGACAAATACCGCAAACTGTGTTATACTAAATACGATTATAAAAATCCAGCCGGAAGGAAGGCTTTTACTATGATCCCTTTTAACGTACCGCCCTGTGTGGGCGACGAGCTCGACTACGTCAAGCAGGCCATCGACTCTCATAAAATCTGCGGCGACGGTGCCTTTACCAAGCAGTGCAACGCCTGGTTGGAGGAGCGCTTCCACGCCCAGAAGGTACTGCTGACCACCAGCGGCACTACGGCGCTGGACATGGCCATGCTGCTGTGCGATATTCACCCCGGTGACGAGGTCATTCTGCCCAGCTTCACCTTCTCCAGCACTGCCACCGCCGCTGTGCTGGCCGGGGCGAAGCTCGTCTTTGTGGACATCCGCCCCGACACGATGAACATCGACGAGACGAAGATCGAGCAGGCCATCACCGATAAGACGCGGGTCATCATTGCCATGCACTACGCCGGTGTCGCCTGTGAGATGGACACCATCATGGACATTGCCCGCCGCCATGACCTCAAGGTCGTTGAGGACGCGGCGCAGGGCGTTATGAGCAGCTACAAGGGCAAGGCACTGGGCACCATCGGTGATTTCGGCTGCTACTCCTTCCACGAGACAAAGAACTATTCGATGGGCGAGGGCGGCGCACTCGTCATCAACAATCCCGCGTACAATGAGCGCGCGGAGATCCTGCGCGAGAAGGGCACGAACCGCGCCAAGTTCTTCCGCGGTCAGGTGGACAAGTACACATGGGTCGATTTTGGCGACAGCTACCTGCCCAGTGAGCTGAACGCCGCCTATCTGTGGGCGCAGCTGCTCCACGCCGACGAGATCAACGACAACCGCATGGCGACCTGGAACGCCTACCACGATGCCTTCCGGCCGCTGGCCGATGCGGGCAGGGTCGAGCTGCCCACCATCCCGGCGGACTGCGTGCACAACGCCCACATGTTCTACCTGAAATGCAGGGATCTGGAGGAGCGCACCGCGCTGATCCGCCACCTGAAGGCAAACGATATTCTGGCCGTGTTCCATTATATCCCGCTGCACTCCGCCCCGGCGGGCCAGAAGTTTGGCCGCTTTGACGGCGCGGACGTCTACACCACCGCCGAGAGCGAGCGCCTTGTCCGCCTGCCGATGTACTACGGCCTGACCGAGGCAGACCGCAATAAGGTCATTGCCAAGGTCCTGGAATTTTATGCGCAGTAAAGCCCTGCCCGGCTGGGCGCACACACTTTGCACCGCTGCCGCCGCGCTGGTGTTCCTGCTGGCGTATGAGCTGGTCGTCTACAGGGTGCCGGTGACGGAGATCTTCCTGCCGGTCAGCTCCTGGAGTGACGAGGTCATCTACAGCAAGCAGCTGGCCGCCGCCGTGCAGTACGGCGCGCCGCAGGGGTACTTCGGCTTCAATGAGTCGCACGCCGCCGTCGGCACCTACGCCGCGTGGGGGCCGGCGGTTTTTCTGGTCTATGCGCTGCCGGGGCTGCTTTTGCGCGGGCAGAATGCCTTTTTGTGGTGCAACCTGCTGTTCGTCGTGCTGGGCTGGACGTTTTTCGCCCGGGCCGCGCGGCTTGGCTGGAAGCGCCAGCTGGCCTTTGCCGCGGCGCTGGCCGCCATGAACGCGCCGATCCGCTATGTGTTCTCCGCCATGCAGGAGCCGCTGCACTATGCGCTCATGCTGGCGGTGCTGGGCTGCGGCATTCTGGCGCGGCGGGACAAAAGCCGCGCCGCGTGGGCGGGGCTGTGTGTGCTGTGCGCCGTGGCCACGCTCGTGCGCCCCTATGAGGCCGTGCTCTGGCTGTTCCCGCTGGCGCTGTGCCGGCAGGACCGCCGACGCATCGCTGTCTGCGTGGCGGGCGGGACGGTTTCCTTGGGCGGCACGCTCGTGCTGATGTCCAAATTCTACGCGCCCTACTTCTTTACCAATGTCGATTTAAGCCCGCTGCAGGAGCTGGCCCGCGGACAGGTGGCCTCCGCCGTCAGGGACGTGGCACACAAGCTGCTGGACGCCCTGCGCACCGTGGCCGAAATGCTGGCCGACCAGCTGGCAAACCGCAGCGGGGGACAGTACCTGCTGTTTTTCCTGCTGCTGGGCGTGACGCTGGTCTGCCTGATCGTGGATGCCCGCGCCGGGCGGCCCGTGTTCTGGAAGGGCTGCGCCGCCGTGACTGCGGTCATCGTCTTTCTGGCGCTGCTGCTGATGTACCGCCCCGTTGAGGGCTCCCGCCATACGCTTGTACTGGATGTGCTGCTGCTGGCGGCGCTCCTTGTGGAGGACGCCCGCCCCGCCGCGGGCACGGCAGCCGCCGCGCTGGTGCTGGCCGCGCTCGGCGTGCTGAATCTGGCGGACGGCTTCACCATGCCGCGCTACAGCGCCGAATGGGACGCCGCGGTGCACCAAATCGAGGCCGCGCTGACCGAGAGCCGGTCCGCTGTGACGAGCGCCGACCCCTGGGACAGCACCGTGGCCTACGCCTTTGGCGACCCCGTACACTGTGGTCTGCTCTACGGCGTGCCGGACGGCATGGGCATCCAGTTTGACGAGGCCGCCTACCTGACCGACCCGGCCCATGAGATTCATTCCCGCTACGTCCTGACCGCCGCCGACACCCCCACCGCCGCCCGCTTACAAGCTGACGGCTGGACGGTGCTGTACGAGAGCGACAGGGGCGTGCTGTACGAGCACGGCACAATGTAGGGGCCGGGCATGCCCGGCCCGCGGCCTTCCCACAGGCGTCCGTCCTATAGCTGTGGGTCGATGCAAGCATCGCCCCCTGCACCGTAGGGGCGGATTCCATATCCGCCCGGGCCGTCTGCCCAAAACGCCGATTTTGCGTTGTAGAGACTGTGGGGGCGAACATTGTTCGCCCGCCAGCCTGACGTAGCAGCGTCCTTTCGGGATGGCCCTTCCCGTGGCAAACGGGCACGGGCGGGCAATGCCCGCCCCTACAAGCAAGGTAAAAAGAGCAAGGAGAATCCTCCATGAACACACCCACTCTCCCCGTCCTGACCGGCACAGCGGTCACGCTGCGCCCCATCACCGACGCCGACACGGACCTTATTGTCAAGTGGCGCAACACGCCGTCTGTCGTGCAGAACTTCATTTTCCGCCAGACCTTCACGCCGGAGATGCACCGCAGCTGGCTGGCGACGAAGGTCGCCACCGGCCAGGTCGTGCAGTATATCATCCTCGACAACGCCGACGGCAAGCCCGTCGGGTCGGTCTATTACCGCGATATTGACAACCACAACCGCAGCGCCGAGTACGGCATCTTCATCGGTGAGGAAAGCGCCCGCGGCAAGGGCCTTGGCACCGAGACGGCCCGCCTGTTCACCGATTTTGGCTTTGCGGGGCTGCACCTGCACCGCATCAGTCTGCGCGTGCTGGCCGAAAATGCCGCCGCGCGCCGCAGCTATGAAAAGGCCGGCTTTGTGCAGGAGGGCGTTTTCCGCGATATGGAGCTGCTGGACGGAGCCTACCGCGACGTCGTCTTTATGGCCAAGCTGGTGGAGAACTGACGTGAAAAAACCGATGCAGAAAATCCGAACCTGCCTGCAAAAGACCCCCAATGCGCTGCTCTGCGCGTTGGGGGCAGTCGTGTTCCTTGCGGGCTTTTACTTTTTGTGCTACCGCACGCCGCTGAATGAGGTCTGGCTGCCCACCACGATGAACAACGACGAGGCACTCTATAACCGCCAGGTCGTCAGCGTGCTGACCCACGGCGGCCCGCAGGGGTATTTCGGCTATCAGGAATCCACCGCGGATATTGGCCGCTACGGTACCTGGGGCCCGCTGCTGATTTGGGCCTACGCGCTGCCGGGTCTGCTGTTCGGTGCCAGCGTAAACGTCGTGCTGTGGTGCAATTTGCTGCTGATTGCCGTGGGCATCGCGGTGTTTGCCCGCTGCGCGCGGCTGAATTACTGGCAGTGCATCGCGCTGTGCGGCGCACTGTTCAGCATTATGCTGCCGCTTCGCTCCTGCGTCAGCGGCGCGTCGGAGGCCATGCACTACATGCTGGCGCTCCTCATCGTCGGCACGGCGGCGGCCCTGCATCGCAGCGGCAAGACTGGCTGGCTGATTGCCTGTGCCGCGGCCTGCGCGGTGGAAACGATCTTCCGTCCCTACGCGCTGCTGTTCTGGGTGTTCCCGCTCACGGCGGTCTGGCAGAATAAGCGCCGCCGCGCGGCCTGCTTGGGCACGGCGGCGGGCGGGTTCGCGGTTTCGCTGTTCGCCATGGCCAAGCTCGCTGCGCCCTATTTCAGCGACGGCGGCATGGACTTTGACGGCATCCGTCTGTTATTGCAGATCCATCCCGTGGCGGCGGTCCGCTATGAGTGTGCCCGCGCCGCGGCCCTGCTGCACGCGGCCTGGCGGGACGATATTCTGCCCACACTCCACGATGAGACGACCTACATCGGCGGTGGCTGTGTGACGTTTTTGGCCGTTGTGCTCGTCGCGGTGGTCTGCCTTGTTTGGGATAAGCACAAAGGCCGCTCGCTGGTGCTCAAGGGCTGTGCGCTGTTTTGCAGCGCGGTCATTGCGCTGGTGCTGCTGTTCATGTACAACATCGACCCACGCCACATGATGCTGCTGGCCATCCTGCTGCTGGGGGCCGTCGTTGTCGAGGACGCCGCGCCCGCCGCCGTCTGGCTGCCGGTGCTCGTCGTCCTGCTGCTGCCGATGAACTTCCAGCGCGGCAGCCTGCCCGAGAAAAACGCCGAAATGGCCGCCCAGATGCAGACCGTCGAGGCCGCCCTGACCGCCAGCGTGCAGGATGCCGGGGCCGACCCCTGGGACCACACGCTGGCCTACGCCTATGACGACGGGGTGTTCCACGGCTATCTCTACGCCGTGCCGGACGGCATGGGCATTGAGTTTGATAAAAACAGCTACCTGTGGGATGCCGAAAACCCGATCTATTCCCGCTATGTCATGTGCGGCCACGACACCCGCGTGGAGGAACGCCTGCTGGCCGAAAACTGGCAGGAGCTTGTCTCCACCGAGGATCTGGTCGTTTATAAGCGCAGTTGAGAGGAAGTACACAGCTATGCAGAAAATATCTTACGTGATCCCGTGCTACCGCTCCCAGCATACCGTGGGGGGCGTGGTGGCGGAGATCGCCGCCACCATGCAGACCCTGCCGCAGTATGACTACGAGGTCATTCTGGTGAACGACTGCTCGCCGGATGATACCTTCGGCACGATCCGCAGCCTTGTGGCGGCGGACAGCCATGTCGTGGGCGTCGATCTGGCGAAAAACTTCGGCCAGCATGCGGCGCTGATGGCAGGCTTTCACAAGTGCAGCGGCGACATCGTCGTCTGCCTCGACGACGACGGCCAGACCCCGGCGGACGAGGTCGGCAAGCTGTTGGCAAAAATTGACGAGGGCTATGACGTCGTCTACGCCAGCTATGACACGAAGCGTCAGGCCGGCTGGCGCAACCTGGGCAGCTGGGTCAACAGCAAAATGACCGAGATCATGCTGGGCAAGCCGCCGGAGCTCGTCGTCAACAGCTACTTTGCGGCGCGCCGCTTCATTGTGGACGAGATGCTGCGCTATGAGCACTGCTACCCTTACGTCATCGGGCTGGTGCTGCGCTCCACCAAGCGCATCTGCAACGTGCCGGTGCACCACCGCGCCCGTGAGGAGGGCCGCAGCGGCTATACGCTGAGCAAGCTGCTGAATCTCTGGATGAACGGCTTTACGTCGTTTTCCGTCAAGCCGCTGCGCATTGCGACCTACATCGGCACGCTGTTTGCCGTGGCGGGCTTTCTCTACTTTATCTATATCATCATCGACCACTTTACCCGCGCGGCGGCCCCCATCGGGTGGGCGTCCACCACGGCGCTGCTGCTGCTGCTCGGCGGCATGATCCTGGTCGTACTGGGCATTATGGGCGAGTACGTCGGCCGCATCTACATGTGCGCCAACGCCGCGCCCCAGTATGTCGAGCGCGAGGTCATCCGGCATGGGGAGAACGACGCATGAAGCAGGCAAAATGGTTCCTGCTGCTGCATATTATTTTGGGCATCTATGCGGGCAGCAGCGTGTGCAGCAAGCTGGCCGCGCAGCAGCCGTTTTTGAGCGCGGCGTTTATCGTGCTGTACGGCCTGATGCTGCTGGCGCTTGTCACCTATGCGGTGGGCTGGCAGCAGGTCATCAAGCATCTGCCGCTGACGACGGCCTACGCGAACAAGGCCGTCACCGTGGTGTGGGGCATTCTGCTGGGTCTGGCCGTTTTTGGTGAGGCCGTCACGCCGCGCCAGGTCATCGGTGCGGTCATCATTATATGCGGCATCGTGCTTTTTGTGCGGGCCGACAATGAGGGGGAGGGCGGCAAATGAGTCAGGCACAGCTGCCCTATGTGCTGCTGTATCTGTGCAGCACGTTCCTCTCCGCGGTCTCGCAGGTGCTTTTGAAGAAGGCCGCGCTGCGGGAGCACAAGTCGGTCTTGGCCGAGTACACCGACTGGCGGGTGATTTTAGGCTATGCCCTCTTTGTGGGCTGCACGCTCTTAACGATGCTGGCCTACAAGGGCGTACCGCTCAACGTCGGGCCTGTACTGGAAGCAACAGGCTATATTTACGTCACGATTTTCGGCGTTACGATCTTCCACGAGAAGATGAACCCCAAAAAGCTCGCCGCACTGGCGATGATTTTGGTCGGCATCCTTGTATATGCTCTGTAACGAAAAACGTCCTGCCTGCAACATTGTGCAGACAGGACGTTTTTTATTTGGACATTTGGAATTTCTTTGGTTCTTTCTTTGCAAAGAAAGAACCCCCGTACTCTTGTTTACAGCCTTTCCGGTACGCGGCGCTCGCGGCGCTGCACCGGGCTTCTCTGCAAAACGGTGGCGGCTTGATCCAGCAACAGCGCCAGCAGCAGGCCAAACACCACGTCAATGACACTGTGCTGCTTGAGCAGTATAGTGGACAGCGAGATCGACACACACAGCACCATAGCGGCGGGGCGCATCCAGCGGCGGCGCGGGGCATCAAAGATTGCACTGCGGTAGTACGCCAGCATCAGCGTGACCGAGTTGAACACATGGATGGACGGGCAGACGTTCATCGGCGTGTCGCTGCGGTAGATCATCCGCACAAGCTGCGCAAAAATGTCGGTGCCCGGCACGTACTTCGGGCGCAGGGCAAGACCGTTAGGCACAATGGCATAGAACAGAAGCGTCATCGTCATGCCGGTGAACAGCGGAATGCACAGCCGCCAGAAATCCTCCCGCGGGGCCTTATACAGCAGGTAAAACAGCGTAAACGGGATCCACGGAAACCACAAAATATACGGTACAATGGCATATTTGCAGAACGGGATCAAATCGTCCAGCCGGCAGTGTACCCACAGATCCGGTGTCTGGATCGTGCGCTCCAGCAGCGCAAAAAACGATAAGTAAAACAAAGCATAGAGCGCCATGAACCAGACAGGATGGCGCGAACACCAGTTACGCATACATTTACACCCTTTCGATGATGTACTATTATACGCCGCACGCGGCGCACAAAACAAGCGACAATCCGCACAATTCGCAGCTGCGTTTTCGACAGGATATTGTGGAGATTTTGTCCCTGCCGCCTTCTGTATACTAATACGAATAGCCGCGCGGGAATAATGCGTTACAGATGTGAAAGAGTTGTAAACAAACAAATGGCGGAGCGGTAGGGGCCGGGCATGCCCGACCCTACAGGGCCGCAAAAAGGAGCCCGTCACTAAGGGACGAGTTCCTCGGCTTATACTGTATTTTACTCTCCCAGTACCGCGGGATGGCCGGTCGGGGTGTGCTCGCTCTGGAACTTCAGCGCGGCGGCGATGAAGCCCTTGAACAGGGGGTGCGCACGGTTCGGGCGGCTCTTGAACTCGGGGTGGAACTGCGCGCCCAGATGGAAATCGCGGCCCGGGATCTCCACAGCCTCCACAAGGCGTCCGTCCGGGCTGGTACCGGCGATGACCAGACCCTTCTCCTCGAACTCGGCGCGGAACTCGTTGTTGAACTCATAGCGGTGGCGGTGGCGCTCGTCGATCTCCGTCGTGCCGTAGCAGTCAGCCATCTTCGTGCCCGGCGTGATGACGCAGGGGTACTTGCCCAGACGCATCGTGCCGCCCTTCGTCTCAACGCCCTGCTGGTCCGGCATCAGGTCAATGACGTTGTGCTGGCCCTCGGGCGTAAATTCGCTGGAGTTGGCGTCGGCGTAGCCCAGCACGTTGCGGGCGTACTCCATGACCATGATCTGCATGCCCAGGCAGATGCCAAAGTAGGGCACGTGGTTCTCACGCGCGTACTGCGCAGCCTGGATCATGCCCTCGATGCCGCGGTCACCAAAGCCGCCCGGCACAATGATGCCGTCCACGTCGCCCAGCTCGTCGGTGCAGCAGTCCTGGTCGACGAGATGCTCACTGTCGACCCACTTGATCTCGACCTTGCTCTCGTTCTCAAAGCCCGCGTGGTACAGGCTCTCCATGACGCTCAAATAAGCGTCGTGCAGCTTGACATACTTACCGACCAGCGCAATCTTGCAGGTCTTGCTGCGGGTCGCAATGCGGCTGATGAGCGCCTTCCACTCGGTCAGATCGCTCGGCGGGGTCTGCAGGTGCAGCTGGCGGGCCACGACGTTCGTCAGACCGGCGGATTCCAGCATCAGCGGGCACTCGTACAGGCTCGGCATCGTCAGGTTTTCAATGACGCAGTCGGGGCGCACGTTGCAGAACATGCTGATCTTGCGCTTGATGTCGTTGCCTACAGGGCCGTCGGCGCGCAGGACGATGATGTTCGGCGCAATGCCCATGCCCTGCAGCTCCTTGCAGGAGTGCTGCGCGGGCTTGGACTTGTATTCGTCGGAGCCGGAGATGTAGGGCACCAGTACGACATGGATATAGCAGCAGTTCTCGGGACCCTGCTCCAGACCGACCTGACGGATGGCCTCCAGGAAGGGCTGGCTCTCAATGTCGCCGGTGGTGCCGCCGATCTCGGTGATGACGACGTCCGCCTCGGTGCTCTTGGCCAGATTATAGATGTAGCTCTTGATCTCGTTGGTGATGTGGGGGATGATCTGCACGGTCTGGCCCAGATAAGCGCCCTGACGCTCCTTGTTCAGGACGTTCCAGTAGACCTTGCCGGTGGTCAGGTTCGAGTATTTGTTCAGATTTTCGTCGATGAAGCGCTCATAATGGCCGAGGTCGAGGTCTGTCTCGGTGCCGTCGTCGGTCACGAACACCTCGCCGTGCTGCAGCGGGCTCATCGTGCCCGGGTCAACGTTGATGTAGGGGTCCAGCTTCTGGCTGGCCACCTTCAGTCCGCGGGTCTTGAGCAGACGTCCCAGGCTGGCCGCTGTGATGCCCTTGCCCAGGCCCGACACAACGCCGCCGGTCACAAAAATATACTTCGTTGCCATAATTCACCCTCCATGTCGGCGGATGCCAAACAACAGCGCCCGCCATATCCCAAAAATTACCCTTTCCATTATACATCGAAAAAAACAGCTTTTGCAATACGGCTGGCATATTTTCTTTATTAAATTTGCAAAAAGTGGGTTTTACTTTGGATTCTTCAGCGCGCGTCCGTGTACTTCAGGATCTCGCCGATCAGCACCTTCATGTCCAGCGGCTTGCCCACGTGGCTGTTCATGCCCGCGTCCAGGCAGGCCTTCACGTCGTCGGCAAAGACATTGGCCGTCATGGCGATGATGGGCGTGCCCTCGCCGGGCCCCTTGCCCTCAAACGCACGGATGCACCGGGTAGCCTCCAGGCCGTTCATCTCGGGCATCATGACGTCCATCAGAATCGCGTCATAGGTGCGCGGCGCAGCGTTCTGGATGGCTTCCAGCGCCAGCCTGCCGTTCTCAACGGCGGTGATGCTGGCACCCTGCTCCTCCAGCAGGGCTGTGGCGATCTCGCTGTTCAGCTCGTTATCCTCGGCCAGCAGCAGGTGCAGACCGGCCAGCGGCAGCACAGTTTCCGCTGCCGTGGGGGCTGCCGCGGCAGTCTCTGCCCCCGCGGCGGAGGCATCGTCCCAACTGCTGCCGGACGCGGCTGCCGATGCGGCATGCCGCACGACCACGGACGGCTCGGCCTTGGGCGGTGTGCCCAAGGGCAGCGACAGCCGCACAATGAAGGTCGAACCCTTGCCGGGCTCACTCTCGACATCGAGCGAGCCGTGCATCTGGTCAACGAGCTTCTTTGTGATGGCCATGCCCAGACCCGTGCCCTTGTAGTGGGTGCGGCTCGAGCGCTGCTCCTGCGTGAACGGCTCAAAAATATGCTGCAGGAATTCCTCGCTCATACCGATGCCGTTGTCCTTGATCTCCATCCGCAGGTGGACAAGACCTTCTTCAAACAGCGTTTCCTTGGCGCGGAAGTTGATCTCGCCGCCGTCGGGCGTGTACTTGACGGCGTTGGAAAGAATGTTGATAAGCACCTGCCGGATATGCAGCTCACTGCCGATCAGGTACGGGTGCCAGAACGGGCCGATCTGCTTTGTGAAGGTCATGTGCCGGTCCACGATCTGGCCCTCCACGATGGAGCAGCAGGAATCCAGCAGCGCCCGCAGATCAAACGATGTGTCCAGCATCTGCATATTGCCGGATTCGATTTTGGTCATGTCCAGCACGTCGTTGATGAGGGAGAGCAGGTGGGACGCCGCACCGCGCATCTTGGTCATGCAGTCCCGCACGCGGGCCTTGTTGTCAAAGTTGTCCTCGGCAATGTCCAGCATACCCATAATGCCGTTGATGGGTGTGCGGATGTCGTGGGACATGTTGGACAGGAACTCCGTCTTGGCGACGCTGGCCTCCTCGGCCTTGCGCAGGGCTTTTTCGGTCTCGGCGCGGAACCGCTGGGCGCGGATGACCAGTGCGATGCAGACCGCGGTAACCAGAACGCACAGGCAGGTCAGCACGATAATGGCCGGGTACTGATAGGCCAGCCGCGTCAGAGAGAACGGCTGCTGCCCCAGGTTGACGTAGGCGTTGGTGATGGTGCTGATCTCGGAGCGGGTCAGGCTGTCGATGCTCTTGTTCAGCACAGTGCGCAGCAGCACATCGTAGTCCTGCCGGACGCCGATGCAGAAATTGCGCTGCTCGCCGCTCAGCATCGAACGCAGCTCGTTGCGCGTGTCGTCAAAGACCGTGCGCTCGGCCTGGTAGGTGTAGGTATAGTAGCCATCGACGGTCCCGGCGCGCACGGCAGCCAGGCAGTCATCAAAGGAATCCAGGTATTCTATATGAGCCGTGTCGCTCAGGCCGGGCATTTCCAGTGCGGAGGGGGAAAAATCGTATGCGACAGCGACATTGTTCAGCGCACCGTTGTGGCGGCGCAGCAGCACCCAGGAAAACTCCGCCGACAGATAGCTGTCGGTCAGCTTGTAGCCGTAGTTCTCCGCCTGGGACATGTCGTCGGTCAGGTCAATGACAAAATCCGCCTGCCCGTCCGCCAGCATGGCCTTGTACTCGCTGCGGTCCGCGGGCTTCAGGAATTTGTAGCGCAGCCGCGCCCGGCCTGCTGCCTTTTGGAAAATATCCACCATGATGCCGGTGGGCATGCCGTCCGGTGTCATGTAGGAGTAAGGGTAGCGGTCCGGGTTGACAAGCACCGTGAACACCGTGTCTGCGTCGTTGCAGGCGATGACATAGTTTTCCTCGGCGTCGGTCAGGTAAATTTTGCTGCTGGTATGGCTGCCGGTGTAGTACTTGTTGAACAGGGTCGTGCGCCAGCTGGGGTCGTTGCGGTTGATTTTGCTGATGGCATCGTTGACCAGCTGCTGGGTGACGGTGTCATCCTTGCGCATGGCTATGTAAATGCTTTGCTCGTCGAAGGTGTCAATGATCCATTCGTTCTTCGTCTCGCGCAGCCGGTTGGAGGCTGCGGCGGTGATCTCCCCGTTGCGCAATGCACTGGACAGCTCCTCGTCGGTGTCATAGTACACCGGGGTGTAGCGGAAACCGTGCTCCGCGGCGTAGGCTCGAAAGCTCTCATTGCGGCCATTGCCGCTGCGGCTCATGCCGACAGTTATGCCGTCGAAGGTGTCGTAGTCGCCGGCCACAATGCTGCGGTTGCCGGCTTTGACGGTCAGCATCGTCGCCACCGTGCCGATGGGCTCGGCGGAAAAGGCAAACTGCTCGTCGCGCTCCGCGGTCCTTCGCAGCACCGGGATCAGGTCGATCTGCCCGGCAGCCAGCTGCTGCATGGCCTGCTGGGTGTTGCCGTCCAGGCAGGAGTATGCAAAGGTTACGTTCTCATGCTGGGCAATGTCCTGCAGCAGCTCATAGGCGTAGCCGCTGCGGCTGCCGTCTGCAGCGGTGGCCATGTAGCCGGTGTAGGGGTAGAAGCCGACGCGCAGGGTGCGCAGGGTGGTCCGGCCACCGTCCGCGGCGTGCACGGGCATGGCAAAGCCAAGCAGAACGCTGACAACCAGGCTGAACAACAGCAGCATGGCTGCCCCGCGTCTGCTTACGCCGGGATTCTCCTTCTTATTCATCGAAAACAGCTCCGGTCTTTTTAGCGCGGCAGCCGGGCAGGGATGCAGGGCCCGCGGCGCCGCACGTATATTTTGCAGGCATGGCCCGGGCAGCTTTCGGTGTCGTCCGCCGCGGGCATCTTCTCGGATGTTTTTACAGCTCCCGGATCGCGGCCAGCACTTCCTCATGCGCGGCCACCACCGGCGGCCAGAGGCTGGCATCCTCCAGCGGCTTCGGGCCGCGGACTGCGTCGCAGAGCGTGGCGGCGGTCTTATACAGGCGGTCCATGCCAAGGTTCTGGGCCACGCCCTTCAGCGTGTGGCTGGCGCGGAAGGCCAGCTCCCAGTCCTGAGCGGCCAGCGCGTCCTTCAGCTGGTTGAAGCTGGGGTCGCCGGGGTATTTCAGCACAAACTTTTTGATGAGTGCCTCGCTGGGCAGTCGGCTGATGGTTGCCTTGTAATCGCCGCCGATGCGGTCATAAAATTCCTGCAATGTCATAGGGGACCTTCTTCTTTCTTACAATTTATCGGATTCCTGATTTGGCTTTGGTTCTTCTGCTTCTTCTGCGGAAAATGCTGCGGTGATACATTTGTTCCGGCACTCCTTGGCCTGATACAGCAGCTTGTCCGCCTGACGGATGCCGGGGTCAAGGGTGCAGGTGCCGTACACACCGCCGATGCTGACCGTCAGATGCAGGTCGGGGTATTCGATCATGTGCAGCGCCTGTACCGTCGCGCGGATCTGCTCAAGCCGCTTTATAAAGATATGCTCCGGGATATGCGGGAAAATCAGCAAAAACTCGTCGCCGCCGTACCGCACCAGTGCATCGTTGCGGCTGCGCACGCAGGCCGTTACCGCACTCACCAGAATGCGCAGCGCGTCGTCGCCGGCATGATGGCCGTAGACGTCGTTGATCTGCTTGAACTGGTCAAGGTCCAGCATGGCTATGGCATCCACTTCCATGAGCTTCCGCAGCTGCTTCTCAAAGAAGCGGCGGTTATAGGCGTTGGTCAGGACATCATGGTAGAGGTCATGATGGTAGTCAAAAAACTGCTCTGCAGGGTCGGCCTGCCCGGCAGCGCCGATATACGTGGGTACGCTGTCATCACTCCACAGGGAGCACAGGCGCACGTGATGCCAGCGAAGCTCGCCGTCAACGGGCAGCAGCATCGAAAGCTCAGTGTAAGGGTGTTCCGGGCTGGTGGCGCGCAGCGCCTTCTGGATGCGCGCAATATCCGCAGGGGCAAACCCGGTTTCCTCGACTTCATCGGGCAGGTGCAGATCCTTGGGCACGCCCATGTGCTCCGCCGCCCACGCCGAGAAGGAAAGATGACCGGTGGCACCGTCATAGTCAAACTGTATGCAGCGGACGCTCTGGTTAAAGAACCGACCCTTCTGCTGCATGCGGGACAGCGACTGCACTATATGATTCTGCCCGGGCAGTGCGTTCTCCCGCAGGAGGGCATCGGAAATATGCTGTGCATCTGCCAGACGGTGCAGCTGGCTGCCGGTGCCCGAAGCAATGCTCAGCTCGGCATGCAGCTGCGCGCCGCACTCGGTCAGGCATTCCAGCAGCAGCGGGTTGAACTGCCCGCACTCCCCGTTCAGGATCATCTTTACCGCGGTGTCGTGGTCGAACGCTTTTTTGTAGCAGCGCTCGCTCGTCAATGCGTCGTATACATCGGCCAAAGACACGACCTGCGCGGCGATGGGGATCTGCTCACCTTTAAGCCCGTCCGGGTAGCCGTGCCCGTCCCAGCGCTCATGATGCCAGCGGCATATAGCGTAGGCCGTCTTGACAAGGTCGGACTCCTGCTGGAACGGCAGCTTTTCCAGGATCTCCGAACCAATTGTAGAGTGGGTTTTCATGACCTCGAATTCTTCCTTCGTCAGCCTGCCGGGCTTGTTCAGGATGGATTCGGGAATGTTGATCTTGCCGATGTCATGCAGCGCCGAAGCGGTGCTGATGAGCGAAATATCCGCGGCGGTCAGGTGGTATTTGTCGGTTTTCTGCACAAGGGTGTGCAGCAGAATATCGGTGGCTGTCTGGATATGCAGCACGTGCATACCGCTCTCCCCGTTGCGGAACTCCACAATATGGCTCAGTATGTTGATCATCGTGGAGTTGCTTTTCTCTTTTTCATAGACCTGCTCGGCCACAAGGCGGACCAGCCGCTTCTGTTTGGCATAAAGCATCAGGGTATTGATGACGCGGCGGCGCACGACGGCCATGTCAAACGGGCGGCTGATATAGTCGGTAGCGCCCAGATCATAGGCACGCTCGACGTAGCTGGACGCATTCTCCGCCGAAATCATGATGACGGGGACTTCGTCGATCCAGTGGTATTTGTTCATCATGGCCAGCACTTCAAAGCCGTCCATCTCGGGCATCATAATATCGAGCAAAAGCAGGTCGATGTCCGTCGCGGACTGCAAAATGGCCACAGCCTGTCTGCCGTTTTCCGCCTCCAGAATCTCATAACCGTCACCCAGCATCTCCGTCAGGATGGCGCGGTTCATCGCGGAGTCGTCCGCAATCAGGATTTTCTCTTTATCACTCATGACTTCTCCTATAGTTACAAGCGGAGCAAACACGCGGTAAAAATGTACATTCTCCTATACTTTATCATTATAGTATAATAGGAACCGCAAAAGCAACCAATTTGTGCAAAACAATCGAAAAATGTTCCAAAAGCGCAAAAAAGATGAAAAAATATGCCAAAAAGAAAAAGCCTCCCTTGTCAAAGGGAGGCTTCAGCGTGTCGAAAAACCTCCCTCTGCGAGACAGACTCCCCCGATACGGGGGAGGTGGCGCTTGCGCCAGAGGGGGAACAGTGCCCCGAAGGGGCGGAGGGAGAGAACCTTGCCATAGCCCGAAATATTTCGGGCAGCCGTACAGTTCTCTCCCCCACCGCCTGCGGGCGGAGCCCCCTCGCAGAGGGGGCCAAGGGGTGAGCACACCTTTTTCGACAGTCTGTCATCCCTCCCCGCGATGCAGCGATAGCGGGTGGTTTGTAGGTAGCGGTCTTGACCGCTCCGTGCCCGCCGGTGGCACCGGAAAACACCCCGGGGAGGGGTAAATCGCTCCCCCGCGTAGAACGTAGGGGCCGGGCATGCCCGGCCCGCAGCTTTGCGGCAGGCACACCGTTCAAGGGCAGCCGCGCAAGGCCGTGGGCCGCGACATAAAAAGGCGGGTGCTCCACCTGCGTGAAGCATCCGCCTGACCCCAAAATTATTTTCTCTTTCTCTTAGCAGCCACGGCCCTAACCATGCTCACCGCTGCGGCGGCCAGTGCGGGGTAGAGCACCAAACAAAACGCCTGATACCACGTCGGCACAAAATACTGCCATACGGCGGGCAGGGTGTCGGCGGCGTTCAGCGTGATGTCGCTCATTGTCAGCGTCACGGCCTTGTTTTCCTCGGGGCTGCAGGGGTCCAGCCGCAGCGCGGCCAGACTCGTGCGCGGCAGCGTGTAGACGTACTGCCCGCTTCCCAGACTCTGCGGGAACACCCGGCGGTCCGCGGAGTAGTCCTCGCCGACCTTTGTCGTGTAGTACAGGCACATTTCACGCGCCTCACCGTCAAATTCGGCGGTGTAAGAAATCGTGCGCACCACGCGGCTGCCCACGTCCTCCAAAATCATCTGGGGGTCGCCGTCCTGTGTCGTCAGCGTGCCGTCCGCGCCCTGCACAAGGCCCACCAGCTGCCAGTCGGTTACGGCCATCGTCTCCTCGGCCAGACGGCCCTGCGCCCGGGCGGCGGCGTCACTGCCAAAGTGTACCACGCCCAGCACCAGCCAGACGGCCAGCGCCAGCAGATACGCCGTCAGCGGCAGCGCGCCGCGGCGGGAGAACCAGTTTTTCAAAGCCTTCACTGCGCGCTCACCTCCATCGGCATCGGGGCAAAGCCCGCATCGGTCACGCGGTAGAGCAGCGTCTCGCCGCTCTGCGCCGCCGCCAGCTTGTCGGTAAACAAATCGGCGTAGCTCTGCACAAAAATATCGTCCAGCGTCTGGATGTACAGCACTGTGCAGCCGTTGCCGCGCACAATGTCGTCCAGCTCCTGCGCCGTAAAGCCGTGGTAATAGGTGTTTTTCACACCCTCGGCGGGCTGCAATTCGGGCAGGCCCAGCTCGCCGCCGCCACCGATCATCTTCGTCTCGCCGGTGTCGGGGTCCGTGGTCACCGTGCCGGAGTAGTCCACCAGAATCGGGTAAAAGTCAAACACGGCGCTGAACCAGCCCTCGCCGTTGTCGCCCTGACCGACGTAGAACACGCGGTCATCGGGGGCGAGGTAGCTGCACACCAGCTCGGCCTCGGCGCGCTCGGCGCGGCGGTCGGTGAACTCGCTGTCGGCAAAGCCCAGCACACTCAGCTGCGGCAGAATCAGCTGGCCCTGGCGGAACAGCATCCCGCAGGCCAGCACCAGCACAAACAGCTCAAACGCAAGGCGCGGCTGGCGGCGGGTCGCAGCAAAAACCGCTGTCGGGCCGTCGGCCCCGCCCTTGACTGTGATCTGCGGCAGCAGCGCCACCGACAGACACCCCAGCGCCAGAATGAACCAGCCGATGTAATAGCTGTAAATGTAGCGGTTATAGTCAACCAGCTGTTCAGCTTGGAACGGCACAAAGATAAAGCCGTAGCTCAGCGCCAGCATGAGGTTGTAGCCCAAAAAGCAGACGCCGGACAGCACGCCGATGACCGCAATGCGCGCCTTGAGCCGCCGCGACGCCGCAGCCAGGATCGCCACGGCAAACACGATGGCGATCAGCGCGACCACATTGCGGCCCTGCCCGATCATGCTCAGCTTGCCGTCGCTCGTCCAGAACTGGTGGCCCATGTCGGCCATTGCAGTGCGGAACTGTGCCTCGCGCTCGGCGTAAAAGCCCTCCACCGGCTGCCCCAGCAGAATTTTAATGCCGTTGACCACGACGGCGGACAGCGGGGCGCTCGTCTCGCCGACGCCGGAATCACTGGCGCTGCGGCTGACGAGCCAGCCGACATAGCGCACATTCCACAGATAGTAAATTGCCATCGGTGCGGCAAAGCAGGCAAGGCTGAACCCGGTGCGGGGGAGCAGACCGGCCTTGAAATCGCCGTCGTCGGCAAACAGCCACTCGTCCACAGCCACCAGCCCCGCCGCCACCAGCGCCAATACAAACGTATTGGCCTTGATGTTGGCAGACAGCGCCAGAATCGGCAGCACGGCCCACTTGGGGGCTGAATTTTGGCGCAGTGCCAGCCACGCGGCCACCGCGCCGCCGAACACCAGCCCCGCAGGCACGTCGCCGTAGCTGGTCATGTAGGTGGTCGTCAGGTAGATCGTGTGGTTGTAGTTCGTGAAGAAGAACGGCACGCACCACAGCACGGCGGCCATCGGCACGGCCACGCGCCATTTTTCCCGCGGGACAGCCCCCACAACGGCGGCAAACACGGAAAAATACAAAATGTCATAACCGACGTAAATTTTCCAATCTGCATAATCGCCGAAAAACTGGAAGAAATACGCCAGCAGCGGCAGGCCGGGGTTCTGGGTCGCGGCCCAGGGCGTGCCCAGCTCGGCGGTGGCGTACAGGCTGTCGTTGACCTTCGTGATCTTGACCGCCGTTGCCCACAGGCTCAGCTCGTCAAAGTCCGTCGCCATAGGCTGCCGCACGAAAAAGTAGACCGTGAATGCCAGCGCCATGCCCCAGAAAAGCACGCTGCCCGGGGTGAAAAGGCGCTGCGCCGCGCCGGTGCTGCCCCTGCAGGACGCCGCGACCCATACGCCGCCCGCCAGACAGAGAAGATACAGCAGCCACGCGGCGGGGTAGAGAACGCCCGCCATTGCGGCCAGTGTCAGCACCGCGACGATGGCGGACAATGCCGTCAGTGGTGCGACGGATGCCGGGACGCGGCATTTCAGCGTCAGCACCGCGCAGCCGCAGAACAGCGCCGCCACCGCCGCCAGTACGCAGAGTAGTTCCATAGGGTCAGCTCCTTGCTGTGATAAATTGCGTGTAGGGGCGTCGGGGACGCCGCCCCCTACAAATGTGCAGGAATGTAGGGGCCGCACATGTGCGGCCCGCAGCTTTCCCGCAAAAGCGATTTTGCCTTTTGGCTGCGGGCCGGGCATGCCCGGCCCCTACTGCATTTAAAATTTCTTCGGTTCCTTCTTTATAAAGAAGGAACAAACCGCGCTCGTCATCGCCGCCGCCACTGCCGGCACAAACGCCAGCACCAGCCACCAGCCTGCCGTCGGGACAAAGCGGGTGTACCATGGGCGCGGGGGGTTCAGATCAATGCCGGTAAACAGCGTCGGCACGCCGCCCACGCTGTCCGGGTCAATGCGCAGCCCCGTGACCCACTGCCCGCCCAAATCAAACGTGTAGACGCCGGGGGCCGTGACCTTGGCGTAGACCTTCTGTGCCTCGGTGTAGTCGGTCTGGCCGGGCTTCAAATAGTACAGCGCCACGCCGCCCGGGGGCAGCCGGTGCGCCGCGTCCAGCACGGCGGTCTCGATGTACCCCTGGCCCTGCCAGTAAATATGCGGGTCGCTGTCGGTGGAAAGATACCACGCCGGGTCGTCGTCCGGCGGCGTCCACCATTCGTTGGACGAATAGGGCGCAAAGCTCTCGGTCACCAGCTCGGCGGCGTCCACGTGCGTCTGGGGCATTTTGCCCTGCAGCTTGTAGTTCAGCATGACGCCGCAGCCGACGAGACACCGCACCACCCAGAGCACCGCCGCCAGCAGATACGCCAGCAAAAGCAGCTGCCGCGCCTTCAAAAGCGGTTTACGCATTTACTCCACCCCGCTTTCTGCCACAGCTGCCAGCGTGAACGGCACTGCCGCGTCCGCGCCCTCAAAATGATAGAGCGTTGCGGGCATGTCGTTGGTCAGTCCGCCCTCAAACAGGGGGCTGAACTCCCGCTGCAGATAGTCGTCCGCGCGGTCGATCAGGATATAATCGCAGCCCTTCTCGGCCATGTAGGCGACCAGCGTGTCCGGCACGCAGACGGCCTTGTAGTCGTAGAGCGTCCAGTTTTCGCTCTCGACCAGATTCATAAAATCGCTGTCCCAGCGGTCCTGCGTCTCGCCCAGACGGCCATAGAAGCCGCCAAAGCCGTTCACGACCTGCGCGGTCAGCTCGTACCGATAATAATACCATCGCGTGGCGTCGTCGCCCTGGCTGATGACCAGCACGCGGTCCGGCCAGCCCAGCACGGTGTTCATCGTATCGGCGCGGTTCTGCACGTCGGCACGCAGCGTGTACAGGCTGTCGGCACCGGACCAGAAGCCCGCCGCGGGCACACCGCGCCAGCAGAATACGGCAAAAATCACCGCCGCCGCGCCGCCCGTCGCCAGCTGCGCCAGCCGCTCCCGCGCGCCGCGCGCCAGCAGGCAGAGCATCGCCAGCATCCACGCCTGATAGTAGGGGGCCAGATAGCGGTCATAGTCCTTGAGCGCCAGTCCCTCCAGGTCGGAGAAGTTGTAGTTGTACAGAATAAGATGGAACAGATACAGCGCCGCAAAGCAGAACGCAAACCCCAGATGCGCGGCCAGCACGCGGCGGCGCGATGCGCCCCTGTCGGCGGCCAGCCATGCCGCGGCGGCGACCATCGTAATGGCAGCCACAGCCATGATGCCGCCGCCCAAAAGGCAGATGCGCCGCGTAAAGAACGCGCTGCCCATGGCAGCCATGATCTGTGCGAACTTTTCTGTGCGGCCCATGCCCAGCAGCTGCTTTACGCCGCCGACCAATACCGCGCCGTAGCTCAAGCCCTCACTGCCGACGCTCGCAGCGGTGTCCGCCGTGGGGGTGACAGCCGCCGTGTAGCGGCCCCAGCTTGAAAACGCCGCCAGCACAATAACAGCCAGTGCGCCCGCCCGGAGCAGAGCCTTGGGAAACGCCTTTCTGCAGGGCTCGTCTGCGGCCAGCCACAGATCCAGCCCGATCAGGAATGCCGTGATCAGCCCGTAGGCAAAGCAGATGTCCTTGGTCAGCGTCAGCACGGCCAGCGGCAGCGCAACAAGCCAGTAGGCAATTTTGCGGCGTCCCACCGCGAAATACAGGCAGAGCGTGCCGCCGAACAGCATCGCCAGCGGCAGGTCGGCCATGGCGTTGACGTACTGCGCTGCGTAGCTGCCCGTGGGCGTGGCCGAGAAGAAAAACGGCAGCAGGAACCCCGCCGCAAACACGAGCACGCCGCCCGCCCAGCGCTCCCGCGGCAGGGCGGACGCAGCGGCCAGACAGGCCAGCGCCAGTGTGTCAATGGCGGCCAGACAGGCCCACTCGGCCCAAGGGCCGAAGGGCTGGAACAAAAATGTGATCAGACTCGTTGCCGGGTAGGTGAAGGACGCCTTCAGGTTGACCGGGTCGGCCACATAGAATGCGCCGCGCTCCACGACCATCTTGGGGGCCAGGCCCCACGCCGTGAACTCATCCCACTGGGTAAACATCGGCTGCTGTACACAGAACAGCAGCCAGATAAACGCAGCACCGCCTAAAAACAGCGTGAAACCGGGAACGGAGGCCGCTCTTTTCCAGGCAGCGGCCACCCCGGCGGGGCGGTATTGCACAAGCCCGACGACCCACACGGCGGCCAGCGCCAGCAGTACAGCCACAGCGCCAACGCGCAGGAAACCCGCGACCCCGCAGAGATACAGCACGACCACCGCGCCGCTCAATACCGGCAGCGGCAGCAAGGCGGGGGAGAGGGTAAACCGCTCCGCCAGAATCGCACAGGCCCCGCAGAGCAGAAGCAGCAGCGCAAGGGCGTAGAGTAAATGCAGCATGGGCGTGAGCCTCCTTTCGTGTTGTGGTAAGCCTTCCCCCGTGGGGGAAGGTGGCCCGCAGGGCCGGATGAGGGGCGGCCTTGCCATAATTGCCCGTGAACGGCGTGCCGGAGCACACCCGCCCCTCATCAGTCACCTTCGGTGACAGCTTCTCCCCCGAGGGGAGAAGCCTTTTCTTTACTTATAAATCGTATACACCGGTCCCACAAAGTAATGCTGGAACAAAAGCACGGCCCCGGCAAACGCATACCAGCCGCACAGCGTTACCGCCAGCGCTTCGCCCTTGGCCGCGGTCAGCCGCGGGGCCAGCACCCGCCGCAGCACAGCCGCCGCGGCCAGCACCAGCAGCAGCCAGACCGGCAGGAAATACCGCGTCTGCAAGCCGACGATGCGCACCATGCCCACCGGCGTGTAGGTGATGTACATGGCGGTCATCGCGCCCACGGCGTAGACCAGGCCGAACACGCCCAGCCAGCCCATGCGGCGTCGACCCAGCGTGTCGGTCTGCGCGGTGCAGAGCATCGCCGCCGCCAGCAGCACCGGCGGTGCGGTGATGCTGATAAACGCAATCGGCATATCCTTCCAGCCGAACAGCCCCAGCTGACCGAGGAACCCGTCGTTCTCATACAGTGTGCCCAGCAAAACCGCGATGTAACGCAGCGGATTTTTCAAAACAAACAGCAGCTGCGCACCGCCGTTCACGGTGGTGCCGCCCTGGCGGGCAATCGCGCCGTAGTTGTGGCGCAAAAGCGTGCCGTACTGCTCCACACCAAGGGTCAGCGCCAGTGCGCCCGCAGCGGTCAGTACGGCGTACACGGCGCGGCTGAAACGCACCTTCCACTCGGATTTCCGTAAAATCAGCGGCAGCACGACCCACAGCAGATTGATATACGGCTTGGTGCCGTTGGCAAACACGCAGGCCAGCGCATAAAAAAGCGCCGTCTTATCGTTCCATTCGTCCCGCGTCAGCAGGGCCAGCATGAGGTAATAGCAGCCCAAAAGCGTCGCGTCGTAGCTCAGCGACGCACCCATGTAGAGCGACATCGGCATAAGCATAATGCACAAAAACGCAGGTCTGCATTTGTGCGCACTGCGCAGCGCTGCATAGCACAGCGCCGTGTAGGCCAGCAGGTTCACGAGCCGCCCGCCGTACAGGCAGCCCAGTGCGCCAAGCCCAAACAGCCGCGCCAGTGCCATGCCCAGCGCGCCGGGCAAAAACGGCAAAATCAGAAAGCTGACCGGCTCGGTCACGCGCTGCGGCACAGAGTCCCTATACAACCAGGTAAGATACTGTTCAAAACTGTCCCGGATGCTCTCCACCCGGCCATCCTTGCCGTACTGCTTCAGCGCGTACCCGGCGGAGTTGAACGGCTGCTCGGCGTGGGTGTCGGGGTCGGTACCCAGCCCTGCCGAGGTGTGCGCGTTGACCCACGCGCCGGGGAACGCCGCAACAAGCTCGTCCACGTCCTCGGGGTAGCCGCGCTGGGCATCAAAATCGAACCGGCCTATGGATATAGCGTAGGTGCGAAGATAATGGTCGGTCTCGTCGGAGGTCTGCATCGGCGGGTTGGCAAAGGTGAACAGCACGCCGCACAGCAGAATGCACGCCGCGCCCTTTTTGGCAAAGTCCCTGACCCGCCGCAGCGCCAGCGCCGCCGCACCGGCCAGCACGGCCAGCCCCACGCAAAGGCCGGTCACGCCCGCCGCAGATACGCCGCGGGCGTCCAGCCCATAGAACACGCGCCAGTAGTAGCTGACGACAACGCCCAGCGAGGCGCAGACCGCCAACACGAAAGCCCACCGGGCGGCGGGCTGCTGCACGGTGGGTAGGGACAACTTCTTTTTGGAAACGTTTGACATAAAATCAGATTCCTGTAGGGGCGAGGCATGCCTCGCCCGGCTGTTCGCCGCGCCGCAAGGTATCCGGCTTGGCAAGGTCGGGGGCCGGGCGTACCCGGCCCCTACAGTGCATGAAAAATCTGCGATGTTACAGAATATACTGTCCGACCTTGTACTGATCCAGGTTGCCGCGCAGGAACTCGATGGTCGCAGCCAGGCCCTGCTCAAAGGTGTACTGGGGCGCCCAGCCGGTCAGCGCACGCAGCTTGGTGGAATCGCCCAGCAGGCGGTTGACCTCGCTCTTTTCGGGGCGCAGACGCTCGGCCTCGCAGACAATCTTGGCGTTCGGGTTGATCTGGGCAATCAGCTCGTTGGCCAGATCACCGATGGAATGCTCAACGCCCGTCGCAATGTTCAGCTCCTGGCCAATCGCGGCGTCGCAGTCGGCAATCGTCATAAAGCCGTTGGCCGTGTCCTTGACATAGTTGAAGTCGCGGGTCGGGGTCAGGCTGCCGAGCTTGATCTCGGTCTGACCGGCCAGCAGCTGGGTGATGATGGTCGGGATAATGGCGCGTCCGCTCTGGCGCGGGCCGTAGGTGTTGAACGGGCGCACGATGGTGACGGGCAGGTCAAAGCTGCGGTAGAAGCTCTCGGCCAGGCGGTCCGCGCCGATCTTGGTGGCGGAGTAGGGACTCTGGCCCTGGAACGGGTGCTTCTCGTCGATGGGCACGTACTGCGCCGTGCCGTAGACCTCGCTGGTGGAGGTGACAAGCACGCGCTGGGTGTCCAGCTCACGCGCGGCGTTCAGCACATTCAGCGTGCCCTTGATGTTGGTGTCCACGTAGCTGTCCGGGCTGTGGTAGGAGAAGGGGATCGCGATGAGCGCGGCTAGATGGAACACGCGCTCCTGCCCGCGCATGGCGGTGCGCACGCCGTTGGGGTCGCGCACGTCGCCCATGAAGATGTCGATTTCGCTGCGGATCTCCGGCGGCAGGGTGTCGATCCAGCCCAGCGAGCCAAAGGAATTGTACAGACAGAACGCGCGAACCTTTTCGCCGCGCTTGACGAGTTCTTCGGTCAGGTGGCTGCCAATAAAGCCGTCTGCGCCGGTGACCATAACGGTGTGTGCCATTGCTTGCTCCTTTTTAAAAAGGGGACAGTGCCCCACATTTCAACTTTATTACAAAACAGTATAACCGATTTCGGGGAAGATTTCAACTGTAAGTTATGAATAGTGAATGGGCGGCTGCACGAACGCGGCCCTCATCCGGCCCCGTCCGCTGACGGATGGGGGCAAACCTCGCCTTACAGCCCGTTTACAGTTTTTGCAAAAAATCCCTATTTTCCTATTGACATACGGTTAATTCCGTGTTATCATACAGTCAACCTACAAATCACATAGGTTTATTACAAAAAGCAAGGAGGTGCAAAGTATATGGCTCACGTTTTCGGTGATCTGCTGCGTCAGAACTTCCGCTGTGGCCGAATGCCTAACTCCCGGGCAAATGCAGTCCGGGCGCAGGGCAATGCTTTGCACTGCCTGTAAAACCGGCGCCGCACTGCATATTCTGCCCGGGAGTTGTACCAAAACGACCCCCGGCTTTTCTTTTACAAAAAAACAGAAAAAAACAGAAATGAGGATTTTATCATGAGCGAGCGTAAACTGCATTTTGAGACCCTTCAGCTGCACGTCGGACAGGAGCAGGCCGATCCCGTCACCGATTCCCGTGCGGTGCCCATCTACCAGACCACTTCCTATGTGTTCCCCAATTCCCAGAATGCCGCTGACCGCTTTGCCCTGAGGGCCGAGGGCAACATCTACGGCCGCCTGACCAACTCCACCGAGGATGTTTTTGAAAAGCGCATCGCGGCTCTGGAGGGCGGCGTTGCCGCGCTGGCCGTTGCCTCCGGCGCCGCTGCCATCGACTACACCCTTCAGGCACTGGCCCAGAACGGCGGGCACATTGTGGCGCAAAAAACCATCTACGGCGGCACCTCCAACCTGCTGGCCCACACGCTGCCCGCGTTCGGTGTGCAGACGACCTTTGTCAACGCCCATGATCTGGCCGAGGTCGAGGCTGCCATTCAGGACAACACCCGCGCTGTCTATATTGAAACGCTTGGTAACCCCAACGCCGACATCCCCGACATTGACGCCATTGCCGCTATCGCCCACAAGCACAGCATTCCGCTTGTCATCGACAACACCTTCGGCACGCCCTACCTGATCCGCCCGATCGAGCATGGTGCCGACATCGTTGTCCATTCTGCCACCAAGTTCATCGGCGGCCACGGCACCTCTCTGGGCGGCATCATCGTTGACTCCGGCAAGTTCGACTGGAAGGCCAGCGGCAAATTCCCCGCCTTCTCGGAGCCGAACCCCAGTTACCACGGCGTCTGCTTTGCCGAGGCTGCCGGCCCTGCCGCCTTTGTGACCTATGTGCGCGCCGTGATCCTGCGCGATCTGGGCGGCTGCATCAGCCCGTTCAACGCATGGGTGCTGCTGCAGGGCACCGAGACGCTCTCCCTGCGTCTGGACCGCCACAATGAAAACACCAAAAAGGTCGTCGAGTTCCTGACCCACCACCCCAAGGTGGAGAAGGTCAACCATCCCAGCCTGCCCGATCACCCCGACCACGCCCTGTATGAGAAGTACTTTCCCAACGGCGGCGCATCGATCTTCACCTTCAACATTAAGGGCGGCCAGAAGGAGGCCTTCGAGTTCATCGATCATCTGCAGATCTTCTCTCTGCTGGCCAATGTCGCCGATGTCAAGAGCCTTGTAATCCACCCGGCCACCACGACCCACGGCCAACTCTCCGATGCGGAGCTTGCCGATGTAGGCATCGGCCACAACACGATCCGCCTGTCCATCGGCACTGAGCACGTCGACGACATCATCGCCGATCTGGCACAGGCTCTTGACGCTGTCGAGTAATTTGTAAAGACTTTTAGAGGGAACAGGGATTATATAGAACACCGCCGCCCGTGGGTTGCAAGCCCCATGGGCGGCGGGTTTTGTTTGCAATTTTTGCGGAAGTGTTGTATGCTTTGTAGGGGCCGGGCATGCCCGGCCCGCGGGCTTGCGGTCGGTACCCGCTGCCGGGAAAACTGTAGGGCGGCATGCCCTCATGCCGCCGCCAACCACGCCATGTGACCCGTTTACGGTACGGCCACGCGGATGCTCACGGCGGGGTGAGGGCACCCCGCCCTACGCATACGAGACAAACGGTGCGCCTGCCGTATTGCTGCAGGGCCGGGCATGCCCGGCCCCTACACCGCTACAAGGAAAAATGAAAACATGAATATCATCGAAATCACAGATTTATCCGCCCCCGAGCTGGCGCCTTACACCAGGCTCACCGAGGCCCAGCTGCGCAATAAGCTGGAGCCCGAAAAGGGTATCTTCATCGCCGAAAGCCCCAAGGTCATCGGCACGGCGCTGGACGCCGGGTGCGAACCGCTCTCCTTTTTGATGGAGCGCCGCCAGATCGACGGCCCCGCCGCGGGCGTGCTGGCCCGCTGCCCCGACGCCGCCGTCTACACCGCGGACCGCAGCGTGCTGCAGGCCCTGACCGGCTACGCGCTGACCCGGGGTGTGCTCTGCGCCATGCGCCGTCCGCAGCCGCGCAGCGTCGAGGCGCTGTGCAGAGACGCCCGCCGCGTCGCGGTGCTGGAGGGCATCGTCGATTCCACCAACATCGGGGCCATCTTCCGCGGGGCCGCCGCACTGGGCATGGACGCGGTGCTGCTCTCGCCGTCCTGCTGCGACCCGCTCTGCCGCCGTGCCGTCCGCGTCAGCATGGGCACGGTGTTCCAGGTGCCGTGGGCAACGCTGGGTGACAGCCCTGCCGACTGGCCCGAGGCCGGGATGGCCCGCCTGCACGCGCTCGGCTTTAAAACTGCCGCCATGGCACTGGACAGCCGCGCCGTCAGCATCGATGACCCCGCGCTGCGTGCCGAGCCGCGCCTTGCCATCGTGCTGGGCACAGAGGGCGACGGCCTGGCCCGCACCACGATTGCCCACTGTGACTACACCGTCATGATCCCCATGCAGCACGGCGTAGACTCACTGAACGTGGCCGCGGCAGGGGCCGTGGCATTCTGGGAGCTGCAGGCAAGATAATATAGTGTGCCTTCCCCCGCAGGGGAAGGTGTCTGCGGCCCTGCCCGCAGACGGATGAGGGAAAACCTTGCCTTGATTGCCCGCGAACGGGTTGCTATGGGAAGGCCGCCCCTCATCCGACCTCGCTCCGCTCGGCCACCTTCCCCCACTGGGGAAGGCTTTTGTGCGCTCCGTCAATCTGCCACAAAAACATTACAAAACTTTTACGCCCTGCTGACCGAAACGTCGGCGGGGCTTGTTGTTTTTGACGGAGCAAAATGTTACAATAATTATACAAGCACGCAAAATGCGTGCAATAACAAATGCGGGGGTTTTCTTCCATGGGCTTCCTGAAAAAATTCACCAAACAGGAGATCAGCTGGATGATGTACGACTGGGCCAACAGCGCCCACTCGGTCATCGTCGTGACTATCCTGCCCATCTTCTTTGACACCGTTGCGGGCTACACCGCCGACAGTGTGTCCAGCATGTCCACCTGGGGCTTTGCCACCAGCCTGGCTATGGCCATCGTCGCCCTCAGCGCGCCGTTCCTGGGCGTGTTCGGCGACATCCGCGGTATGCGCAAAAAGCTGTTCACGGCATTTCTGCTCATCGGTGTTGTCTCGGTAGCAGGGCTTTCACTTACGCCGTTCATGGACTTCACCGCCTCGCCGGAAGCGGCGGGCAGGGTCGCGGCGATGGTGCTGGTGCTCTACATCACAAGCACCATCGGCTTTGATGCGTCCTGCATCTACTATGACGCTTTCCTGACCGACGTCACGACGGAGGACCGCATGGACTCGGTCTCGACGCTGGGCTACGGCCTCGGCTACATCGGCGGCTCGACGATCCCCTTGCTGATCTTCCTCATCATGAACGCCGTCGGCGTGCCGATGCTGACCTGCCTCGGGTTCATCTTTGGCCTGACCGCCGTGTGGTGGCTCGTGTTCAGTGTCCCGCTGCTCAAAAACTGTGAGCAGACCTCCGGCAAGCCCTATAAGAAGGGCGACGTGGGGGCCAGCATTAAAAACGTGTTCACGACCATGAAGGAGATCGGCGCGGATAAGCCGATGCTGATCTACATTATATCGTACTTTTTCTACATCGACGGTGTGCATACCATCATCAGCATGTCTACAAGCTACGGCACCAACCTGGGGCTGGACTCCGCCGGTATGCTGCTGGCGCTGCTGCTGGTGCAGGTGCTGGGCCTGCCGTTCTGCCTGCTCTACATGAAGCTGGCCGAGAGGTTCGGCGCGCGCACGATGGTCGGCGTCGGCATCTGCGTTTACATGTTTATCTGCGTATTTGCGTTCTTTATGAACAGCCTATGGCAGTTCTGGATGCTGGCCGTGCTCTGCGCCACCAGCCAGGGCGGCATTCAGGCGCTGTCCCGCTCGATGTTCGGCAAGCTCATTCCCGACAAGGCCCGCAGCGGCGAGTTCTTCGGCTTCTTTGACATCTTCGGCAAGTTCTCGTCTATCATGGGCCCGGCGCTTGTCGGCTTTGTCAGTGCCTTTACCGCCAACAAAATGCTGGCCGACCAGGGTCTGACCGCCGCCACAGCCACCGCCGAGCAGGTCGATGCCATCAATGCCGCCGCCGGACCGTTCGGCATTTTGTCCGTCATCCTCATCATCATTGTCGGTGCCGTGCTGTACTTTGGCGTGCTGCCGAAAGTTATGACGAATGACGAGAGGAAGATTTGAAGCAGAATGCCTTCTCCCTTGGGGGAAGGTGGCCGAGGCCCCGCCCGAGGTCGGATGAGGGGCGAGTTGCCGGATATTGCCCGTAAGCGGGAAATACCGTAAGCTCTGCCCTCATCAGTCCGCTGCGCGGACAGCTTCCCCCTCGGGGGAAGCCTTTTTGAAAATTTGACTTTTTCCCCTCCACGCAGTACAATTATACCTACGCTGATACGAAAGGGGACCCCACATGCCGGAAGGCTATACCCATGTGCGCACCGCAAGAAAAGCTGCGGAAACCATCCACTACAAAATTCAGTGCCCGGCGGCGTTTGCGGCGGGTGCCAACGGCCCGGACAGCTTTTTCTGCTTTGAAATCTGGAAAAAGCGCGCCAAGCGCCGCTATGACCTGCCCGGCCTCGGCAGCCGTATGCACGAGGAAAAGACCGGCGCGTTCCTGCGCAGTCTTTGCGCCAACGTCAAGACCCGCCCGCAGGTCGAGTACACGCTCGGCTTTTTGAGCCACTACGCCGCGGATACCGTCGTGCATCCGTTCATCTGTGCCATGTGCGCGCCCGGCCAGCCCTACGCGGGCAAGGGCGGGCACGGCTATCTGGAGATCGCGCTCGACTCGACGCTCCACGCCGAGGACACCGGCTCTGCGCTGGTTCCCGTCGATGACGTCAGCCCCCTGCCCACAGGGGAGGAGTTGGCCGACATCACGGCGCTGCTGCATACCTGTCTGCTGGAAACCTACGGCGAGGACATCCCCGTGGAGTACCTGGCCGATGCGTTCTGGCACACCTACAGGCTGCGCGGGCTGTTCCCCAGTAAGCACGGCTTGCGCCGGGTGTTTTTCTGGCTCGTGGAGCCGCTGTTCGGCGGGCGCGGCTTCATCACGGGCCACGTCTCGCCGCGGCAGCTGGACAAGCGCCTGCCCGACGACTGGACCGACCCGTTTACCGGCGAGCATCACGACGGCGGCCTGTTTGCGCTGCTGCCAAAGGCAGTTTTTCGCAGTGAGCAGTTCATGGGTGCGGCGCTGCTGTACTGGATGAACCGGCTGCCCCCCGCAGAATTTGCCGAAAAGCTCGGCAGTATGAGCTATCTGCAGGGCATCGCCACCCCCGAGAGCGACCCTGACACAACAAATCAAACCGAAAAGGAGAACACCGTATGATTCGCATTACCATGCAGAACGGCAAGACCATCGACATTGAGCTGGACCACAGCGCAGCCCCCATCACCTGCGAGAACTTTGAGAAGCTCGTCAAGGACGGCTTTTACAACGGCCTGACCTTCCACCGCATTATTCCCGGCTTCATGATCCAGGGCGGTGACCCGCAGGGCACCGGCATGGGCGGCCCCGGCTGGCACATCAAGGGCGAGTTCCTGCAGAACGGCGTTGCCAACCCCATCAAGCACACCCGCGGCGTCATCAGCATGGCCCGCTCGATGGACCCGAACTCCGCCGGCAGCCAGTTCTTCATCATGCACCAGGATGCCCCGCATCTGGACGGCAGCTACGCCGCCTTTGGCCATGTTGTGAACGGCATTGAGGTCGTCGATGAGATCGCCAACGTTGCCACCGACTGGAACGACAAGCCCCGCACGCCGGTTGTCATGGAAAAGGTCGAGATCGTCTGACAGCAATAAAGAGAGCTATGCCCACGGGCATAGCTCCTTTTTTATTATAAGGCAACACCGCACAATTCCCGCCTAGCGGCTTAAGCACCGCTCCGGCGGCTGCGGTACGGCATCTGCGTTGCCAAAATGCTCGATAAGACATCCAGTATTATCTGCGCTTTTGGCTTAGCAGCTGCCGCACCTCGCTCGCCGTATCGGCACTTAGAATTATGCGGTATTGCCATAAGGCTTCCCCCACGGGGGAAGGCGTTTGATTTTAAATCACATAATCATTCCCCGGCTGGCTGGTGTTCACCAGGTCCGCCAGAGTGATGCCGTCGAAATAGTCGTTGATCATCGTATTCAGCTTGCGCCACATCGGCAGGGTGCGGCACTCGGCCATGCGGCGGCACTCCACGGGGTTCTGCTCCAGGCAGGCCACCGGGGCCAGGCTGCCCTCGCTCAGGCGCAGGATGCTGCCGACGGTATACTCCTCGGGCGTTTTGGTCAGGCGGTAGCCGCCGGACTTGCCGCGCAGACCGGTCAGGTAGCGCTCCTTGACAAGGCTCTTCACGATGGCCTCCAGATATTTTTCGGAAATTTCCTGCCGTGCGGCGATCTCCTTCAGGGGGATATAGCCGTCGTGCTGGTGCTCGGCAATATCGATCATAACACGCAGCGCATAACGGCCCTTCGTTGAAATCATCATAGTGGTATGCTCCTTACTGTTCTTATAACCTATTATACAGGTTGGTAAATAGGATGGCAACACCTTTTTGCAAAATAATTTTGGAAAATTCCCTATTACCCTATTGACAAACGGGGAAATATGTTGTACAATCCTATCAACCTACAAGAAAGGTATGAATTGATATGCGAAAGGGATTTGTGCCATACGCGCGATGTCGCCGTCATGAGCTGTAAAACCGCGACCGATTTACCAATAAACAGAAATGACGATGGAGGAAACTACCATGAGCAAGATTTATACTTCCGCAGACCAGCTGATCGGCCACACCCCGCTGCTGGAGCTCACCCATATTGAAAACGCCGAGAAGCTTGAGGCAAAAATTCTCGCTAAACTGGAATATTTCAACCCCGCCGGCTCCGTCAAGGACCGTATTGCCAGGGCCATGATCGACGACGCCGAGGCCACCGGCAAGCTGAAGCCCGGCTCCGTCATCATCGAGCCGACCTCCGGCAACACCGGTATCGGTCTGGCGTCCGTCGCCGCCGCCCGCGGCTACCGCATCATCATCGTCATGCCCGAGACGATGAGCGTCGAGCGCCGCCAGCTGATGAAGGCCTACGGCGCCGAGCTGGTGCTGACCGACGGTGCCAAGGGCATGAAGGGCGCCATTGCCAAGGCCGATGAGCTGGCGAAGGAGATCCCCAACAGCTTTGTGCCCGGCCAGTTTGTAAACCCGGCCAACCCCGATGCCCACAAGCGCACCACCGGCCCCGAGATCTGGGAGGACACCGACGGCAAGGTCGACATCTTCGTGGCCGGTGTCGGTACGGGCGGCACTGTGACCGGTGTCGGCGAGTACCTGAAGAGCCAGAACCCCAACGTCAAGGTCGTGGCCGTTGAGCCGGCTTCCTCCCCCGTGCTGAGCAAGGGCACTGCGGGCGCGCACAAGATTCAGGGCATCGGTGCCGGCTTTGTGCCCGACGTGCTGAACACCAAGGTCTACGATGAGATTATCCCCGTCACCAACGAGGACGCCTTTGCCACCGGCAAGCAGGTCGGCCACAAGGAGGGCGTGCTGGTCGGCATCTCCTCCGGCGCTGCGATCTGGGCCGCCATCCAGCTGGCCAAGCGCCCCGAGAACAAGGGCAAGACCATCGTGGCCCTGCTGCCCGACACCGGTGACCGTTATCTGTCCACCCCGCTGTTCGCGGACTGATTGCAATAACAGGAAACCTTTGCTATAATAAAGGTACTGTTGCATACGAAGTGAAGGCCGTAGGGGCCGGACATGTCCGGCCCGCAGCTTTCCCGGCAATGCCCTGATAAGGCGAGGCCGCGGGCGAGGCATGCCTCGCCCCTACAACTCAAAAGCAAAAATGTGCAGCACGAAAGAACCGTGCTGCATATTTTTTTAACCAAGGAGGCCCCTATGTCAAATACCCCCGGCGCGTTGATCGCCATGAGCGGCGGCGTGGACAGCACCGTCGCCGCCTACCTGATGAAGCAGGCGGGCTGCCGCTGCATGGGCGCGACCATGCGCCTGTACCAGAATGAGGATCTGGGCCAGAGCGGGTTCCACACCTGCTGCTCGGCGAAGGACGTCGAGGACGCCGCCGAGGTCGCGTTCCAGCTCGACATCCCGTTTGAGGTCGTGAACTACACCGAGGAATTCCGCGAAAAGGTCATTGCCAAGTTCATCGAGACCTACGAGGCGGGCGGCACGCCGAACCCCTGTATCGACTGCAACCGCACGATGAAATTTGACAAAATGCTGGACTTTGCCCGGGAGCACGGCCTGGACTATGTGGTCACAGGCCACTACGCCCGCATCGAGCAGGACCCCGCCACAGGCCGCTGGCTGCTGAAAAAAGCACTGTACACCGATAAAGACCAGAGCTATGTGCTCTACGTTCTGACCCAGGACCAGTTGGCGCACACGAAGTTCCCGCTGGGCGGCATGGACAAACCGTCCATCCGCAAGATCGCCGAGGAGCAGGGCTTCTGCAACGCGCGCAAGCACGACAGCCAAGACATCTGCTTTGTGCCCGACGGAGACTACGTCGGCTTTATGGAGCGCTACACCGGCAAATATTACCCGGACGGCGACTTTTTGGACGTGAACGGCAACGTTGTGGGCCGCCACCACGGCGCGGTGCGCTACACCTGCGGCCAGCGCAAGGGGCTGGGGCTGGCGTTGGGCGCGCCGGTCTACGTCTGCGGCAAGGATATGGAGAAGAACACTGTCACCGTCGGCCCCGAGAGCGAGCTGTTCAAGACGACGCTGATTGCGGGGGACTTCAACTGGATTTCGATTCCCGAGCTGACCGCCCCCATGCGCGTCAAGGCCAAGGCCCGCTACCGCCAGGTCGAGCAGCCCGCGACGGCCTACCCGCTGGAAAACGGCCTTGTGAAGGTCGTTTTTGACGAGCCCCAGCGCGCCATCACCCGCGGCCAGGCTGTGGTGCTGTATGACGGCGACGTGGTCGTCGGCGGGGGAACGATATTATAAATAATAGATAAAAAATAATAAATAATAAATACGGTGCAGCTGCGATTTTGCAGCTGCACCGTTGTTTTGTATAAAGGATGCAGGGGGCGGACATGGTTCGCCCGCGGTACATAGCGGCAACCGCCATACACGCGGGTCGATGGCGGGCATTGACCCCTACATCGTAGGGGCGGATTCCATATCCGCCCGGAAACCCTGTGGCTGCGGCAACGTCCGCGGGTGAGCAATGTCCGCCCCTACAAAACGCGGCTTACCGTTACTTACAGCTTCTCCAGCGCCGCCTTCACGCGCTTAACAGTCTCCTCTTTCCCCATCATCGCGGCCAGGTCTGTGCCGCCGCCCGGGGTGCGGGACTTGCCGGAGAGGGCAATGCCCAGCGGGAACAGCAGCCAGCCGTTCTTCTTCTCCATGTTCTCGGCCAGCGTCTTGCACGCCTCAAAGATCGCGTCGCGGGTCCAATCGGTTTGCGCCTCCAGCACGGGCAGCAGGGCGGTCAGGGCCTCCTTCGCGGACTCGGGGCTCGTTTTCTGCTTCTTGTTGCGGTACATCTCAGCGTCAATGGGCAGCACGGCGTCAAAGAAGTCGAGCTGCGGCGGGATGTCCTCCAGCACCTCGCAGCGAGGCTGCAGGTTGGCGCAGAGCAGGTCACGGTCAATGCTGCAGTGTACGGCGCTGTCGATGAACGGGTCGGCCAGACGGCGGAACTCCTCAGCGGGCAGGGCACGGATGTAGGCAGCGTTGATGGCACGCAGCTTCAGCGGGTCAAAGATAGCCGGAGACTTGGAAATGCGGGCCGGATCCCAGATCTTGATCATCTCGTCCAGAGAGAAGATCTCCTGCTCGCCCTCGGGTGCCCAGCCCAGCAGCAGCAGATAGTTCAGCACGGCGGCGGGCAGATAGCCCTTCGCCACGAGGTCCTGATAACTGGCATCGCCGTTGCGCTTCGACAGCTTGTTCTGCGCGTCCTTCATGACGGGCGGGCAGTGGATGTAGACGGGCTTCTCCCAGCCGAACGCATCGTACAGCAGGTTGTACTTCGGCGTCGAGGACAGATACTCGCTGCCGCGGATGACATGGGTAATGCCCATCAGGTGGTCGTCCACGACGTTCGCAAAGTTGTAGGTCGGCATACCGTCGGTCTTGATCAAAATCTGGTCGTCCAGCTCCCTGACATCGACCTCGATATGACCGTAGACAACATCGTCAAAGCCCGCCACGCCGCTCTCGGGGATCTTCTGGCGGATGACATAGGGCTCGCCCGCGGCCAGCTTGGCGGCAACTTCCTCGGCGGTCAGGTGGCGGCAGTGGCCGTCGTAGTGGGTCATTTCGCCCGCAGCGCGCTGGGCCTCGTGCATTTCGTTCAGGCGCTCCTCGGTGCAGAAGCAGTAGTAGGCCTTGCCAGCCTTGACAAGCTGCTCGGCGTACTGCTTGAACATGCCCATGCGCTGGCTCTGCACGTAGGGGCCGACGGGACCGCCCACGTCGGGGCCCTCGTCCCAGGTCAGGCCGGTAGCCTTGAGCGTGCCGTAGATGATGTCGGTAGCGCCCTCGACCAGACGGCCCTGGTCGGTGTCCTCAATGCGCAGGATGAAGGTACCGCCGTTATGGCGGGCCTGCAGATAGGTGTACAGTGCGGTGCGCAGGTTGCCGACGTGCATATAGCCCGTGGGCGACGGCGCAAAACGGGTGCGGACGGTAGACATAGTTATTACCCCTTTATAAGACATTCAATTGGTTTCATTATAGGCGGACGGAAAGGCGGTGTCAATGGGAGAAAAGGCTTCCCCCTGGGGGGAAGCTGTCAGCGGCCCTGACCGCTGACTGATGAGGGGAAACCTTGCTGCCGTGATTTGTTTACAGGCAGCAACGACAAGCTTTTCCCTCATCCGGCCCTGCGGGGCCACCTTCCCCCAAGGGGGAAGGCAAAGCGCACGGGCAATTACACCAAAAACTCCTCAAACCGATGCAAATCGTCAATTTTGACTGTGCCGCGGTAATACACGCCATCCTCGCGGTATTCCTCCGCGGCGACGCTGCCGCGGCGGCGGAGAATGTCCGCCAGCGCCAGCTTGTCATAGGGCAGCACGATCTCGATCGTGCGCACGCGGTGGTTCAGCACCTCGTCGAGCTTTGCCAGCAGTGCGGGCAGACCGTAGCCGGTTTTCGCGCTCGTCAGCAGGATATCCGGGTCAAAGGCCACGGTGTTGGCGGTGTCGCACTTGTTGTAGACGACCAGCTGGGGGATGTCCGCGCAGTCGAGGCTGCCCAGCACCTCATCGGTCACGGCCAGCTGTTCGGCTGCCTGTGCGTCGCCCGCGTCGGCCACCTTGACGATGACATCCGCGAACGCGGCCTCCTCCAGCGTGGATTTGAACGCCTCCACCAGATGGTGCGGCAGGCGGCTGACAAAGCCGACGGTATCCACCAGAATAATTTGCAGACCGCTGGGCAGCACCAGCTTGCGGGCCGTCGGGTCCAGCGTTGCAAACAGCATGTCGGCTTCAAAAATCTGCTCGCCGCACAGCGCGTTCAGCAGGCTCGACTTGCCGACGTTCGTGTAGCCGACCAGCGCGACCACAGGCACATTGTTCTTCTGGCGGGCCCGGCGGGTCTCGCCGCGGCGCTTTTCCAGCTCCTTTAAGCGGCCCTCGAGATGCTCAATGCGGTGGTGCAGATGGCGGCGGTCCAGCTCGAGCTTTGTCTCACCGGCGCCGCGGCGGGCACCCCCGCCGCCCCCGCCGCCGCCGCCCTGGCGGCTCAGGGCTTCGCCCAGCCCCTGCAGACGCGGCAGCTGATAGCGCAGCGTGGCAAGCTCGGTCTGCAGCTTGCCCTCGTTCGTCGTGGCGCGTGCGCGGAAAATCTCCAAAATCAGCATCGTGCGGTCCAGTACCTCGACTTGCAGTGCCGCCGACAGGTTGCGGATCTGGCTGCCGGTCAGCTCACCGTCAAAGATGGCGGCTGCCGCGTTCACATTCTGGCAGACAAGCCGCGCCTCGGCGACCTTGCCCTCACCCAGCAGCGTCGCGGCCTCGGGCGTCGCACGCTTCTGCACGACCTCGGCCACGGCGTCCATGCCGTTGGCGTCGGCCAGCGCCCGCAGCTCGTCCAGGCTGCGCGCCATATCGTACCTGCCCTGATCCAGCGCCAGCAGCACCACGGGCAGCTTCTCGGCGTCGGTGGCTTTCTGGGCAGTGGTGCCAAAGTCTAATTCTGTCGTGTTATCGGTCATAATTCCTCTTTCAAAAGATGGTAGGCGCGGCAGGGGACCGGCGTGCCGTCAAACTTGCGGTCCGTCACGTCATGGTCGTAGACAAAGCCTGCCTTCTGCAAAACTGCGCTGCTGGCAATGTTCTCATTGGCGTGGACGGCGGCCAGCCAGTCTGCGCCCACGGTGTCAAACCAGTAGTCCCGCACAGTACAGAGTGCCTCGGTGGCGTAGCCTTTATTCCACCACTTGCGGCCCAGCGCATAGCCGACCTCCCAGGCGGGGCCAAGGCGTTCGGTGTTCAGGTGCCAGCCCATCTTCAGCGCCGGGGCGGGGAAGAGGCTGATCGTGCCAAACAGCACCCCGGTGTGCTTGTCGGTGATGCCCCACTGGTAAAAGGCCGGGTCATCATAGTGCTTTTCCCACTCGTTCAGCGTCTCGGCGGTCTCGCCCCAGCTGCGGTGGGCGTTCCAGCGCAGGTATTGGGTCACCTGCCTGTCGCTGGCCCAGTTGTTGAACATCATTTCGCTGTCGTCGATGGAGAGCCGCCGCAGGACCAGCCGCTCCGTCTCCAGCTCTTGTGTGCCGCAATGCTTCATGTTGTCGCCTTACTTTCTATGGAAGATGCCGCGCAGGATGCCAAGGCCCATGCTCCAGAGCCTGGCGAGCTGTGCGCGGTAGAGGGTGCAGTAGATAAACAAAATCACGCCTACCAGCGCAAATTTTATAAAGAAGTGCTGCCACAGCAGCGTGCCGATGGCCGTGACCGCGAACGCCAGCAGAAAGCCGGAGATCGTCTTGGGGTAGCTGGCCACCGTGCGGTAGTACATCTGCCCCGTGATGCTGCGGTACAAAAACGCAAGACCGTTGCTGGCGGCCAGCGCCAGTGCCGCGCCGGTCAGCCCGAACGCGGGCACAAGCAGGGCGCAGAGCCCAAAGTTGGACAGCGCCCCCAGCCCGATGCCAATCGTGTCATGCCACGGCTTGCGGGCAATCGAGTTGCCGTAGACCGTGCCCTCGCACAGAATGTTGAACACAACGGCCAGCATCAGCAGCGGGAAAATGGCAAGGCAGCCGCGCTTGTCCGGGAAGATGACAAAGACGATGTCCTCGAACATGACCAGCACGCAGAAGAAGCCGAAAATCAGCAAATTCAGCACGTCATGCACGCGGCAGATGCGCTCCTGCTCGTCGCGGTAATGACTGTAGACGTAGGGCCCCCAGTAGGTGGAAAAGCCCGCCTGAATGGCCGTGACGAGCTGCGCCAGACTGTAGCCGAAGGCAAACAGGCCCTGGGCGTTCTCGCCGCTGGCGTTGCCGACGAACGAAAGGCAGATGCCGCTGGACAGGCTGAACAAAATCTGCGCCGGGGCCAACGCCACGCCGTAGGGCACGGTCTGGCGCGCGATGCCGCCCAGCTGTGCGCTGGGCAGCGGCGCAAACACGGCGGCGCGGTATTTATACCCGAACGCAATCGCCACAACACCAAAACTTAGAATTGCCGCAACCGCCAGAACAAAGACGTTGGATGTAAAAAAGCCCGGCAGCAGGTAAAACAGGTTGTAGCAGCCCTGCATCCAGAGCGTCTCCGCCGTGTAGGCGCGCAGGTCGTTTTCCAAGCGCAGCAGCACGTTTAAGTAGCGCACCAGCATATACAGCGCCGCGTTGAGGAACAGCAGCGGCACAATGCCCGGCCCGGCGCTGCCCAGACCGAACGCCGCTGCCAGCGGCTGCGCAAAGAACACGCTGCCCGCTACGCCCAGCAGCATCATAAACGCCGCCGAAATCCGCGTGCAGGCCGCGAACAGCTGCCGCGGCTCGGCCCCGGCGGGCGGCTCATGGTAAAAGCGCAGCAGCGCCTGATCCAGCCCCAGAATGCCGATGTTCATGATCGTGGCCGTGTAGGTCATGAAGGTGACCGGTGCGCCCAGCACCTCAGCGGGCAGCAGCCCCTTGACGATGAGCGCCAGCCCCGTGATGGCAAAGCCCAGATAGGTCGCCACCGAATATTTCATCACATTCCCGGCGAAGGATTCACCGGAGGATTTTTTGTTTTCTGACATATGTGTGTCCCATCATAGCGTTGTAGGGGCCGGGCATACCCGGCCCGCGGCCTTGCCTTTGCCGCGCGTTTGCCGTACAGTGCAGGGCCGGGCATGCCCGGCCCCTACGCGGTGGTCGTTATTTCACAAACGGCTTGATCCTTGCTTCCATCGCCGCGACCTGCTCCGGCGTCACATGCGCCTTGTCCACGTAGCCGTAGATGCGCTGGGCAAAATTGGCCAGCGGCGGGCAGAAGGCAAAGAGCTTCTTCGGCTCCCAGCCGCGGCGGTAGAGGAAGTGTACCCCCGCCAGCGCGCAGAATTTCAGCTTGTTGAAGTGCGGCGTAAAGCCGTCGCCCATCGGCTCGTCCCGCGGGGGGTTCTTGTACACGTCCTCCAGCAGGTCGGCCATCCGCTTGTAGGCGGGCGTCTCGCCGGGGTCAAAATAGCCCTCGATGACGTCCTTCGCAATCGGGAACGGCGGCTCCGGCTCGGCCATGGCGGCGGCAAACTCGTCGTAGCACGTCACGTAATGGGCGTCCTTGTAAATGACCGGGTCGTACTCGTGTTCAATGGGGACGGGGCGCAGGATGTGGCAGCTCTTGCCGGCCATGTAGACCTCGGCGATGGCGGTGCTCATCCAGATCGAGATCGAGTCCGCCGCGACGATCCACTGCTTGACCGAGTCCGCAAAGATCACGTGGAAGTTAGGACGCTTCTTCGCCAGCTCCTCCAGCGCGGGGCTGTTCCACTCGCTGGGATGGCGGCGGTAGACAAGCTCCACCTCCGGGTGTGCGCCCAGATATTCATCGAACCAACGCAGCGTTTCCTGCATCGAAACGCGGTTGGTTTTGGCAAAGCCCGTAAAATCGGTGCCCGCCATTTTGGAAAGCTCGGCGACCTCGTCGTCGTTCATGCTGGCATAGCCGAAGCTGGAAATGTACAGGTGCAGCTGCTTGGCCGGGTCAAGGCCGAACTCTCTGCAGAGCGTTTCCTTGTCCTTAAAGTAGCCGTCAAACTCCGGGCGCAGAAAGTCCATCATGACCGCGCCGGTCACGGGCGTGTTTTTGGCGTCCATGCCGTGGGCCTGCAGGCGGGCGGCGGTGCGCTTGCCCCAGCAGGTCTGCACGCAGCGCTTGGCGTTGCCGTTCATGTTGAACCAGTCGCCATCCTCCTGCGTGTCGGAGAGCATCTGCTCCCAGTGCAGGTTGACGATTTTGTTGCAGCGGCCAATATTGTTGTACACATGGCTGTTGATGGCCTCGTTGTCATACATGCAGCTGGCGACGAGCACCTCGGGCTTGTCTTTGCCGAACAGCCGCAGATGCTTGGGGTCCAGCAGCTGGCGGATCTCCGCCGTGTAGCCGCGCCGCTCGAGCTCGAGCTTCAGCAAAAGGTCGCTCTCATACTCGCGGACGGTGTGCTCATACAAAATCAGAAAGTCTAAAGCCATGTATACCTCCTAAAAAGCCTTCCCCCGAGGGGGAAGCCTTTCAGCGTGCTATATCCCCAAACAATTCCTGCGTCCACTCCGGCAGTCCATATCGCTCATCCAGATGGAATCCGTCAAAAAACTGCTTGTCATCGTCGGTAATAACGCTGCCGCCCCACTCGTAATCCAGCAGGGTAAAGCCGCATTCGTCAGCCCAGGCGGCCAGCGTCGGCAGCACCGTGCCCTGCATGGTCTCGGTGATGCCGAACACATCGCAGACCTCGGTCCGCACGTTGTCGGCCATCGGCGGCAAAACTACGATGAGCCGCACGCCCTCGCTTTGGCAGCGCCGGGCCAGCGTGTGCAGGCGGTTGAACTGCTCGTCATTCAGCGCCCAGCTTTTGCAGCGCGGCGTGATGGTCGCGGTGTAGTCGTATAATTTGCGGTGCAGCGGCAAAACTGTGCCATCGTCGGCCAGATAATCCGCCTCGACCCAGTCGCCGGATTCAATCGTATCGGGCGTGCCGCGCAGTGTGTCCATGGCAACGGTCAGCGCGTTGACGTTGTACTCGAGGTTGAAGCAGTAGGCCAGCGGATTGTTCAGCGTTTCCTCCAGCGTGGCGAAGCGGTCCGTGTTGTAGCCCGCGTTCAGCGTGTAGAACGAGACCTCGACCAGCAATGTGTCTGCGTCGTGGCCGGAATCCAGCAGATAGTCGGCCAGGTCAAGCGTCTCTTTTAACGATGCACCGCCGAACGCGAGGTTCTGCCACGACTGCCCGGACAGGCTGTCCACAAGGCCCATGTCAAAGTGGGCCAGACGGCTGTCACCCAAAATCAAATTTGTACCGGGCTCCTGCTGGTATGCCCGCACCCGCGCAACCGGCTGGCTGGACGTCGCGGAGGCCTTCAGCCCGAAATAGTTGTTCGGCTCAAATGCAATGAAAAAGGCGAGCCAGAGCAGCACGGGAATTGCCAGCAGCGCCAGCTTTTTGAGAATGCTTTTCACGGACCGGAAACCTCCTTCCCTAATTTTTGTAGAACGTAGGGGCCGGGCATGCCCGGCCCGCCACCTGACGGTAAATGACATCTGATGGGAAAGCTGCGGGCGAGGCATGCCTCGCCCCTACAGCGCAGCTGTCAGAACCCCGCGTACATACCAAATCCGCTGCTTCCAAACCCGCCGCTCTGCATGATATAGCCTGCCAGCAGGGCGATGACAAGGGCATAATATACGGCCCAGCGGTGCTTTTCATTGGCCAGGCAGATTTCGGACGGCTTGTTTTTAAACGCAAACGCCCGGCGGGTGTCAAGGTAAAACGCCAGCGCCAGCACCAGCGCAACAAAGCCGTAGTACGCCGCGACCATGATGGCGTTGGCGTAAAATCCGCCGGACGCGGCGGCGTACAGCTCCGACGCAAACCGCGCGGGGCCCCAGCCCATAAAGCAGCGGCCCAGATACGCGAACGCATCCCCGACGGTCAGCGGTGCGGCGGCGGGGGACGACCCCACACGGAAGAACACCATGCTCACGCACCACAGTACAAACACACCGGCGCGCTTGGCCCACAGCACGCGGGCCGGGGCTTTCTTTTTCGGCTTGCCCAAACGGCGGTGCAGCAGCTCCTCGCCCAGGCGGTAGCTGGCCTGCAAAAGGCCCCACACCACAAAGGGCAGCGTGTTGCCGTGCCAGAAGCCGGAGATAAAAAACACCGTGAACACGCAAAATTCCGCGGGCAGGCGGCTGATTTTGCCGCCCGTCAGCCCGGAGACATCCGCCCACGCCAGCGGCATGAACAGATAATCCTGCAGCCACGACGAAAAGCTGATGTGCCACCGGCTCCAGAAACCCGAAAAATTCGTGGCAAAGAACGGCGTCTTGAAGTTCTCGGGCAGCTCCAGCCCCAGCAGCAGACCCACGGCCCGTGCGACCTCGGAGTAGCCGGAGAAGTTAAAATACAGCTGGAACGTGTAAAACACCGCGGCCAGCACTAGCATAGGCCCGCCGTAGCTGCGGTAGTTCGAGAACACTTCATCCACCAGCAGCCCCAGCACGTCGCTGACGGCCACCAACTTAAACAGGCCCAGTGCCATCAGCCGCAGCGCGCGCACCGTGCGGGCGGCGTCAAAGCGGTGCTCCTTTTTAAACTGGGGCAGCAGCGCCCCGGCGCGGCAGATGGGCCCCTGCGTGACGGTGGCAAAAAAGTTCAAAAACAGCGCACAGTCAATGAAATTCTTCTCGACCTCGCAGTCGCCGCGCGCGGCATCAATTAAGTAGGAGATCGCCGCAAAGCTGTAAAAGCTGATGCCCAGCGGCATGGCAACGGCCTGCCAGCCGCCGTCCGACGCGAACGCGCCGTTATACTTAAAGAACGCCAGGATCGCCAGCAGCCCTACAACGCCAATGCGCAGGAACGCCGTTTTGCGGGCGCCTTCCCGCGCGGTCATGCCGCGTCCGCACAGGTAGGTGAACACGGCAATGGCAATCGTGACCGGCAGCATCGACGGCATCGCCAGTGCGTAAAATACCCAGCTGGCCGCCAGCAGAAACGCGCTCTGCCAGCGCTGCGGCAGATGCAGGTAGACGGCGGCCACGACCAGCAGAAAGCCGAAAAATCCAAAACTTTGCAGGCTCATGGCCGCACCTCCCCTTTATAATCATCGGTAATATCCTATTATACACGATTTCGCGTCCCAGCGCAAGGGATTGGGGCATAAAGAAAGCGGCAGGCCGAAGCCTGCCGCTTTAAGGGTCATAATTTTAAAGCTTTTCGCCAAGCATTTTCTCGAAAAGGCTTGTTACTCCGCAATAATGCTCTTGCCAGTCATTTCCTCGGGGACGGGCAGACCGATATAGGGCAGCATCGTCGGGGCGATGTCCGCCAGGCAGCCGCCCTCGCGCAGCTTCACATCGCCCGCGCCGATGACCGCGAAGGGCACGACGTTGGTGGTGTGGGCCGTGAACGGGGAACCGTCGGGGTTCTTCATCTTCTCGGCGTTGCCGTGGTCGGCAGTCAGGAAAACGACGCCGCCCGCGTTCAGCACCGCGTCGGTGACCTCGCCCACGCACTTGTCAACAGCCTCGACGGCCTTGACCGCTGCGTCAAACACGCCGGTGTGGCCGACCATGTCGCAGTTGGCGAAGTTCAGGATGATGACGTCGTACTTGCCGCTCTCAATGCGGGCCTTGCACTCGTCGGCAACCTCGTAGGCACTCATTTCGGGCTTGAGGTCGTAGGTGGCAACCTTCGGGCTGGGGATGACCTTGCGGTCCTCGCCCTCGCAGGGCTGCTCAACACCGCCGTTGAAGAAGAAGGTCACATGGGCGTACTTCTCGGTCTCGGCAATGCGCAGCTGGGTCTTGCCGTGGGCGGCCAGATACTCGCCCAGCGTGTTCTTCAGCTCCACCGGCGGGTACGCGACCTCGCAGTTGGGCATCGTGGCGTCGTACTCGGCCATGCAGACATAGTGGACCTGCTTGCGGCCGCCGCGGCGCTCAAAGCCGGTAAAGTTGTCGTCGCAGAAGATGCGGGTCATCTGACGGGCACGATCCGGGCGGAAGTTCATGAAGATGACGGTGTCGCCGTCCTGCACGCGGCCACCCTCGCAGGTGACAACGGGAATGACGAACTCGTCGGTCACGTCGGCGGCATAGCTGGCCTCGATGGCCTCGGCAGCGTTGGCGGCGTGGTTGCCCTCGCCGTAGACGAACGCGGCGTAGGCCTTTTCCTCGCGGTCCCAGTTGTTGTCGCGGTCCATGGCGTAGTAACGTCCGGAGACAGAGGCAATCTTGCCCAGCCCCAACTCGTCCAGCTTGGCCTGCAGGTCGGCCAGGAAGCCCTTGCCGCTGTGCGGGTCGGTGTCACGGCCATCCATGATGCAGTGCAGGTAGACGTCCTTCGCACCCATGTGCTTGGCCATCTCCAGAACGCCGAACCAGTGGTCGGCGTGGCTGTGGACGCCGCCGGTGCCGACCAGGCCCATCAGGTGGATGGCCTTGCCCGCGTCGATGGCAGCCTTCATGTTCTTGACCAGCACGGGGTTCTTGAACATCTCGCCGTCCTTGATGGACTTGGTGATGAGGGTCAGCTGCTGGTAGACGATACGGCCCGCGCCCATGTTGGTGTGGCCGACCTCAGAGTTGCCCATCTGGCCGTCGGGCAGGCCGACAGCCATGCCGCTGGCCTGGATGGTGGTCATGGGGTAATTGGCAAAGATCTTGTCCAGATTCGGCTTGCTCGCGGCGGCCACGGCGTTGCCGTAGGTCTCGTCCGGCGTCCAGCCGAAGCCGTCCATGATGCAGAGCATAACAGGTTTTTTAGACATAAATTTGTAGACTCCTTAATAATAGGGTCGTAGGAGCGGCATACATGCCGCCCCTACAAAAGGGGATTTAGCCCTTCGTGGCAGCGTCAACGATGACCGCAAACTGGTCGGCCTTCAGGGAAGCACCGCCGATCAGGCCGCCGTCAACGTCGGGCTTGCTCAGCAGCTCCTCGGCGTTCTTCGGGTTCATGCTGCCGCCGTACTGGACGGTCAGGGCCTTGGCGGCGTCCTCGCCGTACAGCTCGCCGACGACCTTGCGGATGGCGGCGCAGACCTCCTCGGCCTGGTCAGCGGTAGCGGTCTTGCCGGTGCCGATGGCCCAGATGGGCTCGTAGGCGATGACGACGTTCTTCAGCTCGTCAGCGGTCACGCCGTTCAGCGCGATCTTGACCTGCATACGGACCAGCTCCTCGGTCACGCCCTGCTCACGCTGGTCGAGGCTCTCGCCGACGCAGATGATGGGCTTCAGGCCGCCGGCCAGAGCAGCCTTGGTGCGCTTGTTGACGGTCTCGTTGGTCTCGGCAAAGTACTGGCGGCGCTCGCTGTGGCCGATGACGACGTACTCAACGCCGAGGTCGGTCAGCATGTCAGCGCTGATCTCGCCGGTGAAGGCACCGGACTTCTCAAAGTGGACGTTCTCGGCGCCGACGTGGATGTTGGTGCCCTTGGTCATCTCGACAGCGGTGACGAGATCGGTGAAGGGAACGCAGATGACGACCTCGCAGCCGGCGTCCTTGACAGCGGGGATCAGCTCGCTGATGAGGGCCTTGGCCTCGGTAGCAGTCTTATTCATTTTCCAGTTGCCGGCGATGATAGCTTTACGATTCTGTTTATCCATGGTGATTACTCCTTCCATAATAAGCCTTCCCCCGCGGGGAAAGGTGGTGCGAAGCGCCGGATGAGGGGCGGGTGTGCGGATATGACCCGTCAACGGGATAATATGGCAACTCGACCCTCATCAGTCGCCTGCGGCGATAACTTCCTCTTCGAGAGGAAAGCCTTTACATAAAAAGCGCGGCGGCTCTGCCGCCGCGCTCCTGCGGGTATCCTTACAAATTATGCCTTCTGGATGACGGCGATGCCGGGCAGCTCCTTGCCCTCGAGGTACTCGAGAGAAGCGCCGCCGCCGGTGGAGATGTGGGTCATCTTGTCGCCCAGGCCCATCTGCTGGACAGCTGCAGCGGAGTCGCCGCCGCCGATAACGGTGGTAGCATCGCTCTCGGCCATAGCCTTGGCAACAGCCAGGGTGCCGGCAGCCAGGGTCGGGTTCTCAAACACGCCCATGGGGCCGTTCCAGACAACGGTCTTGCTGGCCTTGACGGCGTCAGCAAACAGCTTCATGGACTCGGGGCCGATGTCGCAGCCCTCCTTGTCAGCCGGGATCGCGGTGACGGGAACGATCACGGTATCGACGGGAGCGTCGATGGGATCGGGGAAGTCCTTGATGCAGGCGGCATCGACGGGCAGCAGCAGCTTAACGCCCTTCTCCTTGGCCTTGGCCATCATGTCCTTGCAGTAGTCGAGCTTGCTGTCGTCGCACAGGCTCTTGCCGATCTCGTAGCCCTGGGCCTTCAGGAAGGTGTAGGCCATGCCGCCGCCGATGATCAGCGTGTCGACCTTCTCCAGCAGGTTGGAGATGACGTTCAGCTTGTCCGCAACCTTGGCGCCGCCCAGAATAGCGGTGAAGGGACGCTCGGGATCGTTCACGGCGTTGCCGAGATACTTGATCTCCTTCTCCATCAGGTAGCCGACAGCGGTATCCTTGACATAGTCGGTCACACCGGCGGTGGAGCAGTGAGCACGGTGGCAGGAGCCGAAGGCATCGTCAACGTAAGCGTCGGCCAGGCTGGCCAGCTCCTCGCTGAAAGCGGGCTCGTTCTTGGTCTCCTCCTTGCGGAAACGGGTGTTCTGCAGCAGAACGACCTCGCCGTTGCCCATGGTGGCAACAGCAGCCTTGGCGTTCTCGCCGACGACATTGTCATCGTCCGCAAAGGTAACAGGCTGGCCCAGCTTCTCGCTCAGGCGGACAGCAACGGGGGCCAGGCTGAACTTGGCCTCGGGGCCGTTCTTCGGCTTGCCCAGATGGCTGCACAGGATGACCTTAGCGCCGTCGGCAATCAGCTTCTTGATGGTCGGCAGTGCGGCGTTGATGCGGTTATCGTTGGTGATAACGCCGTCCTTCATCGGGACGTTGAAGTCGCAGCGAACCAGTACGCGCTTGCCGGCGTAGTTCTCATCGTCAATGGTCTTTTTACCCAAACCCATAGTAAAAGCTCCTCTCGGTATGTTTCACATTTTTGGCGGGGCGCACCGCGCCCCAAGGGGTTTATCCTTATTATACGCATAAAACCGAAAATGCGCAAGTGTTTTTGATATATTTTTAACCACTTTGGGCGGCTGTGCCTGTAAATTTTTTGTGTATGGCCTTATTGGCCGCCAAGCTCCCGCCAAGTGACGGCCGCTTTGCGCCGGACGCGATGCTCTGCGTCGGGGCAAAGGTTGCACACGCTGGGCATTTACACTATAATGTAGGGGTCGATGCTCGTCATCGATCCGGGAGCTTTGCCGCAACCACGCCGCCACACACATCCCCCCACAAGGAGCCGCCATGAAACAAAAACCGCCCCGTTGGGTACAGATCACCGCCGCCGTACTGCGCCGCTACCTGGCGCTGGACATGACGGTCTACGCCGGATCCGCCACGCTGTTTCTGCTGACGGCGTCCTTCCCGCTGCTGATGTGGGTGCTGATGCTTGTCAACCTGGTGCCCGGCTTCTCGGTAGAAGGCGTCGCCGAGCTGCTGGCGGACTTCCTGCCGCAGATCCCCGAGATACAGACTGCCATCCTCGGCCTTTTGCAAAATTTAAGCGGCCAGTCTGCACAGTTTGTGGCGTCGCTGGCTGTGCTGACGACCATCGTCTCGGCGTCGGGCGGTATGAACGCACTGCAGATCGGCCTGCAAAGGCTGACGCCCGGCTCGCACCGGACGTTTTTGAACCGCCTGCTGGCGATTGGCTACACCTTCGTGTTTGAGCTGCTGCTTTTGGTCATGCTGGCGCTGCAGGGCATGCACTCCCTGTTTGCGCGCTTTGCCGATACATTGCCGTTTTTTCGCCATTACGCGGCCATTGTGGCCCCGCTGCAGCGGGTGGCCAGCATTGGCCGGATCGTCTCGGTCCCGCTGCTGTTCGGGCTGCTTTTGCTGATTTACACCTACGTCCCCGGCGGGCGGCGCACGCCGCGCAGCCAGCTGCCGGGCACGATCTTTGCAACGGCGGGGTGGCTGGTCTTCTCCCGTGTGTTCTCGTTTTACATCCTGCATTTTTGGCGTCTGTCGTATATCTACGGCTCGCTGACGGCGGTCATTCTGATTATTTTGTGGCTGTATGTGATCATCAATCTGCTGTTTCTTGGCGCGGGATTGAACGCGGAGATGAACGGAAAAACAGAGCAATGACCGCGGCGGCATGAGGGCATGCCGCCCTACAGCGCACCGTATCGTCAGATGTAGGGCGGGGTGCCTTCACCCTGCCGCAGTTTTCCGCTGCCTGCCGTAAACAGGCAATCTCCGCACACGCGCCCCTCATCCGTCTGCGGGCGGGGCCGCAGACACCTTCCCCCGAAGGGGAAGGCTCCGCATCCATAAACAAAATCTGCCGACCCAACATCGGGTCGGCAGACTTTACTTACGTACAAATTATCGCTTAATATCGTAATTCATGTTCATCAGGTTGCGGATGCTCTCGACGTCGTCGGTAATGTTGGCGTCGCCGTGGATGGTGTGCTTGATAGCGCTGGACGCCACAGCAAAGTTGACCATATCCATCGGCTTGTAGTCGTGCATCATCGCGTAGATCAGGCCGCTGGCAAAAGCGTCGCCGCCGCCGACACGGTCCAGAATGTTGAAGGTGTAGAGCTTGGACTCGAAGGTGTGCCCCTCGTACCACATGAATGCCTTCAGGCTGTTCTCGCTGCCGGAGTGGACGTAGCGCACATGGCGGGCAATGCACTTCAAATTCGGGTAGCGGTCAATGAAATGCTGGAAGATCTCGTCCTGCTGCTCATAGCTGGGCTGCAGGGGAACGCCGTCCTTCCAGTCGCCTTTGGAATGATCCTCGTCGTCCTTCCACAGGTGGTACGGCTCAATGCCGAACAGCACATCGACATAGGGCAGGCACTGGGTGCAGTAGTCGCGGGCCTCCTCCCAGCTCCAGAGCGTGGAGCGGAAGTTGCCGTCAAAGCTGACGGTCAGGCCCTTCTCCTTGGCGGTGCGCAGGCAGCGCAGGATGAAATCCGCACAATTTTTGTTCAGCGCCGGGGTGATGCCGGACAGGTGCAGCCAGTCAAAGCCGTCGAACAGCTCGTCCAGATCGACCTTCGTCAGGTCGTACTCGGTCAGGGCGCTGTGCATACGGTCATAAATGACCTTGCTGGGGCGGATGCCGTAGCCGGTCTCCAGATAGTAGGTGCCCAAACGGTGGCTGGGGGTCTCCTCTTTGGTGGAGAGGATCATCGGCGTGCAGTGTACGTCGTTGCAGCGCAGCCAGCGCACAGCGCTTTTGCCCAGAGAGTTGTTGGGCACGACGCTGAAGAAGGTGGAATCCACGCCGAGGTTCGCCAGCGCCAGCGCGATGTTGGCCTCGCTGCCGCCGTAGCTGGCCTCAAAGGAGGAGGCCATGCGGATCTTCTCATAGTTCGGCGGGGTCAGACGCAGCATCACCTCGCCGATGGTGATGAATTTCTGCGGGCTGTCGTTGCCCATCAGGATCGGATTGCTGTGTTCCATTTGGAATTCCTCCTGTTTTTGCCGTATTTCGTTAGTTTATATTGTACGACAGAAGGGGCAGATTTGCAAGCCGAAAAGCGCAAAATTTGTGCGGTTAGTTTTTTAACGAGGGATGTAGGCGGCGTCCCCGACGCCCCGCGAAGAAAGCCTCCCTTGTCAAAGGGAGGTGCCGAGCGCAAGCGAGGCGGAGGGATTCCTGGCCGTCTGCGGGTGTAACGGGCAATCAGGCAAGGCCCGTCGGAATCCCCCAGTCCGCTGACGCGGCCAGCCCTTCGGGCCCGGGCCCCTCTGTCGCTCCGCGACATCTCCCCACACTGTGGGGAGTCACCCTTTGACAAGGGGGCCTTTTTTTGCGCGGGCGAAGCAGGCCGGAAGGGTTCAGCCCGTTGACGGGCAGCATAGCAAAGTCGCGGGCCGGGCATGCCCGGCCCCTACAGGGCGGTGATTTAAAGCAGGGGCCACCCGGAACCCGGCATCTGCCGGAAATTACATTTCCCTCTCAAACTTATCGATCTTCCCGACCTTGCCGATGACCGCGACGGTGTCCCCCTCTTTAAAGGTATAATCGGCGGAGAACTCCACGTTCGTCTGCTGGCCGTGCTCGACGGCGATGATGTTGATGCCGTAGGCCTTGCGCAGATCCAGCGTCCGCACACTCTTGCCCAGCATCCTGCCGCCCACCGTGATGCGCCGCACCTCGACGCCGTCGCCGAGGGCGATGTAGTCCAGCAGATTGCCCGAGATCAGCCGCTTGCCGATGCGCACGGCCATGTCGGCCTCCGGGTAGACGACCTCGGCCCCGAGACGCTTGAGCACCTCGCCGTGCACCTCACTGGCGGCCTTGGAGATGACGTGCGGCACGCCCAGCTTTGTGACGAGCATCGTCGTCAGGATACTGATGTCAATCTGTTCACCGATGCAGATCGTGACCGTGCCGCAGTTCTGCATGCCGGTTTCCTTCAAAGAGGTCTCGTCCAGCTCGTCGATGACAAACGCATAGTCGGTGTAGCCGCGCACGGCCTTGACCTTTGCCTCGTCCTTGTCCACGGCAATGACCTCCTTGCCGGCGGCGGCCAGCGTCTTGACCAGCGCCGTGCCGAACCGGCCCAGGCCGATGACACCGTAGCTTTCGGCGGAACTTTTCATTTTATCAAACATATGTGTACCCTTTCTGCGCCGCGCCGGGCGGCAGAGTATGTAGGGGCGCATTCTATATGCGCCCGCGGAGCCGTGCCTGTGGCAGGCGGGCACAGGCGGATATGGAATCCGCCCCTACGGTGGTTGCCTTGCGGCTTCGCATTTACCCAATCGTAATGGCTTCTTCGGTATAGCGGGCGGTGGGCTCGGGGCGCTCCACCCAGAGGGAGAGCAGCGTCACCGCGCCCACACGGCCAATGAACATTGTCAGGATCAGAACCACCCGGCTGGCAGGGCATAACTCCGCCGTGATGCCGGTGGAAAGCCCCGCCGTGCTGTAGGCCGAGATCTGCTCAAACAGCAGGCGGCCAAAATCGAGCTGCGGCTCCAGCACGCAGAGCGCAAACGTGCCGCAGCCCACGACCATCAGCCCCATAAGCATGATGGTCGCGGCCTTGGACAGCGAGCCGTCCGGCAGACGCCGGTGAAACCCGCCGAGCCGCCGCTTGGAGAAGATGGACCGCACCTGCTGCATCAGCACAAAAAACGTTGTGGTCTTGATGCCGCCGCCCGTCGAGCCCGGCGATGCGCCGATGAACATTAAGATCATGATGACCAGCAGACCCGCGTTGCTCATGCTGCCTAAATCCACGCTGGAAAAGCCCGCCGTGCGGGCTGTCATGCTCTGGAAAAGCGCCGCCAGCCAGCCCATGTGGTCGGTCAGCTGCAAAAGCACCGCGCCGCCCACCAACAGCACCGCTGTGGTGGAGAGCACGACCTTGGTGTGGAACGTCATTCTGTGGAACTGCCCGCGGCAGCGCCCCACGTCCAGGATGACCATGAAGCCGATGCCGCCCACAATGACGAGCGCATCGGTGACGAGGTTCAGCAGCAGATCGTTCTGATAGGGGATCAGGCTCTGCCCGCCGCCCAGTGCGTCAAAGCCCGCGTTGTTGAAGGCGGCGATCGAGTGGAAAATGCTCAGCCACACCGCCTGCAGCGGCATGTGATCGCGGGCAAACGAGGGAAAGCTGAGCACCGCACCGGCGACCTCGCAGATCAGGGTCACCAGCAGGATGGCCCGCACAAGGCGCACCATGCCCTCCAGGCTCTCGACGTTCAGCGCCTCCCGCACGAGGGAGCGGCCCTTTAAGCTGATGCGCCGCCCGGCGACCAGCGCCAGCCCCATGCCGATGGACGCGACGCCCAGACCGCCGATCTGTATCAAAATCGCAATGACAGCCTGCCCGAACAGGCTGAACGTGTCGCCGGTGTCCACCACGACCAGCCCGGTCACACAGACGGCGCTCGTTGCGGTAAACAGCGCGTCCAGCGGGCCGACGTGTGCGCCGGGGTGTACGGCAAACGGCAGCATCAGCAGCGCCGCGCCCAGCAAAATCAGCAGCGCAAAGCCTACGGCAATGATGCGCGCCGGGGGCTGATTTTTCAAAAATCTGGCAATGGCATTGTGTATGGCGCTGCGTAGCTGCTGCATGGCCGCCCTCCGATAAGCAAATATAAAAGCAGCGGGCCCTCCGATTGTTGGAAAAGCCCGCACAGTCCCGCGGAAAAACGGGCCGTTACCCCCACTATAGCATGAATGCCGCACAGCGTCAAGGCGCTTTTTTGCCCTGCATGCCTTGCGCTTTGCGCCCAAATGCGGTATAGTTTAAATAACTAGAAACCTGAATCAGGAGAAACCGAATGAAACAACAAACAAAGGGCGGGGCTTTGCACAGGCTCTGGCAGGCGCTGCCGTGGCTCTGGATGGCGGCGGCGTATCTGTTTGACCTGTGGTACCAGCTTGTGCCCGGCAAATGGATCGTCGATTCCGACCTCGCGTCGGAGATGATCCTCTCCGACCTGCTCAACAAAGAGGGCAGCATCATCAGCCACAACTGGTTCTACTCCACGGAATTGAAGGTCGTCAACCTGCAATGGTTCTACCGGCTGGGGCTGCTGCTTTTCCCGGATGACTGGCATCTGGCGCGCACGTTCGGCATGGCCGTCACGCTGGCACTGTACGCGGCGTGTATGCTGTTCTTTGTCAAATGCGCCAGGCTCGGGCGGCCCGGCCTCTGGATGGTGGGCACGCTGCTGTGGCCGTTCGGCCAGCACTATCTGGTCTACGCCATCTACGGCGGGTACTACCTCGTCTATACCTTCTTTTATATGCTTGTGCTGGCGTTGGTGCTGCGCAGCCTCGACGCCGACAAAAAGCACTGCGCACTGCAATGGCTCGCGGCCTGCATCGTCACGGCCATCGCGGGCATGAACGGCGTCAAGCAGCTTATGGTGTTCCACGCGCCGCTCTGCATTGCCGCGGCGATCCTGCTGGTGCTTGCACTGCACGACAGCGGCACGTCCGACTGGAAAACGGCCCTGCAGCACTGCCGCCGTCAGGTGCGGCTGTTTGCGGCGTCGCTTGTCACGGCGATGGCCGGCGAGGCGGGGTATTTCATCAGCAACAGCGTCATGTCGCGGCTGTATGATTTCAAGTCCTACAGCTTCATCGTCTGGGACCGCGACGAGAACTGGTTCACGCTGGACCGCATCCTGATGGACTTCTTCCATGAGTTCGGCTACCAGAACGGCTCCGGCATCTTCCACTTCGGCGGCATTGCGGCGGGCATCGGTCTGCTGCTGGGCGGGTGGATGTTCTTCTGCATCGTGCGGCTGCTGCTGCGGCTGAAAAAGCTGGAGACGAACGACCAGCTGCTTGTGCTGCTGCTCGTCGCCATGCTGGCGGTCTGCGGCATCTCCTACGCCTACTTCCACGAGTATTACCTCTACTTCTGGCTCATGAACATGCCGGTGGCCGTTGCGGTCATGGCGGTGGAGCTGAAAACCGAGGACTTCCGCCTGCCCGGTGCGCGGCAGCTGCTGGGTGTGGTGCTGGCAGGCTGCTTCACGGTCTGCGCCGTCAACACCGTCCGGCAGGAGATCGAAAACCCGTATCTCGCCCACAAGGGGCTGGACGCCGCCGCCGACTGGCTGGTGGACAACGGCTACACCGAAGGCTACGCCACGTTCTGGAACGGCAACGCCATGACGGAGCTGACGAACGGAAAATTGGACGTCTGGACGCTGCAATCGCTGGATGAGGATTACGTCCCCAACTGGCTGCAGCGCAAAGACCACCTGACCACCGACCCGCAGCACCCGTTCCTGCTCATCGACACCGAGACTGACGGACCGGCGGAGAGCGCGGGCCTTGTGCAGAACGGCGAATGCACCGAGGTCTACAACGACGGACGGTTCGTCATCTATGACTTCGCCGGCGCGGACGCCGTGCATGCGGCGGCGAAGTGACCCCCCTTGGCCCCCTCTGGGAGGGGGCTCCCGCCGCAGCGGGTGGGGGAGAGAACCTTGCGGCGACCCGAAATATTTCGGGTCATGGCAAGGCTCTCTCCCTCCGGCCCTGCGGGGCCACCTCCCTCGCAGAGGGAGGCAAGAAGACTAAACAAATCCAACCCCATTACATATATAAATAAAGGAGTGTTCTTATGCGTTACTGCAAAAAATGTACGATGCCCGACACCCGACCCGGGATCACCTTCGACGCGGAGGGCGTGTGCAGCGCCTGCCGCCACTACGAGAGCCGCAAAAATGTGGACTGGGATGCCCGCTTCAAGGAGTTCGAGGCCTACTGCGACAAGTACCGCGGCATGAACGGCCCCGGCGGCTATGACTGTGCCGTCGCCGTCTCCGGCGGCAAGGACAGCCACTTCCAGGTCTGGATGCTGAAAGAGGTCATGCACATGAACCCCATCCTGTTCAGCGTCGAGGATAACTTCCCCATGACGCAGGCGGGCATCCACAACCTCAAGAACATCAGCGAGGAGTTCGGCTGCACGATCATCTCCTGCAAGCCCAACATCAAGGTGCAAAAGACGCTGATGCGCAAATTCTTTGAGAAGTACGGCAAGCCGACCTGGTACGTGGACCGCCTGATCTACACCTTCCCGCTGCACATGGCCGCCAAGTTCAACACCCCGATGCTCTGCTACGGCGAGAACGTCAGCTTTGAGTACGGCGGCAACGCCGATAAGGAGACCTACTCCGCCATGGGCCAGATCGAGAACGGCGTCGCCGTCGGTATGCCGATGGAGGAACTGCTGGGCGACGGCGTGACCGAGAAAGACCTCTCTCTGACGCTGGCCCCCAGCGCCGAGGAGCGCGCCAAGCTCGACCCGTTCTACATGAGCTACTTTGTGCCCTGGAACAGCTACAAGAACTACCAGATCGCCAAGGCCCACGGCTTCCACGACCTGACCCACGAGTGGGACCGCACCCACCACGCCGAGAACTTTGACCAGATCGACTCCCGCGCGTACCTCGTGCATTCTTGGCTGAAATACCCCAAGTTCGGCCACGCCGCTGCCACCGACTACACGGCCCGCTACATCCGCTACGGCATGATGACCCGCGAGGAGGCTATCCCCATCATCAAGGAGCGCGACGGCAAGCTCGACCCGCTCTGCGTGCGTGACTTCTGCGAGTTCTGCGGCTACACCGAGACCGAGTTCTGGGCCATTCTGGACAAGTTCTACAACCGCGACCTGTTCGAGAAGAACGAGTACGGCGAGTGGCAGCTCAAGCACCCCATCTGGGAGGAAAACAAGTAATGGTACGTCATGTTATTTTGTGGAAATTAAAGGAGATGCCCGACGCCGAAAAGGCCGCCGTCAAGACCGGCATCAAGGAAGGGCTGGAGGGTCTGGCCGGTAAGATCCCCGGCCTGCTGGATGTCCGCGTCTACACCGACGCCCTGCCCAGCTCTGCCAACGCTGACCTGATGCTGGACACGACCTTCACCGACGCCGCCGCGCTCAAAGGCTACTCCACCCACCCCGCCCACGTCGCCGTGGCAGACGGCAAGGTAAGACCGTACACCGCGGTAAGGACGTGCTTGGATTTTAACGTGTAAGTAAGGAGACCCACCGAATGCTCTTTTCCAGTGCCACGTTTTTGTTTGCGTTTTTACCGGTAGTGGCCTTACTTTACTATCTGATTCCAAAACGCTGCACGGCGGCCAGAAACCTCTTTCTGACAGGGGCCAGTCTGCTGTTTTATGCGTGGGGTGAACCACGCTTTGTGTTGGTCATGCTGCTGGTCATCGTGTCAAGCTGGCTCTTTGCCTGTAAAATCGAGGCGTCGGCAAAAAGTGCCCGGAAGGGTTTCCTGCTTGTAGCGGTCAGTGTGGATCTGACTGTGCTCTTCGTATTTAAATATCTCGGATTCTTTACGGAAAACTTGAACCGCCTGCCGTTTGTGCGGCTTCCTGTTCCGCAAATTACACTGCCAATCGGCATTTCCTTCTTTACGTTTCAGGCAATTTCCTATGTGGTCGATGTGTACCGTGGGGAAGCGGCACAGAAAAGCCTGTGGGATGTCATGCTGTACATTGCTTTCTTCCCGCAATTGATTGCCGGCCCCATCGTCCGCTATTCTGATTTTGCAGACCAGATTCATAACCGACAGGAAAGTCTGCAAAACTGGAATAGGGGAGGGTATCGCTTCGCTATAGGACTTGGTAAAAAAGTCATTCTCTCCAACAACTTGGCCTATGTGGCGGACGCGGCGTTTTCCTCTGTGGGAAATTTGTCGTTCTCCATGGCATGGATCGGGGCTGTCGGATACTCTTTGCAGCTGTACTTTGATTTTTCAGGGTATTCGGATATGGCCATCGGTCTGGGGCAGATGTTCGGCTTTCACTTTCTGGAAAACTTTAACTATCCCTTCATCAGCCGTTCTATCACGGAGCTGTGGCGGCGGTGGCATATCTCGCTGGGCAGTTGGTTCCGCGACTATGTCTACATTCCGCTGGGCGGCAGCCGTGTGGCTGCAAAACGACGGCTCTACTTCAACATTTTTATTGTTTGGCTGCTGACCGGCATCTGGCATGGCGCCAAATGGACGTACATTGTCTGGGGCATGATGTACTTCGTGCTTCTGTGTGTGGAGCGCATTTTGAATTTGTCCGGGCAGAAAAGCTGGCTTGGCTGGATTTATACGGTGTTCTTCTTCATCGCGGGCAATGTGGTGTTCCGGTCAGAGAATGTCACAGGTGCGCTTAAATATCTGCTGGCAATGTTCAATATCCACACTACGGGTTTGCTGGACGAGAAGGCAGTTTACTATTTTGCAGAATATAAAATGTTTCTGCTCATCGGTATGGCCGCTGCCCTGCCCATTGCGGTCTGGCTGCGTGCTCAATCAGGCAGACGTGGGGCATGGATAGAGAGACTGCGCCCGGTCTGGTGCGTGGCAGTGTTTCTGGTTGCACTCTCCTTTATTGTAAAGGGCGGATACAATCCGTTCATTTACTTTGATTTTTAAGGGAGGTGCAGGCATGAAGCAAAAACGATGGAAGGCCCTGCCGATGCTGCTGATGATGGCTGTGTTGGGCAGCGGAAGTGTACGGACCTGGAAAAACCTCGCAGTGCAGGCTGCCGATGCCGCAGCCCTGACGACGGACACGGTGGAGAAGACAGCGCAGGAAAGCGTGCCGTTTTATCACGGAATGATCAATCTGAACACGTTTTTTCAGATGACATTGGGCAAAAATGTGATTGAGGACACTGCCGAGGGTGACGAGGTCGTCAAGCTGAAAAACGGCTATCTCACCTTTGTCTGTGAACCAGCGGATGTGACGGAGAGTGCTCGGTCACTTCTGTCACTGCAGGAAACCTGCAAGGAGAACGGCGCAGAGCTGTACTTTGTGCTGACACCGCAGAAAATCAGTAAATATGACCCGGAGCTGCCCACCGGTGTGCAGGATAATTATAACCCGATGGCGGATGCCTTTCTGGCTCAGTTGGGTGGACAGGTGCACTGTACAGACCTGCGGCAGGTCATCCACGAGAATGGTATAAACCAATACAATTTCTTCTTTAAGACCGACCACCATTGGACGCCGGAAGGAGCGTTCTGGTGCTGGGGACAGGTGGCGCAAATTCTTAAGAGCGAGTATGGCTTTGTGTTTGACGACGCCATCACCGATCTGAACAACTACACAGTGACCACCTATCCGAATTGTTTTTTGGGCAGTCAGGGCAAGCGCGTCGGCACGGTGTACGCTGGGTTGGATGACTTCTCGGTCATCACACCAAACTACGCCGCAGATTTTACGCTGACAGTCCCGGATAAGGGCATAGACCGCAGCGGCGACTATGTCAACACGCTGCTTGTGCCCGAAATGTTCGAAAAGAAAGACCTGTACACTGACAACCCCTACGCGGGCTACATTGGCGGCGATTATGGCCTTTGCCATATCGTGAATCACCAGCCGCCGAATGACAAGCGGGTGCTGCTGGTGCGGGATAGCTTTGCCTGTGCGTTTACGCCGTATCTGGCGCAGGCGTGTGCGGAGTTGGACACGATTGACAAGCGCGCGTTCCCGCAGACGATTGCCTCGTACATTGAGGAAACAAAACCGGATTTGGTATTGTTCCTTTACAACGCGGCGGAAATGCCCGCGGCAGAGAACTTTCAATAAAAAGCAAAATGGGATGGGACAACCATCCCATTTTATGTAGGAGGAAATGAAAATGCCCACCACCCTCATCCGCGGCGGCCTCGTCCATGACGCTGTTCACCGCGACGCCTGCAAGGCTGACATTCTGCTGGCCGACGGCAAAATTGCCGCCATCGGAACCGATTTGACCGCCCCGGCGGACGCTGTGGTTTTCGACGCAGACGGACTTGATGTATTCCCCGGCTTTGTGGACGCGCACACCCATATCGGCCTAGACGGCTACGGCATAGGGTACGAGGGCTGCGACTACAACGAGATGAACGACATCTGGACGCCGCAGCTGCGCGCCATCGACGGCATCAACCCGCGCGACCCCTCGCTGGCCGACGCGCGTAAGGCAGGCGTGACCTGCGTCTGCACCGGCCCGGGCAGCGCCAACGTGCTGGGCGGCACCTTCCTGGCGATGAAAACCGTCGGCGAGCGCGTGGACAACATGATCGTCCGCGACCCCGTCGCCATGAAGTGCGCCTTTGGCGAGAACCCCAAGCGCTGCTACCGTGACAAGTGCGACTCCACCCGCATGTCCACGGCGGCGTTCCTGCGCGGTGCACTGATGCAGGCGCGGGACTACGGCGCGCGCAAGCAGGCGGCAAACGGTGACGTGACCAAAATGCCCGCCTACAACCAGAAGCTCGAGGCCCTGCTGCCGGTGCTGGCGCGGGAAATCCCCTTAAAGGCCCACGCCCACCAGGCCAACGACATCTTTACGGCGCTGCGCATTGCGCGGGAGTTCGATCTGCGCCTGACGCTGGAGCATGTGACCGAGGGGCATCTCATTGCGGACGAGCTGGCAAAAGAAAAGGACGTGCCGATGGCTGTCGGCCCGAGCCTGACGTTTGCCAGCAAGTTTGAGCTGCAGAACAAATCCTGGAAAACCCCCGGCGTGCTGGCCAACGCGGGCTGCCACGTGTCCATCATCACCGACAACTCGGTCATTCCGCAGCAATATCTGCCGCTCTGCGCAGGCATGGCGGTCAAGGCCGGCATGGACCCGTTCGACGCGCTGAAGGCCATCACCATCAACCCGGCGGAGCACATCGGCGTGGCCGACCGCGTCGGCTCGCTGGAGGTGGGCAAGGACGCCGACGTCGTCATCACGAACGGCTGCCCCTTCGAGGTCATGACCGAGGTGCGGGCCGTATTTATCGACGGCGTGCAGGTTGCGGAATAACACCCCTTGCAAAATGATTTTCCTTGTGCTATAATACCCGCATACGGCAAAGGCGCCGTCTGATAGCATTGCTATCGGACGGCGCCTTTTCATTTTGATACAGAGCCGATTGGAGTGTAAAGAATATGGAAAAGATTCCCCGTCACATCGACATTGACTACAGCAAGTACGCCCCGGACATCCCGGAGGACCAGCTCGAAGCCTACTACGGTCTGCCCAGGCACGTGCAGTTCTGCAAAGAGTGCGTGATGAGCAACCAGAAGCCCAACTCCTGCTATGAGTTTGAGCATACGATCAACTCCATCAAGAAAACGATGGTCATTCAGGAGGACGGTGTCTGTGATGCCTGCCATGCCTGCCACAACAAGGCCAACGGCCATATCGACTGGGCCCTGCGCGAGAAGGAGCTGCGCGAACTCTGCGACCAGTACCGCAAGAACGACGGCAGCTATGACTGCCTTGTGCCCGGCTCCGGCGGCAAGGACAGCTTCTACGCCGCGCACCTGCTGAAATACAAATACGGTATGCACCCGCTGACCGTCACCTGGGCCCCGCACATCTACACGCCCTGGGGCTGGGAGAACATGCAGGCGTGGATCCACGCGGGCTTTGACAACTACCTGTGCACCCCCAACGGCATGACCCACCGCCTGCTGACCCGCCTTGCGACGGAGAACCTGTTCCACCCGTTCCAGCCGTTCATTCTGGGCCAGAAGCAGCTGGCGCCCAAGATGGCCGCGAAGTTCGGCATCCCGCTGGTGTTCTACGGCGAGAACGAGGCCGAGTTCGGCAACCCGATTGCCGACAACAACTCCGCCCTGCGCGACGAACATTTCTTTGCGGTCAACGACTACGACCATATTTATCTGGGCGGTGTCAGCCTGCGCCAGCTGGAGGAGGACTACAAAGTGGACAAGGCCGATTTGGCCATCTACCTGCCGTCCGAGACCTCCAACCTTGAGAAAAACCACATTCAGGTGCGGTATCTGGGCTATTACGAGAAGTGGCATCCGCAGGGCGCGTACTACTACAGCGTCGAGCACGGCGGCTTCCGCCCCGCGCCGGAGCGCACACAGGGCACCTACTCCAAGTACAACTCCATTGATGACAAGATCGACGACTTCTTCTACTACACGACCTACATCAAGTATGGCATTGGCCGCACGACCTACGACGCCGCGCAGGAGATCCGCAACGAGGAGATCACGCTGGACGAGGGCAAGGCGCTCTGCAAGAAGTTTGACGGCGAGTACCCGGACCGCTTTGAAAAGGAAATCTTCAAATATCTGTCGCTGGACCGCCAGCACTTCCCCTGGGCCAGCCAGCTGTTTGAGCAGCCCAGGATGGACCGCGACTACTTTATGGACCTGGCGGACCGCTTCCGCTCCCCCCACATCTGGAAGTGGGAGGACAATATGTGGAAGCTCCGCCACACCCCCTACGAGGGCGACAGCGAGGTACTGTGGGGCGACCCGAGGGGAACGCACCACGAAATTTGAGCGAAAAGGCTTCCCCCTTGGGGGAGCTGTCCGCGAGGCGGACGGATGAGGGGTGGAAGTTCCGCGGCAACCCGTTTGCGGGCAATCGCGGCATACGCGCCCCTCATCCGGCCTTGCTTCGCGCGGCCACCTTCCCCCACAGGGGAAGGCTTTAGAAAGGTTCAGCTATGAGCAAAAAAATACGACTTATCGCAAGATTGGACGTCAAGGACACCAACCTTGTCAAGGGGATCCAGCTCGAGGGACTGCGCAAGCTGGGCGACCCGAATGCGTTTGCCAAAGAATATTATGAGGCCGGGATAGACGAGCTGCTCTATATCGACATCGTCGCCAGCCTGTACAACCGCAACAATTTAAGCGATATTGTGCGCAAAACAGTCGATGATGTGTATATTCCCGTCTGCGTGGGCGGCGGGCTGCGCAGCGTTGAGGATGTGCGCCACATCCTGTCGATGGGTGCGGACAAGGCGGCCATCAACACGGCGGCCATCAAGCGCCCCGAGCTTATCACCGAGGTTGCTGAGGCGTTCGGCAGCCAGTGCATGGTGCTGTCGATTCAGGCCAAGCGCAGCCGCACCTGGCCCGGCAAGTGGGAAGCCTACTACGACAATGGCCGCGCCCACTCCGGCTATGACGTCGTCGAGTGGGCCAAGCGCGGCGTGGCGCTGGGCGCGGGCGAAATTCTGCTGACCAGCGTTGACAACGAGGGGTTACAGCAGGGTATGGACCTTGAATTGATCGAGGCCGTGACGAAAGCCGTGAACGTGCCGGTCATCTGCGGCGGCGGTGTCGGCTGCGGCGACGACATTGTGGACGCCGCCAACGCGGGCGCGGACGCCGTGGCCTGCGCCGCTGTGCTGCATTACAAAAAAGAAACCGTGACGGAGCTGAAAGAGGACATCCGCGCGGGCGGGGTGGAGGTGCGCCAGGTATGAAGGTAACAGTGATTGACTACGGTCTGTCCAACCTGTTGAGCGTCCGCCATGCGTTTGCCCACTTTGGGGCCGAAACGCTGCTGACCAGTGACCCGGCGGACGTGCTGGCCGCGGAAAAGCTGGTGCTGCCGGGTGTCGGCGCGTTCAAGGACGGCATGGACGGTCTGGCACGGCTGGGGCTGATCGAGCCGATTCGCCAGAAGGCTGCCGCCGGTACGCCGCTGCTGGGCATCTGCTTAGGAATGCAGATGCTGTTTGACGAGTCGGAGGAGTTCGGCCTGCACAAGGGCCTTGGGCTTATTCCGGGCCGTGTGGTAAAGATCCCCGACACGGACGTGGACGGCCATCCGCAGAAGGTGCCGCACATCAGCTGGGATCCGCTCTACCCCGGCGGCGGGCGCACGGATTTTTCCGGCACGGCGCTGGCCGCGCTCAAGCCCGGCGAGGAGTGCTATTTTATCCACAGCTACGAGGCCAAGCCCGTCCGCGATGAGGACCGCCTGGCCGACACTGTCTACGGCGGGCGCGAGATCTGCGCCGCCGCCAGCCACGGCAGCGTCCTCGGCTGCCAGTTCCACCCGGAAAAATCCGGGGCGGTCGGGCTGAAAATTATTGAGGAGTTTTTGAAATGACCGAGCGGTAGGGGCCGGACATGTCCGGCCCGGGGCTTTGCCATAAAAGTCGGCTTGCCGTACAGTTGCGGGCCGGGCATGCCCGGCCCCTACATAGCAATTATTTACAACGCCCTGTGCGATTCCGCACAGGGCGTTGCTTTTTCCCCCGCAATAGGCTATAATGTACCTTGTATAAATGTGCAAAGGGGAATTGCTATGTCCTGTGACTTGCTCGTCGGCTCCACCGGGTTTGTGGGGGGCAACCTGCTGGCCAAACATACCTTCGCCGCGGCATGCCACAGCAGTGACATAACCGCGCAGTACGGCACCCGCCCGGACCTCTGTGTCTACGCGGGCGTCCCGGCGGCCATGTTCCTGGCCAACGCCGACCCGGAGGCCGACCTTGCCGTCATGCGCGCCGCGCGGGAGAATATCCGCCAAATCGCGCCCAAAAGGCTTGTCCTGATTTCCAGCATTGCCGTGCTGGCAGACAGCCGCGGCGTCTATGAGGACAGCCCCGCGCAGGACACCGAAGGTCTGCCCGCCTACGGCAAAAACCGTCTGCAATTGGAGCGCTGGGTGCGCGAGGATTTCCCCGACGCGCTCATTGTGCGCCTGCCCGCACTGTACGGCGCCGGCATCAGGAAAAACTTCCTCTTTGACCTGCACACCATCACCCCGGCCATGCTCAGGCCGGAAAAATACAGCGAGCTGGCGGCAAAATCGACGCTTGTCAAATCAGCCTACACGCTGGCGGACAACGGCTTTTACAAGCTGAACGGCACCGCCGACCCGGCAGCGCTGCGCGCCTTTTTTGCAGCCAACGACTTCAACGCCCTGGCCTTCACCGATGCCCGCAGCCGCTACCAGTTCTATAATTTAGGCCGTCTCTGGTCGGATATGGAGGCTGCCCGCGCCGCTGATATAAAGCTGCTGCACCTCTGTACGCCGCCGGTCTCTGCCGCCGAGGTCTACACTGCCGTGACCGGCAAAGCGGACTGGCACAATGAACTGCCCAAGCCCCCGTTTGACTACGACCTGCGCAGCCGCCACGCGGCGCTTTTGGGCGGCAGCGGCGATTACCTTTGCACAAAACAGCAAGAATTGGATGATATTACGCGCTTTATGCGCAGTTGGAGGGATTGACCCATGCCGAGCTATCAGCTTGCCATCTCGAACATTGCATGGCAGAAGGACGATGACGAAACCGTATACGCGGCCATGCAGCAGGCGGGCTTCACCGGCCTGGAGCTGGCCCCGACCCGCATTTTCTCCGAAGCACCGTATGAAAACCTGACGAGTGCGCTGCTGTTCGGCGGCTACCTCAAAAACCGCTGGGGCTTCTCGGTGCCCAGTCTGCAAAGCATCTGGTACGGCCAGAAGGGCAATATCTTTGACCCTGCCGACACCGAGCACCTGCTGGACTATACGGCGCAGGCGTTCCAGTTTGCCCACAGCCTGAACTGCCCGTCGCTGGTGTTCGGCTGCCCGAAGAACCGTATGCGCCCGCTGGGGGCCAACGATGCCGCCGCCGAGGCGTTTTTCATGCAGGCGGGCAACCTGGCCGCGCGGTACGGTGTGCATCTGGCGCTGGAGGCCAACCCGCCGATGTACACGAACTATCTGAACGGCACCGCCGACGCCTTTGCGCTCGTCAAGCGGCTGGACAACCCCGGGCTGTCGGTCAATCTGGACCTGTCCACCGTGCTGGCGCAGGGAGAGCACTTGCAGAGCTTCATCGATGATATGCAGTATGTCAGCCATGTCCACATCAGTGAGCCGGGTCTGGTCCCGATTGAGCGCCGCCCCGAGCACAAGGAGCTGGCGCTGCTGCTGGGGGCTGTCGGCTACCGCGGCTTCGTCTCCGTCGAGATGGCCCACACAGACGTGGATACGATCCGCCGCACGATGGACTATATCGCGGAGGTGTTCGCATGATCGAGTATGAGCGCACAAACTTGAACGGCGTGCCCGACTACACGGCTGTGGAGTTTGAGGGCCGCCGCCATGACTACTGCCTGCTGATCCCCGTCATCAACGAGGGCGCGCGCATCCTGACCGAGCTGGGCCGCGCCCAGAAGGCGGGAATCGACCAGCTCTGCGACATCGTCATCTGCGACGGCGGCTCCACCGACGGCAGCATGAAGCGGGAGACGCTGGCGCTCTACCACGTCAACACGCTGCTGACGAAAACCGGCCCCGGCAGGCAGGGCGCCCAGCTGCGCATGGGCATGTATTTTGCGCTGGACCGCAATTATAAAGGCGTCCTGACCATCGATGGCAACAACAAGGACTCCATCGAGGACGTGCCCGAGTTTATCGCAAAACTGCAGGAGGGCTATGACCTCGTGCAGGGCAGCCGGTTTATCCGCGGCGGCCACGCCATCAACACGCCGCCGGTGCGCTATGCCGCCGTGCGGCTCATCCACGCGCCGCTCGTCAGCCTGGGGGCGCACCAGTGGTTCACCGATACGACCAACGCCTACCGCGCCTACAGCCGCGAGTACCTGACCCACCCGGATGTCCGCCCGCTGCGCGATGTCTTTGGCGGGTATGAGCTGCTGGCGTATTTAAGCATCCGCGCGACGCAGCTGGGCCTGAAGGCCTGCGAGGTCCCCGTGACCCGCGCCTACCCTGCCACCGGCAAGACGCCGACGAAGATCAGCGGCTTCAAGGGCAACAGCAATCTGATGAAGGTCCTGCTGAATGCGCTGGCCGGGAAGTATAATCCGTAAGTTATATTTTGCAAAGATGTGGGGGCGAGCAGTGCTCGCCCGCGGCACTTGGCGGCAGCCGCAAAGCGCCCGGGTCGATGACGAGCATCGACCTCTACAATGCCGGGGCGGATCCCATATCCACCCGGCAATCGTCCGAAGGAATGTAAAAAGGGGAAACGCTCTATGACCTACGATAAAATCATCCTCGGCGCGGGGCTGTACGGCCTGTACGCGGCGCAGAAATGCGGCGCGGCGGGGCAGCGCGTCCTTGTGCTGGAGCGCGACCCCGCGCCCTTCATGCGCGCGACCTACATCAACCAGGCCCGTGTCCACATGGGCTACCACTACCCGCGCAGCTACTCCACGGCCATCAAGTCCGCGCACTATTTTGAGCGGTTCTGCAATGATTACGGCTTCTGCCTGCACACCGAGTTTGACCAGGTCTACGCCACCAGTGCGCACTTCTCCTGGACGAACGCGGCGGAATTCCGCCGGTTCTGCGCGGCGGCAGGCATCCGCTGCGACGACGTTGCGCCCGAGCGCTACTTCAACCCGGGCCTCTGCGACGGCGCGTTCCTGACCACCGAGTACACCTACGATGCGCAGATACTTAAGCGCTGGTTTCTGGAGCAGCTCGCCGCACTGCCCAACGTTGAGGTACTGTACAGCCACAAGCCGACGGCCATCGAGAAGGTCGGCAGCGCGTGGCGCGTGCAGGCGGGAGACATCACCGCCGAAACGCCCTACCTGCTCAACGCGACCTATGCGGGTGTCAACGACGTACACGCCATGCTCGGCCTGCCGCCGTTCGGCATTAAGTACGAAAAGTGCGAGATCATTTTGTGCACCGTGGACAAAAGCCTGAAAAACACCGGCATCACGGTCATGGACGGGCCGTTTTTCAGCCTGATGCCCTTCGGCCGGACCGGCCTGCACAGCCTGACGAGCGTGACCTTCACCCCGCATGAGACGAGCTATGACAGCGTCGCGACCTTCCCGTGCCAGCAGGAATGCGGCGGCGTGTGCAAGCCGGGCAGCCTGTACAACTGCAATGAGTGCCCGGCCAAGCCGCAAAGCGCCTGGCCCTACATGAGCCAGCTGGCCCGCAAGTATTTAAAGGAAGAATACGGCTTTGCCTACCACAGCAGCCTGTTCAGCATGAAGCCCATCTTAAAGGCCAGCGAGATCGACGACTCGCGCCCGACAGTGGTCCGCGTGATGAACGACGAGCCGAAGCTCGTCAGCGTGCTGTCCGGCAAGATCAACACGGTATACGACCTGGACGAGGTATTGGATGTATGACGCTTAAAGACAACAATTTTATTTCGGCAGTCGTTTACCTGCACAACGACGGCGCGCGCGCCGTGGAGTTCTGCCGCACGGTGGCCGCAGAGCTGGACGCCAACTTTAAACAATATGAGCTGGTCGTCGTGGACGACGCCTGCACCGACGACACGGTCAAACAGCTGCGCGCCTGGGGCAGGGAGCAGGACGCCCCGCTGACGATTTTGCACATGAGCATCTACCACGGGCTCGAGGACGCCATGAACGCCGGTCTCGATGCCGCCATCGGCGACTATGTCTATGAGTTCGACTCCACCGAGCTCTGCTACGCGCCGACGCTTATTATGCAGGCATACAGGGCGGCGCTGGACGGCAACGATATTGTGTCGGTCTGCCCGCGCACCGTGCGCGGCGGCAGCAGCCTGTTTTATAAGGTGTTCAACGCCCATTCCCAGAGCGCCTACCGCCTGCGAACCGACGCGTTCCGTCTGGTGACGCGCCGCGCCATCAACCGCGTCCATGCGTCCAGCACGCACCTGCCCTACCGCAAGGCGGCCTACGCGGCCAGCGGCTTACGGATGGTCGATCTGGAATTTGACGGCCAGCTGACCGTTAAGCAGAAGGGCCGATTCAATCTGGCGCTGGACAGCCTGACGCTCTACACGAACTTCGGCTTCAAGGCCAGCGTGACCGTCACGCTCTGCATGATGGCGTTGGCGCTGGCCGAGCTGATCTATACCCTCGTTATCTTCGCCACCGGCCACCCGGTAGAGGGCTGGACGACGACGATGTTCGTCATCACCGTCGGGTTTGCGGGGCTGTTCGCCGTGCTGACCATCGTCGTCAAGTATCTGTCGCTGCTCTTAAATCTGACGTTCAGGCAGCAGAAATATCTTGTGGAAAGCATTGAGAAGCTGCAAAAATAACGCATGAGGAAGTTACCGATGAAGCATTTTCGCCCGCGGCTGTCCCGCCGCGCTTTCTGGGTGCTCTGCGCCCTGCTGGTCTGCCTGCGTCTGGCGCTGACGGGCTTTCAGCAGGCGTACATCTGGGTGGGCGGTGCGCCGCTGGACGACGAGCTGATGTTCCGTGCGGCCAACCATATCACAGCCGGGCAGTGGCTGGGCGCGTATGATTATCTGACGCTGTCCAAGGCCATGTTCTTCCCGGTGTGGCTGGCACTGCTGCACGCGCTGCACCTGCCGTATCTTATCAGCGGCGCGGCGCTCTGGTGCGGGGCGGCACTGCTGGCGGCGTTTGCCTTTTCGACGCTGTGGCGCAAAAAAGATCCCGCACAGGGCCGTGTGCTGACGCTTGGCCTGTTTGCGGCGCTGGCGTTTCTGCCGTCGAGCTGGGCGGCCTACACGCTGCGCGTCTACCGGGACAACATCTTTCCGGCGCTGTGTCTGTACTTCTTTGCGGGCATGGCGGGCATGGCGCTGCGCGCGGTGTTCACGCCGGAAAAGCCGCTCTGGCCGTGGCTGGCCGCAGCGGGCGCAGGTCTGGCCTGCGGCTATCTGGACCGCGAGGACGCCGGGCTGTTCCTGCTGCCGTTCGCCGCGGCGGCCACCGTCATTGTGGCCGTGCTACTGGCGGGCAAGCGCCGCTGGAAGGCTCTGGCCGCGCAGGTCATCCCGTATGTCATGCTCGGCGTCGGCGTGCTGACCTTCTGCACCCTCAATTACACACACTACGGCGTGTTTGCGCTGTCCGACTTTTCGGAAGGCTCCTTTGCCGCGGCCATGGGCGCGATGATGCGCGTGGACACCGACAGCACTGCGCCCTACCTCTCCGTGCCCGCCGATGCCCGCGAGAAAATTTACGACGCTGTGCCGGAATTGGAGCCGCTGGCCTACTGGCTGGAGGAGGACGCCCAACTGCAGAATGATTTCCGCGACCCAAATCTCGACGACTACCGCGCGGGCAGCTTCTATTGGGCCATCCGCCGCGCCGCGCAGTTTGAGGGCATCTACGCCGACGCTAAGACCGCCGACGCCTACTGGCAGACCGTGGCCGATAAGATCAACGCCGCCTGCGACGCGGGCACACTGCCCAGCCGCACCGGCAGGCGCGTGGCGACGAGCCAGCCGATCTCGGCGGCTTACGTCCCTTCGACGCTGGCAGAGACCTGGAACGGCTTTTGGCATGTACTGGGCCTGCGGGACTGTGCGCCCTATGAGACGCTGCGGTCCATCGGCACTGAGGACGACTTTGCCGCCTGGTCCGGCTACCTGCACTGCGGCTTCAACAGCGCCGCCAACGCGGGGGAGGACACGCCCTACTACAGCCCGTACCAAAAGACGGTTTTTGCCGTCATGCAGGGCTGGACGCGGGTCTGCAGTATTTTGCTTACGGTGGGCGTGTTCTGCGCCGTGCTGTGCCAGCTGGCAGAGCTTTTGCCGCAGCGGCGTCAAAAATGCACGGCACAGACCGTTGTGCCGTGGCTGCTGCTGTTCGGCATCTTCGGCATTGCGCTGCTGCGCTGTGCCATGATCGCCTTTGTCGAGGTGTCCAGCTTCGGCATCGGTACCAGCACGATGTACCTGGCAACGGTGCATCCGCTGCTGGTCCTGTACGCATTTGCCGGGCTGCTTTTGTACGGCAGACCGAGAAAAACTGACAAACGAAGGGAGAACGCATGACAGATCTACTGGTCATCGGCGGCGGCGCGGCGGGCCTGATGGCAGCCGGGGCCGCCTGTGCCCGCGGGCTGACCGTGACCGTGCTGGAGCACAACCCAAAGGGACCGGGCCAAAAGCTGCTTATCACCGGAAAGGGACGCTGCAACGTCACAAGCGACAGCGACGTGCGGGAGTTTCTGCCCTATGTGCGGCATAACGGGCGGTTTTTGTATTCGAGCCTTTACGCTTTCCCGCCGTCGGCGGCCATGGAGCTGTTCGAGTCACTCGGCGTGCCGCTCAAAACCGAGCGCGGGCGGCGGGTCTTTCCCCGGAGTGACCGCGCCGCCGACGTGCTGGCCGCGCTGCGCGATTATGCACGCGATGCGGAATTTGTGCGCGGCAGCGCAAAAAAGCTGGTCATCGAGGACGGCGTCTGCAAGGGCGCTGTGACGGACCGCGGCGAGACGCTGCGGGCAGAAAACACGCTGATCGCCACGGGCGGCATCAGCTATCCGGCCACCGGCAGCGACGGCAGCGGCTACAGGCTGGCGCGGCAGGCGGGGCACACGATCATGCCGCCGCAGCCCAGCCTGTGCAGTTTGGTCAGCCCCGACCCGGCCTGCCGCCGCATGATGGGCCTGGCCCTGCGCAACGTTACGCTGACGCTGCTTTGTGACGGCAAGCCGCTGTTTACCGAGCAGGGCGAGGCGCTGTTCACCCACTTCGGCCTGTCCGGGCCGCTCGTCCTGTCGGCCAGCACCTACATTGAGGATATAACGAAGCACCGCTATATCTGTGAGTTTGACTTAAAGCCCGCGTTGGATGAAAAAACACTCTATGACCGCCTGACCCGCGACTTTGCGGAGCAGGGCAGCCACAGTGCGCAGGGGGCGCTGGCAAAGCTGCTGCCCAACTCGATGCGCCCCGTCGCCGTCGAAAAGTGGGGCATCGACCCCGCCACGAAGGCCGCGCAGATCACGCGGGAGCAGAAGCAGGCGCTCGTTGACCTGTGCAAGCACTGGCAGGTGCCGGTCAGCGCACTGGGTGATAAAGAGCACGCCGTCATCACCGCCGGCGGCGTCGATGTCCGTGAGGTAGACCCCAAGACGATGGCCAGTAAGCTGTGTGCGGGTCTGTATTTTGCCGGGGAGGTCCTTGACGTGGACGCCCGCACCGGCGGGTACAATTTGCAGATCGCTTGGTCCACCGCGCAGGCAGCGGTAAGGAATATCAGAAATTACTAAAAGGGAAAAAACTATGATACTTACAATAATTATCATAATTTTTCTATTTAAGTGGCTAAATAGCCCAACGCGTAAGAAATCGGCACAAAATACATCGTATATAATGCGGAGTATAGCTGAATCAAATGTAACGAAAACGATATTAAAACTAGGAGCTATATTTTTTATTGTTATTCTTATTATTATTCATTGGATGGCGGTAATAAATGGTGCAACGAAAAATATTTTTTCTGATTTGGCGATGGGAACGTCAGGGATGGTTATTTGGCCGGTTTTGGCTTTCTTCATCTGGAAAAGACCTGATATGGCAAGGAAACAACGTGTGCGCATTAGGTTATTGTGTATTGTACAGGGGATAATGGCGTTCCTAATTATGCTATGCGCATCCATGAAGGATGAAAATGAGACCCCTAAAATGCTACTTACAGCAATTTTGATTTTAAATGCGTACCCATATTACCTGTTTTGGAAGCAATGCATAAAAGTAAAAAAGAGAAAAGCGATGAGAGGGTATGCGCTTCCATTGCAACAGATAGACGCGATGGATGGGTTTGAATTTGAAAGGTATTGCGCAAGGATGCTACGTGATACAGGAAATTTTGTGCAGGTTCAAGTGACACCCGGAAGTGGTGATTTTGGTGCAGATATAGTGGCAATAGACCAAGCGGGACATCGATGGGTGTGGCAATGCAAAAATTATAGCGCGAAACTTACGAATAAACCAATTCAAGAAGTTGTCACATCGATGGCACATTACAATGCAGACCGTGCAGGTGTAATTACCAATAGTACTTTTACACCAGCGGCGCGGCAACTCGCAAACGAAAATGGTGTTAAGCTGATTGATAGAACATATTTTATTTGATTGACAAGAAGGCAAATGGAATTTCGCGTGTCAATAAAATGTTCATCTATCATGTGCAAAATGTAGGGGCGAACATTGTTCGCCCGTGGGATTTTGCGGCTGCGTGAAACTGCGCGGGCGCACACTGTGCGCCCCTACATCGGCCATACGACTGTTTGCGGGCGGATATGGAATCTGCCCCTACGGTTTGGTTGAAACTAATAATAAAAAAGGTGATAAAAATGATCTCTGTAGCAATTGATGGGCCCTCCGGGGCGGGGAAATCCAGCCTGGCGAAACGGCTGGCGAAAGATCTCGGCTACGTCTATGTGGATACCGGCGCTATGTACCGTTCCATCGGCCTGTATGCCGTGCGCGCCGGGGTCGACCCCAAGGACGAAGCCACTGTAACGGCGCTGCTGCCCCAAATCAAGCTGGCCATCCGCCTGGTGGATGGCGCCCAGCACATCTACCTCAACGGCGAGGACGTCAGCACGGCCATCCGCGCCGAGGAGATCGGCATGGCTGCGTCCGCCGTGGCCGCACACCCCGCGGTGCGCAGCTTCCTGCTGGACACCCAGCGCGGCCTGGCCGAAAGCCAGAACATCCTGATGGATGGCCGCGACATCGGTACCGTCGTGCTGCCCAACGCCACGGTCAAGATCTTCCTGACCGCCAGCGCCGAGGCCCGCGCCCAGCGCCGTGCCAAGGAGCTGGCCGAGAAGGGCCAGCCCGCGGACTTTGCCACCGTGCTGGCCGACATCCGGCAGCGCGACTACCAGGACAGCCACCGCGCCGTGGCCCCGCTCAAACAGGCCGACGACGCCATTCTGGTGGACACAAGCAGCATCGGCCTGCAGGAAAGCTTTGACCTGCTCAAGCGCACGATTCTTGCGCACATCTAAGGGGGCTGACGATGCTTTTATACTGGATTCTGCTGCCCATCGTCTGGGTGCTGGCCCACATTCTGTTCCGGTTCGAGGTCATCGGGCGCGAGAATTTGAAGGCCGTCCGCGATGGGCGCGCCTACGTCATTGCACCGAACCACATTGCCAACCTTGACCCTGTCTTGATCGCTATAACGATATTTGACTGGAAGCGGCTGCGCATTCTGGCCAAGGAGGAGCTGTTCAAAAATCCGCTGGCCGGCTGGTTCCTGCGCTGTATGGGCGCTGTTTCCATCGAGCGCGGCAAGGGCGACACCACCACCGTAGAAAAGCTGACGAACGAGTGCAAAAATGGTACGGGCATCATGATCTTCCCCGAGGGGACCCGCACAAAGACCGGCAAGCTGGGCGTGATCAAAAGCGGCGCATTTGTGATCGCCGCCGCCGCGGGTGCGGACATGCTGCCTGTGCGCATCATCTACGGTACCAAGGACGGCAGGCTGCACCTTTTCTGCAAGTTGCGCATCGTCTTTGGCGAGCCGATCCCCGCCGCGGACCTGCAGATCAGGGATCAGAGCCACAAAATGGCGGAGCTGCGCCGTATGAAGAACCGCCTGCGCGACGAGCTGGAGCAGCTGCTGGCCGACAACGCCTTTGCTGTGCGCCTGGCCGAAGCGGCAGCGGAGGAACCCGCTGCACCGGACGACAAGCCGCAGCTGCCGGAATGACATTCCCCTTGGCCCCCTCTGGGAGGGGGCTCCGCCCGCAGGCGGTGGGGGAGAGAGCTTTGCCGAGGCCCGAAGCTTCGGATAAAGACACGGCTCTCTCCCTCCGGCCCTGCGGGGCCACTGCTCCCCTTCTGGCGCAAGCGCCACCTCCCCCGTATCGGGGGAGTCTGTCTCGCAGAGGGAGGCAAGGAGTTTACAAAAGGAGCTTATCTATGGAGATCATCCGTGCCAAAACCGCCGGCTTCTGCTTTGGTGTGGACCGCGCGGTCAAGCTGACTTATGATTTATTGGCGCAGGGACGCAAGGTTGCGACCCTCGGCCCATTGATCCACAATGCCCAGGTCGTGGCCGATCTGGAGGCGAAGGGCGCTGTGACCTGCCCGGATATTGACGCCGTGCCCGACGGGTATGAGGTCATCATCCGCAGCCATGGCGTGCCCAGAAGCGTCTATGATAAAATAAGCACACGCAGCCTGGCGTATCATGATGCCACCTGCCCGTTTGTTGCAAAAATCCATAAAATCGCGATGGAAGCGGACAAAAACGGTGCGCTTTTGCTTGTTGCAGGCGACGCCGACCACCCCGAAGTACAGGGAATTGTCGGCCATACAAGCGGCCCTGTGCAGGTTTTTGCCAACCTGGAGGAGCTGCAAAAATTGCTCCCCACGCTTTTGCAACAAGAATCCATCTACGTCGTCGCGCAAACGACATTTCGCGTGGAAAGTTGGGAAAATTGCAAAGCTTTTTTAAAAAAAGAGTGTACAAAAGCCAGAATTTTTGATACAATATGTAATGCAACGTGGGCGAGGCAACAGGAAGCGGAAGACCTCAGCCAAAAATGCGATCACATGGTCGTCATTGGTGGTCATCATTCTTCCAATACCCAAAAGCTGTTACAGGTCGCCGCGCGGCATACCAAGGCCATCAACGTCGAGACTGCTGATGAACTCGACCCTGCATGGCTTGCTGGTGCGGCGCGTGTGGGCGTGACAGCCGGGGCTTCAACGCCTTCGTCTATAATTGAGGAGGTACTTAACAGTATGAGTGAAGAGATCCGTGACGACATGAGCTTCGAGGAGATGCTCAAAGCTACCGAAGCCAATGCAAATGTTTACACCGGAAAGATCGTAAAAGCCAAGGTCATCAGCGTTTCCCCGACGGAGTGCATCGTCGGTGTCGACGGCTCCAAGCACACCGGCATTGTGCCCCTGCGCGAGATGAGCCATGACCCCAACGCCAAGATGGAAGACCTTGTTAAAGAGGGCGACGAGCTGGATCTGGTTGTTGTCAAGACCAACGATCAGGAGGGTGTTGACACCCTGTCCCGCGTCCGTTTTGAGGCCCAGAAGGGCATGAAGGACGTCTCCGAGGCTGCCGAGAACGGCACCGTTATGGAAGGCGACGTCATGGAGGCCAACAAGGGCGGCGTTGTTGTCAACGTCAAGGGCGTCCGCGTCTTTGTTCCCCGTTCTCAGGCCACCATGCGCCGTGACGAGGACTACACCAAGCTGGTTGGCCAGCACGTTCAGCTGGTCATTACCGAGTGCGCAGGCCGCAAGATCGTCGGCTCCATCAACAAGGTCACTGCCGAGGCCAACAAGGCCAAGCGCGAGGAGTTCTGGGCCAATGTTGAGGTCGGCAAGCAGTATAAGGGCGTTGTCAAGAGCCTGACCTCTTACGGCGCTTTCGTTGACGTGGGCGGTGTCGATGGCCTGTGCCACATCAGCGAGCTGAGCTGGAACAACATCAAGCATCCCTCCGAGGTCGTCAAGGTCGGCGACGAGATCGAGGTCTACGTCAAGAGCTACGATCCCGAGAACCAGAAGGTCTCCCTGGGCTACAAGAAGGAAGAGGACAACCCCTGGGTCAAGCTGGAGAATGAGGTTCCCGTCGGCACCGAGTTCACCGCTCCCGTTGTCTCCATCACCAAGTTCGGCGCTTTCGTCCGCATCATGCCGGGCATTGACGGTCTTGTTCATATCAGCGAGATCAGCAATGAGCGCGTGAACAAGGTCTCCGACGTGCTGAAGGTCGGTGACGAGGTCCGCGTTAAGCTGACCGCCGTTGACTTTGACCGCAAGCGCATCAGCCTGTCCATGAAGGCCTGCCTCGACGAGAACGGCGAGGACGCTGAATAATTCTTAGTCATTGCGCAACCGTAAGGGGCCTGCCTGTTGTAACAGGCAGGCCCCTTTTTGTACAAGTAACCTGTAGGGGGCGGCGTCCTCGACGCCCCGCGGGCGGGCAGTGCCCGCCCCTACAAACGTAAAACGGGTACATCATGCAAAAACTCAAAGACATCATCCAAAAATACTATGAGGGTCTGGCCTACCTGTTTTTCGGCGGGGTCGCAACGCTGCTGAACCTGGTCGTCTTTGCGGGCTTCCAAGCGGCGTTCGGTACAGACTTTGCCGCGGGCATCGGCAATATTCTGGACAACTGCATCTGCATCCTCTTTGCCTATTGGACAAATCGCACGTTTGTGTTCAAAAGCGCGAACAAGGGCAAGGCGGCCTGGGCGGAGTTCGGGCAGTTTGTCTCCTGCCGCATCGCCACGATGGTCATGGATCAGGTCATCATCTGGCTGGGCGTCAGCCTGCTGGGACCGCATGTCGCGTTTGCCGCGGCCAACGGCAAGCTGTGGGCCATGGGCGTCAAGCTGTTCAGCCAGGTCATCGTTATCGTGTCCAACTACGTTTTCAGCAAATTGTTTATCTTTAAAAAGAAGTAACGCATCATCCGGAAGGAGAATACCATGCTTATTTTTAAAGTGGCAAAATTTGTGCTCAAGCACCCGCTGCTGACCCATGGAGCCAGGCAGCTCGTGCACAAAAAACTACGTCCCCAAAAGGAGGCATCCCCTATGAAACAGAAAGTTCGCGGTCACGCATTCCGTCTGGTGGGGCTGATCCTGGGCATCATCGGTGCCACGGTCAGCATCACCTCCATCGTTTTCGCTGCCCTGGGCCTGCATCAAGCACGCCTGTGCAAGCATTGTGAGAAAGGGGAAAATTTCCGATGAAATACACGAAGGAAGAAATGCTGAGCAAGGTCGACCACACCCTGCTCAAGCCCGAGGCAACCTGGCCCCAGATCCGGACCCTCTGCGATGAGGCCATCGCCAACCACTGCGCGTCGGTCTGCATCAACACCTGCTACGTCAAGCAGGCCGTCGAGTATATGGCGGGCCGCGTCCCGGTCTGCTGCGTCGTCGGCTTCCCCCTCGGCGCTATGGACACCAAAAGCAAGGCATTTGAGGCTAAAACTGCCATCGAGAACGGCGCGTCCGAGGTCGATATGGTCATCAACATCGGCTGGCTGAAGAACAAGCAGTACGACGACGTCCGCAATGACATTGCCGCCGTCAAGGCTGCTGTGGGCGACAAGGTGCTGAAGGTCATCATCGAGACCTGCCTGCTGACCGACGACGAGAAGATCAAGATGTGCGACATCGTGCCCGAGGCCGGTGCCGACTTCATCAAGACATCTACCGGCTTCTCCACCGGCGGTGCGACCTTCCACGACATTGAGCTGTTCGCAAAGCACGTTGCGGGTCGCTGCAAGATCAAGGCTGCGGGCGGCATCTCCACCGTCGAGGACATCGAGAAGTTCCTCGACCTCGGCGCAGACCGCCTCGGCACCTCCCGTGCCGTCAAGCTGCTGACCTCTGGCGAGGCCGGCAGCGGGTATTAAGGGAAAGCGGTGTTCCTTCTTTGCGAAGAAGGAACCGAAGAAATTCTAAACCAATAAATGCGGGAGACTGCTTTTCGTTAGCAGTCTCCCGCATTTTGTTTTGTGCAGCGGTAGGGGACGGCGTCCCCAACGTCCCGTCAGTTGGCAGTTGCCCTCCGGGCAGGGTGTAGGGCGGCCAGCCCTCTGGCCGCCGCAAGGGGCGTATTGCCTTGTGGTGTGCATCTATTTTTAAATGGGTGTGTGGGGGAGAAAAAACATGACCGCGCCAACAAACTGGAATTTGTAATTACATTCCATACATATTGGCATTCTTTACAATCACTCTATCTCCTTTTTCTAATTGTTCCTTAGAAACTCCTCTTAACCCAAGTCCAACATGTTCTGTTTTATATCCACAACCATTTGATTTTCGTTCTTTTGTATGTATATCGATGGTAGTAATTATAGTCTCTAATACACCTCCATTTGTTTTATAAACACACGCATTTTCTCCTTCTCTACACATTCCTGTTGATATGTTTCCTGTGGCAACTGTTCCAACCCCCATAATTGTAAATACATCATCAATAATCAATTCAAAGTCTTCTTTTAAACATAATGGAACATCTAATCTGTTCATATACTCTTTTTCTCGCTCTTTTTTGCTTTTACCAAATAATCCCATAGTGTTTCTCCTTTATAACTCCCGATTTATTGAACTAGGTTAAGTATATCATACTCTCCTGCAAAAGTACACCCCGCGCCCCGGTCATACCCCGCCCCCTGCGCCGCATACCTTTATAAACCATAAAAGGGGGCGTACCTATGCAAGATTCACCCATCGTACTTACCACCCTCGCCGGGCTGTCCACCGGCCTGGGCGGGCTACTGGCTGTGCTCTGCCCGCCGTCGGAGCGTCTGCTGGCGGCCAGCGCGGGCTTTGCGGGCGGGGTCATGCTCACGGCGTCGCTGGCCGACCTGATGCCGGAGGCGCTGGCGTTTTACGGGGGCTACCTGCCGCCGCTGGCCTGTGGCGGAGCGGTTGTGTCGCTGCTGGCGCTCGGGATGCTGACCGCGGGTTTGCTTGGGCGGCTCCTGCCCGAGGAAACTGCACTGGCCGCCCGCTTTGGCAAAAGCGGAGACCCGGCCCGCGCCGCGGCCATGCGCACGGCACTTGTCACGGGGCTGGCGCTGCTGCTGCATAATTTCCCGGAGGGCGTGCTGACCTTCTTCGCAGGCACGGCGGATCCGTCGCTCGGTCTGCGCACCGCCGCGGCCATCGCCCTGCACAATATCCCGGAAGGACTTGCTGTGGCCGTGCCGTTTGCTTACGCAACGCGCCGCCGCACCGCGGGTGTGCTGGCCGCGCTCGTCTCCGGCCTGGCCGAGCCGCTCGGGGCGGTGCTGGCATGGCTGTTCCTGCGTCGGCTCTTCACGCCGGGCTTTCTGAACGGCACCGTTGTGCTGGCGGCGGGCGTCATGGTCTGGGTGGCACTGGCCCAGCTGCTGCCCGGTGCCCTGCACCCCACCCACCGCACCGCGGGCATTTTGGGTGCCGCCGTCGGCTGCCTTCTCATGCTGTTAGGCATTGCGGCGCTGCCGTAAATGTGCTATACTATATCTGTATATTTGTGCAAGAAAGGAGCAAGCCACATGTTGAAAAAAATCGCGGCGCTGCTCCTTGTGCCTGTGCTGCTGGCGGGGTGCAGTGCGGCAGGGGATGTTGAGACCCTGCTGCGCGCACCGCAGCTCTCCGGCGAGAGCGCGGCCCTGCAAAAGGCGCTGAACAGCTACCTGGGCGGCAGCGCAACCTTAAAATATCCTGCCAGCGGCGATTTCCTCTCGCCGTTTGCGTTCGGTGACTGGGACGGCGACGGCACAGACGAGGCCGCCGTCCTCTACACCACCGACACGACCAGCTCCAACGTCTGGCTGGCCGTGCTCGAGCCGACGGGGGAGAGCAGCTGGCGCGTCAACCGCGTGGTGGAGGGCCTGACCAGCGAGGTGCAGAGCTTTTCCGCCGCGCATCTCAGAGACACGTCGAGCCAGCAGCTGCTGGCAGGGTATGTCTCGCCCCAGGGCGACCAATATCTGGTTGTCTATCAATATGACGGTGATACGTTATCTACGGTCATCAGCAAGAGCTATACCGACATGATCGTCGCGGACTTCACCGGCAAGGGCGACACGCAGGACCTGGTTCTGGCTCTGCCGCCGGACACTGAGCTGGGCGGCGTGACGCTGCAGCTGCTGACCGCCAACGACGGCGAGTTCCGCTCGACCCAGACGCTGAACCTGGGCGAGGGCGTCTACAGCAGCTGCGCGGCCCTGCACGCGGGCACCGGCAGCGACGACGGCATGTACCTGGTCATGGATGCCTGGACCGGCACAAGCAGTCTGGTATCAGACATCATTCTGTATGACGAAGCAACGGGCTTTTTGCAGCCCTACCGTCCCAGCGGCATGAGCGACATTCAGCGCAGCACGCTGCGCTACCACCGCGAGCTGCTGAGCCGCGACCTTGACGACAACGGCACAGTGGACATCCCTGTGGAGATCGACGACGGCGGCACGCTGCAAACGCCGATGGACAAGCGGCTGAGCTTTCTGCTCTGGAAGGATTACACCTCGATGGCGGGCGGCAACAGCAAGTTTGGCGTCTACGACAGCGAGTATAACATTTTTATGGAGCTGCCTGAGTCGATGCACGGCAACATCCTGATCCGCTCCAACCAGAGCGGCACGGGTTGGCTGATCTGCAACGCCGAGGGCACGACGGCCTACTGCGAGATACGCGTCGTTGACCCCGCGGACAACGCGGCCACCGGTGTCGGCAACTATCTGCGCATTGCAAACATTGGCAGCCAGCAGCTGCAAGCCCGCGTTGTAACGTCGTATTATGGATTGAGCCTGGATTTCATCAGCCAGAACACGGTGCTGCTGGGATCAAATTGATACAGAAAGGGAAATCGGGTTTATGAAACGAGTTTTGGTAGTCGAAGACGAAGCCAGCATCCGCGAAATGGTAGCCCTGAACCTGAAAATGGCCGGCTGGGAGGTCGTCGAGGCCCCCAGTGCCGAGCGCGCGTTGGAGCTGATGCACAGCGGGGAACGCTGCGACGCGGCACTTTTGGATATTATGCTGCCGGGCATGGACGGCTTGAGTCTCTGCGAGACGATCCGCCGCGGTGACAGCGACATCGGCATTATCATCGTGTCGGCCAAAGGGCAGGAGAGCGACAAGATCCGCGGCCTGTCCATAGGCGCAGACGATTACATTACGAAGCCGTTTTCGGTGTCGGAGCTGATCGCGCGTCTGGAGGCGCTGACCCGCCGCATCCACCGCGGCAGCGGTGCCGCCGCCAGGCCCGCCGAGGAGCCGGAGCAGCTGGTCAGCGGCCCGTTTGTGCTGGACGAAAAGAGCCGCATTCTGTACAAGTCCGGCAAGCCCATCGACCTGACGCAGGTCGAGTTCCAAATTATGGAGCTGTTCTTCCGCAATCCGGGTACCGCGCTGGTGCGTGAAAAAATCCTGGAAGGTGTCTGGGGCAAAAATTATTTCGGCGATGTGAAGATCGTTGACGTGAACATCCGCCGCCTGCGCATGAAGATCGAGGACGAGCCCAGCAGCCCGCAGCATATCCTCACGGTTTGGGGGTATGGGTATAGGTGGAATGCGTAAACCGGGAACGGCAGTCCGTAGGGGCCGGGCATGCCCGGCCCTCCACCTTGCCATTACCGCCCATTTATCTTTTGCATCGTAGGGAGGGGTCTTGACCCCTCCGCGGGTCGTCGAGGACGCCGCCACCCGTATCCTTCGCCGAAAACCTTCCACCAACCGTAGGGGAGAAATTCATCCCTCCCGCGCCGCTTCCGTCATCTCTCACCCCGCCCTCTTACCACCTACCAAAATCCCACAGGAAAGGAGCTCACCGCCATGCAATCCACCAGCATTATCCGCCGCTGGATACGCGGCAGCCTGCTGATCACGGTGCTGGTGCTCGTGCTGGCGGAGGGACTGTTCCTGTACTACAGCTACAACGACCTCTACGGCGGTGTCGAGCGTGCGGTGGAAAATCGTTTTTCCACCGTCGTGGGCCGCCTGCAGGCCACGGGCACGGCGGGGGATACCGCAACCACCGCCGAAAGCCGCGCCAATGTCCTGCGGCGCGTCGTCGAGCAGTTCGACGAGAAGGACAAGTTTGAATTTATGCTGCTGGACGCACAGGGGGTCATCCTGGCGACCAGCAGCGGCACCATGAACCGCGACCTGACAAACGGCACCGACTATGGCCGTGCGCTGACGTCCGCCAACGGGATCGGGTCGGCTATCTTCACGACACCCCAAGGCGAGAGGGTCATGGCCGTTACGATGCTTGTGCCCTACGCGGCGGGCAGCATCGCCGCATTGCGGATGGTCACAAGCCTGACTCTCATTGACGGCCAGTGGTGGCGCACCGTCGCCATCTGCGTTGGTCTCGGCGTGCTGGTGCTGGCCTTTACGGTGTGGAGCGGCTTGTTTTTTGTACGCTCCATCGTCCGTCCGCTCGGTGAAGTCGAGGCTACCGCCACCAAAATTGCGAAGGGTGACATGAAAGTCCGCCTGCCGGACACCCGCTACGACGACGAGATCGGGCGGCTGTGCAAGACGATCAACCAGATGGCCGAGGATCTTGCCGAGACCGAGCGGTTGAAAAATGAGTTCATCTCATCGGTCAGCCACGAGCTGCGCACGCCGCTGACCTCCATCCGGGGATGGGTCGAGACGATCAGCAATATTGACGACCCAACGAATGAAAACTACCGCCGCGGCCTCTCGATCATCGGCACCGAGACGGACCGCCTTTATACGATGGTCGAGGAGCTGCTCGACTTCTCCCGCCTGCAGAACGGCATCAAGATGAACTGCGAGGTGCTCGACTTCGTCGCCGAGGCCACCGACGCCGCGCTGTTTGTGGAGGCCCGCATCCGGCAGGAGGGGATGCAGCTCGTCTACTCCGAGCCGCCCGAGCCGTACCCGGTCTGGGCCGATCCCGCGCGGCTGCGGCAGGTGTTTGTAAATCTGTTCGATAATGCGATCAAATATTCCGAGCCGGGCGGCACGATCTTCCTGACGCTGAGCCGCACGCCGGTCACGGTCAGCGCGTCCATCCGCGACCAGGGCCGCGGCATCGCGCCCGACGACCTGGAAAAGGTCAAGCAGAAGTTTTTCAAGGCGAAAAACTCGGTGCGCGGCTCGGGCATCGGGCTGGCCGTCGTCGATGAGATCGTCGGCACGCTGGGCGGCAAATTTGACATCGCCTCCACCCTTGGCCAGGGTACAACCGTCACCGTCACCCTCCCCGTCTACCACCCCGGGCAGGAGCATCTGCATGACAAGATTTAAAAGGGCTTCCCCCGTGGGGGAAGCTCAGCGTGTCGAAAAACCTCCCTCTGCGAGGGAGGTGCCCCGAAGGGGCGGAGGGAGAGAACCTTGCCATAGCCCGAAATATTTCGGGCAGCCGTACAGTTCTCTCCCCCACCGCCTGCGGGCGGAGCCCCCTCGCAGAGGGGGCTAAGGGGTGAACGCACCTTTTTCGACAGTCTAGGCTTCCCCCGTGGGGGAAGCTGTCACCGAAGGTGACTGATGAGGGCAGAGTTTGCGTCAGAACTGCTTTGCGGTTTACTGCGCGGGCTTCCCCTCATCCGGCGCTGCGGCGCCGCCTTTCCCCACGGGGGAAGGCAGAAAATTTGACAAGGAGAACCATATATGTCCAAAGAATTCCGCACCTCCGTCGGCGGCCAGGCCCTGATGGAGGGCATTATGATGCGCGGGCCGGAGAAGATCTGCTGCGCCGTGCGCAAGCCGGACGGCACCATCGACCTGACCTATGACACTGTCACCGTCCACTGGTACAACAGGGTCCCGCTGGTGCGCGGCATCTGCAACATGGCCGAAAACCTGTACAAGGGCTACCGGTATTTAATGCACGCCGCCGATATAGCGGTGGAGGGCGAAACCGAGCCCGCCGAGTCCAAGCTGGACAAATGGTTCGAGGAGCACGCCACCCCCGCCGTGCAGAACGTGCTCATGACCTGCGCCGCCTTCGTCGGTGTTGTGCTGGCGCTGTTCCTGTTTACGTTTTTGCCCACGTTTTTGACCGGCCTCGTCATGAAGGTTGTCCCGCTGGGGCGCTGGCCGCGCGTCATCCTCGAAGGTGCGCTGAAAATGGCCATCTTCCTCGGGTACATGTTTCTCTGCACGCGGTTCAAGGACCTGCACCGCGTCTTTGAGTACCACGGTGCCGAGCACAAAACCATCGCCTGTTATGAGGCAGGTCTGCCGCTGACCGTTGAAAACATCCGCAGGCAGAGCCGCTTCCATCCCCGCTGCGGCACCAGCTTTATGATCCTTGTCATCATTATCAGCATCTTTTTGTATGCGGTGCTGCCGTGGACCAGCACGGGAATGCGTATTGTGTACAAGCTCTGCATGTTCCCGCTTTTGGTCGGTATTTCGTATGAAATTCTGAAATGGGCAGGCCGTTCCGACAGTGTGCTGTCCAAGATCGTCTCGCAGCCCGGCCTGTGGATGCAGCGCCTGACGACCTTTGAACCCGACGACTCGATGATCGAGGTCGCCATTGCCGCTGTGACCCCGGTCCTGCCCGAAAAACAGGAGGAAGCCCGCTGGTGAATACTGCTTATCAAAGTCTTTGCGCCCGGCTCATGATGGCCGGTGTGCCCGATGCCCGCTTTGACGCGGTGCAGCTGTACAAATTTGTCACGGGCCGTGACCCGCGCCTGGACAACGGCCCCACCCCCGACGAGGCTTCGAGCCTGCGGGTCCTGGGTGAGCGCCGCGCCGCCCGTGAGCCGCTGCAATACCTGCTGGGCGAGTGGGATTTTATGGACTTTACGCTCAAGGTGGGCCGCGGCGTGCTCTGCCCCCGCGCCGACAGTGAGGTCGTCTGCGAGGCGGCCATCGAGCTGTTGAAGGATGAAGAAGCGCCCGTCGTCTACGACCTCTGTGCGGGCACGGGCTGCCTGGGCCTGGGCGTTGCCAGGCATCTGCCCGGCGCGGCTGTGACCTGTGTGGAGAAAAGCGCCGTCGCCTGGCCCTACCTGACCGCCAATGTGGCGGGGACCGGCGTGCAGGCCGTGCAGGACGACATCCTTACCTATTATAATAGGCTGCCCTCCGGCGGGGCCGATCTCATTATCTCGAACCCGCCCTACCTGACGGCGGAGGAGATGGCACACCTGATGCCGGAGACGGCCAGAGAGCCTGCCATGGCGCTGGACGGCGGCGCGGACGGCCTCGATTTTTACCGCCTACTGACCGCGCACTACCGGGACGCGCTGCGCCCGGGCGGCTGGCTGGTGCTGGAGATCGGCTGTGCCCAGGCCGCCGATGTGCTGGCGCTGGGGGCGGCCAACGGCTGGGTCAACGGCAGCTGCCGTAAAGACTACGGCAGCAATGACCGGGCTGTTTTGCTGCAAAAACCTGAAAAAAGCTGCTGAAAATCCGATTTATGGGACACAAAACACACAACAAAATGTTGTAATTTGCTCGTAAATCGTATATAATAGGTACAAACGCAAATCATAAGCATACCTGCAGATAAAAGGAGAACCGCAACATGGCAGCAAAAAAAGATACCGTACCCAAAACGGCAGCCCCCGCCGCCGATAAGAAGGCCGCGCTGGAAACCGCGCTGGCGCAGATTGAAAAGCAGTTCGGCAAGGGCGCCGTCATGAAGCTGGGCGCGAACGTCACGATGCAGGTCGACGCGATCCCAACCGGTAGCCTGGGCCTGGATCTGGCGCTCGGCATCGGCGGTGTGCCCCGCGGGCGTATCGTCGAGGTCTACGGCCCCGAATCCTCCGGTAAAACGACGCTGGCACTGCAAATTCTGGCAGAGGCCCAGAAGATGGGCGGCGAGGTCGCCTTCATCGACGTCGAGCACGCCCTCGACCCGACCTATGCCGCCGCGCTGGGCGTTGACATTGACAGTCTGCTGGTCAGCCAGCCCGACACCGGTGAGCAGGCCATGGAGATTTGTGAGGCTCTCGTCCGTTCCGGTGCCATCGACGCGGTTGTCGTCGACTCCGTTGCGGCCATGGTGCCCCGCGCTGAAATCGAGGGTGAGATGGGCGACAGCCACGTTGGCCTGCAGGCCCGTCTGATGAGCCAGGCCCTGCGCAAGCTGACCGGCGTCATCGGCAAGACAAACACCGTCTGCATCTTCATCAACCAGCTGCGCGAGAAGGTCGGCGTCGTCTACGGCAACCCCGAGGTCACCACCGGCGGACGCGCGCTGAAGTACTATTCCAGCGTGCGGATCGACGTGCGCCGCATCGAGGGCCTGAAGGACTCCACCGGTGCGTTCATCGGCAACCGCACCCGCGCCAAAATCGTGAAAAACAAGGTCGCGCCTCCGTTCCGTGAGGCCGAGTTTGATATTATGTTCGGCGAGGGCATCTCGAAGATCGGTGAAATTCTTGACCTTGGCGTCAAGCTGGGTGTCGTCCAGAAGAGCGGCGCATGGTTCAACTACGGCGAAATGCGCCTGGGCCAGGGCCGCGACAACGCCAAGCAGTTCCTGAAAGACCACCCCGAGGTCTCCGACGAGATCGAGAAGATCGTCCGCGCGAACTCTGACCGCCTGCTGGCCGCCGGTAAGAAGGGTACCGTCAAGCCGCTGGACCCGAGTGAGGTCATCAAGCCCGCGGCAGCCGCTGAAGCCCCTGCCGCTCCCGCCGCCAAGACGACGGGCAGCGAGGTCGACCTCGATATTATGGTCGATGAATAAGCCATGCCGCGCTTAACGCAAATCAAGGAGACAAAAAAAGGCCGTCTGGCGCTGTTTTTGGATGGCGAGTTTGCCTTCTCGCTGGATGAGGACACCTTCGCCGCTGCCGCCCTGCACCAGGATGACGAGCTGGAGGACTGGCAGATCGAGGAGCTGCGCAAGAAAAGCGAGACCCGCCGCGCGCTGGACAAGGCCATGGATTATTTATCCCTGCGCGACCACGCGGCAGGGGAGCTGTACCAGAAGCTCTGCCGGAAGTTCGACGCCCACAGCGCTGCCTACGCCGTGGCGCGGACGGGGGAGCTGGGGCTTTTAAACGATGTCTCGTTTGCCCGCCGCCGCGCCGCGGAGCTGCTGCGCAAGCGCAAGTCCCGCCGCGAGATTTTGAATGACCTTTCGGCCAAGGGCATTGACCGCGACACCGCCGCCGATGTGGTGGAGGAGCTGTTTGCCGAGACAGACGACGGCGAAAGCCCCGAGCTGGAGACGGCCCGCGCGCTCGTGCAGCGGCAGTACGCCGCCAAGCTTGCCGCCGGTAAGCGCGACCAGGTCGCCGCCGCCCTCGCCCGCCGCGGATTTTCCCATGCGGTGATACGGGAAGTGTTATCCCACGACGAATAAGATCCGGCTGCCCTGTAGGGGCCGGGCATGCCCGGCCCTCAGCCTGCCGATTGCATCCCCTTAACGGTTCGCATTGTAGGGAGGGGGCTTGACCCCTCCGCGGCGGCCAGAGGGCTGGCCGCCCTACAATTTTCGGCAAACATCTGCCGCCCTGCGGGGTGTCGGGGAACCGCCCCTATAATCCTGCGCAAACCATACAATATTATATTAAAGGACTACCCAATGAAAATTGCCATTATTTCCCTCGGCTGCCCGAAGAACCAGGTCGACGCCGACGTATTCTGCCACGCCCTCATCAAGGACGGCCACACCACCGTGGCTGACCCCGCCGAGGCTGACATTATCATCATCAACACCTGTGGCTTCATCGAGTCCGCCAAGACCGAAGCTATCGAGAATATCCTGATGGCCTGCCAGTACAAGCAGGAAAATCCTGACCTCAAGGTCATTGTGACCGGCTGCCTGGCTGAGCGCTACAAGCAGCAGATCATTCAGGAGATCCCCGAGGTCGATGCCGTTGTCGGCATTGGCTCCAACGCCGCGCTGCCCGCCATCGTCCGCCGCGTCTGTGCCGACGGTGCGGGCCAGATCGAGAATTACGGCCCCAAGAGCGATATGCAGCTCGGCGGTGCGCGCGTTATCTCGACCCCGCGGCACTATGCGTACTTAAAAATTGCCGAGGGCTGCAACAATGGCTGCTATTACTGCGCCATTCCGCTGATCCGCGGTGCGCTGCGCAGCCGTGAAATCAACGACTGCGTCGCCGAGGCCCGCTGGCTGGCGGGCGAGGGTGTGCGCGAGCTGATTCTGGTCGCGCAGGACCCCACCGCCTACGGCGAGGACTGGGGCAGACCCGGCGCCATCTGTGAGCTGCTGGACCGCCTGCAGGAAATCGACGGCATCCGCTGGATCCGTATCCTGTACGCCTATCCGGAACGTATCAGCGACGCATTTATTGCCGCCATGGTCCGCAACACCAAGGTCGTGCCCTATCTCGACCTGCCCATCCAGCACTGTGATGACGCGGTGCTCAAGGCCATGAACCGCCGCGGCGGACGTAAGGAGATCGAGGACGCAATTGCCCGGCTGCGCGCGGCCATCCCCGGCATCACGCTGCGCACGACGCTGATCGCGGGCTTCCCCGGTGAGACCGAGGAGCAGTACGCAGAGCTGTGCGACTTCGTCAAGACCGTCAGGTTTGACCGCCTCGGCTGCTTTGCCTACTCCGCCGAGGAAAACACCGTGGCCGCAAAAATGCCGAACCAGATCGACGAGGAGACGAAGCAGCGCCGCGCCGATCACATCATGGAGCTGCAGGCCGAGGTCAGCGCCGAGCGTGAGGGCGAGAAGGTCGGCCATACCTATGAGTGCATCTGCGACGGCGTCGATGACGAGACCGGCATGTACCTGCTGCGCACCAAGGCCGACTGCCCCGAGATCGACGGCAGCGTGCTGACCCCCGCGGACACCCCGCTGGAGACCGGCGCATTCTATAAGGTGACCATCACCGATTCCGACACCTACGACCTGTACGGCTACGCGGAAGAAAGGCTGGAGGACTAAGCTATGAATCTGCCCAATAAACTGACGATGATGCGCGTTGTTTTGGTGCCCATCTTTATGATTTTTGCCGCCGTTTCCCACTATGGCACGGCGGACTTCCATGCGGCTTATATGCTGATTGCGGGCGTCATCTTCGCCATTGCCAGCATTACGGATTTTCTGGACGGCTACCTCGCCCGCAAGAATCATCTTGTCACCGACTTCGGCAAGTTCATGGACCCGCTGGCCGACAAGTGCCTGACCACCGCGGCGTTCATTTACATGGTCACCGATTACGTCTGCTCGCCCATCGTGCTGGCGGTCATCCTGTTCCGTGAGTTTGCAGTGGCCGGTGTGCGTATGCTGGCCGCCGAGACCGGCACGGTCATTGCCGCCAATATGTGGGGCAAGGTCAAGACCGTTTTGCAGATGCTGACCATCATCTTCTACTACTTTGTCGGTGCGCTGGCCGGGCCCACGGATGTTGGCTTTGTCAGCTTTGTTACCATTGTGCTCTGCTGGCTCTGCGGCGCGGCGACCCTGCTCTCCGGCGGCATCTACCTGTGGCAGAACCGCAAGCTGTTCATGCAGGCGAAGTAACAGCCGCCGCGCAGTAGGGGCCGGGCATGCCCGGCCCGCGGCCTTGCCATACATGCCATTTTACATCAGGTGCCGGGCCGGACATGTCCGGCCCCTACAAGGCAACGGACCCAATAAGGAGACCCCAACTTGTCAAAGCTCAATCTCCGTACATTTTTAAAATGCATCTACCGCAGGATGGCCCGCCTGGAGCGGGCCGTCCTGTTGTTGCTGTGCATTTTTGCCGTCAAGTTCGTGTTCAGCACGGCGGCGCATTTTGCCGCGCCGCTGCAAGGTGTCGATATGCTCGGCAGCGGGCGGAATCCGGTGGATGCATGGCTGCTGCTGCTCTCCTGCACGGCGGTGCTGGGCACATTCTGCCTGTACCGCCGCGCGGCGCGGGCGATTGGCGCAAAATGCACAAAAGCGGATGCCGTCATTTTAGCAGTCTGCATAGCGGCCAGCGCCGCATTCTATCTGCACGCCATGGTGGGCCGACAGAGTCTCTATTTGTGGGACAACGCGACCTACTACAATCTGCAGGTGCGGCTGGAATCCAACTTTGCGGACGGCGTCTTTACCGGTGTCGGCTCGACCATCTACAAGACGTGGTTCAACGACTACGCGCCGCTGGTCATCAATCTGCTGGCGGAGCCGTTCTTCATGTTCACGCCGCGCACGGCCAACACGTTTGCGCTGCTCTGCGCGCTGCTGATCCCGTCGCTCGTCTACTACAGTGCATGGCTTCTTCTGACGGTGCTGCGCCGAAAATTGCAGCCAAAAGCCCCGGTGCTGTTCACGGCGCTCTCTATGGCATTCGTCCTGTTGCTGCCGCTTTTGCACATTGCGCTTTACCGCGGTATGCCGGACCTGCTCGGTGTCGCCTTCGCGTTTATGCTGCTGGCGCTCGGCGTCGGGTACGATTTCAGCCAGCCAGCCCCCGCGCGGCTTGTGTCGCTGGCGGCCTTTACGGGTATGCTCATGCTGACCCGCCGCAGCTACATGTTTACTGTTGTGGCGTTCTTTTTGCTGTATGGCGTTTGGGTGTTGGCCCGCGCTGCACGCGCCCGGCAGGTACAGACCGCCCTGCGCTTCGGCAGGTTTGCCGCGGCCTCGCTGGTCTGCGTCGGCGTACCGCTGCTGCCGATGTTCTGGCGCATCGCCAAGGCCGACTACAGTGACCGCTACGCGACCTACCAGACCGGCGGCTTTCTGGCAGAACTGGCCAACCAGCGTGTCTATTTGGGCTGGCTCGTGTTTGCGATTATGCTGATCGGCATATTATACGGGCTGTATAATGCCAAGACCCGTGCGCTCGCCGTTCTTGCCGCCGTCGGCGCGGTGCTGACCGTGCTGCTCGTCACACGTGTGCAGAACATGGACGACCACCAGTCGCTGGCCGTTGCGCCGTTCTACCTGCTGGGCTGCTTCCTCTGTGCGCTGCTCGTCAGCGATCTGCCGTGGGCGTGGCCGCGCCGCATTCTGGCCGTGTCGGCGGGCATGCTGTGTGCGTTGAACTTCGGCGCGTGCAGCCAGCTGCTGCCGGTGGTTTTCCCCAGCGGATTTTACAGCGGACTGTACTTTTACGTGGACAGCCCCCGCAATGATTTACAGCAGGTCGCCGAGGTAAACGCCTGGCTGCGGGAGAACTGCACCGGCGAAAACTCCGCCTACATGATCTGTCACGGCGTGGTCTACAGCCCGGATGTGTTCCGCATCTCGGCGCTGCCGGATGAGTCCATCCGCGAAATTCTGCCCTACGGTGCCTGCAATCCCGGCAACGATGCCTTCCCGAAGGAGCTGCTCACGGCGCAGGTCGTGCTGACCTGTACGCCGTTTGACCCCAACAACCACACCGAGAAAATGAACGCGGCCTTCCTGGAAAACCAGGAAAAGTACGCGCCGTTTGAGTTGGCAGCCACCTTCGACATGGGCAACGGCTACACGATCACGGCCTACCGCCGCGTTAAGGAACCGACGGCGGCAGAGCTCGACACCTACCGCGCCTATCTGGCCGAGGAGAACGAGCGGTTCCCCTACAATTTCAGTGCTGTCTGGGACGAGCTGGCCGTGCAATTCGCAAATAACGGCTGAATCCCCCTTGCAACCGCGCCTTGCGTTGGCTATAATAAAAGCATCCCTATATAGAGGAAGGAACGTGCAAGCTATGCAGATCTTCAACACCATGACCCGCCAGAAAGAGGAATTTGTCCCCCAGAAGGAGGGCGAGTACCGCATCTATGTCTGCGGCCCGACGGTTTACAACTATATCCACATCGGCAACGCGCGCCCGATGATCGTCTTTGACACGCTGCGCCGCTATCTGGAATACTGCGGCAACAAGGTCTACTATGTCTCCAACATCACCGATATTGATGACAAGCTCATCAAAAAGGGCCAGGAGGAGGGCACCTCGATGCAGGAGGTCGCCCGCAAGTTTGAGGCTGAGTACATCAGGGATTCCGACGGTCTGAACGTCAAGGCCCCCACCGTGCGCCCCCGCGCTACCGAGCATATCGGCGAGATCATCCACATCGTCAAGGATCTCGTGGACTCCGGCCACGCCTATGTGGCCCGCAACGGGGATGTCTACTTCCGCGTCAAGTCCGACCCCGGCTACGGCAAGCTGAGCCACCTGAACCTCGACGACCTCGAGAGCGGCAACCGTCAGCTGCGCAGCCGTATGGACGACGACCTGAAGGAGGATCCCGCCGATTTCGCAGTCTGGAAGGCGGCCAAGCCCGGCGAGCCCTACTGGGAGAGCCCCTGGGGCCACGGCCGCCCCGGCTGGCACATTGAGTGCAGCGCCATGGCCCGCAAGCACCTGGGCAAGACCATCGACCTGCACGCCGGCGGTCAGGACCTGATCTTCCCCCACCATGAGAACGAGATCGCCCAGAGCGAGTGCGCCAACGGCTGCACCTTCAGCCGCTACTGGATGCACAACGGCTTCCTGAACATCAACAACGAGAAGATGTCCAAGAGCGCAAACAACTTCTTCACGGTGCGCGAAATCGCCGACAAGTATGGCTACGAGCCGATCCGCTACTTTATGCTGACAGCTGGCTACCGCATGCCGCTGAATTACACCGTTGAGCTGATCGAGAGCTGCAAGAACAGCCTCGAGCGGATGTACACCTGCCGCGACAACCTCGATTTTGCCATAGAGCATGCCCACGGCACCGACACGGCGCTGGTGGAAAAGTGCGTGGATGCGCGCAAAAAGTTCAAGGCCGCCATGGACGACGACCTGAATACACCGGATGCCCTGGCTGCGATTTTCGATCTGGTCAAGGACATCAACACGCTGTCCGATGCCTCCGACAAAGCGACGCTGGAGACTGCCGCCAAGACGTTTGATGAGCTGACCGGCGTGCTGGGCCTGCTGTACAACCGCAAAAAGACCGACAGCATCCCCGCCGAGGTCACCGCACTGGTCGAGGAGCGCGCTGCTGCCAAGAAGGCCAAGGACTGGGGCCGCGCGGACGCCATCCGTGCCCAGCTGACCGAGATGGGCTGGAGTGTCACCGACACGGCGCAGGGCCCGAAGATCGCGAAGCTGTAAGAATTTTTCAAAAAACAGATGCAGGGGCGGCCTGCGCATCTGCGCCGCAGGGCGCGGGTGCGCGGGCTTGCCCCTGATTTTGTATGTAACATGACGAAGCAACGAACAAAATCAAATAAGAGCCTCTGGGTGCTGTTGGGCGGTGCCCTGCTGCTGCGCCTGGTGCTGGCCTTTGTGACGGACGGCTACCCCTATGACATGAGCTGCTTTGTGGCCTGGGGCGACAAGCTGGCCGCCGAGGGTCCCGCCGCTTTTTACAGCGAGGGCTACTTTGCCGACTACCCGCCCGGCTACCTCTGGGTGCTGGGGCTGGTGGGGGCCATCCGCGCGGCGCTGCACATCGCCTACGAGTCCAAGTGGACGTATTTTCTGCTGGCGCTCGTGCCGTCGCTCTGTGACTGCGGGCTGGCGTGGCTCGTCTACAGAACGGCAAAGCGCAGCAGCCGGGGCGTGAAGGAGCATACCGCGCTGGTGCTGACGGCGTTTACGGCGTTCAACCCGCTGATGCTGTTCGACACCGGTGTCTGGAAGCAGATCGACGGCGCGTTTGCGCTGCCGCTTGTGCTCTGCTTTGTGCTGCTGGAGCAGCGGCGCTACCTGCCCGCCGCCGTGCTGTACGGCGTGGCGCTGGCCATCAAGCCGCAGGCGCTGCTGTTCGGCCCGGTGCTGGCGGTGTGCTATCTGGCGGCCATTACGCTGGAAAAGGACCGCCTGCGCGCCTTTGGCCGCTGCTTTGGCGGCGCGGCGCTGGCACTGCTGCCGCCGCTGCTGACAGGTCTGCCCTTTTTTGGCGTTGTGCAGTTGATCCCAAAGCTGATCGACAAATACACCGGCACAATGTCCGGCTACCCCTACGCGACGATCAACGCCTTTAACTGGCTGGCGGCGCTGGGCGGCAACTGGAAGGGGCAGGCTGACCCGGCATTGTTTGGCATCAGCTGGCAGCAGCTTGGGTGCCTCAACATTCTGCTGGTCACGGCGGGGCTGGCGTATTTTGCGGTGCGCAGCGTGCGGGGCGGGTGGTTCTCACCGCTGCTGTTGGCGGCGTACTACGGCATCGGCATTTTTACGCTTGCGCACTGTATGCACGAGCGCTACATGGTGCCCGGTGTGCTGCTGACGCTGCTGGCCGCCGCGCACTGGAACGACATCCGCCTGTATGCGGCGGGCGTGGGCCTGTCGCTGACCGGGTTCATCAATCTGGCCACGGTCTACTCGCAGACCGGCACCAGCGATGAATGGCTGACGAGCGCGACCAGCTCGACAGTAGCCGTCCTGACCGGCCTTGGGGAGACGGTCTGCTTTGTGCTGCTGATCTTTGCAGTGTGGGACATTACCCGCCATGGCCACACCCTGGCCCTGCCCGAGACAAAGCCGGAAACTGCCCCGCCCGTGCCCGCACCGCAGCCGAAATGGACCTGCCGCGAGGTGGGTGCGCTGTTGGCGCTGACGGCGGCCACGGCGGTGCTGAGCTTTAGCTATCTCGGCAGCCGCACCGCGCCGCAGGACCCGCTGGACGCGACAGGCACGGCGCTCTCCGAGAGTGTGACGCTGGACGGCAGCGCGGTATCGCTGTGGGTCTACCCGGGCATCTCGTTCGGCGGCAGCATGACGGTAACCGATGCCAACGGCAGCACGGTCTTTGAAAAGGAGCTGAACTACGGCACCTGCTTCAGCTGGACAGCGAACGACGTGCAGCTGGCGGCGGGCACCCAGCTGACGGTCATGGTCGAGAACGCCCAGCTGTTTGAGATGGCGTTCCGCGATGCCAACGGCCGGCTGGTGCCGGTCACGGGCGGCGGCGCGCTGTTTGACGAGCAGACCGCCGTGCCCGACACGATCAGCCAACTGAACAGCATGTATTTTGACGAGATCTACCATGGCCGCACCGGTTATGAGCAGCTGCACAAAATGCCCGTCTACGAGACGACCCATCCGCCGCTGGGCAAGGACCTGATCATGGTCGGCATTGCGCTGTTCGGCATGACGGCGTTCGGCTGGCGGTTCGCGGGTACGCTGTTCGGCGTGCTGCTGGTGCCGCTGGCGTGGTGCTTTGTGCGCCGCCTGACCCGCAAACCGTGGGCGGCAGCCACCGCAGGCGTGCTGCTGGCGCTGGATTTTATGCGCTTTTCCCAAAGCCGTCTGGCAACGATTGACGTTTACGGTACGTTTTTTATCCTGCTGGGAGCCTACTGTATGGTGTGGTACTGCCAGCGGGTGCTGACCGACGGCGTGAACCGCGCTCTGCTGCCGATGGCGCTGGGCGGCGTTGCGTTCGGGCTGGGCTGCGCAGCCAAGTGGACCGGCATCTACGCCGGGGCCGGGCTGGCCGTGCTGTATCTGGGCGTGCTCTATGCGCGCTGGCAGCAGAAAAGGCCCGGCTTCCGGGCAGAGTTCCGCACCGCGGCGGTGGGCGGCGTGCTGTTTTATGTGCTGCTGCCGCTCTGCCTCTACATTGGGTCCTATTTGCCGTACTGGTGGCGCGATCCGGCGTTCAGCCTCAGCGATTGGTGGCAGTGCCAGGTGTCGATGTTCAGCTACCACGCGACGCTGAAGGCGACCCACCCGTTTGAGAGCCGCTGGTACACTTGGCTGCTGGGCCTGCGCCCGGTGTGGTACTATCGCAACGGTTACCTGCCCTACGGCATGAAGGCCAGCATTGCGGGCATGGCCGGGCCGGTCATCTGGCTGGTCGGGCTGGCGGCGCTGGTCGGGCTTTTGTGGCATCAGGTCAGCGCGCGCGGCAGCCGCCAGGGCGCGGGCGTGCTGATTTTGTACGGCACGCAGCTCATCCCGTGGATGCTGGTGACGCGCTGCACCTTCCTGTACCATTATTTCCCCAGCTCGATGTTCTGTCTGGCGGCGCTGGCACTGGTGCTGGCGCGGATGAAGCACGTAGACTGGGCGAAAAAGATCGCCGCGGGCCTCTGCGTGGTGGCGCTCGTCCTGTTTGTGCTCTATTATCCGGCGCTCTCCGGCCTGCCCATTCCCGCCTGGTGGGCTGACGCCCTGAATGTCCTGCCGAGCTTTGGGTTCTATTAACGGGGAACGGGGGAGTTCCTTTCTTATAAGAAAGGAACCGAAAGAATTTTAAAATAACAAAGCAAAGAGCCACTGCAAGGGAAAAGCATAACGCATTCCCCAGCAGTGGCTTTTCTGATTATTTATTTAGAATTTCTTCGGTTCCTTCTTTGTAAAGAAGGAACAAATCCCCCATCAAGCCTCGGGCAGATAAATATGATGCGGCAGACCCTCGACGTAGATGGGGGTCAGCTCGGCCTGGACGAGAGGCAGGGCGTAGGCCAGGAACTCGTCGGTCATGGCGGTGTGGTCGGCGTTGACCCACTCCAGCGGGACCTTCTTCTCGAGGTTTGCGACCTCGCTGATCGGGTGCAGGCTCGTGCCGCACTGGTACGGCGCATTGGAGATGCGGTCCAGTGCGACCATCTCGCCGGTGTGGCCCTCAAACGCGGCCTTGGCAGCGGCGCCGCCGACCTGATACGCCTCGGTGATGTCGGTGCGGCTCGTCAGATGGCCCGCGCAGCGCTGCAGCGTCGAAAGCTCGATGCAGCGGGTCTTGGTGTCCAGACGGCGTGCAACGGTGTTTGCCAGGAAGCGCGCCGTGCCGGTCAGAGCCTTGTGGCCGAACGCATCCACCGCGTGGACATCGTCGGCCAGCTCGCAGACATAGCGGCCATCCTCGAGCTTGACGCCCTCGGATACGGCGATGACAATGGACGGCTTCTTCTTCTGCATCCGCTCGACCTTCTCGACGAAGTGATCCACATTGAACGGAACCTCGGGCAGGCAGATCATGTCCACGCCCTCGCAGTCCTCGGCCTTGGCCAGCGCCGCGGCGGCGGTCAGCCAGCCCGCATTGCGGCCCATGATCTCGACGATGGTCACGTACTTCGTGCCGTAGACCGTCGCATCGCGGATGATCTCCTTCATCACAACGCCGATGTACTTGGCCGCACTGCCGTAGCCGGGGGTGTGGTCGGTGACCATCAGGTCATTGTCGATGGTCTTGGGCACGCCCATAAAGCGGATGTCGCTGCCGATGTGTGCGCCGTAGTCGGCCAGCTTGCCGATGGTGTCCATCGAGTCATTGCCGCCGATGTAGAAGAAGTAGCCGATGTCCAGCTCCTTCAAAATCTCGAACAGCCGGATGTAGACTCTCTCGCCCTCGGCGGTGTGCCAGTCGGGCAGCTTATAGCGGCAGGAACCCAGATAGCTGGACGGGGTGCGTTTCAAAAGCTCAATGTCCAGCGCGGTTTTCAGCTTGTCGTCCAGCACGCAGGTGCGGCGCTCCAGCAGACCGGCTACGCCGTGCAGCATGCCGTAGACCTTGCCTGCGCCGCGGCGCTTGCAGCTCTCATACACGCCGGCCAGGCTTGCGTTGATGACCGAGGTGGGGCCGCCGGACTGACCAACGATTGCGTTTTTTGCCATGGTTTTCCTCCTTGCAGGCGGGGCCTGCAGCTTGTGGGTGGGTGCTCCCGGCAGAGGGTAGAGGTACCGCGGAGCAAACGAATTTTGTCATCCTCAGTGTATCATGCCGGAGCAGGTTTGACCATTGCGGCAGTTGCCTAAATAGCGGCGCGGCTATCGCAGATTCCCGATTCCGCAGTGCGGAACGGTCATGCGCGGCACAATTCTGTATATGGAAATCTGTTCCGCGGTATGGAATTTTGCGCTGCAAAAAACTGCAAGAATGATTCTGAAACCTTGCAAAAATTGCGAAACGGCAATAACTTGTGCAAGTTGACGAAGGTGTTGGATTTTTGACTGCTTGTAGGGGCCGCATATATGCGGCCCGCAACTTTGTGGGGGACACCTGCTTATGAGTAGGCCGCGGGCCGGGCATGCCCGGCCCCTACAGTGGAAGATTGAATTTTTCATGAAAAACATCTTGACACCACCCCCCAACCGTGCTATTCTTTAACCATCAAAAGCGTTGAAGAGGAAAAGTACCGCTCCATATCCGCACAGAGAGCCTGGCGCTTGGTGTAAGCCGGGACGGAGACAGGGCGCGAAAGAACACCTCCGAGCTGCAGCCTGAAATGCAAAAAGTAGGGCGTGCCGCAGGCCGTGCGTTACAGCGGCAGCGTTTCAAAGGTGAACGTGTACGGAAAAAGTGACCGTATGCCGTTATTTCGGCTGCGGTAATTTAGGTGGCACCGCGGATCCAAGACAGCGATTCGTCCTAATGCAGGGCGAATGGGCTGTCTTTTTTTGTTTACCATTCGGAGGGTGTAAGACGTAAACCGAAAAGGAGAAACAAACAATGTGCTGCATCATGGGTTATGCCGGGCATGATCTGCTCAAGGAAACTTTCATCGAATATCTGCTGCGTACCACCAGCCGCGGCCCGGACGACCAGCGCGTGGCCGAGACAGAGTTCGGCCTGCTGGGCTTTGGCCGTCTGGCCATCATGGGCCTGACGCCCGAGGGCATGCAGCCCTTCTTCCGCGGTGCGGACTGCGTGGCCTGCAACGGCGAGCTGTACGGCTTCCGCCCCGTCAAGGCCGAGCTGGAGGCCGAGGGCTACACGTTCGAGTCCGACTCCGACTGCGAGATCATCCTGCCGCTCTACTATAAGTACGGCCTTGACATGTTCAGGCACCTCGACGCCGAGTTCGCCATGATCCTGTACGACAGCCGCAAAAAGCTGCTGATCGCCGCACGCGACCCCATCGGCATCCGCCCACTGTTCTACGGCTACAGTGAGTCGGGGCACATTGCCTTTGCGTCCGAGGCGAAAAACCTCGTGGGCCTGTGCAAAAAAATCTATCCGTTCCCGATTGGCAGCTACTACTGCAACGGTCAGTTTGTGCGCTACTGCGACATTGCCGATACGCCCGCCTACAGCCAGGACGAGCTGCCCGAGATTTTGACGAACATCCGCGAAAAGCTGGTTGCCGGTGTGGACAAGCGCCTTGACGCCGACACGCCGGTTGGCTTCCTGCTGTCGGGCGGTCTTGATTCGAGCCTGGTCTGCGCGATTGCGGCCAAGAAGCTGGGCAAGCCGATCCGCACGTTCGCTATCGGCATGAGTGAGGACGCTATTGACCTGAAATACGCCAAGCAGGTGGCCGACTACCTGCACGCCGACCACACCGAGGTCATCATCAACCGCGACATCGTGCTGGACGCGCTGGAAAAGGTCGTCGCCATGCTCGGCACCTGGGATATTACCACCATCCGCGCGTCGGTGGGCATGTATCTGGTCTGCAAGTACATCCACGAGCACACCGACATCCGCGTGCTGCTGACCGGCGAGATCTCCGATGAGCTGTTCGGCTACAAGTACACCGACTACGCGCCGTCCGCCGCCGCATTCCAGACCGAGAGCCAGAAGCGCATCCGCGAGCTGTATATGTACGACGTGCTGCGCGCGGACCGCTCCATCAGCGTGAACAGCCTCGAGGCCCGCGTGCCGTTCGGTGATCTGGATTTTGTACGTTACGTCATGAGCATCGACCCGGCCAAAAAGCTGAACACCTACGGCAAGGGCAAGTATCTGCTGCGCAAGGCGTTTGAGGGCGACTGGCTGCCCGAGAGCATCCTATGGCGCGAGAAGGCCGCCTTCAGCGATGCCGTCGGCCATTCGATGGTGGATGACCTGAAGGAGTACGCCGAGACGGTCTACACGGACCGCGACTTTGCCGAGAAGTGCGGCAAGTACACCTACGCCCGCCCGTTTACCAAAGAAAGCCTGCTGTACCGCGAAATTTTTGAGAAGTATTATCCCGGTCAGGCCGAGATGATCGTCGATTACTGGATGCCCAACAAGGCATGGCCTCACTGCGATGTCAACGACCCCAGCGCCCGCGTGCTGGCAAACTATGGCGCAAGCGGGCAATAAAGGGAAAGTCCTGAACCCTTCCGGCCATCGCTGACGCTCGGCCACCTCCCCTGATGGGGAGGCTTTCTCGCGGGCGAAGCCCGCGCAAAAAGGCGCCCCATCAGGGGAGCTGGCCGAGTTTACGAGGCCTGAGGGGTACTGCCCGTTGACCTTTACAAAAAGCTTTCTCTTGCATTTCCCCAAAATCTATGTATAATTAAAATTGTTTTCGCAGAGTAGAGACCTGCGCGTGGGGCTTGGCCCCGAAGTGCCTGACCAACGGGGAGTTGTGGCAGGACGAAGTGACGGAAACGTCCGCGGTGCAGGTTTCGCATCCCACTGCTGCATGATGGTGTGCAACGGCGGATGCGGCGTTGTGCCCATCCGACAAAAATTGCCTCCTCCCTTGTGCGGCAACGCACAAAGGAGGATTTTTTATGTGCGAACAAAAGCTGTCCGTCTTTTCCGCTGACTACTGGCGCACTGCCCGGCGCGAGCTGAACAACCCGCGGGTGCTGGCCTTTTCGGGGCTGGTCTGCGCCATGGCCATCGTGCTGGAAAGCCTGCCCATCTACCTGCTGGGGCCGAGCCTGAAAATTTACTTCAGCTTCCTCGCCGTCTCGCTGGGCTGCATGTGCTACGGCCCCGTCGTCGGCATGATGGCCGGGGCTATCATTGATACGGTGGGTTTCCTGCTGGCAGGCTACGGCGAGCCGTATTTCCCCGGCTACCTCATTACGGCCATGCTGTCGGGACTGATCTACGGCGTTATGCTGTACCGCCAAAAACCGACGCTGCCGCGCATTATTGTGACGCGGCTCATCATCAACTACGGCAGCAACGTCCTGCTGGGCAGCGTCTGGAAGGCGATGCTCTACGGCAAGGGCTACCTTTACTATTTCACCTCAGGTCTGGTAAAGAACACGACGATGCTGCCCATCGAGGTGTTCCTGACCTGGGTCGTGCTCAACGCCGCCGTAAAGCAGGGGCTGGACAGAAAGTTTATTCATAAGAGGTAAAAGCCTCCCTTTAAGGAGGGCGGACCCGAAAGTAAAAGTCATACTTTTGCACAAGAAAGTATGACTTTTACTTTTTTTCGTTGTGCGTCCTGCCCAGTGTACTGTCTGCACAGGCAAAACATTTACCTGTTTTGCTGAACTTTTCACAAAAATTTAAAAATTATTGCAAACGGATCGTAAAGCGGCTACAATGAGTCTTGCAAGGCAACAAAATGCGTCAATTCCCGGCAGATTCCGGCACGAAGCGACGCATTTTTGCCGTTTTCTGTACATACAACAGGGAGGAACAACACACATGAAGAAACTGATGGGCATTCTGCTGGCCGCCTCTATGGTGTTCAGCCTGGCCGCTTGTGGTTCCACCGCTGACACTGCCGCCAGCAGCGCCGCCGGTACCACCGCTACTGCAGAGGGCAGCAGCAACAACCAGGCCCCCGACGTCAAGGTCGGTGCTATCATTCTGGGCGACGAGACCGAAGGCTACAGCGCCGCGCACATCAACGGCATCAAGGAAGCTGCCGCCGAGTTGGGCATGTCCGATGACCAGATCGTCTGGAAGTACAAGATCGCTGAGGGCGGCGTCACCGCCGACGCAGCCGAGGACCTTGTCGGCCAGGGCTGCAACCTGATCATCTCCAACTCCTACGGCCATCAGACCTACATGGAGGAGGAAGCCGAGAAGTACCCTGACATCAACTTTGTGGCCATGACCGGCGACTTCGCCGCCATCTCCGGCCTCGATAACTTCTACAACGCCTTTACCGCCGTCTACCAGAGCCGCTATGTCTCCGGTGTCGTCGCAGGCATGAAGGTCAAGGAGCTGGTCGAGTCCGGCACCCTGACCCCCGAGACCCAGCCCGACAGCTTCACCGCTGACGGCAAGGTCAAGATCGGCTACGTCGGCGCCTACAACTACGCCGAGGTCGTCTCCGGCTACACCGCTTTCTTCCTGGGCGTCCAGAGCGTTTACCCCGATGTCCAGATGGAGGTCATGTACACGAACTCCTGGTTCGACATCGACAAGGAGGGCGCTGCCGCCGAGGCCCTGATCGCCAACGGTGCGGTCATCATCGGCCAGCACGCTGACTCCACCGGTGCCCCCGCTGCCACCCAGAAGCTGAAGGACTCCGGCAAGATCTGCTACTCCATCGGCTACAACATTGACATGCTCGACACCGCCCCCACCGCTGCCCTGACCTCCGCGACGAACGTCTGGAAGGTCTATTACAAGGAGCTGTTCGAGGGTGCGCAGGCCGGCAACATCCCGCAGGATTGGTGCAAGGGCTATGAGGATGGCGCTGTTGCCATCACCGACCTTGGCCCCGAAGTTGCCGACGGCACCGCCGAGAAGGTCGCCGAGGTTGAGGCTGCGCTGAAGGACGGCAGCCTGCATGTCTTCGACACCAGCAAGTTCACCGTCGACGGCGCGGAGGTCACCACCGCCCCCATCGACCTGACCTACTACGATTTCAGCACCGGTTCTCCTGTGGCTGTCTATCAGGGCGAGACCAAAGAGGCCATCTCCGACGGTTACTTCCACGAGGGTGAGCTGCGTGCAGCCCCGACGTTTGCCCTGCGCATCGATGGCATCATCGAGGACGCTGACCCCGTCGCCTGATTCTGACTGAATCTAAAGGGAAGACTGCGGTGGAACCGCAGCCTTCCCTTTTGGTGGTTTATTATAATAATGTTCCTGCCTTGATTTTTTGAATCCCTGTAGGGGCGAGGCATGCCTCGCCCGCAGCATGACCGCGGTTGCCCGCTTATGGGTGGCCGCGCAAGGCCGCGGACCGGGCATGCCCGGCCCCTACCAACTTGACTCTTGAAAGGAGCCTGCACAATGGCGCAGAACGAATATGCTGTGCGCTTGGAGCACGTCACCAAGACCTTTGGCCCCGTCGTGGCCAACAAGGATGTTTCCCTGGGCGTGCGCCGCGGCGAGATTCTGGCCCTGCTGGGCGAAAACGGCAGCGGCAAGACGACCCTGATGAACATGATCGCCGGTATCTACTTCCCCGACGAGGGCGAGATCTATGTCGGCGACAAGGCGGCGACCATCCGCTCCCCCCGCGACGCGCTGGACCTGGGCATCGGCATGATCCACCAGCACTTCAAGCTCGTGGATGTGTTCTCCGCGACGGAGAATATCGCCCTGTCGATGGGCAGCGGCGAGAAGTTCGACCTGAAAAAGGTCCACGACAAGGCCCGCGCCATCTGCGAAAAGTACGAGTTCGCCCTTGACCTCGACCAGAAGGTCTACGAGATGAGTGTCAGCCAGAAGCAGACGCTGGAGATCGTCAAGGTGCTGTACCGCGGCGCGGACATCCTGATCCTCGACGAGCCTACGGCAGTTCTGACCCCGCAGGAGACCGAGAAGCTGTTCAGCGTCATCCGCAACATGAAGGCCGACGGCAAGGCGGTCATCATCATCACCCACAAGCTGCACGAGGTCCTGTCCATCAGTGATCGTGTCGCCATCCTGCGCAAGGGCGAGTATGTCGGCGACATCGCCACAAAGGACGCCGACGAGGCCAAGCTGACCGAGATGATGGTCGGCGAGAAGGTCGAGCTGAACATTGAACGCCCCGAGCCGGTCAACCCGGTCAAGCGGCTGGACATTGAACATCTGACCGTCCGCAGCGCCGAGGGCATCACCGTGCTGGACGATGCGTCTTTCCCGGTCTACGGCGGCGAGATCCTCGGCATTGCGGGCATCTCCGGCAACGGCCAGAAGGAGCTGCTGGAGGCCATTGCCGGTTTGCAGCCCGCCGAGAGCGGCGCAAGCATCGAGTATTACGCGCCCGACGCTGCCGCACCCGTGCAGCTCGTCGGCAAAAGCCCCAAGGCCATCCGCGAGGCGGGCATCCACCTGTCCTTTGTGCCCGAGGATCGTCTGGGCATGGGTCTGGTCGGCTCGATGGGCATGACCGACAACATGATGCTGAAAAGCTACGGCAAGGGCCATTCGCCCATCGTGGACCGCAAGGCCCCGCTGGCGCTGGCCGAGACGATCAAGAAAGAGCTGGGCGTCGTCACGCCCGACCTGAACACCCCGGTCTCCCGCCTGTCGGGCGGCAACGTCCAGAAGGTGCTGGTGGGCCGTGAGCTGGCCGCCGACCCCATCGTCCTGATGACCGCCTACGCGGTGCGCGGTCTGGACATCAACACGTCCTACACGATCTATCACCTGCTCAACGAGCAGAAAAAGCGCGGTGTGGCGGTCATTTACGTCGGTGAGGACCTCGACGTGCTGCTGGAGCTGTGTGACCGCATCGTTGTGCTGTGCGGCGGCAAGGTCAACGGCATTCTCGATGGCCGCAAGACCACGAAGGAGGAGGTCGGTCTGCGAATGACCAACCTGGTAAAGGAGGAGCAGGCATGAGTCAGACTGCCACTGCGGCCCGCGAGCCGCTGCTGCGCATTGCCAAGCGTGAGGGCACGACGATGCCCCAGAAGATCGCCGTGCGCGCCATCGCCATTCTGCTGGCGCTGGTCGTTGATGCGCTGTTTATCTTTTTCGTCACCGGCCTGAACCCGCTGTCCGTCTATGGCGTCATGTGGAGCGGCACCTTCGCCAACATGACCCGCTTCAGCTGGATGCTGCGCGACCTGTCCACGCTGCTCTGCGTCGGCATCGCGCTGGCCCCGGCCTTCAAGATGCGCTTCTGGAACTGCGGCGGCGAGGGCCAGATTCTGATCGGCGGCCTGACTGCCGCCCTCATCATGGTGTATCAGGGCAACAATCTGCCGCTGCCACTGCTGTTTGCCGCCATGGCGCTGGGCAGCATTGCCGCGGGCGCACTGTGGGGCTTCATCCCCGCGTGGTTCAAGTCCCGCTGGAACACGAACGAGACGCTGTTCACCCTGATGATGAACTACGTTGCTACGTCCATTGTTGCCTGCATGACCAACATCATGCGCGGCCAGGCGTCGAGCCTCGGCACGCTGAACAAGGCGACCAAGGCAGGCTGGTTCCCCGTCATTATGGGCCAGCGCTACACCATCAACATCATTGTGGTTATCGTGCTGACCTTCGTCATGTACGCCTATCTGCGCTTCTCCAAGCAGGGCTATGAGATCAGCGTTGTCGGCGAGAGCGAGAACACCGCGCGGTATGCGGGCATCAACGTCCGCCGCGTTACGGTGCGCACGATGCTGATCTCCGGCGCGATCTGCGGCCTGTGCGGCTTCCTGATCGTGGCCGGCAAGGATCAGACCATCTCCACGGCGTCCGCCAACGGGCGCGGCTTCACGGCCATTATTGTCGCATGGCTGGCCAAGTTCAACACCTTCTATATGGCGCTCATCTCGTTCCTGCTGGTTTTCCTAGAGCGCGGCGCGTCGGAGATCGCGTCTGCGTACTCGCTGAACGAGTACGCTGCCGACATCATCACCGGCATCATCCTGTTCTTCATTCTGGGCAGTGAGTTCTTCATCAACTACCGCGTCATCCCCCGCGGCGCACACAAGGAGGGCAAGTGATATGCACAGCAGTCTGATTGCGTGGATCATGCGCGCCATCCCGTTTGGCACAATTATCATGTACGGTGCGCTGGGCGAGACCGTGACCGAGAAATCCGGCAACCTGAACCTCGGCGTGCCGGGCATCATGTACCTGGGCGGCTTCGCGGGCTTTGCCAGCGCCTGGGCCTATGAGAACAGCGCTGCCAACCCCAACGGCTTTGTCAGCATCCTGATCGCCCTGTCCTGCGCCATTCTGGCCTCGATGGCGGGTGGCCTGATCTATGCGTTCCTGACCATCTCCCTGCGCGCCAACCAGAACGTCACCGGTCTGGCGCTGACGACCTTCGGCATGGGTGTGGCAAACTTCTTCGGCGTGTTTATCCTGAACGGCGCCAGCTACTCCGCCGCTCCCATCGCCAACAAGGCGTTCAGCGCCAAAATTCCCGTGCTGTCGGGTCTGGGCGACATCGGGCAGGTCGTGTTCTCCTACGGTTTTCTCGTCTATGCGGCCATCCTGCTGGCTGTGGTGCTGCACTGGTTCCTGACCCGCACCCGTGCGGGCCTGAATCTGCGCGCCGTCGGTGAGAACCCCGCCACCGCGGACGCCGCGGGCATCAACGTTACGCTGTACAAGTACCTGTCCACCTGCATCGGCGCAGGCATCTGCGGCATCGGCGGCCTGTACTATGTACTGGACTACAACCAGGGCATCTGGGCGACCACCGGCCAGATCGAGGCGCTGGGCTGGCTGGCCGTGGCGCTGGTCATTTTCACGACCTGGAAGCCGCTGAACGCCATCTGGGGCGCGTACCTGTTCGGTATGCTCTATTGGCTGTACCAGTTCCTGCCGTCGCTGCTCGGCATCACGATGGCCAGCCACATCACCGACCTTGTGCAGATGCTGCCCTACGTCGTCACGATCATCGTCCTGATCGTCGTTTCGATGCGCAAGAAGAAGGAGAACCAGCCCCCGGCTCATCTGGGTCTGGCCTACTTCCGCGAGGAGCGGTAAGGTTGCCTTCCCCCGTGGGGGAAGGTGGCCGAGGCCCCGCCCGAGGCCGGATGAGGGGCGGCCTAGTGGCTGCTGCCCGTGAATGGGAAATGGCCGTAAGCTTTGCCCTCATCAGTCGCCTGCGGGCGACAGCTTCCCCCGAGGGGGAAGCCTTATAGAAAAGTCCGTGCGGCACATCTTTCCAAGATGTGCCGCTTTTTTTCATGCTTCTTTCAAAAATCCAACACATTTGCAATATATACTAAATTTTGTCAAAAAATCTCCGAAAACAGAAGGGAACCCGGTATGGCAGAAAAAACACAAACCCGACGCGGCCCGCTCGGCTGGGTCAAACGCCACAAAAAGCTGACGATCTTTTTGGTCATTGTGCTGGTCGCGGCCCTCGTCCTCGTGAACGTGCTGGGCAAGACCGACAAGGCGGCCGCCGATAGCTATCAGTTCGTGCGCACCACCGTGCTGACCAAAACGAGCCTGAGCGATACGGTCAGCGTGACCGGCACGGTCAAGGCCGGCAGCAGCGCCAGCGTCACGGCGTCGGATTCCGTCAAGACCTACAAGGTCACGGCAGTCAACGTCGCTGTCGGTGACACGGTCAGGAAGGGCGACGTCATCGCCACGCTGGACACCACCGACGTGGAAAAGCAGATCGCCAACGCGCAGCTGCAGCTCAGCGACACCCGGACCGACGCCCGGAAGAACTACACCCAGGCCGTCGAGGACCAGACGACAAACCTGGCTACGGCGCAGGAAAATCTCGATAAGGCGCAGAAGAACTACGACACGCTGGGCATGGATGACTACTATACCTCGATGGCGTCCGCCGCCAACAGCGGTAAGACGAACCGTGAGATCGTCACCGACTGGTACACCCGCTACGCCGAGGAGATCGCCGGGTACGAGAACACCCTTGCCAACCTGAACATTCAGCTGACCCAGGCCCAGCAGGACGGCGACACGGCCCGCGCAGACGGTCTGCAGGGCCAGATCGCGGATTACACCAACCGGGAAAATATCGCCAAGGGCCAGTGCAGCATCCCGGAGCTGGGCCTGCAGGGCTTTGATGCCGTCAGCCAGACCTACAATAAAATTGAGCAGTACCGCGAGGCGCTGGAACAGGCGCAGCAGTCCTATCAGAACAGCACGACAAGCGCGTCCCGCAGCGTGGACAACGCCGAGACAAAGCTCGCGCAGTCCCAGCGCGAGGACGACACCCTGACCAATCTGCAGACCGCGCTGGAGAACTGCACCCTGACTGCCACGATGGACGGCACGATCACTGCGCTGGACGCCACGGTGGGCGCGGTGTGCAGCGGCACGGTGGCCACGATTCAGGATGTGGACAACCTGACGGTGGAAGTCACGATCCCGGCCAGCTCCGTCGGCAGGCTCAAGACCGGCCTGCAGTGCAACATCACCAGCGACGCCACGGACGACACCGTCACCGGTACCCTGACCCGTATCGACCCTGTCGCCAACGACAGCGGCAGCTTCGGCGCTACCGTCACGGTCAACGGGCAGGACAGCGGTCTGCTGGTCGGCATTTCCGCCAAGGTCGAGATCGTCATCAGCACCAAGGACAACGTCTTTACCGTCCCGCGCGACGCCGTGGGCACCAACGACGACGGCAGCACCTACGTGCTGCGCAAGACCGGCGGAGAGGGCGTCGATATGACCTTTGAGCAGGTCGCCGTCACCGAGGGCGACACCAACGACTACTATGTGGAGATCACCGGCAGCGACCTGAACGAGGGCGACGTCATCCGCGCCACGGCGGACCTGACCCAGGGCATTGAGTCGGGCACATCCGACAGCGATGTGCAGATGATGGAGAACGGCGACCTTTACGTCGGCGACGGCAGCAATATGCCCGAGGGCGCCGTCGTCATGGGCGGTCCCGGCGGCGGCCCCGGCGGTCCGGGAGGTCAATAATGCCGGAAAAGACACAACATTTTGCGCAGAATATTGCCAGGAGCCTGATAGGGGAGGAGGCCGCGCACCTCGCGCAGCCCCTGATCCAGATGCAGGGCATCCGCAAGAGCTACTACATCGGCCAGCCGAACGAGCTGGAAATTCTGCACGGTATCGACCTGACCGTCTACCCCGGCGAGTTCGTCGCCATCGTGGGCGAGTCCGGCTCCGGTAAGTCCACGCTGATGAACATTATCGGCGTGCTGGACAAGCCCACGGCGGGCGAGTACGTGCTGGACGGCGTCAACATCCACGACGCCGACGACAACGACCTGGCGGCCATCCGCAACCGCAAAATCGGGTTCGTGTTCCAGACGTATAACCTGATCGGACGCCAGAGTGCGTTAAAAAACGTCGAACTGCCGATGCTGTATGCGGGCGTCCCGGCAGGGGAGCGCACCCGCCGCGCCAAGGAATGGCTCGAGCGCGTCGGCATGGGCGAACGGATGCGCCACCAGCCCAACGAGCTTTCCGGCGGACAGAAGCAGCGCGTCGCGATTGCCCGCGCCATGGTCAATGAGCCGGCGCTGATCCTGGCCGACGAGCCTACCGGCGCACTGGACAGCCAGACGAGCCGCGTCGTGATGGATCTCTTTCACGAACTGCATGAAAAATACCACAAGACCATCGTGCTCATCACGCACAACCCCGAGCTGGCCGAGGAATGCCAGCGGGTGCTGACGCTGCGCGACGGCCTGATCGTGGGCGAACGAAAGGGGACCGGCGAACGTGCAGCTTTTTGAGAATATCGGCATGGCGCTGACCAGCGTCAGAAGCAACAAAATGCGCAGTCTGCTCACGATGCTGGGCATCATCATCGGCATTGCGGCGGTCATTGCCATCGAGACCGTCGGCAACAGCATGACCGGCTCGGTCATGGACTCGATGTCCGGCATGGGTGCCAGTAACATTTCTGTCACGGTAACGCAGAAAAGCAGCTCCGACACGTCGGGCACGTCCCAGGGCGTCCGGCTGCGCCGGTTTATGGATTCCAAACCGTCGGACGCAGACCTTATCACCGATGCGATGATGAACGATTTTACAGCCGCTTTCCCGACCCAGGTCCATCACATCGAACTGACCCAGCAGGTGGGCAGCGGCACGACTGCCAAATACGGTGACCCGACCACGACCATCACGGCCACTGTCAGCGGCATCAATCATGCGGCACTGGCAGCCAGGGACGATGATTCGCAGATTTTGTACGGACGCTGGCTGGACGACGACAGGGACGCCGGGCGCAAGGTCGCCTGCGTGTCGGAAAAGTTCGTCGAGCAGGCCATCGGCGGCAGTGCACAGGACGCCATCGGCAAGGCGGTCACGCTGACCATCAACCAGAATTTGTACACGTTCTATATACAGGGCGTATACAAATACACAGAGGACAGCTACTCCAGCATGTTCGGCGGCAGCGACGACGACAGCATCCAGACGGACTTTTACATCCCGCTGGACGTTGCCAAGACCATCGCCGGGGCGGGGGCAGGGTACCAGAGCATCACCGTTGTGGCCAACGGCGGCACGGTCAATGTCACGGACTTCGTCAACACGGTGGGGGATTTCTTCGCCAGCTACTACACCCGCAACGACTCCTGGACGGTCAGCGCATCGAGCCTGGCGAGCCTGCTCGACTCGATGAGCAGTATGATGAGCACGGTTTCGCTCGGCATCTCGGCCATCGCGGCGCTGTCGCTGCTCGTCGGCGGCATCGGCGTTATGAATATCATGATGGTCTCCGTGACGGAGCGCACCCGCGAGATCGGCACCCGCAAGGCGCTGGGCGCGCCTGCGTCGGCCATCCGTATGCAGTTTATCACCGAGAGCGTCATCCTCTGCCTGATCGGCGGCTTCATCGGTATTGTACTGGGCCTGGCGCTGGGCACGGTGCTCAGCAATGTGGTGGGCTATGCCGCCAAGCCCAGCATCGCTGCGATCCTGATCGCTGTCGGCTTCAGCATGGCCATCGGCGTGTTCTTCGGCTATTATCCCGCCAACAAGGCCGCCAAGCTCGATCCGATCGAAGCGCTGCGGTATGAGTAAATACCCTTAGCCTTCCCCCCTCGGGGGAAGGTGGCCCCGCAGGGCCGGATGAGGGCGGAGTTTACAACGCTGCCCGGTAAATGGAAAATCATGGCAAGCTCTGCCCTCATCAGTCACCTTCGGTGACAGCTTCCCCCTCGGGGGAAGCCTTTTTGTCCCCCGCATTGCGCGGGGGCTTTTTTTGTGCTATACTCAACACTGGGAAAGTGAGATGTATTGTAAAAATGAAAAAGGAAAGACTAACTATTAAAAGTCAAGCCCCAAAACAAAATTTTCGAGAGAAATTT
>ENA-UOJO01000033-UOJO01000033.1-human-gut-metagenome-genome-assembly--contig:-P57-NODE-33-length-227235-cov-18.804802_pt1 | contig 227235 bp, 185 predicted proteins | sample MGYA00242351_ERZ723898 | MGnify/ENA metagenome assembly ERZ723898 | reverse complement strand
AGCTTGTTTATATTATCAGACTACTCTTACTATGTCAATCCCTTTTTTGAAAATTCTGACGAAAAATCTTCTGTTTGCATCCTTGCCCCTTTCCGCGTATAATCTACAACGTAAAAACACGGGTCAGCTCTGCGCCTTTTTCGCGCGGCAGATGGAGGTTTGTTGCTACCATGGAAAGTTCAATCGGCGTATTTGATTCCGGCCTTGGCGGGGTAAGCGTACTGCGTGAAGCCATTCGCGTTCTGCCCCATGAAAGATTTATATATTATGGAGACAACCGCAATGCTCCCTATGGGGACCGTACAGAAGCGGAAATCACCGAGCTTACGCTGCGTTGTGCGCATACCCTTGCGAATCAAGGCGTCAAAGCGATTCTTATTGCCTGCAATACGGCAACGGCAACTTGCATCGAACGGATCCGCAACGAGCTTGATGCTCCCGTAGTCAGCGTTGAACCCGCCATCAAGCCCGCATGCATGCAGCCGGGATATGGCAAGATTCTCATGATGGCCACACGGGCCACAACCCGTTTACAGCGGTACCTTGATTTGCAGGCACGCATGCCCGATCCTTCCCGCATCCTCAATATTCCCTGCCCGGGTCTTGTCGAGCGCATCGAACAGGGCATTTTTGCAGAGGATGCCTTCGATGATCTGCTTGACACTTACCTTTCTGCTTACCATACTATGCAAATCGACGGAATTGTGCTCGGCTGCACCCATTACGTTTTTATCCGCAACGCCATCCGCCGTTATGCAACGATGCATTTTTCCGGTGCCTGCAAATTATTCGATGGAAATGAGGCAACCGCGCACCAGCTTGCGCGCGTTCTTGAAGAACACAACATGGCAAGCGATGCGGGAGAGCCTGGCGGCGTGGAGTTTCACACCAGCGGCGATCCCTCACGGTATCGTCCAATTTTTGATATGCTTCTTCGGCAGCCCGGCATTTAACGCCGCGGTTGCCCTTTTTTCTTATGCCTTATAAATCGTATTTCCATCCTTGATCGTTTCAAGCACGCGAACCTCCCGGAGCTTCGCAGGATCCGTTTTTAATGGATCCCTGTCAAGAATCACGAAGTCCGCCCGTTTTCCGTTTCGGATGCTCCCCTTTTCGTCTTCTTCAAAGTATTGGTAGGCCGCGTTTCGCGTAACTGCGCGGAGTGCTTCGAGCGTGCTGATCCGTTCGCTCGCCCCGAGCGCCTCTCCCGCCTTCGTTTTCCTGTTTACAGCACACCAAACGGTTTCGATCATATCCGGCTCGATCACCGGGGCATCCTGATGGAAGGTAAACTGAATTCCCTCCCCCAAAGCCGATGCAGCCGGACTGATCTCGTCTGCTCGTGCGCGCCCGAAATTCTCAATATGCACATCTCCCCAATGATAGACATGCGCGACGAAAAAAGAAGGAAGCAGTCCGGCGGAACGCACGCGTGGAAGCTGATCCCGCCCGAGAAGCTGCGCATGGATGATAACCGGCCGCAATGCAGCGACGTCCATTTTCTGCCTCTCCAGCTCCGCAACGGCATCGATATACTGTTCGGCGGCGGCATCTCCGTTGCAGTGTGCAAGGATCTGCATTTGTTGCGCAAAAGCAAGGCGAATAAACTCCCGTACCTTCGCATCCGAAAGCGTTCCATAACCGAAATAATCCGGGGCGTCACGGTAAGGCGTGCGCATCCAGGCTGTGCGGCCCTGGGGTGAACCATCCAGAAACATTTTATATCCGCCAAGCTTGAAATGCCGGTCATACTGTTTTACAGCTTTAGGGAATTCACGCAGGAGCGCATCGCCGCTTGCTGCATCCGCATAACCGACAACATCAAGCCAAAGCCGCTTCTTCTCCAGCAGCCCGTGATACAGCGGCGCAAGCTGTTCTGCAAAAAAGCCTTCCTGAACCGTGGTGATCCCGTAGGAAGCGCACTTCCGCTGTGCCGTTTCATATGCGGCAAGCAACGCGGAAAAATCCGGCATCGGTATTCTTTGCAGGTTGGAAACGAATGCCGTTTCTTCCATATATCCGGTTGGCTGCCCATCCGCCGTTTTTTCGATCAGCCCGCCTGCAGGGGATTCCGTTTCGGATGTGATTCCAAGCATCTCCAGCGCCCGTGTGTTGAATACGCCCATATGCCCCGACTTGTGCTGAATCACAAGCGGGTTCTCGGGCGACGCGATATCCAGGATTTTCGCCGCCGGATGTTTTTTTTCAGCAAGCTGGTTGTGGTCGTATCCCTTTGCAATGACCCATTCGCCCGGTTTCACATTGTTTTCGCTGACAAAAGCACGAATGCGCTCCTCAATATCGGAAAAGCTGTATGCTTCATCCAAAGGAGCCTGAAGCTGCGCATTTGCGACAGCGGAAAAATGGCTGTGTGCATCAAGGAATGCGGGCATGAGCGTTCGCCCCGCAAGGTCGATTTTTTCGGCCTCCTTCCCCACACAGCAGCTAAGCAGCGTTTCCGTTTTCCCTACGCCGCAGATTCTTCCGTTTTCCGTACAAACTGCCTCTGCATAAAGCGGCGTATCCATCGTCAGCACAGTTCCGTTATAATATAGTTTTTTCATCATTCTCTTCCCTTAATTTCTGCTTTGCTTCTGGTCGCCCAACCTGATCTCTTTGAGCGGCCTCGTTTCCCCGATGGGGCCTCCGCCCAAGCATACCTCCCCGTCGTAAAGCACCGCCCACTGTCCGGGTGTTACAGCACGCTGCGGCTGCAAAAAGTCAATCGTGCAGCCTTCCCTGTCCATCGTGACCCGCACAGCCTGATCCGGCTGGCGATACCGGAACTTCGCCGTACATTCAAAGGTACGCGCCGGCGCTTCCCCTGCGATGAAATGCATTTGGGGTGCATGCAGCCCCAGCGAAAACAGTTCTTCATGCTCTCCCTGCTGCACGATGAGCAGGTTGCGCGCAAGGTCTTTCCCGATCACGAACCAGCTTTCTCCGCTCCCCTCGCGTTGTCCGCCGATTCCAAGCCCGCGGCGTTGTCCGAGCGTATAATACATGAGCCCGTCATGCCTGCCGATCACCTTCCCGGAAAGCGTCACGATCTCACCCGGCTGCGCAGGCAGATACTGCATCAAAAAGCGTTTAAAGTTGCGTTCTCCAATGAAGCAGATTCCCGTTGAATCCTTTTTCAGCGCCGTTGCAAGCCCGGCTTCCGCAGCAATGGTCCGAAGTTCCTTTTTTTGTAACCCCCCCACCGGGAACATCGCACGGGCAAGCTGTGCCTGCGTCAATCCTGCAAGAAAATAGGTTTGATCCTTGCCCGCATCGGCCGCGCGCAAAAGGCGCACGGCATCCCCCTCCCGCCTGAGGCGGGCATAGTGCCCCGTTGCAAGGGCGGAAGCTCCGGTGCGCAAAGCAAAATCCAAAAAGGCTTTGAACTTGATTTCGCAATTGCAAAGCACATCCGGATTGGGCGTGCGCCCCGCGCGGTATTCCTCCAAAAAATAAGAAAATACCCGCTCTCTGTATTCTTTGGCAAAGTTGACCGTGTAATACGGAATCCCGATCTGCTCGCTGACGCGGCGCACATCCTCATAATCCGCCGTTGCCGTGCAGACGCCATCCTCGTCCGTTTCTTCCCAGTTTTTCATGAACACGCCGGCTACGTCATATCCCTGCTGTTTCAGCAGCAGGGCAGCAACAGAGGAATCCACGCCGCCGGACATTCCAACCACGATCCTGTTTTCCGTTTTAAACTCAAATCCTTCCATGCGCTTTACTCCTCCACAATCAACCCTGGGTTGCGCACAAGCGCATTGCCCAAATAGATCTGCCCAACCGTGTCCAGTTTCTTTCCGTTTTCAAGCATCCAAACGCTGGAGATCATGGGCATGTCGGTCAATGTATTCACCACGCCGTAAATGAACATGCTTTCGCGTCTTGACGGTGCCATGGAAGAATCTCCATCCAGAAAAGCACGCAGCTTCTGCGTGAACCCTTCCGCCCAATCGATCACCGCAACATTCCCGCTCAAGTAAACATCCTTCACATCCTCCGCCGTAAACAGCGGATAGGCAACGCCGGGATCGGCAACGCCGCCGAGCAGTTCCTGTAGCCGCGCATGCGGATCGTACGCCGCAGCCTGTGGGATGATCCGCTTGATCCCATATAGTACGGCTCCGTCTGCATCCGGATAGTAGAGGGTGATTTCATGCCCTATCCGATCGGTAAAATCTACGCGGCGAAGCACATCCCCTCCGAGCGTTTGCAGAATATTGATGTTTTCCGTCTCCGCCGCTGTACCTCCGGCTTGTTCCTCATCCTTCTGATTCACCGGCGCGGCAGGCTGCGCTTCTTCGCCGATACAAATCCGAACTCCGTTCACGTTTGGAATGAATCCGGTTATGGTCAGTGTCAGCGCGCCGCACATAATCGCTTCATCATAGTTGGCCGCATCCGGTTGTTCAATTACGAGTTCGATGATGCAATCGCTCTCCGTATCTTCTACTCCGCTTTCCGTCTTTCCGCTGTATATAACCTTTGGATCGGAAAGGAGCTTGAAGTCAACAGGCAAAACCGGTTCAAGGCTGCCTTGCGCGTCTCCGCCGGCAAGCCGTTCAATCAGCAGCTTCGCTATTTCGGACTTTGTGCTTCCTTCAGGATAGCTTACTTCCGCGTTGCGTGCCGTAAGCAGCGCGCCTCCCGCATTTGCAAAGTAGAGCGTTGCCATCTGCGTGACATACTGCGTATCCTCCGTGATGGCCGTACCGCTTTCAGCCTTATAAAGCGCCTTATACGTCCGCTCCATGTTTCTTAGATATATAGGAAGTTCTTCTTCCAGCGGGGACATGCTGCCAAGCGTATACCCCAGATATCCAAGTTCCTGTTCATAAAAGTAAACGTTGACCGTATCGACCCCCTCGGCAGCGGCCACCGTGGCTGCAACGGCAGCGCGCGTTTTGAGCCACTCCGTAGCGCTCGGGATAAACTTATCAACTTCAAAATAGACGTTGCAGACTTCGCCGCATAGCTCTACCCGGTTCAGCCGGGACAGCGCGGAAACGCTCCTTTTAAGATCCGGCCTGTCCACGTCCGGCCCGGCGATCAGCGCATTGAGCGCCGCCTCGGCGCGGCTGGTCTGCGTGTCATAAAACACCTCGCGCTTTTGCACTTTAAGGCTTTTTTCGTCCTGAGACAGGAAGTACAATTCCGCCTCAAATGAGCTCTTATTCACAGCTTCCCCGCGTTCCGGCGGCATGCGGTCGCTTAGAATGATGGCGGGCGGAATCTCATTCGTGGCTGTACACCCACCAAGCGCCGCGGCAAAAATGAGCAGCGCCAACAAGCAGGCGCAGGATTTGATCCTTCTCATGCCTTTTCTCCTAATGCATCCAGGAAAGCATAATATCCAACCCGGTATATTTCCCCCTCATTTTTCAATTGCAGCCGCGTGCGTATAATCCGCCGCGCGTGGCTTTCCCCATCCGTGAGCTCAATCTCCGCCTCTACGCTTGCATAATTGGCGTTTTGCCCCACGGTGTAATCGTAGACCGCATAGTCCGTGACGCGGCCAACGGCATTGAGCGCCGCTTCAAACTCTGCGTAAGCCGGTTTTTGCCCTTCTCCGCTCTCCATTTCCGCAAAAAGCCCGTAAATTTCATCCAGCTCACCGGCTTTCATGTGCCGCAGGATGCACTCTACAATGCTTGCCGGGGTAGCCAGCACATCTTCCTGAAATTCCATGGGCTCAAGCAGGCTGGAAACCGCGCCTCCCATATCCTCAATTCCAAGCTCGTCATAGCGCAGGCGCTCTGCCGCAGTTCCCTTTCGGTTGACCAAAAGCATGACGCGGATTTCCGGCGCATACGCCGTAATTGAGTTGACGATTGCATATAATCCCGCGCGTCTGTCGGCATAGAGCGCCTCTTTTGCCGCCGCAATGCGGGCATTGTATTCCGCCTCCGTAATTTCCTCGCGTGCAAGCAATTGAGAGGATTCTTCTTTTACTTCGCGCAGCGCCGAATCATCAAGGTATTCTTCCGAAAGCGTAACGTACAAGATGCTCCCGTCACGTGCAATCTCCAGCGCTTCCGTGCCATCCGCAAATGCATTGCTTACATTTTCAGCAAGCGGCGGTACGCCGCTAAGCAGGGTACGTACAATCGCATCCTCAGCGCTTTCGTTAGAACGCACTGTAAGGCTGTGCCGGATCGCCACAAGGTATGGTTCGTTGGAAAGCCTGTAATACAGCGTGGCGGTAATGCTTCTTGTCGTTCCCGCTTCCGGATCAATCTGCGGAAGATCTTCCCGCACGCTGTCCTCCTGAATACTTTTCAGGCTGGTGCACCCGCAAAGGAGCAGCAGCATTGCGAGCAGCGCCGCAAAGTTCCTTTTCCTGCGGCTTCTCATGCTGTTCCTCCTTTCTCCGCCGCGTCCGTGCGGCAAAGCGGGAGATGCACCGTGAATGTGCTTCCCTCGCCCAGCTTGCTTTCCACCTCGACATAGCCGTTGTATAGCGCCACAACCCGTTCCACAATGGCAAGGCCAAGCCCTGTTCCGCCCGTTCCGCGCGAACGCGCTTTATCCACGCGGTAAAACCGTTCAAACACATGCGTCTGCGCCTCTTCGGGAATGCCGATTCCGGTGTCCGTAATGCGAAGCAGCGCTTCCTCATCGGAGGTAAGCACACGAACCTCCACATGCCCTTCGTCGGTATATTTCAGCGCATTTTCGATCAGATTCGTAGCCACCTGTTCAAGGCGCATGGCGTCGCCGGCAACCGTCGCCTCCTGCAGCGCGGCACGCAGCGCAATCCCCTTCTTGTCGGCAAGCGGCTGCAGGCGTTCCAGTACGCGGTGCGCCACGGCATCCAGCCGTACAGGCACAGCCTGCACCTTGCTTTCCGTTTCATCGATCTGTACCAAGCGCAAAAGATCCGTGATTACGCGTGAAAGCCTGTCCACTTCATGGTTTACGTCCTGAAAGAACTCTTTCATCAGCGCAGGATCCGGGTTTTCCTCATAAAGGATGGATTCGGAAAGCAGTTTCATGGTGGAAAGCGGCGTTTTCAGTTCATGTGAAGCGTTGGAAACGAATTCGTCGCGCACGCGGTCGTGCGCTTCAATTTGCTCGCTCATTCTGTTGAAGGCGCGCCCAAGCTCCACCGTTTCATCGGTGCCGTGCACCTCCACGCGCACGCCTCCCCCCTGTTTTCCCATGCGGCGGATTGCGTTCGTCAGCTCCAAAATCGGCTTTGTAACCACATTGGACATTGCAAAGCTCAATCCGGCCATCACCAGTACCACCCCCAAAAAGGCGACGGTAATTTTCGTAATGATGCTGTTCACGGCGTCCTCTACGTCTTGCAGCAGCGTTGAAAACAGCACGGCTCCAACATAAAACCCATCCAGCGTAATGGGCGCAGTATAATAGACCGCCCAAACCGTCTGCTCGGCGCGCGTCCAAATATTGTTCTCCGCATCATCCGTCCGGTCAATTTTATGAAACCCATAAGAAGATTGTTTGCCCGCAACAAGCACATCCCGCACCTCGCGGTAAGGCAGTTGGAACCCATTTTGATAGGAAGCTGAATCGGCGCGCACCACGGCGTCAACATCCAGAACAAGGATTCTGCCGTTCATTGTCTGCGCTCGCTCAACAATTAAATCATAAAGCTCGTTCGTGTCAGAAGGGTCAAGCTTTGGCGCAAGCTCCAGCGCAAGGCGCATCGTTTCCTCGGATTGCGTTTCCGTGCGCTGGGTCACCAAGAACGATTCCACAAGCCCCGAGATCACAAAGCTGATCGCAAAGAGCGCAACCGTTGTCACCAGAAGATAAATTGCAACCATTCGGCTGCGGATGGAGCCAAGAACCCTATTGCGCAAAGTAATATCCAACTCCCCATTTGGTCATGATATAAGCGGGCTTGGTGGAATCCTTTTCAATCTTTTCGCGCAGGCGCCGGATATGCACATCCACGGTGCGCACATCCCCCAGATAGTCGAATCCCCAAATGGTTTCAAGCAGCTCGTCCCGGCTGTATACCTTGCCCGGATTGTTCATAAAGAGCTGCAACAGGTCAAATTCTTTTACCGTAAGGTTTACCGGCTCGCCATGGGCGACCACGCTGCGGTTTCCGATGTTGATGGTGATGTCGCGCACGGTCAATTCCAGCTTTGGCGCTTCCGGTGCAGCGCCCGTGCGCCGAAGAATGCTTTTGATGCGTGCTTTCACCTCAAGGATGTTAAACGGCTTTGTCATGTAATCGTCCGCACCATATTCAAGGCCAAGGATCTTGTCCATATCCTCGCCCTTTGCAGTGAGCATAATGATGGGCACATTACTTGTTTCCCGGATGTTCTGGCACACTTCGATGCCGGAAAGCTTGGGCAGCATGACATCCAGAAGAACAATATCATAGCCCCCGTTCCGCATTTTTGCGAGCGCCTCCTCGCCGTCGGCCGCGGTATCGGTTTCATAGCCGTCCTGCTCCAAAGAAAACTTCAGCCCCTTGAGGATCAGCGGTTCATCGTCGACGAGCAAAATGCGTTTGGCCATGGCGTCCTCCTCCGTTTATGAAAGCGGTTATCCTTCGCTCTCCGAAATTAATATCATTATAATGTAATTATAACATACTTCCCGCTGTTTGAAACCGCGTTTACTGACAACCTTTTTAAACCTTTTGGAAAGAAATGCCCGCTCAACGGAATGACACTCCAAAATGTCAGCGTTAGCACTGTACAAATCCCCCCGATTTTTGTTATACTTAGTTATTATTGCCGCCATGCGTTTCCGGGCATGGCGCTATCTTCCCGGAAAGGACTTGTTGACTTGAAAAAAACCGTTGCCTGCCTGCTGGCGTTTTTCGCCGCGCTTTCTCTGTTGCCCGCCGCGGCGCTGGCTGACTCGTTTCATCCTGACGATATCTCCACCCCCCATGTCGTGCTGATGGAAGCTTCTTCCGGTACGGTTCTGTATGAAAAGGGCGGCCGTGACCGTGCGTTTCCTGCAAGCACAACCAAAATCATGACCTGCATTCTCGCCATTGAATCCTGCCCGGATCTCGATGTGATGGTCACGGTCGGCGATACCGTGGAAACCCGCGGCTCCACAATGGGCATTGTTCGCCGGGAGGAGCTTTCCCTGCGTTCCCTGCTTTACGGCATGATGCTCGTTTCCGGCAACGATGCAGCAAAGGCCATTGCGGAGCATGTTTCCGGCAGCGAAAGCGCCTTTGCGGAACTGATGAACCAGAAAGCTGCGGCGCTTGGCATGACCGGTACGCATTTTGTCAAATCCAACGGGCTGCATAACGACGATCATTATTCAACTGCTTACGATATGGCTCTTTTGACACGGTATGCGCTGCAAAATGAAGAGTTTTGCGAAATTGTTTCCACCCCATACTATGATGTGCCGCCCACCAACAAGGATTCCGACGGTTATCAGCTCGGCAACACCAACAAGCTTCTTTATACCAAGCCGGATGAAACAGAAAATTTTGAATACCGTTATGCGACCGGTGTAAAGACCGGCGACACGGATCAGGCAGGCCGCTGTCTTGTCGCGTCTGCGAAAAAGGATGGCGTAGAACTCATCGCCGTGCTTTTTGGTGATCCGCAGGGAAGTTCAGGACGGAATCCCCGTTTCATAAACTCCGCGAAGCTTTTTGATTGGGGCTTTGATAACTATGGCGCGCTCGATGCTTCAGACCTTGGCCTTGAAACCGATTTTACCTTCCCGATAGCCGGTTCGGATCTTGCAGAGCTCACAGCGCGTGCCGACCTTTCGGGCGCAGTCATTACCGATACAAAAGAAAAGCTTGCCGCAATCAAGAGCAACTCAGCCGGCATCACCGCGCAGACCGCGCTCACACGCAAATTGGAAGCGCCGATCGCGGAGGGCGAAGTGATCGGCACGGTTGCTTACCAATACGAAAGTGCAACGCTCTTTTCCGTGGATCTGGTCGCAAGCCAGGCGGTTTCAGCTGCTCCCGCGGATGCCACGCCCCATCCAAGTGCAAGTCCCCTCATCACGGGCGTGCCCGGCGGTGACGGCGATGAAAAAGGCGGCGGCAGCTCCCTCGTGTTCTGGCTCATTCTTGTAGTAGTGCTGTTGCTTCTTGTGGTTGTGGCCAAGGTCATCGCCACAAAGCGCAGGCGCAGGCGCATCGCACGCAAACGCAGGGCATATCGTTCCAATTACACACGGCGGTAGTCAAACCCGCAAAACACTGTATACACATAAATGCTCCCGCAGCTGCGAGAGCATTTATTATTTATGTCTTTCTCTAAGCGCTTACTCCGCGTGCTCTCTGGAGTAATTGATGCAATGCTGCGGGTCATCCACCCAAAGGCGTTCCAAATTATAATACTCCCGTTCCTCCGGGTGGAACAAATGTACTAGAATGGTTCCAAAATCGACTACGATCCAACGGCCTTCCTGATAGCCTTCCTTGCGGCGCGCAATGAGGTCGCGCTCCGCCGCCTTTTCTTCCAGCTCGTCGCAAAGCGCCTTCACCTGCGTGGTAGAGCGGCCGCTTGCAATCACAAACCAATCTGCAATAATCGTTTTGTCCGCAACATTCACCGCAAGAATATCAAGCGCTTTTTTGTTGTCGAGCACCTCACACAATGCGAGCACCTGTTCCCTGATTTCGGTTTCCTTCAATTTGTTACCTCCATTTTTTCTTTGTTCGCTGTACGCATCCGTTGTCAGGCCTTTTGCCTGTTTCGTTCCATAAGTTCCTTTTGAAACGCCGCCCTTGCCGCTTCTCCTTCCGGCTTAATGCGTTTGCCTTCCCGCACCAAATGTGCATGTACGCTGTCCATGCAGGCAAGCACCGCGCGGTCCAGATCCTCCTGCGCAAGCGAGCGCAGCACGTCAACTCCCGGGTAATCACGCGTCGGTTCGATTTTATCCGCCAAATAAACAACCTTGTCCAGCCCCGTCATATGCGCCCTGCAAAGCTGATGGCAGCGGATCGCCGCAAGAACGTCCGCATCCTGCACGCCGTATTCATCCCGTGCAATGATGGCGCCGAGCCTGTCATGCAAAAGGCCGGGGGCTTCCCGTTCAAATTCATCCACAGGAAGCGCATGCTGCGTCGCAAGCGCAAGCAGGCTCTCGGGCGGGAGCTTTGCGCAATCATGCAGGAGCCCTGCCAAACGCGCCTGTGCGCCGTTGACATGCCATCGTGCCGCAAGCGAGATGGCGCATCGCATCGTACCGATGCTGTGCTCATACCGTTTTTTATTCAACGAAGCGCGAAGCTTTTCCTGCTTTTGCGCCACAGATTCATTCTGATAAAAGGCGTTTTCATAAATTTGGCGCTCTACGGCAGGCGGTACCAGCGCATCAATGGGCAATGCCTGCTCTACGCATGCACGCACCATCGTGGAAGAAACATCCTGCCCTGTGAATGGAGCCAGCGCCACGCCCGCTCCAAAGCGTATCCGCAGCGTTTCCGCAGCGTCCGCAAGGCTGCCTTCAACGCCTGGCCGCGAAACCGCAATCACCCGCACAAGCCCGAGAAGGGTTTCCGCCTCGCGCCACGCCGGAAGGTTCCGCAGCATGTCCTCCCCCACGATCAGGCTGATCTCCGCGCCCGGGTTTTCGGCAAGGAGCGTGCGAACCGTGTCTACCGTGTAGCTTTTACCGGGGCGGGAAAGCTCCAATCCGGATGCAGAAAGCCCGCTTTCTCCGGCAAGGGCAGCCTGTGCCATCGCAAGGCGTGATGCTGCATCCACATCGCCTGCAAGTTCTTTGTGCGGCGGCTCCTTGGCTACCATGAACAACACGCCGTCAAGGGCAAACTGCTCCTTCACGCGGCGCGCCATGTCGATATGCCCATTGTGGATTGGGTTGAAACTTCCCCCGAACAGCCCCAGTTTCATGTTTTTCCTTCTTTCGGCCTCCGTCTCTTGCAGACGTTTGCGCATCTGTGTATATTTTCCATACATTTGTGCCAAACTATTCCTATGCGGCGCCTTTATGCCGCACAGAAAGGAAGGCGAGGTGCTTCTATGAAAACGCAAACGCTTCTTCTGCGCTATTATAAACGCAGGTTTTATCATGGCCGGAGCTTCATTGCGCGCGCCGTGGATTTTCTCGCGCTGCGCGTCATTACGCTTGCCGCCTGCTATCTCTGGTTCACCACGCTCATTGACAACACCGTTATGGCGGCAGTGCTTTCCCTCACAGCGCTCGCGACCATCAGCGTGGCCGTTGAGCTGTTCAAAAGCCTTCGTCTGGAACGTTTCATTCAAAAAGAGCGGAAGCGTATTTCAGAGCGCCTGTTTCGCGAACGGCTTTTGATTCTGCCGAAGGAAGAATTCCTCGCCGTTGTAAAGGCCTTTCTCGAAGGCAGGCGTTCCCAGTTTGCGGATGATTGCCTGGTCTATACCGTCCAATCCGCCCTGCCGGTCAGCGAGGATACCGTGCTGCGCGCACACCGCGCTGCACAGCGGCGCATGCTCACTGCCGCGGTCATTTTCTCCGCTGCGCCCGTCTCTCCCGAAGCCGCAGCGCTTGCGCGGCGGTACGACGGCGTCGCCATTTCGTTTGTTACGCCGGACGACCTGCTTGCAAGCGGTTCCGCCGCGAACTTCCTGCCGGATGACAAAGCGGTGGACAACGCGATCCTTTCCGCCGCGCAGAGAGAGAAAGTCCGGCGCCGAAAAGCTGCCTCCGCCCCGTTTGCCGAAGGCCGTGTGCGCCGCTATGTTTTGGTGGCGCTTGCATTGTTCGCACTTTCTTTTTTCGTAAAATACACGCTGTATTATCGTTTACTCTCGGCCGCCTGCCTGAGTTTTGGCGCGTTGGCCTGGTGGCTTAACACCCTTGCGCCTGCGGGCGACCCCAGCGGCACAACGGTTTAAAGCTCAATTTTGGGATCTTCCTTTGCGCGGCGGTAAAGCACAATCTTGCGGCCGATGCACTGCACCGGTTCTGCCCGAAGGCGGCCTGCGAGGATCTCAATGGCCTCTTTTGCAGTAATGTCCGCCGTTTCCAGCACGGTAATTTTAATCAGTTCACGCGCTTCAAGCGCATCGTCAAGCTGTGCGGTCACGGCGGGCGTAACGCCTTCTTTGCCGATCTGGTAAAGCGGCTGCATCGTATTCGCCATGCCGCGGAGCGCTGCGCGTTGTTTGCTTGTAATCATAGGGTTCTCTTTCTCTCCGTTTCCGTTTATTCTACAAAATCAAATTCCCATTCGCCCATGCGCACGGTGCTTTCCTCCGTTGCGCCCGCCGCGCGCAAGGCGTCGATGATGCCTTCCTTGATGAGGAACTGCTGGAAGCGGCGCATGGAACCCTCGTCCTCCGCGTAGGTGGTATCGAGAAGATACTCAACGCTTCCGCCTGTGACGACGAACACATCCCCATCCCGCTCGATGGAAAAGCCCGGCTCATAGCGGTGCGTTTCCGCCATATCCTCTTCTTCAAATTCATAGGCCGGCGGCAGGGTCGCAAGCGTTTTTACGATTGCGTCCAGCAACGCATCAAACCCGCTGGCCGTCGCTGCGGAAACCGGAAAAACCTGTACGTTGCTCCCATCCTCCGCAAGCTCCTCACGAAACAGCTCCAAATTGTCCTCCGCTCCGGTCAGGTCCATTTTGTTTGCTGCAACAAGCTGCGGCAGTTCCGCAAGCCGTTCGCTGTATTGCCTGAGTTCCGAACGGATGGAAAGATAATCCTCCATCGGGTCGCGGCCTTCGCAGCCGGAAATGTCCACCACATGCACGAGCATGCGCGTGCGTTCCACATGCCGGAGGAAGTCGTGGCCAAGGCCCGCACCCTCCGCCGCGCCCTCGATGAGGCCCGGAATGTCTGCAAGGACAAACGTTCTGTCATACCGTTTCACCACGCCGAGGTTTGGCGTAAGCGTGGTGAAGTGGTAATTTGCAATCTTTGGCTTGGCGCTCGTCAGTACGGAAAGGATCGTGGATTTCCCCACGTTCGGCAGGCCGACAAGGCCAACATCCGCAATTGTTTTAAGTTCAAGTTCAACCTCGTGTTCCAACGTTTTCTGTCCGGGCTGCGCAAAGCGCGGGGATTGCCGTGTAGGCGTTGCAAAACGTGCGTTCCCGCGTCCGCCGCGCCCGCCGTGGAGCACGATGCGCGTGCGGTTTGGTTTGTTCATGTCCGCAACAATGCGCCCGCTTTCCACATCCCGCACGAGCGTGCCCACCGGCACGTGGATCACAATATCCTCGCCGTTTTTGCCGCTGGACATGCGTGCGCGCCCGTTCTCGCCGCCCGCCGCACGGTAATGCCGCGCGAAACGGAAATCGAGCAGCGTGCTCATGTTCGGATCAGCCAGAAACACGACGTTGCCGCCGCGCCCGCCGTCGCCGCCGTCCGGCCCGCCGCGCATGACAAATTTTTCCCGGTGGAAGGACGCGCAGCCGTCGCCGCCGTCCCCTGCCTTGATTATGATTTTCGCTTTATCCACAAATTGCATTTATTTGCCCTCTTGTTTCTGCTTTTTCAGGTTCTCCATGCAGTATTCCCGCACGCTGCAGCCTTCACACTTTGGGTTGTGCGCACTGCAGCAGCGCCTGCCGTGGAAAATCAGCCAGTGGTGTGCGATGGACCATTCCTCCTTTGGAATGTTCTGCATGAGCTGTTCTTCCGTGTGCAGCACATCCTTTGCATCCGCGAGGCCGATGCGGTTCGCCACGCGGAACACGTGCGTATCCACCGCAATTGCAGGCGTGCCAAAAGCATTGGAAACAACGACGTTGGCCGTTTTCCGCCCCACCCCCGGCAGCTTTGTGAGCGCATCGCGGTCGTTGGGCACCTCTCCACCATATTCCGCAAGCAAAATGCGGCTTGCGGCGATGATGTTCTTCCCCTTGGTTTTGTACAGCCCGCATCCCTTGATGTAAGGCGCAAGCTCCTCCTCCGTCAGCGCAGCAAACGCTTCCGGCGTCCCGTATTTGGGAAACAGCACAGCCGTGGTCTTGTTCACCTGCTTGTCCGTACATTGGGCAGAGAGCATGGTTGCAATGAGGAGTTCAAACGGCGAGTTGAAATCCAGTTCCGGTTTCGCATCCGGATAGGTTTCCTTCAAGAGCCGGAGCACCGTTGTGATTCTTTCCGCCTTTTTCGCCCTGCTTTCGCGCATTGCCGCACCTCCGCACATAATTTCCCAATTTTCCTTTTATATTTTTATTATAATACGCAAAACCGTGCAGGCGCAAGCGTTCAGGAACCGGTGGATTTATAATGCCGCATGCCGATGCGCCAAAGCAAAGCGGTCGGCATCATGAACAGGAGTCCGAACAGCGGCGCAAACATGTAAAACCGGTTTTCCGTGCGCCCCGTCAGGTACAAAAGCGGGTAATACTGGAACAACGCAAGCGGCACGCAATAGGTGAAAAAGCGCAGCACCTCCCTGCCATAGATGGAAAACGGGTACATGCCGAATTCCCGTCCGCCATCCGTGAAGATGTTCATAAACTCCAGCCCCTCCGTTGTGAAGAAGCAAATCGCAGCATAAATCACGAACAGGCACGTGAATACGATGACCCCTACGGCAACCATCAGCGTGAGCGTCAGGATCTTATCCGCCGTCCAGCTTACGCCGCTTTGCGGCAGCGCATAGCAGAAAACAAGGATCGCCTGCAGCAACCGTCCAAGGCGCGAAAGGTCAATCTTGGTTGCGATCACCTGAAACACCGCACCGCGCGGGCGCACAAGGATGCGATCGAATGTGCCGTTCCCGAGCACGGATGCAAACGTATCAAATCCGCGCGCAAAACATTCCGCAAGAGAAAACGCCATAAGCACCACTGCGAAGCACAAAAGCACCTCTGGGAAGGTAAACCCATCCACTTCATAAAAGCGCAGGAACATGAAGCGGATAGTCAGAAGCGCGGAAAATGAAACGAGGAACTGGCCGATCGTCGCCATGATAAACGACGCTTTGTATTCCATCTGGCTGCGCAGATGGATTGAAAAATATTTTCCGTAAAGTTTCAAAGCTTCTTTCATTTTAACCTCCCTGCACGACCACGCGGCGGAGCGAGCGGCGCATCCAGAGTACGCCGCATCCCACAAGCGCAATGAGCCAGAACCCCTGCAGGGCGAGCGCCTGCGTAAGAGCACTGCCCGCCACTGTGCCGCAATAGATTTGGAGCGGCAGGTTCTGCATTGCTGCAAACGGCGTTAGTTCCACAACCTTGCGGAACGCTTCCGGAAAAAATTGCAGCGGGATCAACTGCCCCATCAGAAAGTCGGAAAGCACCATCACGACGATGCGTACCCCCAACGGGGAAAGCGTATAAAACGTTGCAATATAAACGAGCATCTGCAGCGCCATGACGAGGGCGCTTGCCGCTGCAAGCGAAAGCAGAAAAACCAGGAACATGCCGGCGCTTTCCGGCGGGTTCAGGCGATAGGGCGCAGGCAGCAAAAACGCTACAACGAGCACCGGCAGGCAACGAAGCGCCGTGCTTGCAACGCGGGAAGCAATACACTTTACAAACCACATCGAATACACCGGCACGGGACGCGAAAGTTCATACGCCACGCCGCCCGTTGTAATGCTCTCGAAAATATCATTGTCATAGCGCCATGTATTGAACAGCATCAAAAATGCCTGCTGCAGCCAAATATACGTTGCCAACTGGGAAAACTCCATTGGGAATGCGGCCGGGCCTGCTTCATAGAACGCACGGTACATCAGAAGCTTCATGAATCCCCATGCAAACTGCGTTGCGATTCCCGCCCAAGCCGCTGCACGGTATTGCAGGCTCCCGAGGAACCGCATGCGGAAAAAGCTCCAGTACTTTTTCATATCTGGAACTCCTCATAGAGGGACAGAACGAGTTCCTCCGCTGTGGCGCCCGTAACGGAAAGGTCCGTAATGTTCGCGCTCTTTGCAAGGTGTGCAATCGCCTCTGAAACGGAGATCACGTCCGTATCTGCCGCAAACACGGCGTGCCCCTCGTCCCCGCTTTGCAGGGTCAGCCCCTCACACGGCAGGAAGCGCCCGCCTGCATAATCCACAGCGATGCGCTTCACGCGTGAGTGACGTTTTTGCAGTTCTCCAAGTGAACCATCCAGCAGGATTCGTCCGCGGCCAATGAGCAGGATGCGCTCCGCAATGGCCTCGATGTCCTGCATGTCATGCGTCGTAAGAATAACCGTCGTCTTTCGTTCGGCGTTGATGCGGCGGATAAATTCTCTCACAGCTACCTTGGATGCTGCGTCAAGGCCGATGGTAGGCTCGTCCAGAAACAGGATTTTCGGATCATGTAAGAGGGAGGCCGCAAGCTCGCAGCGCATCCGTTGACCCAGGCTCAGCTGGCGGGCGGGCGTGCGCAGCAGTTCGGAAAGGTTTAAAAGCTCCGTCATCTCCTCCAGATTGCGCCGGTAAGATGCATCTTCCACCGCATAAATATCCCGAAGCAGCTCGAAGGAGTCGATCACCGGCACATCCCACCAAAGCTGGGAACGCTGGCCAAACACAACGCCAATTTCCTTCACATGCGCTTTTCGCTCTTTCCAGGGTGTTCGGCCATTGATGGTGCAGCTTCCACCGTCCGGTGTAAGGACGCCGCTCATCACTTTGATGGTGCTGCTTTTCCCCGCTCCGTTTGGACCGATGTACCCCACCATTTCCCCCGCTCCGATGCGGAAAGACACATCCGCGAGCGCATGTACAAGCGTATATTCCTTGTGAAACAACGCCCGGAACGCCTCTGAAAGCCCGGCATTGCGCCATGCCACGCGGAACGTTTTGCTGATGTGGCTCAGTTCGATCATGGTTTCCTCCTTTGTGCTTATAATTGAAGCCTGCCCGTGAGAAGTGCATGGCAAAGCACGCGGCAGCCACGTGCGCATGCTTGCAAATTCTTTATTTGTGCGCCCATCCAGGCGTAAAAAGAGCAGGGAACTTCCTGTTGAATTGTTTCGTGAGCCTGTTTACGGTATCACATTTGCCAAACCGTGTCAATCATTTTTTCCCCATCATGGAACCCAGCATTTGCGCAAGCATCATGGGATCTCCCATGCCGTTTCCGGCCGGCGCTCCAGCCTTTTTCCCCATCCCGCCAAGTCCCGAGAGCATTTGCACCATTTGCAGCGGGTTGTTCATTCCGCCTTTCCCCATAAACGGCATTCCGCCTGCCTGACCGAAAGGCATTCCGGAAAATGGGGCCTGCTGCTGCGGCTGCTGGCCAAACGGCGGCGCCGAACTTGGCCCGGGCGCTGGCTGCTGTACGGGACGCGCCGGAAGGGGCACGCCAAGCTGCTCTGCGATATGCGCGCGCTCTGCCGGCGCAAGAAAGGGTTCCATCGCCATCAGGTATTGCTTTGCGCGTTCCTGCCCCTGTTCATTCCGAATGCGCCGCGCCATGGTAAGGGCGGGCGATGCAGGAATGCTCTGTCCGCCTCCCTGCGGCCGCCCTGCATTCTGGTTTTGCTGCTGCCTGCCGCGCGGCGGCATCATATTTTGCGGCGTTCTTTGCATGGTTAACTCTCCCTTCGCGGTTCTTCCCCGCTATGATACTATATGCAAATCGCTTCTGTTTTGAACCCATCGTATCCCGCTGCACTCCGCGCGCATATATATGGCATGAAGGGAGCTGATACAACGCATGAAACGCAGCATACGCGATTATCAAGAGAAGCCGGAAACGCAACAGCCTTCGCAGGATAGCTCCGGATATGCGGAGATGCTTGGGCAGTTGAATCCGAATGCGCTTGGTTCGATGCAAAACGCCGTGGAACATTATTGCGGAAAAAACGACAGCGAATTGTTGCAGGAACTGCGGCAATACCGTGCCGCCGGCGCGTTTGACGACAAAGCGCTTCAAGAAGTTGCGGCACGCCTTGCGCCAATGCTCACACCGGAGCAGCAGCAGCGTCTTTTTTCCGTAATGCAACATCTGTAAGCCCGTATGGCAAAGGCCGCCCTGTAAGGACGGCCTTTGCGGGATTGCAATCCTCAATTTCTCTGCCGCAGCACGGATTCTCCTTGCCCCAAGTGCGCATTGAGCTTTCCAATTGCTTTCTTTTCCAACCGCGATACATAACTGCGGGAAATCCCCAGCAGCGCCGCCACTTCACGCTGCGGCATGCAGCGCCCTCCAATGAGGCCATAGCGCAGCTTAATTACCGTTCGTTCCCGCCCGGAAAGCGCCGCGTCCACCGCACACCGCACCTGTTCGGATGCAATGCGGCTCTCCACATCCCGCTGCACCTGATCGGGATCGGAACCGAGGATGTCTGCAAGGGAGATTTCATTGCCGTCTCCGTCTACGCCGATTGGGTCGCTCAATGAAACCTCGCCGTTCTGCTTTTTTTCTGCCCGCAGCGACATGAGGATTTCGTTTTCGATGCATCGTGCCGCATAGGTTGCAAGCGTGCTGTTCTTTTCCGGATCAAATGTGGAAACGGCTTTGATTAGTCCTACCGTGCCGATGGAGATCAGATCATCCTGATCGCGCCGCGGGCCTGCGTATTTTTTTGCAATGTGCGCAACAAGGCGCAGATTGTGTTCAATCAGCGCCGTGCGGGCAGACGCGTCGCCTTGCGCAAGGCGCAGGAGACATGCGCGCTCCTCTTCCTGCGAAAGCGGTTCCGGGAAAGAGCCGTTCGTCCCAACATATCCTGCAAAAAAGAAGATGTCTTTGAAAAGCTGAAAAATAAAATCAAGCATGGCGATTGCCTCCTCTAATGTCGGTGTATCAGACTATGCCCGTTTTTGCCGGAACTTGTTTGTCCTCCCGGAAATCGGCCGCCATGCGTTTTTTGCTGTGCAAATCGGATCGCAATTCGCGAATCTTCCGCTTCCCGTATGCGTTTAAAGCGGTAGCCGCTGCATCGGCTTATCCTCAATTCTGAAAAACCTCCTGCCGCAGAAGCACGGCAGGAGGTTTTTTGCAGGCGGTGCAAGCTTTGTTCAAACGCCTGCATCCAAAATGCGGTAAACCATATTCATCTCAATATTCTCGCGCACCCTCTTTGCAAGCAGGTTATACTGCCGTTCCTTGTACGCTTTCAAGTCAAACGGTTCGGCCTGAAGCGATACGCCTTTTTGCGCGGCAAGCGCGCCTAGGATTGCCTCCCTGCAGCCCTCTGAATCGAAAAAACCGTGCAGATAGCTGCCGTAAACATTGCCTTTCTGGCAGCCGTCCGGCATGCCGTTTTCAAGGCGCACGAGCGGCGTCGCATCCTCAGAAAGCAGCGTGCGGCCCATATGGATCTCATATCCTTCGAGCTGCGCTCCGGAAAGCGGAGCCAATATGCCGCCGGTTTCAAGCGCTGTACCCCGCACGCGCGTGCGGTGCTTTTCGTTTGCAAATTCCGTTTCAACCGGCAAAAGGCCCATTCCGCCGATCTCGCCGCCGCCTTCTGCCCCTTCGGCATCCGAAATGCGCATGCCGAGCATCTGGTATCCGCCGCAAATTCCGATGACTGCCACACCGCGCGCGGCAAGTTTTTTAACCGCCGCTTCAAGCCCGCTTTGGCGGAGCCAGCGGAGGTCTGCAATCGTGCTTTTTGTTCCGGGCAGGATCACCAGATCCGGCGCGCCCAGAGAAGAGGCCTCGCGCACATAGCGCACTCCAACGCCCGGCGTAGCCTCAAGCGCTGCAAAATCCGTAAAGTTGGAAATGTGCTGCAGGCGAATGACCGCAATATCAAGCACTGCATCTCCCTTCCTGCGCTCAAGCCGCGCGGCAAGGCTGTCCTCATCCTCAATATCCACATCAAGCATGGGCAATACGCCTGCAACCGGTTTTCCGGTGAGCGATTCCAGCATTGTAAGACCCGGGCGGAGCAGCGCCACATCCCCGCGGAATTTGTTGACAATGGTCGCCTTTACCATGGCGCGCTCCTCCTCCTTGAGCAGGGCGATGGTCCCATAAAGCTGCGCAAACACGCCGCCGCGATCGATATCCCCCACAAGCAGCACGGGCGCTTTCGCCATCTTCGCCATGCCCATATTTACAATATCGTTTTCATGCAGGTTGATCTCAGCCGGGCTGCCCGCTCCCTCAATGACAATTATATCGTTCTCCAGCGCAAGCGAACGATATGCCGCAAGGATTTCCGGCACAAGGGTTCGCTTCATGGCAAAGTATTCGGCGGCGCGCATGTTGCCGCGCACCTCCCCGTTTACGATCACCTGAGAGCCTGTATTTGTGACCGGTTTCAGCAGGATTGGGTTCATGCGGACATCCGGCTCCACCTGCGCGGCTTCCGCCTGCACGACCTGTGCACGCCCCATTTCCAGCCCGTCCCTTGTGATAAAGGAGTTGAGCGCCATGTTCTGGCTTTTAAATGGAGCTACGCGGTATCCGTCCTGCCGGAACACGCGGCACAGCCCTGCGCAGACGAGGCTTTTCCCCGCGTTGGACATCGTCCCCTGCACCATAATTGCCTTAGCCATTGAGCACCTCCGAAACAGCGCGCACGAGCGCCTGATTGTTTTCATGTGTTTGAACGCCCACACGGATAAATCGCGTATCCAAACCGGTAAAATTGCTGCAATCCCGCACGAGCACGCCCCGCGCGCGCAGCGGGGCATAAAGCGGCGCTGCGCATTTGAGCAGCAGGAAGTTTGCGTCGCTCGGAAATGCATCTACCCCGTATGCCGGCAGCGTTTTTTGCAAATAGCCTCGCTCCGCGGCGATAAGCCGGCGTGTTCGTTCCTCCCAGCCCCGCTCTGCAAGGGCGGCGCGCCCTGCCGCCTGCGCGGGGCCGGAAACGCTCCAGGGCGCTCCAAACGCTGCGATGCGCGCAAGCAGCGCAGCGTCCCCCGCAAGCAGGTATCCCAGCCGAAGCCCAGCCATGGCGTAAAGCTTTGTAAATGCGGAAAGTATGATCAAATTCGGATAGTTGCCCAGCTCCTGCGCCATGGACTTGCCTTCCGTGAAACCAATGAAACATTCATCCAGCACCAAAATGGCTCCGTTTTTCCGGCATGCGTCTGCAATGTTGCGGATGAGATCAGGATCAATCAGCCGCCCGGTTGGGTTGTTCGGCGTGCAAAGGAACACAAGCCCGGTTTCCGGCGTGATGTCCTTCAGGAACTCCTCCGTCAGCGCAAAACCGTTTGCCTCGGAAAGCAAATGCTCCTGCATGATACCGCCGAATGCCGTGACCGCGCGCTCATATTCTGAAAACGCCGGCGCGGGCACAAGCGCCCGCTTGGGCCGGAAGCATGCCGCGATCCGAAAAATAAGGTCTGCCGCGCCGTTGCCGCAAAGCACCTGCTCCGGCATAAGGCCGTGCCGGTCCGCAAGCGCCGCGCAAAGCACGCGGCATTTGGGATCGGGATAGCGCGCATACTCCGCCGCATGGGAAATCAGCGCATGTTTTACACCGTCCGGCATGCCGAGTGGGTTGACGTTAACGGAAAAGTCAAGCGCGGCATCCGCAGTGCCGTATACATCGCCGCCATGTTCATATCGCAGCATACAAAATCCCCCGGAACGCAAGCGAGAGCATAAGCAGCAGGTATGCCGTAACATACAGGAGCTTATGCGCGCGCTGGATATCCGCCGCCTCGATGGGGCGCTGCGCATCCCCGATATACGGTTTTTTGCAGAGCTTCCCAAAGTAATATGCATTCCCTGCAAGGCGCACGCGGAGCGCACCTGCCATTACAGCCTCCGTATGCGCCGAATTTGGGCTTGCATGGTTGCGTTTGTCGCGCCGGTAGATGCGCAAAGCGTTTCCGGCATCCATCCCGCAAAGCCATGCAGCGAAAATCATGACCCACGCGCAGAGGCGCGCCGGTATGAAGCTGAGCGCATCGTCAAGCCTGGCCGCAGCCCGGCCAAAGTCAAGGTATCGTTCGTTTTTGTAGCCCACCATGGAATCCATGGTATTTGCCGCTTTATAAAGGCAGCCGAGCGCCGCTCCGCCAAGCAGCGTGTAAAAAAGCGGCGCAGCTACGCCGTCCGATGCATTTTCTGCAACGGTTTCCACGGCGGCGCGCGTCACCCCCGCCACATCAAGCGTATCCGTATCACGCCCAACGATCATGGAAACTGCCTTGCGCGCTCCCGGCAAGTCACCCGACGCAAGCTTAGCGTATACGGCCCGGCTCTCGTCCCGGAGGCTTTTGGTCGCAAGGATTTGCCAGCAGAAGACGGTTTCAAGCACAACATACAGCCATGGTGAAACGCGCCATGCGAAGAAGAGCAGCAAGGCAGGGAGTCCTGCGGAGAGCAAAAGCACCACCACAACCAAAAGTGTGCCGCCTGCCCGTTTGTTTTTCATAGGATAAAGCGCCCGCTCCAACGCTGCAATCAAAAAACCAAAACCGCGAATCAAATGCAGCCAACCGTGCGGATCCCCCACAAGAAGATCCGCCAGAAACCCGAGCGCAAGCGCGCCGGTTGCGCACAAAATCCATTCCGTCATGTTTTCCATCGCTCCATCAGTTCATCTGCGTTTCCGCTCTTTGCCAGCACGCCCCGCAGCCCCGGCGCATTCGTAAAGCAGACAAAGCCGGTTTCCACCCCTTCCGGCACGCGGCGGTTAAGCGCCACATCAATGCGCCCGCCGAGCACTGCCATCGTCCCTGCGAGCATGCCCGTTTCCTGCAGCACAGCAAGCGCTGCATCGGTTGATACGCATCCAAGCACCGCGCGGAGTGCCGGAAGCTCCGCTCCGGCTTCAAGCGCGCAAGCGGCAAGCGTCTCCATCCGGCCGTCCCCATAAGCGGAATGCGTGTTCATCATGCCGATGCCGAGCTTAACAAGCTTCCCGATATGGCCGATCAGGAGAATCCTTTGAAACCCGCTGCGCACGGCGGCATCCAAAGCCTCGCCGATGAAATTGCTGCATGTCACCTGTTGTGCCATATCGAGGCCAAGCACATCGCGCGCGAAATCCTCCCCATAATTGCCGGGCGTGAGAAGGGCCGCCTTTTGCCCGCCGGCAGCAAGCACGCTGAGTTCCAGCTGGATGGTGTTGATCAACGCGGCATTGCTCATTGGTTCCACGATTCCCGTCGTGCCAATTACGGAAATGCCTTCCGCAATACCGAGACGCGGGTTGAATGTGCGTTTTGCAAGCTCCACACCTGCCGGGATCGAAATCACGATAGAAAACCCACCTGCATATCCATGCGCAGCAGCAATTTCACAGCAGGCCTCCCGGATCATGGCGCGGGGCACCGCATTAATCGCCGCTGCGCCCACAGGTTGGTTAAGCCCGGGCTTCGTGACGCGGCCCACACCTTCTCCCCCGTCAATTTCGATTCTGGAAGATCGTTTTTCCACTGCGGCATACACCAAAACACCGTTTGTAACATCCGGATCATCCCCGCTGTCCTTCTGAATCGCGCAGATTGCCCGCCCTCCGGCAAGGCTCGGCTTGAGCACGTCAAGCGTGAGCGGCACGCCCTTTGGCGTGTTGATGGACACGGTTTGTGGTGCGCAGCCGGACAGCAGCAGTTCTGCGGCCGCCTTCGCGGCAGCCGCAGCGCAGGCGCCCGTTGTGTATCCGCAGCGCAGGCGTCTTCCGCCCTGTTCCACATACAGTTCCAGCATCATTCCCGCCCAAGCATATAGATCAGCGCGTTGCAGATTGCCGCCGCAACATTGCTGCCGCCCTTGCGGCCGCGCGCCACGATATACGGTGCATCCGCCTGCATGATGCGTTCCTTTGCCTGCACCACATTCACAAAGCCCACCGGCACGCCAATAACGAGTGCGGGCGCGATGCGCTTCTCCTGCATCATATCATAAAGCCGCACCAGTGCGGTAGGGGCATTTCCGATGGCGAAGATGATGGGGCCTTCAAGCGCGGCCGCTTTTTCCATGGATTCTATAGAGCGCGTTGTTCCGTGAAGCTTTGCCGCTTCTGCTACATCCTCATCCGCGATGAAGCAGCGTACACAGCCGCCATGTTTTGCAAGCTCGCGCTTGTTAATTCCGGCTTGCGCCATGGTTGTATCCGTCACAATGGTTGCTCCGCCGCGGATGGCTGCAAGCGCTTTGTCCAAAACGCCTTCGGAAAAACAAAGCGTATCCGCATATTCAAAGTCCGCCGTTGTGTGGATGACGCGCTTGATGATGGGCGCAAGCGCATCGTCCACCGGGTGCGGCAATTCCGCGGTAATCATCTCGAAGCTGCGCTGTTCAATCTCCATCGGTGCAATGCGTTCCAATTCCGTTTTCATTTTCCCGTTTCCTCCGTTTGTATTTGTTCCGGCCCCGCCGCATCCTTTTCGCACGTAATGATCATAATGGGGTTTTGGCCGTTCATTAAGTGATAGCGGCCGAGCTTTTTTGCCTTTGCAACGCTCACCTGCACCACTTCCGTATGCCCGAACCCGAACGTTTCGATGCAGCGCATGGCTTCCGCGATGGATTCGAGCGCAATCAAATTGATAACGATGCGCACGGCCGGATTCTTGGCAAGAAGCATTTCAAGCACCTCGCGCATGTTGCCGGACGTGCCGCCGATAAATGCGTGCGTAGGCGGCGGCAGCGGCGCGCACGCTTCCGGCGCGGCGCCTTCCACAACCGTGAGGTTAGACAGCCCAAAACGTTTTTTGTTGCGTTCTGCAAGCGCGGCGGCTTCCGGCTTGCACTCAACAGCATATACGTGCCCGCGCGTGCAGATGCCGGCCATTTCCACAGAAACGGAACCCGTGCCCGCCCCGATGTCATAGGCCACAGAATCCGGCTCCAGCCTCAGCTTTGCAACGGAAACCGCACGGACCTCAGCTTTAGTCATAGGCACGGTTGATCCTTCCACTGTCCAGCGCAAAAATGCCTCATCCGGAAGGCAGGCCGTCCTGCGCGGCGGCCGCGCGTTTTTGTTTCGGATCAGCAGCACGCAAAGCGGATCGAACGCACGGGAGCACAGCTCCTCCGCCGGGCCTTCCGTGATCCTTTCGTCGGGATAGGATAGCCGTTCTCCAACGGCCACAGGCACATGGCCAAGCCCCGCCTTGGAAAGCTCTTCGCATACGCGCTGCGCACCGCCTGCGCCGCCCACGAGCGCAAACACCTTTCGATGCTCCAGAACTGCCGGGACCACACTCCCTCCCCTTCCGTGGAGCGACAGCACCTTCGCATCATCCCATGCGGTTTTGAGCCTTGCACAAAGGTATTGCAGAGAACTGACGCCGGGGTATACGCGCGGAGCGAACTCCGCGAGCAGCGGAAGCAATTTCTTCGCTCCGCTGTAAAAACCGGTGTCGCCGGACATGACAACCGCAATTTCACGATATTCCGGGTGGGCGTGAATAAACCCGACAATTTCCGTATGGTCCATGCTGACAAGGAAAGGCCTGCCCCCAGCTGTCGCTTCCACCATCCTCTTCGCGCCGATCACGCATTCCGCCGCTGCAAGCGCGGTTTTTGCTTCTCCCGTAAGCAATTCCGGGTTTCCCATTCCAAGCCCGATAACGCTTACGCGCGGCGAAACGGATATTCCGAACCGGGAAGCAAGGTATTGCACAAGCTCCGTGAAGCGCATGCCGCCCTGCTCCGGCGGCCGGCCGATGATGAGCACGGAGGCGCCTTCCCTGCGCGCTGCCGCAATCTTTTCGGCAAAGCCGCCGCTTGGGCCGGAATCCTTGGTAACAAGGTGCTTTGCCTGCGCCGTGCGGATAATCGCACGGTTGAGCTCTTCGCTGAACGGCCCTTGCATCGCGATGATGTGCGCGGGCGGAATACCCGCCGCTTCACAGGCGGCGAGGGAACTCTGCATGGGCAGCACCCGCGCATAGAGCCGTTCACGGTAATTCGGGACTTCCGTAAACGGCAAAAGCTCCTTGCTGCCGGTCGTCAAAAGGATATTCCCCTCCGTGCCTTTGAGGCGTTCCGCCGCCTCCGCAATGGACGCGGCATAGGTCGCCTCAGCCACCGCGCCTTCTTCTTCCCGCACAAGCCGAACGACTTCAATGCCGGTTTCGCCTGCGGCATACGCAATATTCCCGGTTGCCTCCGCCGCAAAGGGGTGCGTTGCGTCCACCACGAGAGCGAACCGTTCGCGCGCAAAGAGCGCCGCCATTTGCGCACGGTCAAGCCGTCCCGCATGCACCGTAATGTTGCTGCCCTGTGGAACGAGCGTCTCCCCGTATTCCGTGGCGACCGAAACATAAACGGAAAGCGGCGTTCCCCGCAAAAACTCCACAAGCCGCCGCCCTTCGGTAGTTCCTGCAAACAAACAGAGATCAAACATCGCGGTACCCTCTTGGCGTGACCATCCGCCCGCCGATCGTTTTTGTTTGCGGGTTTCCAATGAAAATGGTCGTAGCCATATCCGCCTCGTAGCTGCAAAGCTGTGCAAGCGTCATCACCGCAACCTGCTCGCTCTCCCGCCCAATGTTGCGCGCAACGCCGCACACGCGCAGAGGATCCGCGTGGCGCAGGATCACCTCACATGCGCGGCGGAGATGGTCCTTCCGCTTCCTGCTGGCCGGGTTATACAGCACGATGGAAAGCCCCGCTTCCGCCGCGCGGTCAAGCCGTTTTTCTATGGTTTCCCATTCGGTAAGCAAATCGCTCAGGCTGATGAGCGCAAAGTCATGCGTCAGCGGCGCGCCAAGAAGCGCCGCGCCCGTGCAGGCCGCAGTAAGGCCGCCCACCACCACGATTTCCGGCGTTTCCGATTCGCCGCGCAATTCGTAAACAAGCCCGGCCATTCCGTATACGCCCGCATCCCCGCTGCACACAACGGCTGTGCGCCTGCCCGCTGCCGCCATTTCAAGCGCATACCGGCAGCGCGCCGCCTCCCCGCGCATGGGGGTTGCATAAAATTCCTTCTCTGGAAAATAGGCCCGGATCAGGTCGATATATGCGCTGTATCCCACAATCAGCTCGCTGTTTTTAAGCGCGTTGCACGCGCGCAGCGTCATCTCGTCATAAGCGCCGGGGCCAATGCCGACTACATAGAGTTCCTTATTCAAAATTTACCTCCCAAGCTGTTTCTGCAACGGCCACGGTCACACCGCGGCGCGCGGTCTTTTTTACGATGAGCTTCCCGCCGCCCGCCGCCGCACTGCGTTCGCACACGTTATCCACCCCCGTCACCCCCTGCACAAAAGCGGAAGGCGTAAAGCTGCCCTTGACAGCTGCAAGCGTTTCCGCTGCGTAGAACAAAACCGGGATGCCAAGCTGTTCACAAAAAGCCAGCAGCCCCGGCTCGTCCGCCTTCAGGTCAATGGAAGCTGCTTCACGCACGGCGCGCAAATCCAATCCGTTTTCTTGAAACACCTCAAAAACGGTTTGCGCAAGCGCTTGTTTTGCCGTGCCGCGCCTGCACCCAAGGCCGAGCGTAAGCGCGCGCGGAATCACCGAAAGCGTCTCTGAAAACGGTTTCTTTGTCCGCACGGAAACCGAAATCCCAACATCCCCTTCTACCCCCGGATATAGCCCTGCCGGAAGCGTGCCGCGCATGGGCCCGTCCGCGCAGATGGGCACATCCCGTTCCAGAATCGTGGCTGCGATATCCTTTGCAGCCGCCATGCTGCCAAGCACAAATCCCTGCTCCGCCGCCCATGCATCCACCGCAAACCTTCCGTTTACATCCGTTGCCGTGGTGATGACAGGGGTTGCGCCAATGCCCGCTGCAATGGCATTTGCCAAGCGGTTCCCACCTCCGATGTGCCCCGAAAGAAGGGGGATGGAAAATCTCCCCCGTTCATCCACGCAAACGACGGCAGGATCCTCCGTTTTGCTGCGTATATGCGGAGCGATTGCACGCACCGCGATTCCGCATGCGCCAACAAACACGAGCGCATCCGTTTCCTTCATGAGCCCTCCGGCCAGCGTGCAGAGGCTTCCTGCGATGGGCGCAATCCCCGCGCCTGCATGCTTTTCAGGCGCAAACAGCCTGCAATCGTATTCCCGCTTAAGGAGGAATGCGATGCGGCGCGCCGTTTCTCCTCCCTGCCTGCTGAACGAAAGTATCGCGGCGCGCCTCATAGCTTTGCGCTCCTGAACTCCGTGGAGAAATCCGGGCTGTAGAGCTTGCACCGGTCGTATTCATGCCCGAGGAAGCCGCCGACAATGACGAGCGCCGTCTTTGTCACCCTGTTCTCCCTTGCCGTCGCGGCCAAGGCGCCGACCGTGCAGCGGTATATGCGTTCATCCGGCCATGTCGCCTTGTAAACGATCGCAGCAGGCATCTCGGGCGCAACGCCGCCTTCGATCAGCTCCGCCTGAAGACTGTCGATCACCCCCATGCTCAAAAAGAGGATCATCGTAGCCCCATGGGCGGCCAGGGAACGGATGGATTCCCGCGCGGGCACCGACGTCCTTCCCGCTGCGCGCGAGATAATCACGGTCTGTGAAATTCCGGGCAGCGTGTATTCCGCCTTTAATGCGGCCGCAGCCCCGCAAAACGAGCTTACGCCCGGGCATACATCGTATTCGATTCCGCAGGCTTTAAGCAAATCAAACTGCTCCCGCACCGCGCCATAGATGCTTGAATCGCCTGTATGCAGGCGCACAGTGGTTTTTCCCGCCGCCTCCGCCGCGCGGATAACGGCCATAACTTCTTCGAGCGTCATCGCGGCGCTGTTGTGGATTTCCGCCGCCTCCGAAGCATACGCCAAGAGCTCCGGGTTGACCAAGGAGCCCGCATAAATCACGACATCTGCCTCGTGGAGCAGCCTTGCACCGCGTACGGTAATCAGGTCGGCAGCTCCGCTCCCCGCCCCGACAAAATGAACCATATTATTTCTCCTTTTCCAGCCGGTATGCGGCTGCCGCCGCATAGAAGTTCTCCGCAAAATGCAGGTTCGCATAAAAGGGAAGATGCGGATATCCCGCATAAAGCCGTTCCGTGGCAAAAGCGCAGTCCCATGATGCTCCGCGGCTCTTGCACGCGGAGAATGCATCCCCGGGAACCGCTGCGTCATAATGATGAAACTCATGCGCGTTGATCTGCTCCCCTGCACGGCAGAGCATGTTGTCATGTTTTGCTGTAAGCGTTATATAGCCGAAGCGAACCAGCTTCCCCTGATTTTTGCATGTGCCGGGCAGCGCCCCCACCATAGGCCGCCCTTCAATCGCTTCCGTGAGGTACATGAACCCACCGCATTCCGCAATGCACGGCATTCCACCCGCAAGCGCGGTTCGGACGGCGCGGCGCATGGCAACATTCCCGGAGAGTTGCTCCAGATAAAGCTCGGGATACCCGCCGCCTAAATAAAGCGCGTCGCACGGGGGCAATGCTGCATCCGAAAGCGGGCTGAACGAACAAAGCTCCGCCCCCATTTGCCGCAGCAAGTCAAGGTTGTCCCGGTAATAAAAGCAGAACGCGCGATCCATTGCAACCGCGATGCGCACCGGCGTCTCAAACTTGCGGACCGGCACCGGCACATAGCGGACGGGCGCGCTTTCCTCAGCAAGTGCAAGCAGCCCATCCAAGTCAATGCTCCGCTCAGCCTGTTCGGCAAGCCGGTTTAGTTTTGCCTTGATATCTGCAATCTCTCCCGCCGTCACAAGCCCGAGATGCCTGCTTTCAAACACGCATTCCTTCATGGGCGGCAAAAATCCAAGCGGCTGCACCGCGCCGCCAAATTGCTCCAAAATTGCCTCTTTTAACAGCGCATAGGTGGGCGCGCTTACGTTGTTGAGGATCACCCCGCAGATGCCGCTTTCCCGTACAGCAGAAAGAAACCCGCGGATCAGGGCGGTGACGGAAAATGCCATGCCGCGCCCATTCACAATGAGGATCGCCGGGGTTTCCGTTTCCCGCGCGAGCTCATAGGTGCTTTTCTCCAACGTCTTGATGCCTCTGCCGTCGTAATATCCCATCACGCCCTCAAGAACGGAAACATCCGCCTCCGCCGCATTTCCGGCAAGCAGATAGCGCACCGTATCCGGGTCATAAAAAAACAGATCCAAATTGGAGCCTGCTGCGCCGATCACACGCTCGTGGAACATGGGATCAATATAGTCTGGCCCGCACTTGAACGCATGCAGCCGCAGCCCACGATTTACAAGCGCCTGCAGCACCGCACAGGTCACTGTCGTCTTGCCGCAGCCGCTTGAAACGCCTGTAAAAAGAATGCGCGGTACGGTTGCAGCAAGCGTTGGCGCCTCTTTTGCCGCGGTATCCGGCCTGCAAAACAGCTCAGTTGTTTGTTCCTGCATTTTGTTTTTCCTTTTCCATTGTATCGGGGGTTCATACAAGTGCTCCCGCACCGGCAACGCCCGCTTCCCCCTGCATTTTTACGTGTTGTGAACCACTTCATGCCCGTAGCCGCTCTGTTTTCCAACGGCTCCTCTGCATTCGCCGTGCAGCATGGTTTCCGGTTCGCTTCGCCGGGCTTCCTCGTTAAAGGCGTGTGCGGCGGCATATGCCGCCGCACAGCGCGCCGTCACTTGAGCTTAATCAAACTATCCGTCGTTTCAACGGCAGGATCGTTGAGCACGGTGTGCATATCCTCGATGATCCCGGCAATTGCCGCAGTGGACTGTGTGAAGTTGGGGGCAGTTATATAAACGTTGCCTTCCTTGACGGCTTTAAAATCGCCGAAAAGCGAGTTGTACGCAACCAGTTCCTCAATTGAGCTGAACTTCAGCGCAAAGTTCACATAGAACAGGTAATCCGCATCGATGCAGCGCGCATAGACATCCTCAAAGGTTGTGGAGGTATTCCCGCTCTTTTCCGTCTCAACGTCTGCCATGATATATTCGCCGCCCGCCATGCCAATCATCGCGGCCATGTAATCGCCGCCATTGCGCGCATAAACCTTATCAGAGCTTGAGCTGATATAGAACATAGCAACCGTCTTGCCGCATTTTTCGGTTGAAGTGACTGCATCAACCTTTGCCGCCTGTTCGCCAAAGTAAGCGTTTGCTTCCTCCTCAAGGCCCAGAATTGCGCCGAAAAGCTTGACCCATTCCACGCGGCCAAGCGGATGGCCTTCTTTGGATGAGGACTCTATAAAGTAGGGGATCCCCAGCTCGTCATATTTTTCCATAACCTCTGGATAGCTGTTGAGCATGGTCGTATCGACTTCGAGCTGAATCCCTTCCGCCGTAAGCATCTCAAAATCGGGCTCCTTATAATTGCCGGAGTACTGAATCGTTCCAGCCTCAAGCCGTCCAATTACGTTGTCGATATACCAGCCGCTCACATCGGTGCCCACGGTTGCAACGCTGTCAAGGCCGCCAATTGCGTCAATCAGGGAAACCATGCCCGTGCTGCACATGCAAATTTTGTTCAGCGGCTGCTGCAGCACAACCACGTTTTCCGCGAGCCCTTCCGGTACGCTCTTGCCCTCCGGCACAAGCAGGAACTCTCTATCCTCATGGTTTGCCACTGTAAACTTCTTGTAGCCGCCCTTGTAATGCGTAAGCGTGAATTGTGAAGCATACTGCAATTGTTCTTCATGGTCGAGAACCAGCTCGCCGTCCACATCATCGTCCGTGGGCTCCGGCGTAGCTTCCGGAGCGGCGGGCGTTTCGGCGGGGGGCGCGGCCGGCGCTTCCATCGGTTCGCTCTGTGCAGGGGTGCCCTGCCCGCAGGCAGTAAGCGCAAGCGCCATCAGGAGCGCAAGCAGCAACGCTGTGATTTTGTAGATTCTTGCTTTCATGATTCATTCCATTTCCTTTCTGTCCATTTCTGTGGAAACGCATTTGTTCATCAACCACATCCGGCGCATCCCTCTCCCAAAGCAGGCAGCATGCCGCCTAATATGCCATGGGCGGTTTTTAAGGAAATGGTTTTTGCCAATAAAAAACGACAGAGGATAAACTCCACTGCCGGCAAAAAACACAGAAAAGGCACGCTGCTGATTCGCAGCGGCTGCTTCTTACTCTCCCACCGAAAGTGATTGCAAAGCGAACCAGCAGGTCTCCTGACTTAACTTCTTCCGGCACGCCTGCCTTCCCGGGTTGCTCCCAGTGGCATCATTGGCGCCCGTCCGTATTACAGTAGCGGGGGCTGTTACGGATTCTCACCGTATTCCCTTTTCAAACAATCGATCAACCGATCAAGCTGTTACTGTTACGCTATCAAACAATATTTAATTTCCAAACACTATATTATCTCTCATTCCGATTCTTGTCAATAGGTGCGGAAGGCCGCCCCATCTCTTTGAAAAGCCACGGCGGCCTGCGCTATTTCGATCTTCAGCTATTTTGCTATGCAATCAACCGGGGTATAGCCCGCTTCGGCTACAGCGTCCATAAGCGACTTGTCCGAAACATCTTTTGTAAGGGTAACCGTCGCCTTCTTGCTCTGAAGGTCTACCGTAACCTCCGCCACGCCTTCCACGGCCGCAAGCGCTTTTTTCACATGTGCCTCACAATGTGCGCACATCATGCCTTCCACCGTCAATGTTTTTTTCATGTTGTTTTCTCCTTTCGTTTTTTCACTAAAGCTATCCCTGTCTTTTTCTTCCGCTATCGGGCACCTTCCTCCGCACGGCGATTGCTCGCTCTTTTCAGTTCCTTCATCCTTAAACAGGCGCAGCCGCAGCGCGTTTGTAACAACGCAGAGGGAGCTAAGGCTCATTGCCGCCGAACCGATCATGGGACTCAGCAGCAATTTGAAGGCCGGATACAGCGCGCCCGCCGCAACCGGGATGCCCAGTACGTTATAGAAAAACGCCCAGAACAGGTTCATGCGGATATTGCGCACGACGGCGCGGCTCAGGCGGATAGCCGTTGCCACATCAAGCAGGGAGTCCTTCATCAGCACGACATCCGCAGAGTCAATCGCAATGTCCGTTCCCGCGCCAATTGCAATGCCGATATCCGCGCGCATCAGTGCCGGCGCATCGTTCACGCCGTCGCCCACCATGGCAACCTTATGCCCCTTTTCCTGCAACGCGCGGACGCACGCTTCTTTGTCCGTGGGCAGCACATCCGAGATCGCTTCCGCGATACCAAGCTCCTCACGGATGGCTTGTGCCGTCAGGCGGTTATCCCCGGTGAGCATCACCACCTGAAGACCCATTGTCTGAAATTGCCGGATTGCCGCGCGGCTCGTTTCACGAATGGTATCCGCCACAGCAATCACGCCGCTTACCGTACCGCACCGTGCAAACAGAAGCGGGGTTTTGCCAGCTGCGGCAAGGCGCTCAACCGCCTTGTGTACGGCATCGCTGTCCACGCCGGAAACGCCCTGCTCACGCAGGAACGCAGCGTTGCCCGCAAGGATCGTTTTTCCTGCCGCTTCAGCGCGCACGCCGCGCCCGGCAATTATCTCGAACCGATCCGGCGCGTCATACAAGATGCCCTCGGCCTTTGCCTTCTCCACCACAGCAGCCGCCAACGGATGTTCGCTGCCGGATTCTGCGCATGCAGCTTCTGCAAGGAATTCGCGCTCCGCCACGCCCGAAGCAAGAACAATTATATCCGTGACTGCCGGATGGCCAGAGGTGATGGTTCCCGTCTTATCCAGAACGACGGTGTCCACCGTATGTAAATTTTCCAGGCTTTCCGCCGATTTGATCAGGATCCCGTATTCCGCTGCCTTTCCCGTGCCCACCATAATTGCGACCGGCGTTGCAAGGCCGAGCGCGCACGGGCAGGAGATCACAAGCACCGAAACCGCACAATTGAGCGCAAATTCAAAGCTTTCTCCTGCGAACATCCATGCAGCGCCTGCAAGCACGGCGATGCCCATCACCACCGGCACGAACACGCCGCTGATCTTGTCCGCAAGCCGTGCGATCGGCGCTTTGGTGCTGCCGGCTTCATCCACCAGACGGATGATCTGGGCAAGCGTGGTGTCTTCCCCCACGCGCGAGGCGCGGAAGCGGAATGTCCCGTTTTTGTTGATCGTTGCAGAGATGACGGTATCGCCAGCGCCCTTCTCCACCGGGATGCTTTCCCCTGTGATGGCGGCCTGATCAACATAGCCATACCCTTTGGTGACCACGCCATCCACCGGAATGCTCTGCCCCGGCTTAATCACAACGATATCTCCGGCAACGACCTGCTCGGACGGAATGATCTGTTCCATGCCATCCCGGATTACAGTCGCCGTTTTTGGCGCAAGGTTCACAAGTTTTCCAAGCGCATCAGAGGTTTTGGATTTTGAGCGCGCTTCCAGATATTTTCCAACGGTAACGAGTGTAAGGATCATCGCTGCCGATTCAAAATAAAGCGAGTGTGCATATTGGTGCACAGCCTGCATATCGTCATGGCCAAAGCCATGCGCCATGCGGTATATCGCAAAAATGCCGTATAACATGGATGCTCCTGAACCAACTGAAACAAGCGAGTCCATGTTCGGTGCACGCTTCAGAAGCGCATGAAAGCCGGATGTAAAGAACTTCCTGTTAACAAACAAAACCGGCAGGGCGATCAGGAACTGTGTAAACGCTGAGATCAGCGCATTTTCCATGCCGCTCAAAAAGGCGGGAACCGGCAAGCCCAGCATCTCCCCCATCGCAACATACATAAGCGGAACAAGCAAAGCAATGGAAATCACAAGCCGCCGTTTCATGCCCCGTTGGTTTTGCAGCGTCTCCTCTTGCCGGCGCTGCCATTCGCCGCGGAAGCCGCTTTCCTGCTGCTTCTTGCTTTGCCCAAGCAGCGCAGCGCCATACCCCGCATCCGCGACTGCGCGGAGGATCTCCGCTGTGCCTACCGTATTTTCATCGAACCTGACACGCATCTGGTTCGCCAGCAGGCTGACTGTCACTTCTGAAACGCCGTTGAGTTTTTTCACGCTCCAGGTCACATTCGCTTCACATGCGGCGCATGTCATGCCAGTCACGCTGAATTTTTCCGTTCTCATTTCACCGTCCCCTTTATTTGAGCTTCTTCATCAGCTCCACCGCTTCATCCACAACCGCAAGGTCACCGTTCTTCACGCCTTCCACGACGCAGGTTTCCATGTGGTCCTTTAAAATAATATACCCAAAGCTTTGCAAAGCACGCTCCACCGCTGCAATCTGGATGAGAATGTCGCCGCAATAGCGGTTTTCATCCAGCATCTTTTTCATGCCGTTGAGTTGGCCAATCATGCGGTTCAAGCGGTTTTGCAGCTGCCGCTGCGCTTCCTCGCTGCGCGGCGTGTGCTTTTCCCGGCAATGGCACTGCTCCTTTTCCGGTTTTGACGCAGTTATATTCTGTTCCATCACGCTCTCCTCGTTTGGCGTATTATACCCCACACGGGTATATTCTTTGCTTTGATTATATACCCCTATCAGGTATATGTAAAGAACGAGCATGGGCGCGGCCATTTTGCCGCGCCCATGCTCGTTCACGTTTTTTGTTTTCTGCAATATGCCGTTTGGCATTTCCCATCAGCAGGGGATTAAAGTTTCCCCAATGCGCCGCCCGGATGCCGTTTGACATACTCTTTTGCATCCCAACCGATCTCAGCCTGGAGCAGCACGCTGAGCGCCTGCAAAACGACCGTTTCCGCAAGAATGGAGTTGCGCGGTGCCCTGTTTAGCGGACCACCCTCCTTATCCACATGTGCTACAAGGTGGAGCTCGCTCTGCTCAGCCAACCAGGATTTCCCGTTTCCGCTGATGCCAATCACCTTGCACCCGTTGTTCCGGATTGCATTGACCGCAACTTTCATTTCCATAGTTTCACCACTGTTGGAAATGAAGATGACCACGTCGCCCTCCTTCAGCTGGCCGCATGAGCCGTGCACCGCCTCTGTGCCATGCAAAAAATACGCCGGAGTCCCCACGGAGGAGAAGAGAGACGCAGCATAGCCTGCGATATGAGCCGGCTTTCCGATTCCCGAAATGTGCAGCCTATTTCCCCGCCGCATGGCATCGAGAATCATCTCAGCTGCCTGATTCAGCCGCTTGTATTCCAGCCCCTGAATCGATGCTGCCAACTCTTTCCCGGCAGATTGTCGGAATACTTCAAACGCCGTCTTTCTTAACGCAGTGCAATGCCCGCAATGCGCTGCAGGCAGCATGGCCTGCAAGGGCGCAGCATCCAGCGCCACCTGTTTCTGCTGAATAGAATCGAGCACGTCCGTCAGAGCCGGCAGGCTCGGCTGCGCGCCCATGCCGCACACCGTGATCGCCGCCGTATGGTTTGCGATCTGCATCGCATTATAGTCCGAATACCCGATGCTGTGCGCCGTGCAAAACGCCCCGATGAATGAGTCTCCAGCCGCCGTCGGGTCAACCGGGGTAATATCGTGTACGCTCGGGCAGTAGATGCATTCCGTTTCCGTAATGCAGGAAGCGCCATGGCTGCCAAGTGTCACGAGCAGCTTCTTGAGCCCGTTCGCTTTCAGGTATGCCTGGATCCGCGCACAGTCCGCCTGTGCAATCTCCCCCTCCTCCAAAGCAGGTTCAAACCCAAGCAAGCGCGCCGCCTCCGTTTCATTCGGAGAAAGATAGTCAACGGCAGAAAGCATCTCTGCCGGGATTGGAGCATATGGCGCCGGGTTCAGCATCACAGGAACGCCCTTTGCCTTTGCATAATTCAGGACAGCCCGGTTCACTTCCATCGGGATCTCCAATTGGAGGAGAACCATGTCATAGAAGCCGATCTCATCCTTCAAAAACGCAACGTCATCTTCCGTCAGCTGCATGTTTGCTCCGGGAGCAACGATGATGCGGTTGTTTATCGCGTCATCCTGCGTTTTTGCGAGGATCACATTCCCCACTGCGGAAGAAGCTTTCTGCACAGCCCGAATATGCGAAACATCAACGCCTTCACGGCGGAGCGATTCAGTCAGCGCCTGCCCAAAGCCATCATCTCCCACGCACCCGACCATGGTCACTTCGGAGCCCAGGCGTCTCGCTTGAAGCGCCTGATTTGCCCCTTTGCCGCCGGTTGCCTGCTGGAAGGTCGTTCCGATTACGGTCTCTCCCGTCTCCGGCACCCGGTCTGTCGTCGTAATTAAATCCATCACCAAACTGCCAACGACGAGCAGCTTAGGTTGCTTGTATTTCGGCATTCTTCAATTCTCCTTATACTGCAGGATGTGCCCCAAAGAATACCTACGCATAGAAGTCCGAACGGTGCAGATTTCAGCTCCGCCCGCTTCCAATCCGCGGTTTCACTTTCGCACCTATGTCTTTTTACTTTTCGATCAGCCAAATCTCGTCCTGCAGCGTACTCAGGATCTCGCCTTTCTCCTTCCCAACCACTACGACTTCTTCCCGGCATACACGGCCAAAGCTGGTAAGGATTGCCGGCTCGAGCGTAAAGGTCATGCCTTCAAGGAAGGTAGCGTCAATATCAGGCTCGCAGCGCGAGGTGCCCGGCGAGATGACGCCGTCATGCGCATAGTAGCCAATTTCATGGCCAAAGCCGCCATTGCGTTCCGGATAGCCGTTTTTGACAAATATCTCGTTTGCATATTTCAAAATATCGCCCGATTTCACGCCGGCTTTCATGTGCTCCGCCAAAGCGCAGTTTACTTCTCCGATCGTGTTAAATGCACGAACCACTTCCTCCGGCGGCTGCGTCTCACCCGCGCGCAGCGCATAGAAAGTACGCTGGTTGTCGCTCGAAGCGCCGTTTACAATGATGCCGAAGTCCACGTTTACAACATCGCCGGGCTGAATGTATACATCGTCTGCCGGGCGCTTGCAAAGGTAGGACGAGCGGGGACCGATGGAATTGAACGGGTTGCCGTATTTGGGCCAGGAATAGCCATATCCCTTACGGTCCGCAATGGACTGGAACAGCCGCTGAATGTCCATGCCGTTCATGCCAAGATGCATCTGGGGGCGCGCCTCCTGGTAAATCTTCATGGATTCCTGCACTGCGGCGCGGATCAGCTCAACTTCTTCCTTGCTCCGGTTGGCGCGCAGATACTTCATCAGATTTTGGCTGGAGCATACCGTCCCGTCAAAGCCGCCCTGTTGGAATGCCTCTGTCAGGATGCGATACAACGTGAAGGAGAGTCCGTCCGAAGTTATGTCCTTCTCAGAGTAGTTGAGTGCGATCGTTTGCGGCTGAAGCTCCCGCACCTTTTCCGCCACGAAATCACGGATGCCTGCATAGCCATCCACATTGGCGATCACTTTGCTAAAGAGCCCCATGCTTTCGAGTTCTTCGGTCTCCATCGGAGAATTGATCGCATAGGATGTGCCGTCCCTCGTCAGGATAATCGCAACGGGGCCTCCCATTTCAAATGTAAGCAGATAGTTGAGCATAGGCTCACCCTTATGCATCAGATCACGCCCGGCTGCAATCCAAAGATCAACATTTTGTTCGCGCATCGCCTGAAAACCGCGCTCCATGCGTTGCTTACGAATCAGCATCATCGTATCCATTTGCTTTTTCTCCTTTATCGTTTAATTTGGTTATCGTTCGTTCTTTTTTGCCTTGTCGCAAGCGCTGAAATGCCCGGGGCTGATCTCGCGCAGTTCCATCGTGCTGTTGCAGCACTCTTCCGTAGCATAACGGCAGCGGTTTTGGAAGGAACATCCCTTTGGCAGATCGATAGGGCTCGGCATTTCCCCTGTGAGCCGTACATTCTCTTTCTTCGCTTCGATATCTGGATCAGGGATCGGGATCGCCGAAAGCAGGAATTCCGTATAAGGATGGCAGGGGTTTGCGTACAGCTCGTTGGAAACGGTGACTTCCACAATTTTTCCCAAATACATCACCGCCACCCGGTCAGAGATGTACTTTACCATGGAAAGGTCATGTGCCACAAAAAGGTACGTCAGGTTCAGTTTCTGCTGAAGCGATTTGAACAGGTTCACGACCTGCGCCTGAATGGAAACATCCAGCGCGGAGATCGGTTCATCGCAAATGACGAATTCCGGATCCACCGCAAGCGCACGCGCAATGCCGACCCGTTGCCGCTGGCCGCCGGAAAACTCATGCGGAAAGCGGTTCGCATGTTCTCTGTTCAAGCCCACCATCTCCAGCAGCTCGATCACGCGCTCCTCACGCTGACGCGCCGTGCCGATGTTGTGGATCTCCATCCCTTCGGAGATGATCTCTGCAACCGTCATGCGCGGGTCAAGCGAAGAATATGGATCCTGGAAGATCATCTGGGTGCGGCGCGAAAACTGCTTCCTCCGTTCCTTGCTCTGCCCGATGATCTCCTCGCCGTCAAAGAGGATGGAACCAGACGTAGGCTGATAGAGCTGTTTCACCGTCCGCCCAAGCGTCGTTTTTCCGCAGCCGGACTCTCCAACAAGGCCAAGGATCTCGCCCCTTTTAATGTTGAAGGAGACATTGTCCACCGCCTTTAACACTCTACCGCCGCCCAGATCAAAGTACTTGCAAAGGTCTTTTACTTCCAGCATTACATTTGGCTCTGTCATGATCTTTCTCCCTCTGCCGCAACAGGCTGATATTCCTGCAGGAATTTCTCCCGTTCCGCTCTTGCGCCTTCGTCCATCAGGTGGCAATACACCTTGTGATCCTGCTGCAGTTGCGTGCAATGCGGCATCTGCTCATAGCAAATGCGCATTGAATAACGGCAGCGCGGCGCGAACGGGCACCCGGCCGGTGGATCTAGCATATCCGGTGGCGAACCCACGATGTATTCGAGCGGTTTTTCCGTATCCACATCAAGCCGCGGCACAGCGGCAAGAAGGCTGCGCGTGTACGGATGTTGGGAGTCCTTGAATATCTCGCGCACAGCGCCCGTCTCAACGATCTTACCGCCATACATTACGATCACGCGCTGCGCCATGTTTGCGACGATGCCCATGTCATGCGTAATGAAAATGATAGACATGCCTGTAGCTTTATTGATGTCCTTCAGCGTGCCGAGGATTTGCGATTGGATCGTCACGTCCAATGCCGTCGTCGGCTCGTCTGCGATCAAAAGCTTTGGCTGCATCGCGATCGCAATGGCGATCATCACGCGCTGACGCATGCCTCCGGAAAGCTCGTGCGGATACTGTTCCATGCGTTTTTCCGGATTGGGGATGCCGGCATTGCGGAGCAGCTCCACAGCCCGCGCATGCGCTTCTTTACGGGTCGCTTTGCGGTGGGCAAGTATGCCCTCCATCACCTGTGCGCCGATTTTTATCGTCGGGTTCAAGCTGGTCATGGGATCCTGGAAAATATAGGCGATCTCACTTCCCTTAATCTTGCGCATTTGTTTGAACGTGAACTTCGAAATATCCTGCCCCTCGTAGATCACGCTGCCGCTTTTGATGACCGCCGGCGGCGAAGGCAGAAGCTTCGTCAGCGATTGCGTCATCACGCTTTTTCCGCCGCCGGATTCGCCTACGATGGAGACGATCTCGTTCCTGCGCAGTGTAAAATCAACGCCGCGCACCGCCTGTACCTCTCCGGCATATGTCATGAAGGATACGCTGAAATCCTTCACTTCCAGAATGTTCTCGCTGCCGGCTTCCTTGCATTCGGCCGCAGCGGTTACTTCCGTCTGTTTCTTGTTCATGCTTTTCTCCTCCAGTCTCAGCGGCGCAGCTTCGGGTCAAGCGCATCGCGGAGTCCGTCACCAATCAATTGCAGGGACAGCATCGTGATGCTGATGCAGATGCAGGGGATCAACAGGCGGAGCGGGTACGAGTATATTTGCTTCATACCCATGCTCACAAGAAGTCCCCAGGAAGTTTGCGGTGATTTGATTCCGATGCCGATAAAGCTAAGAAAGGCTTCGGAAAAGATAGCGCCGGGGATTGCAAAAGTCATGTTGACGATGATCACGCCCATCATGTTGGGGATCATGTGCTTGAAGACGATGCGTTTTCCCTCCGAGCCAAGTGCTGTTGCCGCAAGCACATAATCCTCGTTTTTCAGCGCGAGGATCTGGCCGCGCACCAGACGCGCCATGGAAAGCCAGCCTGTCAGCGTAAGCGCAAGGATCATCGGGAAAATGCCGGCACCGGTCACCATCATGAGCAGCGTGACCCAGACAAGATACGGGAATGCATTCAGGAATTCCACAAGGCGCATGATCAGGTCATCCACCTTGCCGCCGACAAAGCCTGCGATGCTTCCGATCACAATGCCGATGGTCCCTTGCAGCACCGCCGCGATGATGCCGATGATGATCGACACACGGCCTCCCGTCCAAACACGGGACCACATATCGCGCCCAAGCTCGTCCGTCCCAAACCAGTGGCTGGCCGACGGTCCCTGGTTTGCTGCCGCCATATCCACCGCGTCATAAGCATATCCGCCGATCAGAGGCCCGACAAAGGACATGACAATTATGATTACAAGCAGCACCATTCCAAGCACAGCCGCCCGATTCTGACGAAACCGCCTTGCAGCATCCTGCAAATAAGTCTGGCTCTTGCGCCGTATCCGTTCCGCTTCTTCAAGCTTTACGCCGACATGCGCATACAGATCGGCAGCAGCTGCCGTCTCCACAGCAGTTTTCCGGGTTTCCATAAAGATCACCTCTCGATCATGCCATCAGTTCAGCCGGATGCGCGGATCAATCAGCGCATAAATAATATCAACGGCCAGGTTCATTACAACCAGGATTACAGCAAAGAATATGGTAAGCCCGGTGATCAATGTATAGTCCAAATTCTGTACGCAGGTAACATAGTGCCGCCCCAGGCCAGGAATGCCGAACACGTTCTCCACAACGAACGTACCGGTAATTACGCTCGCCACGATCGGCCCGAGCAGGGTGACCACCGGCATCAACGCGTTTCTGAGCTGGTGCACAAAAATGATCCGCAGCTTCGAAAGGCCCTTGGAATCCGCCGTTTTCACGAAATCGGACGAGATTACCTCCAGCATGCTAGAGCGGGTATACTTAGAAATCGTGGCAAGCATGCCCAGGCCAAGCGCAAATGTCGGGAGCACGGTGTGCAGTACGCTTTCGTACTGCGCTACAGGAAACCATTGAAGCTTCACCGCAAAAACGTACTGAATAAAGAATCCCACAATAAACGAAGGCACCGACGTTCCGATAATGGCTAAAACCATCGTGAACGTATCCATCGCACGCCCCCGGCGGTAAGCTGCAATGACGCCAAGCAAAACGCCCATAGTCAAAGCGAACACAATGGATCTCAGGCCTAAATCAAGCGAATACGGAAATGCTGAAGCGATGATCTGATTGACCGAAATTGCCCTGATCTTATAAGAAACACCAAGGTCTCCCTTCAGCAGGTTGGAAAGGTAAATAAAGTATTGCTCATATACCGGCTTGTCCAACCCATAGTATGCATAGATCGCTTCCTTGTTCCCAGCCTGCATCTTTTCGCTGGTAAAGGGGCTGCCTGGAATCAGCTTCACCATAAAAAAAGTTACCGTAACGAGGATAAAGATCATGATAAATGAAGTCACAATGCGTTTTCCGATATACTTTAACAGATTCATAACTAACTCCAATTTGCCCGGATGAGTTTGAATATCGTGCAGGGAAATAATGGTGAGCTGGCTGCCCGGCAGCGCCGGGCAGCCAGTTCGTGATTGCTCTGTTCCAACGATTGAAGAGAAGATTATTCAAATGTCGCGTAGCGGAAATCGAACCTTGCGCCAAACGTGTTAACGCTTACGTTCTTGATGCTGTCGCTCAGCACGAGAGCACCGCGGGACATGTACAGCGGGATGATCGGGGCTTCCGTAAGGAGAAGCTTTTCTGCCTGCGAGAACATGTCGTTGCGCTTTGCAAAGTCGGATTCCCTATTGGCAGCGGTGATCAGCTCATTGTATTCATCGCTGGACCAACCAGTCTTGTTCCAACCGCCGCGGCTATCCCACATGTCGAGATAGGTGAACGGGTCGTCATAGTCGGGGCCCCAACCGGTACGCACGATGTCGTACGGCTGGTTATACAGGTTCTCCCAATACTGTGCGAACTCCAACTGGCGGATCTCGGTCTTGATACCCAAAGTGGTCTGCCAGATGTTCTGGAAGTATTCGCAAAGCGTGCGCTGCTCTTCGCCGGAAGTCGTGAAGAAGTCGAATACCGGCATGTCCTCAGGAGATGCATAGCCGAGTTCCTCACAAGCCGCCTGGATGTACTGCTTTGCAGCTTCGGGATCCGCATTGACCTTATGGTAGACATCCGTCACATCATATTCGAGATGATCTTCCCACTTGCCGCCCAGTTCATCGGAGATCGCGGGGTTGATAACGCCCGTGAAGGGAGAATTCGTGGGGAACATGGCATCCACAAGCGCCTGACGGTCGATAGCCGCGGAAAGCGCGTTGACGAAGTTCCTGTTCTGGATGATGCGCGCAGTTTCTTCGCTGGTGCCGTTGTGGCTGAGAGCGATGAACGTTACGCCGCCGCTCACAAAGTATTGGAAGTCCGGGCTGCCTTCGTACGCAGCGATCATGTCGGAAGTCAGCTGCATGAAGTAGATTTCGCCGGTGTCATACATGTTCTTGATGGTATTCGCATCCGAAACGAGCAGAAGCGTTACTTCCTCGAGGGTGATTGCATCCGCATTCCAGTAATCCGGGTTCTTTACGAACACCATGCGGTCGCTGTGCGCCCACTCCTTGAGGATGAACGGACCGTTGCACTCAAACTTGCCCGCATCGGAGCCGTAAGCATTGCCCAACTCGTCCGCGAGATCGTTGCGGATGGGGTACATCGGGGAGGATGCGAAAAGCGTCACCATGAAGGGATACGCTGCTTCCAACGTGATCTTCAGTGTCTTCTCATCGATGACTTCAACGCCGAGTTCGGAAACATCCATTTCGCCGGCATTGATGGGCTGTGCGTTCTTGATGGGGAAGATTAGGTAAGCAAGGTCCATTGCATCCTGGCGGGTCAGCATGCGCTTATAGGTCTCCGCGAAATCGGACGCAGTCACTTCCTTGCCGTCGGACCACTTTGCATCGCGCAGATGGAAGGTGTACTCCGTTCCGTCTGGGGAAACTTCGTAGCTTTCCGCCATGCCAGGAGCGATCTCGCCGTTTACAACGTTGAGCAAGCCTTCGAAGGCAAGCATCAGCGCGGTGGAGGTGTTGGAGTCATTGCCAACATGGGGGTCCATGGAGATGGGCTCAGTTTGCAGTGCCACCTTCAGGCTTGCGGTAGCGGGCGTCTCGGGAGCGTCCGGAGTTGCCGGTGCCTCAGTGGGTACGGTAGTCGGAGCGGGAGTTTCTTCCGTCGTCGGATCCGTCTGCTGTCCCGGAACGGCACATCCGGATGCGGCCATGGCAATCATCAAAATCGCCATAAGGGTTGCAAATAAACGTTTCATGTTTCCCTCCTGTTTCATTTTATTTTCGAAAGCCGAAGCGGCTTTCAAAATATGTTAATCTTTTTAATCTTTGGTTGTTTTTCCGTGGCTTCCGCGCAGGATCAGCTGTGTTTTCATCGTGATATGCTCTTCCGCATCCATGCCGTTGAGCTTGCGCATCACCATCTCGGCCGCCACATATCCCATTTGGTATGCTTGCTGCTTCACGGTTGTAAGCGGTGGGGTCATCAGGTCCATCCAGTCAAAATTATCGTATCCGATGATAGAAACCTGATCCGGAATCGAAATATGCTGACGGTTCAGTTCGATCACAGCGCCCATGGTCAGCGTATTATCCGAAACGAATATGGCATCCACCTTGCGTTCAAGCAGTGCACGGGCGCATTCTGCGCCCCGCTCAATCGAATGTTTCTGCGTGATTTCGGCGTAATCCGCCCCGCAGGAAAATCCGGCATCCGCCAACGCGCGGAGATATCCGCTGTAGCGTTCCGCACCGGAGGAAACATTCAGGTTGCCTCCGATGAATCCGATCCGTTTTTTCCCTTCGGAGATCAGCAGGCGCACTGCGTCATAGGCTCCGGACTCGTTATCAGAACCCACATAACTATACCCGCTGCCGTCCACTTTGCGGTCAATCAGCACAAACGGAACATCCATGGCCCGCAGGACCTCCAACTGGCATGCCTCCTTGCTGGAAGGAACAAACAGCACCGCATCCACCCACTGCTTCTGGCAGACCTTCACCGCCTGCAGGCTGGTTTCATGTTCACTGCTCAGGGCATAGTTGGAAACGATGATGTCGTACCCCGTTTCAATCAGCTTTTTCTGGATACCTACCAACACATCCATATAGAAGAAATTGGCGTTGGTATTGCCCTCATCGGTCGGAATAACGAACGCAATCGTATTCGATTTTTGAGTCCTCAGAAACTGAGCAGCCAAATTGGGTCGATAGCCGATTGCCTTGGCCGCCTCGAGCACCTTTTTCCGGCTTTGCTCGGATACGGGCCTGCTGCCATTAATTGCATAGGAAACGGTAGCTGTGGACAGCCCTGTCATTTCTGCGATTTTTCGAATACTCATGGTTCCCCTCCGCAACAGTTTATTGCTGGATTTCAGCTTGACTCATTTGTCTCCAGCCAACCAGCGAATTATATTATCCCACAATTTGCTATAATATGTCCATTTATGCATTGCAGCAGGCGCCCAGTGCGGTGCACAGTCCGTTGTATAGGCAAGTGTCCTACCCTTCCCCCAAGTGCCAGCGGCAATGATCGGGTCGCCTTCAAATTCCACAAGCACATCAGCGCCGGATTTTGCCTTCAGCTTGTTGTAGCCAAGGATATAAGGCCATTCCGCAGGGAGGCCCGCAAGGATCGGGTGGCTGTCCGGCACGCAGGAAAGGTCAGCGCCTTCCGGCACTTCAACGCGGTCATCGCCAGATTGCAACTCCACCGGAAGGATCTTTTCGATGATAGAATCTTTCCACTTTCCCTTGGCTTCCATGCCCTGGTAGGTCATGTATCCTCCGATCATGCAGAAACCGCCGCCATTTGCGACATAATCCCGCGTGACCTTGAGCAGATTCTTCACCCGTTTGCCGGTTTTGACCATATCCGGAAGCAGCAGGAACGTGTTGCTGCCCACATCGCTAAAAAGCACTGCATCATACTTGGCAAGTTCTTCTACAGAACGCGGATAATCCAGAGCGACTCTGTGGCACGGAATATGCGTTACCACATGTCCTTCAGCTTCAAGGGTGTTTTTGAGTACTACAGCCGCCTCGTGGTAATTGGTTTCGGAAAAGAAATCAATCCCCTTATATTCGGTAACCGTAGCAAAGCATGATTCCCCTACCAACAAAACAGACAGTTTGTTTTTTGCCAATATTGTCTCCTCCTCACCTGCATGGTAATGTTGATCAATCGTTTAATGCTAAACGTTTTGCAATTCTTCTATGTTTAGTCTTATGGCTTTTTACTGTGTTTTCTAGCTTTTTCTATTTCATTCCATCATTCTTTCGACCCGTTATACGCTTATTTCTCTGCAAACAGGTTAAACGTATAACATGGCTATATTATATGCAGCGTCATTATCCCTGTCAAGGGTTTTTTCTATATTTGCGCACGTATTTCGTTTTTCCCGATTTTGATGCAGGATGCCCGCAGCATCCTGCGGCTGATTTCAGAGGGGCATGCAAAAGTAGACGCCGAAGAACACTCCTCGCTTCTTGCAATGATCCCAAAGATTTTAGATATTATTGCTAAACGACAGGTTGTGGAAAAATGGGGGCTCGATAAAAAAGCTGAATGTCCCCGTCTCCCCCAACGTTAGAACAGGCATGGGCGCGGCCATTTTGCCGCGCCCATGCCTGTTTTCACTTTGTTGATTACGATTGTACCAAATATGCATGGATGAACGGATCGAGCTCGCCATCCATCACAGCCTGAATGTTGCCGTTTTCCACGTTCGTGCGGTGATCCTTTACAAGCGTGTAAGGCTGGAAGACGTAGGAGCGGATCTGGCTGCCCCATTCGATCTTCTTCATTTCGCCCTTGATCTCCGCCATCTGCTCCATGCGCTCACGCTCCTGCAGTTCGAGGAGCTTGCCGCGCAGAATGCGCATCGCCATTTCCTTGTTCTGAAGCTGGCTGCGTTCGTTCTGGCATTGCACAACGATGCCTGTGGGCAAATGCGTGATGCGGATGGCAGAACTCACCTTGTTCACGTTCTGGCCGCCTGCGCCGCCGGAGCGGTAAGTGTCGATGCGCAGATCATCCGGGTCGATCTCAATATCATTGCTGTCATCGTCAAAAATGGGGGTGACATCAAGCGACGCAAACGACGTATGCCGCCTGCCGGAAGAATCGAACGGCGAAATGCGCACAAGGCGGTGCACGCCTTTTTCCGCCTTCAGGTATCCATAGGCATTGTCGCCATCCACCTCAAAGGTGACGCTTTTGATGCCGGCCTCTTCGCCATCCAGCAGGTCGATCACCTTCACGGCAAAGCCGTGCTTTTCACAATAACGGGTGTACATGCGGTAAAGCAGGGATACCCAGTCCTGCGCCTCGGTTCCGCCCGCACCCGCATGAAGGGAAAGCACAGCGTTCTGCGCATCGTACGGCCCCTTGAGCAGCGTTTCCAGTTTAAGCGCCTCAACCGCTTCCGTAAGCGCATCGTATTCCGCGCCGATCTCTTCAAGCAGGCTTTCGTCATTCTCCTCGTCCGCCATTTCGATCAAGGTTTCCAAGTCGTCCGCCCTGCGGGCGAGCTTGTCATACTTTTCAAGTTTGGCGGACACAACCTTCATGCGCTGGTTGACCTTGTTGGCGTTCTCCACATCCTCCCAAAAGCCTTCCGCGCCCATCTGTTCTTCCAACCTCCCTTTTTCTTCGCCCAACTTGGCGAGGTCAAAGGGATTCACCTGCCTTTTTCAGTGTTTCCAACGTGGCGGCAAGCTGCTGCCTGTACTCATCGAGCTGGATCACTTTTCTCACTTCCTTTATCATTAATTTTTTGAGGTTTGCGGCTTAATTTTACACGTTAACAGCCTTCTTTATTTTTCGGGTTTCCCTTGATTTTTAACCTGCTGCCCGCGCTATTCGCTGCGTCCGCAGCAGTTTTTGTACTTTTTCCCGCTGCCACAGGGGCAGGGGTCGTTCCGGCCTGGCTTTTTGTCCGCACGCTTGGGCTGCGGCTTCGTATCGCCCGATGTTTCCACAGGCTTTGCAAGCTGTTCGCGCTTCTGCGGCGCAGTGCGTACGGAAACATGGAACAGGGTGCGCACCGTGCGTTCCCGGATGCCGACAACCATCTCGTCAAACATATCAAACCCCGCGTTGCGGTAGGCCACCACCGGATCCTTCTGCGCAATGGCCTGCAGGCCGATGCCCTGGCGGAGTTGATCCATCGCATCAATGTGATCCATCCAGTGCGAATCCACCGCGCGCAGCAACATCACACGCTCAACCTCGCGCATGTTCGCGCCTGCGGCCGCGATATCGCGTTCCCGCTTGTCATACGTTTGCTGCACGAGCTCCTGCGCTTTTTCGGCGAGCTCCTCCCGGGACAAAATGCCGTGGAGCTGGCCGGTGTAATCTTCACCGGTAATCTGCTGAAGCTCCGTATACAGCCCCTGCAGGTCCCACGCATCCGGCTTGGAGGCGGGCGGTGCGCAAAGCGCAAGGCGTGCTTCCACCGTTTCATGCATCATTTCCTCAATGGAATCATGGATGTCCTCACCCATGAGCACGCGCCGCCGCTGGCCATAAATGATCTCGCGCTGCTTGTTCATCACGTCATCGTATTGCAGCACGTTCTTGCGGATGTCAAAGTTGTGCGTTTCCACGCGCTTCTGCGCGCCCTCAATCTGCTTGGTCAGGATGCCCATTTCAATGGGGATGTCGTCATCCGGCGAAAGGCGGCTCATGATGTCCTTGATGCGCTCGCCGCCAAAGCGAAGCATCAGTTCATCCTGCAGGGATACATAGAAACGCGTGGAGCCGGGATCGCCCTGGCGGCCTGCGCGGCCGCGCAGCTGGTTGTCAATGCGGCGGGACTCGTGGCGCTCCGTGCCGATAATGTGCAGTCCGCCCACGGCAACCACACGGTCATGCTCCGCATCCGTAACCTTCTTATGTTTCGCATAGGCTTCGTTATACGCCTGACGCGCGGCAAGCACGTCCGCATCCTCCGTTTCCGCGTGGCCTGTCGCTTCCTCGATGAGCGCCTCGTCAATGCCGTTTTGGCGCAATTCGCGCCGGGCAAGAAATTCCGGGTTGCCACCGAGCAGGATATCCGTACCGCGGCCCGCCATGTTCGTGGCGATGGTCACGTTGCCGAATTTGCCCGCCTGTGCGACAATCTCCGCTTCTTTTGCATGCATCTTCGCATTGAGCACCTCGTGCTTGATGCCGCGGCGGGAAAGCATTGCGCTCACAAGCTCGCTCTTTTCCACGGAGATCGTACCCACCAGGATCGGCTGCCCCGTTTTGTTTACGGATGCAATTTCCTCCACAACCGCCTTGAACTTACCTGCCTCGGTGGTATACACCACGTCGTTATAGTCCTTGCGTGCGAGCGGCTTGTTGGTGGGGATTTCCACAACGTCGAGATCGTAGATGGACTGGAACTCCGCCTCCTCGGTTTTCGCCGTTCCCGTCATACCCGCGAGCTTTTTGAACATGCGGAAATAGTTTTGGAACGTAATGGTCGCAAGCGTTTTGTTTTCCCGCTCCACCTTCACATTCTCTTTGGCTTCGAGCGCCTGGTGCAGCCCGTCGCTGTAACGCCTGCCAAGCATGAGGCGGCCGGTGAATTCGTCCACGATGAGCACCTGCCCATCCTGCACGACATAATCCTTATCGCGCTGGAACAGCGCGTGCGCCTTGAGCGCCTGCAGGATGTGGTGGTTGAGCTCTGTGTTCTCGCTGTCCGAAATATCGTCAATGCCGAAAAACTGTTCCGCCTTGCGAAGGCCCTGCTGGGTCAGCGCCACGGTGCGCGCCTTGATGTCGGCCATGTAATCGCCGCTCTCCGGCTGCTCTTCGCCCATCAAGATCTCGGTTTTTGAAAGCTTTTCAATGTTTGCGCCGCGTTCAAGTCTGCGCACAAAGCGATCCGCCTTCACATAAAGGTCGGTGGATTTTTCGCCCTGACCCGAGATGATAAGCGGCGTGCGCGCCTCATCGATGAGGATGGAGTCCACCTCGTCCACAATGGCATAGTTCAGCTCGCGCTGCACCATCTGTTCCTTGTAGACCACCATGTTATCGCGCAGATAGTCGAAGCCGAACTCGTTATTTGTGCCGTACGTAATGTCGCAGGCATATGCCTTGCGGCGCGCGTCGTTGTCAAGTTCATGCACGATGCAGCCTACCGTGAGGCCGAGGAAGCGGTAGATTTTTCCCATCCACTGCGCGTCGCGCTTTGCAAGATAATCGTTCACAGTAACGATGTGAACGCCGTGGCCCGTGAGCGCGTTCAGGTATGCGGGAAGCGTTTCGGTGATGGTTTTTCCTTCACCGGTCTTCATTTCCGCAATGCGGCCCTGATGCAGCACAATGCCGCCCAAAAGCTGCACATCGAAATGCCTTTGCCCGATGGTGCGCTGCGCCGCCTCGCGCACAACCGCAAAGGCTTCCGGCAAAAGGCCGTCCAACGTTTCGCCCGCGCCAAGCCGTTCCTTGAATTCCATGGTCTTTGCGCGCAGCGCCTCATCCGAAAGCGCGTGCATTTCCGGTTCCAGCGCATTGATCCGGTACACCTGCGGCATCAGCTTTTTGACTCTGCTTTCGCTCGTATTGCCGAGCAGTTTATCGATAAAGCCCATTTTTTCCGCCTTTCCTCTGTATTCACGCCGCACCCACAGAGTGCAACAGTTTGATTTTACCACGCAGCGCACAGCTTGACAACGTTTGTGCGCCAAAGCCTCACAGTTTTCACACAATTCATACGCTTTCTGGCTAAACTGTGCTATACTGTTATGTATGAAAAAGGATACTTCAAAACAAGTGCTTGGCATGGTTTCCGCCACGGCCTCCTCGCTTCTGTTCGGGCTGAGTTTCATGTTCGTAAAGCAAAGCGTAAACAATGTTTCCGCTTTCACGTTGCTTTCCTGGCGTTTCCTGTTCGCGTTCTTCGCCATGGGCCTCTGTGCGCTGCTGGGATTGTTTAAGCTCAACCTGCGCGGCAAGGATTTAAAGCCCCTTCTGCTCATCGCCATATTCCAACCGCTGATCTATTACCTCGGCGAAACCTGGGGCATCGCGCTGACCACTTCTTCCGAAAGTGGTACCGTTATGGCCTGCGTTCCGATTGTGACATTGATTTTAAGCGGCAGCATCCTGAAGGAACCGCCCACAAAGCTGCAAACCATCAGCATCATTGTTTCCGTTTTGGGCGTGCTCATTATCGTGCTTGTCAAAGGGCTCTCCGCCTCGCTAAACCCGCTGGGATACCTGCTGCTTGTGGTCGCCATGTTCAGCGACAGCCTATTTGTGATTTTCTCACGCAAGGCCGCGGCCTACACGAGCACCGAAAAGACGTTCATCATGTCTGCAATGGGCGCGCTCGTGTTCACGCTTTGCGCGCTCGTTGAGCATGGAACTGCGGGCACGCTGCGCGAATTCGTGCTTCTTCCGTTTGTAAACCGCGATTTTCTGTTCTCCCTGCTCTATCTTTCCGTGGGTTGTTCCGTTGTCGCGTTTGTGCTGTGCAATTATGGCATTTCCATCATCGGTGCAACGCGCTCCGCTTCGTTTGCAGCGCTTACCACCATTGTTTCCGTGGTTGCAGGCGTTCTGTTCCTGCACGAAGGCTTTTCCATATGGCAGGGCGCTGGAACCGTCCTGGTGCTTGCCGGAGTGTATGGCGCAAACCGTATGCCGAAAAATGCCGTGCCGCTTGAAAACATGGAAATCCTTGAAGCAATGCGCACGGAGGAGGGCGCCCAATAAGCCCCTCTCCAGTTGTTGCTGCGTCCCCCGGCCTTCCCAAAACGAAAGATACAGGTAATAAAGTAAACCATGAAACATACAGCCGCCAAATCGTCCGTTGCAATGGCCTGCGCCATGATGTCCTCTCTTCTTTTCGGGCTCAGTTTCATTTTCGTGAAACAGAGTGTGAATGAAGTTTCTACCTTTACCCTGCTTTCCTGGCGTTTCCTGTTCGCATTTTTCGGCATGTGCATCTGTGCCCTGTTCGGGCTTTTAAAAATCAGTCTGCGCCGCAAGCCCCTCAAGCCGCTGCTTTTGATCGCCCTTTTTCAACCCATCCTTTACTACATCGTGGAAACCTGGGGCATTGCGCTGACCACTGCCACCGAAAGCGGTATCGTCATTGCATGCATCCCCATCGTTACGGTGATTTTAAGCGCACTCATGCTTAAGGAGCCTCCCACCAGGCGGCAGACGTTAAGCATCGTGCTCTCCGTTGCGGGCATTTTCATCATGGTGTTGATCAAAGGGTTTTCCGCCTCGCTCAACCCCCTTGGATATCTGTTGCTTTTCATCACCATATCCAGCGCCGGGCTGTATGTGATCTATTCGCGTAAAGCCGCTGCCTACACCAGCACGGAAAAGACCTTCATTATGTCCGCGGCGGGCGCCCTTGTGTTCACCGTATGCGCAGTGGTCGAACACGCTGCAGCAGGCACGTTTCGGGAGTTCATCACGCTTCCGTTTACGAATCATGATTTTCTTATTTCGCTGCTTTACCTTTCCGTCGCCTGCTCCGTAATCGCCACCATGCTGCGCAATTACAGCATTTCAGAGATCGGTGCAACCCGCACCGCTTCCTTCGCCGTGCTTGCCACAGTCGTCTCCGTTGTAGCCGGTGTTGTTTTCTTAAACGAGCCGTTTTCATTTGCGCAGGGCGTTGCTACCGTTCTCGTGCTTGCAGGCGTATACGGGGCAAACCACATACCGAAGAACGCCGTGCCGCTTGATTCCCCGGCGTTCTGTGAATCGCTGCCCAAAAAAGAAAAAGGAGGCGGAGTTTGATGTTGCGTACCCTTTTCATCCTGCTCGGAGCATTGGGCGTGGGTGACACCCTCGTCGTTTCCGCATATTCCAACATGAATTTCGGCACGGTGCTCCCGCTGATCCTTGGCGCGCCGCTACTGCTCATAGGCATCTTTTTCAGGCCGGTTACAGCGTTCTTCAGCTCCACCGTACTTGGCGCATGGGTTAAGTGGGCTTTGGTCGCTGCATATACTGCCTTTTTTACGCTTGTAGCAATATGTTCCTGCCTGATTTACCGGGAAGGGCATGCATCGCCGCCTGCAGGCGCGGATGCGGTAATCGTGCTTGGCTGCGGCGTGCGTGGAGAGCGTGTTTCGCTTACGCTTGCGCGCAGGCTGGACGCAGCGCTCGCCTATTTGGAGGAAAACCCGAAAGCCTATGTTGTTGTTTCCGGTGGACAAGGTGCGGGGGAAGACATTTCCGAGGCGGAGGCAATGCGGCGTTACCTCGCTGCACATGGGATTGAAGAAAGCCGCATCCTCATGGAGGACAAATCCATGAGCACTTTGGAGAACTTCCTTTTTTCCAAGGCGCTGATCGATGATGCAGTTGGCCCGGATGCAAAGCTCGTGTTCGTAACAACACGCTTCCATGTGTTCCGTTCGGAGCGCATTGCCCGTTCGTTGGGCATTGAAGCCGAGGGGTTCGGCGCGGATGACGTTGCTTGGCTCAGCCCGAACAATTACCTGCGTGAAACTTGCGCCATCGTTTATTACCGGCTTGCCGGGCGCATTTAGCTGGGAACCTCCATGCATTTTAAAGCTGCGCGCGGAATCCTTTCCGCCCAAAATGGAATGAACCTGTTTCGTGGATGCACCCACGGGTGCATCTATTGTGATTCACGCAGCCTGTGCTACGGAATGGATCATATCTTTGAGGATGTTGAGGTAAAGTGCAATGCGCCGGAACTGCTTGAAGCTGCGCTGCGCGCAAAGCGTAAGCCCTGCATGATCGGCACCGGCGCGATGAGCGATCCTTACCTTCCTTTCCCGGAAACGCTCGCTTTGACCCGGCAATGCCTTTCAATCATCGAGCGCCATGGCTTCGGCCTTGCCATTCAGACAAAATCTGCGCGCGTTCTCCGGGATCTGGATCTGCTTCGCAGCATCAATGAAAAAAGCAAATGCGTTGTTCAGATGACGCTTACAACATTTGATGAAGCGCTCTGCCGCATCGTCGAACCCAACGTAAGCACTACGCATGCACGCTTTGAAGCACTGCTGGCGCTTCAAAAGGCCGGCATCCCAACTGTTGTGTGGCTCTCGCCCATCCTGCCCTTTTTAAATGACACGGAAGAAAATCTGCGCGGGATACTGAGCTATTGCATTGACGCAGGCGTGCGCGGCATTCTCTGCTTTGGTATGGGCCTTACGCTCAGGGACGGCAACCGGGAATACTTTTATCGCAAGCTGGACGCACATTTCCCCGGCCTGCGGCAAAAATATGAGCGCACCTATGGTCTGAGCTACGAAGTAGGGAGCCCGAACAATGCACGCCTGATGCGCATTTTTGGCAGCATCTGTACAGAGCATGGGATTTTACATGAGCCCGGTATGGTATTCGCCTATATACGGGAATATGAAAACAAGCGCAGCGGAGAACAGCTTTCGTTGTTCTGAGGCCGCACCCCCAACAGGACTAAGTATGGAAAAAATGATGCAAAGGAAAGGCAAAAAGAAAACAATGTTCCTGATTGCGGCGGTTCTGGCCGCTGTATTGGTATTTTCTGCATTTGCGCTCTCACAAAAGCTTTCCGTGCAGCGTTATGTGCTTTCCACCGAAAAGCTGGGCGGCCCCGTGCGCCTTGCCGTTGTCGCTGATTTGCACAGCACGCTTTACGGGGAAGGGCAGGAGGAGCTGATTGCCGCCATCCGGCAGGAGTCGCCGGATGCAGTGCTTTTTGTTGGCGACATTGTGGACGATGGGCTTTCCGAGGAACCGGTGCGGTTTCTGTTTGAAGCGCTCAGCCCGCAATACCCCTGTTTCTATGTTAGCGGCAACCATGAATACTGGTCCGGCCGGTACAGCGCAATCAAAGCCATGATTTCCGGCTGTGGCGCCACGGTGCTGGAAGGCGAAGCGGCCCCGCTTGTGATAAACGGACAGGAGCTTTGTATCGCCGGCGTAGACGATCCGGAGTTCTGGGGCGGCTATTCCGCTTACGGCGGCTATGATGTTCCCGCCGAATGGCTGACGCAACTCAAAGCCTGCGGGGAAGCTGCAGCAAAAAGCGGTGCTTTCTCTGTGCTGCTCTCGCACAGGCCGGAGCTTGTGGATATCTATCGGGAAAGCGGGTTCGACCTTGTGGTTTCCGGCCATGCGCACGGTGGTCAAGTGCGCATCCCCGGCCTCGTGAACGGCCTGTTTGCCCCCTGCCAAGGCTGGTTCCCACAATATGCAGGCGGCGTCTATGCGCTTGGCAGCACAACCCTTGTTGTGAGCCGCGGCCTTTGCCGCAATGAGCTGCCGCGCGTGTTCAACCGCCCTGAACTTGTGGTCCTCACCCTCTCCCCGCAGGCATGAGTCTATCAGGCTGCGATGTTGGATATTCCGGCGGTTTTTGTTGCATCAGTTCCCTGTTGCACGGTATATGCTGCCGTCCGGCGTGCGATCCATGAATCCGTATTCGACGAGTGCGCGCCGGAGCGTCGCGTAATCCGCATGGATGCGCCCCAGCACGCGGTTGATCTCCTTTTCGGAATATGCCTTTTCTGCCCTGAAGTTTTTCATGATTTCGCGCAAAACAATGATTTTTTTCTTTTCCTTCACCGGAATCTGCCTGAGCGCACCGGTTTCATCGAAATATGTTTTTACCGTTTTTTCACGCTCGGCAGCGGTAATTCCATAGCGGTCGTCCACCATGGTGGCTGCGGGATGTACCGGATCAAGCATCCCCTGTGCGGTGGCGCCGATCCCTTTTTCCGTTTTTTCCGCAAGCGAATGCATCAAAGCAAGGTAGAGCGTTGCCTGCTTTTCCTTTTCCCGCAATTTAAAGCGATAGCTGCGCACGGTGGAAGGCGCGATTCCTGCATGCTTTGCAATTTCAGCATCCGCCCGCCCCGCTGAAATATGTTTTAAAAGCTGCTGCTGCAATTCCGTAAGCCCGGTGAGCGCCGGTTCCTGCTCCAAAAGCCAATCCGCAACCGTGCCATGCGCTTGCGTCACATGCCGCTTGGCTGCGCCTTGCGCATCGTAAAGCAGGCCGCCCTCCATTTCGTACACCCTGCCTGCTTCAAACGCTGTTCCGCAGAGGAGGCAAACATATGCCGTTCCCTCCCGCACGTATCCCTGCGCGATCTCTATGATTTCATGTTCCCAAAGTTGTTTCTCCATGCGCATTCTCCTCCGCTGGTTTTCATACGCACAGTATACCAACTTATTTTACATTTGTCCACTTAATTATAAACTTCAATGTATCTAGTTTACTTCTTTGTTTTCGGCGTAAAGATTACCGCGTTCAGATATCCAAATACGATCGCCGCCGCTACGCCGCCTGCCGTGGCTGTAATGCCCCCGGTGAACGCTCCGATTACACCGTTTTCCATCGCGCCTTCCATCGCGCCTTTGCCCAGTGCATACCCGAACCCCGTTAATGGCACCGTTGCACCCGCACCCGCAAGCTCCACGAGCGGCTCATAGAGTCCAAACGCCGTGAGCACCACGCCGAGGGTCACGAACAGCACAAGGATGCGCGCAGGCGTAAGCCGCGTCAAGCTTATGAGGAGCTGCCCAACGACACAGATTGCGCCGCCGATCACAAACGCCCAGAAAAAATCCATCCAGTCCACTCTTTCACCTTCTTTCAATTACTACCGCATGCGCAATTCCCGGGATGCTGTCCCCCTGCATGCCGGCCGTCGGGCTCATGAGCGCGCCGGTGGCCATAAAGAGCATGCGCGTGAAATCTCCCTCTTCCATGCGCCTTAACAAAAACGCATTGAGCGTAACGGCGGAACAGCCGCATCCGCTGCCGCCACAGTCCACCTTCTGCGCGGGATCAAAAATCATGTTCCCGCAATCCCGGTGCCGGTCGCTGAGATCAATCCCCTTGTCCCGGCAAAGTTCGTTGAACATTTCGCTTCCGAAGCTGCCGAGGTCCCCCGTCACAATCATGTCGTAATCCGAAACCGTGCGGTTCTGCTCGCGCAGGTGTGCGGCCAGTGTATCCGCTGCCGCAGGCGCCATTGCTGCGCCCATGTTATTCGCATCCGTAATCCCAAGGTCCACGACCCTGCCAATGGTGCCGCCTGTCACAAAAATATGCCTGAATTGAGCGCCGCCCGCATAGCCTGCCTCTACGAGCAGGCTTGATCCCGCGCCGGTTACCGTGCGCTGCGCAGTGGGTGTGGTTTGGCCGCCCATCTCCAGCGGGAAACGGTACTGGCGCTCTGCCGTGCTGAAATGGCTTGTGGCCGCGCAGGCAACATGCCCGGCATACCCGCCATCAATAAGCATGCTGCCAAGCAAAAGGGATTCCGCCATCGTGGAACATGCACCGTACAGCCCCAGGAATGGGATCGCCAATTCACGCGCCGCAAAGTTTGCCGTAATAATCTGGTTGAGCAAATCGCCCCCCAAAAGCAAATCGATCTCAGCGGGCTGCATGGCGCAGCGTTCCAATGCACGGCGGACTGTCTGCTCAAACATCTTGCGTTCCGCCTTCTCCCAAGTATCCTCGCCCCAGGTATCATCTTCCAAAATCAAATCGAAGTATCCGCCAAGGGGCCCTGCGCCCTCCATATCTCCCACGATCGTTGCACCCGCTGCAATGCGCGGGGGGGCCTCAAATACAACGGTCTGTCTGCCTAAGCGTTTTTGTTTCATGCGGTGCTCTCCTTCATTTTGCCAGCAGGCATGCAATAAGCCCAACGATGACCGAGGCTCCTATGCCATAAACAAGCACCGGCCCCGCGATGGTAAACATTTTTGCCGCGGTGCCAAGGATGAGTCCTTCCCGCTTAAACTCCATTGCAGGAGATACGATTGAGTTTGCAAAGCCTGTAATCGGCACAATAGAGCCTGCTCCGGCCCATGTTCCGATTTTATCGTACACACCAAAGCCGGTGAGTGTTGCGCCCAGAAACACCATAACAATGGCTGTAAGTGCGGCTACGCCTTCCGCATCCAAATGTAACGTCGTCTCGCCAAAGACGCGTACCGCCTGCCCGATACAGCAAATCAGCCCGCCTGCGATGAATGCGCGCACGCATTGCGAAACTGTTTTGCTGCGCGGCATCTTTTCGTTAACCCGCTGTTGATAGCGCTGCTCCTGCGCCGTTTTCTGCCTTTTTTCCCCCATTTGCTTCACTCCTCCTTGTCCGAATTTTGAATCAGTTTGCTCCCCTTGTAGCGCGTTTCCCGGTCCATTGGCCCCTCGCTTCCCGCGCCGCCATGCAAGTCCACACGCGGCAGCTTATTGTATGGCGTCTCGTTCATTTCGTTCCGCCTCCCGCATTACAAAATATGTACCGTTTGCACTCGGCCCCGTGCGCATTCCGCTGAGCGAATCATAAAGCAGCACGCCAAAGAGCACCAGCAGCAGGACAATCGCCGCCGTCAGCATATATCTCCGCCTTTTGAGCATTGTTTTTTCCTCCCTTAGTTGGTTTTACGGGTAGTGTTTGCATGGGCTGCGTTTTTTATGAAACGCAGGCATAAGAAAAAGCCCTTTGGAAAGGGCTTTCAATTTGCAAAAAGCAGGAGGCGCTTCTTCTTAAGCAGGCATTGATCAGAACTCCAAAACCATATCATACCAGACCGCTCCGCCGTGCTCAGATGCGGAAACGCCTTCATCCTGATAGCCGAACTTCGCATAATAGTGGATCAGGCGGTCTTTGCAGGTGAGCGTGCAGCCCTTGCGCCCGGCAGACCTGGCATCGTCGATGAGCGTGTTCATCAGCCGCGCGGCAATGCCGTGCTTTTGATATTCCGGCAACACGCCAATGCTCATCACGCTCTGCCACGCACCCTTGTCATCATGCATGGTTGCAAACTCAAACATGTCATCCACAATGGTGCGCTGCTCACATGCCATGCCATTGATGAAACCGATTACGCGCCCATCCACTTCCGCCACCCAGAAGTTTTTTGGGAACGTTTGAATGCGCGCTTCGATACGATCCCGCGTAGCAGCCTCTGCCTCCGGAAAGCACGTTGCCTCCACCATCGTAACAGCATCGAGATCCTCCGGCGCAACATAGCGGATTGTTACAGTTTCGCTCATTGTATTTTTCTCCTCTGCATTTTCTTTTTTCTCATCGGTTTCCACAGGTTTTGAAGCGGGTGCTTCCGCTTTCTGTCCGGTTGCCTCCTTGGCATCCTCACGTTTTCCGGTATAATGCTCCAACTCCTCAAGAAGCATCCGAATGCGCAGCTGTGCGATTTCCAGCTCCTGCTCGGCCCGTTCGTTTGCACGCACGATTTCATCCAAAAATGTGTCCACTTCGCCGATGTCATATCCCCAAAACGCACGGCTGAACTGCTTGTTGATGATTTCCTCCGCCTTAATCATGCTGTTCCTCCATTTCCTGCCCAGCTTTTGCCCTACGGCTTCCGGCGCAAATTCGCCTTCTTTTTTGCAGCAAACGCCGTATCCACGCAGGATACGGCGCTTGCTTCGCTTCTTGCTCAGATGAGGCCGTCGTTATCGTTCTCATCGTTGCCGATCACGTCATAGTTGGTGGGAGCTACGACGAAGATGCCGCGGGAAATTTTGTAGATTGTTCCGTTGAGGGCGTAGATCGCGCCTGCCATGAAATCAAGGATGCGCTGTGCGCAGTCGAGTTCAAGATCCTCCATGTTCACGATCACAGGCTTGCGGCTCTTGAGATTATCAATGATGTTTTGTGTATCCTCATAGCTGATAGGATGATACACAATCATCTTCTGCTGCGCCGCCGAGGGAAGGTTGACGACGTTGCTGTTCGCTGCCGCGGACTTACTGCGGCCGCGGTTGCCGATGCTCACAACGTTGTCAGCATCCCTGGAATCCTCTTCATAGAGATCATCCATGTATTCGTCCTCTGCATCCGTCTCCTCAATTCCGATATAATCGAGGAACTTGTTCAACAATCCTGCCATTTTTTATATTCCTCCAAAAATTATTTTAATTGGCGCTTGGAGAAATACCGCTCGACCCGAAATTTGCGGAGAACTGATCTCTGTTTACGTTCTCGCAGCAGCGTATTGCCTGGCCCCAAACAGGGCTGTGCCCACGCGGATCATCGTGGCGCCTTCGGCAATTGCCGCCATATAATCCCCGCTCATGCCCATAGAAAGCTGCTCCATTGAGACGTTTGGAAGCTGATTGCTGCCAAGCGTTTCAAACAGCGCCCGCATCTTTGCAAAGTAAGGGCGCGCCCCGTCTTCGCCCACCGCTGGCGGGATGCACATCAGCCCCTTCACGCGGATGCCGTTCATGGCGGAAATCATCTCTAAAAACCCAGGAAGCTCGTCCGGCCCGATGCCGCCCTTTTGCGCCTCGCCGCCGATGTTGACTTCAATCATCACATCCTGCACCACGCCCGCGCGTGCTGCCAGGCGGTCAATTTCCTGCGCGAGCGCCAAACGGTCCACGGACTGGATCATATCGACCTTCCCGATGATATATTTTACCTTATTTGTCTGCAATTGTCCAATTAAATTCACCTCTGCGCCGCGTGCGCGAAAGAATTCCAGTTTTCCTGTGAGCTCCTGCACGCGGTTTTCTCCCACGGCCGTCACACCGCAGTCAAGCGCCTCTGAAATGCGCGCTTCTTCCACGAATTTCGTAACGGCAATCAGCTTGACCGTATTCACATCCCGCCCGGCCCTTGCGGCCGCCTTTTCCATGTTTTCGCGAATTGTCAAATAATTCTCCCGAATGCTCATGGCTTCACATACCTCTGCCCCGCCGCGATTGGATTCGCAGCGTCCTTCGTCTGAATTAGCGCATTTCCTTCATCCTTTGCAAGGATGTTTACCGCAACCTCATGTTCCTCACCGCCCGTGCGCAGCATGATGTATGCCGCACCGTCATGCATGGCAACAGCATCCAACGGCACCAGAAGTCCGCTTGCTTCCATGGAAACCGTAGCGTTTACGGTACGTGCGTTCAAAAGCGCGCCGATCGGCTCTGTAAATTCGAGCAGATTGACTACCCCGCCATCGTAAACTGCCGCTTCAAGCGCCGCAGCGGTAAACAGCTTGTCCGGCACCCCCTCAAACTGAACTGTGTATTGTGCGCCTGCAAGCGTGCGCAGCGGCTCGTTCTTCCCCGTCAGGAAGGCAACATGCCAACGGTTGGGGTTTACGAGGCGGTAAAGCAGGTTCTCCGCGCTGCCCCCCGCCATGTTCGCCGTATTTTTCAAGGCATTCGAAATGAGTTCAGGGTTGAGCATGCCAAGCTTGTCATAATTGAGCGCCTGCTCATATCCGTCGAAATAGAAGCTGACGACCCCTGCGCCGGAAGCCGTCACTTCCGTAACATAGGACGCAAGCTGCTCCTGCTTTGTCTGTTCGGCAGCATAGAGCGCGCTCAGCGCTTCTGTGGGCTGCACGGTATTGCGCAGATACTCCTTGCGCTGCGCCAGCAGCGATGCAAGCTCGTTTTCCAACGTTAAAAGGTCGCCTTCCCCGCCAAGCAAGCGCGTGCGGATGGCCAACCGTTTCTGGGCAATCTGCAGTTCAATGTTCGCAAGATTCGCATTCTCAACCCCGGAAAGCAGCGCCGTCTGCGCCTCGTAGATCTGTGTTTCCACGGTGATGAGGGATTGCATCATGTCATCGCTGTATCCCCACTTGAATACCCGTGCTATGGGCATGCCTTCATAGCTTTCCGCGCCTTCGGCCGTCTGGAACATCACCTTGTCGTATTTATCCACGGTAACGCTCATTTCATCGCGAATCACAATGCCCTTAACCGCAAGCTCCATCCGCATCGTGCCCGTTTCGAGCGTGCCGCCGCCCGAATCCGAAAGCAAAAGCACGACCGCCACGGTCACAGCGACGAGCATGAGTGCAAGCAGCATATAAAATTTTCCAGTAAAGCGTACCCTTCTGCGCCTTGCCATGTCTCCTCCGCAATGCCGTAATATCTAAATTATCCCATCTATTTTACAGCGTTGCGGACGCTTTTGAAAGAGCGTCCGCAAATCTTTTCCGAATTTTTCATTTTTTTGCTTTCTGTGCATCAGGCTTTTCCGGTTTGCAGCATCCTCTCCAGCTTATCCGAAAGGCTTCCCATACGCCCCACAGCCGAAGCGCACATCTCATTTGCATCAAGCACCTTGGGGAGGATCGCCTGCACATCCTCCATGGTGATGCCCTCAATCCGCCGCATGATCTCCTCTTCGGAATACACCTTGCCGCGCAGAAGTTCCATTTTCCCGATGGCATTGTTGCGTGCCGAGGTGCTTTCCTGCCCGAGCATGTAGCTTCCCTTGAGCTGCTCCTTGCTGCGGGTGAATTCCTCCTCTGAAAGGCCCTTGCGCCGGAGCTTTTCAAGCTCTTCCAGAATCAGGGACGTTACCTGCTCTGCCGTGCTCTCGCCGGTGCCTGCATATAAGGCAAAATAGCCCGTCTGCGTATAAGAAGAGGGATAGGAATAAACCGAATACGCCAACCCGCGCGCCTCACGGATGCTTTGGAACAGACGGGAGCTCATGCTGCCGCCCAACGCGTTATTGAGCACAAACAACGCATATTGCCCATCCTCATCCAAGGCGAAGCCGGGAAACCCAAGGCAGAGATGCACCTGCTCAATATCCTTTTCCACCGCGCGGAACCGATGCCCTCCCGTAAGCGCGCTCACCTTGCGCGCACTACGCTCGCCAAGTCCGCCGCCCGAAAAACGCCGGTTCAGCTCATCCATCAGCCTTTGCCGTTCAAAATGCCCGGCGCAGGAAATCACGATATTATTCGGCATATAATGCCGGCCCATATAATCCATGAGCGTTTCGCGCGTAAAAGCGCGCACACTTTCCTGCGTGCCCAAAATGGGGTTTGCAAGCGGCGTGTTCTCATAAAGCAGCGAGCAGAGCGTTTCATGCGCTACATCCTCCGGAGAATCCTCCGTCATAAGGATTTCCTCGCAAACCACGCCTTTTTCACGTTCGATGTCGGCTTCGTCAAATTTCGAATTGCGCACCAGGTCGGAAAGCATGTCCGCTGCGCGGGGCAGATGCTCATCCAAAACCTTGGCGTAAAAGCAGGTGCATTCCTTCGCGGTAAACGCGTTCAGATTGCCGCCGATTGCATCCATCTCCGCAGCGATCTGGGCCGCAGTGCGCCGCTCGGTTCCCTTGAACAGCATATGTTCAATGAAATGGGATGCGCCCGCGTCCGCTCCGCTTTCGCAAACGGAGCCGGCGTCGATCCACACGCCCATTGAAACGGAGCGGTAATGCTCCATCGGCTCGCCGATTACGCGGATGCCATTTTCCAACTTGTCACGAAAAACCATTGTTTACCCTAAGCCGAGCACATCGCCTACGCGCACGGCTTCCAATCCTTTCCCTTTAAATCCGTTGAGCAGCCCGGGCAGAGCCTCCGCAGCGGCGGCCGTTGGCTGCATCAGTAGTATACTTCCTTCAATCGGGTCATTCAATCCGCGCTGTTTTATTTCTTCCGCACTGCCGGCCGCACAGCGCAAATCCAACGTAGACAGAACATGCGTAAGGCCAAGCTTCTTTGCTGCGCGTGCAGAAACGGTCACATTGCGCGCGCCGGAATAATAAAGCAAAGGGCGCACGCCGCAGGCAGCTTCAATTTTATCCAGCGAAACGGCAACGTCGCGCTGCACCTCGGACAGCTTTCCATCAAGGAAAGGGTCATTCCCCATGGTGGCAATCTCATGCCCGTCCGCAGCCATGCGAAGCAGCAGCGCCGCATTGTTTTCCGCCCAAGCTCCGCTGACGGCAAACGTAGCTTTCGCCCCATGCGCAGCAAGCGCATCCAAAATGGAATCAAGCGATGCAGCCTCCCATGAAACGGCGAACTGCAGCGCAATGGCATCCTCCGCGCGGCCGCGGTAAGCAGGCGCATAATAAAGCTGAGCCACCGCAGCCGCAGCATCGGGCCGGCTGGTGGCAAAATAAAGCGCTGCGATCAAAAGAATCAGCAAAAGGTTCACAAGCGCTCCGCTTCGTTTCCGCATCTTCATGGTTTCCTCCCCCGCATGTCCGTACTCTCGGTTTATGGTATTCACCTTGCGGGAGAATTATGAAACGGAACGCTGTGCGGGAGGGGGAATTCCCCCTCCCGCACCTGCTTTTCTTTGTTGTTTTATTTGTCGTTCTTTTTGTCGTTCGGCAGCAGGCCCTTGCGGGTCAGGTCAATCTTGCCGTCCGGCTTGATGTCGATCACGCGCACAAGAATCTCGTCCCCAACGGAAACAACGTCCTCAACGCGTTCCACAAACTTATTGTCGAGGTTCTTGATGTGCACAAGGCCCTTCTTGCCGGGCTTAAGCTCAACCTGCGCGCCGATTGGCAGGATGTTGACCACCTTGCCGAGGAATACTTCGCCGACCTCAATGTCCTTCACAATGCTGTCTATGATTTTCTTCGCCGCAGCGGAAGCTTCCGCATCGGGCGAGAGGATGAACACGTGGCCGTCGTCCTCGATATCGATCTTCACGCCGGTGTCGGCAATGATTTTGTTGATGGTCTTTCCGCCGGAACCGATGACCTCGCGGATCTTATCCGGATGGATGGTGAACTGCAGTACGCGCGGCGCAAACGGGCTGATCTCAGCGCGTGGCGCAGAGATGGTCTCCATCATCTTGTCGAGGATGAAGAGACGGCCGCGGCGTGCCTGCTCCAGAGCACGGGTAAGGATCTGCTCATCAATGCCCTTGATCTTAATATCCATTTGGATAGCGGTGATTCCCTCACGGGTACCTGCCACTTTGAAGTCCATATCACCTAGGAAATCTTCAAGGCCCTGAATGTCGGTCAAAACCGCGATGTTGCCGTTGTCCACATCCTTAATGAGGCCCATCGCAACGCCCGCAACAGGCTTTTTGATCGGCACGCCGGCATCCATAAGCGCCATGGTGCTCGCGCAGATGGAGGCTTGGGAAGTGGAGCCGTTCGAGCTGATGACTTCGGACACGAGGCGGATTGCATACGGGAATTCCTCCTCGGAGGGCAGCATGGGGACAAGCGCGCGCTCCGCCAGTGCTCCGTGGCCGATCTCGCGGCGGCCGGGGCTGCGCACCGGGCGCGTTTCGCCTACGCTGTACGGCGGCATGTTGTACTGATGCATATAGCGCTTGAAGGTATCCTCGCTGATTCCATCCAACGTCTGCCCTTCATCGAGTGCGCCAAGGGTGGCAATGGTCATAACCTGCGTCTGCCCACGGGTAAAAACAGCGCTGCCGTGCGTGCGCGGAAGGATGCCGACCTCGCTCCAAATGGGGCGGATTTCCTCCTGCTTGCGGCCATCCGGACGGATGCCGCGATTGATGATCTTATCGCGGACGATTTCCTTGGTGATGTTATACAGGATCGCATCCACGTCCTTTGCAGAATCCGGGAAGTTCTCCGCAAAATGCTCCGTCACCTCGGCCTTGACCTCTGCAGAACGGGCCTCGCGCTCCTTGCGGTCGAACGTGTCAAGCGACCATTCAACCTTGTCCATTGCGTATTCGCGCACGAGTGCAACGAACTCGGGATCGGGCTGATAGATGTTCACTTCCATCTTCGGCTTGCCGATTTCAGCGGCAATGCTTTCGATGAAGGAGACGATTTGCTTGATGGTTTCATGGGCAAGCAGGATCGCCTTGAGCATTTCCGCCTCGGTCAGCTCGTTTGCGCCGGCCTCAACCATCATGACCGCATCGCGCGTTCCGGCAACGGTCAGGCTCAGGCGGCTCTTTTCGCGTTCGGCGCTGTTTGGATTGATGATGTATTCACCGTCCACATAGCCCACGCTCACGGCGCCAGTGGGGCCCATGAAGGGTGCGTCGCTGATGGAAAGGGCGATGGAAGATCCGATCATGGCAAGTATTTCGGGCTGCACATCCGGTTCCACGGAAAGGGCTGTGGCAATCACCTGAATGTCGTTGTAAAAGCCTTTGGGGAACAGCGGACGGAGCGGCCTGTCAATGAGGCGGCTTGCGAGGATCGCACGCTCGGAAGGGCGGCCTTCGCGTTTGATGAATCCACCGGGGATCTTGCCCACGGAATACATCTTTTCTTCAAATTCCACGCTCAGCGGAAGGAAATCCACACCGTCGCGCGGCGCTTTTGCCACCGTTGCGCACACGAGCACCGCAGTATCCCCGTAGCGCACCAGCGCGGATCCGCCGGCTTGTTCAGCATATTTACCTGTTTCGACGGTCAGCGTTCTGCCCGCCAGTTGCATTGAAAATGTTTTTCCCTGCATGTCTTCATGCTCCTTTGTTCTTTCATATTAATTTCAAACTATTTTATTATAGCGCATTTCCCTAGAAAAATCATCACTTTTATTCCAATTTGCATATATTTTTTGCCTTTCATCTCCGCTATTCTGCTTTAACGAATATTACCATCCGTTAACAGCATTCTCGGATCGTTCGCGAGATGGCCACACCTTTCCTTTTGTTTTATTCGTAGGCGCTACGTCCGTTCCATTGACAAACAATCACACCAAATATATCATGATTTATGACATTTGTTTGCCCTTGTCAACTGAAGGTTCAGTTTCATGAACAGCGCCCAATCGGAGGAAAATTGATATGCAAGAAATGGAAAAGCCTTCCCCTATTCGCAAGTTTATGGAAAAAACCGCAAAGCGCAAAACGTTTTATATTTCCGATGTTTTTGCCGTATTCTGGCTTTTGCTGTTTTTACTCGTCCGCCCTACTTGGCCTGAGGTTGTCGCCTTTTTTCACCTGATTGCGTTTTTTCTGCTGCTTCCTCCTGTTTGGGGAAATTGGCGAAATGCCTTCCTTTTGCCGCCCGACCCGTATACCCGGAATAAAGTCCAAAATGGAGCGCGTGCAACCATTTATCTCCATATATTGCTTGCCACATATTGTGCATTTGTTGCCGTGAGAACATATTCGCGCGGTTGGATAAGTTTCCCCTCCTGGTGGTAACATGCAAAAAGGCCGGGTGGCACAATGACAGCACCCCCGACCTTTTTGCTTTTCCGAATTTAAGTCTCTTTATTCCGCAGTTTTTTCCGTCTCCGGAGCTTCCCCGTTTTTGCGCTTATAATAGTCCTCAATCGCGCTCTTGACGGCTTCTTCCGCAAGCACGGAGCAATGGATTTTCTGCGGGGGAAGTCCTTCAAGCGCCTCAACCACGGCGGCGTTCGACAGCTTAAGCGCCTCGTCGATGGACTTGCCTTTAATCATCTCCGTTGCCATGGAGGATGTGGCAATCGCCGCACCGCATCCGAATGTTTTAAAGCCGCAGTCCTCAATGATGCCGTCATCGTTTACCTTGATGAACATCTGCATAATATCGCCGCACTTTGCGTTGCCCACCATGCCCACGCCGTTAGCATCCTGCACCTCGCCCATGTTGCGCGGGTGGCTGAAATGATCCAGAACCTTTTCGGTATACATCGCTTTACTCCTTACTCTCCGTGTTTAAATTTGGTTATGCATGGTAAAGGGGAGACATCGCACGCAGGCGCTCTGCCACCTTGGGCAGCACGTCCAGAACGTAATCAATATCCTCCTCCGTCGTTTCATCGCTCAGGGTGAGCCGCACGGAGCCGTGCGCAACCTCGTGCGAGAGACCAAGCGCAAGCAAAACATGCGACGGGTCAAGCGAGCCGGATGTACAGGCCGATCCGCTCGAGGCTGCGATGCCGTTCATATCCAGCATCAACAGGATAGACTCGCCTTCGATGTATTTGATGCTGTAATTCACATTGTTCGGCAGGCGCATCGTCGGATGCCCGTTGAGCTTCACCTCCGGAATGCGTTGTGCAATGCCTGCGATGAGCTTATCCCGAAGTCTGGTCATGCGCGCTGCGCTTTCTTCAAGGGTTTGTGTGGCAAGCGCAATCGCAGCGCCAAGGCCCACAATGCCCGCAACGTTTTCCGTGCCCGCCCGGCGGTTGCGTTCCTGCGCGCCACCCATCACATAGGAAGGCAGGCGAATTCCCTTCTTCATGTAAAGCGCGCCCACGCCCTTTGGCCCATGGAACTTGTGCGCGGAAAGGGACAGCATGTCGATGTTCATGGCCTTTACATCAATCGGCACATGGCCGACAGCCTGCACCGCGTCCGTATGGAACAGCACGCCGCGTTCCCGGCAGACTTTTCCGATCTCCGCAATGGGCATGATGGTGCCAACCTCATTGTTTGCAAACATGATGGAAACAAGGATGGTCTTGTCCGTTATGGCGTTTGCAACCTGCTCCCCCGTGACCATGCCGTTTTCGTCCACAGGGAGGTAGGTCACCTCAACCCCACGCTTTTCAAGCGTCTCGCAGGTATGCAGGATCGCGTGATGTTCCACATTGGTCGTGATGATGTGGTTGCCTTTTTTCGCATAGCGCTCCGCAACACCGAAGAGCACCGTATTGTCGCTTTCTGTGCCGCAGCCGGTGAAAATAATCTCCTCCGGCAACGCGTTGAGGGCCTTTGCCACCTGATCGCGCGCATGGTCAACGCCCTTTCGCGCTTCTTGGCCGAAGGAATGCGGGCTGGATGGGTTGCCGTAAATGGTCGTAAGATACGGCATCATCTGCTCGAGCACCTTGGGGGAAAGCGCGGTGGTTGCCGCATTGTCAAGATAAACCTTTCTCATTCTCTATTAAAACCATCCTTTCGTTTTCGCCGTTGTGCCGCACCGCGCGGCCTTATTTATCGAGCGTCCGCTCCGTTTGCGTTCTGTAATCATCCGCCATGTCCTTGAGGCTTGTTGCGGAAAGCACTTCGTTGATGCTGGCCTGCAGCTTCAGCCAAAGCGGCCTTGCCGAGCAGGAGCATGCATTGTCGCAGCTGACATGCTCGGAACTCACGCAGTCGATCACCGTGGTGGAGCCTTCCAACACGCGCAGGATCTCCCCGACGTTGATCTCCTCCGGCGGGCGCGAAAGCGCATAGCCGCCCTGTGCGCCGCGGCTGGAGGTGACAAGCCCCGCCTTGCGCAGGCTGCCGATCAGCTGTTCCAGGTACGCATCGCTTATGCCCTGCTGCGCTGCAAGCGAAGCAGTGCTCACCGGGCCATTCCCATAGGCAAGCGCAAGATCAACCATGGCTTTTAAGCCATAACGCCCGCGCGTGGAAAGCTTCACGTCTCTCACCTCAATCCCAAGTAGCTTGGTTGGATTTCGGGTATACTATACCATTGCCCGGAGGCTTTGTCAATAATTCCGAGTAAGTTGATTTGAATTGGTTTTTATATATTTCTGCATTCTGACAGGAAATGATCCTTTAAGCATAAGCGATAGCGCTGCAAAGAAGTGCCCGTTTGCTTTCGGCAACAGTTTTTAAGCAAAGCGGAGGGCCACCCATATCAGGCAATCCTCCGCCCGGAATGAATTTTCGTCCTGTTTTATTCGTACAGCGGGTATTTCTCCGTCAGCGCCAACACGCCTTCCTTCACTCCCTGCACAGCGGCTTCGCCTTCGGAAATGATACGGGCGATATAACCTGCGACAAGCTCCATATCCGCTTCTTTCAGGCCGCGGCTCGTGACGGCAGGCGTACCCAAACGGATGCCGCTTGTGACGAAGGGGCTGCGCGTTTCGCCGGGCACGGTGTTCTTGTTCGCGGTGATGTTCGCCGCATCCAGCAGCGCTTCCACCTCTTTTCCCGTGCGGCCCTCCGCACCGAGATCAACGAGCATCAGATGGTTGTCCGTGCCGCCGGAAACGAGCTTTACGCCGCGCGCCATAAGGCCTTTTGCAAGCGCCCCGGCGTTTTTCACGACCTGCTGCTGATAGGCCTTGAACTCCGGCTGCAACGCTTCCTGCAGGCAAACGGCCTTTGCGGCGATGGTGTGCATCAGCGGGCCGCCCTGTGTGCCGGGGAAAATCGCCTTGTCAATCTGCTTGGCAAGCGCTTCCTTGCAAAGGATCATGCCGCCGCGCGGGCCGCGCAGCGTCTTGTGCGTCGTGGTGGTGACAACGTCCGCGTAGGGGACGGGGTTCATGTGAAGCCCCGCCGCGACAAGGCCTGCGATGTGCGCCATATCCACCATGAAAAGAGCGCCGGTTTCATCCGCGATTTCGCGCAGTTTTGCAAAGTCGATCGCACGCGGATATGCGGATGCGCCTGCAACGATCATCTTGGGTTTGTGCACAAGGGCAAGGCGGCGCACTTCATCATAGTCGATCATTTCCGTTTCGGGATCTACACCATAGGCAACGAAGTTATAATACTTGCCGGACATGTTCACGGGGCTGCCGTGCGTCAGGTGTCCGCCATGGGACAGATTCATGCCAAGCACGGTGTCTCCATAGTTCAGGAGCGCAAAATAAACGGCAAGGTTCGCTTGCGCGCCGGAATGCGGCTGCACATTTGCGTGTTCTGCGCCAAACAGCCTGCATGCGCGTTCACGGGCCAAGTTTTCTACGATGTCCACGCACTCACAGCCGCCGTAATACCGTTTGCCGGGATAGCCTTCGGCATATTTGTTGGTCAAATGGCTGCCCATCGCTGCCATCACGGCCTCCGAAACGAAGTTTTCGGAAGCGATCAGCTCCAAATGGTCGCGCTGGCGCTTGAGTTCCAACTCCATTGCTTCGGCAACCTGCGGATCTGTTGCGCGAATCAGGTCAAATTGAATCATAATGCCCTCCCGTTTTTTTGAATAAATATAGTTCAGCCGCGCATGCGCCCGGCCGATTATCCAAGCTTATTATAAAGGAGCTTTCCCCCGCTTACAACCATTGTTAAAGAAATCTCCATGCATTTTTCCGGTGCAGCCCATCGAAAAAAGCGGTCCAAGGCACGCTGCCCGGACCGCCCGTATCCTTTTGTCATTCCGCCCTGCATGCCGCGAGAAGCTCGTCTCTCAGTGCAGCAATGCGCTCCACCGCCTCTGTCACAGGCACCTTTTCGCTCACCTTCTTGTCACGCGTGGAAAGTTCGATGCAGCCTTCCTTCAGGTTGCGCGGGCTTGCGACAACGCGCACCGGAACGCCAAGCAGGTCCGCATCCGAGAACATTACGCCCGCGCTCACGGAGCGGTCGTCGTAAATGACCTCCAACCCGCGTGCCTGCAACGCTTCATAAAGCGAATCCGCATATGCGCGCACTTCGGCATTGTCTGCACGCATGCAGCAAAGATGCACCTGCCACGGCGCGATAGACATCGGCCAAATGGGGCCGTACGCGTCGTGATGCGCTTCGCATACGGAGGCTGCAAGCCGGCCAACGCCGATGCCATAGCACCCCATGATAGGATATTGCAGCTGGCCGTTCTGGTCAAGATATTGCATGCCCATGGTTTTGGTGTATTTGGTGCCGAGCTGGAAGATGTTTCCAACCTCAATGCCACGGGAAATGCTGAGCGTGTGCTTGCCGCACTTAGGGCAGATCCCGCCTTCTTTTACCTTGGCGAAATCGTGGAACGCAGCACCGGGGCAATCCCGCTCGAAGCAGAAGCCCGTGTAATGGTATTCCTCGCGGTTTGCGCCGCAGCAAAGGTTGTTCGTTTCCTTAAGCGAGCTGTCGAAGAGCGCCGTCACGCCCTTGGGCAGGCCGAGCGGCCCGATGTAGCCGGCAGCAATGCCGCTTTCCGGCGTGATGGTTGCCGGGTGGATCGCTTCGCCCAGAAAATTCGTGAGCTTGGTCTCGTTTGCTTCCAGATCGCCGCGCAGGAACAATATGACGTATTCGTCCGTCGCGTTTTTCTGATAAACAACCGCCTTGCAGGATTGTTCCACCGGCAGCTTCAGGAACGTGCAAACGTCCTCGATGGTCTGTTGGCCGGGCGTGTGTACGGGTGTGAGCGGGGCGTCCTCCGCATCCTTTTTGTTTTCAATGATGCTTTCCGCCGCTTCCATGTTCGCTCGCCAGCCGCATTCCGGGCAGGTGACGATGGTGTCCTCGCCCACGGGGGTAAGGAGCATGTATTCATGGGAAACGCTGCCGCCCATCATGCCCGAATCGGACAGGACGGCCACGGTTTCCGGGATGCCCGCGCGCGCAAAGATACGCTCGTATGCGTGATAGCAGCGGGCATAGTATTGTTCCAGATCCTCCTGTGAGGTATGGAAGGAATAGGCGTCCTTCATCGTGAACTCACGCACGCGGATCAGGCCGGCGCGCGGGCGCGCCTCATCGCGGAACTTGGTCTGGATCTGGTAGATCATGAAAGGATACTTGGAATAGCTTTGGCCATATTCGCGCACAAGCTGCACGGCCGCTTCCTCGTGCGTCATGCCAAGTACAAGCGGGCTGCCGTTGCGGTCCGAAAGGCGCATCAGCTCACTGCCGACGCTCTGATACCGGCCGGATTCCTCCCACAGGGAGGCGGGCATCACCACCGGGAACTGCACTTCCTGGCCGTCGATGGCGTCCATCTCCTCGCGGATGATGGCCTCGATTTTGCGCGTGACGCGCCGAAGCGGCATGTACGAAGAAAAAATGCCGTTGGCAACATATTTCATGTAGCCTCCGCGCAGCATCAGCGCGTGGCTGTCGATCACGCAATCGGACGGGCGCTCTTTAAACCGGTCTCCCACAAGGCGTTCAAGCTTCATAACAACAATTACCTCCGCAATAGGCGGCGCATATCGGCCGCCGCGCTTGTTTCTTATCCGATTTATTGTAGCAAACCCTGTGAAAAGTGGCAACGCCTATTTCGCGCAAAGCCGGCCTCTTCGGCATTTTTCTGCAAAATCGTGTTTGCCGGCTCCGCGTGCATATGGTATGATTGGTGCGGAATTTGTCTCACCATAGGGGGTAATTCAATGAATTCAAATGCAAACAGGCGAAAGTCTCAGGGGATCGCGCTGCTCATTTTGGGCGTCGTTCTGCTTGGCATAGGGCTTATGGCTTTTATCGGCGTGCAAAGCGATCTGAAAAAGTATGAGGCTGAAGGCACGCGGGATTTTAACCAGCTCACTGAAGCCGAGCTTTCCGGCAAGCCCTATGTGGAAGGCCGGGTGGAATTCGTTTTTGAGGTGTTTGCCGAAGAATACACGACGAATTACGGTATTCGCCTTTCAGACGACAGCGACAAGCTTTATTACCTGATTCCGCTTGTAACGGAGGAGGGCTACATCGACTATTTCGTGACGCTTGAGGCAACCGAGCGCTATTACGAAACGCTGAACCAGATTTACGAGGAAACCTGGGACGAAAGCCTGCCCGCCGTCTACACGGAGCTTTACCTTGACGATGCAAAGATCCGTTCTCTGCCTTTCAGCATTGAAAGGATTCTTTATGACTGGTGCGAAACCGGAGAATTTTACCAAAACGGCAGCTTTGTGGATTGGTGCGTTGCGTCCGATTTCTTCGGCACGACCGATTCCGCGGAAATCGTTTCGCACGTTCTGCCCTATATGATCGTGCCGGACAGCAAACCCGGAGGTTCCGCCCTCATCGGGCTCGTTATGACGGGTATTGGCCTCGCGCTGCTCGTGGTAGCCGTCGTGCTTCTGAACAAGGCGAAAAACGTGCCTGCTGCGCCGAACGAAGCCTTTGCGTCGCAAGCCCCCGCAGAGGGATTCTCCACGCCGGAAGCCGCCCCGTCCAATGCCGCACCGTCCCGCACAAACTTCTGCCCGCAATGCGGCGCGCCGCTTGAACCCGGCGCAAAATTCTGCCCCTCCTGCGGTGCAAAGGTGGAAGGCATGCATCGCTAACTTCCCGCTTTATATTTTTTCAGAAAGTTGGTATCTGCTCATGGCACTCGATCCAAAAACCCTGCTGTGCGAGGCAAAAGCCCTGCAAGAGGAGCTTGTCACCCTCCGCCGCGACCTGCACGCCCACCCCGAGCTTGGCAGCTGCGAGGTGCGTACCACCGCGCTGATCAAAACGTATCTGGAGGAGTTGAGCATTGAAGTTCGCCCCTGCACCGAAACGGGCGTTCTCGGCATCCTTTACGGCGGTAAGCCGGGCAAGACCATCGGCCTTCGTGCCGACATCGACGCACTTCCGATTCAAGAGGAAACCGGCCTCCCCTTCGCCTCGAAAAACGCGGGCGTTATGCACGCCTGCGGGCATGATTTGCATACCGCGTCGCTGATGGGCGCCGCCAAGATTCTTTCGGCGCACCGCGATGCGCTTTGCGGAAACGTAAAGTTCTTCTTCCAGCCTGACGAAGAAGGCAATGGCGGTGCGGAGCGCATGGTCAGGGCCGGCTGCCTGCAAGACCCAGATGTGGACGCTGTTTTCGGCGGGCACAGCAGCACCGGCAGAATCGCCGGCCATTATGGTTTGAAATACGGCAAAACCTACGCGGCTTCCAACCCGTTCACCATTCTCATCCGCGGCCAGGGCTGCCACGGCGCATATCCCGGCAGCGGCATTGATTCTATTGCCGTCGCCTGTCAGGTCGTGACTGCGCTTCAAACCCTTGTATCCCGCCGGATTTTCGCAACGGATTCCGCCGTAGTCACAGTGGGCAGCTTCCACGCGGGTACCGCCGGAAACATCATTGCCGGCGAAGCCGAGCTCAAGGGAATCATCCGCACGCTTGGCCCTGAAATGCGGGAAAAGATGTGCCGCATGGTGAAGGAAACCGCAGAAGGCGTCGCCGCGGCCATGGGCGCTTCCGCGGAGGTACAAATTCGAACCAGCTACCCCGGCGTTGTAAATGAAGATGGGTTTACAGCGCTTGTGCAGCAGGCAATGGCCGAGCTTGTGGGCAAAGAAGGAATTGAGCTGGAAACCGTCCCCAACATGGGAACCGAAGACTTTGGGTATTTCATGGATGGTATCCCCGGCTGCTATTGCTCCTTTGGTTTTGGGGACGGAAGAAACGAGTGCCGTTTCCCTGCCCATGGCCCGTATTTCCGCGCAAATGAAGCCGGGCTCGCGTATGCCGCCGCCCTCCACGCAAACGTTGCCGTGCGCTATCTGAACGGCGGGCGTTAATGGGTTTCACACGTAAGAAAAGCCCCGGGCCATTACAGCGGCCCGGGGCTTTTTCACGGATGCCTTTTTACAGATTTTCTTCAATTGCTTCCACGAACGCCTGCTTCGGGCGCGCACCGACCATTTTTTCTACGATCTCCCCGCCGCGGAACAGGAAAATTGCAGGGATGGACATGATCCGATACCGCTGTGCAAGGGCGGATTCTTCATCCACATTCACCTTGCAAACCTTTGCACGGCCGCTGTACTCCTCGGCCAACTCATCCAAGATAGGCGCGATCATGCGGCAGGGGCCGCACCACGTTGCCCAAAAATCAACGAGCACGGGTTGCTCGCATCTCAGCACCTCTGCATCAAAGGTTTCTTCCGTCACATGCAACACTTTCTCACTCGCCATTATTTTCTCCTCCTTCATTCGCTCGTTCGGGTTCTTCCGTCTGCTCAATGATCTCCACCATGCGCGGCTTAAATTCCGTCATGCGGGAGAACTTCGGCTCCAGCGCACGCAGGATAAAGAACGCACCTGCTGCAAACAATACCCCGCCGAGCGCCGCGTACAAATCGCCCTGCAGGGAACCGATAAACGCACCCACAAGCAGTGCCACAAGCGGCACGCCATACAGAATCAGGCTTGCCTTAAGCACGCTTTTGGCATGCATTTCAATCCCAACCAGATCGCCGATCTGCGCGTTCAGCGCATTATCAATATCAATGTCGGCCTCATTGCTGCCCAAACGGAAGCAGGCGTTACAATGCCCGCAAGCGTCGCTGCGCACGAAGCGCACAACGGCCTTCTTTCCCTTTGTTTCTATCACCTTTCCCGTTTGACGCATCGTGGTTCCATTCCTTTCCAAATCAACTGGCTTTTGCCAAGTTTTATTATATCACATCCGAACCCGCGCGGCATCCCCAGTTTCAGCCTGCGCCGCCTTTTTTATTCAGGTTCCGGTAAATCAGCACACCGGCTGCCGCGAGCGCCGCCGCCACGCCGAATGCGATGAGCGCAAACTGGTAATTTTGAAGGCCGAGCGCATCTCCGCCAATGGTAGAAGTCACAATAGAGGGGATGCGCGCCGTAGAAGAAATCAGCAGCCACGTTCCAAGCGGCATCTTCGTGAGTCCAACGCAATAGGTCATCACATCCTTTGGGGTGCCCGGAATAAAGAACAGGAGGAATACCAGAAAGTTCAGTTCGCGCCCCGCCCTGAGGAACCGCACGGAATCAATCTGTTCCGGCGGGAAGAACACCTCCACTGCACGCCTGCCGAACGAACGCACGAACAGGAATACCACAAGTCCCCCGATCAGCGCTCCGAGCATGCAAAGGCCCGTGCCCTCCCAAACCCCAAAGGCATACCCGGCTGCAATCTCCAGCGGCTCGCCGGGAATGAACGCAACGATAACCTGCAGCGCCATCATGCCAACAAAGGACAGCCGTCCCCAAATTCCATGCGTATCCACCCAATCACGGAACTTCTGCGGATCGTCGATGAATTTAAGCAGCGGCCGTCCCACCAGCACACAGGCAATAGCAAGAAAAGCAGCAAAAGCAATAATCGCCGCAATCGTGCGCTTCATGCGCCGCTTTTCCTCCGGCGTACGGTTTTTGAAATCGGGCTTGCAAGGCATTTGCAATGGTCTCCTTCTGTTCGGGATGCCGGGTCTATTCTGTCCGGCTCATACAAAAGTATAACAGCACAACATCAATAAACCTTCAATACCGGATTATGGTTTTCTTAAATTTCAGCGATCCAAAAGCGGCCCAGGCGAACTTTCCGGGCCGCTTTTTGCGTTTGCGCTTTATTTTTCCACATCCGTGCAGATGTGCAGCTCCCGAAGCTGCTTTTCTTCCACTACGTTGGGCGCATCGGTCATCAGGCAGGAGGCCGTCTGCACCTTTGGGAACGCGATGACGTCGCGGATGTTCGTGGTGCCCGTCATGAGCATCACAAGCCGGTCAAGGCCATAGGCAAGGCCGCCGTGCGGCGGAGTGCCATACTTGAATGCGTCGATGAAATACCCAAAACGTTCGCGTGCCTGCTCCGGCGTGAAACCGATCGTCTCGAACATTTTCTCCTGCAATTCTGAAGAGTGGATTCGGATGGAGCCGCCGCCCGCCTCGTAGCCGTTGATGACCATGTCGTAAGCCTTGGCGCGCGCCTTGCCCGGATCGGTATCAAGCAATGCAATGTCTTCATCCTTGGGGCTCGTGAACGGGTGGTGGCACGCAACATAGCGGTTTTCTTCCTCATCCCATTCAAGCAGCGGGAAATCCGTTACCCAGAGCACATCGAACTTCGTCTGATCAATGAGGTCAAGCCGCTTGGCAATCTCAACGCGCAGCGCGCCGAGCGAAGCGTACACCACCTCGTTTTTCGCATCCGCAACGAAGAACAGAATGTCCCCCTGCTCCGCGCCCGCGGCTTTCTGAACATCCGCAATCTGCGCCTCGGTTAGGAACTTTGCGAACGAGCACTGGAGCCCCTCGGGTTTCAAGCTCATCCACGCCATGCCCTTTGCGCGGTAGATCTTCACAAACTCCGCAAGCTCGTCGATCTTCTTGCGCGGGAATTTCTCCACGCCGCCCTTGACGCAGATGCAGCGCACGCTGCCGCCGCCCGCAATGGCGGAATTGAACACCCCGAAGCCGGAACCGCGCACGATGTCCGTCACATCCACAAGCTCCAGACCAAAGCGGGTATCCGGCTTATCGGAGCCAAAGCGGTCCATGGCCTCCTGCCAAGGCAGGCGGCGCAGCGGAAGCGGCAGGTCAATGCCCTTGACCTCCTTCAAAAGCCGCGCAATAAAGCCCTCGTTCACAGCGAGCACATCCTCTTCATCCACAAAGGACATTTCAAGGTCAATCTGCGTAAATTCCGGCTGGCGGTCTGCGCGCAGGTCCTCATCGCGGAAGCAGCGGGCGAGTTGGAAATAGCGGTCATACCCTGCGATCATCAGGAGCTGCTTGAACTGCTGCGGGCTCTGCGGAAGCGCATAAAACTCGCCGGGATGCACGCGGCTCGGCACAAGGTAGTCCCTTGCGCCCTCCGGCGTGGAACGGCCGAGCATCGGCGTTTCGATTTCAAGGAAGCCCTGTTCATCGAAATAGCTGCGGGTGATCTGCGCGATGCGGTGGCGCATCATGAGAATGTCCTGCATGCGCGGCCTGCGCAGGTCGAGATAGCGGTACTTCAGGCGGAGATCCTCTTTCGTGTTCACGTTATCGTCAATGTAAAACGGCGGGGTTTCCGCGCTTGAGAGAATTTTCAGCTCGCTTGCGATGACTTCATATTCGCCCGTTTTCATCTCCTTGTTGACCATCTCCGGCGTGCGGCGCGCAAGCGTTCCCTTTACCGCGATTACATATTCGCTGCGGATGGTTTCCGCAAGTTCAAACACCTCTTTGGGCAGGCCGGATTCGTTGAACACAACCTGCATCAGGCCGCTGCGATCCCTGAGGCCGATGAAGATGAGCGCGCCCAGATTGCGCCATGTTCCCGCCCAACCCATGAGCGTTACTTCCTGCCCGATCTGTTCCGCCGTAAGCTCGCCCACGCGGTGCGAGCGTTTCCAGCCCTGCAATAATTCAGCCATTGTTCTTCTCCTTCTTTATCGTTCCAAGATTGCTTTTACGGTTTCAACGAATTCCGCAAGCGGTGTTGCCGCCTCTTCGCCCGTCTCCATGTTTTTGAGCTTGATGACGCCGGTTTTCACCTCATCATCCCCGAGGATCGCCACAAAGCGCGCACCAAGCTTGTCGGCATATTTGAACTGTGCCTTAAAGCTGCGGCCAACATGGTCAAATTCGGCCTTCACGCCCGCATCGCGCAGCGCCTTCACAAGGCGCATGCCCTCGCCGCGCGCCGCTTCGCCCATAGCCGCGAGATACACGCCCACGGGTTCGGGCGCAGGAATCTCCCGGAAGCTTTCCGCCACAAGCAGGAGGCGTTCCATGCCCAAGCCAAACCCAACGCCCGGCATCTTCGGGCCGCCGAGCTGCTCCAGCAGGCAATCATACCGTCCGCCGCCGCAGACCGTCCCCTTGTATTGCCCCTCGGTTGAAATGATTTCAAAAACGGTCTTTGTATAATAATCCAGGCCCCGCACGATCATCGGGTCGATCGTATATGCGATGCCCATCGCTGCAAGCGATGCCTTCAGTTCCTCGAAATGCGCCTTGCAGTCATCGCACAGGCAGTCGATCATCTTCGGCGCGCCGGCTGCAATCCTCTTGCACGTTTCCTCCTTGCAGTCAAGGATGCGCAGAGGGTTCTTTTCAAAGCGCGTCCGGCAAGTCTCGCACAAACCGTCGTAATTCGCCTGAAGATACTCCCTGAGCTTTGCATTGTATGCCGGGCGGCACTCCGGGCAGCCGATGCTGTTCACGTTGACGGAAAGCCCCCCGATGCCGAGCGTGCGGAACAGGTCGAGCGCAAGCGCGATGCACTCCGCATCCACGCTTGCGCGCGGCGCGCCATAAACCTCCACGCCAAACTGGTGATGCTCGCGCAGGCGGCCTGCCTGCGGCCTTTCATAGCGGAACACGGGGCAGTAAAGATAATACAGCTTCGTGGGCTGCGCCTCGTTGAAGAGCTTGGACTCCATAAACATGCGCGCAACGCCTGCCGTCCCTTCCGGCTTGAGGGTCACGGAACGGTCGCCCTTATCGGTAAAGGTGTACATCTCCTTTTGTACCACGTCCGTGGTGTCGCCCACGCTGCGCAGGAAAAGCTCCGTGTGCTCAAGCACGGGCGTGCGCGTTTCATGAAAGCCATAGGTCGCGCAGAGTTTGCGGATCAAGCCTTCGATATACTGCCATTTGTAGCTTTCCTTCGGGGTCACATCCCGCATCCCCTTGGGTATCTGGTATTGCATCGTCCTTCTCCTCACATATAAAATAAGGGTTTTCCGTTCCTTCTTTCAAAGGGACGGGAAACCCGCGGTGCCACCCTTGCTTGCGCACATCGCCTGCGCGCCGCTCATGCCCCGTTAACGCCGGGAAATACGACCGCGCCTTATCAGTGCGGCAGCTCACGGGCGTCCTTCACGCGGTGCGCTGCGGGGCGGCTTTCAGCCACGGCCTGCCCTCTCTTTGCACTTGCATGCGCGCTACTCTTCCGATCATAGCCTTTTTGCCATTATAGCCGTGCAGAGAATAATTGTCAACAGGCGTTCTCGCGGCCCATCTGCACGCTTGCGTAGGAAAGCCCTCCGCTCCCATGCCTGCCCGTACCGGCATGCGCGCAAATATACAATATATATTTATAATTATTACTCGAAGCCGTTGACAGGCGGGGGATGGTATACTAAGATAAATATATCATAAATCTTACTGCAATGTTCAAAAGGAGGTAAAAATGAAGATCAAGAGATATTTGGCTTGCCTGGTTTTGATTATCGCTGTCCTGTCGACGGGATTTTCAAATGCTTCTTCATCCTTTAAATGTTCCAATGTTGGGCATCTGCAATTCTACACATCTCCATCGGTCGAAGCGCCTTCGGGGATTATTTCCGCTGTCAACGAATTCATTGAATACCGATATGAGTATTTAGCGTTTAGAACACAACCTTCGAGTTACAGGAGTATCGTTTCAAACAAAAGTATAGTTGCACGGAATTTTTTTGAAATTGAGAATGCACTGTTATATGCCGAAATGGCTTCTCAAAAAACAAACGGCATTGAATGCTCCTATGCTGACTACAATTTGGAAGCCAATTATTCAAGCATAGAAACCAACGCCTCAAAAACATCTGCCGAGGTCATTGTATCCGTAACTTGTAATTTTCGCTATAGAATTTCCCCAGAAATCAACTCAGCAAAAGGTAATATATACATTCTAAATTTAGAAAAAAACGCTGATGTATGGGAAATTACGAACAGAAAGAACACGACTTTCTTTGATTCAATAGTTTGGGAGATTAATGAAGAACGCACACTTTCCAAAGCAAATATAATCAAGGAAAGATGTATTGCCAATGCTAAGGCCTATGCTGATAACACGATGGGATATGACGGTTCAGTCATAGAACAAGTTTCAGATACATTTAGTACAGCAGCTTTGACCAGTTCCAATTATACATATTTTTCCAGTTCGAAACGTTCTGCTGCTGCAGCTACTGCCAGAAACTACGTTGCAGCCAGCGGAGTTAGTGGAACTACATACACATATACTTATCCTGAATCACAATATGCGCAAAATGGCTCTGATTGTACCAACTTTGTTTCATTCTGCTTAAACTATGGCGGAGGTATCCCTCAAGATCGTGTTGGTACCTATCAATGGTATCCGGGTAGATCTTGGTGGACAAACGTTGACAAGTTTTACAGTTACCTTATGGGAACAAAATCAGAAACCGAAAAAGGGATTGTCGCATCTGTTCATTACAGTGGTACCACTTACCCGAGTGCAATAGTGCTACGTTCTCTTCCACTCGCAAGTATCGTTCAGTTTAGTTCTAAACCCTCTAGTGAAAATGATTGGACGCACTCAGCCATCGTAACTTATAGTTTAGAATCCGGAACCACTTATGTATGTATGCATAGTGCATATGGTTGGAATTCGCAATGCTTGTTAAGTGAATTCTACTATGATGAATATGTATATAACACAAATTCAAATGGAACTGGGATTCGCTTAATTGATATTGAGGGATATTATGCCTAATCTGCTACACCGCAAATGGGCGTTCCTCCTGCCCCTTGTATTGCTGCTCTGCGCCTGCGCAGTTTCTCCGAAGAATACCCCATTTGCGGAGCTTTCCTCTCGTGTGGAAGCGGTGCTTCATACGCCCGCAGACGAGCGCAAAGCATATTTCGCATTGCATTATGACGACCTGCTCCGCGCCGGCCAGGTCGCTTTCCCGGAGGAGTATTCCGCCCTTTCCGGAGCGGAAAAAGCAGAAGAATGGGCGGCGAGCCTTGATACTGCTTCCGACTATGAAGCAACCCTGCTGGCGATCAACCAAGGGGACGCAACGCGGCTGAAGGAAATGGAAGAGAACAGCATCCCTGCCATGTTTTCCAACCATGGCATTACGCTCGCAGAGCTTGCCTGCTTGGAGGAAGGCGGCACGGCATGGCTATCCTTCGGCCTTTCTGCGGGGGATGCCAGCCTCCCTTCGGAAGCTCCTTCCCTCAAGGTAAATGGAATACCGCTCCCGTGCGAGCGGTTGCTGCTGGGGCTTGGAACACCCGATTTGAACCCTGCGGAGCTTGGCATTTTCAGAGCAGAATGGCCAAAAGGGAATCCATCGGGAACAAGCCGCATCGAATTGCGCATCGGAGAGGCCGTATTTGCGTTCGAGTGCGATTGGGACGCACAGCTTTGCAAGTTATCATAAATGTGTGGCGCGCCGCCTCGGCGCGCCATAAAAACCCTCTCATGCCCCGCCATGGGGCTTTTCGTTTATGTGTTGTGTATCGCCTGCGCGCCGCTCATGCCCCGTTAACGCCGGGAAATACGACCGCGCCTTATCAGTGCGGCAGCGCACGGGCGTCCTTCACGCGGTGCGCCGCGGGGCGGCTTTCAGCCGCGGCCTGCCCTCTCTTTGCGCTTGCATGCGCGCTACTCTTCCGATCTTAGCCTTTGTGCCATTATAGCCGTGCAGAGAATAATTTTCAACAGGCAAAACACACCTTCTCGATCTCCCGGGCAACCGCTTCAAGCCCTTCCCTGTCCGCCGCGGTGAAACGTGCAAAATGCGGGCTGTCAATGTCAAGCACGGCAACAACATCCCCCGCCTTGTTATGAAGCGGAATCACAATCTCGGAATTGGAAGCGCTGTCGCACGCGATGTGCCCGGAAAATTCGTGCACATCCTCAACGCAAACCGTTTCGTTTGAGGAAAACGCCGTTCCGCACACGCCCGCACCGAACGGGATATGCATGCACGCGGGCTTCCCCTGAAACGGCCCAAGCAGCAGTTCCCCGTTTTTTGCAACGTAAAACCCAACCCAGTTGATGCCGCCGAGCGACGCATTCAAAAGCGCGGAAGCGTTGGCAAGGCATGCCACAGTGTCGGTTTCGTCCTCCAGCAAAGCGCGCATCTGCCGCGCGAGCAAAGCATAGTCCATCGCGTTTTCCTTCTTTCGCTTTTCAGCGTATTTCATACAGTCTGCGCTTTTCTTCCGCAAGCCGGTCGATCTTTGCGATATATGTCGCTATGTCTTTCGGGTTCGGCACACGCTCCACACGGCGCTCGGCATCGTAAATGCACTTTGTCATGGCGCCCGCGCCGTGGGACATGATGGAGGTCGTGTCTTCCATCATGTCGATGTTATAAACACATTCCTTTCCGGGCAGCGCATAGCCGACGTTCTCCAGATTGCCGCGCATGTATTTCTGCCGGTACATATAATACGGCCGCATGCCGAGCGCATGCGCAGCCCCCGCGCCGGTTGTGACCATCGCTTCCGCGACGTCCGCCTCCGGCAGCGGATATTCGCCCAGCCTTTCCACAAGGCGGGAAGACCGCTTCAATGCAAGCGTATGCACGGTGAGGTTGTCCGGCGCAAGGCGCACGATCTCGTCCAGCGTATGGCGCATGTCGTCCACCGTTTCCCCCGGAAGCCCTGCAATCACATCCATGTTGATCGAAGCAAAGCCCGCCTCCCGCGCCATATGGAAGGCCGTCTTGATTTCCTCCGGCGTATGGCTGCGGCCAATGAGGCGCAGCGTGCGCTCATTCATGCTCTGCGGATTGATGGAAACGCGCCCCGCGCCTGCCGCACGCAAAACGTTGAGCTTTTCCTGCGTGATGGTGTCGGGCCGCCCGGCTTCCACGGTCAATTCAACGCCGAAGCCGCCATAAGCGGAAAGCGCGAAATCGAGCAGCCGCCGGAGCTCCTCCGCAGTGAGCACCGTAGGCGTTCCGCCGCCGAGATACATGCTGCGCACGGTATGCCCAGTGTCCCTTACGATCTCTGCGCCATGCGCAATGTCCCGCTCCAAGGCCGCAAGGTAGGATGCCATGTCCGTCTTTTCCGTGCGCACGGCGGAGGCAAAGGAACAGTACAGGCAGCGGGAAGCGCAAAACGGAATGCCGATGTAGACATCCACATCCTCCTTCCGCTGCCCGTGCAGGATGGGCATTTGCACGCCGACGATCTCCGCTGCAAGTGAAAGCTTCTCCTCGGAAACGTCAAACTCCTCCCGCATCATGCGCATAGCCTCCACTGCGCCTTCGCGTGCAATCAGTTCGCGCAGCAGGCGCGTAGGGCGGATGCCCGTGAGCGAGCCCCACGGCAGTTCCAGCCCGGTTGCCGCGCGCATCGCCCGAAACGCCGCAATCTTCACAGCGCGCTTGCGGCAGCGCTTTTCCGCGAGCGCATCGCCTGTCACGGCCGGGCGTTCATATGTGGAAACAGCCCTTTGCCCGCAGAGGCGCACCTCTGCGCGGGCGCGCCAAAGGCCGCCGTCCTCTTCCAAAACAACGGATACCGCATCCGCGCAGGAAGCGCCGCAGGCTTCCGCAGGGACGATCTCCTCCATGGCAAGAAACAGCCTGAGCTCGTCCGCAATGTCCGCAAAAAACGCGGGCTGGTTCGTGTAAAGGCTTACCATCGCCCTGCGCCCCAATCGCGCATCACAGGGTTGTGCTGCCGCTCGAATTCAAGCGTGGTCTTGCGCATATGCCCCGGGTATACATCGTAATCCCCCGCAAGCGGGAACAGCGTGTATGCGATGGATTCATACAGCTCCCGTTCGCTTCCGCCCGCAAGGTCGCTGCGGCCCACGCTCAGGCGAAACAGCGTGTCGCCCGCAAAGATCATGCGCTCCCGCTCCAACAGATAGCAAACGGAGCCCTTGGAATGCCCGGGCGTATGCAGCACCTTCACCGCGAAGCCCGCGGCGTCAAGCGTTTCCCCGCCTTGCAGCAGCACGTCTGCCCGGCAGGGGGGAACCTCCATCCCCGCAAACACGGAAAGGCTTGCGCGCTTGCTGTAAAGCGCCTCCGCATCCTCCGCATGGATGCAGACCTTTGCGCCAAATTCCTTTTGCAGCGCCGCAACGGCAAGGATGTGGTCAAAATGCCCGTGGGTGAGCAGAATGTGCGTGGGTTTCACGCCACGATCCGCCATCGTGTCCCGCACGAGCGCAGCATCCGAAGGATCCACGAGGAAGCATTCGCCCGCGCGCGCGCCAAGCATGATGTAAGTGTTGACCTCAAGCGGCCCTGTAAGCAAGGTAATGGGTTGCATGTTCAAAACGTCCTTTCACTGTCAAGCAGGATCGTCACCGGCCCATCGTTGATGAGTGAAACCTGCATGTCCGCGCCGAATTCTCCCGTTTCCACGGGGAGCGCCTCCCGAAGGCGCGCAATCAGCGTCTCGTACAGCGGAACAGCCTTTTCCGGCCGTGCCGCGCGGATGAAGCTTGGCCTGCGCCCTTTGCGCGCATCGCCATAAAGCGTAAACTGCGAAACAAGCAAAATGGAACCCCCGGCATCCAAAATGGAGCGGTTCATCTTGCCCGCCTCATCTTCAAACACACGAAGCCCCAAAAGCTTTTCACAGATATAATCAAGGTCTTTCTCCGTGTCATTTTCCTCAATGCCTAAAAGCACGAGATACCCAATTCCGATTTTCCCCACGGCAGCGCCGCAGATTTCAACCGCTGCGCTGCGCACACGCTGCACGACTGCGCGCATGGCATGCCCTCCTTTACTGCATAAACTGTTGAAAAGCGGGGGCCCGCTTTTTTGAAGGGCCGTGCCCTATACGTTGATGCGGTAAACCTCGTTTACCAGCTTGACGCGTTTCACCTGCTTGATGATGGATTCGAGCTGGTCTGCACCGCTCACATCAAATGAAAGCTGCACGTTCACGATGTCTCCGGTAGTCTTTGCATTCATGGACTTGATGCTGATGTTGAGATTCAAAAGGATCTGTGAAATCTCCATCAAAAGCCCGGGGCGCTCTCCTGCAATCACTTGAATGCTGGCGGTGTAGGTGGATTTCTCGCTTCTTGTCCATTCCGCCTCGATCATGCGCTCCGGCTCCACCATCAGGTCCGCCATATTGGGGCAATCCGCCCGGTGGATGGAAACGCCGCGGCCGCGCGTGATGTAGCCGATGATCGGGTCGCCCGGAAGCGGGCTGCAGCAATGCGCAAAGCGCACCACCATATTCGGCTCGCCGCGAACGATTACGCCCCTGCCCTGCTGGCCACTTTGCTGCGGGCGCTGGCCTTCTTTCTGTTCCAGCCATTCAGCAGCTTGCTGCGCCTTTGCCTCCTTGCGGTATTGCTCCATCAGCTTGTGGAGCACCTGCCCGGTCGTAACGCCGCCATACCCAATGGCGGCATACACATCGTCCAGATCGGACATGTTGAAGCGTTTGAGGATGTCATCAAAGTATTCCGCCTTGGAAAGTTCGGAAAGCTGCCGGCCCTGCCGCCGTGCAGCCTCGGAAAGCATCTCCTTGCCGCGCTGAATGTTTTCTTCGCGGTTCGCCTTTTTAAACCATTGGCGGATTTTCGCTTTGGCCTGCTGGGTTTTAACGATTTTGAGCCAGTCGCGGCTCGGCGTGGCGTTGGGCGCGGTGACGATCTCCACCACATCGTTGTTTTTCAGTTTGTAATCGAGCCGCACAATTGCGCCGTTGACCTTTGCGTGCTGCGCGTGGTTGCCCACGTTTGAATGGATGCGGTAAGCGAAATCAAGCGGCGTGGAACCCGTTACAAGGTCGATAATCTGCCCGCGCGGGGTCAGCACATAAACATAATCGCTGAAGAAATCCTTGCGGATATTCTCCACAAATTCGCGCGTATTATCCGCATAGTTTTCCAGTTCAAGCGCCTCGCGCAGCCAGGCGAGCTTGCTGTCCAATTCGTCCCGGTTCGCGCGCCCCTCTTTGTACATCCAATGCGCCGCAATGCCGTATTCCGCCGTTCGGTGCATCTCAAACGTGCGGATCTGCACCTCAAACGGCAGGCCTGTTTCGGAAAACAACGTCGTATGCAGCGAACGGTACATGTTCGTTTTCGGCATGGCGATGTAATCCTTGAACCGGCCGGGCACGGGCTTCCAGATAGCATGGATGATGCCAAGCGCAGCATAGCAGTCGTTGATGGTATTTACGATCACCCGTACCGCGATAAGATCATAAATGTCCTGCACGACACGGTTCTGCCGCTGGATTTTTTTGTAAATGCTGTAAAGGTGCTTTGGCCGCCCGTTGATCTGCGCCTCGATTCCTGCGGCCGCAAGGTGCGTTTTTATGGTGGCGATGGCAGTTTCAAGCGTTTGCATGCGTTCGCGCTGCTGCGGCTCGATCTGCTTTTTCAGATTCTGGTATTCCTCCGGCCAAAGGTACTGGAAGCAAAGATCCTCCAGCTCGCACTTGATTGCGCCCATGCCGAAGCGGTGTGCGAGCGGCGCGTAAACATCAAGCGTTTCACGCGCTTTTCGGATCTGTTTCTCCTCGGTACAATATTCTAGCGTGCGGAGGTTGTGCAGGCGGTCCGTCAGCTTGATGATGACCACGCGCACATCCTTTGCGATCGCAAGGAAAAGCTTGCGTAGGTTCTCGGCCTGCGCCTCCTCCTTGGTCAAAATGTCGCTCTTTCCGGTTTTTGTGAGCTTTGTAACGCCATCCACCATGATGGCGATGTCTTCCCCGAAGTTCGTGCGCACGGTGTCAAGCGTAACTGCGGCACAATCCTCCACCACATCGTGCAGAAGGCCGGCGATAACCGTATGGCTGTCCATGCCCATGTCAAAAAGCATCCGCGCCACCGCTTCCGGATGTGTGTAATACGGCTCGCCCGATTCGCGCTTTTGAACCTTGTGCGCCTCCTTTGCAAAGGCAATCGCGCGGTCCAAAAGCTCCATTTCCTCCTGCGTAAAACGCTGTGCGCAGGCTTCCCGCAAGTCAGCCATTCGCTCACCTCCCCTCGGTTCTTTTTCGATCTGATTCTGATTCCAGGCGGTTCCGTCAATACTGAATGACGGCGCCGACATCGTAGCCTTCAAGCGCCTTCCGGCCGTCAAGATCCGTAAGTTCCATCGCAAAGCGAATCGCAGCGACTTCGCCGCCCGCCTGCTCAACCAGCTTTGCCGTTGCAAGCGCAGTGCCGCCTGTTGCAAGCAGGTCATCCACAATAACGATGCGCATGCCGGGCCTGATCGCCTCGGCGTCGATCTCCAGCGCATCCGTGCCGTATTCCAGCGCATATTCGTGGCGCAGCGTTTTGCAGGGGAGCTTCCCCGGCTTGCGTGCAAGCACAAATCCCGCGCCGAGCGCATAGGCAAGCGCAGAACCCAGCACGAAGCCACGCGCTTCCGGACCCACGACCAGATCGATCTTTTTGTCCTTCAGCTCTGCGGTAAAGGTATCAATCAGGCAATGCAGCGCCTCTGGCTCCTTCACAAGCGTCGTAATGTCGCGGAACAGGATGCCCTTCTTCGGAAAATCAGGAACAGAACGGATGGTGTCTTTCAGGTTCATGGTTGCTCCTCCTCGTGGTTATGCGTTTGCGCGCACGCTTTTTCGCGGCGCGTTGCGTTCTTGGCATGCTCATGCATCTCAAAAAGGGATGCAAGGCGTTGAAAGGTATCGCTTTGCGGGAGTTCACGCCGCCCTTGCGGCGGGGCAAAACGCAAAGACGCACCGTCGCCGGCTTCCAGAAAGCCGAGTTCCAAAGAAATATCCGCGGCGAGCACGCATGCATAGCGCGGTGCTCGGGTTTCCCGCGCAAGGTGGTCCAGCAAGGCCTCCCGGTTGTAGAAGCTGCCGTCCCCCTTCCGCAGGGCCTGATAAAACGGGATAAACCACGCCCGGTCAAACCGCAGCGCGGCAAGAAGCTCGCCCGCATCGTCTGCCTCATGCGGTGCAACAGCAAGCTGTGCCTCCGGTGCAAGCGATTTAAGCGCATCCAAAACGCCGAGGGTGACCGGCGTATCATAAACGAGCACGGTGCGGAAGCGCCTGATTGAAAGCGCATCCAGCTTCGGAGCAAGCACCGCCGCGTGATACGCACATGGTTCAGCCGCATTTTTGCCGAAGCTGACCTCCATGCGGCCATACAGCCCCCGCTCGGAAGCCAGGCGCAAAAAGCGCGCAGCGCCCGCCGGTGTAAAACACAGCACCAACAGCCCCGCGATATCGCGCGCGGTGTGCGCAAGCAGAAAATTCTCCGGCTCAGCTACAAAAAACGCCTGTTCGGCACGCATCTTATTATAGCGAATGTTCGCACAGATTGCATCAATAAATTTTTCCTGCCGCGCAGCGAGATACCGTTCCGCCTCCGGCACGGCAGCCGGGCGCATGGCCTTAAGCTCGACCTGGAGCGTTTGCCGGCCGTTGTATTCGTTCACGGTGGGCACATACAGCAGGTCGCACCGCCCGTAATCATTGATTTGCGCAAAGCGGCCGCCCCCGTAAAACCAGACGCCCTCGGCATACTGGTTTTTCTGTTCCAGCGTCAGGCGCAGATGCTTTCCTTCGTCTCCGATGCGCCGAAGGCGTTTCACAGCCGCTCCATCGGTGCGGAATACCGGCATTGGATTTCCTTCCCCGAAGGGCGCAAGCATGGCAAGCTCCCCGGCAAGCTGCATCGTGAGTTCAGAAAACGGCGCTTCCGCTTCATAGCGTGCCGCCGGCAAAAACGTTTCCTCCGGCGCTGCCGCGCGCACGCTTTCATCAAAGCCTGCGGCAAAGGCCTCAAAGTTTTCCACGGGGAGCGTCATCCCCGCAGCATAGGCATGTCCGCCAAAGCGAGTAAAATACCGTTCGTTCGCTTTGAGCGCCGCATGCAGATCCACACCCTCGATGGAGCGCGCGGACCCCGTCAGCACCCCATTCCGTTCAGAAAGGAGCACAACGGGGCGATAATACCGCTCCGCCAATTTGGAGGCCGCAATGCCGACCACGCCAGGATTCCAATCCGCATGCTTTAAAACAATCCCGCGCTTATCCGTCAAATCGTCCGCCTCGATTGCGGCTGAGGCGGCTTCGTAGATTGCTCCTTCCTCCTGTTGGCGGGCGGCATTCAGCTCGTTCAGGCGCTGTGCAAGCGTTTTGGCGCGCTCCGCATCCGTTTCTGTCAAAAGTGCAACGCCAAGCGAGGCGTCTTCCATGCGTCCGGCCGCGTTAAGCCGGGGCGCAATGGCGAAGGCAAAATCCCGCGCCGTTAAGACGCGTTTTTTTTCAAAGGCAGCCTCAACGAGGGCACGAAGCCCCAACGGACTTTCCCCCGCGTTCACCGCCGCGAGCGCCAGCGCTGCGAACACGCGGTTTTCCCCCGTAAGCGGCACAACATCCGCGACCGTAGCAAGCCCCGCAAGCGCAACATACGGCAGCGCAGCGGCGCGGCCGCCGTGCGCCTCGATCAGCTTGAATGCCATGCCCGCGCCGCAGATGTTTTTGTTCGGATAGCAACAGCCTGCAAGCGTGTGGCACAGGATCGCTTCACAGGGGGGCAGCACATCCCCCGGCAAGTGGTGATCGGTCACAATCGCATCCATGCCGAGTTCCCGGCAGCGCAGAAGTTCCGCGTTTGCCTTCACGCCGTTGTCCACCGTAACGATCAGCTGCACGCCCTCCGCCGCAAGCCGCTCCACCGCGGCAAGGTTCATGCCATACCCCTCCGCATGGCGGGACGGGATATGGTAGGACACGTTTGCGCCGCACCCGCGCAGATACATCAACAGCATGCTTGTGGCGCATACGCCATCCACGTCATAATCGCCGTAAATGCAGATGCGCTCCCGCTGTGCTATGGCGCGCGTAAGCCGTGCCACGGCCTTTTGCATCTCCTCAAAAGCAAACGGATCGCACAGCATCTCCGCGTTCGGATGTAAAAACGCTTCCGCCTCCGCTGCATCTCGAACGCCGCGAGCAATGAGAAGCCATGCCGTGCGCGCGGAAACGCCGAGCGCGCGTGCAAGCCGTGCAGCCTCCTCCCGGCGCGCGGCCTCCTCGCCCTGCTTTAATTCAGTGAAAGGCAGGAAGCGCAGCATGGTCAGCTTTCCCGCTCAGCGGCAAAAATGCCAAGCGCGCATTCCGTGCGCTTCTTTTCAAATTCGCAGGTGGCCCGATATGGCTTGCGGATATCGCCGTTGTATTTCCAAGCGTTTGCCGCACAACCGCCGCTGCAAAAATACTTTGCCCAACAGGCGCGGCATTCCGGCTTTGTGAGGATGTTGCAGGAAAGAAAGTCCTGCTGCATCCCCGTATTGAACTCCCCGGAAAGGACGCTGCCCATCTTCCATTCCGCCTCGCCCACGAACTGGTGACACGGGAAAATATCCCCATCCGGTGAAACGGCCACATATTCCGCGCCCGCGCCGCAGCCGGAAACGCGCTTTTTCAGGCACGGGCCGCCTGCGAGATCCACCATAAAATGGAAGAAATTGAACCAACGTCCCGCCTTTCTTTCGGAAAGCAGGAAGCTTGCAAGCTTATCATATTCCGCAAGCACCGTTTCCACGTGCTCCGCCCGGATCGCATAGGGGCTTTCGTCCGGCAGGACGACAGGCTCCAACGAGATCTGCTCAAAGCCCATTTCGCGCAGAGCCTTCACATCGTTTGTAAAATCCAGGTTCCGGTTGGTGAACGTGCCGCGCACATAATGTTCCTTGTCGCCGCGGCGGCGCACAAGCTCCTGCGCCCTGGGGGCAATAAGATCAAACGAGCCCTTCCCGTTCGCCGTGGGGCGCAGCGCATCATGGATCTCACGCCGGCCGTCCAGGCTCAGCACAACGTTGTGCATCTCCCGGTTGATGAAGTCGATCTTTTCATCATCGAGCGCTACGCAGTTGGTGGTGATGGTAAAGTTGATGCGCTTGTCATGCTTCTTTTCAAGTTCCCGGCCATAGGCGACCGTTTTTTTGACCACATCCCAGTTCATGAGCGGTTCGCCGCCGAAAAGGTCCACCTCCAGGTTGTGGCGCTTTCCGGAATGCGCGATGAGAAAATCAAGCGCTGCGTAGGCAACCTTCTCCGGCATCAGCATGCGCGCGCCGTGAAACTCGCCCGTGTCTGCAAAGCAATATTTGCAGCGCAGATTGCAATCGTGCGCCATATGCATGCACATGGCCTTTATGACCTGACCGCCCGTGCCTTCCGGCGGGACGAGCTCCTCCGCTTCAAACGCGCCTGCATCATGCAGGGAATTGAGTTCCGCGACGATCTCGCCGACCTCTTCCTTCGGATAAGGTAGGCTTTCAAGCGGCCGGCCCTCCTCAAGAGCGCGCACCACTTCGTATGCCTGCTCGTCCATGCTGTGCACAGCACCGCTTTCTACATCCAGCGCCAAATAATAATTCTGAAAACGAAATGCGTGAATCAAGTTATCCTCCTAAACAACACAAAGAGGCCGTCCGAACTGCGGAGGCATTGGGCAGGCTTCTGCCCCTGGCCGTTCCGTTTCCGGGCAACCTCACGTGTTTATGGCCCAACAAAGGCGAAAACGCCTTATTTGCTCTCCTTCCGGCACTTCTGATTTGCGACCGTGCAGGAGGTCTTGCAGGCGGACTGGCAGGATGCCTGGCACTCGCCGCAGCCGGTATGTGCGGAAGCATTGATGCAGGGCTGCTGGATGGTCTTGATGTGTTTCATTGGGATATCCTCCATACTGTTCAAAGTAGTTTTCACTCCCGTTATTATACACAAATCGCGTGCAGGCGGCAACCCCATTATTTCCCGAACACCTGCGCGGCCATCGCTGCGAGTGCCCCCGCAAGCAGGCCAACGCCGAAATCTGAAAGCAGCGCCACGGATACGACGAACGTATCCGCCAGAATGGAAAACACCATGAATGCAAGGGCGGCATAAAACAACCCGGCGATGCCGCCGTATAACCAGCGCCGCTTAGTGCAGCGCCGTACAGCAAGAAGCGATGCTGCCGCCGCTGAAATCACCTTGATCACCGCATTTGCGATGGGCATGCTCTCCGTAGGCAGGATTTCCTTCCAAAGCGCAAGCGCATACAGCACGATCAGCGCAATGCTGATAACGGAGGCAAGCAGCCCGCCCTTAAGAATTTCAATAAACATATTCGGGGCACGTTCGCCCGCTTTCACGCTTCGCATAAGCACACCTCTCTTTTGGTTTATGCATATGCGTCCGTGTTGTGAATATGCAATTAAATATGCTCCGGATTGTTTGGTAATGCACGCACCCGCTTAAATACCGTTTCAAAAAGCTCTACCCCTAAATGAAACCCGCATTCCGCAGCAGCATCTATTGCTGCACGCCGGTAGCTTTCTTCCGCCATTAAAAACTGTTCTGCGATTGCGCTTTGCTCTTCGCTCAAGCTTTCCAACAGCTTTTTTCGTGCCTTTTCAGCTGCTGCACGCTTCATTTTGTACATCGAATTGTTTTCTAAAGCTGACTCACTAATTACGTGCATCTCATCACCCCTCCTTAATCATGGTCCATTTCGTGCCATTTCGTCAACCCTAAACGCATTAACGCGATAATATTGGCAAGGTAGGTGATTCTATGCGGTATGAGCGGCTGCATGAAATGCGAGAAGACCGCGATTTTACGCAACAGCAGGTTGCCGACTATCTCAAGGTATCCCGCAGCGCATACAAAAACTATGAGCTCGGGATTCGCTCCATTCCTGTGGAAATACTGATAGAGCTTGCGTTGTTTTACCAAACCTCCGTCGATTATTTAATTGGATTGACCAATCGTCCATCCCCATACCCCTACAGCGGGAAATTTACAACATCAAAAAATAAACCGGGTTGATCTTTGCAGCCCGGTTTTATTTTGCTCTGTTTCAAAAGCGGCGCAGAGAATCCGCGCCGCTTCGGTTTACATTTAAAAGCCGGTTTCTCAGCCCTTGATGGTGCCGTCGTCCATGGTGTTTTCAACAGCCACATCCTCCACATTGGCAATTGCGCCGCGCGCGAACACAAGCTGCACCCGATCCGGGCCTACGGAGATGGTGATCACATCATCCTTGACGTTGGTCACAGTGCCGTAAATACCGCCGATGGTGCGCACGCGATCCCCCGTCTTGATGGCAGCAAGCATTTGTTTGATCTTCTTATCCCGCTTGCGCTGGGGGATGATCATAACCAGCATCAACACGACCATCATGATGATGATCAGGCCGCCGCCGTTGAAAAAGTTGGCGATTGACGTCATGAAATCCGAGTTCATTCCAATGAATACCGTCCTTATTTAATGATTCAAATACAAAGTGCGACAACGTGCACCGTGCTTTTTTCTATGATAATACGCCGCGGGCGCGCTCGTCAAGCACATTTCCCCTCCGCCGCCAGAATGTCACATTGTTTCAACAAAATTCCAGCGTGCAGTTTGGCTTTTTTGCACCGGAGAGCAATTCCTCCATGCTTTCCGCGCCGCTTCCTGCAAGAAGCGCCTCCCTGTTGAGCGGGCAAAGCATACTGAACATCATCCGTTCGCCCTTGGGCAGTCCTTCCGGGAGCGCGCCGTACGGAAGGCGGAACCGCACCGCTCCAAAGCGTGCGGCAAGCGCACAAACAAGCGGCATTGCATTCCGTCCGGCAAGTTCCGTAAGCTCTGCGCCGCCTTCTTCCGCAAGGCAAAGTGCATATGCACCGCCTGCGGCAAACGCTTCCCCGCCAAGCACCGCGGTCTCTTTGCGCATCAGTTCCATATCGCGCACTGTGCGCACCATCATGCCGTTATACCCCGCTGCAAGCGCATCGTAGCAGGCAAGCATCTCCTCTGCCGAAGGCGTATGCAGCGCGGGTTCCGGCGCGGCAAGCTCCCCCGCTTCAACCCGAAACCGCTCATGCCATGCAAAAGGCCGGTAGCCGAACTGCGCGTAAAAATCTACATCCGGTTTTAGCAAGGCCGCGCACACGCCCTCCTGTGCAAGGCGCGCATGCGCCGTGCGGATCAATGCAGCGGCGATGCCTTTGTGCCGCTGTTCCGGCAGGGTTGCCACGCCTGCAATCATCGCGCAGCGTTTCACCTGTGTGCCGAAGCAGAGCGGATAGGGCAAGGCGTGCAGAGCGCCCGCCATGCGCCCATCCTCCAAAAAAGCGGCAAGCACATACGCAGGCTTCGTGCGGCATGCAAAATAATAATCGGAATATCCTGCCGCATCCTCCGGGAAGCAGGCATCCCAGACCGCCTGCGCCGCCGCGTATTCCTCCGGCGTAATGGGCCGCACGGTGAAGCTCATGCAAGCCTCCCATGGAACTTGTCAATCATGAATGCAGGGTTGTAGGAAAGCTTCGCGCGGCGCAGCCCTTCAAGGCCCATGTCCTCCTCGCGGTTGATGTATTTCACCTTCGTCCACGCATGCTCCACAAACTGCTGGTTAATGATCGTATAAAGTCCGGGAATTCCGCTGTCCGCTTTTTCGATGTGGATGACCGCAATCTCCCCGTCGATCTGCTCGCCAAGCGTAAACGCGGCAAGCTTACCCTGAATGCGGATCCCGCCGCCCTTGACGCCAAGCGTATCCATATGCGTCAGGATCCGCCGGATTGCCTCCTTTTCGCTTAGCACACCGGGCTCTGAGGCATCCTTTCCGGAGAGCCACTCGCAGTAAACGCCCATGCATTCGCATAGCATGTCCGGCGTAATTTCCACATACTCGGCCACGTCCCCATATTGCGCGCGGAATTGATTAATGTGGTTGCGTTTGCCATGCAGCTTTTTCCCGGAAAGCGTCAAAAGGCTTTCCATGGAATACACATAATCCGAATTGTCCCTGTCCTCCTCCAGAACAAACCCGGGACAACGCTCAAACGCCGCCTTGATCGGGCCGCAGATTGCACGGAAGGAGGGTTCCGCCCCAATTTTCCGGAAATATGCGACGGCATCCGCAAGCGCCGCAGCATAATCGCCCTCCGGATTTTCCGTAAGCGGGGCGAACATGAACGGGCTGTTCTCCCAGGATGCCGCAATAAACAATGCGCCGTTATGTTCGGCAACGCGGATTCCTTCCCCCTGCCCCCACATAAAAAGGTTTGTAAACGTATATTCCGAGCATTGTAGGCGCCATGGCTTGGTGTAGCGTTCCACAAGCGCCTTCATTTGAATGTCAATCGGTTGAAACTCCATAAATACCCCTTTTTTGATTTGCGCGGCTCCCCGCGAATTCCATGGTTATTTTACCCAATCCTGCCATGGAATGCAACTTGGGTCAGTCCCCGTAAGTGATTGTGCATACCGCGCGCGCCGTTATGCATTTTTCCGCGCCTTCATCGTTCATTTTTTCACTCGTTGTGGCTTTGACGCTAATGCGGGAAGCCTCCATGCCAAGCGCCTGCGCCAAAGCTTCCCGCATAGCGGGGATGTACGGCGCAAGCTTCGGCCGCTCTGCGATGACCGTGGCATCCACATTGCCGGGCAAAAAGCCATGCGCCCGCAGCAACGCCGCCGTTTCCCGCAAAAGCGCAAGCGACGAGATGCCCCGGTAGCGCGCATCCGTATCCGGGAAATGCATGCCGATGTCGCCGAGCGCTGCCGCGCCAAGCAGCGCATCGGTCACCGCATGGGTCAGCGCATCCGCATCCGAATGGCCGAGCAGCCCCGTTTCATGCGGGATTTCCACCCCGCCGAGCACAAGTTTTCGCCCCGGCACAAGCGCATGGGTGTCCTCGCCAAAGCCCACGCGCGGCAGGGATGCGCCGTACGCCGCCCGGAAGAACGGCAAGTCCTGCCGATAGGTCAGTTTCTGGTTCATAATGCTTCCTTCCGTAAAATGCAGCGCATAGCCTGCCGCTGCGTACACCGCACAATCGTCCGTTGCCTGAAGGCCGCCGGCCTCTGCCGCCTCATACGCGGCAAGGATGCGCGCAAAGTCAAACGCCTGCGGCGTCTGCATCAGGAAAAGCGTCTCCCGTGGAAGCAGGGTGCCCTTTGCATCGCGCACGGTATCGCGCATGGGGATGGCCGCAACGCCGCACCCGTGCTCTCGCGCGCCGCACACGGCGGCATCGATCACAGCAGGCGGCACAAGGCAGCGCGCCGCGTCGTGAATGGCCGCAATGCCCGCCTCCACCCCATGCTTTTGAAGCGCCCGAAGCGCATTGAGCACCGATGCGCCGCGCGCTGCACCGCCTGTGCAGACGATTACGCGCGCGTCCTTTTCCGCCAGGGAAAGCGCTTGCGCACGTGTGTTCTCCGAAACGGCAACCACAATCCGCTCCGGCGGGCATTGGCTTTCAAGAAATGCTTCATAGCAAAGCTGCAGCGGCGTTTTGCCGCCAAAGGCAAGCGCGAGTTTGTTTTCGCCCATGCGCGCCCCCGCGCCTGCCGCGAGCAGCACGGCGTACACAGTGTCCTGCCCGCGCATATCACTCCTCCGGCAGGACTTCATACATCGAGGAAGCATCCGCCTTTGCTGCATGCTCCTGCACGGAAAGAATCCTCACGCGCAGATGCCTGCCGCCCATAAGGAGCGTCAGCACATCCCCTTCCTTCACCTCGCTTGAAGCCTTCGCGACTTTTCCATTGATCTGCACCCGCCCAAGCCCTGCGGCTTCATTGGCAACAGTGCGCCGCTTTATGATGCGGGAAACCTTTAAATATTTGTCCAAACGCATACGTTTTTCCTCCGTCCTTCGGTTCGATCTCCAGTATAAAGAAAAACGGCGGCAGTTTCAACCGCCGCCGCATTTTCTTTCACAATCAGGAATCGAGCAGAACCTTGTACACATCCTCGTGCAGCGTCACGGTTCCGTCGTTCATCCATTCGTCCACAAGCGCCGTCCATTCCTCGCTGCGAACATCTTCAAGCAGATAGGCGCGGATTCCCTCTTCGATGCTTGCAAGTTCAACGGTGCCGGCGGGTTCGTCTGCAAGGTAAAAGATGATGTGGTAGCCGTCCTCATCCGCAAAGGCCTCTGAATACTGACCGATGGAAAGCTTTCCGAACTGCTCCTTCACGATGTCAGACCAATCGTTGTCACACGCATATTCCTTGGCGATCAGGATGCCCTTTTCCGCAAAAGCGGGATAATCGCTGTAATCATCCGGGCTGCTCTTTTCCTTCACAAGCGTTGCAAAGTCAGCGCCGTTCTGGAGCTCGCCGTAAATGCCGTTCGCCTTCTCGCGCGCGGCGGAAACATAGGCCTCATACAGTTCCTCGTTTGCCGCCTGAAGTTCCTTGTATTGCGCCACAAGCTCCTGCATCTTTGCAGCATCCGCGTTTGAGGCATCCAAAGCCGCCGCAAAGGCCAAAGCGCCGTATTCTTCCTTGATGAGCTCCATATCGGCCTCATTCGCCTCGTAGTCCTCGGGAAGCTCCCCTTCATATGCACAGAAAATATGCAGGATGCGGGAATAGCCGCCCGGCGCAAAAGCCACAGGCGCGTCGCCGGTCATTTCGTAGGATTCCTCATCGTACTTATACGCCTCCGGGGATTCCGCATAATACGTCATCTGTTCTTCCACCAGAGAATCATATTCGGCCTGAATCTGCTCGTCCGTAAGGGCTACGTCCTTAAGCTGATCGTTCTGCAGCAGTTCCTGCATGTAAGCGTCAGTCACGTTCTTGCTCAGGAATTCCGTGTAATCTTCATAGGTTGCATTGTCGTTGTTCAGGTTGTAGGCCGCCTCTTCCAGGATGAGCTCCATCGTGCGTGCATCCACATCAATGGTGGCGTCGCTTTCCGCTTCGGATTCGGCCTGTGAGCGGTAATATGCATCCAGCTCGCTGAGCTCGGTTTCAATGCGCTCATCCAGTTCCGCCTGCTGCAGCTCGTCAAACTTATCATAGCCCATTTCTTTCGCCTTTGCCGCGATAAGCTTTGCCTCTACAAGGCTGTTGACAACATCATCAAGCAGCATCGCAAGCGTTTCCGGATCGCTGCTCAGATTGTAGCCATAGGCTGAAAAATATTCCACATAGGAATCGAACGTTTCCTTCACATCGCCCAATGTGATCGTTTCGTCTCCAATCTCTGCAACAGCGGCCGCCAGGTCCAGGTCGGAATCGCCGCCATCCGTCATGGCCGGCACCGGGGATGTTTCCGGCTTATCCGTTTGGGTATCGCCCCCGGTCAGGGCGCAGCCTGCGGCCAGAGAGAGCAGCATCAGCGCCGCCAGGAACAGGGCAAGGTATTTCTTCATCAAACTTCTCCTCACATTTTTTGAGATCATGGCAACGCCCGCAGTACGCGGGCCAAAACGCCATGTTTATTATATCATCAATTTGCCTCAATACAATCGGCAAGGGTGTAAACAAACTGTGGCAGCATGCCACAAAGTTTTTCGGCATCCGCGCGCGGCATGCGGACCGAAATCGCCGGAACTTCGCCGTTTAGGAACTGCGCGCCCGGGATCTCGCCGATGGCCTTCAAAAGTTTCTGCCCGTTCATGGGTGCGTCCTTATCAAACGTAAAGCGCACTTCGCCATCCCGCACGGAAAGCTGGGCAATGTGTGCGTGGGACGCTTCCGCTTTGATGAGCGCGATGTCGAGCAGGTTCTTCGTTTCCGGCGGGATCTCGCCGTAGCGGTCGATCAGCTCATCCTGCACATCGTAAAGATCCTCCCGCGAGGCGATGAGCGCGATGCGCTTGTACATCGAAAGCCGCTCCGTTTCCCGCGGGATATACGGATGCGGGATTGCCGCCGAAAGCGGCACATCCATTACCGTTTCTATGGCGCGCGGCTCGGCTTCCCCGCGCGCCTCCTTCACCGCGCTGTTGACAATCTTGCAATACAGGTCATACCCGACGGCTGCCATGTGCCCATGCTGTTCAGGCCCGAGCAAATTGCCCGCGCCGCGGATCTCCAAATCCCGCATGGCAATCTTGAACCCGGCTCCAAACTGCGTGAACTCCCGGATGGCCGAAAGGCGCTTCTCCGCGACCTCTGTAAGCACCTTATCCCGCATGAAGGTCAGGTATGCGTAACCCAACCTGGCTCCGCGCCCCACGCGGCCGCGAAGCTGATAGAGCTGGGAAAGCCCCATCCTGTCCGCCTCATAGACCAGAATGGTATTCACGTTTGGGATATCCAGCCCGCTTTCGATGATCGTGCTGCACAGGAGCACGTCGTAGCGCTGTTCCATGAAATCGAGCATCGTCTGTTCCAGCTGCTGTTCGGGCATCTGCCCGTGGGCATACCCGATGCGCGCTTCCGGCACAAGCGCGCGCAGCTGCTCTGCAAAGCGTTCCATGTTGCGCACACGGTTGTAAACGAAATATACCTGCCCGCCGCGGCCGATCTCCTTCAGGATCGCTTCCCGTGCCATGCCGTCGCTGTATTCCATCACATAGGTCTGCACCGGGTAGCGTTGTTCGGGCGGCGTTTCGATGACGGACATGTCCCGGATCCCCGTCATCGACATATGCAGCGTGCGGGGGATGGGCGTAGCGGACAGGGTCAGCACATCCACGCTTTGCTTGATGTTTTTGATCTGCTCTTTATGCCCCACGCCGAAGCGCTGTTCCTCGTCGATGATGAGCAACCCAAGGTCCTTGAAGCGCACGCTTTTGCCAAGCAGCTTGTGCGTGCCGATCACCACATCAATGCTGCCCTTTGCAAGCCCCTCAAGGATGGTTTTTTCGTCTTTGCCGGCCTTAAAGCGCGAAAGCAGCGCTACGTTCACCGGGAATCCCGCAAAGCGCGCGGCGAGCGTGTTGTAATGCTGCTGCGCCAGGATGGTGGTCGGCACGAGGAACGCCACCTGCTTGCTGTCCATCACAGCCTTAAAGGCCGCGCGCAAAGCGACCTCTGTTTTGCCGTAGCCCACGTCGCCGCAGAGCAGGCGGTCCATCACGCGGGAGGACTCCATGTCCTTTTTGATCTCCGCGATGCAGGTGAGCTGATCCGGCGTTTCTTCATATGGGAAGCTTTCCTCCAGCCGCGTCTGCCACGCGGTATCCGGTGAAAACGCAAAGCCCTTGCGGTTCATGCGTTCGCCATACAGCCGTACAAGGTCAAACGCCAGCTTTTTCACGCTTTCCCGCGTGCGGGAAACGGTGCGCTGCCAGTCCCCGGAACCGAGTTTGGAAAGGCGGACGCTTTCCTCTTCCCCGCCGATGTATTTCTGTACCCGATCCAACTGATCCGTCGGGATATAAAGTTTTTCTCCTCCCGCATAGGCAAGGTGCAGGTAATCCCGGGTTACGCCGCCCACGGTAAGCGTAATCACCCCGACAAAACGTCCTACGCCGTGCAGTTCATGCACCACAAGGTCGCCCACGGAAAGCTCCGAAAAGGCAAGCTGCGGACGCTTTTTATGTGCGGCGGCCGCCTTTTTCTGCACCGCGCCGTAAAGCTCCGCCTCGCTTACGGCCACAAGCTTGATCTCCGGGTATTCAAAGCCCTTTTCAATGGATTCGCCCGTAATGATGACCTCGCCCGGCACAAGCGGCCGTGTGAGCGCATCCGTTACGGCGGCATGCACATCCATATCGGGCAGCTGGTCCTGCAGGCGCACCGAATGGCTTCCCGCATAGATGACTGCTGTCGTTCCCGCTTTTCGCCAGGACGCAACGTCTGAAGCAAGGATGTCCTGCGCTGCGAGGTATTTTGTCGCAGGGCGCGTTTCAAAGCGGAACAGGCATTTGGGGGCGATCAGGCCGTATGTGCGCGTAAGCGCGAACAGCGTCGCGGTGCGCGGCGTATCGAGCTGTGCAAGGAGGACGGAAGGCCGCCCAAGCAGTTCTGCCTGCTCCGGCTCTGCGTTTCCGTCCGCAAGCAGCGCGGACACGGTGTCAAGGTGCTCCATGTGCGCCACCTTCGCGCTTTCCTCCACGCGCTGCGGCTCATCGATGAGGAGAATGGCATCCTCCGAAAGATAATCCTGCAAATACGCATCGTCATAGAACAGCGGCATGAAAAGTTCCGCCCCCGCAGGCGTTCCACCCGCAGAAAGCACGGCAAGTTCTTCCGAAAGGCGCGGCTTCTTTTTGAATGCGCGCAAAGCCCGCGCACGCGCCGCTTCGGTCAGGGGCATCTCGCCTGCGGGGGGAACGGTGACCGCCTCAACGTTTTCAATGGAGCGCTGCGAAAGCGCGTCGTAGGTGCGCATGGTGTCGATTTCGTCATCAAAAAACTCGATGCGCACCGGGTTTTCCGCGGTGATTGGGAACACATCAAGATACCCGCCGCGCAGGCAAACCTGCCCCTTCGCCTCACAAACCTCCACGCGCTCATAGCCCGCATCGACCAGTCGTTTGAGCAGCGTCTGCGGCTTGACCGCCTCTCCTGCACGGATCTCTGTCGTCATCGTGCGAAGCGCTCCCGGCGGGGTAAGGCGCTGCAGCAGCGCGGCTGCGGAAACGGTGACGAGCATGTTTTCCCCGCGAAGCAGCCCGGAAAGCGCCTTTACGCGGCGCGCCGCAAGCCCGGCCGACGCCGTGAAGCCGCGCCCGGCAAGCGGCATGTCGCGCGCGGGCAAATGGATTGCGGCAGGCGCATAAACCGTCGCCTCTTCCCGGATGCGCATGGCGGAAGCTTCGTTTGCCGTAACCACGAGCACGGTTTTTCCCGTATCGCAAAACAGCGCTGCCGCCATATGCGCGCGGTGCGCTTCGCCAAGGCCGAATACGGCTGCGGCACCTTCATTTTTCATCAGCGCTTCCCGCAGCCGCCGGTATTCCGGGTGCCTGCCGAGAAACTCAATGAGCGGATGCTTATTCATTCGCTTCCCCTTGTCCGGCTTTGTTGGCCGGCATGAGCACGAGCGGTTCTTCCGCCGGTTCTGCCTTTGGTTTTTCCTTCTTTGGGCGTTTGTTGAAGCGTGCCTGCGCTTCCCTGAGTTCACCGTGCACAATCAGTTCCACTGCGTCCGCAGCGCTGTTCATCGCGGCAAGCAGAAGCTCTTTTTCCTCTGCATCCGGCGCGCCGAGCACGTGGGATACCAGGTTCCGCTGCCCATCCGGGTGTCCAATCCCCACGCGCACGCGCGGAAAATCGTCAAACCCCAATTGGTAAATGATGCTGCGCATGCCGTTGTGCGTGCCGGAAGACCCGCCTTCGCGGATGCGCAGTGTGCCGACGGGGATATCGATGTCGTCATAAATGACGATCAGTTCGGAATTCTCACATTTATACCAGTTCACAAGGTCGCGTGCCGCCCAGCCGGAATTGTTCATAAAGGTATCCGGCTTCGCGAGCACCACCCGCTCGGCACCGATGCGCCCTTCCCCAAACACGCTGCGGAAGTTGGAACGGCAAACGTCGATATTATGGCGGTCCGCCAGAATATCCAGCGTCATAAAGCCAACGTTGTGCCGCGTGCTCTGATATTCACGCCCGGGGTTTCCCAGGCCCAACACGATAAACATGGTTCCTCCTTGTTGCTTTCCCTGCACGCAATGATGCCCTCATGCCGTTCCGGCATGGGGGTCGAACGCTCCACATTAGGGCTTGATTATTTTTCCGATCCGGCCCTGCGGCATGCCGGGCGCTGCACGCCCTGCGGAAAGCCGTATGTGCCTTTCTCTCAGGATTCATTATAAAGCTTTCCCGGCTGCCGCGCAAGCAGGGGATGACAAACCCGTCCGCTTACGGTATACTTTATTTTGTGTTATTATGGTGAATTTTGCGGAAAGTGGCGAACGGATATGGATTTGTTTGGAGTTCTGACCTTATTTGGCGGGATTGCACTGTTCCTTTATGGCATGCGCGTTATGGGGGAAGGAATCGAGAAGCGCGCCGGGAAGCAGATGCGCATCATTTTGGAAAAGTTGACTGCAAACCCGCTCAAGAGCATTCTCCTCGGTGCGGCAGTGACGGCCATCATTCAAAGCTCGGCCGCAACGACGGTCATGGTCGTGGGCTTCGTCAATTCCGGCATTATGAAGCTGTCCCAGGCTACGGGCGTCATCATGGGCGCAAACCTCGGAACGACCATCACCGCCTGGATCTTAAGCCTTTCCGGCATCGAAGGCGAAAGCGTATTCGTTCAGCTTTTGAAGCCTTCCTCCTTCTCTCCGGTCCTTGCAATGGTTGGCGTTTCCTTCCTGCTGTTTTCCAAAAGCAACAAACGCAGGGATGTCGGCACGATTCTGCTTGGTTTTTCCATCCTCATGTTCGGCATGCAGACGATGAGCGGCGCTGTGGCGCCGCTTGCGGACATTCCGGAGTTTACGCGGATCCTGACGCTGTTTGAAAGCCCCATCCTCGGCGTGCTTACGGGCGCGGTTATCACTGCAATCATCCAAAGCTCCTCTGCCTCCGTTGGCATTCTGCAGGCGCTTTCGGCAACGGGAAGCGTTACGTTTTCTTCTGCGATTCCCATTATTCTCGGCATGAACATCGGCGCTTGCATCATCACGCTGCTCTCCTCCGTCGGCACCAGCCGCGAAGCGCGGCGCACAGCGCTCGTGCATCTGTATTTCAGCCTGATCGGAAAAGTGTTAGTGACCGCGCTGTTCATGCTCGCCAATGCGGCATTCCGTTTTTCCTTCATGGAAACATCCGTCAATCCCGTTAGCATCGCCGTTATCCATTCAGCGCTCAACCTCATCAGCATCATTGTAATGCTGCCATTTATGCGCCAGCTCGAACGCCTCGCCTGCTTCACCGTCAAAGGCAATACGGCTGCTGACGAGCAGGCCGTACTGCTGGATGAACGGTTCATGGCCACCCCCGGCCTTGCGGTTGACCGCAGTCGCGCATTGACCAAGGACATGTCCGATTGCTGCATTTCCATGTTCCGCGACGCGCTTTCGCTCATTCGGTATTATGACGCAAAAACCGCGCAAAGCATTGCCGAAGCGGAAGAAAAGATCGACATTTACGAGGATCGCATCGGCACCTATCTCGTTGAACTTTCCGCAAAGAGCCTCACGCAAACCGATAACCGCGAAACGCAGAAGCTGCTGCACGCAATCGGGGATTTTGAGCGCATCGCAGACCATGCTTTGAACATTTCGGAATCCTGCGGCGAAATGCATGAAAAAGGGCTCTCTTTTTCAGCCTCCGCCCTCGATCAGCTTGATGTGATCATCGCCGCCGTCACAGAAGTGCTGGATCTTTCCACGCGCGCCTTCTTCAACGACGACGTTGCGCTCGCTGCGCGCGTTGAACCGTTGGAGGATGTTGTGGATGATCTGCGCGCGGAACTGAAAACACAGCATATCGAGCGCCTGCAGCGCGGCGGCTGCACGATTGAGCTCGGCTTTATTTTCACCGATCTGCTTACAAATTTCGAGCGCATTTCCGACCATTGCAGCAACATCGCCGCTTATGTGATTCAAACCGCAATGCATACCATGGCCATGCACGAATATATGCATGTGCTCAAGGATATGGACAGCGGTAGGTATGAAGGAATGCGTAAGGAATATTTGGAAAAATACAGACTGAATTGAATAAACGGAAACAGGATTTGCAGGAAGCGCCCCGTTTGGGGCGCTTTTGCGTGTCGAAAAAGTGGCTAATAGCCACTTTTTCGAGTTTTCACAGCGTTTGCCTCTCGCCTCGCTCCCGGGCGGCAAACGCTGCAACGTGCGAAACCCCAAGGGGTTTCATCCGTTTCGGCGCACATGTCGCCGAAGCCGGATGTAAGTCAAGGGCTGCGGCCCTTGACAATCCCGGTTTTTTTGACAGCCTGCGGCCGCCCCTCCCGGGGCGCTTTTTGCACCGCAAAAAGCCCGATGCTCACCCTTCCCGCACAACGGCGCTGCCGCCGACGCGGATGGAAACCGCGCCGTTTTCGCCTTGTGTGAGGCGGGAATAAACTTTTGAAGGCTTCCCCATGGCCTCCCCCTGCACGAACAGATTGGTTTTGCCTAGGAACACCAGTCCGCGGCGGTATAGATAATAGGTCAGCGCGCCGTTGGAGGTGCCCGTTGCAGACTCTTCGTCGATGCCGTAAAGCGGAGCAAAGTTGCGGCAATGCACCGCATCCTCCGCGCAGGCAAACGCATGCACCCCAGTGACCGAAAGCCGCTTTGAAAGCAGAGAGATTGCCTCCATGTCCGGTTTGAGAGCAGCAAGCAGCGCCGGGCAGGCAAGCGGCATCATGATGTCCGGCAGCCCGGTATCCACAATGGCGGGCCGGAGCGCGCCGAATGCATCCGCAGGCAGGCCGTACATCGCAAGCAGAGCCGCTTCGTCCGCTTCGGAAAGAGCGCCAAGTTCGCGGGGCGAAGCCATGTCAAGCCAAACGAGGCCGTCCGCGACATCTACGCGGATGTCGCCTGCGCCGGTTTCCGCAATATAGGTGCGTCCGCCTTCGATCAGCCCTTTCTGAAGCAACAGCGAGAACGAGCCGACCGTCGCATGCCCGCAAAGCGCGACCTCTTCCACCGGTGTAAAATAGCGCACCACAAAGCGCTCCGGCCCGATGCGGCGCAAAAAGGCGGTCTCCGAATAGCCCATCTGCGCGGCTACACGGCGCATTTCCTCCTCATCCGGCAGCGCGCCTTCAAAAAGCGCAACGCCGGCAGGGTTGCCGCCAAGCGGCACATCCGTAAACGCATCAACGGTGTATAGTTTCATGGGTTCCTCCTTAGCCAAATGAACTGTTTCACCGATATAAGTTTATCATAAAAGCAGCGCTATTGACAGTGAAATGCGATTCCGTTATTATTGAAATTGAATTTGATTGCGCTAACCCGGTCCGAAGCCCGGGCTACCCAGCCATTTGGAAAGAGGCGGAAAACCGAATATGGAACAAAAAAAGAGAAGGACTCTGTGCGATCTAAAAATCGGTGAAAGCGGGCATGTATACGCCGTAAATGCGACGGATCAACGGATGCGGCGGCACATCGTGGACATGGGGATCACGCCCGGTACGGAAATTCGCATCGTAAAAGCTGCGCCGATGGGGGATCCGATTGAGATCGCTCTGCGCGGATACTCCATGTCTCTGCGCAAAGCGGATGCGGCCACCATCCTTCTGATGGAAGAAGCGGAGCACGAAACATTTCATAAAAGCGTGGAAAGGGCGCGTGCGGAACATGAGGCGCACGCGCATGCACTGCTTGCGGAAAAGCAGCATCCAAGCAATACGGACAAAGAAGGCCATGCCCGTGCGGCAATGCTTACAGGCTTCATGTTAGAGCACGGCACCTGCTGTGATCTGAAGAACGGTGCGCTCTGTTCCCGGGAAGTATTTGACGATGGCGAGCCGGTTCGCCTTGCGCTTGCAGGCAACCCGAACTGCGGAAAAACGACGCTCTTTAATGCGATGACCGGCGGAAAGGAATATGTCGGAAACTGGCCAGGCGTAACGGTTGAAAAAAAAGAAGGCAAAATCAAGTCCGTTGCAGGCACGGACGGTGAAGCGCTCTGCACGCATGGGCACGAGATGACGCTTGTAGACCTGCCCGGCATCTATTCGCTTTCCCCTTACTCAATGGAAGAGGTCGTGGCTCGGGATTATATCATCAATGAAAGGCCGGATGCCATCATCAACATTGTGGACGGCACAAACCTGGAGCGCAATTTATACCTGACCGTACAGCTTCTCGAGTTGGAGCGGCCGATGATCATCGCCCTGAACATGATGGATGAAGTGGCAAAAAACGGGGATACAATCGATTGCAAGCGCCTTGCTCTTGAGCTTGGCATCCCGGTGGTGCCAATCAGCGCGCGCACGGGGCAAGGGATAGACGAACTGATCAAAAGCGCGCAAAAGCTCATCTATGCAGCGCATACGCAGCTTCACGAGGGCTTCCATATCGAGCCGGACGACGTATACGACGATTATACCCACATGCAGCACCACCGCATCGGCGAGCTGGTTGAGCCCTATGCCAAAGCGGCGGGGCTTCCCCTTCACTGGACCGAAATCAAGCTCCTTGAAGGGGATGACCGCGTGCGCGATGCGTTAAACCTGCCGGAGGACACGGCGGCGCAGGTCGATGCAATCGTGCGGGATTATGCGGCCGCAAACCCGGTGGGCGACAACGAAAGCACCGTAGCAGACAGCCGGTACCGCTACATTGAACGCGTAACGGCCGCAGCGCTTACGCGCGGCAAAAAGGATGCGGCACTTGAGCGCAGCGCGAAGATCGATGCGCTGCTGACCCATAAGGTATGGGCGATCCCCGTGTTTCTTCTCATTATGGCCGCAATTTTCGCACTGACGTTTTCAACGCTTGGTGCATTCCTTTCCGACGGCATCGGCATGCTGATCGACGATGGCCTTGCCCCGCTTGTGCGCGCAGCGCTCGCACCCGCGCCCGCGTGGTTCACAAGCCTTGTGTGCGATGGAATCATCAAGGGCGTGGGCGGCGTGCTTACGTTTTTGCCGCAGATCGCTCTGCTGTTCCTCTGCCTTTCCATTTTGGAGGACAGCGGCTACATGAGCCGCATCGCGTTCATTATGGATAAGCCCATGCGCCGCTTCGGCCTTTCCGGGAAAAGCTTCATCCCGCTGTTGATGGGCTTTGGCTGCACCGTTCCGGCCACGATGGGCGCGCGCACCATGGATAACGACCGCGACCGTCGCATAACCGTGCTCCTGCTGCCGTTCATGAGCTGTTCCGCAAAGCTGCCGGTTTACGGCCTGCTTGCGGGTGCGTTCTTCCCGCGATATCGTGGAATCGTGATTTTCAGCCTGTACATCCTCGGCGTCGCGCTCGGCATCCTTTCCGGCCTTCTGTTTAAAAGGACTATGTTCACCGGCGAGGAAGCTCCTTTTGTGATTGAACTTCCACCCTACCGCATGCCGAGCGCAAAAAACGTGCTTACGCATGTTTGGGAGCGCGTTTCGCACTTTCTGGAAAAGGCGGGGACGATTATTTTCGCCATGAGTGTGCTGCTCTGGTTCCTTGAAAGCTTCAATTTCTCGTTCCAGATGGTGGAAAACGCGGGCGCCAGCATCATCGGCCGCATCGGCTCACTGATTGCCCCGGTGTTTACGCCGCTTGGCTTCGGCACCTGGCAGGCGGCCGTCGCGCTTATCACAGGCATCGTGGCCAAGGAAGCGGTGGTCAGTTCCCTTGCGATGTTCTATGGTTTCTCTGTGAGCGCGGAAAGCGCTGTTGTGGGCAGCGCGCTTGCAGGCACGTTTACACCGCTTGCCACATACAGCTTCCTCGTGTTCGTGCTGCTGTACACGCCCTGCATGGCCGCCGTTGCCACCATGCGGCGCGAGCTCGCCAGCCGCAAGTTGACGGCGTTCGCCGTGGTTTACCAGATCGGCATTGCGTACATCGCGGCGCTTCTGACGTATTTTATCGGCAGCTTTTTCGCAGGCTAAGGCTATGGAATTCATTTGGTATCTTCTTGCGGGCGCAGCGCTCGTTTACAGCATTTTCTGCCTGATCCGGCATCTGTGGCGCAGGCGCCTAGGCTGCTCCTGTGCTTCCGGTGCATGCAAAGGTTGCAGCCGCGCCGCAGAGTGTTCACAAAAAAATCCAAATGGAAGCAGGAATTTGTGCTATACTAAACGAAAGAAATAAGCAGCACAGGACATTGGATCCGGTGCGTGAAAGGGGTAAGAAGGATGCGTATCACAATCACCGGCAAGAACATCGAAGTTTCTGATTACCTGAACGATCTCGTCATCAAAAAGGTAAGCAAGCTGGACAAGTATTTCCCCGAGGATACCGAGGCACATGTCACGTTGGCGGTGGAACGCAACCGCCATATCGTAGAAGTCACCATCCCCTATACCGGCGGCATCATCCGCGGTGAAGAGACTTCCGGCGACATGTATGCTTCCATCGATAACGTTCTCGCCAAGTTGGAAAAGCAGATTATGCGGCACCGCACCAAGCTGGAAAAGAGCCTGCGAGCGGGCGCGTTCAAAGCGCCGGAACCCGTGTTTGCGGATTCGTTCAGCGCGGATGAGGACGAAATGGAAGAAGCGCCGCGCGTAGTAAAGGTTAAGCGCTTCGACATCAAGCCCATGACCGTGGAAGAGGCTATGCTTCAGCTTGAATTGCTCGGCCACTCGTTCTATATGTTCACCAACGGCGATTCCGGCCAGATCAACGTCATCTATAAGCGCAAGGATGGTAATTTTGGCCTCATCGAGCCCGAATAAACCCGGGGCTCATTCATAAAAGAAACACAAAGCATTGGGCCGCTCCTTTTCGGAGCGGCCTTTTTGCGCTTGCATGGCTTGCAACGCAGAAAGAAGGATGGTATAATCAAGGATATAAGTATAACTAGTATGACTAAACATACTTTCAGAAAAGGAGGATGCGCTATGCTGAAAGGGCCGGAGGGCAAGTGTATTTTCGGCACGGTGAAGGTGGGCGAAAAGGGGCAGATCGTGATCCCAAAGGAAGCGCGGGAGATGTTCGGCATCAAGCCCGGGGATCTGCTTCTGCTGCTGGGGGATGAAAAGCAGGGAATCGCAATCGTAAAAAACGAAATCTTCATGCAATTCGCGCAATACATATTGAACGCGCCGCTCTGCGGCGAGAAAGAGGAAGAAGAATGAACGCGATTGAAACCACGGGGCTGACAAAACGCTTCCGTGGGCGCACAGCCGTGGACGATCTGAACCTTACCATTGCGCAAGGCGAGTTTTTCGCGTTGCTTGGGCAGAACGGCGCGGGCAAAACCACGACCATCCGCATGTTGACCTGCCTGCTTGCGCCAAGCGCCGGGGATGCGCTTTTGATGGGCGAAAGCATTGCCCGCAATGCGGAAGCCGCAAAAGCGCACAGCAACCTTTCCCCACAGGAAACAGCCATTGCCCAAAACCTGACCGTACGGGAAAACCTGATGCTCATTGCGCGGCTTTACGGTGCAAACAAGGCCGATGCTACGGGGCAGGCAGAAGCAGCCATGCGGAAATTCGGCCTTTCCGCGCGCGCACGCGACCGGGCGAAAACCCTTTCCGGCGGCATGCAGCGGCGGCTTTCAATTGCGATGGCGCTGATTACGAAGCCGAACGTCCTGTTTCTGGACGAACCGACGCTTGGGCTGGATGTGCGCGCGCGGCGCGAGCTTTGGAAAACCATTTCGGCACTCAAGGGCAAAGTGACTGTTGTGCTGACGACGCATTACTTGGAAGAGGCAGAAGCGCTTGCCGACCGGATCGGCATCATGCACGAAGGAAGGCTTCAGGCGCTCGGTACGGCTGCGGAGCTTTGCGCCAAAGCAAACGCAACGAACTTTGAGGATGCGTTCTTGGCCCTTACAGAAAGCGAAGCGGAAAAGGAGGCTGCATTATGAACAGGATGCTTGCATTGGCTGGGCGCACCGGCAAGGAGCTTTTGCGCGACCCGGTTACGCTCGTATTTGGCGTGGGGCTGCCCCTATTTCTCCTCGTTTTGATGTCCGTTATTCAGAACAACGTGCCCGTAGAAATTTTTGCCATAGGGCAGCTTGCCCCGGGCATGGCGGCGTTCAGCCTGTCGTTTGTTTCCATGTTTGCGGCAATCCTGCTTGCCAAGGATAAAAGCACCTCTTTCCTACTGCGCGTGTTCGCATCGCCCGCACTGCCGCGCGAATACATTCTCGGCTATGCGCTGCCGATGCTCCCTATCGGTGCTGCACAATGCGCCGTGTGCTTCCTGACGGCGTTCTGCTTCGGCCTTGCGCCAAGCTGGAACATCCTGCTCGCCATGCTGGTTTTGTTGCCCACAGCGGCGCTTTACATCGCCTTTGGGCTGCTTTTCGGCGTGCTTCTCACGGATAAACAGGCCGCGCCGATTAATTCCATTCTCGTGAACGTAGCAGCGCTCCTTGGCGGCACCTGGTTTGATCTTACGCTTGTCGGCGGCACTTTTGAAAGGATCTGCACCCTGCTTCCCTTCGTGCATGCAACGGAATCCGCGCGCGCCGCGCTCGCGGGGAATTATGCGGCCATCCTGCCGCACCTTGCCTGGGTTTCCGGATGGGCGGCGCTGCTTTTTGCAGCGGCTGTACTGCTGTTCAAAAAGAAGATGCGGGAAAATTGACGGAGCGATCCGAAAAAGCCGGGATACGCCCCGGCTCGCTGATTCACTTGCAATGAATCCGCCCCGCAGGAACGCTGCCGGGCGGATTATGGTTACGGAAACAGCAGATAGACTGTTGCATTGCGGGAACCATCCGCAGCGCCTGCAGTTGCGGTCGCGAGGCAGCCGGCAGGCAGGGCTGCCCCATCCCATACTTCGGATGCATCGGAAGCAAACGAATAGAGCATCGCTCCCTCCGGAGCCGAAAGCACGGTTTCCTCGGATACGCACAGGAGCGCAACGCGCGCACAGCTTCGTTCTGCACGCGGCATCGCGTTAAGCGCGGCTTTAATGAACCCCAATGCCTGTGCGCCTGTCACCCTTGCCGGAGAAGCGGATGCAGGTGCATCCGTCTCGGTCAGTATGCCGTCCTCAAAGGTGCAAAGAACACACCCGGATGTTCCCACCAGTTCGAATTGCGTGTAAGCGACTTCTCCATCCGCATCCGTACGTATATTTGCACTCGACGCCTGCCATAAATCGTATTCTTCGGGCAGGCACGCACGTAAATCGTAACTGGGTGAACATCCCATGCAAGTAAAGCAAAGCATCAACACAAAAGCAAAATTTCTGCATTTACGCATCATTTCCCCGTCTCCTTCTGATTATTGTCGTAATATAACAATAGCATTGCTGGGCAATGGCAGCAACATGAAACCACAACTGTATATAAAAATTTCCAGGCTCATTTCACACTTATGCATAAGGTGCCGCTATCTGCGCCATTGTTTGACAACCCGGCTTCCCTATGCTTTAATTTGGGTATCAAGTTTCATAGGAGAAACCAACCATGATGAGCTGGTTCAAGCCCTTCCTTTCCTGAAAGCCGTGAAGCGCGTCTGAAAAACGTGCCCACATCCCAACCCGCAGGCAGCGCATGCGCATGCGCGGGCGGCTTTGTGCGTACGCAAAAGATCTGCTCTTTGGTAGCTACGCATAAAACAGTGTCAACAACAAACTGAAAAGGGTAGCTGCCATACAGGGCGGAACAAAAGGCGAGTGAGAAGCCTTGTCGCTTCTCACTCGCCTTTACTTTTTAGTTATGCTTCTTCAAAAGTAATTTCGCCAACAACAAAGCGGCTTTTTTCAAGAATGCGGTCAATAGAAGAAATAATCTGTCCCATAATCCCTATGTAATTCGCTAAATCCTCATCTAAAAAGCGAATAGCTTGATTAAGCGTTCTTTCCATGCCCAAGTTATTGAGTGACGTCTTCTTCATACCTTCCACAGAGGAACAGCTTTCTTCAATCGCTATTTGCATTGACTTCAATGATTTCAAGTAAGATACAAGATTCTCTTTATTCTGTGCAGCAAATTTATTCTCAATAAGCCCCAATGTGTCTTTTTCGATCTTTGACCACAACTCAACATAAATTTGGTTGTATGAACGCAATTGGGTGCTAAATGTTTCAATATATTTTGCAACTTTTTTTGCTTCCTTACGCACAAATGTTGCCGTTCCACTTCCGCCTGTTTTATTTACTCGTTCTATCTCACTTGTACTTGTTGTCATTCCAGAAGACATTGTCTTCATGTCCTCTGACATATTATTTATGTTTCTAGTCATTTCTTCGGCATTTTCTTCTATTCCCGCGAGAAAATCCAAAAAACCTTTATCAGTATCTTCTTCAAGTGCTATTGTAGCTTCTTTTTGATATATTGATGCAGTTACTTCTTTTTCGTTTTTTGTACTTAAAAAATCAGAAACTGGATTACTATATACCACTTCTCCTGTCATGGCACCATACATGTATTTGTTTAAGGCGTCAATTAGTTCGGCAAACTTTACAAAGTGTGTACTATATTCTTTAGCTCTATAACTCTTTAAATCAAAAGGCAAAGTTGAAATATCTTCTGTAATAATAATTACTTTCTTATTTAGAGTATGTGCAATGCCGAGTTCATAAAACACATTGGGATTCAAACCAGTCAAATTAGCAATTATTATATCAGAATCATATATTGCTTGAACAATATCCTTGAGAATATTTTGCTGATTATCTTCTTCTCCTGCATGTGAAAACAGAAAATCTTTCTCAAATTGTCGTTTCAACATCTCATATATTTCAAAAAATTTATCATCAAATGGCATTATCACAAAAACTTTTTGCTTATCCATATTATTACCACCTTCAATTATTTTTGCCAAAATCTATTCTGTATCCAGAATAATAATATCACAAGATGTAGTTTCGCTCAACAGTTAAAGCGATATTTAGGAAGAAAAAGCTATGAAAAGCGCAATGGCTTTTACATTAAGTCCGGCGCGTTCAGCGCGCTGATGTCCTTCGTGCAGCAGGGTGCGGCCTATGCGTATTTGATTGCGCGCGTGGTTGCGGGAAGCATGGAGATTGGCGATTTCACGATGTATGTGGGCGCAGTCACGGCGTTTTCCGGCGCCATGCGCGCTGTAATGGAGAACTTTGTGGATGTGAAAGCCTACGGCTCATATTACGAAGCAATGGAAGAATATATGAACGTGCCGGACACAATGCGGCAAAACAGCCGCTTAGGCGTCCCCGCAGGGCCGCATACCATTGAATTCCGGAACGTATCCTTTCGGTATCCGGGGCAAATGTGCGATGCGCTCAAACATGTGAACCTCGTGCTCAATCCGGGGGAAAAGCTCGCGGTTGTCGGAGAAAACGGAGCAGGTAAGACGACCTTCATCAAGCTGCTGATGCGCCTCTATGACCCGGATGAAGGAGAAATTCTGCTCGATGGCGTGAACGTGCGCGACATCGCCTATGAGGAATACATGGCGTTGTTTTCCACCGTGTTTCAGGATTACCGGCTGTTCGCGTTTTCGCTGAAGGAGAACGTCTGCTTTGGCGCGGAGGCGAGCGATGCGGAAATCGAAGCGCTTCTTCGGCGTGTCGGCCTCAGGGAGCGGCTGGATACGCTCCCTCAGGGCGTGCATACGGCGGTTTTGAAAGAGTTTGACGAAAGCGGCTTCGAGCCTTCCGGCGGCGAAGGGCAAAAGATCGCGCTTGCACGGGCGCTGTTCAAAAATGCCCCCATCGTTGTGCTCGACGAACCGACTGCTGCGCTCGACCCAAAGGCGGAATACGAGCTTTACCGCCGCTTCGATGAACTCGTTGCAGAAAAAACGGCAGTCTATATCTCGCACCGGCTTTCCAGCGCAAAGTTCTGCAGCCGCATTGCCGTGTTCCACAACGGCGAGATCATAGAGCTTGGCGCGCACGATGCGCTGATGCGGCAGGGCGGAGCGTATGCGCGGCTTTTCGCCATGCAGGCACAGTATTACACATAAGCGGGAGGCGGGGCTCCGCCTCCCCCCACTCGACAAAAACACCTTCTGCCATAGTTTCTTTTCTACGGCAGAAGGTGCTTTTTTGTAGCTATTCTCCGGCTTTGCTTTCATGCCGGGGGAATGTGTATGTTTCTTTGCTGTTTATGCCTTGCGGATGCGGCGCTTACGTGCTGCTGCCCACAACCCGGCCGCAAGCAGGGTGAGGCACCACGCCAGCGCTGCCTCCGCGCCGCCCGTTGTCGGTACATCCGGCGCAGCGGGGCTGGTTTCTCCCCCATACGGCACATAGTAGTTCCTGTAATGCAGTTCGCCCCATTCGGACTCTACCGCAACCTTACCCGGGATGTAAATCCGCAGCGGCACTTCTTTTGTGCCAACGCTTCCAAACGCATCAAGGTCAAGTGAATCGCCCTTGATATGATACTCCCGCTGCGGGGTTTCCGGGTCTCCCCAAACGTTTCCATCCGCATCGATGACAATGTTACCGCCTTCAATCGTATGGATGGTCACATCCGCAATCAGCTTGATGTAAATACCTCTGCCGCTGATGGTAAGGTTTCCTGCATTGATCTGCAGCAATGCTGTTTCCGTGCCGACCGAGCCCTGCGCTGAAATCGACAGTTCCTCGGCTGTGATATTGGAAGGTGCATCTCCGCTTGCCGCGATGCTGCCGGAAGAAGCAATGCCGGCCGCGCCGCCCGCATGGACGGAACCGATTGCAATATCTCCCGCGTTCACCGCATGGAATTCATCCCGTGCGGTTCCTGAGAGTTCTTTGACGTTGAGCGCCACAGGCATCTCCCTGCTGCCAACGCTGCCGCCGAGCGCATTGAGCTCCGCCTTCTCCGCATGGATGTTTCCGCCGCTGAGCCCGCCTGTTGCGTTCACAACCACATCCGCCCCCGTTTCAATGCGCGCCACGGCAAGATCACCAAAGCCCGCAAGGTACACGCCATCCGGCGCTTCCGCATCCACTGTGCCCGAAACACCAACGCTCAACGGATGCTGCTCGGTTCCAATGCTGCCGCCCGCAAGGAGCTTCAGATCACCCGGGAGCGTAATCGCAGGCTGCATCGCCTCAGCCGCCTGCCGTGCTGCATCCGCAAGCGTTTGAGCCTTCACCGCAGCCTCCTGCTTTGCAGCAGCCTCTGCCTTTGCTGCATCCGCCGCATCGCGCGCCGGTTCAGCAACCGCCCGCTGCTTCGCTTCCGCATCCTGCGCGGCCTGAAGCGCGTTTTGCAGTGCAGGCAACCTGCTCAGCAGGTTTGCTTGCTCCGCGCTGAGCGCTTCTGTGGTGCTTTCGCCAAGGAGCGCCGCAAGCTGCGCTGCGCGTTCTTCTTCCGTAAGGCTTTCGTCCGTGCGGATGGCTTCCGCCTGGCGCAGCACCGCTTCGATTTCCGCAATGCGTTTTTCTGCGTTAAAGAGCGCTTCCTTCGCGCTCTTTAACGCGTCTTCCGCCGCTTTAAGCTTTGCTTCCTCACGCACGGCATATGCGGCGAGCACGTTTGCCTGCGCATTTGCCGCATCAGCCTCATCCATTGCGGCGTTAGCTGCCTGCTGGGCTTGCGCAGCATCCTCCACCGCCTTGCCGGCACCGCCGGCTTCGGAAATCGACCCGGGCGCGGTGATTGTTACGTTGCCCACCGTTGCGATGATGCTTTCAACCGTGAGATTCCCGCTCACTTCGTTGAGCACAAGCTCCGTTCCGGCCGCGCTCAGCACGCCGGTGCGGGTATCCACATCAAACGGGTTCTGCGCCGTGCCGATCTCACCATCTGCCTGAAGCGTGATGTTGTTCGCACGGACCTGTGCTTCCTGCCCATAGCGGTTCCCTTCAACGAGCGCACCGTCCGCAATGATCTTTGCATCACCGCCTGCTACCACAGGGCCGATTACAAGGTTCTGCCCGTTGGTATTCTTGAGGGCAATGTCTCCCGCCGCAACTGCGTTGATCTGGCCTTTTGCGCTGTTTGCAACAAGATCAAGGTTGCCGAGATCCTTCACGCTGATATCGTTACGCGCCCTGATGATCAACGTGCCGTCAACGTCTGTGATGAGAGGATCGGTATATGTGCCGACCTCGCCGCCGTTTACGGTGTATGCGGCGTTCCCGCCCGCTTTAATGGAGCCGCGGACGCTGCCTGTCAGCTCTTCAACATACGCGCCGCCGCCTGCAACCACAGTGAGTGTCATGCGCGGTTCGGGGTTGGGGTAATCCTCGCGGATCCAATCATAGCGAACCACAACATCCAGAATCCAGGCCAGCGCGGGAGCGCCGTTTTCATCCAACACTGCTTCGCCGTTTTCATTGAACTGTTCCACCCGGCGCAGGATATAACGCTTTTGCGTACCGTCCGGCGTAAAGTCGGTGAGACCCTGCATAACTTTTGCGATATAATCGCTGTCGAAATACATCTCCTCATCCACGCCTTCCACGATGAGCGGGCTGTTCTCGCGCTGTTCCAGCTTGAGCGGCGCGTCTTTTGTGCCGACTTCGCCGGAGGCGGCAAGCGTGATGTCCCTGCCGAGGATGTGCCAGCCCTCGTGCGTGCCGCCGGTATATGCGGCGAGGATGCTGCCGTTTTCCGTCCCAATGCGCACGTTGCCACGCTCGGAGGTGATGTTCTGCACCGTCAGGTCCCCCTGCTCCTGCACGATGTTGATATCGCCATCGTTATAGAGCCATGTTTTCCCGGTGCTCACGCCGATGTGAAGGTTAAACGCGGGCGGGACGGTGTCGATAAACCCTGCATCCGCATCCTCCTGCGGGTAGACGCTTGCGTTAAGCGCCTGCCTGTAAAGCCGTTCAATGTCATCCTCGGTCAACAGGCTGCCGAGGTATTCTCCGAGCGCCGGGATACACGCGGGGCCTTCGTCCCAGATGGGCTTGCCGTCCGCATCCAGCGCGGGCATTCCGGAAGCATCCATGCGCGGAGCGCGGGACATCTGCAGCCCAAGCAGGATGGCAAGGAGCTTGTTTGCATCCTCATATGCCACCGTGTAGCCAGCATCCGCAGGAGTCTTTTCACGCCTATCTGCCGGGATTGCCGCGTCGCTTTCCGCCACCGCGCTGATGAGCGGCCTGTAAACATCCGCGCCGCCGGCAAGCGCAGCGTTGACCGCGCCTTCGGCCTTCGTCTGATCAGCCCGCAGCGCAAGCTGCGCCAGGAATGCATCATCAAGATATTCCTTCATCGCCGCAAGGTTCAGCCTGGAGTCGCCCGAAAGGAGCGCTGCAAGCTTCTCTGCGGTGATCGTCCCGGCTGCCGGGTCAAGCCCTGCCTGAAGCTTTTCTTCCTCGCTCAGGCTTTCAAAGATGCGCTTACGGTTTTCAGCCGAGATCCTTCCCGCAACCTCGTTCGCATCCGTTACGGAGGAAAGGGCCGCATTATTCATCCTCTTTGCGGTTTCTGCAAGCGTGCTGCGGCTTTCTTCGGAAAGCAGGGCCGCGATGCGCTCGCTGCCGAGCAGTTTTGCAATGAAGCCCGCTGTGAGACCCGCTGTTTCATCCTCTGCCCCCAGCAGCGTTTCAACGACAGCCTGCGCAAGCGCCGCAGTCCATTCGCCGCGCTCCGCACGTTCCATCACCCACGCCGCCAGTTCCCCGGCAGTCTGGCTTTCCAACAGCGCCTGCAGGAGCTGATCTTCAATCCACTTGAGGTGATCGCCGTCGAGCTTGGTTTCATGGTCGTTTGTGTCGCGGCCGATGAACTCGTTGACCTTGGGGTTATCCGGATGCGTAGCCACATCCACCGCAAGCACCGGTGTGCCGCCAATCTCCACCTCGTCGTATTTTGTGGGATCTTCCGCGTTTCTGTTGCAGAGAATCAGCCTGAGCGCGTCAATGTGCAGATCATGCACACGAGGCACGTTCAGCGTAAGCGCTGCGGGAATGTCAACGATAAGGCGGCTCTGCTCGGATGCGATGTCGCCCGTTGCCGCAAGCGACAATGCTGCGTTCACATCGCTGTCCGTCTGCGCAAGCTTGATGTATGCACGCGTTGCGTATTCACCCGCAGAAACGCCATCAAGCATTCCGATGTTTCTGCCTGCATCAAGCGCAATGCGGCTGCCATTTCCGGTGATGCTGTCGAACCGGATGTCGGAACCTGCCGTAAGCTCAACCGTGCCGGCCACGCTGCCAAGCGAATCGAAACGGATGCTGCCCTTTGCGGCAAGGCGCGCCGTGCTGTCCGTAAGCGCTATGCCGTTCACTGCGCGGATGTCGCTTCCGGCATTCCAGATGAAGCTGCTGCTCACACCTGTGATGCCGATTGGCGTCACATAATTTTCCGCATTGTTCTCTGCATACCAGGCAAGGTCCTCTTCCACCGTGATGCATCCCGCCGCGGTAAACATCAGGTCGCCCTGCTTGGCAAGGATGTTGTGGAGGGCGATGTTGCCTTTCGAAAGCGCTGCCGCGTTAGGTGCAAAGCCGGTCACGGCGCCGTTTTCCCGGACCTCTAGATGGTTGGTGTAAAGGCGGAACGCACCGCGTTGCTGCCCTTCGTTCTCCACGATGAGATCATACCCGATGATGTCGCCATCTGCCGTCACAAGCGTATACTGTGCGCCGACGATCTTCGTAAGCGGATTGAGCACCATGTCTCCCTCGGGCACGAAGGTGTAGGTGTCAATGCGTACGGTTCTGTGGCCGTTCGCATCAAGCAGGATCAGCTGGCCGTCTTCTGCTTCCGTCACCATATCGATAAGATCCGCGCCGGTTCCGATGGAACCCGTGGACTGTGCAATTATGGTGATGTTCCCTGCCGTTGCAGTAATATCCGCATCCTCCGGCCGCCCTTTCGGGCCGTCGCCATCGAAAAGGCTCCCCTGCGGGTCCTTAAGCTCAAGCTTCACGGACGAACCTTTCAACTCGGAGATCAGGTATTCCGTGCCAGGGATCTCTACGGAATTTATGAGTGGCCGGTCGCTGTCCGCATCAAGCCATTTTACGCTGCCGTCTGCCCCCACTTGAACGAGTGGCTTGCCTGCTGCGTAAGCGGTATGGAAGATTACGCCATCCTCATCCGAATGGATGGTGAGTTCGGTCGTTCCACCATAGGAGACGGTGATAATACCGTTTGCCTCCGACGCTTCGGCCTTTCTCCATTGGGTTCCGTCGTAGTAATAATAGTTTCCATCCGGGCCCCATGCCACATTTTCGCTCAGACGGGCCAACCGCTGTACGCCGGTGAGCGTTACGTTCCCTAGCGCTTTGTCATATGTGGCGCTGCCGGTAGCATTGTCATGCACATCCACGCTGACCGCCTGAAGGCTACCGGTTCTAAGGTCATACCGGAAGATTGTTCCCGCTCCAACGATCTGGATTACTCCGTATTCGTCCAATGCGCGCTGGACGTCAACGATCGTTCCGTCGGCAGATGCGTGCAGTTCCCGCGTAAGCTGATAAACATTGAGGTTTTCCAGCGCAAACGTCTTGAGCGTAACCTGCTGGCCCGGGTTCAGGTGGATTTTTGCCTCCCGTGCAACCTTGATGCGCGGAATCAGAATTCCGCCTACGTTCACCGTTTCAAATTCTACCTTTACGCCGACCGCCTGCAATTCATAATACGCATCTTTGCTTGCGGCATTTTTGTCATCATACCGATAAACCGTATCCGGCAGGACAAGCAGGGTCTCGCCGCCACGTTCCACCTGATAGCCTAGAGCCGTGATATCGTCTTCTCCCTCGCTCTGCGCTTTATAGATGGTGATGTTCGCCGGAGTCAGGAGCGTGCTGAGGCCGATGCAGCTGTAGCTCACCTCTGCGCCGGAGATTATTCCATCGGTATCCGTTTTCAGGCCGGGCTTGCTGATGCGGTAGCCGTTGAGCGAGCCGCTGTTGAACACCGCAGCGCCCCACGTGGTCGCATCCGTTCCGTTCACAAGCCACTTTGTAAGTGTTGCCGCGCCAATGTCAGTCTTGCTCAACGCACCTTTGTTGTAAAGCTCAACAACGGTCTGCGCGATTTCGATCACAATGGAAATTCCGGCACCGCCCAAGTTATTCGTCTGATACGTTGCGCTATAGCGGTATGTGCTCTTCTTTTCGTCGCCATTCACCGTTTCAGACTGCAAGGTTTTGCTGACGGAACCGCTGAAGCTTGCGCTGTCTTTGATGCGCCCCGCCTCATAAACGCCCTTCAGGTAACCGGTAACAGACTCGATTGCAAGGATGTAGTACTTGTCATATCCGCCGTTGGTGCGGTTGTTGTAATCCGCTTCAAGGAGGAAATAGTAGTTCACACCATTCTGGCTCTTCCACAGATGGAGTGAAGCTGCATCCGTTTCCGCAAGGGAGGTGATGTTTCCGTCCCCATCCTTGGCCGCAACCTTATAAAGGATGGGCTTATCGTGCACCGTTACCGTGCCGTTTATGGTATACCATCCGCTTCCGTCCTGCGCCACGAACAGATCAAAGCCGTCGCCCCCAACAAGTGCAGTAAGCACGCCGGTTGCAAGATCAAGCGTCACGCCGTATTCATGGAAGGTAACAACCGATCCGCTGATGCTGTAAAGCGTCGTATCAAAGGAGCGGCCTTCGGCAGAAATCACCCTGCGGGCATTTCCTGCGGCATCCAGATAAAGCTGCATGCCGTTGGGCAATGTGTATACCTTATAGCCGTCGCTTTGCCCGCCGATGAGATAGCGCTCCAACTGTGCCGGGGAAAGCGTGAGCGTGCCAAGGTTTAAGGTTTCCGTCGTGAACTGAATCACGCCCGGGATTATAACCTGCGCCGCACGCGCATCTGCAAGGTACTCCATGCGGATGGCGGTGGGAAGCAATACATCAAGATCGCCCGCAGCAACTACGCTTGCAATATCGAGCGTTCCGGGAAGCGCGCCGGTGCCAAGGGTTCCGGAGAGGTTACTAACCGGCGTAATCTCGGCAAGCGTCAGTTCAAGGCAGGCACCTCCCGTAGCGCTGAGCACTATGGCAGCATCCTCCCCACCGAAAGGAGTAAGGTATGCCGCAAAGCGCATGGTTTGTGTGCCGACATCCTTCGCATTTTTCACGGTGAGAGAATGCACCCACACCGGCGCTACCGCCGTTGTTTTCATCGTTACAACCGCACTGTACAGGCTTCCGTTGCCTACGCCGTTCTCTTCCGTCCACTCGATGAGGAGGGAGCCGCGTTCATTGTTCACAAGGCCTGCCATCGTTACGCTTCCGCTACCGCGGGAGATGATGGCAATTTCAGGCGTAGTATCCTCGCTCCTTTCAAGCTGCTTCGTGTTGTACACATTTGCATTTGCGCTGTTGAGTGCGTTCACCGTTGCGCGGGTAAAGGTTTCGTTATAAAGGTCGATCGCGCCAAGACGCAGATCCGCGTTTGTGCGGTTGGTGATTGTCAACACCGGAATATACTGCTGACCATAGATCACATTTTCGATCAGGCCGTTTGCATTGCCGACCACCACCAGCTTGCCGGGCAGGTTGTTGCGGATATCCGAAAGGATAACCACCCCGGCCGTGGATGCGGCAAAGGTTGCCGGCGTGCCAACGCTGCGCACACGAACCGCACCGTTCTCGTCATAGTAGACGTCAATTGCAATGCCGGCCGCCGCATCGCCGATGTCGAAGACAACGCCTGTGCCCACGCTTGTCGCTGCGGTGGATTGCAACTTGTTCTCCTCCACCTCGGCCTCGCTTGCGATGGCGCGCCGTGTGCCTTCTGCGATGAGGCTCACCGTTCCGTTGAATGCCTTGCGGTCAATGCGCACATCAGCTCCTGTGAGCCGCGCACCATCCTGGATGGTGACGTTCGCAGCAGTCTTTCCGTTCAGCCTTGCGTAGGATTCTACCCGACCGGCAAAGGCTGTGATTTTTGTATGCGCTTTGGCATGCAGGTTGGTGCCGCTGCTGGTGGGTGAACCATCGGCCATGATGGTCATGCTGTCATAGGCCTTGATGTGCGCCTCGCCAACCGTTACACCCAGGTTCAGCATAAAGTTGATGTCGCTGTATGCCTGCGCGAAGTTCAGGAACCCGCCCGTGGATGCATAGGTGTAGTTGTAGATGTAAAGATCCTTGAGCGATGCAAGCACGCTTACGTTCCGGCCCGTAACCACAGCGCGTTCGGATGCGCCGTCCGCAAGGCTCACTTTCGCGGTAAGCGTATTGTTGCCCACGATTTCGCGGGTAAGCTCTGCCGTTGCATCTGAATCGCTTCCAACGGCATACATTCCGATATCGCCAATGGTCTTCACTTCGTCCGCTGCAGTGTATGCCGCAATCGTGACGTTCCCAAAGGTGTTCGTAATGGTAACGCCTCCGTTTACGGTCGTATTGCTCGCGGATTCATACTCGCTCACAGCCTTGACGGAGGAACCGCCAAAGCCCGTTCCGGTGGTGCTTTTCGCCTCGGTCAGAATTGAATCCGATTCTCCCGCACGGGAGATCACTTCAATGCTGCCAAAGTCTGCGAACAGGTTCGCATTCTTTCCGAGCACAACATCCACAGCGCGTTTGAGCGTGTTATAGGATTGCAGTTTCCCACCCGCAAACAGGCCGCCGTTGTTCGCATCAGTCTTTGCAATCAGTTCTGCGTTGGAATTCGCTTTCACGGCAATGCTGCCGTGCGCCCATAGGTTCGCGTTCTCTTCAACCGCAGCGCTCGTAGTCTGACTGACATAGTTGGTTGCGCATTTGAAGTCCGCGCTCACAAGGATGCCAATGCTCGTGCCGTCCACAAGCGTATCCGCCTTCGCAGTATCGTTTGCGTATACGCTGATGCTGCCGCCGGTGCTCTTTACGCTCGCGTTCTTTCCAATATAGGCGCTCGTGTAATAATAGCTCGTCGTGGGAACAATGTTGCCGCTCACGCCAAAGGCCGTGATGTTGAAGCCTTCCGTCATGCGCGCCTTCGCACTGCCGGTGTTCTTGGCTTCAACCGTGATATCGCCGCCCGCAAGAACGCTTGCGCCATCCCCGATGTACGCGGTGACGCGCTGCTCGTTACCGGAACCGGAAGCGCCGATGAGTGCTTCGGAGTTTCCGCCGGAGCCGGAAATGAGCGATGCACTGCCGCCGGAAGCGGAAGTAGCTTGTGCTTGGGTGTCCCCGGAGGCCTTTACGTTTACCGCACCTGCCGCGTTAAGCGCGGCGCCGGAGATGTATGCGCTGATGTTGTCCGCGCTCTTCGCCCGGGCCAGCAAAACGGTAACTTTCGCAAGTGCTGCGCTGAACGGCTTGTTTACGAGCGCAACCGCTTTGGTCGCTGCATCGGCGATAATATCTGCTGCTCCGCCGACGTCAATCCTGCCCGTGCCGTTCACATAAGCGTTGTTGGTGAGGGTGCTCGTCGCATATGCGCTTGTGCCGCTGCCGGAAATAAGCGTGATCGTCACGCCGCTCGTGCCCTTTGGCGTTCCGGTTTCAGCATTTGCCCCGGAGTTCTCATCCGTGAAGTTCGCCCGCACGGTGAGTTTGCCCGCCACCTTTGCGCTGCCCGTAAGGTCAAGATACGCATTCTGCACAACAGCGAGCGTTGCGTTCGTTTCGTTGGCTGCCACATCGATGACGTTGATCGTCACAGTCGCGGTAACGATATTCGCATCCGCAATCGCTTTTCCGTTCACCTGAACGTTTAAATCACCCTTTGTAGTTTCCACATGGCCGCTGCCCTTCACGAAGGCATTTGCGCTCGCGTCTGCATTTGCGTTTGCCTGGTTCACGTTGATTGCAACTCCGCCAAGCGATACGCCTGTTCCGCCAAGTGGGCCTGTCGTGGATTTTGCAAGCGTGTTGTGGCCCACGCCCACACGGATGCCGCCCGCCAAAAGTCCCTTCTCAGAGCCGGTGGAATCAATATACGCCTCGTAGGTCCCTGCAGCCTCAGAGAGCAGTACCGCAACGCCGACCTCCGCAAGCGACACGCCTGCGGTCGGTTTATCGATGTTGGTCACCGCATAGCTTGCAGCGAATGTGTGAACGTCGAGCGCCCCGCTCACGTTGGCGCCTGCGCCCTGAACGTAAGAGCGCACCGTTGATACGGAGTTTGCGTCCGCACCGTTTGCTGTGACATCCACAAGGCTGATCTTACCATAGCTCGCGCCCACCAAAGCGAACGCACCCTGAGCGGTATCAATGGCAGGAACAACCGGCAGGTTGGAATCGTTGTAGGCCTCTGCGGCCTGGTTAACGTTGTAAAGCGAGAGCACCGCTACGCTGTCCGCTGTGATGAATACATTCTTAACGAACGCTTCCTGCGTGGCGTTCAACCTGGCGACGACGGTGTTGCTCAACACCTGCACCATGTTGCCGGTAAAGTACCCTCCCTTGACTTCCGCGTTGGCTTTCGCCTTGCCGGTGTTATCAACCCGCACCGCCTTTGCAGCAAGTGCTCCGCTGCCGGTGATGCCCGCGTTTGCAACTGTTTTGACTTCCGCATACCCAATGTTGAGCTTGCCCGAATATTTTGACACATTCACGCCGCCCACGGCAGGGTTGACGACCGCTTCCGCGGATGCATTGTAAGTGTTTTGAACGGTAACATTTCCGCTCGCACGGACGCCGCCGTTGCTTTCCACAAGCGCCTCGAAGGTGCCGTCCGCATATGCGTAGCCGACCATCACGCCCACAGAAGCATAGCTCAGGGGCGCAAGATTATCCATTCTGGCGATTGCCCTTGAATTCGCGTTGTTGGTAACGGTGATGCTGCCGCCCACATCCAGACTCGCAGCGGCCGCTTTTGCACGGCTCGTCGCGTTGGCCCGGGCAATGGCCGTGTTGACCGTTCCCGAAATCGCCGCGCCGGAGGCGGGGAAAATATAGGCTTCGGCCATCGTGGTCTTGGCGATTTTCTTATCTACGCTGCTTCCCTGATAATCAAGCAGCAGAGATCCCGTCACCTCATCTTGGTTCTGGCGCGCACGCACGGTAAGGCTGCCGGTCAGCACAAGCGTTGCACTGCCGCTGAGCATGGCCTCCTGCTTGCTGATAAGGTTTGCATATGCGAAGGATACGTTTGCCGCAATCGAACCTGCGGCTGCGTTTCCAACCACCACATAAGCGTGTGCGTTGCCATGCGCTTCGATGATGAGGCTGCGCGCATTGAGTGTGCCGGAAACGCCCTGCACGAGCGCGCGGTTTCCGGCTTCATTCGCAGCAACCGCAAAGTTCATCGCCACCGCGACCGCACCCGCAGCGCCGGTAATGGAGGTAACCGTCGCATCGGAGTTATACGGGGTCGCTTCCGTTCCGGCAGAAACCGTGATATCGCCGCTGATTGAAAGCCTGCTGCCACTCGCATCGATCAATGCGCGGTTGTCCGTCTTTTGTTCGGCGACTGCGACCGTCGCGCCTACCGCAACCCCGCCGCCCGTAGCCGCAACAGTCCGCACGATGACATCGCCCGCCATCTGTGCAAGCACCGAAAGGCTCGCCGCGTCAAGATTCGCCTGATTGACGGCGGCAATGCCCGCTGCACGGTTGAACGCGAGCGCTACAATGCCGTTTACCGTGACAGCGCCGCCTGCGATGCTCGCACCATAAACACTGGAAGTGCCCTGCACATTGCTTTCCACACATACAGCACCCGCTGCAATGCGTCCCTTTTCAGGCGATGCTGCACCGCTTTGCGCGGTTCCCTGCGGCGTCGTGCCGATGTAGGTCTGCGCGGAGAGCCGGTTTACAGAAATCGCAACCGAAGCGCCTACCGCGACCGCACCGCCCGTGATGGCGATGATGGACGCGTTTGCGTTTGCTTCAAACGCGGTGGAAAGGTTGATGTTTGCCTCCGGTGCGTCTACCACAACCCCCTGACCGATGTAGGTATGCACCTCGGTTATGTTGGTCGCTATGGCAACGCCTGCGTTTACCGCAACCGCGCCGCCCGCAATCGTACCCGCGGCGGTAATGACGTTGGTTTTACCGCTGGTCTTTACGTTGATGCTTCCGCCCACATCCCGCAGCCATGCGCTTCCGGCAATCGCGGTTTCCACGCTGCCGCCGAAATGCGTTGCGCCAAGGGATACGTTCACCGCAACTGCGCCGCCGGAAACGCCACTCGTGACCGTCAGCACGCGACCGAAGTCCATGCCGCCCTCTACGTTCACGTTCTGTGCACCCGCGATGTCGCCCGCGAGGATCGCCTTTACCTGCGTGAACACGAGGAGCGTCGCCGCGCCGACACCGACGCCCACAAATCCGCCGCCCGCGGTGAAGGAGATGAGGTACAGTGCGGAGCTTTCATTCACCTCATCCACACCCTGATTCTGGAGTTCCGCCTTCACCGAGCTTTGGGATACGGTGCCGCCTTCGACTTCCTTGTCAAGCGGAGCAAGCACATCTTCGGACGCACCGGAGCTTGCCTTCACATTTACGTCGCCGCTCGCACGCAGGATCGCACCGCTTTGCACAAGTGCCTCGACGTTGGAGAAAAACGTTGAGGACGAAAGTCCCACGCCGACGCCTGCGCCTGTGCCGCCGATGGCGACCGTGCCGGAAACCATCACCGCGCTCACCGCATCCGCTGCAAGTACGTTGATGTCGCCGCCTACCGCACGGATGGCGGTTCCTTTTCCCATCACCTCAGCGGTGGTAGAATCCTTAAGCCCGTCGAGCGCTGCGGAACTGTAGCCAAAGCCTTCCGCAGCGGAATCAAACTGGCTGCCGTCGGGCGCGTTTGCCCTGCCGTCTTCACCGCTGCCGAACTGTTGATTTTCGCTTGCGCTCTTGCTGGTCTTTTCGTATTGCTTGGTCCTGCTGTTATACAGGTAACGCTGCTGGCCGTTGTACTTCGATTCATATTCTTCGTCCGTAACGGGAATATATTTGCCGTTCGAAAGGACGTAGATTTGGCCGGAGGTATCCTGTCCATAGCTGTTGTAATCCTCCTCGCCCCCGCGCTGGCCATCGCCCGCAAGCAAATCGTTCAGGCTTTCACCGGGCTTGTTTGCGCGCGCGCTGCTGTGGCCAAGCTTGAACGCGCCATCCAGCTGCGCCTGAGGATCAAGATTGCTGGCTGTAGCCTTGGTAAGCTTCGCCTTATCCACAGTGTAGGAGACGAGGTTCCCGTTTGAATCCATGCGGTAAAGCTTACCGTCCGGCGCTTCATACACGGTAACGTGTACCGTTTCACCGGAGGCTTCGTATGCATGGTCGTAAACAAGGTAAAGCGTGCCATCCCTGGTGATGGTAAGCTGGGATCCGTCATCCTGGTAGAGTGAATCGTGTGCATCCTGGCTCATCTTGTTGCCGGATACCACGACGGAGAGCGAAACGCCAACGCCTGCAACGCCGGAACCCGCCACAGTTGCAACCGTGCTCACCACATCCCGGTTGGATGAGGCGAGAAGCGTAAAGCTCTTGCCAACGATCGTATTCGTTTCACCGATGACAGTGGTGATGGTATTGAAGCTTACGCTTACAAGCGCTGTCACGCCGACCGCTGCTGTGCCGCTGCCTGCAATCGTCACAACTACGGCGATGAGGCCGTATTCATCCACCGCGCGGACGTTCACATCGCCCGCCGCGTAGACCGCAACGTTGTTGCCGGTAAAGGCGCTGGTCTTGACCAAGGTGACGAGCACGTCGAGCGTACCGCCGACGCCTGCCGTGCCGCCGCCGGACATACCGACCGCATCTGCGGTCACGAATTCATAGGAGTTGGCAAGCACCGCCACGTCGCCTGTCACAGGCGATGCCGCCGTGCCGATCACCGTGCCTTCCGCAAGGTAAGCGGCCGTCGTATTTTTGAAATAAGTCACCACAGCCACGGCTGTTACCGCCGCCGTGCCGCCGCCCGCAACGCCTGCGGCGATGTTGTACAATCTGGAATCCGCCGTTGCGCTTACAAGGACATCGTTGGCCTTAACAACCATGCCGCCAAGGGCAGCGGTAGTGCTGTTTTCAAACACCAGCGCGTTCGCGCCGCCCGCAACGCCTGCCGTACCGCCCGTGCCAAAGGCAAGGGCCAGCAGGTAAAGAGCATCTTCCGCATTTGCGGTTACGCTCACATCGCCCGTTGCGGCAATTGTGCCGCTGAGCGCAGCTTCAACGGTTTTGTTGAACACCAGCACCACTACGGTGGCGCCGACACCCGCCGTGCTGCCCGCAGCAAGGCCGCCGGCAAGGTCGAGGATCAATGCTTCATCCGAAGCTTCAACACACACATCCGAAGATGTTGTGATTTTCTGCTGCTTGCCGTCTTCCGCGGTAATTTGATAGCTGATTTCGCTTCCGCTGGCGTTCAGGGTAGAGCCATCCACCTTTGCGCGCACTGTGTTCTTCGCCACGAGCGTGTTGATGACGCCTGCGCCCGCTCCGTTCCCAGCCGCCGCGCCCGAGATGGAGATCATGAGCATGTCTTCCGTGCCGGAAGCATGCACAACGATGCCGCGCCTGCGTGCCGCGCGGTTGGGCACCTGAATGCCCGCATCCACAGGGAGTCCTGCCACTTTTCCGCTTGCATTAAGCATTGCGCCCTGTTTCACAAGCGCTTCTATCGTATTCTGGAGCACCGCGGTGGAAACCGCCATGCCTACGCCCGCAGTGTTGCCCGCGCCGAATGCGCCTGCAGCGATATAGATGCCCGAATCGAGGTTTGCGATCACGCCGATGGAATCGCCTGCCGTCACCACTGCAGTTTCCTGCACGGCGGCGCGAACCGTGCTGTTGCTCACCGTGACCGGTAGCACGCCCGCAATGCCGGCTGTACCGCCCGCGCCCATTGCAAAGCCGATGATGAGCACCCAATCTTCGCCCAATGCCTGCACGAGGGCGCTGCCATCGGTTGCAATCAGCTTTGCGCCCTTGCCAAGGTTCGCTTCGGTCGTGCGGTTCAATACGTTTACGATTACGCTTGCGCCGACTCCCGCCTTTGAAGCTCCGGAGGCAGACATGCCAAGCACAAACATCCAAAGATCGGATTCTGCCGTAATCGCGGCATTTCCGGCTGCGCTGACCGTCGCGCCGTTCCCCACCTTTGCACGGGTTTCCGCAGTTGCCACGAGCACGTTCACCGCCGCTGCAACAGCACCGCTTCCGGAAGGCGCCGCAGAAACCGAACCAAGAGCGCTCACAAACTTATCCTTTGCCACAGCGGAAATTGCAGCCGCACCCGCGCTTATGAGCTCAGCGCCTGCAAGCACATCGGCGATGGTTCTGCTGCCCGCAACAATAACGGAAATGGTGCCGCCAACCGCTGCCTTGCCGCCGGATACGGAGACTGAGAGCGATGGCATCAGCAGGTAAGTGTCCGCCTTCGCGGAGATGTTCACGTCACCCGAGCGCGTCCTGATCACGCCCTTACCGAAGCGGGACAGGACATCGTTCTCCATCACGACAACGTTCACCGTGCCGCCGACTGTGGCGCCGGAGCTGTTGGTGGAAACCGCAGCCGCGATTGTAATCACCATGAAGTCGTTATTAACTTCCGCCGACTGGGTATAGCTGCCGGCCGCGATGTTCGCACCATCCTCAACAACGGCTTCCACAGCGCTTTCGTTGTTGAGCGTGGAAAGTGTAAATCCTACCCCTGCCTTTGCCGGAGCGCTGGAGATGGAACCGGAAATGATGCGCGCCGTCGCATGATCCTGCGCCGTGACGGCCGCAGCGTCAATAACATCCACCGTGACGTTCTGGCCGATGAGCGCGCGGGTCGCCGCTTTGTAGAAGATCATCGCCATAGAGCCTGCAAGGCTTAGCGTCCCGCCTGTCCCTCCGGAGATCGCGCCTGCGATCGCTTCGGCATAGTAATTGTTGGAACTCAGGAAGTTCAGCAGGTCGATCGCGGAAAGGATCGTATCCGTGCTGATATTGATCGTAACGGTATAGCCCTTGTTTGACGCCGTGGTATCTTTCTTGATGTCGATGATGCCGGGCGTATAGGAGCCTGCCGCAAGTCCGGTGGAATCTGTGAGGAGCGTGTCAAGGCCAACCGTGGGGGTGAAATCAGCGAATGTCACCGCCTTTTTCTCGGCCGAGAGCGTCAGGCTCGCACCGCGGATGGTGACTCCGTCTCCGATCTTCGCTTCCACGGTATTCTCGCCGTAGACAAGCGCGCTTGATGCGCCGATGCCGACCTGCGATCCTTTTGAAATGGAGAGTCCCCCTGCGCGCAGCGCCAGTTTGCTCTGATCGAACGCACTGATTTCGATGTCCGCACCGGTGAGTTTTGATCCGTCCGCTATGACAGCACTCGTCTTCGCATGGGATACGATGATTGCGATTGCACCGGAAACGGTAGCTTTCGCATTCGTGCCGGAGACTGAGCCTGCAAGCGCCTGCGCCCCGAGCGCGCCACGATATTCGCCGTCCATATTCTGCGTGAGCTGCGCCTGTACGCGCAGTTCAGGGAGCGCAGCCTCTGCAGGGTTGGTGGTATCGGTGGTAATCGTTCCCCTGATGTGCGCAACCGCTTCGTTGTTGTTCACGGAGATCGCAACGCCCGCTGCGATGGAGTTTGCACTGTTTGCAAGGCTCATCGCCGCACCGCTTGCGCGGGTACGGAAGTTGCCGTCATTGTCGGCAAGCAGCCGCAGTGTTTTGGCGGAAAGGTTGCCGGCGATGGTCGCATGCGCCTTATGGTTGGTGATGTTGAGGCCAACTGCCGCTGCAACCTGAACCTTCATGCTCTGCGCGGGAGGTGTTTGGTTCGCAACGCCGCCGTCTACGTTTCCGTTCGCGGAATCAAGGCCCTTGTTCGTGGCCTGATCCGGCGTGCTTTCGGTGCTTGCGTTCTGGGTGCGAAGCGCATTGGTGGAAACAGGAAGCGCATTGTTGGTTCCGTCGTTGGTCTCTGCACCGTTCTCGTTCAGTTTCCCGTTTACCTTGCCCGCCGTTTGGTTGTTCTGGTTCTGCGTTCCGGTATCGTTATGGAGTTTGCTGTAATCGCCCTGTGCAACGCCAGTGGCCGCATCTTCCGCCTGCTGTGTTCCCGTGCGGAACTTCTGCAGATGGCGGTCAAGGTCAGCGCCCATCGCGGTTGCGATGCCGTAGCTGTCATCCTCATTATAGGTATAGGCGGTGATGTCGGCCGCCCCGGCAAGGTTGCCCATGCCCAGGAATTCAGCCGTTACATCGGAACTTGCAATGTTCACCGCAACCGCAGCGCCAACCGCCGCCTGGCCGCCGACCGCAAATCCGCTTGCTTTGGTCAGCGTGTGGCCAGTCTGCTTTGCAAACAGGCGGAAGCTTGCAAGCTCCTTGATTGTCTCTGTTTCCGGCTTGCCTGCTTGATTAAGCACCGGCCTTCCGGTCAACGCATCCATTACGGTAAGTTCTTTTTCGGAAAGAACAATGCCATCCTCCCGTGTAGTGGTCACGGAGGTTCCTGTTTGCACATAGGCCCGCACGGTATTGTCGATAAGGCCTACTGCTGCGGATGCGTCTAGCGAAATGTCCTTTGCCTTGGCCGTGGACGCGCCCGGAGCCGTACTTCCATCGGGGTTTACACCGGTGTTGTCATCCCCGGAAAGCGGGTCCGTTCCGGAAACCGTTATGGTATCGGAATCGTGCCAACCTTCCGCACGAACGTCCGCACTTCCTGCGGTAACGGTACGGTTCTTCCCGATCCCGGCTTCCGCCGTCATCTCCGCAACATTCAGCGCAAAGGCCGCGCCTACACCCACGGATTTTCCGGAACTCGTTGTGTTGCTGCTTGTATTAAGCGGGGTTTCGCCCGGGTTCAATATGCGGAACGTCGCTTTTATAACCGCGTTTGCATCCGGCATGTAGAACGTAAGCACATTGCCGCCCACCTTTTCATAGGTCACAATGTCCTTCGTCTGCGCATGCCCGTTGACGGTGTAGGTATATTGCAGTTTATCAAGCGTGTAGCCGCTTTCAGGGGTAACCGCAACAAGCAGCCGGTCGCCCATCTTTGCGTCCGTGACAGCAGCCCCCGCGGTGTCCGTTACCTTGATGGTTCCGTGCTGCGCGGCTTCGCTCTTCACGGTTTTGTTATCCGTCTCGAAGAGCGCCATCGCGGTAAGCACAGCATCATCCGCCAAGCCATCGCCCGTCAGGCTGTATGTATAAAGCCATTCGTTTGTGGCGGCATCAAATACGCCGCCTGTAATGTTGACGTTAAGCGTTGCGCCGGTGTCGCTGCGCGTGAGCGTCAGGCCGCTGAGCTTGTAGCCTTCATCGGCTTTAACCTTAATGCGGTAAGTATCCTCATCCGCTGCGGGTTTTGCAAGCGAAGTAATCCTGCCGTTGTTGGTGGTGCCGATCACAAGCTTGCCGCCGCTGCCTTCCACCTCTTTGCCCGCATAGCTTCCGGCGCTGCCGGAGCCTACGTCGCTGTCGCCGCCCGCAGCTTTATTGCGGTCCGGCATGCCGTCGTCTCCTACGGCGGAACTTGCAACGGTATCCTCCACTTGGGTACCCTTCGCAAAAATGGTAAGCGTACCTGCCACATCTACGGAAACACTTGCATCGCCGTCTGCAAGGTATGCCTTTGTTTCGCCTCTGATGACCGCGATGGCCGCAGCGCCCGCAACGCCCACGCTGGAAGCGCCCGCGCCGGAAACGGCCTGCGTCACAAATTCATGCATGGGGCCGATGTCGCTTGCCTTGATCTTGAGGTTAAGCCAGTTGGACAGCCCATCGAGCGCTGCCGTCGTGAGTACCTTGCCGGATTTTTTTACCGCGTTGAGCGCATTGTTCTTCAGCGTTTCCTGCCAGTTCCCTTTGATGAAGTTCATGAACTGGTTTATGTCCACAATGCCTTCAAACACATCGCTCGCAATGAGCTGAAGTTCCTTCTTTACCTGAGAAGAGAAGGTCATGACGCCCGGTTCCGTGGGCGTTGTGGATTGATCTTTCAGGTTGAAATGCCCTGCAATCTGAGAAAGCACCTGATTGATCACGAAATCAATCATCCGGGCTTTAACGCTTTCGGTGACAACCTCCCCCAGCTCGCCCAAGCGCTTATCGATCTTGGTAACGATATCGGTGGAAAGAAGCTGCTCCAGGCCGGTGCCGGAAAGAAGTTCCCGCGTAATGGTGCCGACAAGGTCACCGACCACCGTGGCAAGCTCTTTGGAAACCGCTTCAGAGGTTTCCTCGTCAAGCCCGATCGCATCGAGAATTTGGCTCAGGAGCGCTTGCACACCGGAGGTAACGTAAGCATCCAGGCTGTTGATCGCCTCACCCGTGCTTGCAACAGTCGTTGCAGTCTTTTTCAAGTCTGCCGGCATGGTGGCCGAAATGGTAAGCGCGCTGGCTTCCACGGTGGTCTTGCCGATAGACGCGATATTATAATAAGAAGCGATGTTGATTGCAACAGCCACGCCCACGCCGATCTTGGAATTGGTTGCGCTTGCATTGGCACGGATTGTCGCATCGGTGTTGTTCGCAGCCGTAACCGAAATCGCACCATGCTGGCCGCTGCCGTCATCCTCGGCGCGCACCCAAAGGCCGTCGGCTATGCTGGCCTCGGCGCGATTTTTCATGATGTTCAGGTTGAATGCAGCCGCAACCTGGATGCTGCCTTCGCTGGTTTGTGCGCCCTGTCTGCCGCTGTTCATGCGGTTGGTAATGGCAGCGCTTGTGTTGGTGCTTCCCGTGCGGCCCGCAAGCTTGCTGCCGCCGCCGATCAGATGATCCGCCTGTTGGTCTGATTCTCCTTTGGATGACCCGTCGTCCGCGTCGTCTCCGGAGCCGCCGCTCGTTGTGGTTCCTGTGCCGCTGCCTGCGGCAGTGCTGCCGGAACTTGCGCCATTTGCCCCTGCACGGGAAGTGGATTTCAACGTGCTGCGGCTTACTGCGTTCACAGTCAGATTGCGGCTCTTTAAGCTGCGGCGCACATATGCTTCCGCACTGTCATTCAGAATGGAAATGTTGAATGATCCGCCCACCCCGACGCGGCCTCCAGCCGCCGAAGCGTTCGCGGCCATCTCGCGCACGAGCGCGCTTTGCGCTTCTACACGCACATCGCCCTTTGCAGTCAGTTTTGCTCCGCTGCCAAGACGCGCTTCCGTATATGCGCCGGAAATCATCAGCGCGACCACAGGGCTTATGGAGATGCCGCCGGAGCTTCCGGCTTTCGCCTCCATCATTTCGTTTCCGCTGTGGGCCACTGTGATTTCAATTTTGGTAAGCGGCGCATCGTTCTTCTGAATGATGTTCACGCCATCCGCCACAATCGCCGCAACGTCGATGCCGGTCACATCCACCGCAATGCCCGCGCCGACGCCCGCGGAAGAACCGCCCGCCTTTGCCGGGCCATTCGCGTCCGCCTTGGTTTCAATCTCCTCATAAGAGCTGGCCTTCACCGTAAAGGAACCGCCAAAGAGGGTGAGCGTTGCCGTATCGCCCACGATGGCACGGGTCTTAAAGGAATTGACCTGCACGGTAATTGCGCCTGCAAGGCCGAAGTCCCCTTGTGAGCAGCCTGCAACAGACCCGGCCGCCGCAAGGAGTTTATCGTTTTCGCTTCCGCTGTCCGCTGTAACGGAAATGGAGGAAGCTTCAATTGTTCCGTTCTTGATGAACGCATTGTTGGTGTGCATGGTGATGCCCACGGCAACGCCCGCCCCAAGGCCAACGCTTTGGGGCCTATTCATGCTGCTGCCCGCTCCCGTGGAAGGATCATAATTCGGATCTTTTTCAAACACGGCCGAAACGTTGATGGGGAATGCTACCATCTGTTCTGCTGCCGGAAGCGTAAAGAAGAACTTACCGTTTGCATCCGCCGTGATGGTCTTGGAGGCGGATGTTGTGCCGCTCACCGCAACCGTTACCGCAAGGGTGTTCTCTTTCAGGCGGTAACCTGCGGCAGGGGTTAGCTTGATTTCAATCTGTTCGCCCGCATCCGCACGTGCCGGGGCAATGATGGTTCCGTTTGTAGTCTGTCCGGCCTTGATTTCATATGCCTTGAAGTCGCCCTCCGCAACGGAAATCTCCACACGATACACATAAGGAAGTTGTGGCATTGTGAATTTCCCGTCCGTTACGGCAATGGTTTCAATGGTTTCGCCCGCCTGATTTATGGCATGTGCCGTAATCGTATAGCTCTTGCCACTGTTCTTTGCAGTATCAGTGAGCAGCACGGCAACCGTCTCGCCGCTGTCCGCATTGCTCTGTACAGTAACGAGCCCGCTTGCAGCGCTTGCAAGATCGATCTTGTTCGCCTTAACCTGCCTCTGCACCTTAATCAATACATCGCCCGCCGGCATAACAAAGGTATAGATGCCGTCCTTCTCGGTCACGGTGGCGTTATTGCTGGTGAAGCTGATGGCAAGTTTTTCGTCCGCCGCGAGATCTGCCACGCTGATGGTAACAACGTCGCCGGTCTTTGCCGTGGCGGGGATGCTCACGCCCGCCGTGATGCCGTTCTTGTCGAGCGCAATGCCATGGCTGTCCGCTTTAAACGTCGCATCCACGGTCACATTCATGCCGGCCGGTATGCTTGCCCCCTCGGGCAGGATGTAGTTTTCCCCGCTGCCTTTTCGCAGGGTCAGCGTGATGGTGTTCCCTTCCATGCTCAGGAAAGAAATCCTGATTTGATCGAGCAAATAGCCCTGTCGCGGCGTTGCGCTGAAGGCAAACGCGGTTTCTGACAAACTCTTGACTGCGCCGTTTGCCGTTGCGGCAATCGTAACATCATGCACGCTGTGCTGGTTGCCTTCGTGAATGACGACCTGCGCCTTCTGCTCTCCCGTGATTTCACCGCCGCTCTCCCCCGCTTCGTCCGAAGAGTTGCCGCTGCCCGTTCCCTGCACGGTCGTGCTGGAAACCGGGGAAGCATCCGCAAGGAGAGAGGACTGCGTAACTGCGTCCGCATCCACATTGAGCGTGCCGCCTGCTTTGATTGTACCGGTGGTGTCGATCACCGCTTCATTGTCGTTGATGCAAACTGCAACGGCCAACGCGCCTGTGGCCTGCACGCTTGCAGACCCTGCGCCCGAAGTCTGTTGCTGCGCCGCTGGCTGTGCTGCGGGCGCATCCTCAAACTCCGCCTTAAACACAACGTTTGCCGCAGGCATATGCAGCACATACTGCCCGGCGCTGTTTTTCACCATCGTATAGGTAACGACCTTATCCCCAAGCGTATAGACCGCCTGCAGGGTGCCCTCTTTCAGCTGTTTTCCCGTCGCCGGATTTACGGTGATCACGATGTCATTTCCCGCATCAGAAGCGTTTGCTTCCGGGACTACGGAACCTACGACTGTGCCGTTTTTATCCGTGTAGCTGTCGCCTTTAATCTGGTAAGCGCTGCCGGGGTTTTCCGGCGTGGTGACTTTCCCGTTTCCGTCCGTCGCGTCGTTGAGCGCATCGGAAGCACTCGTGCTTTTGTCATCCTCCTCGCCATAGAGGGACGAGAGATCCGGATCCGGTTCCTCTCCGGGGGCAAGCTGCACGAACTTCGCAAGCAGCGTTACATCCGCATCTGGCATTACAAAGCTGTATTTTCCATTTACGCTCCGTACATCCTGAATCACGTAAGCGGCCGCACCCGCCGGCAGGTAACGCATCGTCAGGGATTCAAGCTTGTAGCCTTCCTCCGGCGTAACCTTTACCGTTGCGCTTTCGCCCGCCTTCACCCGGTTCATTGCGGAAATGGTTCCATTCTTGGCAGCATCTGCGGTGATCTTGCGTCCTTCTGTAGCTGCGACCTTTTCTTCCGCTTCCTTCAGTTTTTCCTCAGCGGAAGGTTCCGTGATGGCGCCTTTCACCTTATCGATGATCCCCATGAAAATCGCGACCGCCTGGTTGACCGTTTGGCTTGCGGCAGTCTTCGCGCCGGCTGTCATCGCATCCGCGGAAAGGCCCTTTGTGGTTGTACGTTCATCCGCAGATGATTTTACGGTGATGTTGTTCCCGGCCTTCAAATTTGCATCGCCAAGCACCTTAGCCCACGCATCCTGCAGCACAACCGAAATTGCAAAGAAGCCGCCGAATGAATTTCCGCTGATGCCAGTGCTCGTGCCGGTAGGTTTTCCATCCGCCCCAATATCCGGCGTGCCGGTGGTTGCCGTGGTTTCATCCGCCTTGCTCGCAGCAATGGTGATCACCTGCGATTTTGCGGAAGCGTCCATCAAAATGCTGCCCGTCTTTGCTGTGATATCCCCGAGCGTTTCTACATAGGCATCTGCCACTACAACGCTGACCGCAAGGGAAATCGGCAGAGCGCCTGTGGTGCTGCGCGTCATGATATCGAGGTTGAGCCCCGCCGAAAGGGAAACCGAACCCTCCGCGGTGATGGTTCCGCTTTCACCCACTCGGATGCTGGATTCGGAGACGGCAACGTTTACGGCCACCGGTACGAATGCCTTGGCAAGAATCGCATTGTTTACTTTTACGGCGCCGTTGAGCGCGGTTTTTGCGCTGAAGCTTCCACCTGCACTGATGCTACCGTCCAGAACGATCTTTGCATTGCCGACTTTGACCGTCACGGGGTTGATTCCCTCCGCGAAAGGAATGAATCCATTGCGTTGATCCACCCCTGCCGTCATCACGATGGAACCTCCGGCGATTATGCTTGCACCTTTTTCTACCTTAACATATACATTGGATAAGGGATCAATAATGCTGATGCCAAAGCTTGCATCCTCAGCAGCAGGAACGATCTCATTCACAGGGACGATTGCATCATGATCTGCATCCCCGGAGCTGCCCACGATTTGCAGGGTCATATCATCGTCGTAAGCGCGGAGGATGATGTTGTTTCCCTTCACCGTGCCAACGATTCCAATGCGGGTGCCGTCAAGATTTAAATTCAGCTTTTCCGCATCAATATTGCCAACGGTATATCCGGGAATAACGCCAATTTTTGCCGGATCTTTTACGATGAGCCCAGACAGAAAGCCGGCGCCGTTTACGCGGATATCATAAAGCCGGAAATCGGGGCAGTTCTCATGCTCCACCTCCACACCGAATACGGCGGGGCCAGCCTCGAAGACCAGCCTTCCTGCAAGCATAAGCGCCTCAAGCTGATCATAATAAATGCCAAGCGCCGAACGGGCAGCCTCTTCATCGCGCAAATCGAACGGTTGGGACGTGAAGATGATCTGTGGCAGCCGTTCGTCAAAAACCTTCGCGACTGTCATTTTATCCTGCACGTTGAGAACATAGTTCACAAACGGCGCATCCTTCGTGTCAATCACAACAACCTTCCGGTTGTTTTCTTGCTGCACGGCAGAAGCCGTTACTTCTATTTCCTCCTTGTTCTCAAGCGCGTCCGTGTAGTTCTCCACATCGGCAATCACCATTTCAAGCAGATGTTCCTCACTGTTCATCAGCTTAATGATGGGAGCCGCAGCATCTCCGCTCACAGTGCTGCCCTGTCCGTCCTGCTTTAGCTTGCCGGTGAAATGCAGCCTGTCGTTTCCCGTTCCGCCATCCACGTTCACTTTGGGGGCATTGTTTGCGGCGGAAACATCAACAGCAACCGTGTCGTCTCCCGCACCGGCTACAACGATGATGGAGTTCCCGCTGAACTTCGCCCGCTCTTCTTCGCTCTCGCCTGTGGAAGCGCCGCCCATGCCGGTAACGCTGATCGCATCGTTGCCCGCGCCGCCGTTAACAGCAAGGGTTGTGTCTCCTTCGGCGGCAACGTTGATGGTATCGTTCTGCGCTGTCCCGTTTACCGTTACGGCTGCATTCTTCGCATTGACAGCTTTGTCCAGCGCAAGATACAGGCCCGCAAGCACAACGTTGACGCCCTCAATGTTGATGTTGCCTGTGACGTTGGCCTTGCCTTGCGAGTCCGCGTTCACGGTGGCTTTGTCGATCAGTTCCCCCTCGGCAGGCGCATCATAAGCATCCTCCGCCAGAATATACAGCGTGAAACCGGACCAGTCGTTTAAGCCGGAAATCACACTTCGGCTGATGTTGATGTCCCCGTCATACGTACCTGCCCCCACGTTAATGGTGACCGAAGTGCTCTTCTCATTCAGATTTTGAAGCGCCTTATCGACCGCCTTCTGGATCGCATTTGTGGAGTTTGTTACCGTAAGCGTTGTCTGGACATTGCCGATCGGCTCCTGAACGGTAGTTGTCACATCGTCTGCAACGGGTGTTCCAACAGGCATGGTAATCGTCTGGCCGTTCTCGGTCAGCGTATAGTACTCTGTCTTTTCTCCCGTAACAAGGTTTTCATTTACCGTTTTGGTATAGGATGGGAGATCGTTCTCAAACGTAAGATCGTCCTTCTCCTCCTGCAGCGCCGGGTTGAGCAGCTCCTGAAGATGATTTTCTCCATCGTCTTCCTGCGTATGCTCCACAATGGCCGCTTCCCCTTCGTTTGGTGTAAGAGGGTTGGCCACGCCGACATCGCCCTCTCCTCCCGCAGCCGCCTCGCCCGCCGCGGGCTCTGCGCCCGCCTCATCCGCAAATGCGGTTGAAGGCAAGCAAAGGGCCAGTGCCAAAAGCAGAATAAGAATGCCCGTGAGCATCCCTCGCTTTCCGCCCGCTTGTGCAAACTGTAACATGCGTATACCTCCTGCCGTTCGGGTTGGTTATGATTCCTGTTCTGATCCCACAGTCAGCTCCGCAATCAGCTGCTGTGCAATCTGCGTCAATTCTTCGTCCTCGTTCAGTTCCACAACCTTCTGCATATCCGCAAGAAGGCGTTCGTAATCCTCCAGCGTTAAATAACACACGCCCCTGTTATAATATGCAAGCGCAGTGCCATATCCAAGGCCAATCGCGGTGTCGAAATCCGCGAGAGCCCCTTCGTAATCTTCCCTCGACAGGCGGAACACGCCCCGATAATAGAGCAGTTCAGGATCCGTGTCTGCCAAACGCTCAATCGCAGAGGCAAGGTATTGTTCCGCCCGGTCATCGCCGCTAAGAAGCGCCGCATAGCCCATGCAACGGAATAGCTCGCCATACGCCGCATCGTCCGCCGCCATTGCAAGCGCCTGTTCCCCATACATGAGCGCATCCGCATATTCCCCCGCGCCATAGCAAAGCTGTGCCATAACGGAGAGCTGATCCGCCGTCTCCTCCGCGCAGGAAATATAACGTCGGAGATGTTCCATTGCCGCGGTTACATCTCCTTTCTGAAGTAAAAGCTGTGCCTGTAACAGCCAAGCGTCTGCATTCCCGGGAGCGCGCAGCAGAACCTCATCAAAAACGGTCTGCGCCTGTTCATAATCTTCCAGCAATGCGAGCAGGCATCCCTGCTTCATCTTCAGTTCTTCATAAGCTTCGGAGCTTTCATCCACCAAAGCAAGGCATTCGTTGATGTGGTACAGCGCCGTTTCGTTTTCCCCCTGCGCGATCGCGATGGAGGCCTTCTCATAATGGCTTTCAAGCGATGCCTGATCCGCCATCTGGCGAACCACCTTTTGGATGCGTTCCCACGCAGAAAGCCCCACATAATCGGTATTTTCCAGAAGATAATTGTTTGCGGCAGCCGCGGCGTTCGCTTCTTCCATGCGTTGAATGCGGATGCGAATCGCATTGGAAAGCAGCAACGTTGCAACGAGTGCCGCCGCCAAAAGCCCTGCCGCAACCCGGATCCATATGGCATGGATTCCTGGAGTTGCTGTTTTTCTTTCGTTCACTGCAGTTTGCACCTGCTTCCCGCACCGCGCCTTTATTTCTATGATTCAGGCCTTTCGTGGCTTGCAGGATATCGGTTGTCTCCCGCATGCACCGCTCAATTTTTATGCATTAAATAGCCGCCTGTTTTTTGTGTGGCCGTCTGGTTTTCTATCAGGATTTATTTGGATGGTGGCTCCTTCTGTTTAAGTTTAAGTTTATCTTTGCTTCAATGTAACGTCAAGCGAATTAAACCAAAAGTCGTTTTTTCTTACCGAACGTCTTTCACACGCATATTGTTCTGTGATAAGATGAAACAAATAAGGGCATAAAAGGAGAATATCTGCGGTGCGGATCGCAATTGTTGACGATATTTCCGAAGATCGCCTGATCCTGCGAAGTGAGATTAATGCTTATTTCCAAGAAAAAAGCGGCGATACTACCATTACATTTGAAGAGTTCCCTTCTGGGGAGGCCTTGTTAAGCGCCTTTGTACCCGGCCATTTTCAAATTGTTTTTTTGGATATTTATATGCCCGGTACAAATGGCATGGATGCAGCACGCCGCATCTATGCATCAGATCCCGCCTGCCGGCTGGTTTTTTGCACGGGGAGCCGGGAATATGCAGCAGAAGGATACGACGTCTGTGCATGCTACTATTTGCAAAAGCCGTTAAAGCCGGAGAAACTCCACCGTGCGCTTGAAATCTGTTGTGCGGGTCTTTTTTCGGATAACCGTTCCCTTGTGGTTCGCTCCGGGCAGAATATGAGCTGCGTATTGCTGCGCGATATTCTTTATGTCGATTGTCTGACCCGTACGCCTCGCATTCACCTTGCATCTGAAACGCTCCTTTCTTCCGAAAACATGAGCACCGTACTTGCCGCGCTTACGCAGGATACGCGTTTTTATTGCTGCAACCGTAACCTTGTAATTAATCTCGATCATGTTCACGGCATCGTGCAGGATAGTTTCCAGCTGTTCAACGGAACTTGCGTGCCAATCCGCCAAAAAGGAATCAGCGCGGCAAAAAAAGCGTTTTTGACACACACGTTAAGAAGCCAGCTTTGCGCCGATGACGGTGATATTATATGAAGCGCAAGTTTTCAGGTTTGCTCGTTGCCCTGCTGTTCTGCTGCGTTCTCCCGCTTTCCGGGGCATCCGGGGAAACCGCGCCCGCGGAAAGCAGCGCTCCCTGCATTGTTCGCGTTTATGTCGGGGGAAGCGAATGGGACGCCTTGCTGCGCTTGCCCGCAGGCGTTTATCCGACGCTGCAGGATGCGCTTGCGCAGAATTCGCTTTCCCTTCCCACACGCGTAACATGCGACTTTTCAGATGGTCGTTCCCGTTACGTTGCCCTCCGTTGGCCGGAGCCGGACGAGCTGGATCTTACGCAAAGCGGCCGGGTGTTGCTCACGGCCGAATATATCCTTCCGGAAGGCTTTGCGCTTGGCGAAGGGCTTCCGCTCCTGCAAAAGTACCTTTTCGTCTATGCTGACGGCATGGCTCCCGAGCCGCTTGCTTCCGTTACGTCCGCAAACTTTCCCCCTTCTTTGATTGCACAGGGCAGTGATCCCGCCATGCTGGAAGCTTCTGCCATCGCGCTCATGCTGCCTGCTGAAACCGTGTTTTCAGAAACGCTTATGCTCCCCATTACCTGGGACTTTTCCAGTGTTGATCTTACATGTCCGGGCCGGTACCGGGCAACCGCTCTCATGCATATGCCACCCGGCTTTTCCCTGCCGGATGGTTTTTCTCCACCTGAAGTAATGGTTGCTGTTTTGAGCAGCGAATTTATCGACCTTTCCGGAGCGTTCCTGACACCACGGAATACGCTCCTCTGCCAATGGTTCTATATGATAAAGGATCCCGAAAACATTCAGGTGGAATTTGCGCTTAATGACGCTCCTTGGGAAATCCTTTCCGACCATGCAACCTTCTGGGGAGGGTATCAGTTTAAATATGGTGTTTTCAACGGAAACGAACTCGAAATTTTCACCGGTTCGCTCCCTTTGGATGCGGACTGTCATTTCCGCCTCACCTATGGTGGGCGCACATCCAACGTTCTGACCACGCGCTACTCCGCCGATGGCGGTGTGTTCGTTTCAAACGTGGGCGGCGACCGCGACGGGGGCGACCGAACCGATCAGCCCCTGCCGGACATTACGCAGCCGGCTCCCCTGCCTGTTTCCTCTCCGAGCCCCTCCCCCGAACCGTGTGTTGCGCCGCAGCCCACACAGGTGCCCGTTCGCACGCCGGAAGCCACTCCCGCCCTCACAATGCCGGAAGCCATCCCTTCCCCGGCTGTGATCGAACGCATTACACAAACCACGACCATAGTCTCCGGCGCGCGGCTCTCCGAGATGCTTGCTGCAAATCCCGACACTGTACTGTTTGAAAAAAGCGGGATTTCCGCAGAGCTTCCTTCTGCTTTCCTTTCCGGGCTCAACCTTGCGGACCATGAAACGCTCACCGTTCGGATCGAGCGGAGTGGTTATGGTTTTTCCCTTGAAATCTTGCAGGGAGAAACCGCTCTTTCTTCTCTGCCCGCAACCCGGGTATCGGTTCCTGCGGCTATGCTTCCTTCCGGCGAAGGCACATTGCTTTGCGCGGCTGCAGATGGCGGTTCCATCTGCGCAGTTGCATACGATGAATCGCTGAAAATCGCAAGCTTTTTTATCCAGAATACCGGAAGCTTTACTCTGTATTACGATGCGCCCTCCCCTGCCCCGGCAGAGGAGGTTCCTCCCGCCGCCCTTACACCGGCGGTTCCCGCCTCCACACAAAGCGCCCAAGCCAACGGCCTGTGCAATGCTGTGCTGATACTGATTGGCTGTCTCACTGCTTTTGCGTTTGCAGCATTCATACTTAAAGTCATAAAAAGCAGGAGGACACCCCGATGACCAAGTACCACAGTTCCTCATTTTTTCGCATTTTGTCCGTGTTTCTTGCGTCGATTGTCGTTTCTTCAGCTTTGTTTTACCTGCTTGCACAAGCCGACAACAAGTATGCCTCCCCCGCTTCGCAGCCCATCGGCGGCGTGCTGATTCTCACAGAAGAAGAGCTTGCCGCACGTCCGCTCCGGTTTCTGATCCAGCAATGGGAATTTTATCCCGGCAAGCTGTTTACCCCTTCCGATTTTGCTTCCGGAACGCCTTCAGCTTACCGGCAATTCGTTTCAATCGGCCAATATGGAGGCTTTGAGGCCGGAAATGCCGCACGCAGCCCACATGGCAGCGCAACTTACCGGCTCACATTCAACTTACCATCCCCGATGCGCACCTACGCGCTTGAACTGCCGGAAGTTTATTCCGCCTGCAGGCTATACGTAAACGGGGTGCAGCTTCTTTCGCTCGGAAACCCTGACCCGGAGCAATATGAATCCAAACTGCAAAGCAGGCTGGTTACCTTTGAGGGGGAAGGGCAGGTTCAGCTTCTTCTCGCTGTCAGCGACTATGCCGGCATATACAGCGGCCTGATTTATCCTCCTTCTTTTGGAACGGTGGAAGCGGTTGAGCAAATGCGCAACATACGCCTTGTCCTGCGCACAACCGTTTTAGTGCTTGCGCTTGCTGCTGTTGTGCTCTCCTTTTTCCTTGGTTTTGGCGCAGAGCGTCAAAGGCAGGTTTTGCTCACGCTGCTTTGCTTCTGCGCGATGAGCTATACATGCGTTCCCTTGCTGCGCATGCTGTTTGCACTTCCCCTGCAGCCTTGGGCTGCCGTTGAAGTGCTCTGCCTGCATGCAGCCCTTCTGCTCGTGCTGCTGCTGCAGGCCGGGATCTGCGGCCTGGGTCCTCGCATTCGCATCGCCCTTGCGGTTCCGTGCGGAGCCATCTGCCTGCTTGCTGTGTTTGAAAGCGCCTGCGCACAGCAGCTTAGCCTGAATGCTTTGCTCGCCTGTTCTTTAATTTCCGGGTACTATAAATATGCTGTGGCAGCCTGCCTGTTGTGCATCGCCGCATTGGGGTTTGCACGCAACAGCATTTCTTCCCCTGCCCTGTTGGCAGGTTCCACCTGTTATGCAACAGCCTTGGCCTGGGATCGGTTTTACCCGGCTTTTGAGCCTGTCTACGGCGGCTGGTTCCCCGAGATCGCCTGCGCGGTCATGATTTGCATTCTTGTTCTTACCCTTTGGGAAGATTTTGCGAACGCTTACCGGTTCCGTCAAAGTTTTGCCGAAGAGCAGCGCCAGACACGGCAGCAGCTTGCCATCCAGAAAGAGCATTACCGGCAGCTTTCCGGGCAGGTGGAACGCGTGCGGGAGGCCTCCCATGATTTCCGACAACACATTCGCACGCTGCAAGGGCTTGCCGAAGCCGAAGATTTAACCGCTGTTCGGGAATATCTGGACCGGCTTGAAGTGCGTACCGATTCCTTGCAGGTTCATGTACATACAAATCATCCCGTGGTAGATGCAATCCTTCGTTTCTATGAATCAGAGGCCGTTCGCGTTGGAGTTGACTTTCAAATAAGCCTCCAGCTTCCGCCCGTTCTAGATTTTCCTGATGATGAGCTGTGCATTCTGCTTGGCAACCTGCTTGAAAACGCATTGGAAGCCTGCCAAAGGCAAACCGACGACTCCCGCTTCATTAATTTACGTGCAAATGTGCGCAACAAGCGGCTTGGCATCATCATAGAAAACAGTTTTTCCGATGAGCTGCACCGGCAAAGCAATTTCTTTTTATCCCAAAAACACGCGGGAGCCGGCATAGGCGTGCGTTCCGTAAAAGCCGTTGTGAAGCGGCATGGCGGCCTGTGTTCATTCGAACCGCAGGACCGGCGCTTCCGCGTTTCCGTGCTGATCCCGCTTGCATGACTCCCCGCCGCCTAAAAACCGGGAGCATATCTCGCTCCACCCTTTCCATGCATAACAGCTCTCCTCTGCGCGAAAGCCGCAAGGGAGAGCTGTTTGCTATAGGTGTGGATAAGGAACATATGCATCAAGAAGCTGCCTTATCCACACAAGGCTTATTCAAGTATTTAGAATGGCATAGGTTTATTTCTAGCCTGCCGCCGTCAGCAGGCGGATGAGCCACTCTCCAACCTCCGGACAATGGGTATAAATAAACTCCGCGATCTCCATCTCGTTTTCCGCTCGCAGCAAAAGCGCGTGTGATCCCTGCACCGCACCTCCAATTGCTACGCGCGCACATGCCACGCCGCCTATGGCGAGTTCTGAGGCAAGCGCCACCCCACCCAATGCCCAACAACCGACAGCTACACCACCGAACGCATAGATACCAAATACAAGCCCGCCCGCAGCAAACAGCCCTGCAGAGATTCCGCCCAGCACAAGTAACAATCCAAACGCCAAGCCGCCAAGCGCAATAAGGCCGACGGAAAACCCGCCAAGCGCAACCACGCCAAAGGCCACATCCCCGACGGCAATGATTCCCCTTGCACAGCGAGGCCGTCCGTTCCCGCGCGAAAGATGCACATGCACCAATGGCAGTCCCAACAGTGTAGTTTCACTTTTATATTCATATGGCTGCTGGCATATCATGTAGCCGGAAAGCTTTTCAAGCTGCTCTGCAATAGCAACATTTTCTTCCGGCGCGTTCTGTAGCCGCCGTTCCTCCACATTGTCCCGCACAAGGTAATCCAAACTTGTGTCAAATAAATCCGCAATGACTGTCAGCTTTGTAAGCTCCGGCATCGCGGCGCCCGACTCCCACTTGCTTACCGCCTGCCGGGAAACCCCCAACAAATTTGCAAGTCCTTCTTGGGAAAAGCCTTTTTCCGCCCTAAGGCGAACCAGTTTATCACAGAAGCGCACATTTTCCCCTCCTTTCGCTCTTCCTGCAGCGAGCATACTACATCCTCCGGCAAAGCGCAAGAAAGCGCAGCCTTACAATGTGTCAACCATGGGTTGCGGATGCTACTCGCGCACCTCTGCATTGCCGAAGTCTTCCCCATCCACCGTAAGCTGAACCTCTGTGGGAGCATCTTCCAAATAGAAGAACCAATATTGTCCTTCACTCCCGGTTGCCTGAAACGTAACGCTCGTTTGGAACGCCGGTGCAACGCCGTTGAGCGCAACGCTTCGTTCTGCGCCGATTTCGCCCCAAACATCCATCACAGACCAATAGGACCCTGTAATTTCAGGGATCGACAGGCGGTCTATGCAAATCTCACCGATTGCAGCGGATGCGGAAAAGGTGCTTTGGGATGGCTTGCTGATATACCATTCAGCCTTCTGGCCGTGCAGCAGCGTAGTGGACACGACGCCTTCCTGTGTCACCGCCAATGCCAACGCGGAATCCGCGCCGTATATGATGTCGTCGTACGCATGTCCGTTCAGGTAATGGTACGCCGCTTCCGGCGTTTTGAAGCGCACGAGATCCGATTCCGGAGAAACGCAAAGCAGCACCAACGGCAAAATGCCGCAGAACCCCACAAACAGGATCAGTTTCAGCCCCCGGTTCAGCGCAAAGAACCACTTCCGCACCGGTTTGCAAAGCGCCAGTACCGCAATTGCCGCGATAATACAAAACGCAAACCTGATGATCGTATACATAAAAACCGCCTTCATTCCGCGTCCCAATGCGCGTGTTGCTCATGAAACGGAGGCTGCAGGAAGCAGCCTCCGTTTGCTTATCCACAGCTTTATGGGCCCGTTAGTCAATATACCGGATTTTGCCCGCCATCACGCCCTCGATGCCAAGGCCAGGGGCATTCGTGAGGCTGATCTCCTTCTCGTTGAACAGCGCGCCGCCCAGGATATGATCCTCACGGCAAAGCACAGGGCCGTCAAGATCAATCTTTGTGATGATCTGTTTTGCACAGGCAAGGTGCACCGCCGCTGTAACGCTGATTTTGGCCTCCAGCATGCAGCCGATCATGCACTCCACGCCATAAACCTCCGCTGCGGAAGCAATTTTCAGCGCGTTGGTGATGCCGCCGCATTTCATGAGTTTGATGTTTACAAAATCTGCAGCGCCCATCTGCATGATTTTGAGCGCATCTTCAGGCGAGAACACGCTTTCATCCGCAAGCACCGGCACATAGGAACGCTCGGTGACGTACTTCAAACCCTCAAAATCATGGGCGATCACAGGCTGCTCCACAAACTCAATGTCAAGCCCTTTCTCCTGCATCTCATTCAGGATGCGCACAGCCTCTTTGGGCTTCCAAGCCTGGTTCGCATCAATGCGCACGCAGATATCCTTCGGCACCGCCGCACGGATGGCCGCGAGGCGCGCCACATCAAGTGCCGGATTGCTGCCGACCTTAACCTTCAGGCAATCGTACCCGCGCTTCACAGCGTCGATCGCATCGCGCGCCATCTCCTCCGGGTCGTTGACGCTGATGGTAATGTCCGTCACGATGCTCTTGCGCGCGCCGCCGAGAAGTTTGTAAACCGGAATTTCATGGAGTTGGCCATAAAGATCCCAAAGCGCCATGTCTGCCGCAGCCTTCGCGCTTGTGTTCTTTACGATGCATCCGTTAAGCGCCCGCGTGCAGTTTTCAAACGCATCGACTTCCCGGCCGATGAGAACCTTGCGGATATGATCCTGCATTGCGCCGATGATCGAGCCGGTGGTATCCCCCGTAATCACCCCTGTGGGTGGCGCTTCTCCATAACCGACTGCACCGGTATCGGTATGAAATTCAAATACGACATCCTCCACGCTGTCCACCGAGCGCAGCGCCGTCTTAAACGGTACGCGCAGCGGGACGGAGATCCTGCCGATCCTGATTTCCGTAATCTTCATGCTAACATGTTCCTCCTTTAATGAATGACTGGGCGTTATTTCGCCATTTCATACATGGCAGCCGCAATAATCTTCGCATTTTTCATCAGCTTATCCAGCGCAATGTACTCATCGGGCTTATGCTCCACCGCTTCGTCTCCCGGGAAAATCGGGCCAAACGCCACGGTATTGGGCATAGCCTTCGCATATGTGCCGCCGCCCATGCTAATCAGCCGCGCGGGCTCTCCCATCTGTTCCTCATATACCTTGGCAAGGCACCGAATCAATTCGCTTTCCGGCGGCATATAGAGCGCCTTTTTGTGGGAAAGCGCCGTTTCCGCAAAGCCACCCTCCGCCATCTTTGCCACAAGCGCGGGATAGAACTCTTCAAGCTTACGCGTGACAGGGTAGCGGATGTTGATGGTAACGGAAAGGGTATTCTCCGAAAAATTTGCAACGCCCAAATTGAGCGTAAGATCGCCGGAGATTTCATCGGACAGCGCAATGCCCAAGCCCTTGCCGCGCGTCTCCATTCCGATATGTTCCGCAAGGAAATGCACCGCCTCGCCATGATCTCCGGAAAGCCCAAGGCCATCGAGTGCGATCAGCAGGCGCCCGATGGCATTTTCCCCAAGTTCAGGCGTGCTGCCATGCGCATTCACGCCGCGCGCCTCCACGCTTGTTCCGTTTGCCGTTACCTTTTCCGGCAGCGTTCCCTCCACGCCAAACGTCAGCTGCGCCGCGGCGAATTCGGGCACCACATTGGAAGCAATGCCCGCGGAAAACGCAGCGATGCGCCTGTCGCCGGTAGAGCCGAGCCTGCGTGAAAACGTGGCGGTCACAATGCCTTTTTCGCCGTTGATGATTGGATATTCTCCATCGGGCGTAAAGCCCATCACGGGGAGTTCTTCGCCCTTTTCCACATAATGTTTAATACAGAGCGAGCCCTTTTCCTCGTTCAGGCCAAAGATGACGCGGATGCGGCGTGAAAGCGGCAATCCTGAATCCGCAATGGCTCTGAGCGCATACAGCGCCGCAACGGTGGGGCCTTTATCATCCACCGCACCGCGCCCATACAGCCTGCCGTTGTCGATCACTGCGCCGTAGGGCGGATACTTCCAGCCGTCTCCTTCCGGCACAACGTCCAAGTGGCCCAGCACGGCAACCATTTCCTCGCCCGTGCCGAATTCAACATAGCCTGCCATATCATCCACACTGGCTGTGCGAAACCCAAGCCTTTCACCCAGTGCAAGGCAGGCCATCAGGCATGCATGCGGCCCATCGCCAAACGGATGCGCGCCTGCTTCCTCTCCAACGCTCTTGATCCGGATCAGCTCCTGGAGGCTCTCGATGAGTTCGCCCTTGCGTGCATCAAGCTCCCTGTCAAAATTCATTTGTTTCTCCTGTTTCTCCTTTTAATGAAGTGTGTTTCCAAGCATGTTTATCATACCATGCCGCGCCTTTTTTTTCAATCTTATTTGCGGGCTTGGCACAGCCGGAACGGGGATTTCGCGCCTGTGTCAAGCCTGAATTCGTTACGCGATCGGAAAATCAAAGTAAGTATCCGGATACGGCTCAGGCGTAACGGCATAATGCCACCATTCGCTCTCATATCTGCGAAAACCGTTCGCACACATCACTTCGCAAAGCAGCCTGCGGTTTGCCTCCTGCAAAGGGGATAAACCCGGCGCGCCATGGTGGGAGCGTTCATCCATAAAATCGAAGATGCTCCCCATATCCAGCTCCTGCATGGTGGAAGCATCAACCAGCGTCAAATCCACTGCACAGCCGCGCGTATGGCCGGAATGGCGGGCAATGTATCCAAGCTCAATCACCATTCCTTTTTCCACGTTTGGATAGTGCACAGGCTTACGGCGGTCATCCTCCGCATCCGCGCCCCAGCGCATGAAATCGTCTACTGCGCGCTGTGGGCGATAGGAATCATAAAATTTCATAAGATAGCCCTTATCCCGGAAAACCGCAGCGGCCTTTTCCAACCGCTGTGCAGCTTCTTTTGTAACCACCACAAGCGGCGCCTCATAGCCTGCGGCCGGGCGGCCCATAAAATTATCCGTCCCCGCGTACTTTGCATCAACAATGCAGTCTTGAATTACTTCGTCTACATAAAGGAAGCCTTCCGGCAACCCCTTTTTGGGGATGCCCTTTGTGCTTTGGTTCATCACAAACGCCTCTTTTCGTTTTTTTCTATCTTAGCAATCCCTGCTGCACAATGCAACGCTTTTGCGTGGATTCAGCGCGCAAAAAAAGCCCCGGCTGCACGCCGAAGCTTTTCTGCCTTTTCTAATTCACCGTTATTGCCGCATCGCGCGGAACAAAGGGGATTAGCCCCAAGCACGGGGGTCGCTGCGCCCTTCAGAGCGCGCTTGCTTAAACCGTCAGTGTGGTCTTAGCCTCTGCGGCTCTGGAAGCAGGCGCTGCAGTAGATGGGCCTGTCGTTCTTGGGAACGAACGGGATCTTGGTGGGCGCGCCGCACTGTGCGCAGACCGCATCATACATCTCACGATCGTTCGAGCGCTGGCTCTTGCGGGCGTTCCGGCACGCTTTGCAACGGATCGGCTCATTCTGGAAGCCTTTCTCGGCATAGAATTCCTGTTCGCCTGCGGTGAAAACGAATTCCGCGCCGCAATCCTTGCATACCAATGTCTTGTCCTGGAACATGTGTCTGATATCCCCTTGTAAAATTATTTTTTGTTATTCCAAGTTTCGGCTGACCTGGTCTTTGCCCCCACACCCGCCGGCCGGAAGGTTCGCTACTAGGCATTTTTGCCCCCCACTACTGCTCCTCTCGGGGCTTGCGCCCCGGCCGGGCTTACTTCTAAGCCGCACCATGCTCACGGGTACTTTGCCCCGCTTATGTGGATCGTTTCGCCTGCGACTGGCATCGACTTGCAACCACAGACCCGAAGCTTTGGATAACTTTTATTATTATAATTGATTCGCTTTTAAAACGCAACAGCTTTTTAATGAAAAAGAGCGGCTTTTTTCATTTTTCGCCCTTTTTCGCTTAAATTATTTATTGTATATTATATTTTCTTTCATAGATTTCCGTTTGGCGGAGAAATCCATTATTCTTTGGGGTGTGGCATTTCATCGTATTGTGCGCGCGGGCCGCCAACGTACTTGGGACGCGTGCGCGCCATAGTAAGGTTTGCCTCTCCGATTTTGCGCGTTTTCGCATGCACGGGAACAACAACCGGGTGCAGATGCATGCCGATGAACGTTCCACCGATATCCATACCCGCGGATGCGCGCCCGCGCAGGTCTTCCACCATGACATGGTCATCAAAGCGCGCCACAGCCTGCATCGAAAAAGCACCGCCTGCATGAAGCTGTGGTTTCACCCACACCTGCTGCAAATCAAATTTTTCCATGCATTCACGTTCTACCACAAGGCAACGGTTCAAATGCTCGCAGCACTGCACGGCAAGAAACAGGCCGCGCTCTTTCACGCGCGGCAGCACAGCGTCCATAATCGCCGTTGCTGCTTCAACGCTTGAACCGGTTCCGATCATTTTTCCCATGACCTCGCTAGTGGAGCAGCCCACTACAAAAATATCGCCCGCGCGAAGCGTGTCAGCCGCTGCAAACAACTCGTCCAGCGCCGCGTTTACCTGCGCGTTAATCTCCGCATATGGTTCCATTCTTCCACCTCGTTCAGGCGGCGTCATACCGCCTTTTTTCTTAATTATATTCCCCTCTGCGTTTGCTTGCAAGGGCCGCAAATGCATGCGCGATTCCAGTCAAAAAAATATATTATTCCAGAAGCTTGACAAAATGGTTAAATTAGGTATAATTAATTTGAGAATAATTCTTATTCTTATTGGAGGTACGCATGATCTATTCAAAGAAGCGAGAGCTTGTATTGGATTATGTGCGCGCTGCCTGCACCCATCCCACAGCGGACGAGGTTTATGCAGGCCTTAGGGCCGGCGATGCGGATGTAAGCCTTGCAACGGTCTACCGCAACCTGAACCAGCTTGCCGAAAACGGGGCGCTCCGGCGCATCATGACGCCTTCCGGGCCGGACCGGTTCGATGGCAACATCACTCCGCACTTACATGCGATCTGTACCTGCTGCGGCCGCGTGATTGATGTTCCACGCGCTCCCCTGCCCGATCTGTGCAGTATCGCGAGCGCACATACGGGCATGGTCATAACGGGTATGACGCTTGTATTCCATGGTATCTGCAACGCTTGCAGCGCAAACAATAAAGCACACTAACTAAATTCTGAAAGGAGACTCAACCATGAAAGAACTCAAAGGAACCAAAACCGAAGCCAATCTGCTTGCTGCATTTGCAGGCGAATCACAGGCTGCCACCAAATACGGCTATTATGCTTCCGCCGCGAAGAAGGAGGGCTACGTCCAAATTTCCGCAATTTTTGAAGAAACCGCAGGCAATGAAAAAGAGCATGCCAAGCTATGGTTTAAGCTGCTCCATGGCGGCAAGGTTCCCGGCACTGCCGACAACCTTGTAGATGCTGCTGCGGGCGAGAATTATGAATGGACGGATATGTACGCCGAATTCGCTGCCGAAGCGCGCGCGGAAGGTTTTGAAGACATCGCGCGGCTCTTCGACGGCGTAGCCGCCATCGAAAAAGGGCATGAGGAGCGTTACCGCAAGCTGCTTGCCAACATCAACGAAGGCAAGGTTTTCTCCCGCAACGGCGTATGCGTTTGGAAGTGCCTCAACTGTGGCCATATCCATATCGGCGAGTCTGCGCCCGAGGTCTGCCCCGTGTGTGCGCACCCGAAAGCCTATTTCGAACTCAGAGCTGAAAACTATTGATTTTGTTGATTGTGTAGCTTGCGTGCCGTTTGCAGGCATGGCGGCACGCAGGAGTACTGCCCGAAGAGCCCCTCTCTTCGGGCAGTACTTATATTACGACATTGAGATGATCTCCTTGCGGAGGACCTTGATAATGTGTTTTTCAAGCCGGGAGATATAGCTTTGGGAAATGCCCAGCATGTCTGCAACCTGCTTTTGTGTGTATTCATGTGTGCCGCGAAGGCCGAAGCGAAGCTCCATAATCTGCTTTTCACGCGGGGTGAGCTTGCGCATGGCAAGCGCAAGCAGCTGCTTATCCACCTCATCCTCAATCCCGCGGTAAACAAGGTCGCCATCCGTGCCGAGAATATCGGAGAGCAGAAGTTCGTTTCCATCCCAATCGATGTTAAGGGGCTCATCCAGAGAAACCTCAAGTTTGAGGCGGCAGCTCCGGCGCAGATACATGAGAATCTCATTTTCAATGCAGCGGGAAGCGTATGTTGCAAGCTTAATTTTCTTTGTGGTATCAAACGTATTGACGGCTTTGATAAGGCCAATGGTGCCGATGGAAATGAGGTCCTCGATGTTCACACCGGTGTTTTCAAACTTGCGCGCAATGTATACCACAAGGCGCAGATTGCGTTCAATCAGCGTCTGCTTCACAGATTCATCCCCTTGGCTCAGCGCATGGATGCATTGGCTTTCTTCTTCTCTGGAAAGCGGGGGCGGCAGCGCCTCGCCCGCATTTACATAGTAAAGCGAAGATAAAATCCCGAGGCGCCTGTAAATTCCGATGAGCAACCGGGCAAAAAAGCGTTGCATGGATTAACCTCCCAAATTCATTTGTTCCGCCAGCACCGGCGGTAAGAGCGCCTCCGCGCCGCGGATTGGCATGGGGCAAAGCGCAAGCAGCGCATCGCTTTCACGGCCGTTTATACAGAGGCGCTCCGGCTTCAACGCATAAAGAACGTCCGTGCCATGTGCCGTGGCCGTTGGGATCGGGATGTGCGCATGCTCTGCAAGCTCCGGTAAATGCGCAACGGCAACTGGTTTGCCGCTGAGCGGTTCGACCAAGCCGTTTCCCGTATCAATCAATGCATCTAGCCGGTATTCCCGGCCGGCAGCATGCATTATGACCTCCGCCCGAAACCCCGCCTGCGCCCGCCGCGCCTGCAAGCGGCGCACCAGATTCGGTACAAATGTGGCGGCAAGCACAACCACCAGCGCAGTGCGCACAGGCAGAGCGGCAAGCACAACGCCCGTACCCATTCCACCTCCAAAGCAAAGCGCCAGGCAGAACGCAAAACCGCCCGTTAAAAAAGCCGCTGCAAATACCGCCGCAACAGCACGTGTATATTCCCGCAGGCGCTTTGCCGGGAAAGCAAGTGCAAACAGGAGTCCGCACACAATTTTTCCCGGCAGGGACAATAACGGCGGAAAAAACAACGATGCCCATGCACAGCAGGCGCCAAGCGCGGATGCAATGGCTATGCGGCGTATTGGCAAGCGCCGTGCGCAAAGCGCTGCGGCAATGCGAAGCATCAGGCAATCCATTACGAAATTATCCAGGAGAAACAGCTCAATATACATATGCCGCCCCCTTCCCGCTTCCACGGGTACTATACCATACGCACCTTGTGATATGTGTAGAACAAACGATGCATATATAGCGGATAATTGTTGAAACCGGAAACAGCGCCCATAAAAAAGAGCCGCCTTGCGCGACTCCTTCAACAGCAGGGTTCTTTTTAATCTTTGTCAGCACATAAGCTGCACTTTTATCCCTTTTGCTAGGCAACTTCCCTCTGCGATTCTGCAAAAGCTCACAAGCATGCATGCATGCATTCGTGCAGCCGTCCGGACATCGGGCCGCCCTGTTCAGCATCCGCCATCACACGTATTCCTTAATTGTTTTCCAGCATTTACCTTATTGACTTTCGGGGTGTATTCCCTTATGATGAAGCAATGATTAGGCTGCATTGCTTGGCTCTATTATGGTGCTTTTTTATCTGTTCTTCCCAACAGATAATCCACGCTCACACCGTAAAAATCCGCAAGCTTCACCAAAACCTGAGCGGTATAGGCGATCTTTCCGGTTTCGTACTGTGAGTATGTGTTTTGCGCCACCCCCAAATAGTCGGCGAGCTGTTGTTGCGTTAAGTCATTATCTTCGCGCAGAGCGCGGATATTCTCAAAAATCATGTTCACCACCTAACAATATATTATGTACATGATTTTTGATGATACTCTATTTTATCTGCAATATAGATAAAATCTCGTTAAAACCGTTAAGAAAAATCCCTTTGGGCGTATTGCGCATCATTTGCGCGCAGCATCGGATTCCCTGCGTGGATACGGTGCGGGGTCATCCGTCAGCCCGGCAAGGTAATCCATGCTAGTTTCGAGCGCGAGTGCAATCCGCCTGCATTGATCAAAGGAGTAATTCCGCTTCCCCGTTTCCAGCTTGGAATAATCGCTCTGATCAATGCCGGTGAGCATCTGCATTTTGATTTGTGTATAGCCCCTAGCTTTCCTAAGTGTTTTTAATCGCTCCATGTTTTAATTATGGCGCGGTGACCTACTTGTAATTATGGTCGTTTTGACCTATTCTTGTAACCAGAAAAACTTTTGGAGGTACCTATGGATTCTTTCGATTATATCTACAATCACATGATGGGGCGCTGCATCGACTATGACGCAAACTATCCCAACGAGTTTGCAAAAGGCAGCCCCTGCGACATGCTCGCTGAAGAAATTTTTGCCGCCCGCCTGCGGCTCTCCCGCATCCTCGACCAAAACGAAAGCGGTGAAAGCGAAGATGTTATGGTAATCGTGAAAGCCTATGAGCAAATGCTCCAGTTCCTTTGTCAACGGGCTTATGAGCATGGGAGGGCGGAAAGCCTGTCAGAATGAAGCAAAACGGCTTGTGCAAAAGTCTGTACAAGCCGTTTGCTTTGCAGCACATTTTGCGTTAAAGCAGGACAATTCCCGCCTTTTCGCAGCTTTCTATCGTCTCGCAATCCCAAATTGAGCATTGCACTTCGCCAATATGCGCCTTACTCATCAGCAGCATACAAATGCGGGACTGGCCGATACCGCCGCCAATGGTGAGCGGCAGTTGATCCGCAAGCAACATGCTGTGGAACGGCAACGCGCGGCGCGCATCGCAGCCCGCCTCTGCAAGCTGCCGATCCAGCGCCTCCGCATCTACCCTGATTCCCATAGACGAAATTTCAAGCGCGCAGTCCAACAGTGGGAAATGGAACAGGATATCCCCGTTAAGCGACCAATCGTCGTAGTCCGGTGCGCGGCCGTCATGTGGTTTTCCATCGCTGAGTTTTCCGCCGATCTGCATAAGGAACACGGTTTTATATTCGCGTGTAATTGCGGCCTCCCGTTCTTTCGGCGTCATATCCGGATAAAGGTCAAGCAATTCCTGTGTTGTAATAAATTTGACATCGCGCGAAAGCTCCGTATTGATGTGGGGGTACCGCGCCTTAAGTGCATCCAACGTGTCACAAACACAGCCCACGATGGAACGCACGGTGTTTTGCAGCGTTTCCAGATTTCGTGTTTCACGCGTGAGCACCTTTTCCCAGTCCCACTGGTCTACGTAAACGGAATGCAGATTATCCAGCGTTTCATCACGCCGGATCGCGTTCATGTCCGTATAAAGCCCCTTTCCCGGATGGAAATCATAGCGGTAAAGCGCCATGCGCTTCCATTTTGCAAGAGAATGCACCACCTGCGCCTCGGTTTGCGCGCAGGGAATATCAAAGCTTACGGGGCGTTCCACACCGTTCAGGTCGTCGTTAAGGCCGCTTTGCGGCTGCACGAACAGCGGCGCTGTAACGCGCTTAAGGCGCAGCGCGCGCGCAAGCCCATCCTGAAAAGATCGTTTAATGAAGCTGATTGCATCCTGCGTTTCATACAGGGTCATTGTGGAACGGTAGCCGTCTGGAATGATTGTGTTTGCCATTAGGCGGATCTCCTTCGTCATTGTTGCGCCGGGGCCGCGCCGTAATGTGCGGTCATACGCGAATTTTATATATTTTATACTATATATTCCGAATGTGCAATGGAGTATGCCTTGGAGAAAATGCTGTTTTTATGAGAGGGTAATTATTTCCGGGATACATATTGCAATACAAGCTCCTGGGTTCGCAGCAGGTGCGCCCTGTCCAAATCTGCCGCACGCTCCAGACACCCTTCCAGAATGTATTCCACGATCTTCGCGTGCTCAGACCAGGAACGTTCCGCATCGCTTTGGCAGGAAAGAGCGGAAACGCGGATCAACAAAAGCTGGTCGCACAGTTTTTTGTGAATTTGAACCGCCATCTCATTTCCGGCAAGCCACATCAGCAGAGCGTGCAGGCTTTCTTCGGCTTGCTTTTCCCAAGGATCCCGATCGGGATATGCCGTGCATTCGCGGCTCAAACACGCCAGAAGCGCCTCGGCTGCCTCTGTCTGCAAATCATGCAAGCTTTGAATTGCGTTTACTTCCAACAGACAGCAGATAGAAAAATTTTCCCGTATTTTATCCTCCGTCAGCTTTCTAACATAAACGCCCTTTTTGGGGATCTCCACCAAAAGCCCATCCCCCGTCAACATGCGCAAAGCCTCCCGCACCGGGGATCTGCTAACGTTGAGCCGTTCCGCAATCTCGTTCTCCTGCAGCCATTCGCCCGGTTCATACCGCTGCCGGACCAGTTCCTGGCGAAGGATTTGGTAAACCTGTTCTTTAATCGTTGCTGTATCAAACCGGCCTGCCATGCATGCCCTCTCCTTTCGTTTTCAGAATCCTGATTGCGGTTTTGATTTGCTTGTTCCGTTCCTCCTCATGCGTGATCAGCCATCCTGTTTGTCTGAATTATATCATATATCTTCCCCCGGTGTGAACCTGTTTCGCCTTGAAAACGCATTTCCTCATCCACCTTTCACATTTTCGCGCTTTTTCCTGCGCGTTTCTTTCCGGCAATTTGTTCATCTTTTGTTCACGAACTTCGCAAACATACGGTTTGTATCGCTGCTTGAAACAAGGTATAATGCCATCAAGAAGGTGATGAATATGTCAAAACAACGGAAAACCGGAAAAATTATTCTGCTGATTCTTGCCGCATTGCTTTTGCTTTTGCTGGCTGCCATCGGCATTTTTTATTTGCGGATCAACACTCCCGCCGCACTGTTTACGCCTGATGCGACCACAGCGCCAACGCCCGAAACTGCTACGCCTTCGGCTGCGCCGCTGCAAACGCCAGGCGCGCATAGTCCCACACCGGAACCCGCCGATACTCCGGAGCCAACCCCCACGCCCATGTCCGAAGCAGAGCTGGAATCGCTTTCGGATCTCAGTTTTATGAAAAACCGTGTGAACATCATGGTGTTCGGCATTGACAAAAGCGAAGAACGGGAGGCTTCCGGTTCGTTCCGCACGGACACAATGATCCTTGTTACGGTAAATTTCAAAACAAATGCAGTGGATATGATTTCCATTCCGCGCGACAGCTATGTGCAGCTTTATAATAAGTCGGGCGAACTGATCGAGCCGCTTGACCCATATGGCAAGGTGAACAGCGCGTTCTCCCTTGGCGGCGGCCTCAAGCACGGCGGTTATCAGAGCGCGCTTAACACCGTCAGTGCGTTGTTTGGCGGCATTCCGGTTCAGTATTACGTAAGTGTGGATATGAATGCCGTGAAGGATGTCGTTAACGCCATGGGCGGCGTGGAATACGACGTGGATATTGAGGTGACAATGAACGGGCGTGAGCTTCATCCCGGTTTGCAGCATCTGGACGGGCAGGCTGTGCTGGATTATTGCCGCCAGCGCAAAGGCAGTTCCGATGTAGCGCGCGCAGACCGGCAGCAGCGCATGCTTTTTGCCATTTTTAATCAGATGAAGAGCACGGGGCAAATTGCAAATATCCCCAAAATCTATATAGCGGTTCAAAGCAACATTGAAACGAACCTCAGCTTTGAGCAAATCTGCGCACTTGCGTTGGTGGCGGTGCGCATGGATTCCGCCGGGCTGAACCGCCACATGGTTCCCGGCGAATATATGAGCCTGTATGCGCGGGATTGCTGGTGCCTGCACACGCTGAAATTGCAAGAGCTGATTTCCGATGTGTTCGGTGCAGAGGTTATTGTGGATCCCAATGCGGATGCGGAAGCGCTCAAGCTTTATGTGGAAACCAACCGGCTTGCGATTGCAGCGGAGCTTTCCGCCGGCAACCGCGCTTACGCCGATGCGCAGCATTTGCTGACCAATTACAAAAGCAGCATCCCCTCTGCTGAGCGCAGCGCACTGCAAAGCGCAATGTCTCACCTGAAAACGGCGCTGCGGCGCGAGAGCAAGGGGTTGCTTGATTTATATACTCCGCCTGTGCGCACGCTTGCAGATTCGATTTGGGCGGGCCTCGGCGGCATGGGGGCAATTCCTTCCGGCGCAGCGGATGCCGTTTTGCAGGAGGAGGAAGAAAGCGACACTTCCTCCGGTTCCGGCGGCATTCACATCGGATAAACGCAGGCCATGCTTCAGTTGGGGCATGTTCAGTTAACCCGGCTGTATCATAAACCATAGAAAAAATAAAAAACCAACGATTATACGATTTCGATAAAAGAACCGCCTGCGCATAGGGCGGTGTTCGTAAAACAGTTTACGCCACAGCAATCTAATTTGCTGTGGCGTTTCTTGTAAATAGCGATTTAATTCTGGACAGCCGGAACTGTACCGTCCGCAGGGAAATCCTGCGGACTATTTTTCCGTAAACTCCATTGACAAAACTAATACTTCGCAATATGATGTATTATGCGAAAGGAGGTATGACATGGATGTTCAGTTAAAACGAGGTCTCTTGGATGTCTGCGTATTAGCAGCGATTAAGAGCGAAGATTCATATGGTTACAAGATTATTAAAGATATGAAGCCGTATATTGAGCTTTCCGAATCCACCTTATATACTATTCTAAAACGCTTGGAAACAGCAAATATGCTGGCCGTTCGCACTGCTGAGCATGGTGGTAGGCTTCGGAAGTATTATCATATTACCAATGAGGGACTTAAGCGTATAGAGGATTTCAAGGACGAGTGGAAGGAAATCTTATCTATATATCGATTCGTAACTAAGGAGGATAATGGCAATGAGTAAACAAGAATTTCTTGCGCAGTTGCGCAAAGGATTGTCCGGATTGCCGCAGGATGATATTGAGGAACGTTTAACATTTTACAGTGAAATGATCGAAGATCGAAGATCGAATAGAAGAAGGTCTTTCAGAGGAGGAAGCGATTTCGGCAGCAGGATCTATTGATGAAATCGTTGCACAGGTAGTAGCAGACATTCCACTTGCAAAAATCGCAAGGGAAAGAATTAAAGCAAAAAGACGGCTAAAAGCGTGGGAAATCGTACTTTTGGCACTTGGTTCTCCCATATGGCTTTCATTAGGTATCGCCGCGGTTGCCGTAATTCTCTCACTTTACGTTTCGTTGTGGTCTGTGATTATTTCCTTGTGGGCTGTTTTTGGTTCGCTAATAGGCTGTTCGTTTGACGGTATGGTAGCAGGGATTGCCTTTGCTTGTAACGGCAATGTTCTTACTGGAGTGGCTATGATTGGCGCAGGAATTGTTTGCGCAGGTCTTTCCATTTTTATGTTCTACGGATGCAAGGCGGCTACAAAAGGCATTCTGGTTCTCACAAAGAAACTTGCGGTATGGATTAAGAATTGCTTTATTAAAAAGGAGGAAGCGTAATGAGAAAGACAGCAAAAATATGGCTTGTTATAGCAGCTTCCCTTGTGTTTGTCGGACTAATAATGTTTGCGGCGGTAATGTCGGAATACAAGTGGGATTTTTCTAAGCTGAGTACAGGAAAATATGAAACGAACACCTATGAGATAAGCGAAGAATTTAGCAACCTATCTATGAATACGGACACCGCAGATATTATATTTGCATTGTCCGATGATGGAAAATGTAGAGTGGAATGTTATGAGGAGGAAAAAGCAAAGCATTCCGTCGCCGTTCAAGAAAATACACTTGTTATCAAAATGATTGATGAAAAATCTTGGTATGACTATATCGGAATTAACTTCGGTTCACCAAAGATAACGGTTTATCTTCCGAAAGCGGAATACACTTCACTTTTCATTAACGGAAGCACCGGAGATATCGAAATACCGAAAAATTTTAAGTTCGAGGGTGTTGATATATCGTTAAGTACAGGCGATGTTAACTTTTTCGCCTCTGCCTCAAAGTTGATTATAATTAAAACAAGTACCGGAAATATCTGTGTTGAAAATACATCTGCAGGAACGCTTGATCTTTCTGCTTCAACGGGTAGGATTACGGTTTCTAACGTAATCTGCGGAGGTGATGCCAATATCAATGTTTCCACCGGAAGAACCAATTTGAACAATATTGAGTGTAAAAATCTTACATCAAGCGGAGATACGGGAAACATATCTTTGAATAATGTTATTGCCGCAGAAAAGTTCTCAATTAAGAGAAACACGGGAGATGTCAGATTTGACGGCTCGGATGCCGCTGAAATTTTGGTAGAAACTGATACTGGAGATGTTACGGGAACTTTCCTTTCTGAGAAGACATTTTTTGTTGAAACCGACACAGGCAGTGTTGATGTTCCTGAAAGCATAACTGGTGGAAGATGTGAGATCACAACCAATACAGGGGATATCGAACTGGATATTCAATAAAGGGCGCACTTCTATACAGACGCAAGCTCTGTATGTGCGCTGCGTGAGAAAGCGCACATACACGCAAATGTCCGGGCTGTTTTGCGTCAACTTTGTTCTGGACAAGGGGCTCCCTTGCGCTGCTGTGCGGCTATCCTTGATATAAGAAACCTCCGCATGATTAACACATGCGGAGGTTTAACAGTTTTACGGACACCGCCCTATCAAGCGCAGGCGGTTCTTTCAAAACAAGCCGGAGGAGGCATAACCGCAGTCCGCGGAGACTTCGGCTGCTCTTGGCAGCATCTGGTCATCTGTGCGAAAGCATTTGTCAGGCAAGGCTTTGCCGTAAAAACAAACTGCGCATGCAAGCCCGGGAGAGGTTCACTTATTTGGCAGACAAAGGCCCTTATGCCTGTTCATTGAGCATCTGCATGAATTCCTCGCCGGTTATGGTTTCTTTCTCCAGCAGATATTTGGAGAGCCGATGCAGCGCATCCGTGTTTTCGGTAAGGATTTCGCGTGCTTTCTCCTGCGCATCTTTCACCAAAGCAACAACCTCATGATCGACAAGCGCTGCCGTTTCCTGTGAACATGCAAGCGAGGTGTCCCCACCCAAGTATGCGTTTTCCACAGTTTCAAGTGCAACCATGCCAAAGCGGCCGCTCATACCATACCGCGTAACCATCGCGCGGGCAAGGCGCGTGGCCTGCTCAATGTCGTTGGAAGCGCCGGTCGTTGCGCTGCGGAAGATCAGTTCCTCCGCTGTGCGGCCGCCGGTGAGCGTAGCAAGTTTGTTGAACGCTTCCTCCCGGCTCATCAGGAACCGCTCGCCCTCCTCCACCTGCATCGTGTATCCAAGCGCGCCGGAGGTACGCGGCACAATGGTGATTTTATGCACGGGCGCCGAATCACTCTGCTTTGCAGCGACAAGCGCATGCCCGATCTCGTGATACGCTACAATCTTCTTCTCCTGTTCGGAAATCACCGCGCTCTTGCGTTGGTAGCCGGCGATGACTACTTCCACGCTCTCCTCTAGATCCGCCTGCTCCACAACATCGCGCCCCATGCGCACTGCGCGCAGCGCCGCCTCGTTTACGATGTTCGCAAGTTCAGCGCCGGAGGCGCCGCTCGTCGCCCGTGCGACCGCATTATAATCGATATCCGCCGCCATATGCACGTCCTTCGCATGCACTTTGAGGATTGCCTCGCGGCCGCCGAGATCCGGCAGTTCCACAGGGATGCGCCGGTCAAACCGGCCCGGGCGCAGCAAGGCCGGGTCAAGCGAATCCGGGCGGTTTGTTGCAGCCAGAATCACCACGCCGTTCTTGCCGTCAAAGCCGTCCATTTCAGTCAGAAGCTGGTTGAGCGTCTGTTCGCGCTCATCGTTTCCGCCAAGTCCACCGCCATCGCGCTTTTTGCCGATTGTATCGATCTCGTCGATGAACACGATGCAGGGCGCTTTCTCATTGGCCTGCTGGAACAGGTCGCGCACCTTGGCGGCGCCCATGCCCACGAACATTTCCACAAATTCCGATCCGGAGATAGAGAAGAACGGCACCTGCGCTTCGCCCGCAACCGCCTTGGCAAGCAGCGTCTTGCCGGTGCCCGGAGGGCCCACAAGCAGCGCGCCCTTGGGAAGCCGCGCCCCGATCTTTGCATATTTCCCGGGGTTGTGCAGGAAATCTACGATTTCCGTGAGCGCTTCCTTCGCTTCGTCCTCGCCCGCAACATCCGCGAACGTCTTGCCGGTTTGCGCCTCAACATAAACCTTTGCGTTTGCTTTGCCGAAGCTCATTGCATTGGGGCCGATCCCTCCGCTCTGCAATTTCCGCATCATGAACTGGCCAAGCGCCGCAAAAATCAGGATCGGCAGGATCCATGTCAGCAGGAACGTCAGAAGCGGCGAGCTCTGCGTCGGAATTGCCGCTGCAAATTTAACTCCGGCTTTTTCCAGCCGTTCCATCAGGGTTTCGTCCGGCCAAATGCCCGTTTTGTAAACGCGTTCACGCCCTGCATCGTCCGTCGCAAGGAACGTGATCAGTCCCTCTGCATCGTCGCGTGCAACCTGCTCTACTTGGCCCGCATCCACCATTTGCAGGAACTCGTTGTAACCGAGCTCCCGCACCTGCGCTTCCATGAGCGCCGGGAAAACGAGCGAATTAAGCAACAGCATAACAACCGCTACAACAATGCAGTAATACACCAGCGGCTTCTTCGACGGTTTGTGTTCCTTCATGTTGCCCATTTGTTTCCTCCATCCCGATTTCTCTTCTGTTCTTGCCGTTTATTATACCGTTTGTCCATATAGAAAAAAAGGCTTTGCTGTGCAAAAATGTGAAATAAAATGACGCGGCTGTGAAACCAGAAACGGGCCGTTCTTTCGGAACGGCCCGTTGGCGTTTATTGTTTTAAATCAGGTTTATTCCGGTTTCCGGGTTGAACATATGGATTACGTTGCCGTCGAAGGTAAAGTTCACCTTTGCGCCATAGCCGAAATCCTGCTGCGGCATCCCCTGTAAGTCCAACGTCGGGATGATGACGACCACATCCTTGCCGTTTGCATTTACGTGAAGGTGCACAGAACTCCCCATCATTTCGGAAACATCAACCGTAGCTGAGATATGCGCCGCCGTGTCGTCCGCGCAGAGCATCACATGCTCCGGTCGGATGCCGAGCGTAATCGCCTGCGGCACAGCGCCCTTTTCGCGCAGCGCCTGCTGCTTCTCTTCCGGCAGGTGCACGCGCGCAGTTCCAAGGGAAACAAAGTAGCCCTCGTTGTCCTTGTCCAAACGCGCATCAAAGAAGTTCATTTGCGGGGAGCCGATGAAGCCCGCCACGAAAAGGTTGGCAGGATGGTTGAACACCTCCTGCGGCGTCCCGATCTGCTGGATAAAGCCGTCTTTCATGATGACGATGCGGTCCCCAAGCGTCATGGCTTCGGTCTGGTCATGGGTAACATAGATGAAAGTCGTGTCAATGCGCTGGCGGAGTTTGATGATTTCGGCGCGCATCTGGTTCCTGAGCTTTGCATCCAAATTGGAAAGCGGCTCATCCATCAGGAACACCTGCGGGTCACGCACAATGGCGCGCCCGATCGCAACGCGCTGCCGTTGGCCGCCCGAAAGCGCTTTCGGCTTGCGATCCAAATATTGGGTGATATCCAGAATTTCTGCCGCCTCGCGCACTTTTTTGTCGATGACTTCCTTTTTTTCCTTGCGCAGCTTAAGCGCGAACGCCATGTTTTCATAAACCGTCATGTGAGGATAAAGTGCGTAATTCTGGAACACCATCGCGATGTCGCGATCCTTTGGCGGAACATCATTCACCAGCTTATCACCGATGTAAAGTTCGCCGCCGCTGATCTCCTCAAGGCCGGCCACCATGCGCAGCGTCGTGGACTTTCCGCAGCCCGACGGACCCACAAGCACAATGAACTCCTTGTCCGCAATCTCCAGATTGAACTCCTGCACCGCGACCACATTTTTGTCGTAGACCTTCTTGATGTTTTTGAGCGTTACCTTTGCCATGTCCCCGGCTCTGGCGGCAAAGCCTCCGCTTCGTTCGCCTCGCGCGCGCAGGCTGGCTGCGCCGCGCATTACGGCAGGTCTCCACACTGCCGCACCGCGAGCCGCGCGGTTAAAAATACCTCCTTCTTTTCGTACCGCCCCGCATGCTGTGGAGTGCGCAGCAGCCGTGTTTTATCAATGGGATTGTTCCCAAACCCCTCCACAATATTATTTTTATTATAAATGCCGCGCATCGCTTCCGCAAGCTCTGCACGGCATTTATTTCACAAGGTTTTCCGTTTCCTTTGCAGCTCCGGCCGGCTCACGCTTTACCGGTTTTCAAATCCATCCGGATGTGTGCTATGCCAGCGCCATGCGGAAGCGATGATCTCTTCCACCTCCGTAAACTGCGGCTGCCAACCAAGCACCTCGCGCGCCCTGTCGCCGGAAGCGACAAGCTGCGCCGGGTCGCCCGCCCGCCGCGGCGCGTCCACAGCGGGAATCGCACGGCCCGTTACCCGCTCTGCGGCATGAATGATCTCGCGCACCGTGAAACCCACTCCGGTTCCAAGGTTAAACACATCGCTTTCCCCGTCTGCGGCAAGATAGCACATGGCAAGGATATGGGCCTGCGCCAGGTCGGTTACATGGATGTAATCCCGCACGCAGGTGCCGTCGCGTGTTTCATAATCGTTTCCAAACACGTTTACCGACGCACGTTGGCCATTGGGTACCTGAAGCACAATGGGAATCAGATGTGTTTCCGTTGCGTGTGCTTCGCCGATGCATCCGCTCTCGTGTGCGCCGCAGGCGTTGAAGTAGCGCAGAGACACGGATTTTACGCCGTATGCCACATCCGCCCAGTGGAACATGCGCTCCATTGCAAGCTTCGTTTCACCATAAGGGTTTGTCGGGATGGTTTTGTCGTTCTCCCGGATGGGGATGCGTTCCGGTTCACCATATACAGCGGCGGTAGAGGAGAATACGATTTTTCTCACCCCCTGCTCTGCCATGGAGGCAAGCAGCGTGCAAGCGCCGCCCACATTATTGTCATAGTATTTCATGGGTTCCCGCATGCTTTCGCCAACAAGCGAATTCGCTGCGAAATGAATTACTGCATCCGGCGCTTCACGCTGCAGCACATCGTCCATAAACGCCCGGTCCCGCACATCACCCATGTGAAAGCGCGCCTCAGGATGCACTGCGGCGCGGTGGCCGGTTTGCAGATTATCCGCCACCGCCACATCAAAGCCTTGTTCAATCAGCGCGAAAACGGTATGCGAGCCGATGTAACCCGCACCGCCCAACACGAGTGCCTTCATAAGCAATTCCTCCTGCAAAACAATCCGTTCTGTGGCATGTTGTTTCCATTTTCCACAGCCCGTTCCCCCTGATTGTACCTCATGCAGCGATATGCGGCAAATCAAAAATGCATGAACAATTTCCAAGCAAAAGGCGGCGCCTGTTCGGGCGCCGCCTTGCGCAAGGAGATCGGTTAATTGCTCTGCCTGCAGATGCAGGCTCCGCCGCTCTCTATCGTAACACTCGGGTAATACGTCCGTGTTTCGCCGCTCTGCAGCGCCTGAACAATTTCCAGACACTCGCCGAACCTCTGAAAATGAACGATTTCACGCTCGCGCAGGAAACGGAGCGGGTTGAGCAGTTGCGGATTGTCCGTCAGCGTCATCAGGTGCTCATAGGTTGCACGCGCCTTCTGCTCTGCTGCAAGATCCTCCACAAGATCTGCAATCGGGTCTCCGGTGCACTGGATGTAGCTGGCCGTGAAGGGCACTCCGTTGGGATCGGCCGGATAAACTCCGTGATTGTGCATCGTATAGTACCCGAGCAGGCCCGCTGCTTCAATTTCTTCCAGGCTCGCTCCACGCATGCACTGGTAAATCATCGTGCCGATCATCTCCCAATGTGCTAACTCTTCCGTACCAATATCGTTGCACGTAGCGCGTACACGATTATCCGGCATCGAGAAGCGCTGTGTCAAGTAACGCATGGAGGCGGCAAGCTCCGAATCCGGGCCGCCATACTGTGCCATAAGTGCTTTTGCCATGCGGGGATCGGGGGCTGTGATGTTAACGGGGTATTCAAGTTTTTTCTGATAGATCCACATAGGTGTTCCTCCTTATTCCCAAGGCCATTTCGAGCAAACGTAGCAGCCGGTTTCCGTGGGCGAATGCCCGAAATTCTGCAGCGGGCCGTATTGCTCCTCATATTGGGTGATGAGTTGCTGCAGCATTTTGCTATAGCACAGATAATCGGCGCGCGCCGCTTCGTCCTTCGGGTGTGTGTCAAGATACAGATTCAGCTCAACGCATACGAACTGGTATTCGCTGATTTGGTTCAACAAAGCACATTGCGTTGTTTCCATGTTCATTCCCTCCTCCGTCCTTAAAGCACCAGCTCGGGGAACATCGTTCCCTGTTCCAGCGCTTCACCCGGGCAGAATCCTTCCCCGTACTGCTGGATGGGGAAGTTGATTTGCGCAAGCTGCTGGCCGCCGAGCAGGATATTCGGCCCGCATACTTCGCTGGTGCATACGGTTCCTGCGGCAACCGTATCATATGTCGTTCTTTTGCCCGCCACCATGCTCGCGCATGTTGTGCAAGAGGCGTTGAGATTTCTATACACTGCGATTCCTCCTAAACATGTAAGGTGTGCATGGCGCGTTCCATGCCATACTCATTCATATGCTGTTTCCCAATGTGCTGTTACAGGTATGTATAGGAAGAAACCGCAGCCTGTTTTATGCTGCGGCAAAGCGGCCGGCATCCGCCGGAATGCGCAAATAGATGATGCTGTGTGCCATTTTCCTGCTTTGAGTTTTACAGTCTTGCTTTGATAAAATACTCTGCCGGCATGCCCCGGTTCCAGCGCAGGCGCCTTGCAGGCGCCATCATCATACTCCTTCGTTTTCGGGCAAACCCAAAATAAAATCAGCGCTCACACGGTAAAACTTGCAAAGTGTGACGATATGGCGCACGGGCATTTCGTTAACGCCGTTCTCATAGCGCGAATAAACCTGCTGTGTAGTGCCAAGGAGGTTTGCAACATCGCTCTGTGTCAGGTCATGATCTTCCCGCAGGCTGCGGAGGATCTCATAGTACGGTTTGATTCGTGCCACCACCAATTGTGTTTTAATGTTATATTGCTATTTTACCCACACCAGATTAGATGTATTGACTTTACACCTAAAATAGTGTATCCTTTTAAGCGTCCTTTTTCTCCATGCAAATGGAGTGGGCTGGCAAGCGCGCCCTATGCAAAGCGGCAGCTCTCCACTGCGCCTATGCAGGAAACGTGGACTATGATATACTATACATAAGCGGCTCTGCCGCACAAAGGCACAAAGGAAGGAGTTATATCTCATGCTTCATATAAACGGATTAACCAAACGCTATGGCAAACTGCTTGCCAACGATCACTTAAGCTTCGACGTTCTTCCGGGGCGCATCACCATCCTGCTCGGCCCCAACGGGGCGGGCAAATCGACCGCAATCAAGGCAATCGCCGGCCTTTCCCGTTTTGAAGGAGAAATTACCATTGACGGCCACGACAATAAATCGCTTGAAGCAAAGCGTGCTCTCGGCTATATTCCTGAAACCCCTTCGGTTTATGAGTTTTTGACCATCAATGAGCATATGGAATTCATCGCCCGGGCATATGGCCTTACCGGCGGCTGGCGCCAACGTGCGGATGCGCTGCTTACCCGGTTTGAGCTTGACGATAAGCGCACCAAACTTGGCAAGGAACTTTCCAAGGGCATGCAGCAGAAGGTCAGTATTTGCTGCGCGCTTTTGACCGAGCCAACGCTTCTTCTTGTAGACGAGCCCATGGTTGGGCTCGATCCGCACGCCATCAAAGAGCTCAAAGCCGTGTTCCGCGAGGAGCGCGACCGTGGCTGCGCCGTGCTGATCTCTACCCATATGCTTGACAGCGTGTCCGAGCTTTGGGACGATCTGCGTATCCTCATGAACGGTAAAATCGCCGCAGCGCGCACACGCGCAGAAGTGGATGCAAGCGGCGAGTCGCTTGAGGAGCTTTTCTTTGACATCACGGAACGAAAGGAAGTCGGCGCACAATGAAAGCCCTACTCTACCTTCTCAGGAAAACCATCCAAAACGCATTGAGGGAATTGGTTAAAAAGCCCGTGACGCTGATCCCCTATCTCGTCATTGTCGGGTTGCTGATCTTCTCCGCCACGATGACTTCCGGAGAGCCCGCCGGAGAGGTGCGCAACCTCAACGCATATGCGGCAATCGTAAACGGTGTGTTCCTTTTGATTTTTTGCACCTCGCTTCTACAGGGGCTGAAGCAGGGGATGGCGCTCTTTTCCATGGCAGATGTAAACCTGCTCTTCACCGCGCCCGTAAACCCGCGCAAGATCCTGATTTACGGTGTTGTGCGGCAGGCCGGGATCCTTGTGCTGGCCTCGGTATGCATGCTCGCTCAGTACCCGAACCTGCGCATGAATTGCGGCCTTGGCGGTGAGGCAGTTGCAGGATTGATGATCGGTTATATCCTCGTCGGCGTATTCTGCCAGCTTTTCAGCGCGAACCTGTATGCACTGTGCGCAGCACGTCCTCAATGGCGCAAGCGTGTCGATGCCATGCTCAAGGGATTCATGGTTCTTTTGGCGATCGGCGTTGTGATTTTCGCCATGCGCGGGGGAGATTTTGTTTCCGCCCTTGTTCATTTTTTCGGCAGCGATGCCTGGAATTATGTTCCGGCGCTCGGCTTCGGACGGGCAATCGCCCTGCACTCAGCGGTTGGGCAATGGGGCGCTGCAATGGTTTATGTGCTGCTTTCCTTGCTTTGCTGCGGCGCGATAGTGCTTTGGCTCGTGCGCAGCGATGCGGATTATTATGAAGATGTGCTCTTTGCGGCAGAGCATGCTTATAATGTAAAGGCAGCTGCAAAAGAAGGCAAAGTCGTCAGCACCGGCCCCGTGAGCAAGCGCGTGAAACGAGAGTTGCCGCCCCTGCGCGGGCACGGCGCAAGTGCATTCTTTTACCGCGCCATGCGCGAGCAATCCCGCAAGAGCCTCTGGCTTTTCTCCCTTTCCACCATTGCCGCGCTCGCCGGCCCCCTGTTTGGGATGTTCATGCTCCGCGCGGAAGGCCCCGACCCCAATTGGCTCTGGTTCGTCCTGTTTTTCTCCGCCTATATGCTCGTGTTTCTTTCAATGACCAACAGTGTCCCACGTGAGTTGACACAGCACTATCTTTTTGTCGCGCCCGCCCGCCCGGTTGCAAAGCTGGCCGCAATTTGTGCGCCGCAGCTCATCAAGCATACGGCAGACACGGTTGTGTTTTTGCTTGCAACGGCGCTGCTTCTCCACCCGTCCGTCCCCGAGCTGCTGGGAGCTGGCCTTTTTTACCTTAGCCTTGGCGCGGTTTTCGCCTCCGGGATGTTGCTGATTGAGCGGCTGCTGGGGAAGTTGAAAAACAAGATGCTCATCGTCCTGCTGTATTTCACGATCTTGATCCTTCTCGTCGTTCCCGGCGCCGTCGCGGCAATTGCCATCAGCGGCGCGTTTTCGGTTCTTGCAGGCTGTCTGTTGGGTGCGCTTTGGAATGTTTTCGCCTCGCTGTTGATCCTGTTCTGCTGCCGCGGCTTGTTATCCGCCACCGCCTAAGCCTGTGCCCGCCGTCTCGTTCAGCTCCGTTTGCCGATAAACTGATTGCAATTCTGCCGATGATACTGTATAATTAATTTTGCATTTGCAGAGGTATCGAAGCGGTCATAACGGGGCTGACTCGAAATCAGTTTGTGGGAAACCACACGTGGGTTCGAATCCCACCCTCTGCGCCACGCCGGAGCAAGCGATATGCAAGCTTGCTCCGCTTTTTATTTAATGTTAATGGACCACATAGTTCCCCGCTCCTTCCATACGCGGTGCGCCGATTCGGTTACATCGCTTTTCCCAGATGACAAAATCGATAAAATTCGATAAAATATTCAGTAATCAATCGGAAAGGGGCGGGGGCAAGCAATGAATCGTGATGCTATCAAGCGTAATGCAATGTTGTTTTTGCTTGCCGCCTCTGTTTTTCCGCTTTTTTCTGCATGCGCTGCGCCGGTTTCCGACATAATTTCCTGCGATGCCGCTTCCCCCTATTTTCATGTCCTTACAGATGCGCTGCCCGAATATGAAATATCTCCCGGGTCAATCGGGTATCCCGCCGAGCGGTTCCGCGAAAGCGTTGCCGCAGAGCTGTTTGATTTTCAGGTGGAAGGCATGCTGCAAAGTAACCCAACCTACTATTGGTATCCGCATTATGCTGCCACGGTGGTAATCGCCGTTGACCGCAGCCTGACGCAGGCCCCCATATCAGGTTGGAACAGCCTGCGGGTTGCCGGTGAACCAATTATGTTCGTTGCGGAAGGCGGCGCTTTTTTCAGGCATTGTTTTGCTGCTGTAAGCTATGGGTTGGACGGCAATGCGTTTTCTCTCAATAACGCACTTCTTTTGTTTGAAGCTCTTGCGCAACAGGGGCTGCTGACGGAAGACAGCGCCGCGCCGATCCAGATATGCTTTGACTATCAGGCCGCAGCGCAAATTCAGGCGGGCAGAGCGCTTGAAGTCATCGTTCCTGCGGAAGGAACTTTAAGCTTTATGCGGGGCTTGCTGTCCCATCGGGAGCTGCCCCTGGCCGGGGATATGGAAGCGGCGCTCATAAAGCAGGGCTTTCGCTTTGCGGACGGCCGGTGTAGCAGCGGTCTTTACCCTGCGGATGCATCTTATCAAAGGGCTCATACGCTTGAAGACTACGGACAGTTGAACAGGGCAACCGAGGAAGTCGCGGCACGCTACCGCCGCGAGGTTTTGCATGAGAGGCTTTACACAACCACGGATGGCCGGGAGCATATCCTCGCCGCAATGGCAACGATCATAACCGTCATAGTCTGGGCGGGTTTCACGATAAGCAGGGCGTTGGGCAAAACGGTTCGCCGCACCGTGCTGATTGCGGCGCTGCTGATGATTCTCTGGATATTGCTCCGCGCCATAAAGTGGCAATTCCCGGAGGCCAACACGCTCAACCGATATTGCTGGTATTGTTATTACATCTTTCAGTTGGGCCTCCCTGTGGTTCTGCTGCGCATCACACTGGCCCTCGGCACATCCGGGGATGCGCCTTCGCCAATATGGTGGAAGACTTGTTTTCTGGTTAATTTCGCCTTCTTGCTGCTGGTTCTTACCAACGATTTTCATATGCTGGTATTCAGGTTGGACCCTTCAGCCCCTGATTGGAGCAGCAATTACGGGTATGGCATCGGATATGTATTGTTGCTGGGCACCAACATCTGCTGCGTTCTTGCGGCCATCGTCCTGTTGCTGCTCAAGTGCCGAAAGAACCCACGGAAGTACGGTCTGCTCTTCCCCATCGGGTTTTGTGCCGCGCTCATTGCATATGGGCTTTTGTACGTGTTCCGCATCCCGTTTGCATGGAAGGGGGATTTTACTTTAACAGCTATAATCCTTGCCTTGCTGTTCCTGGAATCCTCTATGCAGACCGGCCTGATTCCGATGAACTCGAACTACCCCGCCCTATTCACCCACTCCGCGCTGAGCATGAGCATCGTATCGCCAACCGGCGCCCCCATGCTTTCCTCCGCGCCGGTTGCAGCATTGCCCGTTTTGGAGCATACGCCCGATTATTCCCTTCCATTCCGCATGTTGATTGGGCCGAACCTCCAGCTTTCCGGCATGCCCATTACAGGCGGGGCCGTCGTTTGGCAGGAGGACTTATCCAAGCTCCATGCCCTGCAGAACGGCCTGAAGTGCGTTGTGGAAAGCCTTGAACAAAGCAACCGGCTTCTCCTGCACGAGCATACTTTGCGCGAGCAGGCGGAGGCGCTGCGCGCGAGGCAGCACATTTACGACGATCTTGAAACGGCGATCCGGCGGGAGTTGACGCGCGCGGCCGCTATCCTGCAAAAGCTCCGCGGCAAAAGCCTGGATGATGCTTCCGCAACCATGCTTTGCCTTCTTCTGTGCTACTGTAAGCGGCGTTCCAACCTGCTGTTCCAACAGAAGCAGGCTGCTGCGTTTTCCATGCGGGAGCTTGCGGCATATCTTGACGAATTGGGGCAGTGCGTGGAACATTCGGGGCTTACCGTGGCCGTAAGGGCGATTCCATCCGCCGATTTGCCGCCCGATGCCGCCGCCCGCTTCTACGAATTCCTTTTTCAAGGCATCTGCCATGGGTTGGAACATAAATGGGCCGTGCTGATCTGTAACATTTCCGTTTTGCCGGAAAACCGCCTTGTCATGCGCCTGCTGTCGGAAGAACCCTTTGATGCCTTTGCGGAGCGGTTTGCATCCCCTTGGGATATGCGGTTCAGCCATGATGGGTTCCTGTATGAAGCGAGCCTGGCTCTGGGCAGAGAGGAGCTTCACCATGTCTGAATTCTTTTTCTTCCCCGCTTGCGCGCGCCTCCTCCTGCAGCTTGCAGCGCTAACCGGCCTCGTCCTGCAGCTTTGCGTTTGTGTAATGGTCTTTTACCGCGGCGCTTTCGGGGAGCACCGCTTTTACAACAAGCTGCTGGAAATTGCTGTTGCTCTGCAATTTGTGCTGGGGGAATGCCTGTTGGAGCTGGTTGAATTCAACGCCCCGGACGGGGTTGTGATTGCCGGCCCAAGGCTTTGCATCCTGCGTTATCTGCTGTTTGGATGTGTGTTTTTCTTTGGCATATTCTCCTTTGTCCCGCAGCGCGATCCTTGGGACATTGCGTGCATTCCCGCAGCCGCCGTCACGCTGCCGTTTCTGGAGCCCATCTCCGGCGCCGTTTTCCCTTTTCTGTTCATCGCATGGCTCGCCGCAGCGATCCTGCGCAGCGCGGCAAAGCTAGTTAGACTCAGCCGGGAACTGCGCCACGGCCTTTCCGGGCTCTCCGTTAAGGAAGCCGTGGATCAGCTTCCTGCAGGCATCCTGTTCGCACAGGATACCGGATATATCCTGCTCCTCAACCTGTCCATGCAAAGGCTGCTGAGCGCCCTTTCCCTTACCGCCGTGCGCGATGCAAGGGAAATTCTCCGCCTGCTGCAAAGCGGTTCCCTGCCGGATGGAATCGAAAGGCTGCCCATCAAAGAAGGGGTCACCATAAAATTGGCGGACGGCGCCGTGTGGCAATTCGCGCAGGGCGCCATCGCAATCAACGGAAAACACTATATGGAACTGTATGCGCTTGACATAACTTCGCACTGGAATCTCACAGCGCAGTTTGCAATGAAGAAAACCGCGCTGAATGCACATAAGCTGCACCTGTTGGAAATGCTTGGCAACATTGAGGAAATCCGTTACCAGAAAGAATTGCAGGAGCAGAAAACAAGGGTCCACGATGTGCTCGGGCAGCGCATTGCAATGCTGCAAAGGGCGCTGCGCGAAGAACATATGCCGGCAGTTGACCTGTTGATTTCAGACATTGATCGTTTGATGCAAGAGCTCCGCTCGGCAGAGACCGCCCCACCGGAGCATGTTTTCGCAGACCTTGCCGCAATATTCCGTGAGATCGGCGTAGATCTGTGCCTCGAAGGTTCCCTTCCAAAACGCATTGACATTGCTTGCTGCATGAATGCCGTCATACGTGAAAGCGTTACCAACGCCGTGCGCCACGGTTTTGCTTCCAAAGTGAAAGCACGCTGCGAAAAAACAGCGGAAGGTTGGAATCTTACCATAACCAATGACGGCAGAAAGCCAGAGCGGCTGATAGAAGGCGGCGGCATTGCTGGGATGCGCAAGCGGGTTGAAGCGCTGGGGGGAACGCTTTGCATCTCAATTGAGCCTCAGTTTACCGTCGCGGCATTCTTCAGGGAGGAACATGGGAATGATCAGGATTTTGATCGTAGATGATCACGCTTCGATACGGGATTCCTTTCGCAGCGCATTTGAACAATATGACGACCTCAAGGTTGTGGGCAGCGTTGCCGACGCTGCTTTCGCCCTGTTTTTTTGCCGGGACAAGCAGCCCGATCTGGTATTGATGGATATCTGTACAGCCGGTGGTACATCGGGCCTTGCAGCAACGGAAAAAATCAAGGAAGCATTTCCGGCGATCAAAGTGGTTGTCATGACCGGGTTTGACGAGGTCACCTATATGCCGAGGGCAAAAGCATGCGGTGCGGATGCCTTTGTGGAAAAAGGGCAAAGCATGACGTTTTTTATTCAGGTCATACGGGATGTAATGGATGGCAAGTCATATTTCCCGGAGCAGAAAACCATCCCCGTTCAGCCCGGGGAAGCGCCGCTGACAGAACGCGAACTGGAAACCCTGCGTTTGATTTGCGAGGGAGTAAGCCGCAAGGAGATTGCCGAACGAATGTGTATTTCCGAGAACACCCTGTACCGGCACATCCAGAGCGTCACAAAAAAAATGGGGTTTGAGCGAACCGGGGAACTGGTCGCGCATGTCATTCTGAATGGATGGATCAATCCGCGGTACTGAATGCAAGGCGGATCCGTTTCTGCAAAGGGCTCCGGTCCGTTTTTCTTTGGATCGCTAAAATGACAGCAAACTGTGATGCGGATGCTTTCCGATTCATGTATTATTAAATCAGGATAAAGCCCCTGCCAAAGATCCTATATCGCTACAGAGGAGAATGAAAATGTCTGAGACTGTCGCGCTTATCATGAAACGCAAGATGCTTGCGCAGAGCCTTATGCGTCTCACCCGGGAAGAAAAGGACATTCAGATGTGCTTCCAGCCGGATTATGCGGATACCGATGTTGTAATTCGCGGCTGCGGGGCGGGCTGCGCCCTGATTGAAGTTGCGGAAAGCGGCGAATACGATGTCGCCTATTGCCTCGCACTATGCGCCCGGCTGAAGAGGGAAACCCCCGCGTGTAAATTGCTCCTGCTGTGCCCGGAAAATGACGAAGAATGCATTGCCGAAGTCGTTGCAGCAAAAAGGGCGGGAAAAATAGACGATTTTATCTTCTATGATACAAGCCTAGAATACCTGATCTCCAAGCTGTGTTCGATGTAAGTTGAACTGCTTTCGATTATTCCAGATAAGTGAGGGAACCGTCATGGCAAAGAAATGGTTTTGTTTTGTAATTTGCAGCGTGCTCGTGCTGTTTTGCACTTCCTGTACCACTCCGGGGGAAACGCCGGATCAGCCTGTTGTCGTCACCATTTGGCACGTGTATGGCGCCCAGACCGATTCCCCACTGAACGACATGATAAGCACCTTTAACCAAACCGTAGGAAAAGAGCAGGGAATTCAGGTTGAGGTAACGCTGGTTTCCAACAACAAGAACATCCATGAAGCGATCCTGTCTTCCGCGTACGGCGACCCGGGAGCGTCGGTACTCCCGGATATGTTTGTTGCATACCCGAAAACGGTGCTGGCCATGCCGGATGACAGCATTCTTCTCAATTACAGGGATTATTTCAGCGAAGCAGAATGCGCGGCTTTTGTGCCTGCTTTTATCGAGGAAGGCATGATAAACGGCCGGCTTGCCGTGCTTCCCGTGGCAAAATCCACCGAGATTATGTACATCAACAAAACGCTTTTCGACCGTTTCGCTTCCGATACGGGGACAACTGTTGAAAGCCTCAGCACATGGGAAGGCCTTTTTGAAGCTGCGGAAAAGTATGCAGCGTGGACGGACGGCCAGACGCCGGAAACTGCGGGCGATGCAAAAGCCCTGTTGGTTCATGACTTTCATTTCAATTACTTTCAGGTTGGCGTAGAATCCCTTGGTGAATCCTTCTTTGACGATGCAGGCATTGCCTTCGGCGAAAAGTTCAGCACCGTGTGGGAGCCTTATGCCAGGGCAGCCCTTTCCGGCGGCCTATGGCTCAAAGGCGGCTACGCGACCGAACCCCTGCGCACAGCGGATTCCATTGTGTCCATCGCCTCCTCCGCCAGCGTGCTGTATTTTTCGGATATTGTAACCTATCCGAACAATACTTCCGAAGAGGTGGAATGGATCATCCGCCCCTGTCCGGTCTTCAAAAACGGCAGCAAGCTCGTAATGCAGCGCGGCGCGGGTATCTGCACCGTTAAATCCACCCCGGAAAGGGAAGAGGCATGCATCACATTCCTCAAATGGCTGACCGATGCACAGCGCAATGTTGAATTTGTGACGCAGGCAGGTTATATGCCGGTCAAGCAGGAGTCCTTCGACGCATACCTGCCTTCCGCAATCCAAAGCCTTACCGATGAGAAATACATTCAGCTTTATGATGCGTTTCTTGAAACGCAGGCGCAATATACCTTCTATACTGCACCGCAAACGGAATGGTACCTCGATCTGGAAACAAAATTTGAAAACAACATCCGCCTGCACCTCGGTATTTCCAGGAACGCCTGTCTCGCGGCTGGCGATACGGCGCAGGAAACGCTGCTTACGCAGCTCGTTTGGGATTGTTATGATGATTTCCGTTCGACATTCAACAAATAAATGCAGCTGCATCTGTAAGGGGGTGACATGGAATGGTAAAAAAGCTCAGGGAGCTGCTGAAGCTCACAAAAATGGCGAGAAAAGAGAGCGTAAGCATGCAGCGCAAGCTGGCGCTGTACTGGTTCTCTATGGCAGCGACCGTTTTTGGCGCGCTGATGCTGATTTTCAGCCTTACGGGCGTATTTTCAAATACGGACAGGGAGCTCCGCCTGTCCTTGAACATACAGCTTCAAAATACCGCCACAGATATTTCCAACCAGATTGAGAGGCTTTCGGGCCAGGGTATTTTCCTCTCCGAGCAGGCCAGCCGGGAGCTCATGGAGGTGCTGCCTGCATATGGTTCCAGGATATCCTCTCTCAACGACCGTCCGGAGGCGCTGTTGGAACTGCAGCGTTCCCTCTATCCCGCGCTGAATACAACCCTCCACACCAGCGATTGCAGCGGCGCTTTTATCGTGCTTAACGCCACAACAAATACCCTTGCCGGCACAGCGGAGCATTCCCGCAGCGGGTTGTATCTCCGCTACACCAGCCTCACTCCCAAGAAGTCATCGAACCAGCAGGTGATCTATTTCCGCGGCATTTCCGACATCGCCCGGGAGGAAGACCTGGAATTGCACAACCGGTGGAATCTGGAGTTCGACATCTCTCGAATCCCCGGCTATGATGAAATGATGCAGACACCGGTCCGCCGCCTTGCGGATGCTTATGCATGGACGGGCAGGCTCCATCTTCCGGACACATGGGAAGATGTCATCCTTCTCTGCGTCCCCGTGTTGGACGGCAACGGAGATGTGGCAGGCTTGTGTGGCATGGAACTCAGCTCGCTGTATTTCGGGTTTTGTTACGCGGCTGTAGAAAGCCAGTTCGGCCCGATCGTAAGCGTGCTTGCACCGCTTGAGAACGGGCAGCTTTTGTTGGATCAGGGCATGACTGGAAGAACGGAAGGAACCTATCTGGATGTCTCGAATGTGTTGAGCGTTCAGGAAGGGCAGTATTACAACACCTATTCCGAAGGAACGAACCAGTACATCGGCCTTCACAAAACCATTCCGTTCGCAAGCGGGGATGGCCGGGAGTGGGCAGCGGCGATATTGCTGCCGAAAGAAAGCTATGCCTCCTATGCTTCCGGCAAGCAAGTCATATGGATCGCCTGCTCGCTTGCCTTTCTGCTCACCATGCTGGTAAGCGCCGCCACGCTGTCCCGCAGCTTCGCGCGCCCCATTGCCCAAAGCCTTGCAGCAATACAATCCAACGTGGCCATAGACGCCAACCCCTCCGGGATTTCCGAAATAGATGCTCTGATTTCTTTTATAAAATCCAGGGAGCAAAGTCAGGCGATTGCAGCGGGAAGCTTGCCGCCGGATATCGCCGAGTTGTTCGATGCCTTTGCAGCGCGCATGGCCTTGCTTACGGAAACCGAGCATGAAATATTCAAGCTATACGTTGATGGTCACGAAATCGGTGAAATACCGGAACTCGCTTTCATAAGCATCAATACAGTGCGTAAACACAACCGCAATATTTATGAAAAGCTCTGCGTAACTTCACGTGACGAGCTCATGCTGTACATCGAATTGTTCAGGCGCTGCAACCGTCTGGATGAACTACTGTAACACTACCGCATCAATTTATCAATTTCCAAACGCAGATTGCCGCCGGGTCTCTCCCCGGCGGCATATTTAACAATGCCATATTTTTTGTAAAGTGCTCAAAAAGCCCCCGCAGTTCAAGGCTTGGTATCCAATGAATACCATAGATTTGCCGATGTTCCCTGACAAAAAACGGGGCAAAAGTATTCTCCGGGTAATATCTATTTTCCGACGGAGCGAGTACAGTTAACTTGCATACCAGTATAAAAGGAGCGGAGCGGCTATGAAGCAGATCTTGATAGGCCGGATGGCGGATGCCTCAACCAAAGATGAATTTTGCTTCTCGCTCCATTGCGAAGAATGCACGAAGGTTTGGCGCAGCGCCCCTGTTCCGTTTTCAAAAGCGGGTGTTTCCCCCTCCACCGAAGGGAAACGAATCATTTACAACGCACTTTATGAAAAGGAAAAGCGGCGTGCTTTGGAAAAAGCCGCAAGGGAAGGCGAAGAAGTTTTCAATATTTGCCCCATCTGCCGGCGCCTTATATGCAACGAATGCTTTCTGATCTGCGATGATCTGGATCTGTGCCGCGCATGCGCACTCCGGCTCGGGGAAGCGGGCGAGCCCGTCAGCGGCAAATCAGATGAAACGGCACATGTCCGTAAAACAACAGCCGCATTAAAGTAAGCGCTTCTGCTTCAGGCACGCAGGCACAGGCAATGATCTCCCCGAAGACAAAATGTTGAAACCCGCAAATGCGGTTTTCATAACACAATGAATCACAATCATTCAGAACGAAATGTAAGGAGGAGCATTTTATATGGCTTTTTGTACGAATTGCGGCGCGCAACTTCCTGATGGAAGCAAATTCTGTACCAGTTGCGGCGCTAAGTTCGAGGCCCCCAAACCCGCAGAGAAAACGCAGCGTCAACCCGAAGCCCCTGCGCAGGAGAGCGCTCCGGTGCAAGGCACCTATCAACCGGCTCAGCAGAGCTATACTCCCCCCACGCAGCAGAGCTATACTCCCCCCACGCAGCAGGAGTATTCCGCGCAGCCTGCGTATGCGCCTCAGGCCAAGGCGCCGAAGCAGAAGAAAACCATAGACAAAAAGACGCTGTTCATCATCGGCGGAGCCGCGCTTGCAGTGATCCTCGCGGTCGTGCTCATCGTCGTGCTCGGCGGCAAGGGCAGCAATACGCCCGCAAACGCCGACCCGAACCTTGGCGTTTACAATGCGGTGACCGCCGAAATGTGGGGCATCAAAATGGAGGTCAGCGACCTGTGGACAAAGGGTTTCAGCATCGAGCTGAAGGACAAGGGCAAGTGCACCTTAGAGGTGGACGGCGCGAAGAGCAACGGCAAATGGACGCTTGAGGACAGCGCGTTCCATGTGAACGGCGGCGGGGTCGATTGCAACGGGACGCTTGCAAACGGCGTGATGACGCTTGAGGACGTGCTGGGCATGGGCGTCACGCTGACCTTTGAAAAGGAAGGCGGCTACACGGCTCCCGACGGGGACTCCAACGGCGGCTCCGCGGCCGGCACGAGCGCGCTCCAGACCCAGTGGAACGGCACCTGGTACGGCGCGATGCTCGTCAGCGATACGACCGGCGCTTATGCAGACATCCCCTGCGATTTCTATGACGCCTACATGGTTGTGGATGTGGACGGAAGCGGCAAGGGAACCTTCGCTGTATACCTTGCCGGCGCGGAGGAAGCCCTTGCGCTCGTCAACTGCGAGGCGAGTGAGAACATGCTCACTGCGCTCAGCGTGGAGGTCGCGGGCGGCATGGAGGTGGACGCCTATGACTGGACGTTCGTTTCCATGCCGAATTACCCCGGCCAGTGCACCCTGGGCGACACGATCGGGGACGGCGACAACATTTTCGACTTCTCGCTGTTCATGAAGCAGTGGGGCGACACCTGGCAGAATGAGATCGACGGCGGCACCGCCATCATCCCCCCGTCCGTGAATGCCTATCACGCCGCCATCGCCAACGGCGAGCTGCCCCCTGTAGGCGCTGCGCCCGCCGGCTATGAAGGCAGCGCCGCGCCCGCCGGCGGCGGCGATGCCTCCGGCTTTACCGGCCCCACGGCCACGTACAATTACCTCGACACAATGTTCATCACCTACCCGAGCGACACCTTCTTTGAGGATGAAAGCGCCATCCTCGACACGATCGCCGCGCAGGACAAGAGCGTCAAGATCGGCATCAATCCCCAGATCAGCTCCGAAGACCATGACGCCACGATGAAGTATTATGACAGCTATTCCTCCTACGAACAGTACGCCACGAAGGACCTGACCATCGCCGGCTACGAGGCGCGCATGATCACCTACGTGGACACCTGGGGTGATTACTGCGCAAACGTCCACGTGAACTTCGGCGAGAAGATCAGCGGTCTTTACGGCGTGAACTTCTCCATCTCCTCCACGAAATCCATGGAGGAATGCACCAGCGACGTCGTGATGGCCATCCTCAATACAATCACCGTATCCTGATGCGAGACAGAACGGGCCCGTGGCAAAGCGGGCCCACAGGCAAGATAACCGAAACGGAGACAGAGAAGGGAGACCAAAAGAATGAAACGATTGAAAATTGCAGTTGCGCTGCTGATCGCTGCGGCTATGCTTCTTTCCCTCACCGCCTGCGGCGATAAGGGGCCGGATGTGACCGGCAAGTATATCTGCGTCGGCGAAAGCTACGGCGGGGAGTACAGCGAACCCTATTCGGAAAGCTGGATCGAGCTGAAAAAGGGCGGCAAAGGCACCTATTTTTCCGGTTTTGAATTCAACCTGAAGTGGAAGCTGGACGGCGAGAACTTCACCGGCACCGTGACTTTCCTCGGCATGGAGGAAACCATGGAAGGAACGCTCAAGGACGGCGTCATGGAGGTATCCTACGGCGACATGAAGCTCCGCTTCCTGAAGGAAGGCGCGGAAGCGCCGCAGAACGGAACCGCCGGCAGTGAAACCACAGGCGGCGAAGGCACGGCAGCCCCAGCAGGCCTGAACGCCAACGCGACCGTGGCCGGCTCCATAGCGGACGCCTTCAGCGGCGCCGTGGCGGGCGGAGCCTCCGCCCTCAAGATCGGGCTGCCGAGCACATGGTATGGCTGGCTGTACTTTGAAGATGTCGTGGGCTTCAACCCCGGAGCGGAGTATCTCGACGGTTGGGGATTCATCGACACGGACAACACCGGCAAGCCCTATTTCGAGGTGTTCCGGGACGGCGATTCCGAAAACCCGATGCTCTCCATGTACATGACCATCGAGGATAACGGAACGTGCATCCTTCCGGACATCGGCGACGAGGACGCCTGGATCTTCGACACCTACCTGACCCCGGCGGACGCGGAGCAATATCAGGCCTTCCTGGTGGAGGACGGCACGCTGATCAGCACCTTTGATTATGTCAGCTACACCGGGGAGTACAGCTGCACCGTCACCATGTGCTTCCGCGAGGACGGCACGGCGTGGGACGAGGAGAACGACCTCCTGCCCCCGCGGTATGACGAGTACAAAGCGACGCTGGAGGCAAACAACGCGGACAGCGAACCGAAGCCTCAGCCTGCGGCCGGCGGCGATTACGGCAAGACCACGCCCAACGCGGACGGCATCGTGGATTTCGACACGCTCAAGAGCGGCTTTGCATGGTTAAGCAATGCCACAAGCTATGAGGGTGGCTACCAGAGGCCCACATACGAAGAAATCGCAAAGCAGTTGGGGGCTGATGGGAAAAAGACGCATGAGTCCAGCTGGGAGCAGGATTACCACGTCTATGAATGGGTCACGACAGGCGGTGACTTCCTTCTGCTGAGCTTCAAAGTTCATGAGGATGGCTCCGAAACCTGGAACAGCAGTTCCTGGAGCAACAGCCTGAAAGACTGACACGGGCCTGCAAGCCCGAAATGAGCAAAAAAACAGCAAAAGGAGGCCAACATGCAATACAGAATCGAAGGCGGCAGCCTGCCTGCCGTAATCCTCACACTCGCTCCCGGCGAAACCATTTTAAGCGAAGTCGGTGGGCGCACTTGGAGTCGTGGCCCGGTTTTGACGGAAACCAAAGCCGAGGGCGGCGCGGGCAAGGCCATCGGCCGCATGTTCATGGGCGAGAGCCTGTTTATGAACCGCTACACCGCGCAGGGCCCGGCAGAAATTGCTTTCTCCTCCTCCTTCCCCGGCAAAATCGTGGCCCGGGAACTCGCCCCGGGGCAGAGCATCGTTTGCCAGAAGCGGGCGTTTCTCTGCGGCACCTATGGGATCGAACTCGCCGTGCATTTCCAGAAGAAACTGGGGGCCGGCCTTGCGGGCGGCGAAGGCTTCATCATGCAGCGGATTACCGGCCCCGGGCTCGTGTTCCTTGAGGTGGACGGATACTGTCAGGAATACGATCTGCAGCCCGGGGAGCAGATCATCTGCGATACGGGCGTGCTCGCCATCATGGACGCCACCTGCCAGATGGATGTGCAGCTGGTGAAAGGCGTGAAAAACATGCTGCTCGGCGGCGAAGGCCTGTTCGACACGGTCATCACCGGCCCGGGCAAGGTGCATCTGCAAACGATAACCATTTCCAAGCTGGCGAACCAGATGATCCCCTATCTTCCCTTTAAGAAGTAACGGCCATGCCCTGCGCGCGACGCCCGCAGGGCATGACGAAAGCGGATGATTCGGCCGAAAGGCCAACAAAATGGAGGAAATAAACATGAAAAAGATATTGGCCGTGCTGTTTGCAGCGCTGATGCTCTTCAGCTTTACGGCCTGCAGGGACGGCAGCAATGCGGATTTGGAAGCCATGAAGGCGCAGATGAAGCTGATGCAGCAGCAGCTTGACGAGGCGAAGCAGGCGGGCTTCAACCCTTCCGGGGAGAATGCGCCCGCCCCGGAGTCAACGCCTGCGCCTGCGCCGGCAATCCCCTCCACGGATTCCGCCTATGTGATCGCCATCAATTCCACCATCGGCGGCGAAACCCTCGTGCCGGTGGATGGTTCCGCCTCCTTCACTGCGGAGGCGATCATCCCGGAAGGGATGGCCGTGCAGAACTGGGAAGTGAACGGCGCGCCCTACTATGAGGACATGGAGCCCACCTTCGCGTTTACCGCCGACGGCTACACCGTGGTGGAAGCGCGGCTGCGCCCGGAATTCAAGGTCACCACGATCAACGCACAAATGCAATTCCTTGACGCAAAGGGCAAGCCGAAGGGAGAGCCGTTCACGGAGTTCGTGTTCGAGGAGGATTACGAGAACCCCGTCACAAAAGAAACGATGCCCGGTGGCTGGATTACCGTCTATGTAGAGGCTGTTGTGCCGAAGGGCTATGCGGTGGATTACTGGCTCATCAACGATGTGCCCTATTACTACAACCGCACCGTAACGAGCTTCACCGTGCACGACCTGAACGAGGCCACCGTGTACGAGGTCGTGCTCCGGAAGGAGAACGCACCGTCCTCCACCCCAAAGCCGACGGCCAAGCCCACGACGACGCCGCAGTACGTCTACGAGCCTGATCCGGATCCTACGCCGGAACCGGTTTATTACAGCGTAAGCTGCTCGGACTGCACCTTCTCCGGCGGCGGGTATTCCGGCGCCACCAGCGGCAGCGTGCCGGCGGGAACGGTCATCACCGTAACGGAAAATGTTTCGTACAGCGGCTCTGTCAAATGGAGCGGCGACTATGAGGCTGGCGACAACTGGAACCCCGGGCCGGATTCCTTCACGTATACCGTGAATCACGATTGCAGCTTCAAATGCTGGGGCATCGTCAACTGAGCGCATTGCACGGTGGCCCCGGGAATAAAAACGACCTGATAAGGTGCCATGATGCTTTGTATGCGCCTGCTGACCCTCTGTCCGGGTGTTTTTGTGCGAACCGTTTCCGCACCGCGGGATAGAGGCTGCCGCCGGTAACCGGTTGGCCGCCTGCATGCCCGTTGATCAACAACAAGCTTATAGAAAAGCAAGCTTATAAAAACAAGAAAGAAGGTTCATTTCATGAAAAAGAAACTTTTCGTATGGTTCCTTGCAGCGGCGCTGCTCTGCGCCCTGCTCCCCGCCTCGGCTCTGGCGGCAACTGCATGCACCTTTGCGTTTACGACGGACGCTTTGGCAGACGGCGCCGTGGGCTTCCCCTACAGCGCCAAGATCGAATGGGAATCTACGCACTTCGATGGCTCCGGCCCGTGTGATGTTGGATTCTTTCTCGATCAGAACAGCGGTCCGCTGCCCGACGGCCTGACGCTGAGCGAAGACGGCACGATCAGCGGAACGCCGACCAAAGCGGGCGAATTCACTTTCTTAGTCAACGCGATTCCCAAAGAGGGAACTGAGCACTCAAATTTCAGCGGTGATGAGAAAGAGTTCACCATCACGGTTCATGACACCGTTTCCGTCGAGATCCCCTTTACAAAGATCGTCCGGCAGGGCGGCGACACCGCGCCCGGCGCGGAGACCTTCCAGTTTGAGCTGTATGAGTTCGGAGCGTCCGGCGACTATAAAGTGACGGGGAATACGGTGGCCACCAACGGCGCAGGAACGTATGGCGGCAGGATCGTGATCGAAGTGTCCGAAGCCGAACTGGGTAACCTCAGTGAAGGGTTCTGGGTACGAGAGGTGAACGGCGGCAAGGCGGATTGGTCCTATGCGCCCGAAACCTGGTTCGTGCGGGTCATACTGGAGGATACGGGTATGATGGGCATCGCCATTTCGAAGGACGGTCCGGAAACGTCGCTGAGCTATGAGATTGCGGACGGCACGGTTACGCCAACACAGAACTTCAACCCGATCCCATATGAACCGGAAACCGTCAGAGAGATAACCTTCACCAATGTTTACACCAATAACGAGGTGTATTACAACCCCACCCCCACCCCCACGCCCGCTCCCGAGCCTGACCTGCCGCAAACCGGCGATCATGGAATGGTTGCATGCGGAATCGCATTGCTCCTGCTTGCTGCCGCTGCCTGCATGGCTACCCTCTGCGCAAAGAAGCATTGACACGAACTGAATCAAAGGCCGGGCGCCGGGCGGGGCAGTTCTCCCGTCCGGCAAGCCCGCTTTTTTCGATGCACAGCAAAGAATCCATATCACAGGGGACGCATTTAATGACAGGAAAGTTTCGCAATATGGCCGTTTTAATCCTTGGGCTTTGCCTGGTTGCCTTGCTGTTTACAGGTTGCTGCTTATTCGATGCTCACATTGTGGATGGACCCGGCATGGTGAACTACAACGGTATCCTGCTGGATGCGCTTATCGGCGACTGGAGCGATGGGGAAAAATGCTACCATCTGAAAATCGGCGGCGACTACACGATCAGCGTCTATCGGTACGATGTGCCGCTCCTTGAAAATGCGGGATTGACCCTGCATGCCGCCAGCGAGGATACAAGCGAGTACAGTGATCTTGACGTCAGTCCAAACACATGGACGGAAGAAACGGGAAACTCCGTTGAGATCACCCGGGCGTATCACGAAAACGGCACGATCACGCTGGAGCTTGCCTTTGCCGACGGCGCAAAAAAAGAGCTGGATTTCCAACGCGAATGTTTTATGTTGGACGGCCCCGGCATGATGTATGAGGGCGGACCGCTGGACGAGGCGCTTACGGGCTGCTGGTGTAGCATAGACGGGCGGTTTGTATTGGATTTTGAGGGAAAATGCGCCGACTTCTCCGTGGACGGAAAAATGCTCTCATCAAAGGATCCAGGCTATTATTTTGTGGATCATGATTTTTCTGCAAAGGATGACCTGAATGAGCGTTGCGATCTTTTGCCCTTTGGCGGCCCGGAAATCAAAGATGAAACCTACGAAACCATCCTTACTATTGATGAAATGTGGTATCAGGCAGAGCATATTTACATGAATATTACTTGGCCGGATGGCAAACCCGAGTCAATCGTATTCAGCAAGCAGAACGATTCCATGCCCACTGGTGAATGGGAGTCGGAGCAAGCGCCGGAATCGCCGGCAAAAGCCACCCCGGAGCCCACGTCAGTGGCCGGAGCCGAGCCGGAGCAGCAGGATGGGATCGTTCAAATCACAATGGAAACACAAGAGGAGACGAATATATGAGCGTAACTTTTGACAGGTTGCCGGAGTCCGCCGCTGAGATTTCCGCACTCGCGGATGGGGCGCCCGGCAATCCCGAACACACCTGCGCCCTGTTTCTCGGCGCATTAAATCTTTACATAAACGACAAGGATGCGGGCATTGAAGCGGTCAATCTCCTGCGCGGCCCCCGCCCGCTGAGCAATTACGAAATACAGTTTATCCGCGACCGGCTGATGGATAAGCAGTATCTGCCTTTGGCCTATTTCGACGGGGCGACACCCGAAAACAATTACACGCCCTCAGAGCCCTATACGCTCAGGCTGTATGCGGACCCCCGCCCTCAGGATTGTGAAGCAGGCTATCTGCGCCTGTATCTTAAGACGGCCGGCGCGGATTCGCCGCGGCCGATCAAACTCCGGCAAAAGGGCGATGAATGGTTCCTTTGGGAATATTCCGGCATCCTTTCCGGCATCCGCATCCCCGTAAGCGAGGATCCATGGGCATAAAAGCGATATTTGTACGGCGCATTTACAAATATAAACAGCAATTTTAGGAGGAAATCATGCAAGGTTCAAAGTTTTTAAAAGTTACAGGCATTCTGATGATCATCTTTGGCGCGCTCGCGTTGGTGTTAGCGATTATCGCAATTGCAGGCATCAGCCTGCTGGCGGCAATGGGCGCTTCCAGCGGCCTGCTCACCGTTTCCTGCATCCTTGCGCTCGTGGGCGCGGTTGCTGAACTTGTAGCGGGTATCATCGGCGTGAAGAATTGGAATAAACTGGAGAAGGCCGGCACCTGCATCACATGGGGTATCATTGTCATCGTGCTCTGTGTGATTTCCAACATTCTTACCGTGGTTGGCGGCGGTGACTTCAGCGTTCTGAACCTGGCCACCGGTCTCGTGATCCCTGTTCTGTACCTGATCGGCGCTCTTCAGAACAAGAAAGCGCTCGGTTAACCAAACGTTCCGCCAGTTTCTGCGCCGGATGCTGGCGGATTTTTGATTGCAAAGCATTTCACATGCGCCCAACGGCGCACAGGAATGACAAGCGCATAAGCGCTGTGAGCGACCTTTCCCTTCGCGCCGGGTGGGGTCATAAATCTAATATAAGGAGGAAGATCATGGGACTGTTTGACAAAAAATACTGCGACATATGCGGCGAAAAAATCGGGCTTCTTGGAAACCGCAAGCTGGAAGACGGGAACCTTTGCAAAGAATGTGCAAAAAAGCTCTCCCCCTTTTTTAGCGACCGCCGCAATTCAACAGTCGCGGAAATTCGGGAACAGCTGGACTATCGTGAAGCCAACAAAGAGAAGGTAGCGGCATTTAACCCAACGAAATCCATCGGCGGCAGGATGAAGATCTATTTTGATGAAGACAAGCGTCAGTGGCTTGCTACCCAAACAAGCAATTGGCGCAGCTTCAATCCGGATGTAATGGATTTTTCCCAAGTGACAGGCTGCACACTGGATATTGACGAGAGCAAGCGCGAGCTCAAACGGAAGGACAGCGAAGGAAAGGAAGTCAGCTTTAACCCTCCGCGCTATGCGTACTCTTATGATTTCAACATGATCATCCATGTGAACACGCCGTACTTTTCCGAGATCCGCTTTCAGATCAACGACGATGAGATCTCCCAGCGGGGCAGCTTCGCTTACCGGGACGCGCAGGCAAAAGCGGATGAAATCAAAGATACGCTCATGCAGATACGGGATGCTGAACGCGAAGCCGCCGTAGCGGCAAACGCCCCCAAAGCCAGCATGGAATGCCCTTACTGCGGTGCGGTCGTCGTGCCGGACGCAAGCGGGAAATGCGCGTTCTGCGGCAGCGTAATCGGGATATAGAACGAACGACCAGGTATCCTGTTCGCTCGAAAAAGCCATTGAGCCATCGGAGGACATGCGCTTGCGCATGTCCTCCGATGCTGTCGAAAAAGTGGCTTATCGCCACTTTTTCGAGTTTTCTTCGTGTTTTGCCTCTCGCTTCGCTCCCGGGCGGCAAAACCCGTAAAGTATGAAAACCTCTGGGTTTTCATCCGTTTTGACGCACAGAAGGTGAATTGCCCGAAGGGCAAGAGAGGCCACCCTGGGGTGTGTCGTCAAAGCCGGAATGAACTTAAGGGGCTGCGGCCCCTTAACAACCCCGTGGTTTTTTGACAGACTGAGGGACATGCGCTTGCGCATGTCCCCCCGGTTTTTCCGGGCTATGCACAATGCGTTTTCCAAATGCGCAAAAAGGGCAAAAGTTCCGTGTATACCGCCTCCCAATTTTCGGGAGTAACGGTGTAAACCGTTACTTTTCGATGATGGAGGACGTCGTTCAGAAACGGCACGTCCTCTCTGGCTTTCACGGCCGCAAGAACCGGGATCTCCCCATCGAGCGCGCGGAACACAGCTTGCTTGAACCGCTCCGCTTCCGCTTCCATAAACCCAAGCTCATCCATAACGAGTATGCCGTCCGGCCGGGCGGCTTCAAGATAGCGCACGCCCAATCCATCAAATGCCGCAAGGTGCGCCGTGTGCGTTTTTCGGTCGCACATGCCCGCAAGGTTTTCCTCCGTGCGGCGGCGCGCCGCCTCCGGCTGTCCCGCCGGGTGAATGTAAATGGGGTGGAAGCCTGCTGCATCCGCAGCCTCCCGTTTTGTAACAAAGCCATAAACAGGCATGCCGGCTTCCTTGAGCAGCCTTTGAATCAGCGTGCTTTTGCCTGCGCCGCGCGCGCCTGTGAGCAGGATATGGTTCTTTTGCATCAAAGCGCCTCCTTCAGGCTTTGCGCGCGGTGTGCAATCAATTCTGCCGCGATGCTTATGGCAATCTCCGCAGGCGTTTCCGCGCCGATGTCGAGGCCGATGGGCGTGTGAATGCGCCCGAGCGCCGCCTCCGGAATCCCAGCTTCCATCAGCCGCCTGTTCGTTGCGGCGATCTTGTGGCGGCTGCCGATCACGCCGATATAACCGGCTTGGGTGCGGAGCATCTGTTCAAGCACCACAAAATCCCCCTGATGCCCCCGCGTCATGATGACGACTGCGTCATCCGGCGTGATGGAGATGCGTGTGCCCGCTTCCTCAAACGGCGCCCGGATGATCCGTACCGCATCCGGGAAGCGTTCCGCGTTCCCAAACTCCGCCCGGTCTTCATACACAGCCACGGAAAAGCCAACATGCGCAAGCAACGGCACAAGCTCCGCAGAAACATGCCCACCGCCGAACACATACACGATCTCTGCGCGGGTCAGCGGTTCCACATAATAGCCCGCCCTGCCCTGCTCCTCTTTTTGAAGCACTGCGCGCGGCCGCAGGAGAGGCAGCACCGCTTCCTCCGGAACATCGTTAAGGTAAAGCAGCCCGGCGCCCTTTTCATAGATGCCCGTGCATGCCGCCGCGCCATCTACAAGCTTCGTCACGAGCCATGCGTCCTTCTCTCTGCCAAACAGCGCAGCAATGTGGGAGAACAGCGAAAGCGCCTGCGCATCCCCGCCTGCAAAAAACTGAAATTGTACCACGACCTGCCCGCCGCAGATCATCCCGATATCGGCGACCTGATTTGGCGCAAGATGAAAGCCATGGGTGAACGCCGCACGTTCGGAAAGCGCGTGCTGTGCAAGCCGGATGCTTTCATGCTCCACAGCGCCGCCGCCGATGGTTCCGCATGTGGAGCCATCGGCAAATACGGCCATCTTCGCGCCGCTGCCCCGGGGCGCAGAACCAGAGCTTGCAATGATGGTGCAAAGCACGGTATCCTTGCCGCAGGCAATGGCATCGCGCATTTTCAAAAACAATTCTTTCATATGCGTTTATACTGCGGGCGTTTGCACCGCACCAATGGAATTTTCAACAATCGCATCATACTGCGCCTCGCTCAGCGCGCTGTGATAGAACAGGCGGAAATATTCCGCCACCTCGGCATAGAGATCATACCCGGCGGCTTCCGGATAAAGCAGCTCTGCCATCCAAAGCATGCCGAGGTAACGCTGTACGGACGGTGGGAAGCCCATCCAGTTATACGGCCCAAAGGGCACTTCGTAGTATGCGCCGCTTTGAACGGCCGCAACCTGCTTCCATGCAGCATCTTCCCCAACCACAGCATAGATGCTGCCCGGTGCAAACAGAATCACATCCGGGTTCCAGAGAAGGATTTGCTCCATATCCACTTCGTTGCCGCTTCCCTTGCTGGAAGGTTCGTCAACAACTGCAAGGTTGTTCGCAAGCAGGTCAATGATCTCCGCATGATAGCTGCCTTGTGCGATCACGTTCAGTCCCTCATTGCCCAGGCAATAAAGAAGGTTCACTTTCTCCACGCTGTCCGCAAGTTCAAGCGTGCGCGCATAGACCGTTTCACAATATGCCGCAAGCGTCTCCGCTGCCTGTGCCATGCCGGTCAGTTCACCAAGCTTGCGGTATGCATCGCCCATGGTTTCCGTAGTTGCCGTAACATGCACAAACGGGATACCCGTTTGTTCCTGAAGCGCATCGAGATCCTCTGCAACGCTGCCCTTCGGCTCGCCCACGTCGATCACAACCTGTGCACCGCTTGCAAGCAGCGTTTCAAGGTTCAGTTCACCCTTGCCGCCGTAAAGCTGGCCCAGCTCGGGAAGGTTGTAGTATTCCGTAGCAAGGTATTGTTCTGCCGTTTCATCCCATGCGGAAGCGATACCGACAAGCTTATCCGGGCAAAGCGCAAACAGCACAATCTGCGCCAAAGGCCCGGAGACCGCCACATGTTCGATCACGGCGGGGAGTTCCACCGTGCGGCCCACGGAATCCGTAAATTGCCTTGTTGCGGGCAGAGCCTCGGCCGGGGGCTCTGTACCTTCCGGCGCAGGTGTTTCCGGCGGAACGGGTGTTTCAACCGGAGGCTGTGTTGCCGCAGGAGTTCCCGTGGAGCAGCCAAGGGCCGATGTCGCCATCACGGCGACAAGCAGATACACAAGAAGTTTTCTCATTTTATCCTCCTCTTTGTTACATGCTATATGGAATCGGGAATGTCCCGCGTATCCAGGACGATCATGCCGAGCATGCGCTTTGCGGGAAGAAAATACGGGAATTCCGGCATGCCTGTTTTCGTGAGCCGCGCTTGGATCTGCGCCGTGTCCGGCGGATGGCCGCTGGTTCCAAACTGTGCAAAGAAGCGTTCTGCATCCGGAAGCGAGCGAAGCGGCTGCCCCATCTCGGCTGAGAATGTTTCTGTAAAAAACGGCACTTTGAGCGCTGTGAGTTCCGCGCAGGCCCTCTGAAAATTCAGGCGGGAAGCAGGGCTGTTTGTAAGTGAGAACCGGTGTTCCGCATGGCCGCGCTTGATGAGAAACGCCCGGCCCGCACATTGCGCGCGCACCGCGCGAAGCGTCTCCCCGGTCTGCCCGAAAAAACAGAACACCATTGCGTCATAGCGGACCTTGGGGCGCATGAAAAAAAGGTCATCCTGCACGGCGCGGATGTTGCTTGCCCCCGCGCGCGCCGCATTCTCCCGCAGCACCGCAAGGGCTGCCGCGCTTGTGTCCACCGCGGTTACGGAGGCGCACCCGCGTGAAAGCGCAAGGCTTAAATAGCCAAGGCCGCAGCCCGCATCGCACACGTGGGCGTTTGGGGGGAGATGCGGCAGAATCTGCGCTGCAATGGTTTCGTCAAACCCGACGCGCTCCGCCGCATCCATGCGGAAGCGGATTGCCTCCTGCGTCCATTCAACCATCCTCCACACCGCCCTCCCGGCCTTTCATCAGCGGGACAACCAGCGGGCCGCTTTCCGTTTGGAGCAGCGCAGTACGCACGCCGTAAAGCCGCTGCAGCAAATCCGCATTCATCACTTCCCCCGGTGTGCCGAATGCCACGGCCTCCCCGTCCTGCAGGGCGAGCACCGCATCCGCATACCAAAGTGCATGCTGCGGGTTGTGGGTAGACAGAATCACAGTGTATCCTTCCCGGGCAAGCGCGCTTGCGCGCGCGAGCACAAGCGTCTGGTTGCCATAATCCAAACTTGCAGTTGGCTCGTCCATCACAAGCGTATATGCCTGCTGCGCAAGTGCGCGCGCGACCAGCACAAGCTGTTGTTCGCCGCCGGAAAGGCGGGAAAAATTTTGTTCCGCAAGGTGTGCGATGCCCAGCCGTTCCAGCGCCGCCAAAGCTGCGGCAGTTTCCTTTTCTTTAGGCGCGGAAAAGGGGGATATGCTGTGTGTTGTGCCCATAAGAACCATTTCCAGCGCGGAGTATGCAAAGGCCTGACCATGGATTTGTGGGATATAGGCGATCCGGTGCGCCAGTTCCCGCGCCGAAAGTGTACGCGCCTCTGTGCCGTCCACCAGGATGCGCCCCTGATAGCCGCGCAGGAGCCCCAGAACACAGCGAAACAGCGTCGTCTTCCCCGCACCGTTGGGGCCGAGCACGGCAAGGAGCCGCCCTTCTTCCGCACAAAAGCTCACATCCCGGAGCACGGGGCGGGCGCGGTATGCAAACTGAAGATGTTCAACCGCGATGCTCACAGCGTTTTCTCCCGTTTCAGAATCAAGTAAACAAAAAACGGCGCGCCGATCAATGCCGTCAGAATGCCGATGGGGATCTCCACAGCAAGAAGGTTGCGCGAAACGTTATCCACCAGCAGCAGGAATGCCGCTCCCGCAAGCATGGAGGCAGGCAAAAGATCGCGGTAGTTGCTTCCCACGAGCTTGCGCGCAAGGTGCGGAATCACAAGGCCGATCCAGCCGATCATGCCGGAAACTGCGATGCTTGAAGCTGTAACAAGCGTTGCGCAAACGATCACGGTAAAGCGCAGCAGATTTGTGTTTACGCCGAGCGCATGCGCTTGTTCATCGCCAAGGGTCAAAAGGTTGATACGCCAGCGAATCAGGAAAAGGGGGACGCAGCCAAGCGCCATGGGAACCGCCGCAAAGGCAGCGTCCCTGAGCTTCGCACCGGAAAGGCTTCCCATAAGCCAGTACGTTATTTCAGGAAGCTGGTTGGTTGGGTCTGCCACAAGCTTGACGTAAGAGGTTGCCGCCGTGAGCAGCGAGCCAATCATGATGCCGCCAAGAATCAGATTCACAAGGTGCTGCCCCGGCGCGCGCTGCGCAATCAGAAACACAAGCCCCACCGTGGCGAGGCTCACGGCGAATGCCGCGGCCGTAACGCCCCTGCTTGTTGCTCCGAAAAGGATCGCAAGCGCCGCACCAAATGCCGCGCCGGAAGAAGCCCCCAGCACATCCGGAGAGGCCATAGGGTTCTGGAACACGCCCTGATAGGATGCACCCGCTGCAGCAAGGCAGCAGCCCACCATGCATGCAAGCAGGATGCGCGGCAGGCGAATGTTGATGACAACCGTTTCCATCTGCGCCGTCCAGGGCACAGAGTCCGGCAGAAAGTGAACAGGGCGTTGCAGCAGCATTCCGAGTCCTTTTTCTGCAAGCACCCCAATCCGGTGGCCAAGAATGCGCACAACATCCCAAACGGGCACACCATAGCGCCCAAATGCAAAGGAAACAAGAAACAGCGCAAGAAGCAATGCCGCGAGCAAAAGCAGCACCCGGGAGTGGGTGCGCACGCTGCGCGGATGAAAATCATCCCGTCGGTTCCTGTGGTAAAATCGCATACTTTGCACCAATTCGTTATTTTTTGCTGAGAATAACGCAAGAATATTATAGCAGATTCGCCGCCGGCCTGTCCATCCCAAAATGGATTGTCTTCTTCTGCGCCTGCATTGGCATTTTGCGAAAAAATATAGTATGATTAAAAAAGTTTCCGCAACAGGAGGAACCTCATGCGCCTTTCCCTGCCCTGTCCCCCGCCGAAACTTGCCGCCGTCATCGGCGGCGGCGGCAAGACAACGCTCCTTTTCAAGCTTGGGCAGCAGCTTGCGGCCTCCGGAGCCGCCGTGCTGCTTACAACCACCACCCATCTTGCCTGGCCGCCGCCTGCGGATGTCGCCTTTTGCGCGCCCTCCGCGCCGGAGGAGCTCGCCGCCGCTGCGCAGCCCGGGACGCTCGTGTTAGCTGGTTACCCGGCCGAAAGCGAAAAGATGGTCGGCCTTTCGCCGAAATTTCTTGTGGCGGCACGCAAATCGTTCGGACATGTGCTTTGCGAAGCGGACGGTTCCCGGCGCTTGCCGCTGAAATGGCACCGGGCGGACGAGCCCTGTATCCCGGCAGGGACAGATCTGCTCATTCAGGTGGCCGGGCTTTCCGCGCTCGACAGGCCCGCAGCGGAGGTGCTGCACCGGCATGAGCTTTCCGGCTTGCCCCCCGCGCACCGCATTGCGGAGGAGGATATTTCACGCCTGATGCTGCGTGCGTTTGCGTATTGCGGCGTTTCCTGCCCTGCGCTTGCGCTGCTCAATCAGGCGGATACTCCGCAACTGCGCGCCCGTGGGGAAGCAATCGCCCGGGTGCTCCGGGCAAACGGGTATCCTGCTGCTACAGGAATGTTAAGAGAGGATGTGATCGGATGCTGGTTTTAATACGCGGCGCAGGGGACATTGCAACAGGCGTGGCGGTGCGGCTGCACCGATGTGGCTTTTCCATCCTGTTGACCGAGCTTCCCAACCCTACGGCCGTGCGGCGCACAGTGGCGTTCTCCGAAGCCGTATATCGTGGAACCGCTTCGGTGGAAGGCATTACCGCACGGCTTTGCGAAACGGAGGCTGAAGTGCGGGATACGCTCCTTCGCGGCGAACCCGCCGTCATCGTTGACCCCGCGGGCGATTGCATTTCCGCTTACCGGCCGGATGTGCTCGTGGATGCGATGCTTGCAAAGCGCAATCTCGGCACGCGGATTTCCGACGCGCCGCTCGTTATCGCGCTCGGTCCCGGCTTTACCGCAGGGGTGGATTGCCACTGTGTTGTTGAAACAATGCGTGGGCATACGCTCGGCCGCTGTATCTACACAGGCTCTGCCCTGCCCAATACCGGTGTGCCCGGCAGTGTGGGGGGCTACACAAGGGAGCGCGTGCTCTATGCGCCCGCTGCGGGCGTGTTCCATGCGCACCAGCCCATCGGCGCAATGGTTGCAGCAGGCGATACCGTTGCAGATGTGGGCGGCATATCGATTCGCGCGGAGATCGAAGGCTGTCTGCGCGGCATCCTGCCGGATGGCATTTCCGTCCCGGGGGGAATGAAGGCGGGCGATATCGATCCCCGCTGTGCGCGGGAACACTGCTTCACGGTTTCCGATAAAGCGCTTGCCATTGGCGGCGGTGTGCTGGAGGCCATCCTGCACTGGCAAGCGGAACACGAGGTGCATCATTAAATCTGAAAAAGAACGGAGGCCATTACAATGGAACGCTTTATTCCAAAGAAAAAGCTCAGCAAAAAGGCACGGCGCAAACTTGACCGTGCCGGGCGGCAGACATGGGAGATCAGCCCCGTGAGCCGTAAAGTCAAAAGCAAAAAGATTTATGACAGAAAGAGAGCCCGGCAGCCGGAAGACGGCGACGGGCTCCCGTTTTTATTTCAGCAGATCATCCCACCGCCACATCGAGCACCATCATCAAAGCAAAGCCGAGCGCTGCGCCAATCGTGCCGATATTGGAATGATTCCCCGCCTGCGCTTCCGGGATCAGTTCTTCCACCACCACGTAAATCATGGCTCCAGCGGCAAAGGCAAGGATGTAAGGCAAAACAGGCGTAACAAACGAGGTAAGCAGGAGTGTAAACGCAGCAGCAACCGGTTCCACGATGCCGGAAAAAAGCCCATAGCCAAACGCCTTACGCTTTGAAAGCCCCGTGCTCACAAGCGGCATGGAAATAATTGCACCCTCCGGAAAGTTCTGGATCGCAATGCCGGCAGCAAGCGCAAAAGCCCCGGCTGTGCTGATGACCTCGTTCCCGGCACGCATGCCGGCAAGCACAACGCCTACGGCCATCCCCTCCGGGATGTTGTGCAGCGTCACGGCGAGCACCAGCATAAACGATTTTCCAAGCGTGCTGGGGCAGCCCTCCGGAGTCGCAGAATTCAGATGCAGGTGTGGGATGAGCATATCAAGCGCCAGCAAAAAGCCAATGCCCGCAAGGAAGCCAACCGCCGCGGGAATCCAAGCAGTTTTCCCTGCTGCTTCCGCCATCTCAATGGCCGGGATGAGCAGCGACCAGACTGAAGCCGCAATCATCACGCCTGCCGCAAAGCCGAGCAGCAGTTTTTGCAGGCGGGCGCTCATGGCCTCTTTCATGAAAAAAACCATCCCGGCTCCCAGTGCTGTCCCTAGAAAGGGGATCATGACGCCGGATAAAACCTTGAACATGTCGCCCATCTTCAAACGCCCTCCCTCATGAACCTTTCGGTTTTCCGTTTCATGTTAGCATACTCTAACAAAAATAGCAAGGTGCAGTCCTGAACGACCCGATACCGCGCAGAAGCACCCTCCAAACGGAGGATGCTTCTGAAAGAGGTTCATATTCTGATTATTTTTTGCTGATGGCGCTGAATTTGCACGCTTCCATGCACGCGCCGCACTTGACGCACTTCGCCGGGTCGATCACAAACGGCTTCTTGATCTCGCCGGAGATTGCTCCCGCAGGGCACTTGCGCGCGCAGAGGCTGCATCCGCGGCACTTCTCGGGATCGATCACATAGTTGAGCAGCGCCTTGCATACGCCCGCCGGGCAGCGCTTTTCGTAGATGTGCGCCTCATATTCATCCCGGAAATAGCGGATGGTGGAAAGCACGGGGTTGGGCGCGGTCTGCCCGAGGCCGCAAAGCGCCGCCGCCTTGATGTTATAAGCAAGCTTTTCGAGTTTTTCAATGTCGCCCGGCTCGCCTTTACCGCTTGTGATCTTTTCAAGCATCTCAAGCATGCGCCGCGTGCCGATGCGGCAAGGCGGGCATTTGCCGCAGGATTCGTCCACGGTGAACTCAAGGAAGAACTTTGCGATGTTGACCATGCAGTTGTCCTCATCCATGACGATCATACCGCCGGAGCCCATCATGGAGCCGATGGAGATGAGATTATCGTAATCGATGGGAATATCAAGGTGCTCCGCAGGGATGCAGCCGCCGGAGGGGCCGCCCGTCTGCGCCGCCTTAAACTTCTTCCCGTTCGGGATTCCGCCGCCGATCTCATAGATCACCTCGCGCAGCGTAGTGCCCATCGGGATTTCCACAAGGCCAGTGTTGTTGATTTTGCCGCCGAGCGCGAACACCTTTGTGCCCTTGCTCTTTTCGGTGCCCATCGACGCAAACCATTCTGCCCCGTTGAGGATAATCTGGCAAATGTTGGCGTAGGTTTCCACATTGTTGAGCAGCGTCGGTTTGCCGAACAGGCCCTTCACCGCCGGGAACGGGGGACGCGGGCGGGGCTCGCCGCGGCCGCCTTCGATGGAGGCAAGCAGCGCGGTTTCTTCTCCGCAGACGAACGCGCCGCTGCCAAGGCGCAGGTCGATATCGAACTTAAAGCCGGTTCCCATGATGTTGTCGCCCAAAAGGCCATATTCCCGCGCCTGACCGATTGCCACGCGCAGGCGCTTCACGGCAATGGGGTATTCCGCGCGGACGTAGATGTAGCCCTGCTGCGCGCCGATGGCATACCCTGCGATGGTCATGGCTTCCAGCACGGAATGCGGGTCGCCTTCCAGCACGGAACGATCCATGAATGCACCGGGGTCGCCCTCGTCCGCATTGCAGCAAACGTATTTCACATCGCTTTCCGGCGCTTTCGCAAACTTCCATTTTAGGCCCGTCGGGAAGCCGCCGCCGCCGCGGCCGCGCAGGCCGGAGCGGATGATGGTATCCACAACCTCGTCCCGCGTCATCTCGGTGAGCACCTTGCCAAGCGCCTTATAGCCGTCGAAAGCGATGTATTCATCGATGTTTTCCGGGTCGATCATGCCGCAGTTGCGCAGTGCGATGCGGTGCTGTTTTTTATAGAAATCGGAATCATTGAGCGTGGTGTTCACGCCGCTTTCGTCGTGTTCCTTGTAGATCAGGCGCTGCACGGGGCGGCCCTTGATGATATGCTCGTTTACGATCTCTTCGACGTCCTCCGGCTTGACGTGGCTGTAATAAATGCCCTCGGGATATACCACGACAATGGGGCCGGCCGCGCAAAGGCCGAAGCAGCCCGTGCGAATCACCTGCACTTCTTTATCGTAGCCGGTTTCCTCAAGCTTTTTGTGGAAATTTTCAATAATACGCAGGGAATGGGAGGACGTGCAGCCCGTGCCCGCGCAGACCAACACATGCGACCTGTAGATCATATTCTTAACTCTCCTTCTGTCCTTCAGTGGTTTTTACTCGAAATTGCCGATGGTATATTCCACAACGGGGCTTCCGTTGACAATATGCTCCGAAACGATGCGCCCGACCTGCTCCGGCGTTACCTTGCAATAGGTCACCTTCTCCTTGCCCGGCAGGTATACCTCTACAATCGGCTCCAAGCGGCACAGGCCGATGCAGCCCGTCTGGGATACGGTCACGTTTGTGAGGCGGCGCTTGTTGATCTCCTCCACAAAGGCGGCCATAACGGGCCGTGCGCCCGCAGCGATGCCGCAGGTGGCAAGGCCGACCACCACGCGGATACCATCCTCACGGTTTTTGCGCAGGTTCAGCTCATTGAGCGTTTTCTGCCGGATGGCTTCCAGCTCTTGCAGTGTCTTCATGATTTCTGTACCTCCATTGATTCTAATTCTGCTTCATTGCTATTGATAAATTCCATAATAAATGCCGTAATCTCAGGCGCATTGAGCGGAATTTCGCCCAATATCCGCCGCAGTTCCTCCGTATCAAGCGCATATGCGCACCCATCTCTGTTGTGCTCATAGCGAAAATGCAGCGCGGGATTCGCAGAGATGAGCATCGCAACCGTATCTGCGATGGCGCCAAGCGGGGGCCGGTCAATATGGCTGCGCCGGTAGGTCCCCGTCAGGCACGTGCCGCGGCCCGGCTCGCTCTCAAGCCGGAAACTGCCTTCGCAGTTCTCACAGCCGGCCGCAAACAGCGGTATCCCCAGGCCGACCTTACGCGTGGTGCGCGTCGTCACAAACGGGCTCTGCACCGCCTTTACCATCTCGGGCGCCATGCCGCACCCATCGTCCGCGATGGACACCATGAAGGTATCCGCGGCGCTGTCCTCCAGAACGCGAATCACGATGTTCTTCGCACCCGCACGGATGGAGTTCTGTGCCAGGTCGAGTATATGCAGCGAAATCTCCTTCACACTTCCTCCTTCCCACGCCGAAGCACCGCTATGATTGCATCCGGGCTAAGTTCGGGCAGTTCCAGCATGCAGGCCTCCTCCGCCTCCCGGATATCCACAAGGCGGTGCGCATCGCTTGCGTGAATACAGAGCTTCCCGCGCACACAGTGGGGCATTGTTTGAACGATCTCCACCGCGGGAAGCGCCACATCCGCCGGCATCAGGCCAAGCACCGGCAAAAGGCTGTTCGCCCCTTTATTGATGTGCGCCGGCACCATTACGCCGCCCAGATCCCACGCCGCCTCCGCAATTTCCGAAATGGACATCGCGCTTGCGGCAAGCAGGAGCCGTTCCTCTTCCCCCAAAGGCACATCGTCCGCATCGACAAGGATCTGCCTACCAAACAGGTCCGGTTTATTCCGGATGCGCACCTGGCTTTTTTCGATCAGGCTGCCCATTGTAAACGCCGCATCGAGCGTTGGAAAGTAACAGAGCAGATGCACATCTTCCCGGCTTGTGACCTCCATGCCCGGCAGCACGCATACGCCGTATTCCCGGCCCGCCTTGCATGCCCCAGGGAGGTTTCGCACCGCGTTATGATCGCACACCGCAACGGCATTAAGGCCCTTGAGCTTCGCCATGCCCACGATGTTCCATGGGGTCATATCGTCGTCCGCACAGGGGGAGAGGCAGGAATGGATGTGCAGATCCACCGTGCAGCGCATCTTCAGCGCACGCCCAAGGCATACAGCCTGCCGCTCAGGATGTATTCCGACAGGGCGCTGCGCAGCACGGGAATCCCCTCTTCAGCCGCTTTTGCAAGCGTTTCCGGCTCAACCGCACAGCCCTCTGCCACGATCACGCACGAAAATTCATGCAGGCTCGCAACCGCAATCACATTGAGGTGTGTCTGCACCGTGATCCATGCCATACCGGCTTCCCCGCGCGCCATCACAAAGCTGAGCAGGTCGCATACGCAACCGCCGGTTACCTCGCGTGTAAGGTCGGTTTCTGGGGTTAGCAGGTCAAGCTCCAACGGCTCCATCAATTGCGCAACGTTCATGCTGTCGTCTCCTCTGCTTCCGCACGTTAAAGATTGGTAAGGTCCGCCATCTGGCGTGCAAGCTGTTCCACCTTTTCTTTCAGCTTAAACACGCAATCCACCTCTTTGGCATAGCCAAGCACGATGTCCTCCGCAAGCGTTCTGCAAGTGGGGCTGCCGCAGGAGCCGCAATCGAGCCCCTTAAAAGTCTTTGTAAGCTCATCAATGCGTTCCATCATGCTGATGGCCTCTGCAATGTTGTCGGAAAGCTTCAGCGTATCGCGCGGGACGCGGGGCTTTGCAGTGAAAATATCGTCCCGTGGCTCAGGAAGGGCGGTTTGGATCTCTCCATCTTCCTCCTGCATCCGTTCCACAAGCTTGCGCATCGTGTTCTGCGCCACAAATGCGTTTTCAAACACCAATGGTCCGCCCACGCACCCGCCCTCACAGGCGGAGCCTTCAAAGAATTCCAGATCGTCCAGCTTGCCGTTTTCGATTTCCTCGAGAACATAAATTACGTTGTGGATTCCGTCCACAGACAGGGTGTTGCTTTTGTGCAGCGCCGCACATTCGCCGCCGTATGTGGCCCAGTTCACCCCCTGCCAGCTTGCGTGGCGCTTCTTTTTCAGCGTCTCCGGCACCGGCTGCCTCAGTTGGGAGGAAAGCAGGCCATAAATATCCTGGATTGCGATTGCGCCGTCCACATAGCTGCTCTGCCCGGAATGGATGCTTGCCATTTTTGCGGGGCAGGGCGTAATGAAAAATGCGCCGATCTCATCCATTGGAACACCGTGCGTCCTGGAATACTCTTCCTTGGCCATCTTCCCTGCAACCTCTTTGGGCGAAAGCACATTCGCCACGTTTGGCAGCAGTTCGGGGAAGCGTACCTGAATGAGCGCTACAACAGCCGGGCATGCCGAGGAAATCAGCGGCCGGGCATCGGTCGTTTTAAGCATCTCGCGCATGGTTGCGGAAACGATGTCCGCTGCGCGCGCCACCTCGAATACATCGCTGAAGCCCAACGCAAGCAGGGCGTTGAGCACGTGGTCCACACTTGCGATGTTGCGGAATTGCCCGTAAAGCGTCGGCGCCGGAAGCGCGATACGGTGTTTGTAACGGAAGATCGCGTTGATCGGATCCGTCTGCGCAACCTTTGCATTGTGCGGGCAGATGCGCACGCATACGCCGCAATCGATGCACAGCTCATATAGAATGCTCGCCTTGCCGTTGCGCACGCGGATGCATTCCATAGGGCACCGCTTGAGGCATGTGGTGCAGCCAACGCATCTGTCTTTTTCCAGCTTTACGCTATGGTAGATCTGTTTTTTCTCCATGCACATCCTCCAAGCGCGTATACGGCCGCCCGCCGCGGGCAGTTCAGGGAATGATTGTCGAGGTTGCGTTATTAATTCAAGTTGCGTTATAGTTACAGTTCTTAGTTGCGTCAGTTCAATAAGTTGAAACCCATACGGATTGTTGTGCCCGAACCCAGTTCAGATGTGATTTCAAAGGTGTCCGAGCAGCGTTTCATGTTCGGAAGCCCCATGCCCGCGCCAAAGCCCAGCATGCGCACTTCCTCGGGAGCTGTGGAGTAGCCTTCCTGCATCGCAAGTGCGATATCCGCGATGCCCGGGCCTGTGTCCTCCACGACGAGAAAGATATGATCCGGATAAACGATGATGGTCATGCTCCCACCGAGCGTGTGAATCGCAAGGTTGATTTCCGCTTCATAGGAAGCGATGGCCAGCCGGCGCACAACCTTGGAGTCCACCCCCAGCCGCTTGAGCATGTTTTTGTAAGAAGCGGAAATCTGGCCTGCCGCGGCAAAATCCCCCTTCTGCACTCTGCGTGTTTCCTGATAGGTGGTTTCCTTCTCAGTCCGTTCCATCCGGGCGCGCGCGTCCTTTCATGCCGTGCTTATAGAGCTCACCGCAGGCGTTGTACATGCTCATATCCGTGCACAGGATGGCAATGCCGTTCTGCTGCGCCACCTCGATCATCTCCGGGGTGGGGCGCTTGCTTCGCACGAATACGACGGCGCGCAAATCCAAAATCTGAGCCGTAAGCACGGTATGTACCGTACAAAGCCCGGTAATCAGAAGGCGGTCCGCATCGTTGCATACCAACACATCGCTCATCATGTCGCTTGCAACGGCATATGAGATGTCCAGGTCAAGGTTTTCTTCCCCGCAACGAACCTCAGCCCGCAGGATCTGCGCAATTTGGGAAACTTTCACGCGGTGCTCCTCGTTTTTCAGCCGATTTGGCGATATTTATCCAAAATGCCAGGGATCTCCGCCGGCGTTACTTTGCCGTATACATCGTCATTGATCATCATTGCAGGGGCGAGGCCACAGCAGCCGATGCAGCGGGTCGCATCCAAAGTGAACAATCCGTCTGCGGTGGTATTGCCCGATTCAATGCCAAGCTGCTTCACCAGCTCATCCATTACAAGCTGGGATCCCCTGACATAGCAGGCTGTGCCCAGGCAGAGGCCAATCGCATACTTCCCTTTCGGCTGCAGCGTAAACTGGGAGTAAAACGTCGCAACGCCGTAAATCGTGGATACGGGAACGCCGACCTTTTCGGAGATATAATGCTGCACTTCCTCGTCAACGCAGCCAAGAATCTCCTGTGCGTTCTGCATGATCGGAAGAAGCCCGCCAGGCTCATCCTTCCATTGCAGGATGACTTTGTCCAGCTGCTCGTAAAGTTCCTTCCGAGCGCCCTGTCCGTTGGCCATGTGTTTTTACCCTCCTTGAAAATAAGTAGACCGGAGGTATATCGTCATAAAACCGACAATATACCTTTTTTAATTTTATCATAAGGAATCGTGAAAAGAAAGCCGGAAATGAAGAATGCATTTTTTATTTTGTCGTTTTCATGTGCGGCTGTTCAGCGGCGCTTATGCGTGCCTTCGCGCGGGGTTCGCGGGGTGTTCCGATGTTTTCCATGCAAGTTTTCGTTTCTTCTCCTGCATTCTTGCGGCGTATCCGCCGCCTGCTTTCCCATGCGCGGCGGCACAAGGGCATGCTTGCCGAAGCCGATGAGATCCTCCCGCCCCGCTTTTTGGAGCGCTGTACGCGCAAGATCCCGGTACTGCGGCATAAAATACTGCATCAGAGCGCGCTGCATGGCCTTTTCAGACGCGCTTTTCGGGACATACACGCGTTCGCCTGTGCGCGGGTCGAGCCCCGTATAGTACATGCAGGTGGAAAGCGTGCCGGGCGTCGGATAAAAATCCTGCACCTGTTCTGGCCGCTGTCCGGTATGCTTTAAATATTCCGCAAGCTCAACAGCCGCGGAAAGGTCGCTGCCCGGATGAGAGGACATAAAATACGGCACGATGTACTGTTCCTTGCCCATGTTCCGGTTGAGCTGCATGTATTTTGCAACAAAGCGGTCATACAGCGCAGAGGCGGGCTTCCCCATCAGGCGGAGCACCTTATCCGATACATGTTCCGGAGCCACCTTAAGCTGGCCGGAAACATGGTTTTTGATAAGCGTTCGCAGGAACGCATCGCTCTTGTCGTACATTACATAATCATACCGGATGCCCGAGCGCACGAACACGCGTTTCACGCCCGGCACGGCGGAAAGCTTTTCCAACAGCGCGATATAATCCCTGTGATCGACCTCCAGGTTTTTGCAGTGATCAAACCCCAGGCATTGCCGGTCCGCACATACGCCGCTTTTCAGCTGTTTTTTGCAGGCGGGCTGGCGGAAGTTTGCCGTTGGGCCGCCAACATCGTGAATGTTGCCCTTAAAATCTTCCTGCTGCGCAAGGAGCGCCGCCTCCTTCAAAAGCGAAGCGTGGCTGCGCGCGGAGATCACCCGGCCCTGATGGAACGTAAGCGCACAGAAGGAGCAGGCGCCGAAGCATCCGCGGCAGGAGGTGAGCGAGAATTTCACTTCAAAAAGAGCAGGGATTTCCTTTTGGTAAGCTGGATGCGGTTCCCGCGTATAGGGCAGCTCGTATACCGCATCAAGTTCTTCGGTCGTAAGCGGCGCTGCGGGCGGGTTCACAACAAGGAACGCATCCCCGTGGGGCTGCACAAGCCGTTTCCCACGGATTGCATCCTGTTCGCGGTATTGCGCCATAAATGCGGCGGCATATGCCTTCTTATCCCGCGCTACAGCTTCATAGCTTTCGATCGTTTCATATTCATACACCCGCTCAAGAGAATGCGTCATGTAACAGGTGCCGTTTACATAGGTGATCTGTTCCGCCGGAAGGCCGCCTGCAAGCGCATCCGCAATTTCGACGATCTGCCGTTCTCCCATGCCGTAAATGAGCAGATCCGCACCGGAATCCGAAAGGATGCTGCGGCGCACCTTATCATCCCAATAATCATAGTGGGCAAAGCGCCGGAGGCTCGCTTCAATGCCGCCAAGGATGACAGGCACGCCGCGGTACGCTTCCCGTGCGCGGTTGGCATAAACGATCGTCGCACGGTCCGGGCGCTTCCCCGCCTCGCCGCCGGGCGTATACGCATCGCTCGAACGGCGTTTTTTTGCGGAGGTATAATGGTTCACCATGGAATCAATGTTGCCCGCGCTGATCAAAAACGCAAGGCGTGGCCTGCCAAGGCGACGGAATGCCTCCGCGCTGTGCCAGTCCGGCTGGGAGAGAATGCCGACCGTATAGCCGTGGCTTTCGAGCACGCGGCTGATAATCGCCGGGCCGAAGCTCGGATGGTCCACATACGCATCGCCGATGATATATACAAAATCAAGCTGCCCAATCCCGCGCGCGGAAAGCTCCGCAGCCGTAGTGGGCAGAAAGAGGGAGGTGTCTCTGGTTTTTGCTTGCTTTGCCATGCCCTTACTTTACCGCAAACCCTCCTTCTTTTCAAGGGAGAATGCGCCTACACCTCAATCCTGTGATGGAGCCCATCGTCCACAAGCGCAACGCCTTCTTCAGGGCCGTGTGCGCCGCCGCGCACTGTGATTTCATACATCGCCCCGCCAAAGCGGTAACGCACCGTATATTCTTCAAACCCCGTGCAGGGGGAAATGAACAGCCTGTCTCCGCGCCGCACGACGCCCAGCATGTCCGAAAGCAGTGCCGTATACAGCCAGCCGGCCGCGCCCGTGTACCATGTCCACCCACCGCGGCCGGCATTGCGTCCAACCGCATAAACATCGCCGGCAAGCACATACGGTTCCGCCTTATAGCGGTGCATTGCGAGTGGGCCCGCCCCATGCGCAATCGGATTGAGCACGGAAAAGAGCTCCATCGCCTGATCCGGCTTGTTCAGCAGGCATGCTGCGCGCAGAAGCCATGCCGCAGCATGGGTATACTGGCCTCCGTTTTCCCGTACGCCCGGCAGATAGTTGCTGATGTACCCCACCTCTGCATCCGGCTGCCCAAATGGCGGAGCAAGCAGGCGCACCACGCCGTTTTCACGGTCAACAAGCAGGGCCATCGCGGATTCAAACGCTTCTTCCGCATGCGAAAGGCCGCACATTGCCGCCCATGCCTGCGCGATGAGATCAATCGCACAGGCCTCCCCGCCGCGCGAACCCAGGCTCCGCCCGTCACCGAAGTATGCCCGGCGATACCATGCTCCGTCCCATCCGGCCTCCTCCAACGCGCCGCGAAGCGCATTGGCCTCCGTTTCATACCGCGCGGCGCGTTCTGCGTCCCCTGCCTGTGCCGCGACAGGCGCAAAGCGGGAGAGCACATCAAGCAGCAGCATACCGAGCCACACGCTCTCTCCGCCGCCGTCCCCCACGCGGTCCATGCCATCGTTCCAATCCCCGCCGCCCATCAGCGGCAGGCCATGCGCTCCCTTTTCCAGCGTAAGGTCAATGGCGCGCGCGCAGTGCAGATACAACGGCTCCTCCTTCTCTCCCTCGCGCATCACGCAATACAGGTCGCGCTTTCCCTCCGGGATGGGCGCATCCACAAGATACGGCGCATGCTCGTTCCAGATGGAAGCGTCGCCCGTAGCCTCTGCATACGCAAGCGCTGCATATGGAAGGAAGAGCCTGTCATCCGTGATGCGGGTGCGCACACCGTTCGCAGGCGGGTGCCACCAATGCAGCACATCGCCTGCTTCAAACTGCCGCGCGGCGCACAGCAGGATATGTGCACGCACGCGCGGCGCATCAGAATAAAGAAGCGAAAGCATATCCTGAAGCTGATCCCGGAAGCCGATTGCGCCGCCGCACTGATAATAGCCCGTGCGCCCGAGCACACGGGCACTCCATGTCTGATACGGCAGCCACCCGTTCACGAGCACATCCATCGCCCGGTCCGGCGTTTTTACCTGCACCGTCCCGAGCCGTTCGCGCCACAGCGCGCGCACAGCGCCAAGGCGCTCCTGAGCAGCCTGCGCATCCGTGGAAAGCAGCGGTTCAACCGTCTCCGGCCGGTCTTCTCCCAACAAAAGTACAAGCGTGCGCGTTTCGCCCGGCGCCAGCACAAGCTGGGTGCGCAGCGCCGAAAAGCCCGTGCAGCAGGCCGTGCCCGCGGCATGCCAGGTTTCCCGCGCCCAGCCGCCGGAAAGCACGTCCTCACGGTCCATTGAGCATTCCACCGAAGCCGCGCCGCCCGCCATAGCGATATATGCTGCGGTTTCCGCAGGTTCACGCAAATTCTCCGCATAGCATGCGCGGCCTTCAAACCGGGTGAAGATGCTTGCCGGGCGCGCCTGATCCCCGAGCACCCATTCCGCCGCGTACACAATGCCTATGCGCCGTTCCCGCAGCATGGGGTTGCGCAGGGTAAGGATGGAATACTTCACCGGCAGCGCCGCATCCACAAATACCGTAAGCTCCGCAGAAAGCTCCTCCGCTTCGGAGGAATAGCGCGTATAGCCGAAGCCGTGGCGCGTTTCGGTGCGCGCGCCGCGCGAAAGCGGCCCCTGCGTGAGCGTCCATGCCGTCATGTCCTCCGCATCATAAAGCAGAAGGATTTCCCCCTTCGGGTCGCGCACCGGGTCGTTTGCCCAAGGCGTGAGCTTGTGCTCCCGGCTGTTGCCGCACCATGTATAGCCGCCGCCGGTTTCTGTTACAAGCGTGCCGAAGCGCTCGTTTGCAATCACATTTGCCCAGGGAAGCGGCGTACTTTCTCCGGGGGAAAGGCGGATGACGTATTCATCCCCCGCATCGTTGAAGCCGCCGCAGCCGTTTGTGAACAGCAGCGGCTCTTCCTTCGGCGCAAATGCGCCGCGCGCTTCCCGGCGCGTTGTGAACGCCGCAACCGGAATCTCCCGTGCAGCCGGTGTTGCGAACTGGCGGCTAAGGCTCTTTTTCGGATCGACAGAGACGAGCGTAAGCGCCGCAAGCACAGCGCGGTCTTCCTCAGAAAGCGCATAATCGTGCAGCAGATGCACGGTTTCATCCCCGCCTGCGCAGGCCTCGATCATATCCTGCAGCCTGAGCCGCAGCTCGCCTGCATATTCGTTTGGGTAAACGCCGAGAAACGCAAGGTCAAACCGCACGCCGCGTGCAGAAAGGTATGCGTGCAGTTCAAGAAGCGTTTTTGCCATGCGCACGGAAGCATGCCGGTCCACACGGAGCGTTACAAGGGGCAGGTCCCCCGAGATCGCGAGCTTCCAAAGCCCCGGAACGCCCGCGCATTTGCCCTCAGGCACCGAGCGTCCCGTCGGGATGCCGAGGATCAGCCGCGCTGCGATGCGTTCGTACAGCGTTGCCCGGCCCCGCTCCACCCCCTGAAAGCGTAGCGCGCTCTCCGCATGCGCCCAGGCGAGGTCAAATGCCTCCGCCGCTTCCGCACACATGGCTTCCGCCTCCGCAAGCGCAGCCCGTTCGCTTTCCGCCATGCCGAACACCAGCGTAAACTCCGCGCTTTCCCCTGGCCGGAGCGTCAGGTTTGCGCGCGCGCAAAGCCCGGGCTCAATGGGTGCGGATACGGTCTCGGGTACAGCCATAGGCGTTTTCATCGCGTCGGCGTATGTTTTGTTCCGCCCGAGATAAGAAAGCCGGTCCGCCGCATAGCGCACCTTGGCAGGCCCTGTAAGGCGCGCATACGCCCAGCAGGCGGCCCGCCCCCTGCGCTCAAACAGCAGCGTCCCATTTACGAGCTTCGCATCCACCGTGAGCTTCACAAATGCCGGGTGCGCAAGGTCCTCCGCCTGTGTTGCAAGGGCGATCTCCGCGAACACGCCGAGCTCCAGTTCCCGCGGCGTATCCCCATCATTTTTCAGCAGCAGATGCCGCACTTCCCCGTCGTGGCGTGGGGAGACGCATGCGAGAAGCCGGGACGTTATGCTGCCGTCCCTGCGTTCATAAGCCACTTTATGCGCTTCAAGCGTCACACGGTATGCATCGGCCGCAGCGTTGGCAGGCGCGGCGCCGAGCGACCAGACGCGCGCCCCATCCCGCACGAGGAAGTGGATGCCGGAATCGGTGCGCAGCGCATCCGGCCGGAAGCGCGTAAGCATCACGTCCCCGCATCGGCTGTAAGAAATGCCCCCATCCGTTAAAAATGCGGTATAGCGCCCATTTGTCAGCAGCTGCGTTTCGGGAAGTGCGCCCAGCCGCGTTACCACGCGCGGCCTGCTCTCCCTGCGTGGCAGCGGCTCCTCCTTCGGCGCTCCGCCGCTGCGGAATGCGCGGATGGCAAGCGCAAGCGAAGGCCGCTTTTCCGCGAGCAGCAGGCGCGCCGCGCGCACCTCCGGCACGCGCAGGAAATGCGCAGCAAGCGCGTTGCCCGCAAGCGCGTTTGCAGCCGCGCAAAGGCTCATGCCCTGATGGTGCGCCATGTAGCTTTTAACCGGTTCAAACGGCACGCCCTCGCGCAGGCGTTGGGGGGTGAAGTCAAGCGCCTCGTAAAAGCCGTACTGTCCAAGCGCGCCAAGCGTCTCCAGACGCACAAGGTTTTCGGCGGCCGCACGCGGCTCCGCCATAAGTGCAAGCATGGAAGAATACGGCGAAATCACGCGTTCCCGCTCCCGCGCGGGGGAAAGCGCCAGCGCATGCACGCCAAAGGCGCGGTATTGGTAATACATCGCCCGGTCGAATGCATAGTATCCCGATTCCGAAATCCCCCAGGGGGTGCCGGCCGGCACGGCGGTGCGCTGTGCGCGTACCGCCGCCATGCAGCTTTCAAACAGCAGGCTTCCTTCCGTCATTCCCGTAAACAGAACGGGCATCAGGTATTCAAACATGGTGCCGCTCCAGGAGATGAGTGTTCGCCCGCCGCCCGCATCCACAAGCAGGCGGGACAGGTTTTGCCAGTGTTCCGGATCCACCTGATGCAATGCGATGGCGATGAAGCTGGTAAGCCGCGATTCGGATGCCATAAGGTCATACCAGGATTTTGTGAGGGTTCCGGAAACACAGTCGAACCCAATATGAAACAGCTTTTTCTTTTCGTCGTAAAGCTTGCGGAAGTCCATGCCTTCCGCAAGCGCGCGCAGGCGCTTCCCGAGCGCCGCGGCCTCAGGCATTTTGAGTGCGGCAAGCGCGCTTTCCGCCGTGAGAAGGCAGCACGCGAGATTTCCGCTGTCCACCGTGGAAACATAGCGCGGCGCAAGCGGGGTAAGGGGAGAAAGGGAGTACCAGTTATAAAGATGCCCGTTCCACTTTTCCGCACGCTCCATGCGCTCCGCCATGGAGCTAAGGCGCAGGAGGAGCACCGAGGATTCGATCAGTCCAAGCGCATGCGCGGCCACAGCGGAAAGCATCGCCATGCCGATGTTTGTGGGAGATGTGTTTTTCACCGCAGTGCCAAGCGGCGCCTCCTGAAAATTATCCGGCGGCAAAAAACCGTTTTCCTCCGTGCAGAAGGTCTCAAAGTATTGCCATGTCCGTTTGGCCCAACCGAGCACGGCTTCGCGCGCGCCGGGAGAGAACGACTCCCCGGCACGCGGCCGGTCCAACCGGAGCACAAGCGCGGGCGCTGAAAAAAACAACGCCGCAAGCAGAAGGCTTGCAAGGGGCATGTGCCCCAGAAATGCGCTCGCGGCCATCAAAGCACCCGCAAGCAGGCATGGCCAAAGCAGCCTGCACGTTCCTACAATCCCTTGTTGCTGCGCTTTTTTAGAGGTTTCCGCCGCCGTCTGCCACTCAAGCATGTTGCGGTGGGAAACGAGCACGCGCCAGAGCGAACGCCCCATTGCATCCCCGTTTTTCACCGCAGCAAACGGCAGCGTTACAAATTCCAGCAGCGCTCTCTGCGCCGCCGTTGCGCGCTCGCGCAAAGCGCCCCATGCATCCCGCCCCCGGAAGCCCTGTGTAAAGAACGAACAAAGCAGGCTGCCCGCATCCCAAAGGAAACCGTCCCAAAGAGCGACAAGCCCGATCCACACGTATGCGCCGCCGCCGAAATAGGGCATGAGCAAAAGCAGGTTGAACACTGCGGGGGCCAGGAGCGTGCGGCGCAGGTTATCCAGCATCTTTGCACGCGAAAGCAGAGAAAGCGGCGTCTTGTGGGGGCTGTCCGCCGCATCCCGCAGGTGCGGCAGCAGGAACGGCAGAAGCTGCCAATCCCCACGCATCCAGCGGTGCTGCCGCTTCCACCAGGCGGAAAACGTGGAAGGCTCTCCATCATAGAACGCAACGTCCCCCATAAAACCCGCGCGCAGGAAGCAGCCTTCCAGAAGGTCGTGGCTGAGCACGGTGTTCTCCGGGATCCAATTTCGCAGTGCGGCACGAAAAACAGCTACATCAAAAATCCCCTTGCCGCCGAAGATTCCCGTGCCGAAAACATCCTGATAAAACTCGCTTGCGGCGGACGCGTAAAGATCCACGCCGCTTTCCCCGCTCACCAGGCGCGCAAACGGCGTTTTTACAGCGGAGGAGAGCGTCTGCCGCATGCGCGGGGCAATCACGCCATGGCCCTGACGCACTACGCCGTTCCGATCGGCCAGCGCGCGGTTAAGCGGATGCTCCATCGCACCGATGCACTTTGCGAGCGCACCCGGCGGCAGGACGGTGTCCGCGTCAAGCGTGAGGCAGTAGCGCACCTCTTTGGGGAGCGGTGCGCTGATGAGTGCAAACGGCCTGTCCTCCCCTACAGCAAGCAGCTCCACTAGATCGGAGAGCGCGCCGCGTTTGCGTTCACGCCCCATATATACTCCGTCAAAACGGGAAAGTTCCCGCTTGCGGTGCAGGAAAAAAAAGATGGGGGCGCCGCCCTTGGCATAGCGGTCGTTTAAAGCGTCCGTTTGCCGCTTTGCCTCCGCAAGCAGCTCCCGTTCCCCGGCGCGCCATTCCTCGGGCCCATCCTTAAAATCCCCCAGAACGGCAAAGCTGCAGTTTGAGAGCGGATTTGCAAGGTAGTGTGTTTCCAGCTGCGCAAGCGACGCAGCAACCGCATCTTCCGACAGGATGAGCGTTGGCACTACAACGAGCGTGCGCGCATGCGCAGGCACGCCGGAGGACAGCTCCATGCGCGGGATGCGCACGCTCTCCCGCCCCCACATGGCGATGCGCACGGCGAGAAAGCGGCCAAGGCTCCACGCAGGCAGCAGCGAAAGCATGCACGGCACAAAGCCGCCCGCCGCGGCAAGCGCGATGAGCGATGCCGTAATGACAAGCTCCCCTGCGGCAAACAGCGCAAGCTTCTGGTTTTCCGCGAGGCGAATGCGGCGCTTGTCCGGCCGGAGCGCATTGCTGAGCATGGATTCTCCTTCTTCAAAGAGATATGCGCCCACATGTGCAAGCCTGCCTTCCCCTTCCTGCGCCAACCGTACCGCCGTTTTTGCGACCACCGTCTCGGCTACGGAAAGCCGCCGCGCAAGGCGTTCCACACATGTGCGGTAATAGGCGCGCGTTGCCGCATCCATTTGCGCATAAACAGGGTCGCCCCGGAGCGCGGCCTCCACGCCGCTGAACCGCTCAAAAAAATCCCGGAAATCAAGCGAATCAAGAAATCTGAGGCTTGCGATTGCGCTCTGCATGCGCGCGGCGTTCTGGGCCTGAATGCGGCGATCCTTCCCCGTGAGCGCATCCGCATCGGCATCCGCCATGCGCAGCGCCGCATTCACCCGTTCAATCAGGCGATATTCGTCCCTTTCCTGCAACAGCGCCATAAGGCGCTCCACGCATGCCGGCCGCGCCTGCAAACCGGCGCGCTCCAGAATCATACCTGTGCGTTTGTCATCCCATGAAATGCGGCAAAGCGCGTCCGCAAGCTCCCTTGCGCGCCTATGCTCCTCCGCGCGGCGCGCGGCCGCCTCGCTCATCAGGCGCACCACGCGCACCGTGCAGAGGCGGAGCATGGCGGGCAGGGCGCAAAGCTCACGCATGGAAAGCGGGCTGACCTGCTGAAATGCGGTTAAGTAGCGCGTGAGCGCCGCATCGTCAATGCGTGCGCCGTGATGTCCGACAAGCCCCGCCGCAACGGAGTAGGCCCGCGCAAAGCCGACATGTTCCCCTTCGCGGTTTACGGGCAGCGTTCTATCCCGCAACTGTTCGCTCATGTTCGTAAGCGCCACGAGGCTTTTTTCCACAACATAAAACGAATCCAGCAGCGTTTCGGCTGCGGGGGAAAGCTCCACCCCTTCCCGCGCCGAAGCGCACAGGCGCTTATAATCGTTCAGGATTGCCCGCCGGTCGCCGCCCGGGTGCAGCGTTTCCGCAAAGCGCGCGCGCCGCGCGCGGCCTGCTGCGCGCGCAGCCAATTCCCTTGCGCGTTCTTCCAGCCGCTCCCCTTCCAGCGTTATGCCCACGAGGCCAAAAAACGCCCTGTTGACCGCCATATGCACAAATCCTCCTGAAAACTCGTATCCCCTATTCTTTCCGGGCGGTCCAAAAAAAACACGCGGCAGGCTTTTTGCCCGCGCGCGTTTCAGGAAGATTCATTTTATTTATGTTTGAAACCGGTTTCGCATGGCCGGTCCACGTTCAAAAAACGGCGCCCTGTTCTTACTTCGGCTCCTCTGAAGTATGCAGCTTTCCCTCAGCAGGCTTCCCCCGTTCCGCGCGCCTGTCAAGCAGCGCATTGAGGGAAAGCCCCGCCACGGCGAACACGCCGCCGATCCATTCCTGCGCAGAGCCGCCCGCGCCGGAAAGCGCATCCAGCACAAGCCCCATAAACACCTGCCCTACGAACAGGATCAGCGTGAGCTGAAACGCAGGCATGCGCGGCGTTACGAAGCTTTGCACGGACACCGTGATCACGCCCATCAGCCCGCCGAGATAGGCCCAAAGCGGCACGGCGGCCACGGCTTCAGGCAAAGGCGACGCACCCTGCATCAGGCGCGTTAAAAGCCATACGCAAAGGGACACGGAAAGCCCCACGGAATAATTGTACCACGTGCTCACAAAAAGGCTTGTTTTTTCCGCAAGCAGCGCGTTTACGCTGCGCGAAAGCACGATCGTGACGCCCATAAAGAAGGAAAGCAGCACGGGAAGTATGGCGGTTTTTGCGCCGTAAAGCATGCATCCGATGCCCGCCGCCGTAAAGAGAAGGCCGATGAGTTTTGCTCCGTTGAAGCGCTTTACGGGCATGTGAAACAAACCGAACTGATCCACCAGGAGGGAGGCCACCGTCTGCCCCAGCAGGCTCAGCGCAACCATTGCCGAAACGCCTATGCCGCCGGTGTAGGCCGCGTTGTTGCAGACGACCGTGATCACGCCGATCGCACCGCCGAGGAACACGCCCGGCTTAAGGCCGCGCACCGCGAACACGCGCTCCCGGCGCACGAGCGCAATCAGCGAGGCGGGCACAATCCCCACCGCATGGATCATGACTGTGGAAAGATACGTCCCATATGCATTTGAAAGCGTTCCGTTGACCGTAACCATCGCCGAAACCAGCATGGCAGTGGCAAATGAAATCAAATAATACATCGCTTCGCTCCTTTTACGCCCACTAGCATACGGCGGTAGCTTGACAAACAATAGGACATATGTCATATTGTTTCAAAAGGAGATGAAATCGATGCAACAGCTTCCGCTTTCCGGGCCGCAGCGTCATGCAATGGCTGCGGCAGGCCTCCCGGCAGACACGCTTTGCGGCGCAGTTGCGCTCCGCTTCGCGCCGAGCGAGTCCATTTGCACGGCAGGGCATCCGCTTGCCTATTTCATGCTTGTCCTCACCGGGCGTGCGAAAGCAAGCGTCCTTGCGGAAAACGGGCGCGAGCTTCTGCTGTGCTTTTCTCAGGCGGGTGACATCATCGGCGATCTTGAGCTGATGCTCGGCACATTTACAGCCGAAACGAGCATCCGCGCCCTGACGGACGTGGTGTGCGCAGGCGTGCCGCTTGCGCGCAACCGCGACGCGCTCTGCACGCATACGACTTTCCTGAACCGGGTCGGAGCCGCCCTTGCCGGCAAGCTCAAGCGCAGCACGGAAAACTGCTCCCATATTATCCTTTATCCTCTGGAAACGCGCCTTTGCGCCTACATCGCCGCCACGGCACACGGCGGCCTGTTTGCGGAACCGCTCACGGAAACGGCCGGTTTGATCGGCACGAGCTACCGCCACCTGCTGCGCTCGCTTGAGCAGCTCGCTGCGGAAGGGCTCATCGAGCATGCCGGGCGCGGGCGCTACCGCATTGTGAACGCTGCGGCGCTCCATACACGCGGGAAAGGGCTATATTCGCTTCCCTGACACAACCCGTTCGCGGGATGTTGTTTCGCATTGCTCCGCGCTGCGCGCATGATGCGGAACCTTACAAAGAAAGCAAAAATGTTCCCGCTTGCCTGCGCCGGGCCATTTCATTTTGCTCCTGCCGCTCCTGTTCCAGACGGGTTTGCGTAAAACCAAGCTCATGCTCCGTCATAAGCGTTTTGCCGATGAGCTCCAGCGTGCTGCCAAGGGGTGCAACCTCCTCAATGATAGAAAGAGCATAACGGTAGCCCATGTAAAACGCATAGCGCAGCGTTCCGCAAGCCCCATTGTCCCATGCTATTTCGGCGGATGTCAATTGCTCGTCAGCGGTTTCACCGAGTTGCCCATGCAAATCCACAAGCAATTCATTCACGTGCTTCCGCTTTTCATAATAAGCGGAATGTCGCTGCGTTTCAGGGGCACGGAGGATTGCTTCTCCAACAAACTGTTCAAACGGCCGCTCATCCGCATCCGCATCATCCGCAAAGTATTGATGAAAGCCAACGTAAACGCCGCGCGTAAAACTGAATTTCAAGGCATACTTCAGGCTGTCCCAATGGGCCGCCTCCACTTCCGCCAGGCTTTTTCTTTGCCCCTCGTTCAGCATTGCAGCAAGCGCCTGTCCGGCTTCCGCGCAGCTCTGTTCGCCCGCTTCAAAGCCAGTATCCGCCAGCTCTTTTTTGTGCGCCGCAAGGATTTTATTCAGCAGTTCATCGGCAAACATTCTTTTGCTCATTGCTTCTAATTCGGTTTTGATGTTCATAAAGCTACTCCGTCCTTTTATTTTCTAAAATGATTTGAATTACCGTTTTTCGTCTATACTCTATAAAGCTCAAAGTGGTGATATTGCTACCATAAATTATAATAGCATTATTGGGTTTATGTCAACCATGCTATTACTTAAACTAATAGCGTAATGCCATATGATATTGGAGGCTCTGCAGTGCGCGATAAAAAGGAAATCAACATTTATATCGGGAACCAGATCAGAATCGCACGGGAGCGCGCAGGCTTAACGCAAGCCCAATTTGGTGAAATTGTCTCGCTTGGAACCAAAAATGTATCCGACATAGAACGCGGAGTCGCGGGAATTACGGTATCCACGCTAAAAAGGATCTGTGAAAAACTGTCTATTTCCAGCGATTCAATCATTTTTGGAAACCAGGGCAAAAATGATGTTGCGTATCTTGCCGATAGGCTGGAACGCCTGCCACCGCAACAGTTTTCAGCCGTAGAAACATTTTTGAACCAAGTCTTTGCGCTGTTTAACCGTTTGGAGGACCCATCCCATAAAAAATGAAGCAGGCTGCGGGAAAAGTGTTGCCCCAAAGGCGCCTTTGGCAAAGGGGCTGGGGCTTGCCGCGTCCCCGGCAAGCATGCAGGATACCCCCCGGGGTACGGCATGTTTTATGGCAATTCTCCGTCAGCGGCTCACGCCGCTGCCACCTCCTTTCAGAAAGGAGGCTTTGGGGCAGACGACCGTCCTCAGTGGACGGACAACTGCGTATATCTTACATCATATTACCAAGCAAGGCTCCCGCCCGTTTTTCCGGCAGGAGCCTTTTTTGTTGTTTTTCCGGCATTTGCTGCTTTATTTTTGCAGCTCCGCAAGCCTGGCCTGCTGCTTCTGAAGCAGTGTCTTCGCGTTTTCGAGCTTCTGCCGCTCCTCCGCGATGACCCGCTCCGGAGCCTTGGCCACGAAGCCCGCGTTGTTGAGCTTGCCCTCCGCGCGTGCGATGTCGCCCTCCGTCTTGCTGATTTCCTTCTTCATGCGCTCAATTTCCTTGTCGATATCCACAAGGTCCGTAAGCGGAATGAAGGCTTCCGCAAGCTGTCCCACCACGGAAACCGCGTTTTCCGGCACGCCGGCTTTGTCAAGCTGCACATGGATGCGGTCCGCGCCGGCAAGCCTCATGACATAAGGCGAAGCTTCCTCCATCGCCGCCGCATCGTCCGCATGCGCGACAAGCGTCATGGAAACGCGCTTTGCCGGCGGCACGTTCATCTCCGCGCGCACGTTGCGGATGGAGCGGATGAGATCCATCACGCCCTCCATCGTCGCCGCCTCCCGCGGGAATTCCAGCGCCGCGTCATACTGCGGCCATGCGGCGCGCATGATGGTCTCCTCCGCGCCAGGCAGGTTCTGATAAAGCTCCTCCGTAATGAACGGCATGAACGGATGCAGGAGCTTCATAGAGCTTGCAAGCACATGCACAAGGATCGCACGGACGTTTGCTTTCGCAGCGGCATCCTCGCCGCTGAGGCGCGACTTTGCCATTTCGATGTACCAATCGCAGAACTCCGTCCAGATGAAATCGTAAATCTTCTGCGCGGCAAGGTTGAGGTCAAACGAATCAAGGTTGCCCGTCACTTCCTTTGCGATGGTGTTCAGACGGTGGAGAATCCACTTGTCCGCCATGTCAAGCGCGGTGCGGTCGATCTCGCCCGGCGCTTCTTCGCCCAGGTTCATCAGCACAAAGCGCGCGGCGTTATAAACCTTGTTGCAGAAGTTGCGCGCCGCTTCCACCTTCTTGCTGTAAAAGCGCATGTCGTTTCCCGCGCTGTTGCCGGTGATGAGGCTGAAGCGCAGCGAATCCGCGCCGTAATCCTTGATGATCTCCAGCGGGTCGATGCCGTTGCCGAGGGATTTTGACATCTTCCTGCCCTGCTCGTCGCGCACGATGCCGTGAATATAAACCGTGCTGAAGGGCTTTTGCTTCATCACCTCTTTGCCGAACACGATCATGCGCGCCACCCAGAAGAAGATGATATCATAGCCCGTCACAAGCGTTGCGGTCGGGTAAAAATACTTGAGCGCCTCCGTCTCCTCCGGCCAGCCGAGCGTGGAGAACGGCCACATGCCGCTTGAGAACCAGGTGTCGAGCACATCCTCATCCTGATGCATGGGCGCGCCGCACTTCGGGCATTTTTCCGGCGCTTCCGCGGAAACCACCGTTTCGCCGCAGGCGTCGCAATAATAAGCAGGGATGCGGTGGCCCCACCAGAGCTGGCGGGAGATGCACCAATCCCGGATGTTTTCCATCCAGTTATAATATGTTTTGTCGAAGCGCTCCGGCACAAACTTGATCTCGCCCGAACGCACGGCCTCAAGCGCAGGCTCTGCAAGCGGTTTCATATCCACAAACCACTGTTTGGAAACGAGCGGTTCCACCGTGGAATGGCAGCGGTAGCATGTGCCCACGTTGTGCGCATACGGCTCCACCTTCACAAGGTTGCCCGCCGCATCAATGTCCGCAACGAGCTGCTTGCGGCACTCCATGGTCGTTAGGCCCTCGTATGCGCCGCCAAGCTCGTTGATGTGGCCGTCGTCTGTGAATACGCGCAGCACGGGCAGACTGCAGCGCACGCCAACCTCGAAATCGTTCGGGTCATGCGCAGGGGTGATTTTCACCGCGCCGGTGCCAAATTCCATCTCCACATATTCATCCGCCACGATGGGAATCTCCCGCCCCACCACGGGGAGGACCACCGTTTTGCCCACGATGTCCGCATAGCGTTCGTCCGCCGGGTTCACGGCAATGGCCGTATCGCCCAGAATGGTTTCCGGGCGCGTCGTCGCCACGGTGATGGAATAGGATTTGTCGGGCGCATCGTAACGCACATGCCAAAGATGGCTATTCTGCTCCTCATATTCCACCTCGGCATCCGAAAGGGCCGTCTTGCACGTGGGGCACCAGTTGATAATGCGGTCGCCCCGGTAGATGAGCCCCTTGTTGTAAAGCTCCACAAACACCTTCGTGACAGCTTTGTTGCAGCCCGCGTCCATGGTAAAACGCTCGCGTTCCCAATCGCACGAGGAGCCGAGCTTTTTCAGCTGCTGCACGATGCGTCCGCCGTAAACGCGCTTCCATTCCCATGCCCGCTCCAAAAACGCTTCCCGGCCAATGTCGCGCTTGTCGATGCCTTCCTTTGCCATCTGCTCCACAATCTTCACTTCCGTGGCAATGGAAGCATGATCGGTTCCGGGGAGCCAAAGCGCCTCGTATCCCGCCATGCGCTTGTAGCGGATCAGCACATCCTGCAGCGTTTCGTCAAGCGCGTGCCCCATATGGAGCTGGCCCGTGATGTTCGGTGGCGGGATCACGATGCAGTACGGCGGTTTGCCGGTGTTGGGCTCGGCATGGAAGTACCCGTTCTTCTCCCATGTTTCATACAGCCTGTTTTCCACAGCGCTGTGGTCGTATGCCTTGGGCATTTCCCTGTTCATTGGGTCAATCCTCCTGTTTCTATTCGGTTCATAAAAAAGAGCAATTCGCCTTCAAAGGACGAAATGCTCGCGGTACCACCTTTGTTGGGCTTGCGCATGGCACAGCCCCACCTCATGCGCCTTAACGCGGCGCGCTCGTTCCGGCTTACCCAAACCCGCTCGGCCGGAATGCTCCGAAGCGACCTTCCGCGCCTGCCCGCCGACAGCCCTTGCAGCCGGTGAAGCCGTCTCTCTGATGCAGGATGGAGCGCGTACTCCTCTTCTTCAACGCAATCGTTCAATTATGCTTTAGTTTATGCGGAATGCGGGCATTTGTCAAGCATCCGGCGGATTTTCCTTCACCTCGCATGTGCAGGTTTCGCAACACCGTTTAACTTAGCAGCAAAGGAGCGCACGGTTCTTCCGTGCGCTCTTATTTCACCGAACCCCAATTGACAGTCACTTGACCGTATGTTATACTATACACAAACAAAGGCAAGGAGGTTCTCATGATCGGTCTTTTGCCCGGCTCCACGATCGAGGTGGAGCTTTCGCGCCGCGGCATTGCGGAAGACCTCCTCGCGCCGATGTTCCTGGCCGGCGGGCTCGTGCTTTCGCAGGTAGCGGAAATCACCGGGCTTGCGCCGCACACCATACAAAACTGGGTGAAGCGCGGCTTCGTTTCCCCACCCCGCAGCAAGCGCTATGCGCGCGATCAGCTTTCACGGCTGCTCATCATCAACGCTTTGAAGGATTCGTTGCAGATTGAAAGCATTATCGCCCTCTGCGCACATGCAGGCGCATACATGGGAGCAGACGGCATGAGCGACACGGCGCTCTATTGCCGCTTTACGGACGCGCTCGGCGCCCTTGGCGCGGGAATTCCCGCGCGCGGGGCGATGCGCACGGCCGTGGAAGCGTCGCTTGCGGATTACGCCGAACCCTATGCAGGCGCAAAGGCACGGCTGCTGAACGTGCTCGAAATTATGCTGCTTGCGTATTCTTCCGGCGTGCTGCATCAAAACGCGCAGCGCCTGCTTAAGACGCTCGATTTATAACCATTACGGGGGAGGAATCATACATGCTTGCTTGGTGGGAATCGCTGGATGCACTGGAACGCGGCTTTGCTTTCGTTGCATTTCCGGCCACAGCGCTGCTGTTGATCCAGATGGTGCTGACGCTCATCGGCCTTGGCCACGATGCGGATGCCGACCTAGATCTTACCATCGACATTGACGGCGACGGTGTGCCGGATATCCCGGACATCAGCGCCGCAGACGCAGCTTCCATCGGAGACCATGACGCAGGGGTTGGGGCGGGCCTCCAGCTTTTCTCCCTGCGCGGGATCATCGCGCTCTTCGCCGTCGGCGGCTGGGTCGGGCTTGCCTTTTTGCGCAGCGGCACGGATCGCGGCCTTGCGGTGCTGCTTGCCGTTGCAGCGGGCGCGCTTGCGATGGTTTTAACGGCGCTTATTCTCAAATCCTTCCTGCGGCTGCAATACAACGGCACGCTTGATGTGCGCAACGCCGTGGGCCTTTCCGGCACGGTCTATCTCACCATCCCGCCTGCGCGCAGCGAAACGGGTAAAGTGACGCTGCTTTTACAGGAGCGTTTGACGCAGATCGATGCCGTGACGGATTGCGAAACGCCCATCAAAACCGGGGCGGAAGTTGTGGTTGTGGGCGTATCCGGAAAAACGACGCTGATCGTGCAGCCGAAAGGCTGAGCGGTCGTTTCATACAATGTCAGGCATAAAATGAAATGAATGCAATAAGGGGGTAAAATCAAAAATGCCAGGAATGGAAGGAATCATCGCCGCAGTCGTTATCGCAGTGCTGCTGTTCTCGCTGCTTCTTGTGCTGCTCACGCGCTACAAGAAGTGCCCGTCGGATAAGATCATGGTCATTTACGGCCAGGTGGGCCGCAACAAGGATGGTTCAAGCAAATCGTCCATCTGCATTCACGGCGGCGCAGCGTTTGTCTGGCCGCTCGTGCAGGCATACCAGTTTCTGGATCTCACGCCGATGTCCCTGCAGGTAGACCTTGTCAACGCGCTTTCCCGCCAGAACATCCGCGTAGACGTTCCCTCCCGCTTCACGGTTGGCATCTCTACCGAGCAGGGCGTCATGCAGAACGCGGCGGAACGGCTGCTTGGCCTGAGCCTTGCTTCCATCCAGGAGCTTGCCAAGGACATCATTTTCGGCCAGTTGCGTCTCGTTGTGGCCACGATGGATATCGAGGAGATCAACACCGACCGCGACAAGTTCCTTGAAGCGGTTTCCCGCAACGTGGAAACCGAGCTCAAGAAAATCGGCCTTCGCCTCATCAACGTGAACGTAACCGATATCAGCGATGAGTCGGGCTACATCACCGCGCTTGGCCGCGAAGCCGCCGCAAAGGCCATCAACGATGCGAAGAAATCCGTTGCCGAGAAGGAACGCGACGGCGCCATCGGCGAAGCAAACGCCAATATGGACCAACGCATCAAGGTGGCGCAGGCAAACGCGACCGCCATTCAGGGTGAAAACGATGCGCGCATCGATGTGACGCGCTCCAACGCCAAACTGCGCGAGCAGGAAGCGGAAGCCCAGCGCATCGCCACCGCAGCGGAAAAGGTACAATCGGCAAAAGCGCTCGAGGAATCCTACTCCGCAGAGCGCGCGGCAGAAGAAGCGCGCGCGGCGCGTGAAAAGGCCACGCTTGAGGCGGACATCATCGTGAAAACCGAAGTGGAAAAGCGCCGTATTGAGCTGGAAGCCGAGGCGCAGGCGGAGCAGATCCGCCGCAAAGCCCGCGGCGAAGCGGACGCAATCTACATGCGCATGGAAGCGGAAGCCCGCGGCGCGCAGGAAATGCTCATCAAGCAGGCGGACGGTTTCACGCAGGTTGTAGCTGCGGCAGGCAATCCTTCCGATGCGCTCCGGCTGATGCTTGCGGACAAGATGGAAGCTCTGATGCAGATTCAGGTGGACGCCATCAAGAACATCAAGATCGACAAGGTGACCGTTTGGGACGGCGCGAACGGCGAAAAGAGCGCCACGGCGAACTTCCTTTCCGGGATCGTCAAGAGCATCCCGCCCATGCAGGAGCTGTTCGACATGGCGGGCATGCAGCTGCCAAGCTACCTCGGCGCGCCCAAGGCTGAAGAAGCGCCCGCGGCCCCAGAGGTCACGGCGGAATAAGCAGCCTGTCGAAAAACCTTGGGGTTGTTAAGGGGCCGCAGCCCCTTAAGTTGATTCCGGCTTTGACGACATGCGCGTCAAAATGGATGAAACCCTAGAGGGTTTCACACGTTGCGGGGTTTGCCGCCCGGGAGCGAATGCGAGAGGCAAACCCCGAGAAAACTCGAAAAAGTGGCTCACAGCCACTTTTTCGACAGTCTCAAGCGGGAATGCCTATGGCATTCCCGCTTGTTTTGCTTGGTTTGGAGCGATCCCGCCGCCTTACGGGTTCACTCAGGAGCCGGAACTCAGCGATGTGCTGGCGATCACCTCATACACCACGTTTACCTTCGCAGTCACAGAAAGTTCGCCTGTGCTCACGGAGATGCCTTTTGCATCATTCGATGCAGCCATATCAGCCGCAGGGGATTCCCGCACAGTTTCATCGTATACATACGGTTGGTAGCTTGCACTCACTTCATTCACGGAAACAGGGATCGGCGCAAGCTCAACGCAGAGTGCTGCAGCCATGGCATTCGCCTTGCCCCGCGCCTCCACTACGGCCGCAGTAAGCGCATCCTGATATGCTCCGCTTGAATCGGATACCGTAAAGGCAAGGCCGTATGTGCTCGTCGCGCCTGCGGCGATTGCATCTGTAATCACCTTTCCGACCGTTTCAATTTCACGCACCGTAATGCTCAAGGTATTTCGCATGGAGTATCCCACAAGTTCTGCCGGGGATTTGTTGTAGTTGTATTCTTCCCCCAAATGGATGTCTTCTGTTTGGATGTCCGCTTCCTGCACGCCGTTCGCTTTCAGCGAAGCGAGCACGGCATCCGTAAGCTCTGCGTTTTTTTGTTGGGCATCCTCCGCCTGCTTCTGCGTAGTCTTAATCATGATGGAAACCGTTGCAAGATCCGGCGTCAGTTTCACTTCCCCTTCGCCGCTCACAGTGAGCGTCTCACGCTCGGATGCTTCCTGCGTGATGTGCACATCCGGTGAAATCACCGTAGATTGGGGCTGCGCCGTCTGTGCAATCTGCTCTTCGGACTTGCATGCACACAGCAGAGCCATGCACAGAAGCGCGCAGCACAGAAGGATCGTTTTCTTTTTCATTGTTTCTTCTCCTCATACAGTTTATTGTCACCATCTCCGTTTTTCCGGATTCGCGCTTTCCGGCGTTTGCGTGCCGCACGGATGCACAGCAGCACCACAGCGACGACGGCTGCCAGCACCAGAAGCACCGGAAGCGCCGATATGAACCAGACAAACGCATCCGCAAAGAACACGCCCACGCCGTTGAGCGAATCCGAAAAGCCAGCCTTGATGCGCTCGCCCACGGTTTTTTCCGCCGCCGGGCCTTCCCGGTAAACGGTTTCATATACCGTGATGTCGATCGTGGTGTACTCAATCAATGCGTCATAGCGGCGCAGCTCGCCGGTCAGCGCTTCGATCTCCATCGTTACGCGGGCAATCTCCGTTTCAAGGGTAATCACATCCGCAAGGTTATCGGTTTCCACAAGGATATTTTTGAGCCGCTCGAGCTGCACTTTGAGCACCTCAAGCCGCGTTTCACTATCGAAATACTCCGCGGTCACATCATCGGTGTAAGCCTGCTCGCTCCGCACGGTTCCCATCGTCTTCACATCGCTGAAGAACGCCTCTGCGCCCGCAGCAGGAACGCGCAGGGAAAGCGTTGCCGTGCGCCCGCTGTCCCCGTAAACCTCCGGCTTCTTTCCATCGATATACGAACTTTGAAGGTAGCCGCCCGCCGTTTTCAACCGTTCTTTCAATGCGGTGAGCAAAGAATCGAACGCATCCGTTTCCAGCCGGATCTCGTAGGTCAAAATCACCTTACGGCCGCCGTACTGCTCCCCCGCGACCTCCGATCGCATTGCCTCCTCGGTGCTTCCCGAAAGCCCGTATGAGGCATCGTATGCGACGCTTTCGCCAGACTCCATGGGCTCCTTCTGCGGTTGCTCACCCGGCATGGAATACCCCGTAGAATAATCCGCCGCCTCGTTCCGAGCCGAGCAACCCGCCGCCAAGAGCGCAGCCAACAGCACCGCGGCAACAACCTTTAAGCTTTTCCGTTTCATTGGGATCGTTCCTCCTTGCGTTTCTTTCAGTTTCCAGATTGCGGGCATGGCATATATTTCATTATACCCTATCCTTATAACGCAGGCGAGTACTTTATGGTTGCGAACCTTTTTAAATTGTGGTAAACTATCTCTTGTAATTTCGCCGGAATGATGGAATTGGCAGACGTGACGGACTCAAAATCGACTTCGCCGTTTCCCATGCCGGATGCGACAAACCCTGATAAACAGGGAACTTTTGAAAACTGAAAACTGTGTTTCGTCTTAACATCCCTCCTGCATATCCCTCCAACTTCCGATTGGTGATTTTTAGGAGAGATTTAAGAAATAAACGCGCCGGTGTGTTGGAATTGGCAGACGAGGAGGACTCAAAATCCTTTGCTGGCGACA